>Ga0224558_1000023_pt1 | contig 201541 bp, 178 predicted proteins | sample 714S32024metaG_FD_180682 | JGI IMG/M metagenome (GOLD analysis project Ga0224558, IMG submission 180682) | Peat soil microbial communities from Stordalen Mire, Sweden - 717 S3 20-24 | ecosystem: Environmental > Terrestrial > Soil > Wetlands > Peat | place: Sweden: Norrbotten County, Stordalen... | reverse complement strand
CTTCCCACAAACCTTGGAAATCGATGAAGCCGATTCCCACATTTCCACCGCCTCGACGACGACTACGAGGATGAATATCTCCTCAAACCGGCCAGCTAAGGGATACGCATTCTGGGGGCAAGCTCACTATTCATACCACCCTCTTTCGCCCCGTTTACCAGCGCGAGTGTAGTGTAGCGTACTACGTTTCTGAAGGGCAGCTTACCCAGCCACAGGTGGTTTGCAGATAATTACCCTTCGTTGGCGCACATTGGCAGAATGAACAGAAGTGGCCCAACCCCCTCTTCGATCTGTCAGGGACGCGCCCGGTCTGTACCAACCCGAGGTACCCCCTTCCCCCCTTTTACTGTGAAACTGTGAGACTGTGAACCCTTAGACTTCTGGTCACCGCACCCCGGAACGATACAATCCCCTCTAGGCGGCTTCCATTTCCGACAGGCCTCCAGGAGCGGGTTCAGCCATGGGTTATCAGGTTCTAGCCAGGAAATACCGTCCGCAGCGCTTTGCCGACGTGGCCGGCCAGGATCACGTCACCCGGACGCTGCTCAACGCGCTCAGCCAGAACCGCGTAGCCCATGGCTACATCTTCTCGGGCCACCGCGGCATCGGCAAGACCACCATCGCCCGCATCGTGGCCATGGCCCTGAACTGCCGCACTGAAGTGGGCAGCGCGGGCCGCCCCACGCCGGAGCCATGCGGCACTTGCGACTCCTGTACGGAAATTCGTCAGGGCAACGCAGTGGACGTGATTGAGATCGACGCGGCCACCAATCGCGGCATCGACGAGATTCGCGAACTGCGCGACGCCGCCCGTTACGCGCCCTCCCGCGACCGCTACAAGATTTACATCCTCGACGAGGCCCATCAGATCACCGATGCGGCCTTCAATGCCCTGCTGAAAACCCTGGAAGAGCCGCCTTCACACGTCATCTTCATGATGGCCACCACCCAGCCGGAGGACATTCCGCAGACCATCCGGTCGCGCTGCCAGCACTTCAGCTTTCACGCCGTCAAATTCGACGACATTCTGGCGCAGTTGAAGATGATCGCCGGTGAGGAGAAGGTCGAAGCCGAGGAGGCCGCGCTGGCTCTGTTGGCCGAGGCCGGCGACGGCTCCATGCGCGACGCGCTCTCCATCATGGACCAGGCCATCGCTTCCGCGCCGGTGGAAAACGGCCGCCCGGTGCTCTCCGCGGCGCAGATTCGTGAGCTGATGGGCGCGGTTCCCAATGCCGTCTTCGAGCGTCTGCTGGAGGCGGTTGCCGCCGGCCATAGTGCGGAGTTGATGGAGCAGTTGAACCTGCTGGTCAATGCTGGCCACAATCCATCGTCACTGGCCCGGCAGATGGTCCGCTACCTGCGGAACACACTGATGGCTAAGTTGGGCGGCGAGCAGACGGAGCTGCTGCAAATCTCCGCCGATGAGCGCGCCCGCGCCGCGCGCACCGCGCAACTCTTCAGCGAGGAAGAGCTAACCCGCAACCTGCAGATCGTTCTGCGCACCTTCGACGACCTGAATTATCGCCAGGAGCAGCGCTTCCATCTGGAACTGGGACTGCTCAAGCTGATTCATGCCCAGCGGCTGCTGCCAATTGAGGAACTTTTGAGCGGCGTCGTAGCAGCGCGCCCCGCGAATCCCGCATCAACGCCGCGACCAACCGCAAGCCCCGCTCGACCAACTGCGTCATCTGCCCCTTCGTCTGCGCCGGCATTCTCGCCCTTTGGCCCGGCGGCCGGCAGTTTGAGCTCAGGGCCAATGATGGAGTCCAGCACTAAGCCGGATTCAGCGAGCTCTCCCTTCCCTGCCGCGACCGCTACGGCCACCGTGTACGCCACAACGATTACCGAAGGCGCGCTGGCCGTGGCTCCGCAGGCTGCTTTCTCGGCGGCCAGCCTTCCCAGCATTGAATCTATCCGTCAAGCTGTCGGCAGCGCGCTGGCCGAGGGCGGTCATGTCTCGGCGTCGCAACTTCTCGGCGCGGGCAAATGGACCATCGATGGCGCCAGCCTGCGCATCGAGGTGGCCGGCATGGGCAAGAAGATGCTGGCCCTGACGGTCAACACCGCTGCGGAAAAGATCATTCGCCAGGAGCTTCAACGGCTGGGCGCACCGACGCGCTTGCTGGTTGTCCCCGGCGAAGGTACTGCACAAGCCGCGCCGATGTCCACACCGCCAGCCGGAAGCATTGGGGAATCTGCGCTGGCCAACCCTCTAGTCCAGCGAGCAAAAGAGATTTTCAAGGCCGAGGTGCGCAGTGTCGTCGATCTGCGCCAGAAATAAACGCACGCTCCAGATGAGGAGTACAAAACCATGCTCAACCCGCTCAAAATCTCCGAGATGCTTTCACAGGCCAACCAGATGCAAGAGGAGGTTCAGCAAAAGCTGAGTCAGATAGTGGTTGAGGGAAGCAGCGGCGGCGGCGCAGTGACCGCAACCATGAACGGCAAGAAACAGCTTCTCAAAATCCGCATTGAGCCAGCGGCGGTGATTGGACTCAGCGGCAATAAGCCGGATGTGGAGATGCTCGAAGACCTGGTGGCGGCCGCGGTCAACGAAGCCGGACGTAAGGCCGATGAAGCCATGCAATCCAGCGTGCAGGGAATGTTGGGCGGGCTCAAACTGCCGGGGCTGAGCTGAGATTTAATCGCGGTTTCTTATTGAAAATCCGAGGGAGGGTGAAACCATGCTCGAAGGAATGAATCGCAGAAACTTTTTGCAAATTGGCCTCGCGGCAGGCGCGGCGGCCATGCTTCCCCACACTACGAACGCACAAGCCGTGCCAGCAGCCGGCCAGGCGGCGCAACCCCATGCCAACGCCGCAACCACGCCCATCAAAACAACCAAACTCTACGACAACATCTATCTACTTCAGGGCCAGGGCGGCAACATGGCTCTGCAAACCGGCCCCGAGGGAAATATCCTCATTGATGCCAGCTATGCCCCAGCGGTTCCGCGGATTCTTGAGGCCATCGCCGCCGTCAGCAAAGACGCACCTTTCGCGCTGATCAACACGCATTGGCACGGTGACCACACAGGCGGTAACGAAGGGATCCATGCGGCAGGATACACCATCTATGCCCACGAAAATACCCGCGAGCGTCTCTCCGCTCCGCAGACCATGAAGTTGTTTCATACAACCACGCAGCCTTCACCAGCCGGTGCTCTGCCGACAATCACCTTCGCGGATGCCCTGCACATCTGGCGTAACGGCGACGAGCTTGATCTGGTCCATTATGCTCCCGCGCATACCGACACGGACATTTACATTCATTTCCAAAAGGCGAAGGTGCTGCACGTGGGCGATATCTGGTTCAACGGCATCTACCCATTCATCGACGAAGGCACGGGCGGCACCATCGGCGGCATGATCCGAGCCACTGAAAAGACGCTGGCCGTGGCGGGCAGTGACACGAAGATGATCCCCGGCCATGGACCTCTGGGATCGAAGGCCGATTTTCAGAAGTATCACGACATGCTCGCGGCGGTTCGCGACAAAGTGGCAGCACTCAAAGCCAGCGGCGTCAGCGAAGAAGAGGCAATAGCCAAAAAGCCCACGGCGGAGTTCGACGCCGCCCTGGCCAAGGGCTTCATGAATGCCGATACGTTTACCGGCATCGTTTATCGGACTTTGTAGGAGGCGCGCACGTGTCACGTTATGCCGAGCCGATGGCGCGGCTGATTGAAGAGTTGAAGAAGCTGCCCGGGGTGGGCGCAAAGAGCGCGCAACGCTTTGCCTTCCACATCCTGCGCTCAAGCGACGAGGATGCCGCCGCCCTGGCCGAGGCGGTGCGCGGCCTCAAGGCCAATCTGCGCCTGTGCTCGGTCTGCAACAACGTCACAGATGTCGATCCCTGCGCCTATTGCGCTAACCCTACGCGCAACCACCGCTTGGTCTGCGTCGTCGAGGAGCCCACCAACATCGCCGCCGTCGAACGCACACGCAGCTCAAATGGCGGTTATCAGGGCGTTTATCACGTGCTGCACGGTACGCTTTCTCCCCTTCACGGCGTAGGTCCGGATCAGTTGCGCACCGGCACGCTAGTCGCTCGCGTCGAGCAGGGCGAGGTAGACGAGGTCATCCTGGCCACCAGTCCCACTCTCGAAGGCGAAGCCACCGCTCAGTGGCTAGCCGGCGCGCTACGCGGTTTTCCGGTCCGCATCACCCGCATCGCCACCGGTGTTCCCGCCGGCAGCGATATCGAATACGCCGACGAAGTGACCATGGCGCGCGCGCTGGAAGGCCGGAGGGAACTTTAACTTTTTCATATCAGAAATCGGAGAACCAGCGATGCAGGAAGCTGCCACTCATAGCGAAAGCTCGGCTACAGCCCCAGCCCCGGCCGTCGAAGCCATCATTCGCGCCGAGAAGATCGAGAAATACTACACGCAGCCCAGCCAGAACCGCATCCAGGTCATCTCCGCCACCGACCTCTCCATCGTCCCCGGTGAGATCGTCGCCCTGCTTGGCCCCTCCGGCTCCGGCAAGTCCACCATGCTGCGCATATTAACCGGCCTCTCCACACCCACGGCCGGCCAGGTTTACTGGCACGAAAAACCCATCGCCAGCGCGGAGATCAACGTCTCGATTGTCTTTCAGAGCTTTGCCCTTTTTCCCTGGCTCACGGTGCTGGAAAATGTTGAAGCTCCGCTCCAGGCCCGCGGCGTTCCAGCCGACGTGCGCCGCGACCGAAGCATGAAGATGTTGGATACGGTCGGTTTGGACGGCTTTGAAGCTGCCTATCCGAAGGAATTGTCCGGCGGCATGAAGCAGCGCGTCGGCTTTGCCCGCGCCCTCGTCGTCGAACCAGAAGTCCTCTTCATGGACGAGCCTTTCAGCGCTCTGGACGTACTGACCGCCGAAAACCTTCGCAGTGAGTTGCTGGAGCTATGGGCCAACAAGACCATGCCCACCAAGGCCGTCTTCCTGGTCACGCACAACATCGAAGAGGCGGTGCTGCTGGCCGACCGCATCATCGTGTTTGGAAAAAATCCCGGCCACATTCGGACTGATTTCAAGGTGCAGCTCGCCCAACCTCGCGACCGTGCATCCGCACCCTTTACCGAGCTGGTTGACTACATCTACAAAGTGCTCACCAAGCCCGACGTGACTCCCGCCGAGGCGCCCGACCAGCAAGCCGAACCAAAGCCGCGTGATCAGCGACAAATGCACTATCAGATGCTGCCACATTCGCGCCCAGGCGGTATCGCCGGCCTGCTGGAGCTGTTGCTCGACAAAGGCGGCCGCGACGACATCTACCGTCTGGCTGACGATCTGAGCTTCGAGATCGACGACCTGCTGCCCATCGTCGATGCCGCTCAGCTGCTCGGCTTCCTCAATGTCGAAGAGGGCGATGCGGCCATCACCCCGAGCGGCACAGAGTTTGCCAACTCCGAGATTCTTCGCCAAAAGGAACTCTTCCGCGACGCCGCCGTGGCTCACGTCCTTCTGCTTCGCCAGATTCGCCGCGCGCTCGAAGCCAAGAGTGATCACACCGTCCCAGAGGACTTCTTCCTCGATATGCTCGACGAGCAATTCAGCGAAGAGGAGTGCCAACACCAGATTGAGACCGCCGTTACCTGGGGCCGTTACGCGGAACTGTTTGACTACGACGCTGGACACCGCCGTTTTATTTTGCCCGACGCGCAGGACGAAGAGATCGCCGTCAGCGAGGACGCCGAGTGAAGCCCCCGCATCCCCTGGCGCGAACGCTGGTCCCCGCCCAGACCTGGCCAATCCTCATCGATCTGGCCGTAGTTCTCTGCGGCCTTGCCTTTTTCCTGGGCATGATCAAATTGGGAACCTACTGGATGGCGCGGCCCGTGCCGGCAGTTGTCATCTCCCTCTCGGTCCACGCATTGCCGCTCTACGCCTTCTACTCCGTCACGCGCATTGCCATCGCTTACCTGTTCAGCCTTATCTTTGCCGTCTCCTACGGATACATCGCCGCCTACAATTCGCGCGTCGAAGCCTGGATGATTGCGGTCCTCGACATTCTCCAGTCCATTCCCGTGCTCAGCTTTCTGCCCGGAGTCATGCTGGCTATGATGGCCCTGATTCCCGGCCATCAACTCGGTATCGAGATGGGTTCCATCCTGCTCATCTTCACCGGCCAGGTCTGGAACATGGCCTTCAGCTTTTATTCCTCGCTAAAGAGCATTCCGCGCGAGATGATTGAAGCCTCCCGCATCTATCGCTACTCTGCCTGGCAGCGCTTCTGGCAGCTTGAACTGCCTTTCTCCGCCATCGGCCTCATCTGGAACTCCATCGTTTCCGTTGCCGGAGGATGGTTTTTCCTTATCGTCTGCGAGATGTTCGCTTTCCGGGGAACCAACTTCCGCCTGCCCGGACTTGGCAGCTATCTGCAAACCGCCGCCTCCGCCAACCCCGTGGATACGCACGCCCTGCTCTGGGGCCTCTCCGTTCTGGTGCTCATCATCGTAGCCACCGACCAGTTAATCTGGCGGCCGCTAGTTGCCTGGAGCGACAAATTCAAATTCGAGCAGACTGAATCCGCCAGCCGCGTCACCTCGCCCATTCTTTCGCTGTTGCAGCAGACCAGTGCGCTCACCCGGCTTCCTGCGCGCGTCTGGGGCGGCGTGGAAGAGCACATCTACCATCGGCTCTCACAAACCCGCGAATGTCGCATTGTGCAGCCCATGGACGACACGGCGGGCAAGCGTGGAAAGTTGTTTCCGCTGTTGCTGGCGTTCTTTGTGGTTCCGGCCGTCCTGTGGAGCCTTTTCCAGGCTTACCAGTTGCTTCACGGCACCACCTGGGCAGAGATCCGGGTGCTTCTGCTCTGCGCCGGAGCCACTTACCTCCGCGTCAATGCATCCATCGCCATCGCCGCCCTGTGGACCATCCCCGTCGGCGTCACCATCGGGTCTAATCCGCGATTGGCCCGGTTTCTCCAACCCATCACCCAGGTGGTAGCCTCAGTGCCGGCCACCGCGCTCTTTCCCGTTCTGATGCTCGGGCTCATCCGCATAGGCGGAGGTCTAGGCGTCGGTTCCATTGCTCTCATGTTGATGGGAACGCAGTGGTACATCCTCTTCAACGTCATCGCCGGCGCCATGTCCATCCCCTCCGATCTCAAGGAGGCCGCCGACATCTACCGCTTTACTCGCTGGCAGCGCTGGACACGGTTGATCCTTCCCGGCATCTTTCCGTATTTGGTCACCGGCATGATTACCGCCTCGGGCGGAGCGTGGAACGCATCGATTGTCTCCGAATACTTCCACATCGGCGACAGAACCCTCCAGACACTTGGCCTGGGTGCGCAAATCAGCGCGGCCAGCGATAGCGGAAACATCTCTTCTCTCTTGCTAGCCACTGTACTGATGGCCTCCATCGTAGTCACCATGAACCGGTTGGTCTGGCGACGCCTCTACCGCCTGGCTGAAACCCGGTATAAGCTCGAAGGATAGGGCGCGTCCAAACGCCGCGCTTTAGGAGGATGCATGATTCGTGTCGGTTTGGTTGGATTTGGAATGGTAGGGCGGGTCTTTCACGCTCCGCTGATCTCCTCGGTCGATGGACTCGAGCTCGCCGCCGTCATGGAGCGCACCTCGGACAATGCCGCCCAGCGCTATCCCGGCATCACCACCTACCGCACTCTTGAAGCCATGCTGGCCGACGCCACCCTCGGCCTCTTTGTGGTCGCCACGCCCAGCCAAAGCCACTTCGAGGTCGCCAGCCAGATTCTCCTAGCCGGCAAAAACATCATCGTGGATAAGCCTATGTGCACCACGTCCGCCGAAATTGCCCAGCTCATGGAACTCGCCGCAACCCATAATGCCTTCCTTATCCCATTCCATAACCGTCGTTGGGACAGTGACTTCCAGACTATTCAGAAACTATTGCATGAAGGTTCGTTGGGCCGTCTGGTTTACTTTGAATCTCGCTTTGACCGCTGGCGGCCTGATCCCCCAACCGATCGCCTCTGGAAGGAAAACCCCGCATCCGGCGGCGTTCTACTCGACATGGGAACGCATCTGGCCGACCAGGCGCTGACGCTCTTTGGCAAGCCGGAGGCTGTCTCCGCCGAGATCCTTTGCGAGCGCGATTGGGCCCGCGCCTGCGACTCTTTCACCCTTCGCCTGCGCTATCCTGGTTTCTTGGTCGTCCTCGGCGCTAACTGCCTGAGCACGCCTTCGCGCTTCCGCTTCCTTCTGCGCTGTACAAAAGGCAACTACTTGAAGCTTGGCCTCGACCCGCAGGAAGCCGCGCTGAACAAAGTCACTCGCATCGACGATCCGGCTTGGGGCAAGGAGCCAGCCGCTGAATGGAGCACGCTCCATGTCGATGTGAACGGCAGCATAGTCACCCGGTCCATCGAACCTATCCGCGGCGACTACCGGCTCTACTATGCGGGTGTCCGCGATGCTCTGCTGGGCGAGACACCAGCTCCGGTTCCGGCCGTGGCCGCCTGGCGAGTGGCGCGCATGATGGAGTGGGCCTTGGAAAGCTCTGACAAGCGCCGCGAAATCATTTGCGACTGGAGCGAGGAGCCGAAGTAGAGGCCAAATGGGATTGTGCGCCAGAGCGGCCTACTTTATGTGGCTCGTCGCAGCCCCGCTCCCCGGCTCCTTTTCCACCAGCGGAACCCAGAAGCGGAAGCAAGCCCCTTGTCCAGAAGTGCTCTCGAACTCTATATCGCCGCCGTGCGCGGCCAGGATAGCGCGGCAGATGGCCAACCCCATCCCCGTTCCCTTTCCTTTGCGGGTTCCCTTCTTGCCCCGGTAAAACTTATCGAAGATGAAGGGTAGATCAACGGCATCGATGCCCTCGCCATCGTCCTCAACGCAAAACTCCAGCCGGTCGCCCAAGCGTCGGCTGCCGAGCTGGATGTGGCCGCCGGAAGGAGTGTGTCGGGCCGCGTTCTCCAGCAGGTGGCGCAGCACGCGCCCAAGCAGATGTGGATCGAACCAGGCTGGCTTATCTGGCCCTTCGGCGAAAATCACCACCCGGTGCGCGGCCAGCGCATGCCGCGACTCCTCCACTGCCTGATCGAGCAGAGCGCGCGGATGGTGTGGTACACGGCGAACCTGGACCACGTTCGCGTCAATCTCGGCCATCTCGACGGCCTCGCCAATCAGCCTATCCAGCCGCGAGCTCTCCTCATCGACAATGGCCGCCAGTTCCAGCCGCCCGGCATCGTCCAGCCCCTCACCCTGAACCAACGTGGTAGCGGCAGCTCGAATCGCTGTCAGAGGCGTGCGTAATTCGTGCGTCAAAGAGTCAATAAGCGCGGCACGCAACCGATCCGCCTCGCGTGCTGCCTCCAGGCGTGAGGAGGCCTCGATGGCCGTGGCGCGTGTGAGCGCGATGGCCACCTGCGCACTGACCGCCGTGGCTACCTCGCGGGAAAGCACGGCCGGCTTCAATCCCAACGCGCCCACCGGCCGCATCCCCAGCATCAACATCATCGCCGTGAAGCCGCCCGGTATGGCCAGCGCAGGATTGTGGACCTGTGTCATGGCCCGCAGCCCAGCCTGGATGTTTACCGGCACGTCGGATGTTGAGGAATAAAACTGGTCCTGGTCGCGGACGTATAGCACAACCCCATCCAGCTCGAAGATTCGCTCAATCAGCCGGGGCAGGTCGCGGACAAGTTCGGCAGCGTCCTCCTGTAGCATCATCTCCTGCGAGAGTTCGTACAGCCGCTCGACGTCTTCGCGGCGCTGCTCAGCCTGGCGCGCCTGACCTCGCGCACGTTCGGCCAACCGGCCCACCACCAGGCAGCTTAGCAGGAACGAGATCATGGCTACCCATTGCTGCAACCCCACAATCTGCAGCGTATGAAAGGGCAGCAGAAAATAGTAGTCGAAAGCAACCGCGCACAGCAACGCGACATACAGTGCCAGCCAGATGCCCGTCTGGGCTGCAAACCACACCACCAGCACCAGAAAAACCATCCCTGCGGTCGTCGAGTTGACGCCCAGCCATACCAGCAGACTCGTAATCGCCACCGCAACCAGAGTGGCCGCGAGCCAACGGGCAATCATACGCGTATAGGATGGCAGTTGCATATTTCCTCCAAATAAATCATACCCGTCCGCCCGGATGATGTAATCTTTTCGATGAAAGAAGAAAGCCATGCCAGACAGAATTCTGGTAATCGACGATGAACCCCAGATTACTCGCGTGCTGCGTGCTGCGCTCACCGCGCAGCGCTTTGACGTGCGTACCGCCAACGATCCGGAAGAGGGCCTGCTGCTATTCCGCGATTGGCCGCCTGACCTGGTGGTGACAGACCTGATGATGCCCGGCCTCAGCGGTGTTGAGGTATGTCGCGCCATCCGCGCTCAGTCGAGAATTCCGATTGTTGTGCTCTCTGTCCGCGACCACGAGCGCTCCAAGGTTGAGGCCCTGGACGCAGGGGCCGACGACTATGTGACCAAGCCATTCAGCATTCAGGAGCTGCTGGCCCGCGTCCGCGCACATCTGCGCCGCGCCCCGGAGCGGACGACCGCCGCATTGGAGGCCGGCGACTTCGTACTGGACTCGGAGGCGCACTCGATTACCGTCCTGGGAAAACCCATTCACCTGACCCCCAAGGAGTTTGAGCTGCTGCTGCATCTGGCCAACCACGCCGGCAAGGTGATGACTCATCGTGTGCTGCTAACCGCCGTGTGGGGGGCGCAATCAGCCCATCAGCCCGAGTACCTGCGCGTCTTCGTCGGCCAGTTACGCAAGAAGCTCGAAGCCCAAACCGGCAAGCAATACATTCAGACCGAGCCCTGGGTGGGCTACCGCTTTATCCCCGAGGGATGGACCGGCAACGAAGAGTAAACTCGTCCCACACACGGAATCTTTATGGGGATATTGGTATCATCCATCCATGCATCATCTGGACCAAAAAGATCGCCGGCTCATCGCCCGGATCAGGCGTGCCCTGATTGAGGTCGCGTTTATCATCTTTCTTTTTTATTCAAACCTCCTGATGGGAGAGTTCTCTCGAACCAATGGGCAGGGGAAAACTCTGGCTTTTGCCCTTCACGATATTTTTACGGTCAAGAATTTCGCCATTGCCATGATTGCCGCGCTGTTAGGGCATGGCATATTCCATTACCTGCGCAAAAAGCTATAGACATGCGCTTTTCACGCCCTTACGCTTTATTTAGGAATTCTTTTGGATACTCAAACAAGACATGAGCCAAAATTGTTATTGAACGGGTGGCCTATCAGCGACCTGTTCATCAGACTGCGAGACCTGAAATGCAAAATCTGATGCAAGATGCAGTGATGTTGCTGTTCACGGTAGTTTTCTTCGCCTTGGCGTTTCTCTACGTCAAGGCATGCCAGAAGTTGAGGTAACCCATGCAAACCGACATCATCACTGTCATTGCCTTGATTCTGTCCATCCTCCTATTCGGATACCTGAGCATAACCCTGCTTTTCCCGGAGAAATTCTAACGATGTCCGCCAACGGTTGGTTGCAATTTGCCGTCTTCTCGCTTATTTTGCTGGCCAGCGTTCGTCCGGTGGGCACTTATCTGGCCCGCGTATTAGAGGGGGAGCGGACCTGGCTCTCCCCATTGCTGCGCCCAGTTGAGAAGCTCATTTACTGGCTCTGCGGCGTCGAGGACGACAAAGAGATGAACTGGCGCGAGTACGCCTATGCTGTACTGGGCTTTTCGGCCGCCACTCTGCTGCTCACCTACGGACTTGAGCGTCTGCAAAATTTCTTCCCCTGGAATCCGCAGAATCTGGCTGCGGTGGGACCGGATCTCGCCTGGAATACAGCCGCCAGCTTCACCACCAACACCAACTGGCAGTCCTACACGCCTGAGAGCACAATGAGCTATCTGACGCAGATGGCTGGCCTGGCAACACACAACTTCTGGTCCGCAGCGGTGGGCATCGCGGTGGCTGTTGCCCTCATTCGCGGCATCAAGCGGACGACAGCGGGCACCATCGGCAATTTCTGGGTGGACATAACGCGCACCCTGCTCTATGTGCTGCTGCCCGCATCGATACTCGGCGCGCTGCTGATGGTCGCGCAGGGCGTTCCACAGAACCTGAACGCCTATACTACAGGTCATCCACTCGAACAACCTAGCCAGGTGCAGACCATCGCGCAGGGTCCAGTAGCCTCGCAGGAAGTCATCAAGATGCTGGGCACCAACGGCGGCGGATTCACCAACGCCAACAGCTCCCATCCCTTCGAGAACCCTACGCCGCTCACCAACCTCTTCCAAATCTTCCTGATCTTTGTGATTCCCGCGGGGCTCACCTACACGCTGGGTCGCATGACCGGCTCGCCGGGCCACGGATGGGCCGTTCTGGCGGCTATGTTCGTGCTTTTTGCCGCCGGTTTCACCACCGTCTACTGGGCCGAGTCGCATCCACACCTGCTCATTCACGGCGCGGCACAGACCGGAACCGCAACCGCCCCGGCCGGCAACATGGAGGGCAAGGAGGTGCGCTTCGGCGTTAGCCAGTCCTCGCTCTTCTCCACGGTCACCACCGATGCCAGTTGCGGTGCGGTCAACACCATGCATGACTCGCTCACTCCGCTGGGCGGCATGGTGGTGCTGATCAACATCATGATGGGAGAGGTGGTCTTTGGCGGCGTCGGTTCAGGCTTGTACGGCATCCTGATCATGGTGGTGCTCTCGGTCTTCATCGCCGGCCTCATGGTGGGCCGAACGCCCGAGTACCTCGGCAAGAAGATCGAGGCGTATGACGTAAAGATGTCCATGCTCTACGTGCTCATCTTCCCGCTCATCATTCTTTCGCTTACCGCCGCCTTCGTGCTCTGGCCCTCTGTCGGGTTGCCTGCTCTCACCAACCAGGGACCGCACGGGCTCACCGAGATTCTCTACGCCTTTACCTCGGGCGCGGGTAACAATGGCTCGGCCTTCGCCGGGCTCAATATTCCCGTCAACTCCACCACCCAGTGGTGGTACAACGTAGCGCTGGGCTGGGATATGTTGTTCGGACGGCTTTTCATGATGATTCCAGTGCTGGCGCTAGCAGGCAATCTCGCGAGCAAAAAGAGCGTGCCTCCCTCGCCCGGCACCTTCCCCGTGAACGGCTCACTATTTACCGTGCTGTTGATCGGCGTCATTGTCATTCTTAGTGCGCTGACATTTTTCCCGGCGTTGAGTTTAGGACCAATTCTGGAACACCTGCTGCTCAAGGCAGGACAGCTTTTCTAACTGATACCGCACAGGACAAGGCAAACGGACTGTCATGCTTGAAAAAAAGAGTCTTTGGAACACGGAAATCATGGCCCATGCGCTTGTAGACGCATTCCGCAAGCTCGATCCGCGCTGGATGGTCAAGAATCCGGTGATGTTCGTCGTCGAGGTGGGCAGCGTGCTGACCACGCTGCTGCTGATCGACAACACCGTCCATCCCCGCGTCGGCTTCGGCTTCAACCTCCAGATCACCCTTTGGCTGTGGTTCACGGTGCTCTTCGCCAACTTTGCTGAGGCTATGGCAGAAGGTCGCGGCAAGGCCCAGGCCGATACGCTACGCAAAGCCAAGGGCGAGACCATTGCGAAACGATACACAGCGGACAAAAAGCTGGAAGATGTCGCCAGTGGCCTGCTCCGCCTGGGAGACATAATTTATGTCGAGGCCGGCAAATACATTGCAGGCGACGGCGAAGTGATCGAGGGCGTAGCCTCCGTGGACGAATCGGCCATTACCGGCGAATCGGCTCCGGTCATCCGTGAAGCCGGCGGCGACCGCTCGGCAGTCACCGGAGGCACCAAGGTTCTCTCGGACTGGATCAAGGTCCGCATCACCTCCAACCCCGGCGAAACCTTTCTGGATCGCATGATCGCCCTGGTCGAGGGCGCCACCCGTCAAAAGACGCCCAACGAGATCGCGCTCAGCATTCTGCTCAGTGGCCTGACGATTGTCTTCCTCCTCGCCGTCGTCACGCTTCAACCATTCGCCATTTACTCCAAGGCTCCGCAAAGCATTTTCGTGCTGGTTTCTCTGCTGGTCTGCCTCATCCCCACTACCATTGGCGGACTGCTGTCGGCCATCGGCATCGCCGGCATGGACAGGCTTGTCCAGTACAACGTGCTGGCCATGAGCGGACGCGCCGTAGAGGCTGCCGGCGACGTAAACACCCTGCTGCTCGACAAAACAGGCACCATCACCCTGGGCAACCGCCAGGCCACCGAGTTTATCCCCGCCCCGGACGTGAGCAACGAGCAGCTGGCCGACGCGGCCCAGCTTGCCTCACTCTCCGACGAAACCCCTGAAGGCCGGTCGATTGTTGTTTTAGCCAAGGAGATGTACAACCTGCGTGGGCGCGACCTGAGCAGCATTCATGCCGAGTTCGTTCCCTTCACCGCCCAGACCCGTATGAGCGGCGTCAACCTGCCCGGTGTGCGCATCCGCAAAGGCTCGGCGGACGCCATTGCCCGCTTCCTCGAAGAGCAAAGCTCCTCCCTACCCAAAAAGGTTCGCGATACTGTAGAGGAGATTGCCCGCCTGGGCGGAACTCCGCTGGTAGTGGCCGAAAACACAACCGCTCTCGGCGTCATCTACCTCAAGGACATCGTAAAAGGCGGACTCAAAGATCGCCTTGCTCGTCTGCGCGCCATGGGAATCCGTACCATCATGATCACCGGCGACAACCCGCTGACCGCCGCCGTCATCGCCCGCGAGGCGGGTGTGGACGACTTCCTCGCCGAGGCCAAGCCCAAGGACAAGATGGACCTGATCAAGCGCGAGCAGGGCAAGGGCAAGCTCGTGGCTATGACCGGCGACGGCACGAACGATGCTCCGGCGTTGGCCCAGGCCGATGTGGGTGTGGCCATGAACTCCGGCACGCAGGCCGCCAAAGAAGCAGGCAACATGGTCGATCTGGACTCCAACCCAACCAAGCTCATCGAAATCGTCGAAATCGGCAAGCAATTGCTCATGACCCGCGGCGCTCTCACTACCTTCTCCATCGCCAACGACGTGGCAAAATACTTCGCCATCATCCCCGCCATGTTCGCCGGCGTTTTTCCGGTGCTGGGCGCGCTCAACATCATGTACCTGCACTCGCCCCAATCCGCCATTCTCTCGGCGGTTATCTTCAACGCCGTCATCATCGTGGCGCTCATTCCGCTGGCCCTTAAGGGCGTCAAGTACGAGCCCAAGGCCGCCGATATTTTGCTGCGCAACAATCTGCTGATATACGGCGTGGGCGGCATCATCATCCCTTTCGGCGGCATCAAGCTCATCGACATGGCGCTGGTAGCTCTGCACCTGGCATAGCAGGCTATGAATCACGCAAGTTCTGTATCAGGGCGCGACTTCAGTTGTGCTGAAATGCAGCAGAAATAACACGGGATTTAGCCCCTGAGGGATGTAATAGGAGAAAAAATGCATTCCGTTTGGAAGACCTCAATTCGCTTCACCCTCGTTACTGTCATACTTTTGGGATTGGGTTATCCGCTGCTGGTCACGATCATCGCCGGCTTTCTCTTCCCCCACCAGGCCGCAGGCAGCCTCATCAGGCTCAACGACGGCACAATCATCGGCTCCCAGCTGATTGCTCAAAGCTTTACCAGTGACCGTTACTTCCATCCACGCCCCTCGGCGGCGGGTAACGGCTACGACGCTACCGCATCAGGCGGCTCCAACCTGGCCCAGTCCTCCAGGACTTTGGTCACGCGCATCCAGGGAGACATTGACAAGCTGGCCGCTCAGAATCCCGGCAAGCCGGTGCCCATTGACCTGGTGACAACCTCCGCTTCCGGACTCGATCCCGACATTACTCCCGACGCCGCGGACTTTCAGGTTTCCCGCGTGGCCAAAGCCCGCAACCTCAGCCCGGAGAGCGTCCGCAAGCTCATCCAGCAACACACCACCAAGCGCCAGTTAGGCTTGCTCGGCGAGCCGCGAGTGAACGTCCTCGAACTCAATCTCGCTCTCGACAATCTGGGGAAGTAACCGGTTTTCCGCAGATTCTTCCCTGGAGTGGCTCTGGACCCAGGGCATTCCAGCAGCCTACTATCGGTTTATGGACGCTCTGATTCTTGACGGACAACCACTGACGCTGGCCGACATAGAGGCTGTCTCGCTCACCCGCCGTCCAGTGACAGTTGCACCCGCAGCGTTGGCCCGCGTAGCCCAAAGCCGGGCGCTGATCGAGGAGATTTTGGCCGCCGGAGAGACGGTCTACGGGGTCAACACCGGCTTCGGCAAGCTCTCGGATGTGCGGATTCCTGCTGGAAACCTGGCGCAGTTGCAAACCAACCTGGTCCGCAGCCACGCCGGCGGGGTGGGTAAGCCGCTCGTCGAGGCCGAATCGCGGGCCATACTCCTGCTGCGCGCCAATGTATTGGCCAAAGGCTTCAGCGGCTGCCGACCTGCCCTGGTCGAGCTGCTGGTGGCGCTCCTGAACGCCGGGGTGCATCCGGCGATCCCTGAAAAAGGCTCGGTGGGTGCGAGCGGCGACCTGGCGCCCCTGGCTCATCTGGCTTTGGTAGTCATCGGCGAGGGCGAGGCCTTCTACAAAGGCGCCCGGATGGCCGGCAGCGATGCGCTCAAGCAAGCCGGATTGCAGCCCATCGTTCTGGCAGCAAAAGAAGGCCTCGCGCTGCTGAACGGAACGCAGGCCATGACCGCCGTGGGAGCATTGGCCGTGGCGCGCGCCCGGCGTGTGGCGCAGTTGGCCGACCTGGCTGGAGCCATGAGCCTGGAGGCGCTGATGGGCACGCCTGCTGCCTTCGACCCACGCATTCATCAGGCCCGGCCGCACTCAGGCCAGATTCGTTCGGCGGAGCATCTGGTCGAGTTGCTTGCCAACTCCCCGATTCGCGAGTCGCATCGCACCGCGGATTCGCGCGTGCAGGACGCCTATTGCCTGCGCTGCATGCCGCAGGTGCATGGAGCGGTGCGCGATGCGTTAGAGCACGTGCGCGGAATCCTGGAGATTGAGGCGGGTTCGGCCACGGATAATCCTCTGGTTTTTCCTGATACCTCCTCCAAAACGCAAGATCATGGAGTGGTGTCAGGTGGAAATTTTCATGGCGCTCCGCTCGCCTATGCTTTTGATTACGCGGCCATTGTGCTCACCGATCTGGCCGGCATTACCGAGCGGCGCATTGACCGGCTGCTGAATACAGACATCAACGAGGGGCTGCCGGCCTTCCTGTCGCCTGATCCGGGTCTATCGTCGGGGTTCATGATGGCGCAGATTGTGGCGGCGGCGCTCATCAACGAGTGCCAGGTGCTCGCACATCCCTCCTCGGCCTCCAGTATTCCCACCGATGGAGGCAAGGAAGATCACGTCTCCATGGGCATGACAGGGGCGCTCAAGCTGCGTCAAATCGTAGAGAACGCCGAGCGTGTTGTCGGCATCGAGCTGATGTGCGCCGCGCAGGGGCTGGAGTTCCGCCGTCCGCTGCGCGCCAGTCGCGAAGTGGAACGCGCTCACGCGGTAGTAAGGACAATTGTGTCGCGTCTTGAGCAGGATCGCGTCCTGGCCCACGACATTGAGGCAATGGCAGCAGCCGTCAGGGTTGGAGCCTTCAACGCCTGGTGTTCATAAAGCTGAAAACTTTTCAACATTTGACTCTAAAATGCTCACACAACTTAAGTGGTCAACCACTGTTTTATGCCGCTTTTACAATCTAACTCCCACTGAATGAGCAACATAACCACTTCACACGGGGAATTTTGCTGTAAACTTTTGTTCTGAAATGTGTGCGGTTTTGCTATTGATTTATGAAGGAAAAATCCGTAAAATAAGAATGTAATTGTTTCTCTGGGCCCACTATCCCCAGGCCCGCAATTCCTGAATGATTGGTAGCACAAATTCTCAGAGGACATCAAATCAATGGCAAAGCGTCGTGGAAATCCAAATTGGGGCAAGCCCGAGCCCATCGGCCCGGTTGTGCCCACTGTGACATCCTTCGAGCAAATCGTCAAGGAATTCAAGCTCAGCCCTGACCAGTACATTCGGTCTACACGCCTACGGGAGTGGGCTCGCCGCAACAAGAATTCCAAGTACATCCCCGAGGCTCTTCTAGAAGCCTGGGGCTTTGAGATCGAATCAGCCCTATAAACCCCTCCCTTATCTGCATGTTTCCAGCAAAAGCGCCACCTTCGGGTGGCGCTTTTGCTGTTTAGGGCTGGTCGCGGAGTTATCAAAACCAGCGAAAAACAGTCGATTTTATGCCATTTTTGCCCCAAAACAGGCCAAAAAAGGGGCAAAATCGGGGGTTTGAAGTTACTGATTGGTTAACAGGGAAAAAATGCATGTTATTGATTCTGTGCATGTTACAAGATATTTCCGGGCCGAGAAATGATTTCCACAGGGAGGGGGGGTGGGGGGTACCCAGTTTTCAGTGGTCAGTGGTCAGTGATCAGGGACGAGCAGCGGCAGCGGAGATCGATCGAACGGAGATCGGACATAGGGTTATTCTGCGCCATCGGATGGTAATTATCTGCAACAGAAAATTTGCGACAGAGAACAGGGGTCAGAAGAGTCGCGCCCGCACTCCTATGCGTAAATATGGGTGTGGTTTTATGGGTGTTTATGCGTAATTATGCGTAGGAATCGAGGATTGGTATGCGTAAATATGGGTGAGAGAACAGTCCACAGTCTCACAGTTTCACATTAAATGGGGGTAGGCTGTTTTTTGCCTCCCGCCGCCCAAAATTCGAGCCTACTTCGCAGTCTACCAAGCGGATGGGAAATGATCTGCAAAGATCGACGGTGGAGTAAGCCCCTGCATAGCTGCAGACATGGCCCGCTACCCACCATGCGGCTTTCGCATCTCACGAAGAGTTGATGGCGACACATTGAGATTCTTGAGAAGGCAAATCGGCGAACGCTAATCGATCACATTATTGATCCTCTGGCATGTCTTTGGAACAGCTGGATGTTCTTAGCTGATCTCGATTGACCCTACGCCTGACCCTATGCCGGTTTTGCTTCGAGTATGCCGACGTTCCGAACCATCAGATTGTCGCTTCCAACGGGGTATACCCCGGTCAGGATAAAGCCCGCTGCCTCCAGAAGCGTTCTCCATTCGCGCTCGCTACGCTCTTTACCGCCGGTGACAGCAAGCATATTGAGGTCGCTCATCAGGTGGCCTTCCAATTGCGGGTCTACATGCGAGACGAGCGGAGGAAGGATGAATTCAACGATCAACAAACTGCCGTTCTGCGGAATCACCGTGTGGCAGTTCTTGAGAATAGTAACAGCATCCCCGTCCTGACGCCCGTGCAGTACATGTTTGAGCATGTATACATCGGCGCCCGCCGGGACCGATTGCGTCAGATCTGCGGCAATCAGTTCGCATCGGGAGGAAGGATCTTCATCCGCGAAGCGAGACCTGGCTGCATCCACGCTGGATTCGAGGTCCACAAGCATGCCTCGCAAATGCGGGTTGACTCCAAGCACTGCAAGAATGAGCGATCCACCACCGCCGCCGAGGTCGGCAACCACCTTTGCGCGGGAAAAATCCCACGCTGCAGCGATCGGCGCGTAATCTTCTGCCGGAGCCGTACCCATCACCGCGCGAAAAATAGAACCAGCTTCGGGAACCTGCGACCATCGGGAAGGTATTTGAGGACCGCGGACCTGAGAGGCAGGCTTACCGGTCCGAACGCATTCTGTAAGCAGAGACCAGCTGTCGGCAAGCAGATCCGCCCAAAAGATGACAGCTGACCAGACGGATTGAGGCACATCCTTCCGCAGGGGTTTGCCAAAGGAAGTTAGGCGAAAGTGTTCTGGTGTCGTCTCTTCCGTGACGCCTATGCTGGCCAGAACACGAAGAAGGCGGTACAACGCATTGGCATCTGCCTGACACTTTTTGGCCAGGTAGCCAACACTGCGCACCTCGTCTCCAAGCGCATCGGCAACGCCGAGACGTGCTGCCGCGCAAAGCACGCGGCTGCGTGAATACGCCATTGCCATTTCGACGAGCCTGGTATTCGTCGTGACATTACCGATGCCGCTGTTAGATTGGGCCATAAGACACCTCAAATCCAATGTACCCATCGCGGACGAGCTCTGCCTATAAGTAAATTCGGATTAGTGCCCAGAAACACCCAAATTAATTCCGCAGCCTGATAAGGCCCGGGCATAAATGCCTCCGCATTTTGACTGCTTCAATCAGGAGCCTGAAGGCTCCTTCTCCCTCCGTTAGTGCGGCACTTTTGCCCTTTCCCGCCGCCATCGGCGAGAATGAAAGAGCCGATGCCAGACTCCGCACGCACTTTCGAGCCTCCCTTCACCGATGTTCCCGGCGCACTGGCCGAGGTTCGCGCCGGTCGCATGATTGTTGTGGTTGACGATGAAGACCGCGAAAACGAAGGCGACCTGACCCTGGCTGCCGAGTTTGTCACTCCGGAAGCCATCAATTTCATGGCCAAATTCGGTCGAGGCCTGATCTGCCTGGCTCTGACCGAGGAGCGCGCGGATTATCTGCGCCTCTTCCCCATGACACAGCAGAACTCGTCGCGCTTTGGCACGGCTTTTACCGAAACCATTGAGGCGCGCGAGGGCGTGACGACAGGGATTTCGGCGGCCGACCGGGCGCATACCATCCGCACGGCCATTGCGACAGGCTCGACGGCAGCCGACCTGGCCCGTCCTGGACACGTCTTTCCGCTGCGTGCCCGACGGGGTGGAGTGCTGGTGCGCGCCGGGCAAACAGAGGCCTCGGTTGATCTGGCGCGGATGGCCGGGCTGAATCCCTCCGGCGTGATCTGCGAGATCATGAAGGACGACGGCACCATGGCCCGCGTTCCTGATCTCATTGCTTTCTGCAAGGAGCACGGGCTGCGGATTCTTACCGTCGCGGAGCTGATCCGCTACCGGCTGCGCCATGAGCGCTACATTGTGCGCGCCGGAGAGAGCATCATCCAGACCCGCTACGGTGAGTTTCGCATGATCGCCTACGAGAGCCAGGTAAACGGCGGCGAAAGCCACATTGCGCTGGTGCGCGGCGATCTTTGCTCCGATTGCCCCGCCATCCACGCCGGCCCCGCCACTGGCCCCACCGCTGGCCAGCCGGAAAATGGGTCGTCTGCCCCGGCGGAGTTGCGCCCGCCCTGTGAGCGGCCCGTGCTGGTGCGCGTTCACACCCGCTGCATGGCGGGCGACGTCTTTGCCGCCGACTGTAACTGTCGCGAGATTCTCGATCAGTCACTGCGCATGATCGCCGAGGAGGGTTGCGGTGTGTTGCTCTACCTGCACAACACCTCGCGGGGCTTTGAGATTGACCGCGTGGCCGCGCCGGCCAACGCTTTTGAGCCTGCCAGAGCTTTTGAGCCAGGTGGGGCGGCTATCCTGTCCGCGCCTGACGCGAACACCGGTCAGCTAGTCCTGCACCAGGAGTTGCGCGCCCGCGAAGGCTCGCAGGCTCGCACCGGACGCATTCTCCGCGCCATCGGCCTGGGTGGCCAGATTCTGTCGGACCTGGGCATTCGGCGCATCCGACTACTTTCGAATACACCCATGCACATTCCCGCTTTGGAAGGTTTTGGCCTGGAAATCGTCGAGCAGGTGGCGATTCCGGTGGAGTAAATTACAGAATTGCATGTCGCTGGAAGCGCACTTCCGGCTGGCAAAAGCCACCAAATTACAGGTCACTATAAGCTCAGTCTTCGACCTTATCGCCCTCGCCCGGCGCAAGGAAAAGGTTCGCCTCCAACCCGTGTTGACGCGTGTACAGGTCGTAGTAGCGTCCGCCCAGTGCAAATAGTTCCGCGTGGTTGCCCTGCTCGACGATAAGCCCCTGCTCCACGACCAGAATCTGGTCGGCGCGGCGAATGGTCGAGAGGCGGTGGGCTATCACAAACGTTGTTCGCCCTTGCATCAGTTGGCCGAGCCCAGCCTGGATCATGGCTTCGGACTCGGAATCGAGCGAACTGGTAGCCTCATCCAGAATCAGAATGCGCGGTGACGCCAGCAGCGCACGCGCGATGGACAACCGCTGGCGCTGGCCGCCGGAGAGCTTTACGCCGCGCTCGCCCACCAGGGTGTCATAGGCCTCCGGAAAGCGCTCGGCAAACTCATCCACGCGGGCCGTGCGACAGGCAAAGAGAAACTGCTCCTCAGTGGCGTCGGGTTTTGAAAACAAAATGTTTTCCCTGATCGTCCCGTCGAAGAGAAAAGACTCCTGCAGCACCACGCCTAACTGCGTACGAAAGGTGTCCAGGTTGACGTGCGCCAGGTCCACGTCATCGACCAGAACGCGGCCGGTTGTAGGTGTGTGGAAGGCGCATAAAAGGCTGATCATGGTGGACTTGCCCGATCCCGACGAGCCCACAAGCGCGGTCACCGTTCCCGGTTCGGCCGTGAAGTTGACGCCGTGCAGCACGGGCTTGTCCGGGTCGTAAGCGAACTCCACATTCTCAAAGCGCACATTGCCCCGAATAGGTGGCAGCTTGAGAGTGCGTCTGGGGTCCTGGTTCTCTTCCAGCTCGGCCATAATCTCGTTGGTGCGGTCCAGGCCGGCAAAGGCCTCGGTCAGTTGCGTGCCGATGTTCACAATCTGGAAGATCGGCGCGATCATGAAGACGAGAAACATGTTGTATTGGAAGTAAGTTCCGGTCGTCCAGGTTTTGGCGAAGACAAGGTGCCCGCCGAGTCCCATCACAATTGCGAAGACCAGCCCCATCGCAGTGGTTGAGATAGCTCCCAGCGCGCTGGTCATGGTCAGCGACTTCATCACGTTGTCCAACAAGCGGCCAACGCCCACGGCAAAGACATCCGCCTCCCGCTCCTCAGCGTGGTAGCCCTTGATAACCCGCACGCCGCCCAACGACTCGGTCAACCGGCCCGTAACATCGGCGTTGATGATGGCCCGTTCGCGGAAGATGGGGCGGATAACCCTGAAGCCATACTGCAAGACGAAGACGAAGACGCCCATAACCGTGAAGACCGTCAACGTGACTGCAACGCTCAAATGCAACAGATAGAGGAAGGCCAGCACGGCGGTCAGCAGGCCACCCACAAACTCGACCAGGCCGGTGCCCACCAGGTTGCGCACACCCTCCACGTCGGTCATGATGCGCGCCACCAGTGTGCCGCTGCGGTTTTCGTCGTAATAGGAGACGGAAAGCAGGCCGACATGACGCTGCACCTGCCTGCGCATCTCGGCGATGAGCCGCTGGCCGGCCTTGGAAAGCAGTTGCGTAAGCGAGAAAGACGTAATGGCCTGCACTACCATGGCCGTGAAGACCAGCGCAATAATGCGGGGCAGCAGATCGGGCCGGGGATGAAGCGGAGATAAAACCGTATCCAGCAACCACCTGGAAGTAGCGGGCATCACCAGCCCGGCAACGCGGTTGACGACCATCAACCCCATGCTGGCTGCCAGAAGTCCCATGCGCGGGGCTACCAGTGCTTTGATTTGCGGCCACAACTTCTTCAGGTTGGGCTTGCGCTTAGGCAGTTCGGCCTGATTCGCGCGCGTGCTGCCGCTTCGAGGCGTGCGCTCAGCGCGCCTGCCCATGCTCATTCCGCCGCCGCCAGGCCCATGCAGTCCGCCCATCCGCTAAACCTTCCCGGAGCGCCGCGCGGCGATAAAAGAGCGCACGCATAGGTATACATAAATCAGCAACAGCGTGGTCAACGCAAGCTTCGATGCCATAGCGATTATCGCCGTGTTGTCGGCAAACGTAGCGTGCACATAACTGCGCACCACTTCAACGGCACCGCCCAGAAAACCGAGAACTCCGATGCTCACGTTAATATGCATGAACAATTTGCGCCGGCTCTCGCTCGGACTGATGGCGAGTAAGCCGCCGAAGCCCAGGGCAATGCCAATCCAGGCGGGAATCAGCGCTGTGGGGTGCAAGCTCCCGGTGCCCAGATAGCCAGTCATGCCGAGGGCAATCAATAGAACCGCAAAAACCAATGTCATTTTTACCATGTGAACCCTCCAATCCTCATTCTTTCATCTGAATTATGTTGCAGTACCTGGATTCTTGTTGATTTCGTTCTGCATGTCCTTGAACAGCCGCAACCTGTTGTTGTGATGGAAGGTTGCTAGCGTGTGTGGAATCTCAGAGTTGGGATAAAAGTACCCAGACACACAACAATATCATAAGCGATAGATATGAAAGAAGATAGAAAGAAAGTTGTTGATTTTTTAATGGCTGCCCCCCAGGGATTCGAACCCCGATATGCCGCTCCAGAGGCGGCTGTCCTACCATTGAACGAGGGGGCAACAAGAACGCACAGGCTTGTCTTGCAGCCGTGCTGGCAGGGGCCGCGACTGGGCGCCGGCGACCAAACACCAACTGGTCCATCATAAGTGGATTCTCTGCCCCGGTCAAACTCGCCGTGGCTGCACCATTTTTGTAGCGCTCCTGTTGTAGAATCAGTGCACGAATGGAGTTGACCCTCAATCTCGTCTGGACAGTATTGACCGTCGCAATCATGTGTCTGTGGCTGCGGACAGTGCCGCCGGACTCTGCCCGTATACGAACGCAGATCGTAGCACTCATGATGCTCATTGCGATCCTCCTTCCCGTGATCTCAGTGACCGACGACCTGCAGGCACTTCAGAACCCAGCCGAACTCAACTGCTGCGCGCGCCGCCATCATGCGGTTTTCTGTTCTCACTCCATTTTTCCCGCCGCCGCAACGCTTCCCCCACCGGTATTTGCCGAGCTTTCATTTGGTTTTTTGCGCTATGCCGCACCGAATAATCGTCCCGCCCCACTGGTGGAGATTCCGGCCCTGGCTTCAATTCAGAATCGCCCTCCACCTGTCGCCTGATTGGTTGCCATCGCGTCTAACAACATAAGGTTCCTTTCATTCTGTTCATTCTGTGTCGTCGTGCTGGCCACGTCGCAAAGGCTTTGTATGAAGCAATTCTTCCTTTCCCTGTCTGTCTCCTCGATGGCCGCGCTGATTTTCCTCGCGCCGGCTTTCGTTCTTGCGCAGCAGACTAGTCCGGCGCTACCGAGCCCTGCCTTGACCTGGGATCAGGTAAAGGCCAGGTTTGAAGCCGCCAACCCCGAGCTCCAGGCCAACGCCCTCGGCGTGGAGGAGATGAAGGCCGCGGAGATTACGGCTTTTCTTCGCCCCAACCCAGCGGTTGGCCTGTCGAGCGATGGATTACAAATCGCTCCGCACACAGTCCCCGGTTTGGGTACGCACTGGCTTCCGCTGACCGGCAACCAGCTTGTCCCCAGCATCAGCTATCTGCACGAGCGTGAGCGCAAGCGCGAGTTGCGCTTGCAAAGCGCCAAGGAAGGCACGCAGATAGCCGGGTCGCAGCATGAAGATCTGGAGCGCAATCTGCTCTTTGATATGCGCGCCCAGTTCGTTCAGACCTTAGCGGCCAAGGCCGTTCTTGAGCTGGCCAAGGCTGACCTTGCTTACTACGACAACATCATCAAGATCAGCCGCGATCGCTTCCGCGCCGGCGATATCGCGCAGATCGACCTCGACCGTATCGAGCTGTTTCGTGTCCAATATGAAGTGGAGATTCAGACAGCCATCGTCAACCTGCGTACCGCAAAAATTCAGCTTCTGCAACTACTCAACGACCGCACCCCGGTCGAACAGTTCGATGTGACCGGCGAATTCGACTTCACAGAGGATCTGAAGCCTCTCGAAGACTTCCGCCAGATTGCGCTCGATGCGCGCCCCGACTTGAGAGCCGCCCTTGAAGCCATCCAGCAGGCCCAAACCAACCACAAACTGGCCGTGGCCAATGGTTCCACCGATCCCACCTTGAGCACCTGGTACTCCTACAACCCCGCGTTCAACAACAACTTTGGCCGTTATACGCTGGGCGCCAGCGTAAACATTCCGCTGCGCATCTTCGACCGCAACCAGGGCGAGAAGAAGCGTACCCAGATCGATATTGGCCGCAATCAGGAATTGACTGAAGCCACACGCGCCGAAGTTTTCAGCGACGTGGACTCGGCCTACACGCAGGTGGCCAGCAACATCGCGCTGCTCAAGCCCTACAAGGCACAATACAAGGCGCAGGCGCTCAGGGTCCGCGACACGGTGACCTATTCTTACCAGCACGGCGGCGCCTCGCTGATGGACTTCCTCAATGCGCAGAGCGACTATCGAGCCGTCCAACTGGCTTACGTGCAACTGATCGGCTCTTATCTGACCGCCGCCGGACAACTGAATCTTGCCGTGGGACGCGAGGTAATCCAATGATTGTCTCTTCTTCCTTGAGTCTTACCCAAAAAGTTTCACTAGCTATTGCATTGGCTGCGTTGGCCTGCTTCGCTCTTTCCGGATGCAAAAGCAACCATGAAGGCGATGGCGCGCCGCCGCCGGCCAAGGTCATCCAGGTGGCCGACATGAACCTGGTCACCATCGACGCTAACGACGTTGCCAAGTTTCCTCTCACCGCGGCTACCCAGATTGAATCCGCCTCCGAGCTGACCGCCACCGGCTCAGTCTTTCCCGACATCGCGCGCGAGATTCCAGTCATCTCGCTGGCCAATGGCCGCGTGGTAGACATCAAGGCCCGTCTCGATGACAACGTGAAGAAAGGTCAACTGCTCCTGAAGGTGCAAAGTCCGGACATCACTGCCGCTTTCAACGCCTACCTGAAGGCGGCCAACGACGAGCAAATGGCCAATAAAGCCTTTGTTCGCGCCGACGATCTCTTCAAGCACGGCGCCATCTCGCAGGCAATGTTGGAGCAGGCTGAGGACACGGAGAAGAATGCCAAAGCCGATCTGACGGCTGCCGAGGAGCAACTGAAGACGCTGGGCGTTGACAAGAATCACCCCAGCAGCATCGTCAATGTTTATGCACCTATTAGCGGCGTCATCGTGGCGCAGAACGTGACCCAGTCCGCCGCCGCGGGCGTCAGCCTTTCCGGCTCGGCCACTGCCTTCACCATCGCCGACCTCTCCACCGTGTGGATCATCTGCGATGTCTATGAGAACGATATTCCCAAGCTGCAACTGCGCCAGGAAGCGAAGATCAAACTCAATGCTTGGCCAGATCGCCCTCTGACCGGCCGCATCAGCGACATCGGCCCCATTCTCGATCCCTCGCTCCGCACCGCCAAGGTCCGCATCGAACTTGCCAACCCCGGCTTCCTTAAGCTGGGAATGTTTGGCACGGCCACCTTTACCAGCCGCACAAAGGAGACACACGCCGTGGTGCAGGCCGATGCTGTTCTGCATCTGCATGACCGCGACTGGGTCTTCCTGCCCGATGGTGGCAACCAGTTCAAACGCGTCGAGGTTCACGCCGGCAAAATGCTGGACGGAAGCCGCCAGGAGATTCTCTCCGGCCTTCAACCCGGGCAGCAGGTCGTCAGGAACGCGCTCCTACTTGAAACCGCGGGGACCCAGTAATGATTCGCGCACTCGTCGAATTAGCGCTAAGAAACCGCTGGCTGGTCCTCGGCGGGGTCTTCGTGCTCTCCGTGTGGGGCATTATCAGCTTTCGCGCCCTGCCTGTCGAAGCCTATCCGGACGTAGCCAACAACTACGTGCAGATCATTACTCAGTGGCCGGGCCGCAGCGCGGAAGAGATCGAGCGCCAGGTCACCGTGCCGGTCGAAATTCAGATGGCCGGCATTCCCCACCTCACCCATCTGCGCTCTACCACCCTGGCCGGTTTGTCCAGCCTGATGCTCATCTTCGACGACGACTCCAAAAGCGACATCAACCGCGAGCATGTTCTGGAGCGGCTGAGCATGGTCACTCTTCCCGCCAATCTCACGCCGCAGATGGGCACAGACTGGAGCCCTGTCGGGCAGATTTACTGGTACACGCTGGAAAGCACCAACCCCGCCTACGACGTGATGGAGAAGAAGGCGCTTGAAGACTGGACGCTGGAGAAGTCCTTCAAAGGTGTCACCGGCGTAGTGGATGTAGCCAGTTTTGGCGGACCCACCAAGGAGTATCAGATCAAGCTCGACCCGGAGAAGCTGGTCTCTCACGGACTCAGTATCAGCCAGGTTGAGCAGCAAATCGCCAACAACAACACCAATGGCGGCGGCAGTTTTATTGAGCAGGGCGCGCAACAGATCAACGTGCAATCCGTCGGCCTCTTCACCAGCGTTCAGGACATTGAGAACACCGTTGTCAAGACTCAGAACGGCGCCGCCATCAAGATCAAAGATATTGCCACCGTCGCGCAAGGCCCTAAGATTCGCCTCGGCCAGATCGGCAAGGCCATTCACAGAACAGACGGCCATCGCGACTGGATCATCGATAATCCCGACACCGTCGAAGGCATTGTTCTTCTGCAGAAGGGCGACGACTCCGACCCCGTCCTTGAAGGCATTCACGCTGAAGTCAACAAGCTCAACGGAGACAAAGACCACCCCGGCATCCTGCCCAAGGGCGTAAAGGTAGTTCCCTTCCTCGACCGCTCCGATCTGGTCCGGTTCACGGTGGACACCGTGGAGCGCAACCTGACCGCGGGGATGCTCCTGGTCTCCATCATTCTTTTTCTCTTCCTCGGCAACGTGCGCGGCGCGATTATCGTCGCCCTCACCATTCCTTTCTCGCTGATGTTCGCATCCATTTGCATGGATATCAGCCACATTCCCGCCAATCTGCTCTCGCTGGGCGCGTTGGACTTCGGCATGGTCGTCGATGGCTCGGTGGTGATGATCGAAAACATCGTCCGGCATCTTGCACGCCCAGACGACCCCCGCACTTCGGCGCGTAGAATTCGCGAGGCCGCGCACGAGGTGCAGCGTCCCGTGTTCTTTGCGCGCGGCATCATCATCACCGCCTATCTGCCCATCTTCACTTTGCAGGCCGTCGAGGGCCGTCTCTTCAAACCGATGGCCTGGACCGTCACCTTTGCACTGCTGGGCGCTCTGGGCTTCGCCATGTTCGTTGCACCGGTGATGGCCAGCCTGGTCTTCAGCAAAGGCGCCAAGGAGTGGCACAACCCGCTCATGCAGTGGCTTACGGAGCACTATCGTGTAGCCGTTCGCTCGGCCATTGAACACCGCTACAGAACCTTCGGAATCGCCTCCGCCCTCTTCGCCATAGCCGTCTTTCTCACCTTTGGCGGACCCATCGGCTCGGAGTTTCTGCCTCACCTTGACGAGGGATCTATCTGGGTTCGCGGAACGCTGCCGCCCAGCGAAGGTCCCACCGCCAGCATCGACTTTACCAACAAGGCGCGCATCGTGATGGCTTCGTTCCCTGAAGTCACCCAGGTGGTCAGCCAAACCGGACGCCCCGACGACGGCACCGACACCACGGGCTTTTTTAATACCGAATACTTTGTCGACCTCAAGCCCAAAAAGCAGTGGCGGCCCATCTTCCACCAGGACAAGGAGAAACTCATCGCCGCCATGGACAAGGAGTTGAGTAAATTTCCCGGCGTTCTGTGGAACTACTCCCAACCCATCTCCGACAACATGGAAGAAGCTGTCTCCGGCGTCAAAGGCGAACTGGCCGTCAAACTCTATGGCGACGACCTGCGCACTCTGGAAAAGAAAGCCGATGAGATTCAATCCCAGATGGCCACTGTCAAAGGCATTGAGGATCTGGGCATTTTCCGCATCATCGGCCAGCCCAACCTCAACTACACTGTGGATCGCGCCGCTGCTGCTCGCTGGGGCATCAACGTGACCGACATTCAGGATGCCGTGCAGACCGCAGTCGGCGCCAACGCAATAACCCAGGTGCAGCAGGGCGAAGCGCGATTTGATGTTACGCTGCGCTATCAGCAGCAGTATCGTGATACGCGCGAGGCCATCGAGAACGTAAGGCTGCTTGCGCCCTCCGGCGAGCGCGTATCGCTGGCGCAGTTGACCAAGATTTCGGCCGATGACGGCGCCGAGGAGATCTATCGCGAGGGCGGCCAGCGTTACATCGCCATAAAATATTCAGTTCGTGGACGCGACCTTGGCTCAACCGTGGAAGAGGCCATTCACAAGGTCGAACGAAATGTCACGCTGCCATCCGGCTACCACCTCGAATGGGCTGGCGAATACGAGAGCCAGAAGCGCGCCGATAAGCGCATGGACCTTATCGTTCCCATCACCGGGATGGCCATCTTCCTTATCCTCTATACCATGTTCCGCTCCTTCAAGTGGGCCATTCTCATTCTGGTCTCAGTCATCATGGCCTCCATCGGCGGGCCGCTGGCGCTGTTCCTTACCCGCACCAACTTTTCGGTCTCCTCGGCGGTCGGATTCCTGGCGCTCTTCGGGGTCAGTGTGCAGACCGGTGTCATCATGATTGAATTCATCAACCAGCTCCGCGCCCGCCGCAAAGGCATGGAAGTCTCCACCCAGGAGCACATTGTCGAGGCCGCCGTCGAGGGTGCGGTGCTGCGCCTGCGGCCCATCATGATGACCTTGCTGGTAGCCACTCTGGGTTTGTTGCCTGCCGCGCTTTCGCACGCCATCGGCTCTGATTCGCAACGGCCTTTTGCCATCGTCATTGTCGGCGGCCTGCTCGCCAACCTGGCCATCGGCATCTTCCTGCTGCCCACCCTCTACGTGTGGATGGCCCGTGAAGATGACGTGTTGCCTGCGGTTGAATCTACCGATGAGTTTTAGAGAGATTTGCTGGGTAGTGCAAGCAAGCGCGATGAAATTCAGGTTGGCCTCGCGCTTTCTTGCAGATAATTTCCCTCCGCAGGCGCACAATTAAAGCATGAATCAGGACCACAGCCGCGATTTTTTTCTATTCCCTATTCCCTATTCCCTGCCTTTCGGTACCCCCTACCCCCCCCCTAAAAATAAATATATTTAAACCTTGCAGATAATTATGAACCATCATAAAACCAATAACTTCCGAAGTTAACCCTCGTAAAAACACAAAGATTTCCCTTGCAGATAATTATTAACCTTCCAGGAATCAATGACTTTAGAAGAATATCCCCGCAAAAACACCAATAATGCCTTTGCAGATTATTATGAAGCTGCATTGATTGACAGAAGTTTCACTCTTCGCGCAGCACTTGTAGCGGCCGCAGCCCAAGAATCCTGTAGCTGGCGATCCAGCCTGTAACCGTGGCCAGCACCGATGTTCCGGCCAGCGCAACCAGCGTTGCTATCCAATCGATCTGGAAACCCACTTCCAGCTTGCTCAGCAGCACGCGAGTCAGCACGTTGGCAAAGATCACGCCTACCGAACCGGCCAAAAGGCCCAGCACGCTGAATTCCACGCTGAAGGTGCGCACGATCCGCATCCGCGTGGCGCCCAGCGTCTTTAACACTACCGCCTCGCGCATTCGCCTGAAGCGCGTGCTGGCAATGCTCGAAGCCAGAATCATCAGCCCGGCGAAGATGGAGAAGCCAGCCAGAAACCGCACCACGAACGTAATCTGATCAACCACGCTCTCGATGCGCTCCAGCACATCGGCCAGGTTGATCACTGTAATCGTGGGATAGGCCGCAAATAGCGCCCGCTCCATCGCCGCTACTTGCTTGGGATCGACGTGCGCGCCGCCGTACCAGGTTGCCGGCTCATTTTTAAGTTGCCCTGAAGGCAGCACGAACGCCACGCGAGCTCCCAGGTGCTGTCCATCGGCGCGATAGATTGCGGCAACCTTCAGCGTTCGCACCACGCCGCCCACTTCCAGCTCGACGGCCGAACCAATGCCAAGATGCAACCGTTGTGCCGTGCCTTCGCCTACGGCCAGCTCCGCCGCGCCGGAATCACTCCACCACTTGCCTTGCGTTACCTTGTCACCATCAAGAGGCGCATCGGCCCAACTCAACTCTGCATTCTCCAGCATCCTATGCGGAAAATGCTCTCCCTTCATTTGCTCTACCGGTTTGCCGTTGAGTGCAACAAAGCGGCCGGTCACCACCGGCATCAAGTCAAGAGACTGGCCAAGCGTCTGATTTACTCCCGACTGATGTGCAAAGAACTCCTTCACCCCAGCAACTTCATCGGTCGTTACGTCAATCAAAAACACATTGGGCAGCTTGGGTGAGGCCGTCTCGCGAATATCGCGCAGCAGCATCGCCTGCATCAGGTAGACCGCCAGAATCAGCATCACGCCCGTGCCCAGCGCAGCCAGAACCGCCGCAGATTGATTTCCCGGCCGGTAGAGATTCGCCAGTCCGTGCCGCAGAAACGAAGGCAGCCTAAGCCGGACGCGGTTGAGCAGAAAGCGCAATGTGCGCAACGCGACAGCAGCCAACACCAGCAGCACCACCAATGCAATTGTGAAGATCAGAGCAAACCAGCCGCCCACTGTGACCGAATCCGACAGCGCCCAAGCGATTCCGCCAAGAGCTGCAATCACTACCAGTGAAATTCCCAGTTGCAAACGGCGCGCCCACCAGCGAGCAAACCAGCCGCCGACACCCTCAGGACCCTGCTCCACCAACCGGCGCAACACCAGCACCGGCCTTACATTTCGCACGTCCAGCAGCGGCGGCAAACAAAAGAGCAAGGTCGTCAACAATCCCGTTCCCAGCCCTGCGGCAACCGACCGCCAGGGAAATTCCAGCATCGTATGAACCGGAAGCAGTTTGCCGAAGACCGCAGGCAGAGCGGCCATCACGCCCACGCCTGCAGCCACGCCCAATAGGGCTCCAGCCAGACCCAGACCTAATGTCTGCAGCAAGAAAATTCGCAACAAATCGCCGGAACTGGCGCCCACGGCCTTCAGAATGGCCAGCATGTCCATGCGCTGCTCCAGATGCGCGTGCATGGCCATGGCTACGCCAATAGCTCCCAACACCATGGCGACCAAACAGATCAGGCTCAGAATCGCAGTTGCATTGTCCAGACCACGGTTCAGGCCCGGATTGCCTTCCCGGTAGTCCATCACCTGTGCGTCGGGCAGCGCCGCCTCCACCTGCTTGCGCAGTGCTACAGGATCGGCTTGCGGCGGCAACTTCATGAGCAGTTTTTGGCTGGCACGGCTGCCCGGAGCAAGCAGGCCGGTGCGCTCCAGCGCCGCCTGGGAGATCATTACCCGCGGTCCCAGCCCTGCTCCGGCGCTGAGGCGGTCCGGCTCCTGCTTCAGCACGGCGGAAATGATGAAGCTTCTACCGCCCAGCCGCAATGTCTGGCCCACATGTGCATTGAGCCTAATTAGAAACTCCTCGGCAACCACAGCCGAGTCGCCTTCGAGAGCCTGCTTTAGGCTCATGGCAGGTTCCAGTTCCGCCGTGCCGTAGTACGGGTACTCGGCCGGGTCCACGGCCTTGAGCGACACCAGCAGCGGCACCGGATCCGGCGGCGCGGAAGCCATGGAAACCGTCTCCGACACCCATGTCGTGCGAATATTCTCCGGTTGCGCGATCGCAGCGATTCTGTTCTTCTCCTCGGCTGCCGGCTGATGATAGAGCCGCGCGGTCAAATCGCCGGCCATCAACGAACGCGCTTCCGTGCTGAGCGTTCGGCGGAAGCTCTCGCTGAAGCCGCGCACGCCAACGAGAGCCGCAACACCGACGGCCACTGACAGCACTACAAAGCCAAACTTGCCGGGAGCAGAGCGCAGATCGCGCCAGCCAATGGCTCCAGCCCGCTTCCAGCTCAACGCGCGCTTAGCCATTTTTCACCTGGTATTGAACCGCAACCTCACTCGGCCCGGTGTAGGCCAACGTATCTTCTACGATCATTCCATCCCGCAGCACAATTTTGCGATCTGCGCGGCTGGCAATCTCCGGATCGTGCGTCACCAGCACCAGCGTAGTCCGAGCCTTGCGATTGCGCTCCAGCAAGAGGTCCAGCACCAACCGCCCGTTGGTGGAGTCGAGGTTCCCCGTCGGTTCATCGGCCATCACAATGGGCGGCTCCACGACAAAAGCCCTCGCCAACGCCACACGCTGCTGCTCGCCGCCTGATAGCTGTACCGGGTAGTGGTCCTCGCGCTCTGTGAGGCCAACCTCTCCCAGAAGCCGCCGCGCTTGCGCAATGCCGCTGCCCTCCACATTCAACTCATAAGGCAGCAGCACATTTTCCAGAGCCGTAAGCGTCTCGATCAACTGATACGACTGAAAAACGAACCCAATCTTCTCTCCGCGCACTTCGGCCAACTCCGTCTCGGCCAGATTGTGAATCGGTATGCCGTCCAGCCAGATTTCGCCGGAGCTGGGCGTGTCAAGGCCCGCCAGCAGGCCCAGCAGGGTGCTCTTGCCGCTGCCGCTGGCGCCCACAATGGCCACAAACTGACCGGCAGGAATGGTCAGGGTGATCCCCTTCAGAATCTCCACACGCCGAGCGCCGTTCTGAATCCATTTCTTCGCGTCCCGAACCTCGATCACTCTGCCCGCCTCCCAAACGCTGTGTTCAATTCTCGATTCCCTGCTCTTCGTTACACTGTACTTGTGTACGTTCGCCGCTCACTGATTGTTTCGTTCGGGTTGATTCTACTTGCCCGACCGCTGCTGGCTGCCGACCGGCCGGTTTTGGTCTGCTTCGGCGACAGTATCACCGCTGGTTACGGCCTTGAGAATGGCCAATCGTTCCCTGACGCCCTGCAACGCGACCTAAACGCCAAGGGCTACCACTACAAGGTAAACAACCAAGGCACCAGCGGCGCCACCACCAAAGACGCTGTTACCGATCTGCACTCCATTCTGCTGCTACACCCGGCGGTCATCATTGTCGAGTTCGGCGGCAACGACGGCCTGCGTGGTCTGCCCTTGGCTGAGACCCGCCGTAACTTAGATGCGGTACTGACGGCTCTCGAAAACGCTCACATTAAAACCCTGCTTGCTGGTATTACCCTGCCGCCAAACTACGGTCAGGACTATATCCAGCAGTTCGAGATGGTCTTCCGCGACCTGGCGCAAAAACACCACATTGCCTTCGTCCCCATGATCTACAAAGACTTGATCCATGTTCCCGACACGATCCAGCCCGACGGCATACACCCCACCGCCAAAGGCTCCGAAATCATAGCGCGGACGCTGTTGCCGGTGCTGGAGCCATTACTGCGTAAAGGCCAGTGAACAGTGATCAGTGAACAGTCAAAACATCCACGCGCACCTCTCTTCCATTGCTTCAGAAGCTCGAGTCTTCACAGTACAAACTGATCACTGACCACTGCCCACTGATCACTGTCGCTCACCCCATTCCCACCACCGGCTGAAAGAGCGTTCCCGCTACTCGCCTGGCAATTCCCACCAGATCATTCTGGCCCGCAAAGACCTTCACCAGCGGCGCGTTGGAAAACTCCGGAAGGTTAGCCTGTGCGCCGTTTCGCAGACGTCCGAGAGCCAGAGCATCGCCAGTGACCGAGGGCATCTCCGGCAACAGGCTGCGCGGATGCACGCACAACGCCTCCAGCGCTTCGACGTTTCCGGCCAGTGGTTGCAACTCGTCCAGAGTGTGCGCTTCGGCCAGCGTGAAGACCCCGGCCTTGGTGCGGCGCAGGCTGCTGAGGTGCGCTCCGCATCCGAGAATCTGGCCCAGCTCATGGGCCACCGATCTCACGTACCCTCCGGCGCTGATTGTCATCGAAAAGCCGGCTTCGGCCCCATTGAGCGAATCAATCTCTAAGCTATGGATGCAAACCGCGACGGCCTTCAGTTCCACCGGCTTGCCCTCGCGGGCCATCTTATAGGCGGGCGTTCCGGCAATCTTCTTTGCGGAGAACGGCGGCGGCATCTGCTCCATCTCGCCATGAAAACGGCTTGCCGCAGCGCGCACCTGTTCCAGAGTTAGCGTGGGCAGGCAGTCCGGCCCGGCAGGCTGTCCCTCGGCGTCGTAGGTGTCCGTTGCAAATCCGAAGCGGATCGTCCCTGAGTAGCTCTTTTCAGCCGAGGAGAAGTACTGGGCCAAGCGGGTAAACTTGCCCAGCAGCAGGGGCAGAACACCGGTGGCCATGGGGTCCAGCGTGCCCAAGTGGCCGATGGAGCGCTCGCCGCTAATTCTGCGCAAGATTCCCACCACGTCGTGGCTGGTCATGCCGGCCGGTTTATCGATAACGAGAAGCCCGTTCACTTCTTCACTTTACGGCATTACCTGGGATCATGTGTCCTGTCTAATTCTGAGCAAGGTCGCCGCTCCCTGTTGGTCGCGTCGACTTGACTGTGTTGGCCTCAAAAAGATTGTCCCTGGTAATGCGACCGCTGACCAGGCCAGCCACTCACACTCCGCCCGAGTCGGGCTGCCGCAGCAGCGACAGAAATTCCAGGCGCGTCTCTTTCTGGTGGAAGCAGCCTACCATGGCCGAGGTCACCGTAGATGAGTGCTGCTTCTCTATGCCGCGCATCATCATGCACAGGTGGCGCGCCTCGATAACCACGCCCACGCCCAACGGCTGGATGGCGTTCTGAATGGCGTCGGCGATCTGGCGGGTGAGCCGCTCCTGCACTTGCAGGCGCCTTGCAAAGACCTCGACCAGGCGGGGAATTTTGCTCAGCCCGATGACCTTTCCTTTGGGGATATAGGCCACATGCACTTTGCCAAAGAAGGGCAGCATGTGATGTTCGCAGAGCGAGAAGATCTCGATGTCCTTAACGATGACCATCTCATCGTAATCCTCGTCAAAGAGAGCCCCACGCAGAATTTCTGTCGGATTCTCGCCGTAGCCCTTGGTCAGAAAGGCCATCGACTTTTCCACGCGACCGGGCGTGGCTAACAAGCCCTGGCGGCTGGGGTCTTCGCCCAACCGGCTCAGAATTTCGCGGTACATCTCGGGAGTGCTGAACGCGCTCATGCCTTCATCCGCCTCAACTGGCCGTTGAATTCGTTTATTCACTGCAATCGGCTGCGCCATGGTTCACATCCTCTCGCCCTGGGGAATTGGGCGTTGTTTTTACTTGCCATCGCACTCAAAGAAATTGTTCTCAGTCTCTTCCACGCGCACTCTCTCCAACTCTCCGGCCGGCAGCGCGTCCTTCAACAATGCGAAGACCGCTCTACAGAGATTCTCCGTCGTCGGCACTCGATTCACAAACAGAAGGTCAAGATTCAGGTTGGCGTGATCGAATCGCTCCACGATCCGCTCGCTTACCACCTCATCCAGCGCCTTCATGTCCACTACCATTCCGGTCTCCGGGTTTATGGACCCAGCAACCACCACTTCCAAAATATAATTGTGTCCATGTCCATGTGGATTGTTGCACTTGCCATAGGTGACCTGGTTTTCTTCCGCCGAGAGCGCATCCGTGTGTAGCCGATGGCTGGCAGAGATCATATAGCGACGGCCAAAATATGCCTTCATGCCTCGCCTCGGTATTCCGCGAAGATCTCCGGGGTCTCATAAACTCGGACCCGGCTCAATCGCGCTTTGCCAGCGGCTGTCACTGACGGTTCCAGACGCTTCCATGCCGCAATGGCAATGTTCTCCGTGGTCGGTATCGTGGCTGCAAATTCGGGAACTTCCAGATTCAGGTGGCGATGATCCCAGGCTGCCAGCACCTCGCGCTCCATGATCTCCTTGAGACCCTTCAGATCGACGACGAATCCGGTGACCGCATCCGGCTCGCCCGCTACCGTGACCTCCAGCGTGTAGTTATGCCCGTGCCCGTTACAATTTGAGCAGCGGCCAAAGGCCTGTTCGTTCTTCTCTTTGGTCCACTCCGGGTTCCAGTAATAGTGCGAAGCGGAGAACGTTGCTCGCCGCGTCAGATAGATCATTCTGGTCCCTCATATTTACAGATGCCTTAGCATCGGTTAAGGCTTCACGCATTGAGTTTCTGGCTGCATTACTCTGGGTACTCTCGTCCCTTCCAGCTTACGCGCTTCAGGATGCGGTGCTGGTACCAACTGCGACAAAGCAGCGCGATAAACAGCGGCAACCCTAGCGGAGCCAGGGCGCAATTCACGAACGAAAAGCCTGATTTAGCCACATGGCCATAGAAGCGGAAAAGGTTGCGCACCCAGAGTAGTGCCAGAACCCAACCCGCAATCAACCATTGCGCCGAATGCGCGAAGAGGCGCACGTTCCAGAACTCCACCATCAGCAACGGCAATGCGACCAGCAGCAGTATATCGATCACCCGCCAAACGGCCAACGAAAGACAGTTACCGAAGAGCAGCGCCAGGTTTTTGGTCCAGCCTTCGAGCATCGCCGCCGTAGAGCGGTACATGCGCGCAGCGACCGCGTCCTCCGCATAACGCAAGCGCAGGCCGACTTTACGCCGCTTGGCCAGAAAGGCCAGTTCCACGTCTTCCAGCACCTTTTCGGAGACTGCCGCGTGTCCGCCGATCCGCCTGTAGGCCTCTCGCTCGACCAGCAGAAATTGGCCGTTGGCCGCGGCGATGCGTTCGGCAGGATCGGAGACCTTGGCCGGGGGATATGCCACGGCCAGCTCGCTAAAGACAAGAGGCATCAACGAACGCTGCCAAAGCCCGCTCACCATCTGCCGCGGCGAGTAGCTCAGCATTCCGACTTTGTGCCGGACGGCCTCATGCAGCGCACGATGCAGATTTCCCGGCTCGTGGATGGTATCCGCGTCAGTAAAAAGCAGCCAACGGCCGCGCGCCCGTTTGGCCGCCGTCCAGATGGCGTTGTTCTTGCCGGTCCATCCGGGCTCAAGCTTTCCGGCTTCCAGCACGATGACTCCGGCAAATCCGCGGGCAATCTCAGCCGTCCGGTCGGTTGAGTGATCGTCCACCACAATCAATTCCCAATCGCAACCCAACTTGAAGAGCTCTTCGGACTGGCTTACCAGCGACTGAAGGCAGGCGGCAAGGCAGTCTTCCTCATTGCGTGCTGGAACGATGATGGTTAACTCTAGTAACCTTTTCGGCTCCGGCTGGTCAAAAACCGTTCCCCACTGCACTGGCAGTGCTGCTGGCGTCTCAGTAAGCCCAAGTATGGGCTTGAAATCACCCTCACCAACCGCTACACTCTCCCTTTTCCTTGCCATCTGGCTTCACTCTTTCATAAGGGGCTCTCGCTCCGTATTATAGAGATGTGCGGCTCCCTTGGTTCCTCTCTCTTAGCTTGCTTATGCCGATAACGTTCGCACCCGGCTGCGACCGCGGCACCCATCCGGCTCTGACGGGGCAGGCAGCCCCTGACTTCACAATCTCCGACAACTCGACCACCATCCACCTGGCCGGCTACCGAGGCCGCGTGGTGCTGCTCAACTTCTGGGCCACCTGGTGCGCACCGTGCATCGAGGAGATGCCCTCGCTGCTCCAACTGCACCATGACCGGCCCGATCTGGCTATCCTGGCCATCAGCATCGACGAAAACCCTGACGCTTATAGCCGCTTTATCGTCCGACACCATGTGGACCTTACTACGGTTCGAGACCCCGACCAAAAAACGGCCCAGCTCTATCACACTGATGGCTGGCCGGAGACCTACATCATCGATCGCCATGGCTTCATCCGCCGCAAGGTCGTTGGCCCCCAGGACTGGAATAGCCCTGAAATCCGCGCTTATCTAAAAAGCCTGTAAATTCTTGTTATCATTTCCCTATGACCACGGTAGAAATTCACATTCGCTACACCACTCCACCTACAGAGTCGGTGACTCGTGCGCTGGCAAATGCACGCGAGGTCTACGGCATTCGACGGCTCACATTCGACCGCGCCTCATGCACACTCCGCGTGGAGTACGACGCCACCAGGCTAAACGCCGCTGCCGTGATAAAGCTTGTACGAGAGTCGGGCCTGGAGATTGATGACGTAATGCCCTTGATTCCTGCGCAGGCGCCCGCAGCCTGAAGACGGCCGGGGTCTCCGGCGCGCGATTTTTGCGCGATGGGGTGAAGGGACAGGTTTTCGTCGCTGGGGTGGATAATTGCGCCACCGGAAAATCCCTGATATTCTGTCTATGGTTTCGCTTGAAGCCAATCGTGTGCGCCCGTAGCTCAGCTGGATAGAGCGACTGGCTACGAACCAGTAGGTCGGGAGTTCGACTCTCTCCGGGCGCACCATTTATTCTTTGATTTTGTGGTTATCCAGGTGTACATCCACTCTCCTGAGTTCCCATCTGACGGCAAAGACCGTTTACTTGCGCACAACACGAATCCCCTCCCCTGATGAAAAGAGCGAAGCGCTCATGCGCTTCGCTCTTTTTGCAGGACCGCGTCATGCTCTCAATACAGCCGGAAGTTGATCTCGATGGAAACCATCACTGCCACCGTCCTCTTGTTGTCTTTGTCATAGGCTGGCTTGAACTTGAATAGCTTAATCGCGTCAATAGCTTTTTCGTCCAGTCCCATGCCCAACGGACGGGTCACATGCGGATTCTGCGGATTTCCCTGTGCATCCACGATCAGTTCGACAATGCAAACCCCTTGATACTTGGCCCGCCGCGCCTCGTCGGAAAACTCAGGGTCTACACTGTGAATGACCACGGGCGCGGAGACTCCGCCGCCCACCCTAGCCAGGCCGCCGCCGATGTTCCAGCCGGAACCTGGGCCATATCCATTTCCATTCCCTGAACCAAGGCCCACGCCGGTGCCGTTCCCCAGCGAGCCAAGCTTAACGTTGGGCGAATTCGACTGACCGAAGTTTGGCAGCCTCATATTATCGGGAATCATGATGTCTTTTTGCACATCAATGGAGGGAAGCTGCGGCTCATCCAACTTGGGAGTTGGATCCGGAGCTTTCGCCCGTGGGGGAATCCTGCCCTTGATGGCTTCTATTTTGTCCGGGCTTCCGCCGCCCCCGCCTGCCACGTTGGCGGCCTTGGGAGCGTTCCAATCTTTTATGTCTAACTGCGTCACCTGCAGTTTCGGCTTTGCATTCTCAATGTAGGTCTTCACTCCAATTAAGAGGGCGAGCGCCACAAGACTCCCATTGAATGTAGCGGAGATGCCGAAGGCCCAAGGATTGCGCTTGACCGCCATCCGGTCCGGCACCGGTATCGGCGTCGAGGTCAGCTCCAGCGGAGGCAGTTTGCGCGGGAAAAATACGTCGCGGATGCTCTCATAGAGGTCAACCCAGATGGGCTTTTCTTCGATGGGGATGCCGAAGGCGAGGTCGAGTTCGCACCCGCCCGTGGTAGCTGCGACAGCTTGTGGTTCTACAATTTGGTCGAGCAGATCGTTGGCCATCGTTGCGTCTGTTTCTATCGCCTCTGGGCGCCTGGTCTGCCGGCCGAACGGGGATATTCGCGTATCCAGGTCTGTTCTTCCATTATGCTTGACGCCACCGGCAGATGTCTCAACCGGGAGGACTTCTTCCTCCAGTCTCTCATATTCCGGCACTGTCAGGTATCCCATAATCTATAGACGGTCTTGACCCGTAGTTGTTACCGATGAATTTGCATCCACTCCTTTACACTAATTATGAACATATCGAATGCCCAAGGGAGTGACGATGTCCCCAGCACCGGAGTTGAAGGCGACCCTAACCTTGCCGCAAACTGCCTTCCCAATGAAGGCTAACCTGCCGCAGAATGAACCGCTTCGGCTTGCCCGCTGGGCTTCTCTCGGGCTCTATGACAAACTGCGTAAGGCCGCCCAGGGCCGTCCTGCCTATCTACTGCACGATGGCCCTCCCTACGCCAACGGCCCCATTCACCTGGGCCATGCGCTGAACAAGGGGCTGAAGGATTTTGTGGTCAAGTCGAAGACCATGGCCGGCTTCGATGCGCCCTTCGTTCCAGGCTACGACTGTCACGGGCTGCCTATCGAGATCAAGGTGGACGAGCAGTTGGGCAGAAAGAAACTCGAGATGCCCGTGCCGGAGGTGCTCGAAGCCTGCCGCGCGTATGCGCAGAAGTATATCGAACTGCAAACCTCGCAATTTGAACGGATTGGATGTATCGGCCGCTGGGACGCACCTTACAAAACCATGTCCCGCGACTACGAGGCCCACACCCTGGAAGCTTTTTACGGATTCCTGGAAAAGGGCTTCGTTTATCGCGGCCTCAAGCCGGTCTACTGGTGCATTCATGACCGCACGGCGCTGGCCGAGGCCGAGGTAGAGTATGAGATGCATACCAGCCCCTCGGTCTACGTCCGCTACATGCTGACTTCGGAGCCTGCGGCGATCAGTCCTGCCCTCAAAGGCAAGCAGGTTTCTACCATTATCTGGACTACCACTCCCTGGACTCTACCTGCGTCGATGGCCGTGGCCTTCCATCCTGATTTTGACTATGTGGCACTGGCTGAGGGCGACCAGGTTTTCATTGTGGCCGCAGAGCTGGCTGCGGCTGTTGTTGCGGCCTGCGAATTGGGCTCAACCACGGAGTTGGCCCGCTTCAAAGGCAGCGTGATGGAGCGCGCTACCTTCCAACATCCGTTTCTGGAGCGCAGCATTCTGGGCGTGTTGGCCACCTATGTCACCGCCGACACCGGTACCGGCGCGGTGCATACTGCGCCCTCGCATGGCGCGGAGGATTTCTACACGGGCCTGAGCTACGGCCTGGATCAAACCTGTCGCGTTGACGCCTCCGGCCGCATTCATGTGGACCCCGAAGCTTGGCCGCTGGCCTCACCGCCTCCCTTTGAAGGGATGAAGGTTTGGGCCGCAAATCCCGTCATCGTGGCCATGCTGGAAGAGCGTGGCGCGCTGCTGGCCTCCAGCGATCTGGAACACTCTTACCCACACTGCTGGCGCTGTCACCATCCGGTCATCTTCCGCGCCACCGAGCAATGGTTCATTAGCCTTGAAACTCCGGTAAAAGACACAAAGGGCGAGACAAAGACCTTTCGCCAACAGGCAATCGAGGAGATCGACAAGGTTATCTGGGACCCGGCCTGGGGCAAGGAGCGCATCACCAACATGATCGCCACGCGTCCCGACTGGTGCATCAGCCGCCAGCGCATCTGGGGCGTGCCCATCGCCGTCTTCCTGTGCGAAGGTTGCCAGAAGCCCATTCTGGACCCAGCGCTCAACAGCAAGATCGTCAAGTTGTTCGAGGAGCATGGCGCCGAGGCATGGCACACCACCGAGACGGCAACGCTGCTGCCGGCCAAAGCTGTCTGCGCTCACTGCGGTGGAACATCTTTCCGCAAGGAGACCGACATTCTCGATGTATGGTTTGACTCCGGAACCAGCTGGTATGCCGTCTGCGAATCCGATCCCGAGTTGAAAAACGCCTACGCGTCTTTTCAGAACGGGACTGGCGCGAAGTGCCTCTATCTGGAAGGCGGCGATCAGCACCGCGGCTGGTTCCACTCTTCGCTGTTGACCTCGGTGGCTCTGCGCGGGCGCGCGCCCTACTCCCACGTCTCCACTGCCGGCTGGACGCTGGACGAGCAGGGCCGGGCAATGAGCAAGTCGCTGGGCAATGGCGTGGACCCGTTGGATATTGCCAACCGTATGGGCGGCGAGATTGTCCGCCTCTGGGTAGCCTCCATCGACTTTCGCGAAGACATGGCAGCAAGCGAAAACCTGATGCAGCGCTGTGCGGAGATCTACAAGAAGCTGCGCAACACCTTCCGATTTCTGCTGGGTAATCTGAACGGCTTCGTCCCCAGCCGGGATCAAGTGAAAGAAGCGGAGCTTTTACCGTTAGATCGCTATATGCTGGCCCGCACCCGCGAGTTGACCGAGAATATTCTCGACTGGTACGAGCGCTTTGAGTTCCATCGCGTTTACCACGCGGTCAACGAGTTCGCTATTGTGGACCTGAGCTCGTTCTATCTTGACGTGCTCAAGGACCGCATGTACACCTTTGCGCCCACGAGCCAGGAGCGCCGTTCCGCGCAGACGGTATTGTGGAAGATTTCTGAAGCCCTCGTCTGTTTGGTTGCGCCCATTTTGAGTTTCACCGCCGACGAAATCTGGGAGCACCTGCCCGCCGTCGAAGGCCGCGAGGCTTCTGTTCATCTGGCGCAGTTCCCTGCCCCGACCGAGATTTTTTCGGAAGACCCTTCGCAGTTGCTTGAAGAGTGGAAACAGATTTTCTCGGTGCGCGATGAGGTGATGCGCGTCCTCGAAGAGGATCGCAAAGCCAAACGCATCGGTAAGGGCCTGGAGGCGGAACTGGAAATCACCGCATCGGGCGAACAACTCACCCTGTTGCAGCGCCATGCAGCCGGCCTCAAAGAGATTGTCAACGTCTCCCGCGTCAGGGTTATTGCCGGCCCATCGCTGAATGTCAAAGCTCTGCCGGCCACTGGCGCAAAATGTGCCCGCTGCTGGAACTTCATGCCTGTGGTCTCGAACTACGGCATCTGGCAGAACGTCTGCACTCGCTGCCAGGATGCACTAAAGGAAATGAAGATTGCCCCACCTGCCGCCACATAGGTTGGGTGCCCCAGGTCCTGCTTTTGGGACCTGGGAAACCACAAACCTTAATCGGTTTTGTTCATGAGGTGAACGCCCAATGAAACTCGTAGCGCCCCGCCGCCTGCACTGGCTGCTAATCCTCTCCGCAGTGATCATCTTCCTAGACCGGCTCACCAAGACCTGGGTCACGCTGCGCATCCCCATGGGCGGCGCCATTCCAGTCATACCGCACGTTCTGCGCATCACTCACTGGACCAACGAAGGCGCAGCCTTTTCGCTCTTCGCCAACACCGCCTCGCCCAACGCGGTCCGCTGGGGATTGATCGGCTTCTCGTCGCTGATGGCGCTGATCATCCTCTTTCTTTTGGTCCGCCTCGGCGACCGCTTCACGCTCACCACCGTCGGGCTGGCGCTGGTCTTCGCCGGTGCGCTGGGCAACGTCCACGACCGTATCGCCTACGGTTCAGTGGTGGACTTCATCGAGGTCCACATCTTCAGTTACCACTGGCCAGACTTCAACATCGCCGACTCGTCCGTCGTCATTGGCGTCTGCCTGCTGCTGCTCGACTCGTTGCTGCCGAAAAAACGCACAGTACAATAACTATTCAAATTCATGAGGATTCCATGAAGTCTCCCAGTTTCTCCCCACTTGTATGCATCATGTTTGCAGTGTCAATCGTGTTTTACTGCATATTTCTGACTCCAATCAGCGCACAGCGGCTGCCGCAGACCGTGCGCCCTGAACACTACACGCTCACCCTCGCGCCCGATCTCAAGGCCGCTGCCTTTTCCGGACTTGAGACCATCGATGTGACACTCGCCGAGCCTACGGATCGCATCACACTGAATGCCGTCGAATTAAACCTCTATACCGTGACCGTGACTTCAGGAGGCAAAGAACAAAATGCTGCCATTTCGCTCGATAAGGAAAAGGAGCAGGCCACCTTCACCTTCGTGGAGAAGCTCGCAGCGGGCAAAGCGAGGCTAAACATCGTATATTCCGGCATTCTGAACAACGAGTTGCGCGGCTTTTATCTCTCCAAAACCGCCAAGCGCAGCTACGCAGTCACGCAGTTTGAATCTACCGACGCGCGCCGTGCCTTCCCCTCGTTCGACGAGCCGGCCTTCAAGGCAACCTACAATGTCACCTTGGTAGTAGATAGCGGAGATACGGCCATCTCCAACGGCGAAATCATCACGGACACCCCCGGCCCAGTCGCCGGCAAGCACACGCTCACATTCGCCACCACGCCGAAGATGTCTACATACCTCGTCGCCTTTCTGGTCGGCGACTTCCAGTGCACAGCGGGCGAATCCGATGGGGTCGCCATCCGCTCCTGCTCCACGCCCGACAAGGTAGCGCTCACGCCTTACAGTGTCGATGTTGCCAAATTCGTGCTGCACTACTACAACACCTACTTCGGAATTCCCTACCCGCTCAAGAAGCTCGACCTGATCGCCATCCCTGACTTCGAGGCCGGCGCCATGGAAAACTTTGGCGCCATCACCTTTCGCGAGACAGCGTTGTTGGTCGACCCGCGTACAGCCTCCGTTGGAGCGATGAAGGGAGTAGCCCTGACCATCGCTCACGAGATGGCCCACCAGTGGTTTGGCGACCTGGTGACCATGCAGTGGTGGGACAACATTTGGCTTAACGAGGGCTTTGCCACGTGGATGGAAAACAAGCCCATTGCCGCCATGCACCCGGAGTGGAATATCGACCAGTACGTAGTCTCGGGCGTGGATCAGGTGCTGAATCTGGACGCGCAGCCCACTACTCGCGCCATTCGCGCCAAGGCTGACACGCCCGACGAGATTAGCCAGATGTTCGATGGCATCTCCTACGGCAAAGCCAGCGATGTGCTGCTGACCGTTGAGAACTACCTGGGCGAGGAGACCTTCCGTCAGGGCGTGCACAATTATCTGGCTGCTCACGTTTACGCCAACGCCACCGCGGAAGATTTCTGGGGCGCGCAGACCGCCACCAGCCACAAGCCGGTGGATAAGATCATGGAGAGCCTGGTGGTCCAGCCGGGCGCGCCCATTCTCACCTTCAGCAAACAGGCCAGAGGCAAGGTTGCGGTTCATCAGAAGCGTTTCTATCTTAGTCCCAGCATCCAGCCGGACTCAGCGCAGAGCTGGACCCTCCCCGTATGTTTTAAAACATCTGTCGGTCAGGACTGCGAGCTTCTCACTCCCTCTACAGCCAGGCTAAAAGCTCCCGCTGGCAAACTCTTCTTTGCCAATGCCGGCGGTAAGGGTTACTATCGCAGCGCCTACCCGCCCAGTGTTTACGCAGCCCTGGTGGAGCAATTGGAAACTACGCTCACACCCGCCGAGCGCATCAGCTTGATCGGCGGCCAGTGGGCGCAGGTGCGCGCAAATAAAGCCACAGTAGGCGACTATCTTTCTCTTGCCGCCGCAGTCAAATATGATTCCGACGATGAGGTCGTCTCCATCGCTGTGGACAAAGTCTCTACGATCTACGAGCGGATCGCATCCACACCCGAAGAGAAGGCCGCACTCGCTGCCTGGATTCGTTCTACCTTTGCGCCTCAGTACGCCAAGCTAGGCCCTTCTGCGAAAACTGATTCGGCCAACACACGCATGTTGCGCGCGCGGCTCTTCTCTCTCCTCGGCAACTACGGAAAAGACCCAACCGTTTTGGCGCAGGCGCGCGAGATTGCAACGAAGTACCTTGCCAATCCCGACACCGTTGATGCCACCTTCGGTCAGGCCGCCCTCGCCATAGCCGCCCGCAACGGCGACGCTGCAATGTTTAATGCGTTGCAGCAGGTGGCTGAGACCAACACCAATCCTGAATTACAGACCGTCGCCCTCCGGCTGCTGGCCCAGTTTGAAGACCCCGCGCTGGTGCAGCGCTCCCTCGACTATGCCGCCTCAGCAAAGGTACGCAATCAGGACGCGGCTCTCCAGTTCGCCTTCGCCCTCCAGAACGACGAAAACCGCGAACAAGCATGGAAGTACATCCAGAACAACTGGGAGAAGGTGCAGGCCCAGTTCACCACCGAGATGGGCGCCATTCTGGTTAGCTCCACGGGCAGCTTCTGCTCTGCCGAGGGCCGCACCAGCGTGGAACAATTCTTCTCCACACACAAGGTAGCCTCCTCCAATAAGGCACTCAAGCACGCTATCGAACGCATCGACGGCTGCATCGAGTTGCGTACGCTTCAAGAACCGAATCTGAAGCAGTGGTTAGCTGCGCAGCCAAAGCTGTAGCATTCCGATTCGCTATTATAAGACTGATGCCGCAATTTGTTCCAGGCCAAACGCTGCTATTCGACGCCGACGATACGCTGTGGGAGAACAACGTATACTTCGAGCGTGCCATTGCCGCCTTCATCAGCTATCTGAACCACCACGAGTACACGCCCGCGGAGGTGCGCCAGGCGTTGAACACCGCCGAGCGCGAGACGATTCTCTCGCACGGCTACGGCCTGCATAGCTTCACCCGCTCGCTGCTCACCTGCTTTGAACGGCTCAGCCCCGCGCCTATAACCGACGAAAAACGCCAGCAAATTGAAGGCTTCGCCCGCTCCATCGCCGAGCAGGAGATTGAACTGCTTCCCGGCGTGGCCGAGACGCTAGCCGAGTTGAGTACGCGACACCGGCTCATCCTCATGACCAAGGGCAACCACGCCGAGCAGGCTGACAAGCTGGGCCGCTCTGGCCTCGCAACTTACTTCTCCGCTGTGGAGATCCCCGCCGAAAAAGACCCTGCAGCGTACCGCGAAGTTCTCCATCGCCATGAGTTATCGCCGCGCACGAGCTGGATGATCGGCAACAGCCCCAAAAGCGACATCAACCCAGCCCTCGCCGCCGGCCTCAACGCCGTCTTCCTCTTTCACAAGGACACCTGGATTCTGGAGCACGCCACGCTCGACGCAGCTCCTGAGGGTCAGCAGTTGATTGAATTGGATTCCTTCGCAAAACTCTGTGCTATTTTTTAACCTAATGTTATTGCTCTAATTCTTGATTTCAGGACTAAGAAGCCAAGGCCCAGCAGGCCCAATCCCGTCAAAACAATTGTCGCAGGCTCAGGCGTACTTTCCGTGCCAAATCGCTGAATCAACGTGTCGTCAGGCACCCACGTTGGGAATTCATCGGCATCCGCGGTATTCCACGCGCCACTGGATACAGCAGCGGCCGCTTGCAATTCATAGGGTATTGCTGCCGGGTCAGTCGGAAAAGGTGTGATTTCGGTGGTGGAAGACGGGTTCATAATCTCCCAGATCGCTAATGAGACGGCTCCTTTGGTGGCCAAGGGCGCGTTGATACCACCATCGTCAGCCAACTCGTTAATCAGGTATGTGGATTCCATTATCTCTGTGTAGGTGGGGTCGCTGAAACTCGTGACCGAATCGACAGAACCTGTAAATGCCGTACCGATATTGGTATCTGAGTTCATGTCGTAACAGAACAGAAGAACAGCCGTGTTGTTATAGCCGCCACCATTCAAGGTCGCCATGTACGGACCAACGGGAATGTTATTGTGCGTTACATCATAGATGTCTGTATAGGAGTAGAAGGCATAGTCTGACCAGTTGGGATCTAGGGTGAGGGTTATGCTGTCAGCGTGAGCGAGTGCGGACAGGAATAGCCAGACAATTCCCAGTGTGATCTTAATCACATGCTTAGGCGTCAACATAATCCGCACTATCTCCCTTCAATGGGATAGCACAATCTGGAGGGGAGGGCAAGTGGATTTAGATTACCACGAAATCAGCCTTTGCTTCCTAAGCCCCTTTTTTTATATCGGCTATAACCTGTTCCGGCGTCCACTCGTTGCCGGGATAAAAGCGAACCACCTTGCCGTCCGGACCGATCAGAGTCGTCGAGAGCGTGTGGGTAATCATCGTATCAGCGTTCACAGTCATGCCAAGGTCAAAGAACCTGGCCATCTCGGCCAGTACCGGCTTTTCCGGCACGGCAAACTCCCAATGCGCGAAGGCATTCTTCGCATCGCTGCCCATGTAAGTAACTCCATAGGCTCGTAGCCGCTCCGGCGTATCATGCTCCGGATCAAAGCTGACTGAGAGCAGATGTGACTTAGCATAGAGCCCGGGATTAGCTGCCATCATCTTTTCGAGTGCGGCAAAGTTGCGTGTTACCCAAGGGCAGAACTCAGGCGAGGGGCAGCGCGTGTAGATAAAAGTGACCACCAACGCCTTGCCTCGGAACTGCCCGAGATGAATCGGCCGGCCATCCTGGTTGCGTAACTTGAAATCCGGCGCCGTGTCTCCCGGAGCGGGCACATGATAGGTAACCGCGGGCTTGTAATCGGGCTTGGCCTGCGCTACCACCACGATATGATCCAGCAGAATATCCGCGTCGGGATCCTGAGAGACAAGCACATCGGCAGTAATCACGTCGCCCGGATGCAACTCGCCCAGAATGTTCGTGTCCTTCAATTTGTAAGCCATGGTCATGGCGCCCATCAAGCCTGGAATGGCCTCATGGTCCAGCGTTACTTCGCCCTTGGCGGCGTTAGTTGTGACCACCTTGCCGCGCAGATGATAGACCTTGAAATTCTGGCCGGCGTTGGATTGCGCTGACGGCTTCTGGACCGCGTGGCATCCGGCCAGCACGATAAAAGCGAGCATAGCTGAAGCAAGTAATCGACTCATCACAAGCACAGTGTACATCTTCGTTTGAGATTCGTATTTGACCATCCTATTTCTAGAAAAGGGCGAAAGGACAGACAACATAAAGTTGTGCATAGGCTCGGAGATACCTCCTCATAGAGTGCGTTTAAACAGCGGCGTGGCGATGAGCAGCGTTCCGATGCCAAAAACAAATAGAAAAAACAGGTCAAACTGAATCGCCGCAAAGCCGCCGTCTTTGAGAATGACAGCTTTGAGGCCGTGGATGACATACGTGAAGGGGTCAACGACGGCCAGGGCGCGGAGCCAGGCGGGGAAGGAGGCGACCGGATACATGGCGCCCGAGGGGTAAAACAGCAATGTGTTGAGAACGCCGAACATGGCGCGGGGTACGAGCGGATCGTCGACACGCACCATGAGCAGAAACATCATGCCGTTGAAGGCGACGGAGGTGACCAGGATCAGGCAGAAAAGTTCCAGCAACACCAGTGGGTGGAAGATGATTCCCAGGCCGGCCATGAGCGAACCAATAACAGTGAGCGATATACCGGCCAAAATAGCTTTGATGGAGCCGGCCAGGTTCATGCCGAAGACCAACTCCAGCTTGGTGATGGGAGTAACAAGATAGCCTTCGTGGACGCCGCGCGCCTTGTCGTCGATGTATAACATTCCGCCGCCGATCATGACCGAGATATACATGGCCATGGCAATGGTGGCGGGCAGCAGAAACTTCATGTAATTCACATAGGGGTAGAGTTCGACGATTTCGAGTGCAATCTGGCTGGCGAGCCGGGGCTGGATGATAGGAACGGTGAGCGCAGTGACCACCAACTGCATCTCGGCTTCGATGCTGCCGGAAGTGAACGGGTCAGTGTCATCAACGACCAAGCCGATGACGGGCGCGTCCTGCGAGTAAACGCGGCGGGAGTATTGGGCGGGAATGACGATGGCGGCATCGACTTTGCCGGTGCGCACGTCTTCGCGGGCTTGCACCTCGGAGGTGTACTCGATGGTGGTGAAGGTCTTGATGTTGACGGCAATGGAATCGAAGGCTTCGCGGAGTTTAATGGCTTCAGGACCATGGTCGTAGTCGACCACGGCTACGCGGCAGCCGACGATCTTGCCCCCGAAGGCGTTGCCCATGATAACCAAAGTCAGCAGCGGCATCATCAGCGACATGATCATCAGCGTCGGCGAACGGAAGAACTTGCGCATCTCGCGCTCGACAATGGCAATCATTCTGTTCATGGGCGTGCTCCCGGGCGCGGCGGCAGCGTGAAGACGGGCGGTTTGACCTGCTCATCGCGAAGCTGGCGGCCGGTGTAGTGAACGAATACGTCGTCGAGCGTGGTGTTCTGGACGCTGAGGGAAGTGAGCGTCTCGCCGAGGGAGGCGGCTAACTCAACTAACTGCATGGTAGTTGTTGATCCTGAGGAAGTGAGTACGCGGTAGAAGCCGGCGCTCTCGGCTTGTACGCTTGTGACGCCGTCCAGCTTTTCCAGGCGGCCCTGCCACTCGTCGGTTTCCCGGTCGAAATGCACTTCGACTACGTTGGCTCCAGGGACGCTGTGTTTGAGATCGATGGGCGTTCCCAGGGCGACAAGCTTGCCGTAATCTACGATGGCGATGCGGTCGCAGAGCTTGTCGGCCTCCTCCATGTAATGAGTGGTGATGAGGATGGTCAGGTTGCGGGTGCTGCGCAGGTTGTTGAGCATCTCCCAGACAGCGATGCGAGAGACGGGATCGAGGCCGGTGGTGGGCTCGTCGAGAAAAAAGATGCTGGGATTGTGGACAAGGCCGCGTGCAATCTCAACCCTTCGGCGCATTCCTCCCGAGAGCGTCTTGACCTGTGCGTCGCGCCATTTGACTAGATCGACGGCTTGAAGAACATCCGCAATGTTTTTTTGGCGCTCGTGTTTGGGTACGCTGTAGAGCTTGGCGTAGATGCTGAGATTTTCTTCGACGGTAAGGTCAGGGTCGCTGGTTAGTGCCTGGGGAATAACGCCGATCACTCGGCGGACGGCATCAGGTTCTTTGGCCACATCGTGGCCGGCGACGATGGCTTTGCCGGCGGTAAGCGGGATAAGTGTGGTCATCATGCGGATTAGAGTGCTTTTACCCGCGCCGTTGGGGCCGAGAAGGCCAAATATTTCACCCTCAGCGACCGAGAAGCTCACGTCCTTGACCGCTTCAAAGTCGCCGTAGCGTTTGAATATGTGCTCGACGGCAATCGCTGGCGTACTCATTGCTTCACCAGCTTGTTCCTGGGGATGTACACCTCGGCGGTCATGCCGGGAACGAAGCGCTCGCCAGGATTGTCAATGAGTAGTTTTAACTGAACAGTTTTGATGTCACGCTTGCGGGAACTAACGTCACGCTGTGTGGCGAAGTCGGCCTCGGCGGCTTTATTGATGACCTTGGCTTGGAGCGTTGCGCCGGAGGGCATGACGACACGCAACGAATCGCCAATCTGGACGGCGTCAGCCTGAGTCTCGGGCAGCGGCGCGTAAATCCAGGTCTCAGTAAGGTCCATGATGGTAACAATCGCAGCGCCGGCTGCAACTACCTCGCCCTGGCGTGCGGCGCGGACGTTGACCTTGCCGCTGACTGGGGCATAAACCTGGGCATAACCCAGCTGAACTTTAGCCTGTTGGGCGAGTGCGCGAGAGTTTTCGACCTCATCGCGGGTAGAGTCCACAGTGCGGGCCGCAACATTAGTAAGCAGCTCATGAGCGCGGGCCTGGCGCAATGAGGCTTCGGCGGCGGCGACGTTCTCGCGGGCAGCATCGACTGCGGCCTTGGTGGCCTGCAGGCTGGTGGCTGCGTCGTCACTGGCCTGCTCGCTCATAATGCCCTGCTTAGCAAGAGCGACGGTGCGGCTGGTATCTGCAAGCTGATGGTCGTAGTTGGCTTGTGCCTGGGCAAGCGTTGCACGGGCTGCGCGCAGTTGAGCCTCGGCGTTGACGGTGGCGCTGCTGGTTTCTCCGCGGGTCTGGTGCTCGGTTTCCACGGTCTCGCCGAGCTTCCACCGGTTGCTGGAAACGGTAGCATCGGCAGCTTTGCGCGCAGCATTCAGATCCTCGCTCTCGATGATGGCGATCAGCTGGCCGGCCTTCACGTCCTGGCCTTCGTCGACAAATAGCGTCTGAATGCGTCCGGGAATCTTGCTGCTGACCACCACCTCATTGGCGTCCACAGTGCCGATAAGTTGCAGATCGGAAGAGGGCCGCACCGTAACCAGATACCAAATGAGCGATCCCACGGTCAGCAAACCCAGAAGCAAAAATACTCGATTGCGTGCGTTCACTTGTGCCTCACTTCGTGTGTCTTGATAGCGCGGATTTTCCGCGGATGCTTCCTGAGTCCGCCGGTTTCCGGCATGGGCGTCGACGCCAGCACCCGCGCAGCCACGCGCGCGCCGTGCTCGCGGTCCATGAAGATCGCCTGGCCGATAAACTCAATGGCCTTCTTCCTGCGTTGCTCCAACTCGATACGCGAAAGCGGTTCGATGCCAAAGGCCAGCCGCACCAGCGGCGCGGAGAGAAAGTAAAAGACATTAGCGCCCTGTGCCGCGTAGTGGATTTGATGCGCATCAACATGAATCAACTCTCCTGAAGCGATTCCCTCTGCGAGCACTTCCTGCACCTTGTACCACATAGGCCGAAAGAATCTCTCTACCATCCCTTCCATTCGGTTTTCCTCGCCTCTGTGCAACCGGACCATCTCTTGCTGCATGAGAGTCCGCATGGACGGATGGGAATACGAGCGGTCGAAGTTGCCCAGGACTATCGTCATAAATCGCTCACCGGCCGATACTTCGGCCTGCAAGACCGCGATGTTCGCGTCCCGAACACTCTCAAAGACCGACTCCAGCGCGGCGGCGTAGAGGTCTTCTTTGCTTTTGAAGTAGTAGTAGAGCAGAGCCTTGTTGACTCCTGCTTCCTCGGCAATCTGCTCGGTGCGCGCTCCGGCTAGGCCATTGGCGCTGAACTGTCGTACGGCGGAGTTGAGAATGCGGGCGCGGGTCTGGTCGGCGCGCTCAGCCTGGGTGCGGGATGGGGTCGAAATAGTCATATTCACTAACTGGTTAGTAAATTACCACATAGCCGGATTTCTCACAATTGTATTCGGGGAATACGACTTTAACTTCTTCCAATAGTGGAAGATGGCATTTCCTCAGAAGTATCCGGGAGCACTTCGATATGTGAGGTCGCTCACAGACTACAGTGTTGATTAAAATGGATAGTTTCTGTGCAGCCAAATAAGTGTAAATGCGGAAGGGTATTTCACTCCCACCTCTTCGACTTCACGCCTTGTTTGCGCAAATTTCAGACTTTCTCGCTACCGAAAGGATTTTTTGTGCCTCATCTCGACACCGGGAATACCGGGTTTATGCTGTTATGCACCAGCCTGGTCATGTTGATGACCCCAGGACTGGCCTTTTTTTACGGCGGTCTGGTCGGCCGCAAAAACGTACTGGCGATCATGATCCAAAGCTTTGTCTCCATGGGCTGGACCACGGTGCTTTGGTATCTTTACGGCTACTCGCTTTGCTTCAGCGGCGACTGGCATGGCATCATCGGCGACTTCCACTATGCGTGCCTGCGCAACATCAACCTGAGCAGCATGTTCCCCGGTGATGCCGGCATTCCGCTCTTCGTCCACGTCGCCTACCAGATGATGTTTGCCATCATCACACCGGCGCTGATCACCGGCGCCTTCGCCGGCCGCGTTACTTTCAAGGCCTACATGCTCTTCCTGACAGCATGGCTGACCTTTGTCTACTTCCCCTTCGTCCACATGATCTGGGGCGGCGGCATTCTGGCGCAGTGGGGCGTATTGGACTTTGCTGGCGGCATCGTGGTGCATAACACGGCCGGTATTGCGGCTTTGGCCAGCGTTCTCTACGTTGGCAGGCGCAAAGTCACTGACAGCGGCCCGCACAGCATTCCGCTGGTCGCCCTGGGCACCGGACTGCTCTGGTTCGGATGGTACGGCTTCAACGCCGGCAGCGAATTCAAAGTGGATACCGTCACCGCCAGCGCCTTCCTGAACACCGACGTGGCTGCCTCTTTTGCCGCCGTTACCTGGATGATCGTCGGCTGGATCATGCAGAAGCGTCCCACCTTCCTCGGCCTGCTGACCGGCGCGGTTGCCGGCTTAGCCACCATCACTCCGGCTTCGGGCTTCGTATCGCCCACCACCGCGGTCATCATCGGCATCGTCTCCGGCATCGTTTGCTACTTTGCTGTGGAGTTGAAGAATAAGCTGAAGTGGGATGACGCTCTGGATGTCTGGGGCGTGCACGGCGTCGGCGGCTTCCTGGGCATCGTTTTACTGGGCGTCTTTGCTGAAAAGGCATATAACCCGGCCGGTAACGATGGCCTGATGCTGGGCAACACGCACTTCTTCTTCCTGCAACTGGGCGCGACCGTCTTCTCGACCGTCTGGGCCTTCGTATTCACGCTGGGTATGTTGTGGATCATCGACAGAATTACCCCTGTCAAGGTGACGCCAGAGACAGAGATGATGGGTCTGGACACCGGCCTGCATGGGGAACATGCCTATGTAGATACGCTCTAACCCACCCCCTATAAGCAAGTCAGAGAAAGCACGGGGTTTATAACTCGTTGATTCGCAGAGCGGGGCTCATGCCGTTCTGCGAATTACAGTTATACGAGCTCACCACAACCGGTGAATACAAGTGGACAAATGGCCTGCTGGGCCGGCTTGAGTTCCGCCGCGACTGGTCCGATATAGCTTTCTTTACCAGGGGAAACAGGCCGCTTGCCATGAAGGATCAAAGCACCGTGACGGCCAGCATTGTGATTTTCTTCGGATCGAATCCGTAGCGAAAAGGGCACATGCTGTGTAGTGATATTTTGTTACGTAAACAAAAAATGTGCTGAGTGCTGGCATGACAAGGGAAGCTCGTTTACTCAGGCGAAGCGGCTGATTTTGCCGTTTCCGGCGTTCCGCACCCTGGGTTCAGCATCTAGCCCGTCTTCCAACTCGTCGTACTTGTCTTCCTCGTCTTCAATGCCGCTGGCGGCTTTGGTGCCGCTGGGGATGTAGATCTCGTCACCGGTTCTGGTTGTACGCTCGACCTCGTACACGTCCGTCAGCCCCAGATCAGCCGTTTTAGGCCTGACCATCGGTGCAATGCGAACACCAGCTACCGGTCCAATCTCCATTTTCGCCTGCTCCCGTTCGGGAACTCCCCTCTCGGTGCCTATCGGCTGGCTGAGCGAAATCATGAATCCATCCGGCGAATTGTGTATGAATTCAGGACATACTGCGCATCTCCTTGCGCAAATCCCTTTATTTGCAGAATGATACCTAAAGCAAGTGGCGCAGAAGAGGTTAATTCTGACATTATTTATGTCCGATCTCGAGACAGTTCGACAGTAATCCAGCATCGTCCTTATGGATGTGAGGACTCGCGATCCATGGAAATGCTGCCTACGGAAATCTGGGCGTTTTCAGGCTCAATCTGATAGAGCAGAGCTGCTCCCGTGACCAAGTCCAGCCTTGCGGCCACAGGAGAAAAGCCGCTTCGGAGCTCGCTGATCTCCTGAGTAATGATTTTGAAGAGAATGGCGCGACCTTTCATATGCAGCTCGAATCGCCCCGTCTTCCAGTCAGTTGAGCTGACCTGGGTCCGTTGCAGGCTGAACCAACCGCCCTGGTAGAGCCGGCCCAGGATGCCGAAGCCGAAGCTCACATCTTGATTAAGGCGTCCGTCGAGGCGGACCAGTCTCTTGTTCGCGGCGCTAACCCATAGTTCCCCGCTCATGGCGTGGAAGATGCGGGCCTCAATGGAGTGGGCTGGATAAGCCGGGTTGGGGCGGTAGCGCAAATGATAACAGCCGTTCTCCTCACCGGCATATTCATAGAGGAATGCATCCGGCAATAGCGCGACGATGCGGCCGATGTGTTTTTCATTGTCGTCGTACTCCTGTCGATGGCGAGCCTGCTCAGCGGGGGAGCTGAGCAGATGGTGCAGGTGTGCCTGCTCCAACTGGCGCCTCGCGGCATCAAGAGGACGGCCGTTGCTCAATTCAATCCGCGAGATGGGTCCCTCGGCCGTCTCTAAAAATTCTTCGCGCAGCGATTCCTTTGGCGAGTTGCTATCAACCCAATAGCGCCAGTAGCCGTGGCTAACGTGGTCATTTAGCTCGTTATAGACGACCTCACGAACCAGTTGTCCGACTGGTATAGGCGGTTGAGCCTGGGCGCAACAGACCCCTTGCGCCACAGCCATTATCCCAGCCATCACCCACGGCACACGCATTTGGTTACCCAACTGGACTTGCTACACTGGCATCATGTTGGATGAACTGGAGTTCCGCCGTCTGTCCGAAATAGCTCTAAACTCGCTGCTGCAGCATTTGATTGCGCGCGAGGAGGAGTCGGAGTCCGGCTTTGAGGTTGACGAGCAAGGCGGTCTGCTGAATATTACCTTCGAGGAGCCGGCGGGCAAGTTCGTGATTACGCCGAACGCGCCGGTGCGCCAAATATGGATTTCGGCTCTTTCCACCAGCTTCAAGCTCGACTGGGATGCTGCCGCCGCTGTGTTCACACTGCCACGCACCGGCGAACATTTAATAGCGCTGGTCGAACGGCTGATTGCGGAACATTTGAGAGGCTAGGCCTCCCACCCTTTCGCATAATGACTCGGTAAAGGCAGGGCACCCAGCGAACGAACCTCAATTCGGTACGTTGCTTACTGCTTTACAAACTCAAAAGTACAAGGACGGCCATAGACGCCAAGGCCTTCGTTGCGGGCTCCAGTGCCCTCTGTCTCCTTGAATTGGACCTTAATGTCGAAGCTATAATCCGCGCCCCCATGGGCGAAGGCTCCGCGGGCATATTTCCTGGAAGCGACGATACCATTGGCGGTCATCTTGGCAGAGCCGTCATCCTTGATGGGACCTTCGACCAGAAAATAGCCGGGTTCTCCTGCTGTGCCGCGCTCTCCGCGGTAGGCGCCGGCAGTGACAACGCCGACAAACTTCCAGGTGAAACCCTCGGTGTTTCCCTTTGCGGGGCAAGTGTAAGTCGTAAGCCACTTGCCGTCGAATCGCTCCCCAGCAAACGAAACTACAGGCAACAAAACCAATGCGCAAACCACAAAAAATCGAATAGTCTTTCTCATCCAATTTCCTCCGTCGGCCATCCTATCACAGCATTTACACGATGGTCCACGGCCGAATCTGGCGGCGGAATGGCGAAATTCTATCGGCGTCTGGCGTTTTTTCTGTTCCCTGTTCCCTGCCGGGGTCCCCGGCGAGCGATTTTTGCTCGCTGGGGTGGCTCTTCCCTGTTCCCTGCCTTTCCGGTATACACTCATCCCAAGCCTATGTCTTCTGCCCATCTTTCACTCACTTTGCTACTCGTCGCCGCTCCGTCGCTGATTTGTGCCCAAACCCCAGCCAATTCGGACTATAAAATGCCAGCCAAAACGCAAAACCCTGCTGCGGTTCATCGCTCCGCCCTGGTCATCGATACCCACGCCGACACCCCGCAACGCTTTGTGGATGAACACTTTGACCTGAGTGACCCGCTCAACGGGGGCAACTTGAATCTCGACTCTGCCCACAAGGGAAACCTGGGCGCTGAGTTCTTTTCCATTTGGGTCGATCCCGCGCAGTACAAGGGGCGGTACGCCGGCCGAACCATGGATCTGATTGCTTCCGTCAAGCAGCAGGTGGCCCGGCACCGCGACAAGCTGGAGTTCGTCGCCACTCCGGCAGGTATTGAGCTAGCCCACCGTGAGCACAAGATCGCGGTGCTGATGGGCATCGAGGGCGGCCACTCCATTGAAGACTCTATCCCGATGCTGCGCCAGTACTATGCGCTGGGTGTGCGTTACATGACCCTTACATGGGCCAACTCCAACGGCTGGGCCGACAGCTCCGGCGACATCAACGACACCTCCGTACCGCACACCAAAGAGGGTCTGACAGAGTTCGGCAAGGACGTGGTCTACGAGATGAACCGGCTGGGCATGATGGTGGACATCTCGCACGTCTCCGACCACACTTTTTTCCGCACTCTGGTCATCAGCCGCGCGCCGGTGATCGCCTCCCACTCAGATGCCAGGGCTCTGTGCAATGTTCCCCGCAACATGACGGACGATATGCTGCGCGCCGTAGCCCACTCCGGTGGTCCCAACTCAAAGGGTGGTGTTGTTCAGGTCAACTTCTACTCCGGATTCCTGTCGCAGGCCTATAGCGACGCCGCGAAAGCACTCGAGCCAGAGATGAAAAAAGCCACCCAGGCGCTCAAGGACAAAGCCGTAGCGGAAGGCAAGCCGATTCCCTACGACGAGATCGAAAAGCTCCAGCGCCAATATGGCGACCGCATCCCCCGCCCGCCGTTCTCGGTGCTCATCGACCACATCGACCACATCGCCAAGGTTGCCGGCGTGGACCACGTGGGCATTGGCTCGGACTTCGATGGCATCAGCGGCCAGCTCCCCGAGGGGATAGACTCGGCTGCCGACCTGCCCAAGATCACCGAGGCCCTGATGGCGCGCGGCTACACGGCCGAGGATTGCCGCAAGATTCTGGGTGGCAACCTGCTCCGCGTCTTCCGCGAGGTGGAACAGGTGGCCAGGGAGTTGCAAGCCCAGAACCGGCCTAGAATCAGTGAGAAACAGCCTTTCGACAAGGTGCAGAAATAGAAATCTGAATCGATTAGTGAAGGTGTGAAATGCAGGAACAACAATCCGAGCAGGAACTCAATTGGTCGCAGCAGCGTGCACTCGACGACGCATATGATCGCAACAAGAAATCAATGGTTACGGCTTATGTGCTGGCTGTGCTATTTGGCGGACTCGGGATCCATCGCCTCTATCTGGGACGAACCCGGACCGGCTACCTGATGTTTGGAATTTGTATGGTGTCATTTTTTATGCGAGCCTGGGTGTCGTCGGGGTATCAGAACTCGGATGGAGACATCTGCGAGTACATTGCTTACCTGATGATGTTCGCTTTATGGGTCTGGATTATCATTGACCTTTTTCTGATTCCGAAAATGTTGCGCAAGTTCAACGCCGGCTTGGCTGCGGAGTTACGCAAGGGCATTTCAGCCGGAACGATGGTTTAGCCTGTCTATCTCAACTTCGATTTTTCAGCCGTTTGGTCCCACAAGTGGGCGATGGAACAAATCATCCCCTTGCACCTATGGCGTGTGCAATGTATCCATTATTGCCAGTCGGAGGTGGTGTCAAAGATACACATACTTCCAGGTACTATACTGGACTGGCCTTTCAACCCATCCCTTTATCGAGGGTAGGAACGGAAGACACATCTGCGACGTTAGGTCCGCAGTGATTCGGTCCGGCGCCGATTGTGCCTCAAAAATCTGAAAGTGAGAATGTGATGAAAGCTCTTGTTAAGTCCCGCGCCGAGCGTGGCCTTTGGATTGAAGATGTAGCGGAGCCGCAAACAGGCATCAACGATGTCAAGATCCGCGTTCTATTGACGGCAATCTGCGGCACAGACCTGCATATCTATGAGTGGGACAGCTGGGCGCAACAGACGATCCCGGTTCCGTTGGTGATCGGCCATGAGTTTGTAGGCGTAATTGTGGAGATCGGCTCGAACGTCACTGACTTCAAGATTGGCGACCGGGTCAGTGGTGAGGGTCACGTAGTATGCGGACGCTGCCGCAACTGCATGGCCGGTCGGCGGCATCTTTGCGCGCACACGCGAGGAGTAGGAGTCAATCGCGCCGGCGCATTCGCGGAATATATCGTCCTGCCCATGACCAACATCTGGCATCATGCGGCCGATATTCAGCTGGAAATCGCGGCCATCTTTGATCCATTTGGAAACGCAGTACATACGGCTTTGGCCTTTCCTGTGCTGGGCGAGGATGTATTGATCACCGGTGCGGGCCCAATCGGAATCATGGCGGCCGCGGTTGTCAGGCATGCCGGCGCGCGAAAAGTTGTGATTACAGATCTGAATCCCTATCGGCTGGAACTGGCAATCAATGCCGCACACGTCACAGAGGCCGTCAATCCCCGCGTTACAACACTGCAAGAGGTGCAGAAAAAACTCGGTATGCAGGAAGGGTTCGATGTCGGCATGGAGATGTCCGGGAACGTCCATGCCTTTCGCGATCTGCTGGCCAACCTGAGCCATGGCGCAAAGGTTGCCATGCTGGGCATCCCTTCTCCCTCCGAGATGTCCATTGACTGGGCCAAGGTGATCTTTAACCAGTACACGATTCGCGGCATCTATGGCCGCGAGATGTACGATACCTGGTACAAAATGACGGTCATGCTGCAGTCTGGCTTGGATATCAGCAAAGTCATCACGCACCGCCTGGCCTGGAATCAATTTGAAGAGGGATTTGCCGCAATGCACGCGGGAAACTCGGGAAAGGTCATCCTCGATTGGCAGAACATATCCTGAGTGATGCATCAACGCAGGTCTATACTGGCCTCTCACCCCATCCCTTTTCTGGAGATTACACATGTCTCGTATCCACCACTTCCCTGCATCCCTGCTTGCAATTTCTCTGTTCTTTGCTCCGGTCCTACTGAGAGCAGATGACGAACCGGCCGCCAAGCCCGCCACTCCTGACAAAGCCGCCGCAGCCGACAAAACCCCTGAAAAGGCTCCTCCCGCTGAAGTTACGACCCAAGGCACGGTCACTGTGGCGGGTGAGAAAATCGCCTACACGGCCATCGCCGGCACGATCACGGTTGGCTCTACCGACGTCCAGGACGCGCAGTTGGGCCTGGACGGCAAGCCCCAGGCCGGCAGCCAGTTGGCCCTTGATGCGCCTAAGGACCCGAAGGATGTAACTCCAGTTGCACGTATGTTTTACGTCGCATACTTCAAGAAGGACGCGAAGGCCGAGGATCGCCCCCTCATGTTCTTCTATAACGGCGGGCCGGGCAGTTCTACCGTGTGGCTGCACATGGGTTCGCTAGGCCCCAAGCACGTTGTCACCAGCGGCGACCAGCACTTGCCTGCGGCACCTTACAAGCTCGTTGACAATGCCTACTCCCTGCTCGATACCAGTGACCTGGTCTTCATCGATATGCCCGGCACCGGCTTCGGCCGCCTCGTCGGCAAGGACGCGGAAAAGGCCTTCTGGGGGGTGGATGAGGACGCCAATGCATTTGCCCGCTTTATAGCCCGGTTCATCACCAAATACAACCGCTGGAATTCGCCAAAGTACATATTTGGCGAGAGTTACGGCACCACCCGATCCGCCGTGCTGGCCAACATTCTGGAAAATCGCAAGAACATCGACCTGAATGGCGTAATCCTGCTCTCGCAAATCTTCAACTTCACCACCGACATCGACTTTCCCACCGGCAATCCTGGCGTTGACCTGCCCTACGAGCTAGCGTTGCCCACCTATGCGGCTACAGCCTGGTACCACAAGAAGCTGCCCCAGCAGTCAGCCGCGCCCCAAACGAATCTGGAGCCATTCCTCAAGGATGTTGAGGAGTTCGCCATGGGCCCCTACGCACACGCACTCGCCCTGGGAACCGATCTTGGCGCCGATGAGAAGCAACAGGTGGCCGAGAAGCTGCACGGCTACACCGGCCTGCCCGTGGCCTACTTGCTCAAAGCCAACCTGCGGGTAAACGGCGGCGAGTTCGAGAAGACCCTGCAAGACGATCAAGACTTGACAACTGGGCGTCTAGATACACGCTTCTCTGGACCCACCATCGACCCACTGAGCCAAGGCGCCGACTACGACCCGCAAAGCTCAGCCATCTCCTCGGCTTACGTCTCGCTCTTCAACGACTATGTGCGCCGAGATCTGAAGTACGGCGAGGGCCAGACTTACCTGCCCGAAGCGCTCTTCGGCGGCACGCGCTGGAACCTGGTGCACCATGGCTTCCCCATCAGCCTGAATGTCTCCAACGATCTGGCCGAGGCGCTCAAGACCAATCCCCGGTTGAAGATTATGGTCAATGGCGGCTACTACGACCTGGCCACGCCCTTCTTCGCCGCCCAGTACGAGGATAAGCACCTGCCGATTCCGCAGTCTCTGGCCAAGAACATTGAATACGATTGGTATGAGTCCGGTCACATGGTCTACGTCCTCGACGAGAGCCTCAAACAGCTCCATGACCGCGTGGCGGCGTTTATCAAGAAGACGCAGACAGACAACAAGTAATCTGAATTCGGATCTCCCAGGTCTCGCTTCTGAGGCCTGGGTTCCCAAATACTCGACCCGCATTTCCCCCGCCCTATAGACTAGCCAACATGAAGCGCATTGCCCTAACCATCCTTCTGCTCTTCCCCGTTGCTCTCGCCGCTCAATCATTTTCCGTCACCTTTCCCAAAGAAGTCAGTGCGCAGCCCCTCGATGGGAGGCTGTTGATCTGCCTCTCTACAAACCCAAGCGACGAGCCGCGCAACCAAATTGACGACACCCCGCGCACACAGCTTGTCTTCGGCCTGACCGTGGACGGCTGGCAACCAGGCCAGCCTGCAATCGTAGACGCAAAAGCCTGGGGCTATCCCATTCACAGCCTCAAGGACCTTCCTGCCGGCGAATACTACGTCCAAGCCGTTCTCAACAAGTACGAGACCTTTCATCGCGGCGACGGAAAGACGGTCAAGATGCATATGGACCAGGGCGAGGGGCAGCACTGGAACATCTCGCCCGGGAACCTCTACTCCAAGCCGGTAAAGGTCACCGTCAAGCCCGGCGCATCCATCTCCATCGCGCTGACCGAGACGATTCCGCCCATCCCCACGCCGGCTGACACCAAATACATTCGGCACATTCGCATCCAGAGCGCGGCTTTGACCAAATTCTGGGGCCGTCCGATGAACTTGAGCGCCATCGTTCTGGTTCCAGAGGGCTTCGACGAGCACCCCGAAGCGCGCTTCCCGCTGATCATTTTTCACGACCATTTTGTAAACGATTTCAGCGACTTCCGCACCACTCCGCCCGACCCTGACCTGAAACCCGACTACAGCGAGCGCTTCCACTTGGCCGGCTACAACCGTATCCAGCAGCAGGAGGCGTACAAGTTCTATCAGCAGTGGATTGCACCGGGCTTTCCGCGGGTGTTGATCGTCAAGATTCAACACGCCAACCCCTTCTATGACGACTCCTATGCCGTGAACTCGGCCAACGTCGGCCCCTACGGCGACGCTATTGAAACAGAGTTGATTCCAGCCATTGAAAAGCAGTTTCGCGGCCTCGGCCAGGGCTGGGCGCGGTTTGTCTACGGCGGCTCGACCGGCGGCTGGGAGGCTTTGGCTGTGCAGGTCTTTTATCCCGAGCACTACAACGGAGCCTTCGCCGCCTGCCCCGATCCCATCGACTTCCACGCCTACACCAACATCGACATCTACCACGATAAGAACGCCTTTTTCCAGGAAGGCGCGCACAAACGTGTTCCCCAGCCGGCCATGCGCGACTACCTGGGCCACACTCTAATCACCACCGAGGACAACAACACCTACGAATTGGCTCTCGGAGACCACGGCCGCAGCGGTGAACAGTTCGACATCTGGCAGGCAGTCTTCGGCCCCGTAGGCGCGGACGGCTATCCGCAGCCCATCTTCGACAAGGTAACCGGTGAGATCGACCACAAGGTCGCCGAGTATTGGCGCGAGCACTACGACCTGGAGGCGATACTGGAGCGGGATTGGCCAAAGCTGGGCCCTGAGTTAGCGGGCAAGATTCACATCTATGTCGGCTCCGATGATACGTACTTCCTCAACGATGCCGTCTATCTTATGGAAGATTTCCTGAACTCGACAAAGAATCCGCCCTACGGTAGCGAAGTCACTTACGGGCCGCGCGCCGAGCACTGCTGGAACGGCGACCCCACACTGCCCAACGCCTACTCGCGGCTACACTACAACACGATGTACCTGCCCAAGATTCTGGACCGCATCCAGAAGACGGCGCCCGCAGGTGCTGACCTAACAAGTTGGCGATATTGATGGAGCCGGACATGCCTAAATATATTTTCAACTATTGCATTTCAGAATTACCGTACCCGAATGGACGGCGATCTCAACCAGAAAAAGCGACGAGGTTCACAGTTTCACAGTTACACAGTAATTGGGGGGGTAGGGGGTACTCTTCGCTCCACAGTCTCACAGTTTCACAGTAAATAGGGGGGGAGGGGGGTAGGGGGTACGGTATAAACCGGGCAGATGCCTGACAGATTGGACCGGACGCATAGCCAGTTCTTGTCCGTTCCCGCTCGACCTCTTGCTACGGTATTGACCTCTTTTCCCGCTCGGACCACCAATTGTGATTGTGCGCCAAGGGAAGATAATGATCTGCAAAAGTGGCGCGCGTATCCCGCCATGGACGGAAAAACGGCGACATAGGTTGGCGTTTCCGGGTACAGCAATTGTGTAACCGCATTAACTCGCGGCCTCGACATCCAGCCGTTTCACGTAGATGAGCCCCGCCCGGCCCCGTGGGTAATAGTTCTCCTGCCTGCCCTCGCAACGGTATCCATGCATCTCGTAAAGCCGGATCGCGCCCGCATTTGCCGCCTCGACATGCAGCCAGATCATGCAAGCGCCCGCATCGCGTGCTGAGTCTTCAATGCGGCTAAGCAGCTCGCGGCCAACACCCCGTCCGCGTGCCTCCGGGGCAACCTCAATTGTCTGAATATAAGCAGTCATTTCGTCCGGTTCTTGATTCCACTCGACGATGGCGAAGCCATTCATTTGCCCAACCGCTTCCGCAATCCATGTCGCCGCATTCGCGCGGCTGACAAGATTGCGTATATATCGGCTGCTAAAGCGCTCAGGCGGCTCAAAGCAAAGCTCTTCGAGAGCGTAGAGCTGTTCGAAATCTTGCGGCATGTAAGGGCGATACAACACATTTCAACTTTACGGCAGGCGAAAAGCAAAAAGCCATCCTCACAATGAGAATGGCTTTCTGTATGTCGCAGAATAATTGGAGATTAGACCTTCGCTTCCAGGTCCTTGATCACGTCAAAGAAACGCTGATCGAGGCGACGATTGGTGGCAATAGCATCTTTAATGGGAATGTCCGTTATATCCAGGCCCCTGAGGACGGCGATGCGGCCCCACTTCTTGTCGTGAACCATGTCGATGGCGTGCAGGCCGTAGCGCTGGCCGAGGATGCGATCGTAGGCCGTGGGAACGCCGCCGCGCTGGGTGTGGCCCAGGCAGACCGAGCGGGTCTCGTAGCCGGTTTTCTTCTCGATCATGTCGGCCAGTTCCTCACCGACACCAGCTAGGCGGGCATGGCCGAAAGCGTCCAGGTTAGCCGATTCGTCGATCACTTGGCCCACCTCGGGCAAGTGGCAGCCCTCGGCTACCACCACCACACCATAGTGTTTACCGTGGTCGTAGTTGTACTTGAGCAATTTGCAGACGTGGTCGATGTCTACGTCCTTCTCAGGAACCAGGACGACATGGGCGCCGCCAGCCACGCCGGAGGCATAGGCAATCCAGCCGGCGTCGCGTCCCATCACCTCGACCACCACCACGCGGTTGTGCGAATCGGCGGTGGTGTGGATGCGGTCAACAGCCTCGGTGGCTATCATCACAGCGGTGTCGAAGCCAAAGGTCTGGTCGGTGCCGCTAATGTCGTTGTCGATGGTCTTAGGCACTCCTACGCTGGGCACGCCGTGCTCGCTCAGGTAGAGGTTCACCGACTGAGTGTCGTCGCCGCCCAAGGCGATCAGCGCATCGATCTTGTTGGCCTTTAGAACCTCCTGCACCTTTTCGATGCCGCCGGGAATCTTCTTCACATTGGTGCGCGAGGAGTGCAGGATGGTGCCGCCCTTCAACTGGATGCCATTGGTGTTCTCCAGGGTCAGGGGAATGAAGTTATTGTCCAGCACGCCACGCCAGCCGCTGAGAAAACCAATGAACTCATCGCCATAGTGGTTGATGCCCTTGCGCACAACCGCGTAGATCACCGCATTCAGTCCGGGGCAGTCGCCGCCGCCGGTCAACAAAGCAACTCGCATCGTAAACTCTCCTCACAGATAATTTGCGCGGCTGCGTGAGCCGGGCCGGGAACATGTCCCTGAATCGTGCGTCAAGAACGGAGAAATTGCCGCTCTCAATGCCGTATTCAGTTTACCCCGCCGATGCATATATAAATCGTGACCGCGCTCACGCTTTCCTGGTTTCGTTCCCAAGCCGGATTACCTTGTAACAAAAAGCATGGAGTGTTTCAATAGAGTATGCCCGGAACTGGAGCGCTGTTGCTGCTGGCCTTTGCCAGCCTGGTTGTTGTGCTGTTGCTGGTCCTGCTGCAGTTGACCCGGCTGGGCTACCTGGTCCGCGCCACCATCCCCGACCGTCCGCGGCGGCGCATGTTCATCGCCTCGGTTTCCTTCCTGCTCACCTTTGTGGGGGTGCGGGTTCTGGTCCGGTTGATTGTGCATGAGCATGATGAGGGGCCGTTTCAATGGGTGGTGGTGCATGGCCACCACATTCATCACCTGGTCTGGGGAATTCTGATTCTGCTGCTGGTGGGCTATGGCTGGCTGCTGGACTTGGGGCGCTCCCACTCGCCGCTTTCCATCTTCTTTAGCCGGCTGATGTCGGTCGGCTTCGGTGTGGGCGCGGCGCTCACGCTAGACGAGTTCTCGATCTGGCTGAACCTGGAGCCGGATTCTTATTGGTCGAGCGCTGGGCGTCTCAACATCGATGCCATCATCTTCTTCGGTGCTCTGCTTGCAGTGGGTGCCGGGGGCGCGCCGTTCTTCCGAGGGATGCACATCCTGTGGGACAAGCGCGCTCACTTTGGCAAGGAATTGGAGCGGGGCCTCACCTTTCCAATTCGCCGCGCGAGGTTGCTTCGTCCTCATAAAGTGCGTCGATCAGGGTGGCGTATCTCTCCGAAATGACGCGCCGCTTGAGCTTCATCGAGGGCGTCAGCTCGCCCGTCTCCTGCGTCCACTCATCGGCAACCACGCGAAAACGCTTCAGGCTCTCAAAGTTAGCCAGGCTGCCGTTCACCTCTCGCACAATCTCGGCGTAGAGCGCAACCACGCGGCTGTCAGCCACCAATTCGTCACGATCCTTTGCCTCGATGCCGTGGTGGCGTGCCCAATCCTCCAGCGCCAAAAAGTTGGGCGAAATGAGCGCCGAAACGAACTTGTGCCTGTCGCCCACCAGCGCGGCCTGCGCAACCATTAAGCTGTTCTTGAGCTTGTTTTCAATCGGCTGAGGCGCCACCATCTTGCCGCCTGAGGTCTTCAGTAGCTCCTTTTTGCGGTCGGTGATGTACAGGAAGCCATCGCTGTCGATGTGGGCGATATCGCCGGTGCGGAACCAGCCCTCTGAGTCAAAACTGTCTGCGGTCTGCTTCGGCTTTTGCCAGTAACCGGAGAAGACCGAAGGCCCGCGAACCAGCAGCTCCCCGTCCGAAGCCAGCTTCACTTCAAGATTGGACAAGGCCTTGCCTATGGAGCCTATGCGATGGGTGATAGGCGTGTTGAGAGCAATAACAGGTGAGGTCTCGGTAAGCCCGTAGCCCTCCCAAAGAGCAATTCCCACCGAGGCAAACCATTTCGCTGTATCGATGCCCAGGGGTGCTCCGCCGGGAACGAAGATCCTCACCCGCCCGCCGAAGGCCTCGCGCACCTTGGAGTAGGCCAGCTTGTCCGCAAGTCGCCATAGCGGGGAAGAAGGCCGGCGGCCGTCATAGACCGTCTCACTGTGGCTGGCGCCCACGCCCAACGCCCAGGCGAGTAAACGCTTCTTGATGGGCGAAAGCCCTGCGCGCCGCTCCACCTCCTGGCGAATCTTCTCAAATACACGCGGCACGCCGACAAAGACCGTGGGGCGAATCTGCCGCATGGCCTCGGGCAGCTTGTCGAACTTCGAGCAATAGGCCACCTGCACCCCGAACATATACATGATGTAGTCCAGGGCGCGCGCCGTGACGTGCGAGAGAGGCAGGAAGGAGATCAAGGCATCCGCGGGTGTAAAGCCGAAATCTACCGGTGCAATATTCTGGTTGGCGGCCATGTTGCCATGAGTTAGCACCACTCCCTTGGGCTCACCGGTGGTCCCGGAGGTGTAAATCAGCGTGGCCAGGTCCTTGGGCTCCACGGAGCGGACAAGCGCGTCGAAGATCGGGTCGCGCTCCGCGCCGCGGTCATCTGCTCCTGCCAGCACCTCACTGAAGGTAGACGTTCCTTCAGGCGCCACGGCGGAATCCATCATCAGGATGCGCTCCAGTGAAGTCTGCCCGCGTACGGCGTTCAACTTGTCGAACTGCTGGCGTGTGGAAACTACGGCGATGCGGCAGCCCGCGTCAGCCACCAGCACGGCTATTTGCTCACCGGTAAGCGTAGGGTAGATGGGTACATCCACCGCGCCGATGGCCAGCGCCGCGAAGTCGGTGACCGCCCACTCCCAGCGATTTTCGGCGATCAGGGCGATGCGGTCGCCCTTTTGCACACCCCAGCCGACGAATGCCTGGGCCAGCGCGCGCACCCGCTGGTAGATCTGCTCTGAGGAGATGGGCTGCCACAGGCCAAACTCGTCCTGCCAAAGGATGGCACGAGGGTTTGCGGCCGCAGCAACGCGGATAAACAGGTCATTGATGGTGGACAACGGAGTATTTTTGGGCGTTTTGGTCGATTGTGTCACGCGTGGTTCCTCTGCAGCGAATATTCGAAAGTGTATCAGCGCGGGCGGGTCATAGTCCCATAAGAAACAAAATTTCTTCCCTTTTTTCCACCGAGCTCGACCCGGCCTTGCATACTTATGCATTCATGATGTATATTTATACGTGTGCAGTCGTTTCATTCTTGACTGCGTCTCCATATTTTCCGGGAGTAGTTGATGAAGGCTTTACGTCACAATGCGATACGCGAACTGGTGGCCCAATCCCAGGTGGCCAGCCAGGACGAGTTGCGGCGCAAGCTGCGCCGTCGCGGCTTTGCGGTGACCCAGGCTACGCTCTCGCGCGACATTCATGAGTTGCGTCTCTCCAAGGGGCCAGTTGGATACACGTTGTCGAACGGCGCCGGTACGGCTATTGACGACAACATCAGTCCGCCCTCGCTGGAAGGGATGATGGAAGGCTTTGGACTGCGCGTGCGGAGGGCGATGAACCAAGTTGTGGTGGCCACAATGGCAGGTGGAGCCCAGCCCCTGGCAGCGGCTCTAGACCATGCCGGTTGGAGCGACATTATAGGCACCCTGGCCGGCGACGATACAGTGCTGATTATCTGTACTGACCATCGCCGCGCACGCGATGTGGAATCCCGAGTAAAGGCGATGCTGGAATCATGACTCATCCGATACAAACAGCGGTAGTGGGAGTTACTGGCTACGCGGGCGCTGAATTGGCCAGGCTGCTGTTAAGGCATCCCCGCCTTCAGGGTGCGCCACCTGTATTCGCTGGACGCGTCGACGAAAAGGACGCGGCGCGGGGCGGTGTCCCGCTGTGCGAAATTCACCCTCAACTGGCCGATTCCAACGGCAGCGGCAACCTCAGGCTGGAACCTTTTTCCTGGGAGCTGCTGGCCAGCCGCGACGTTGAGGTTCTGTTTCTAGCTACGCCCCATGAGCAATCGTGGGAATGGGTGCCGGAGGCGCTCAAGCGCGGTTTGCGCGTCATTGACTTGAGCGGGGCATGGCGGCTGAATGAAGCGGCCAACCGCGCCGTATATGCCTTCGAGCACGAGGGTTCCGAGCTGGCTGCCCGTACCCAGGCTCAAGCTGTCTACGGATTGCCCGAGCTGCATCGTGCCCGGATTGCCGGCGCTCGCCTCATTGCCAACCCCGGCTGTTATGCAACCTCCGTCATCCTCCCCCTGCGGCCGCTGGTGGCAGCCGGACTGGTTGACCTTTCGCGGGGCATTGTCGCCGATGCCAAAAGCGGCGTGAGCGGCGCGGGCAAGGCACCCTCCGCCAGGACGCATTTTATGCACGCGGCTGACAATCTCTCCGCATATGGCGTATTTACGCATCGCCACACCGGGGAGTTGCTCGAACAAATCGGCGTTGACGCGAGCGAAATCATTTTTACGCCACACTTGCTGCCCATTCCGCGCGGAATACTCGCCACCCTCTACGTGCATTTCCACGAACCGCAAACCAGGGATGGTATCTTGCGGGTATTTAAGGAGTTTTTTTCAGGCAGTCCGATGGTCCGGCTCTACGACAAAATGCTGCCACAGATTCAATACTCAGTCCGCACCTGCTATGCGGACATCGGATTCCAACTTGATGCCGACGGCCGTCGCGCGGTCATCGTCAGTTGCCTGGATAACTTGTTGAAGGGCGCGTCCGGTCAAGCCGTGCAAAACCTGAACGTCATGCTGGGCTGGCCTGAGGCCGAAGGCCTGGAATGAAAATCGCCGCGGTAGGTCTCGAATGAAACTAACTTCGGAGGGCCTTGAATGAAGTATGTCGTCAAATTGGGTGGAGCTGGCCTGGAAGTTCCATCGCTTCTGGAGGGGTGTACCCGCGCGATTGCCGAACTGGCGCACGATGGCCATCAGGTTGCCGTGGTCCACGGCGGCGGATTGCAGTTGACTCGCATGCTCAAGGCTCTGGGTAAGCAGAGCGAGTTCATCGATGGCCTGCGCGTCACCGACGCCGAAACCCGCGACGTGGCGCTGATGGTCCTGGCCGGAAAAATAAACAAGCAGCTCGTAGCCGGCTTGGGCGCGCTGGGCGCCCCGGCCGTGGGCCTCTCCGGCGGCGACGGCCTGATCTTCCGCGCCCGCAAGAAGCTCACCACACCGGACCTTGGCTTCGTAGGCGAAATCGCCTCCAGCGATCCGCGCTGGCTCGATGCCATCTGGCAGTTGAACGGCGTGCCTGTGTTGTCGTCCATTGCGCTTGGTTTTGATGGCGAATACTACAACGTCAACGCCGACGAGATGGCCGCGGCCTGCGCCATCGCCTGCCGCGCCGATGCGCTGGTTTTTCTCACCGACGTGCCCGGCGTCAAGGGCGCGAATGGCGCTGTGCTGCGATGGCTTTCCATCGACCAGATCGCCGAGATGGCCAAGAGCGAGGTTATCTCCGGCGGCATGTTGCCCAAGCTCAGCGCCTGCCGCGAGGCTCTGTTGAACGGCGTCAAGCGCGTAAGAATCCTGCCTGCCGAAGCTGCCAGTTCCCTTCCTGACCTGTGCAGCTCACGCGTAGCCCACGGCACCGAAGTGATGGTGGCCTAGTGGTCCGCCGGACAAACGGACAGCGGTCCGCAGGACAAATGGACAAGGAGAGATGAAATTGAAGAGACTAGAACAGATTCAAGCCGCTGAAGCACGTCTGCTGCTTTCCACCTATGACCGCAACCCCATTCTCTTTGTTCGCGGAGAGGGAGTCTATCTCATCGACGAGCAAGGTGAACGCTATCTTGACCTGTTGAGCGGCATCGGCGTCAACGCTCTCGGCTATAGCCATCCAGCCATTGTGGAGGCCATTGCGAAACAGAGCCGCGCTCTCATCCACGTTTCAAATCTGTTTTACCACGAGGGCCAAGCGGAGCTGGCGCTGCGGCTTACCGAACGCACTGGGCTGGATCGCGTCTTCTTTGCCAACACGGGCACCGAGGCCTGGGAGGGTGCGCTCAAGCTGGCCCGCGCGCACGCCGGTCTCTTGCGTAACGAGGGAAAACAGATCGGCACGAAATTCCTCGCCCTTGAGCATAGCTTTCACGGCCGCACCTTCGGCTCCGTCTCCACCACGCACAAAGCCAAGTACCGCGAGCCCTTTGGCCCTGTCGTCCCCGGCGTCGAGTTTGTCAAGTTCAACGACGTCGCCGACCTGCGCGCCAAATTCTCCAGTGAAGTCTGCGCCATCCTTGTCGAACCCATTCAGGGCGAAGGCGGCATTCGTCCGCTCACGCAAGAGTTTTTCTCCGAGGCGCGCGCTCTGGCCACTTCGACCGGAGCTTTGCTGATCGCCGATGAAATTCAATCCGGCATGGGCCGCACCGGAAAGTGGTGCGCCTATCAGCACTACGGCATTCTGCCTGACGTTACCACGCTGGCCAAGCCTCTCGCTGGCGGCATCCCTCTGGGAGCGATCATCTGCACGGAAGAAGCCGCACGCGCGATCCATGCCGGCATGCACGGCACCACCTTCGGCGGGGGTCCGCTGGCCTGTGCTGTGGCCATCGCCGTTATCGATACCATTGAAAAGGAAAACCTGCTGGCTAACGCAACCGTTGTCGGCAACTACTTTCTCGCACAACTTCGCGCCCTGGCCTTGCGTCACAACGCCATCATTGACGTGCGTGGCCGGGGCCTGATGATTGCAGCCGAACTCGACTCCGCCGACCTGGCCAAGCAGGTCGTAGCCGAGATGCTCAAGCGGCACATCGTCATCAACTGCACCAGCGACACCGTCCTGCGCTTTTTACCGCCTTATATCCTGCATCGAAACCACGTGGACATCGCTATCCGCGCGCTGGATGCAATCTTCACAGAACATGCCGCCCACAAGGCAGCCCCACCCGCAGTCCACTCCACTGGAGGACAAACACGTGGCTAGTAAAGCAACTATCGAACCACAGGAGCTCGCAGTTTCCGTCGAAAATGACCCTGACATTCTTGCTGCTGCCGCACGGTTGGCCGGCGAAGATCTCTGTTCCATTAACGATCTCTCCAGCGCCGAGGTACGTGCCATTCTCAAGCTCGGCCGCGACGTAAAGCGCAATCCTCTCAAATACCGCCATACACTCGATGCCAAACAGATGGTGCTGATGTTTGAAAAGGCCAGTCTGCGCACGCGTCTTAGCTTTGAGACCGGCATCAACACTTTGGGTGGCAGCCCCATTTTCCTTGATCAAACCAATTCGCCTTTAGGCGAGCGCGAGTCCATTGCCGACGTGGCCAAAAACGTTGAACGCTGGGTCGATGTGATTGTGCTGCGCACTTACGCGCACGACACCATCACCGAGATGGCTGCCAACTCCCGTGTACCGGTCATCAACGCCCTCTCTGACTTCGAGCATCCCTGTCAGGCTTTGGCTGACTTTATGACTCTCGATGAACACTTCGGTTCCGCAGCAGGACTTAACTTTACCTATGTGGGCGATGGCAACAACGTTTGCCACTCGTTGATGCTCACCGGCGCGCATCTGGGGACAAATGTGACTGTAGCCACGCCGCGCGGTTACTCGCCGGACATCGAAATTGTGACCCAGGCGCGCGAGATTGCCCTGACCAATGGCTGCGAACTCCGCCTGCTGCAAGACCCGCAGGCCGCCGCCGAGGGAGCAGATGCCATCTATACGGATGTTTGCGTCAGTATGGGCTTCGAACACGAATCCGCCAAGCGCGCACCCATCTTCCGTCCCTTCCAGGTCAACGAGGCGCTGATGGCGAAAGCCAAGCCGAACGCCGTCTTCATGCATTGCTTGCCCGCGCGCCGCAACGAAGAAGTTACCGACGCCGTCATCGACAGCCCGCAGTCCATCGTCTTCGATCAAGCCGAGAACCGCATGCACGCGCAAAAGGCATTGCTGCTTCTGCTGCTCGGCGGGTTGGCAAATACTGCGAGCATTCAGTAGCTCGCTGGTCACTCTTTCACTTTTTCATCTTTTCACTTTTCCACTTTTTCACCGTCTTCGCTATGATCGCTGCTGGAAATCACTAGCTCGCAGCATTTTGAGGCTCCCAAGTATGTCCGTAATTCTCGAAACCCTGCCCATCGGCCAGAAAGTCGGCATCGCTTTCTCCGGCGGGCTTGATACCTCCGCCGCCCTGCACTGGATGAAGCTGAAGGGAGCCATCCCTTACGCCTACACGGCCAACCTGGGCCAGCCGGACGAATCCGACTACGACGAGATCCCGCGCAAGGCCCTCGAATACGGCGCCGAAAAGGCCCGCCTCATTGACTGCCGCGGCCAGCTCGTTCGCGAAGGCATCGCCGCTCTACAGGCCGGCGCCTTCCACATCACGACGGCTGGAGTTCCTTACTTCAACACCACTCCCATCGGTCGCGCTGTCACCGGCACCATGCTCGTCGCCGCTATGCAGGAGGACGACGTCCACATCTGGGGCGACGGCTCCACCTTCAAAGGCAATGACATTGAGCGCTTCTATCGCTATGGACTGCTCGTCAATCCCAGCCTTCAGGTCTACAAGCCCTGGCTTGACGCCGCTTTCATCGACGAATTAGGCGGCAGGGCCGAGATGTCCGCCTTCATGCAGCGGGCAGGCTTTGCGTATAAGATGTCAGCGGAAAAGGCCTACTCCACCGACTCCAACATCCTCGGCGCAACGCATGAAGCCAAAGACCTGGAGCATCTCTCTTCGTCCGTCAAGATTGTCGTCCCCATCATGGGCGCGGCCTTCTGGCAAGAGGATGTCGAAATCCAGCGCGAACAGGTCGCCATTCGCTTTGAAGAGGGCTTTCCTGTCGCACTAAACGGCCGCGAGTTCAGCGACCCCGTCGAACTTCTTCTCGAAGCCAACCGCATCGGCGGTCGCCATGGGCTCGGCATGTCCGACCAGATCGAAAATCGCATTATCGAGGCCAAATCCCGCGGCATTTACGAGGCCCCTGGCCTCGCCCTGCTCTTCATCGCTTACGAACGCCTCATCACCGGCATCCACAACGAGGACACCATCGAGCAGTACCGCGACAATGGTCGTAAGCTCGGACGCTTGCTCTACCAGGGCCGCTGGTTTGACTCTCAGTCCATCATGCTCCGCGAATCCGCCCAGCGCTGGGTCGCCAAACCCGTCACCGGCGAGGTCACACTCGAGCTGCGCCGCGGCAACGACTACTCCATCCTCAACACCGAGTCGCCCAACCTCACCTTCCATCCCGAGCGCCTCAGTATGGAGAAGACTGAATCCACCTTCTCCCCGCGCGATCGCATCGGACAACTCACCATGCGCAATCTGGACATCACCGACTCTCGTGCCAAGCTGCTTACCTACGCCGCAGCAGGCCTTCTCACGCTCAGCAAAGGCATCGAAATGCCCCAGCTCAACAGCGGCAAGGAGAGCGAATAGAATGAGGTACGCTTAAAGCAATGTTCAACGAACAACAATCCGGAACGATGTGGTCCGGCCGTTTTCGCGAGCCGCTGGACGCGGAGTTCGAGAACTGGCAGCGGTCCATTGGCTTCGATTGGCAGCTTCTTCCTCAAGAGATAGCCGCCAGCAAGGCGCACGTGTCCGCTCTTCTTGCCGCGAAGATTCTCACAAAAGATGAGACAACGGAGTTGCGCGAAGCGCTCGATGCCATTGCCGCCGAGCACGCATCGGAAGCCGGTAAGGCTCTGGTGCGCGATCACTCGACAGCCGAAGACATCCATCACTTTGTCGAAATTTCATTAGTGGAACGCGTCGGCCAGTTGGGCCTCAAGCTGCACACCGGACGCAGCCGCAACGAGCAGATTGCCACCGACCTCCGCCTCTATGTGCGCGAACAGATCAGCCTCGTGCAGAAATCTCTGGCCGCCTGGGCCAATGCACTGGTCGAACAGGCTCGCGCCGCTGGCAACTCGGTCATGCCCAGTTACACGCACATGCAACGCGCCGAGCCGGTGCTGGTTGCGCATTGGCTGCTGGCCTACATTGAAATGATTCTCCGCGATTCTGACCGTTTGCAAGATTGCTCCGCGCGGCTAAACTTCTGTCCGTTGGGCTCAGGCGCTGTAGCCGGCGCAACGCTCACTCTCGACCGCACTATCGCCGCACGCGAGCTGGGTTTCACCGCACCCACCGCCAATTCCATCGACGCCACCAGCGACCGCGATTTCATTTTGGAATATTTGCAGGCGCTCACTTTTGTTGGCCTGCATCTGAGCCGATTTGCCGAGGAGATTACGCTTTTTGCAACCACGGAGTTCGGCTTTGTTACGCTTCCCGAGGCCTTTTCAACTGGCTCCAGCGCCATGCCGCAGAAGAAAAATCCCGATCTCACCGAACTGATTCGCGGCAAAGTCGGTCGCATCCACGGCGCGGCAGAAGCTGTAACACTGCAACTCAAAGGCCTCCCACTTGCGTACAACAAGGACTTGCAAGAAACCCAGGAGCCGGCATTTTCTGTCAGCTTTGTGCCGCAGATGCTCTTGCTCGTGGCGCACTTTACCGCTACGCTTCAATTCAATCGCGCGCGCATGAAAGAAGCTGCGCAGTCGGGTTGCCTCAATGCCATGGCCGCGGCCACTTATCTCGTTCACAAAGGCGTTCCCTTCCGCACCGCGCACGAGAAGATCGGTAATGCCGTGCGTTTTGCCCTTGAGAAAGGCGTTGAGCTCAACGCCCTCACCCTCGACGAACTCCGCCAGTTTGGTGAGGAGTTCGAAGAAGACTTCTTTGCCGCTATCACACTCACGGCCACGCTCGACTGCCACAACGTGACGGGAGGGACAGCGCGGGAACGTGTGAGAGAAGCCCTGGCTGCCGCATCGAAACGGATCGACGCTCTGGTTCAGGAGGCCCGTCATGCTGGTTCGTAAGGCCCTGCTATCGGACGCCCCGAATGTCTGCGACCTGATCAACTCGCTCTCACACGATGGAACACTGATTCACCGATCATTCGCGGAGGTTTGCGAAAACATTCGCGACTTTACTGTGGCTTTGTCCGATGGCGGCGCCTTTCTGGGCTGTGGCGCGCTGCACTTTTACGGGCCGCATCTGTGCGAGGTGCGTTCCATCGCGGTCATCCCAGCAGCCAAGAGCCAGGGCGCCGGCAGCCGCATCCTCGCCGCGCTCATCGCGGAAGCCGAGGAGCACGGCATCCAATCCGTCTGCCTGTTCACCCGCATCCCCGACTTTTTCTTCAAATTCGGATTCCGCACTATTGAAGATAAAACCGAACTGCCCGACAAAATCTTCAAGGACTGCCAGAGTTGCCCGCGTCTGCATCGCTGCGATGAGGTTGCCATGGTACGCGGTCGCATCCCTCGCGTCTCCATTCTCGGCCCTCGCGAAGAAGCCGAGCAGTTAGTGCACATTTTAAAATAACTACTGGCTCAGCATCGCCGCGGCCACCGCAGCCTGCCCATAACTCAGCCCACCATCTCCGGGGCTGACATTGCGATGCTGAAAGACCTCAAAGCCCTCTTCTTCGAGTCCCGCGCGCAGCAGCCGGACCAACCTCCGGTTATGCATGCAGCCGCCGCTCAGAACAACTTGATTTACTCCGGATGCAGTTCGAGCCAACACCGCCGCTCTTTGAAATCCATCTGCCAATCCTGCGTGAAAGCGCGCCGCAATCTTAGCCATACTTACTCCGTCGCGTAACTCCTTCACTAACTCGCGCCATAACAGTGCGGCACTGATTCGCACCGGTTTCTGCGCAGCCCAATCCCCTCCAACGATCTCCAACGCATAGCCAGGCGCGTCGTCCGGCTCATCCACGGCAACCCCTTCTAGTTCAATCGCAGCCTGCGCCTCGTAATCCACCGTACGACGCCCCAGCACAACAGCGGCCACTGCATCAAAAAGTCGTCCCAGGCTCGACGTCAGCGGAACATTCACGCCCCGTTCCATCATCCGTGCTAGCACGCGAGCATCTTTTTCCGTCGCACCAGTCAACGTCAGCGTCTCAGCAGACATTACGTCAAAGCCCGCGGCCTGCAAGGCTCCCAGCGCCATTCGCCACGGCTCCTTGATCGCCGCCTCGCCTCCGGGCATGGGCACATATTCAAGATGCGCGAACCGCTCGAAGCCTGCGTAACTCGCAATCAGCACTTCCCCGCCCCAGATCTTTCCATCGCTCCCGTAGCCAGTGCCGTCGAGCGCCAGCCCGATCACCTTACCCGTGAGGCTGTGCTCTGCCATGCACCCAGCCACGTGAGCATGGTGATGCTGCACGGCGATTGTCTGCAATCCTCGCTCTTTCGCCCACCCCTGCGCCCAACTGGTTGAGAGATACCCCGGATGCAGGTCATGCACAACCGTCTTTGGTTCAATCTCGAATGTCCGCATCAGGTGATCGAGCGATTCGCGAAAAAACTCCAGGCCCGTCAGGTTTTCCAGATCGCCCAGGTGCTGGCTCTGGTAGGCAAACCGCCCGCGTGCCAAGGTAAAGACATTCTTCAAGTGTCCCCCGACGGCCAGCAGTGGTGGCGCATCGAAAGGCAACGCCACACCCATCGGCACAAATCCGCGCGCTCGCCTGATTAGTTGCGGCGCGCCGTCCACCACGGCAGCTACCGAGTCGTCACAGCGCTGTAATATCTCGCGGTCGTGCATCAGGAAGGCATCGGCAATTCCGCCCAGCCGTGCCCTCGCCTCCTCGTTGTCGATTGCAATCGGCTCCTCGCTCAGGTTGGCCGACGTCATCACCAGCGCCTTCACGCGAGCATCGGCAAAGAGCAGATGCTGCAGCGGTGCATATGGCAGATAGACGCCCAACCATGGAATCCCCGGAGCAACAGCTTCCGCAATCCCGCCACCTTCGCGACGCCGCGCCAACACAATCGGCCGTGCCGGCGTCACGAGCAGCGCCTCTTCTTCCGCCGTCAGCACGCACACCTGCCGCGCCGCCGCCAGATCGCGCACCATCACTGCCAGAGGCTTCCCGTAGCGGCGTTTACGCTCCCTGAGCCGCATCACCGCGGCCTGGTTGGTTGCATCCACGCTCAGATGAAAGCCGCCGATCCCTTTGATAGCCACAATCTTCCCTGCCGCCAGCAGTTGTAGCGTCTGCTCCACGGCCTCTTCACCAGACTTCGATTCGGAATCTGCGGTCTGTACCAACCAAACTCGCGGCCCGCACACCCAACAAGCGTTGGGCTGCGCATGGAAGCGCCGGTTCAGAGGATCGTCGTACTCCCGCTGGCACTCCGGGCACATCGGGAACTTCGCCATCGAGGTCTGCGGACGGTCATAAGGAATCCGACGCGTAATGGTGAAACGCGGCCCGCAGTTGGTGCAATTCAGAAACGGATAGCGGTATCGCCGGTCCCTGGGGTCCAGCAACTCCCGCAGGCAATCCGGGCACGTGGCAGCATCCGCCGGAATTCCAGTGCTAACCCTGCCCAGCACCTCGCTGGCAACGATTCGAAAACCGGAATCCCCTACAAGGGCCAGCTCCCGCACCGCGATTGAATCAATGCGCGCCAAAGGCGGAGCTTCGGTTTGCAGACGGGCGAGAAACGCCTCCACACGCTCCTCCGGCCCCTCGATCTCGATGGTCACCCCGTCGGTATCGTTGCCGACAAACCCCGCCAGAACCTCTTCCAGAGCCAGCCGGTAGACAAACGGTCGATACCCCACCCCCTGCACCACGCCGCGCACCACCACGCCCCGCCGCAATGCTACGTGCTGTCCTCGTATTGGTTGGGATTTGTCCGTCAAAAATAGCCTCTCGCCGCACTCCAGCATAGCGCATCATGCCTATCCGCCCCGTCTCACTCAATCTACGTATTTATGTGGCTGCTTCATTTTGATGACCCGTAGCTCGGATGGAGTTAAACTCACTCTTATGATGAGCTGGATTGCGAGCAGATTCAGCAGGATGCGCGCCAGGCTGCTACGCGCCACACAGGCCGTTGCCGTTACCTGTGTTTTGGCCTCATTGACTGTCGCCTCTGCTCACGCTCAGCAGCCTGACGCTTCCGCGATGATTCGGAGCATTGACGCGGCGGTTCTAGCCCGCTTTAACAGCATCGCCGAATACACCGTCACCGAGCACTATGCCGTCTACCGAGGTAGTGGCGCTACCAAACCGCTAGCGGAGATGACCGTCAAAACCCTCTACCGGAGAGATGAGGGCAAGAGTTACACCATCCTCTCGCAGTCCGGCCCGGAGATCGTGCAGAAGATGGCCTTCCGTACGCTTCTGGACAATGAACAACGCATCAACCAGCCCAGCAACCGGGAGGCTTCATGGATTACCTCGGCAAACTACGAGATGAATCTGAAGCCCGGCGGACCCGTGTGGCTGGATGGGCGGGAATGCCTGCTTTTGGCCATCTCCCCAAAGCGCAAGGCTCCAAACCTCATTGTGGGAACCATGTGGGTCGACGCTAAAGACGGTTCCATCGTCCAGATTCAGGGAATGGCATCCAAGAGTCCGTCTTTCTGGGCTGGCCCCACGCAGATGACGCGCCAGTACATAAACGTAAATGGCTTTGCCATGGCCACGCACGCCCGGGCCGTTGCCAATAGCTTTCTGTTTGGCCAGCCCGTCGTCACCATCGATTATTCGGATTACCACATTCAGCTGCGTCCTGCCCAGTAGGCAAAGCCTTCGAATTTGCCATGCCAATCCCGTAGCGTATGCGCTATACTGAATTTCGTGCTACCAATTTTTGGCGACTGGAAACTCGATGCCGCGCTCGGCTCCTGCCTGCTACTGGGGCTGCGTCACGGCTTCGACTACGACCACCTGGCCGCCATCAGCGATATCACCGCGGTGCAGCGCAACTGGCGCAGCGGACTGCGCCTGGGAATGACCTATGCCTTGGGCCACGCCTTCACGGTGGCCGCGCTGGGCATTGCGGTGCTGGAGTTGCACCTTGGCCTGCCCGAAGGTCTGGACCACTGGGCGGAGCGGCTGATCGGCCTTACTCTCATCGTTCTCGGCGTCGGGGTGGTGGCCGGGATTCTCCGCAAAGACGCGCACGGCCACTCCCATAGCCGCATTGAGAGCCGCCTGGCCATCGCCATCAACGGGATGCTGTGGTTAGGCTGGCGAATTCGCCGCTGCTGGAACCCTCAGGTCCCGCAACCCGAGCGTTTTAAGTGGATGTACAACGGAAAGTCCGTCTTTACCATCGGCGTCTTGCATGGAGTAGGCGCTGAGACCCCCAGCCAGCTGGCTCTCTTCTTCCTCACTGCAAACCTGGGCGGTACCTCGCGCGGCATGATGGGTCTGGCCGCTTTTGCCTTAGGCCTTGTTGCCATGAACGCCCTGATGACCGCCACCATGGGCGGAGCCTTCAACGCCAGCGGCCACCACCATCCCCGCCTCTACCACGCCATCGCCTGGACCGGCGCTGCATACAGTTTCATCATCGGCATCATTTTCCTCTTCGGAATCTCCGATCGCCTGCCCTCGCTCGGATAGCCGGCCTGACCCCCTATTCCGTGATCGATAAGATCAGCGCTGCGGAGCAGGCTCAAGAAGCGCATCCACGCAGCCCGGAGGCCCGATCACGGGGTTGCATCGGGCGGGCAATCCGTTAGGCAGCGTGACTGTGTATCCGGTCCACCGTGCAGGTTCAGACTGCGGATAGTCGGTGCTCACAATCTGGGCTCCGCTTCTCAGCACCATGTCGCGGCGGCGGACATCATTACTGCGCGCCTCCACAGTATCTGAGTCGGCCCGTGTGCGCACAAGGTATCCCTGGCGAACCAGAGAGGTAATCGTAGCCTCATCCCCGTCATTTCTTTCGATAAACGCAGCGTCGGGCTGGCCTGTGGTCGCGTTCGTAAACAGCACACGGCCGCGCAATGCGGGATGTCCCATCAGATAAAGCGGTCCCACATCCGTTTGGTCCATCAGAAAGACAACCTTGCCGCGAGCCTGTTTGAGAGTAGGCCAACCATCCTTTTTCACTGCCGTGTTGAGCGTGCGATGATGCCCCCGCACCTGATCCGGAGTAATCATCTCGTCCGCCGGGAAGACCGAGCGAATCTCTGCATCCAGAGCGTCCAGGGTCTTAGCTGTGAAAGGCTCAACGGTCGTCCAGGGATTTTTGTTATCGGGCAGATGCTGCTTTGTTTCTATAAGAATGAAGATGGGAACATGCTCCGGATGGGCTTTGGACCAGGAGCGGACAATCTGCAGGCAGGCGACAAACGGCTGGCAGTTGCTCGCGTAATCCAGGTCCTGCATGTGCATCACTTTGAAGCCCGGCTTCAGCATGACACCCTCCGGATAAGGATCCGGGTCAGTAGGCAGGCCTGCCTGGGCAACCACCATCTGCCCCTTGGGATGCGCGAATCGGCCGCCCTGGCTATCGGCAAAGATATCCAGCTCGATCTGCCGGACTCCGTGGCTCAACTGGGTAGCAAGATCGGCATGCGCGTAATCGAGGCCAGCTAATTCCTTGGGATCTTTTTGCTCCAAAAGCTTCACGATTCCCGGCAGAAGCCCAGCGTGGTAGCTGTTGTGCGAACCGATCACCTGGATCTGATTGATGCGAACGGTCGAATCCCCATTCCAACCCGGCTTCGGCACTTGCGGAAATGCACGCGTTGCAACCAGAGAAAATGCAAAAACCGCGAAAACGTACCAGCGTAATCTCATTCCAAACTCCCCAAACTCCGCATCCCGCGCCTGAAACTGCCGCGATCGGTCACTACACCCCCATGCTAGCTCATGTGGAGGCATTCTAATCAGCTCTGCATGCGTTCGGCGTTCTTGTTGGCAACAGGCACATACTTTCGTCCGACAATAATCCTTGTTTTCCCAATCCAGCACACTTCCCGGTCACGTAAAGGCGATTATCGGTTACAACTCCAAGTGACCGTGGTCACGAATAAAGATAGGGGCGAGGGCCTATAAGAAAGATAGACATGGAACCTGGCGCAGTGTCGTGATAGCTATGCGTTGCCTTCCATGTACGGAGGATTCGTGCCTGTATTCACCCCCCCGCCGCTGCCCAGCAGCGACAATCGATGGAAGATCGTCAACGGCACCATGCGAAAGAATGGCTTTGCCCGTCATGCGTTGATTGAAACGTTACACACCGTTCAGTCTGCCTTCGGCTATCTTGACGACGATTCGATTCGTTTTGTAGCCCTTTCCCTGCGCGTGCCGTTGAGCCAGGCATACGGAGTGGTGACCTTTTACCACTACTTCAGCCTCAAGCCGCCCGGCAAGCATACGGCCACCGTCTGTGCCGGCACGGCCTGCTATATCAAGGGCTCTGACAAGCTGGTAGCAGCGGCCGAAAAACGCCTGGGCATTCCCCGTGGACAGACCACCAGCGACGGCCAGATCAGCCTGATGACCGCCCGCTGCGTGGGTGCCTGCAGCCGCGCGCCCGTAGTGTTGTGCGATGGCGAAGTGGTGGGCGAGATGACCTCTGAACAGATGCTCGAGCAACTCGAAAGGTGGGCTGTGGAATGACAATCGAAGAGCTCGAACAGGTAGCCAAAAGCGTTTGCCAGGAAAACGAAAAATACGATTTTGAAGTGAATGTATGCATGGACCTGGCCTGCATGAGCCAGGGCGCGGACCGTTTACGAGAGGCGCTGGAGAAGGCCTCCGGGTTATCGGGCAGTAATGTGCTCGTTCGCCGCACCGGGTGCATGGGGCCCTGCTCTTCCGGACCGTTGGTTCGCGTTGACCCTGAAGAAATCCTTTACCACCATGTCAATGCCGGCCACGCCGAGGCAATTATAAAAAGCCTTGGCGGAAAACCGGTGCCTGAGTTGCAGTGCGATTTGAACGAGCACTTCGACAAACAGGTGCGGGTGGTGCTGGAGAATGCCGGCCACATCGATCCGGAAAAAATCGACGACTACATAGCCCGCGACGGGTACAAGGCGCTGCTGACGGCGCTCACCGAGATGACGCCCAACGGCGTAATTCACCGCATCACCGAAAGCGGCCTCCGCGGTCGCGGCGGCGGCGGCTATCCCACCGGCCTGAAGTGGGGAACGGTGGCCAAGGCCTCGGGCGATCTGAAGTACGTAGTCTGCAACGGCGACGAGGGCGATCCCGGAGCCTTCATGGATCGCAGCGTGATGGAAGGCGATCCGCATCGCGTCATCGAAGGCATGGCCATCGCCGCCTACGCCGTAGGCGCCAGCAAGGGTTTCATCTATGTCCGGGCCGAGTACCCGGTGGCTGTCTCTCGCCTGACCACAGCCATCCGCGAGGCTCGCCGCCGCGGTTTGCTGGGCAACGGCATTTGCAATACTCCCTTCAACTTCGATGTTGAAATCCGCCTCGGCGCAGGAGCATTTGTCTGCGGTGAGGAAACGGCGTTGCTGGCCTCTATCGAGGGTAAGCGCGGCACTCCAAGGCCACGCCCTCCGTATCCGGCGGTCAGCGGCCTCTTCGGCAAGCCCACGCTCATCAACAATGTCGAGACCTTCGCCAACATCGCGCCCATCGTCCGTAATGGCGGCAAATGGTTTGCCAACATGGGATCGGAGAGGAGCAAGGGCACCAAGGTCTTCGCCCTCACCGGTAAAATCGCCAACACCGGCCTCGTCGAAGTGCCCATGGGCATCAAGCTGCGCGAGATCATCGAAGTGATCGGCGGCGGCGTCCCGGATGGCCATACCTTCAAGGCGGTGCAGACCGGCGGACCTTCCGGTGGCTGCATTCCCGCCGAGATGCTCGACCTCGGCGTCAGCTACGATGCTCTCATGGCGGTCGGCTCCATTATGGGCTCCGGCGGCATGATCGTCATGGACGACACATCCTGCATGGTCAACGTGGCGCGCTTCTTCGTCGAGTTCTGCATGACCGAATCCTGCGGCAAATGTATCCCCTGCCGCGCAGGCACGGCGCAGATGTTTACCCTTCTGAGCCGCATCTGTTCCGGCTCAGGAACCATGGAAGATCTCGACCTGCTGGTGAGCCTCTGCGAAACCATCAAGGAAACCAGCCTATGCGGCCTGGGGCAGACGGCGCCCAATCCCGTGCTCAGCACACTCAAGTACTTCCGCAACGAGTACATCGAACATATTGCCCATAAGCGTTGTCCGGCTGGAGTTTGCAATATGGATGCGCCCGCGCCCGTCGCGGTTCCCACGGAGGTGTTGGCATGAGTGAAAGCGGGGGCGTCAAAACTCTAACTATCGACGGCCAGGAAGTCAGCGCGCGCTCCGGCCAGACCATCCTGGAAGTGGCGCGAGAGAACGAAATCAACATTCCCACCCTCTGCCATCTGGACGGACTGAGCGAGGTAGGCGCATGCCGACTGTGCCTGGTGGAGATCAAGGGCAGCAACAAGCTCTTGCCCGCCTGCGTGGCCACCGTCTTTGAAGGCATGGATGTTTCCACCGACACGGAGCGACTCCGCAAGCACCGCCGCGTCATCCTCGAGTTATTGTTCGCCGAGCGCAACCACATCTGCTCGGTCTGCGTCTCCAACGGCCACTGCGAACTGCAAGCACTGGCCCAGAGCCAGGGCCTGACCCATATCAACTTGCCCTATCGCAACCCCGCGCTCGCCGTGGATGCCTCGCACGAGCGCTTCACCGCCGACCACAACCGCTGCATCCTGTGCACCCGCTGTGTGCGCGTCTGCGCCGAGATTGAAGGCGCGCATATCTGGGATGTGATGGGCCGCGGCATCGACTCCATCGTCATCACCGATCTGCACGACAACTGGGGAGATTCCAATTGCACTCGCTGCGGCAAGTGCGTGCAGTGCTGCCCAACCGGAGCCCTCTTCGACAAGAGCAAGATCGGCTCCGAGCACCCCAAGTATCCAGATTTTTTGCCCTACCTGAACCTTATGAGGGAAGCGCAATGAGCAAACTGAAAGTGGCAACTGTGTGGCTGGACGGATGTTCCGGCTGTCATATGTCGTTCCTCGACATGGATGAACGCATCCTCGAGCTGGCCAAGCTGATCGACGTGGTCTACAGCCCCATCGTGGACGCCAAACAGTTCCCCGACGAGGTAGACATCGCCTTGGTCGAAGGAGCCGTAGCCTCGGTGGACGATGAAATCAAAATCAAAAAAGTACGCGCCCACTCCAAAATGCTGATCGCCATGGGCGATTGCGCCATCACCGGCAATGTGCCCTCCATGCGCAATCCCTTCGGCCCGGAAGCAATTCTGAACCGTGCGTACATCGAGAATGCCAGCTTGCAGCAGCAGATTCCTTGTGTCGTAGTGCCCAAGCTGCTCAAGATTGTGCGGCCCATCCACGAATTCGTGGCTGTGGATGTCTTCCTGCCCGGCTGCCCGCCCTCGGCCGAGACCTTTCACGCAGCGCTCACCGCGCTGGTAACTGGTGCGCCGCTGGATATTTCAGCCCTCACCCGTTTTGGAGCTTGAGTCATGAGCCAGACGATCACCATCGATCCCGTTACACGCCTTGAAGGCCACGGCAAAATCACCATCCAACTCAACTCCCAGGGCGAGGTGGAGGACGCGCACTTTCACGTTACCCAGGTGCGTGGCTTTGAGAAGTTCTGCGAAGGCCGGCCATTTTACGAGATGCCCAGCCTGACGGCGCGCATCTGCGGCATCTGCCCCGTATCCCACCTGCTGGCCTCCGCCAAAGCCTGCGAAGCCATCATGGCGGTTCGCATTCCGCATACCGCCGCGCAATTACGCCGCCTGTTGAATATGGCCCAGTTGGTGCAGTCACATGCCTTGAGTTTCTTCCATCTTTCCTCGCCTGATCTGTTGTTGGGCATGGAGTCCGATCCCGCGGCACGTAACATCTTCGGCGTCGCCGCCGCCCGGCCTGACCTGGGCCTGGCCGGCATTGGATTGCGCCGCTTCGGCCAGCACATCATCGAGTTGCTCGGCAGCAAGCGTATTCACACCGGGTGGGTGGTACCCGGCGGCGTCACCGAGCCGCTCTCCTCAGCGCACCGCGACGAGATTCTGGCCTCGATTCCCCAGGCCTATACCGACCTCAAGCTGGCGCTGACCGCCTACAAACAGATCGCCGGCTCCTTCAAGCCGGAGATCAAGGTCTTCGCCAACTTTCCTTCGAACTACCTGGGCCTGATCAACGAAGACGAGTCCATCGAGTTCACCGATGGCACACTGCGGCTCATCGATCCCAAGGGAACTGTCATCGAAGACGGAATCACCGCCAGCCGCTTCACCGAGCAGTTCGGCGAGGCCGACGAAAACTACAGCTACACCAAGTTCGTCTACTACAAGCCGCTTGGGTATCCCAAGGGAAGCTATCGCGTGGGCCCGTTGGCGCGGCTCAACATCGTCAAGTCCATGGGAACACCTCAGGCCGAAAAGGAGCTGGCCGAGTTCAAGCAGTTGGCCACAGGTCCGGTTGAGAGTTCCTTCTTCTATCACCACGCGCGGCTCGTCGAGGCACTCTATGGTCTCGAAATGATCGAACGCATCCTCGCCGATCCACTCATCCTCGACAAGCATGTGCGCGCCGTAGCCGGCGTCAATCGTCTCGAAGGCGCGGGCCAGATCGAAGCCCCCCGCGGCACGCTGAATCATCACTACAAGGTCGACGAGAACGGCAAGATGACTTGGGCCAGCCTGGTCGTCGCCACCGGCCATAACAACAACGCCATGAATAAGGGCGTTCTTCAGTCGGCCAAGGCTTACGTGAAGGACGGCAAATTCACCCCAGGCGCTCTCAACCGCATCGAGGCCGTGATCCGCACCTTCGATCCCTGCCTCAGTTGCTCCACGCACGCCTTTGGGCAGATGCCCCTGGCTCTAACGCTGCGCAATTCCGACGGTGAGGTAGTGGATCAGCTCGTCAGCTAAACTGAATCAATGAGCTCTACCAAAGCCCGATGCCTCATTCTCGCCTGCGGCAATACACTGCGCGGAGATGACGGTGTCGGGCTTTGGCTTGCCGAGTGGGCTGAGAAACGCTTCTCCGGGGAATCCGGCGTGCGCATTGTCGCCGACCATCAATGGACTCCGGAACTGGCGGAAGATGTCGCTCGCGCCCAATCCGTCTTCTTTATCGATTGCTCCCTAGATTCAATACCAGGATCGCTTAATCTATCGTCCATAAAGCCATCTGCCGGCAGCCCTGAACACAACACCCACCATCTCGGCGCAGCCGAACTGCTCGCGCTGGGTCGCGAGCTTTACAATTCCCTGCCCCACGATGCGCTGCAACTCACCATCGGCGCCGGCTCAATCAAGTTTGGCGAAGACTTCAGTACAGCCGTGACCGCCGCACTTCCCGAAGCCTGCCGCCTGATCGAAGAAGCCGTCCTGCGCTTCCTCTCCGGTCACGGACTCCCTCAACAGTCTCAGCGCAGATAACCGTGTATCTCGAAGACGTATGCGTACTTGCCCGGTAGTTGCTCGGGCAACTGGACCTGTAGCTTGTCTTCGCTTGCCGCCCTGGTTTTCAGTTGTTTCAGCCGTCCCCTTGCGCCAATAAGATAAACCCTGATGTTAGGTGTTCGATGGAAATCCTCGAAGGTCACCGTCCGTGCCTTGGGAGTTCCCAGCAAAATCGCATTGATGTGCCCCTGATAGGTGTAGCGCAGCTCATCGCCCTCGACCGTCTTTCCCTCCGCATGTCCCCACGGCTCGGTATCGTAGGTCGCCGCGCCATTTTGCTTGAGCCATGCGCCCAGCTCCTTCAGCCGCTCCATCTGCACGGGCGGAATGGTTCCATCGGCCTCCGGACCCACATCCAGCAGCAAGTTGCCGTTCTTGCTCACAATATCCACCAGCAGCGCGATCAGCTCACCAGCAGAGATCGTCTCCGCCTCGCCTTCCGCCCTGTTATATCCAAAAGATCGGCCCAGCCCTCTGCACTCTTCCCACTTCTTCTTGCTGATCTGGTCCATCTTCTTGTATTCGGGCGAGATGAAATCCGCATGAGCAATCCCGAATCGATCGTCGATTGCGCCTTCTGGAACCGCGTTGTAGTAATCCGCCTCCACCTCCAGAGCCTTGCCCGTCTTCGGCCAGTCAATATCGTTCCACAGCACCGAGGGATGGTAGCGCTCAATCAGTTCGTGAATCTGAGCGTTGGCATATTTGCCGTATTCTTCGCTCTGCGGCTTTACCTTTTCATAATCCGCTTCCGTCCGAATAGGCCCCGGCACAAAGGTCCAGTCGTACCCCCCGGAGTAATACAACCCCATTTGCAGTTTTTGTTTCCTCACCGCGGCCGTCAACTCTCCCACAATGTCGCGCGTGGCGTGCTGACGGTCCGCCGGCAGCGTGGGATTGGGTATCGAACTGGGCCACAGTGTAAATCCCTCATGGTGTTTGCTTGTCAGCACCACGTACCTTGCGCCTGTCTGTCGAAAGATTCTAGCCCACTCCTCCGGCTTCCACTTTTGTATCTCGCGATTGAAAACCGGCGCAAAGTCGTAATAATTGAACTCTGCCCCGTAGTGCTCGCGATGGTAAGCCTGCGTGGGCGACCCCTCGATGCGCATGGTGTTGTAATACCACTCTGCGTATGGATTGTTCCGAATGTAGTCTTCGGAGGAAAAATCGTGATTGGGATGCGATAGCGGCGCCCACCCCGGAACCGAATACAGCCCCCAGTGGATGAAGATGCCCAGCTTGGCGTGGGTATACCAGAAGGGAACCTGATGCTGGTCGAGCGAGGCAATCGTCGGCTCATACTTTACTGGCGCCTGCGCCATGCAAAGGCCGCACATCCCAGCAAGCGCCCCCGCAATCAACCCTGAAAACATGTGTCTGAGCATCCTATCCGCTCCTGTTCCACCAATAAGAACTTATTCTTTGGCAGTCACAAACCTGCTCCACAGTTTACGAAAGACTCTGCCGATAAACCAGAGAAGAATCGCCACCACACACAAAAGCCCAAGGAGTTGCCATTTCAACTGATCCACAACTTGGTTGATCACTCGCAATTTGTCAAAGGCGGTCCATTCCTCGCGAAGCTTGCCATCAACGATACGCCATACTGTGATGCCCTTGAACTCCACCTTTATGCCGGTTGCCGGTAACGGGCTTGCCGCTGCGGTGTTGGTTCCACGTCCTCTCCATACCACGGTCACCAGATCGCCCTCGGCTACCATCAGATCTACGGTCATATTCAAGTCGGGAAGAGCCTGTTTCTCCCAGCGAGCCCATGCCTGGTCCTCCTGCAGGCTGGCATCTCTGTGCAATCCATGATTGACGAAATCCTTGGCGTAAATCTCATCCGCAACCTGGAACTTCCCTTGATTGAATATCTCATCAAAAACCCGTCTGGCGACGGCCTTGTTTTTTTCTTGCTGGGTGACTTCAGTTGGAATAGAGCGCGCCGGAATGGATGCGATTGCCGCCAACGCCGGCGCGCATGCAAGGAGCACAAATGCAATGGTTCTTTTCATGGACTTCCTCCCTTGCAGGAACAAGTTACGTATTTGCAAGGGGATAAGTTCCCGTATGGCTCGCCACAACGCCGGGTGCCCAGGTCTCGTTCCTGAGGCCTGGGCAATCCGCCGGGCGCGAAGCCCCTTAAAACGCCGCGATAGTCTGCCGCAAACTGTATGAGCTCAGCGTCTTTATGTAGTTGCCGCGATCAAACGCGGATGTATCAGGTACAGACCGGCGGCTGAGGCAGCCACGCGTCTCCCACAGCGAGGTGTACTCGCGCTTCTCCAGCCAGTAGTGCATGTCGTCCAGCACTTTGCGGATATGCTCGATGCCGTGAATGTGTAAGGCCGACGCCATCAACACCACGCCGCCTCCCGCCATGATGCTCTTGAGCACGTCCTCAGCAGAGTGAACGCCGCCGGTGATAGCGATGTCGAGGTTCACGTGCCCGTAGAGGATCGCCGCCCAGTGCAGCCGCGGCAGCAACTCCGAGGGCTTGGAGAAGTGCAGAGTGGGCCGCACTTCCAGTGTTTCAATGTCGAAGTCCGGCTGATAGAAGCGGTTGAACAGCGCCACACCACGTGCTCCTGCCTCCTCCAGTTGCCCCACCAGGTGTGGCAAGCTGGTAAACCACTGAGACAACTTCACCGACACCGGCACCTTGACTGCGGCTGTAACCTCAGACACTAATTTCAGCAGTTGCCCTTCCATCTCCGCCGAAGTCTGGCTCTTGTCCGTGGCCAGCGCGTAGGTGTTTAACTCGATAGCGTCGACACCGGCCTTCTCCATATCCTTGGCAAAGCGCACCCAGCCGCCGGGGGTAGCGCCATTCAGGCTGCCCAGAATGGGAATCTTCACTGCCTTCTTGCATTGCTGCACGTGCTCCAGGTAGTCTTCGTGCGTCATGCGGTAGTCCTTCAAGTCCGGCAGGTAGCCAAGCGATTCGGCAAATGACTCCGTGCCCCTCGACAAATCATCGTCCAGCGTCCGCGATTCCAGAGCCAGTTGCTCCTCGAAGAGCGAGTGAAGTACGATTGCCGCGGCGCCGCAGTCTTCCATGCGGCGAACGTTGTCAATCGGATCCGACAGCGGCGTGGAGGAAACCACGACCGGGCCTTTCAGTTTCAAACCAAGATACTTCGTGGAAAAATCGATCATTCCGCACCTCCGGCAGCCTCAGCCGCCAGCTTTTGTTCGGACTTATCCTCAGGCTTCTCCGCGGGAGCGATGTTCGGCGTCTCCCCACGGCCCGGCATTGCGGCCCGTGCTGAGTATACGCGCCACTGGCGCTCCACATCATCCTGCGCTTCTTTGAGCAGAAACGCTGCCAGCTCCGGATTGCCCCGCGCCAGCATTGTGTACCGGGCTTCGCGATAGGCGTACTCCTTGAGCCGGATCGACGGCGCCTTGGAGTCAAGCTGAAATGGATTCTTGCCCTCCTCGCGCAATACCGGGTTGTAGCGCATCAGAGGCCAGTAACCCGATTGAACGGCCAGCTTCTGTTGCTCCAGGCCATGCACCAAATCATAGCCGTGAGCAATGCAACTGGAGTAGGCGATGATGATCGAAGGCCCGTCGTGCGCCTCGGCCTCCTGGAAGGCCTTCACCACATGAGTGTCGTTGCCGCCCATCGCCACCTGCGCCACGTAAACCGAGCCGTAGCTGACGGCTTCCATGGCCAGGTCTTTCCTGCTGTTCTTCTTGCCGCTTGCGGCAAATTTAGCCACTGCCCCGCGCGGCGTCGCCTTGGACATCTGCCCGCCGGTGTTCGAGTAGACCTCGGTGTCCAGCACCAGCACGTTCACGTTCTTGCCCGAGCCCAGCACGTGGTCCAGTCCGCCGAAGCCGATGTCAAAGGCCCAGCCGTCGCCGCCCAGAATCCACACGCTCTTGCGCACCAGCGTGTCGGCAATGGCCAGCAGATTGAGTGCGTCCGAGCTCTTGTTGCCGGCCAGCTTCTCGCGCAGTGCCTTCACCCGCTCGCGCTGCTGGTTCACATCCGACTCGGTCTTCTGCGTAGCTCCCAGCAGGCCCTTCGCCAGTTCGTCTCCGATTGCCCCAGCCTGCCTCGTCACCAACAGCTCGGCAAATTCCTTCTGCTGGTCCAACGCTATTCTCATGCCAAAGCCAAACTCGGCGTTGTCTTCAAATAGCGAGTTAGCCCACGCCGGCCCCCGGCCCTGCGCATTGGAGGCGTAAGGAGTGGTAGGCAGATTGCCGCCGTAAATCGACGAGCAACCCGTGGCGTTGGCGATATACAACCGGTCGCCGAACAACTGCGTCAACAGCTTGATGTAGGGTGTCTCTCCGCAGCCGGCGCAGGCGCCTGAAAACTCAAACAGCGGCTGCAACAGTTGCAAATCCTTCACCTGGCCGTGCGACAGCTTGGAGCGATCCACCTCAGGAAGTCCAAGGAAGAACTCCCAGTTCGTGCGCTCGGCCTCGCGCAGAGGTGCCTGCAATGCCATGTTGATGGCCTTGTGGCTGGCGTCGCTCTTGCTCTTCACCGGGCAAACCTCCACGCAAACTCCGCAGCCGGTGCAGTCCTCCGGAGCCACTTGCAGCGTGTAGTGGTCCTCTTCCATTCCCTTCCACTTTGGCTTGGCCCACTGCAAGGTTGCCAGCGCATTTTTGGCAGCTTCCTGCGAGTAGACCTTGGCGCGAATCACGGCGTGCGGGCAAACCATCACGCACTTGCCGCACTGTATGCACAAATCCTTGTCCCATACAGGAATGAACTGGGCAATATTCCGCTTCTCCCACTGTGCCGTTGCGCTGGGGAAGGCGCCCCCGGCTGGAATCGCGCTCACCGGAAGCTGGTCGCCGTGCCCTCCGGCAATCTCTCCCAACACGTCGCGCACAAACTTCGGCGCCTTGGACGAGATCGATGGAATCAGATCGAAGCTGGATGAAACCGCCGCCGGCAGCTTCACTTTTTCCAGATGCGCCAGCGCATGGTCCACGGCGGCATAATTCTTGGCCACCACCGCCTCGCCGCGCTTGCCGTAGGTCTTGTAGATGGCCTTCTTGATCTGCGCAATGGCTTCGTCGCGCGGCAATACGCCGCTGATCGCAAAGAAGCAAGTCTGCATGATGGTGTTGATGCGCGTGCCCATGCCCGCCTTGCGCGCCACCTCGTAGCCGTCGATCACATAAAACTCAATCTTCTTGCGCAGCATCTCTTCCTGCGTGGTCTTGGGCAGCTTGTCCCACACCTCGGCCGCGGAATACGGCGAGTTGAGAAGGAAAACCGCGCCCGGCATCGCCGCCTCCAGCACATCCATCTTCTCCAGGAAGCTGAAGTTATGGCATGCCACAAAGCTGGCGCGCGTAATCAGATACGTTGACCGGATCGGCTTGGGGCCAAACCGCAGGTGCGAGGTCGTCATCGACCCGGACTTTTTCGAGTCGTACACAAAGTAGCCCTGCGCAAAGTTCGGCGTTTGGTCGCCGATAATCTTGATCGAATTCTTGTTCGCTCCCACCGTTCCATCGGAGCCGAGCCCGTAGAACAGCGCCCTCACCGTCTTCGGGTCTTCTGTCGAGAAAGTCGGATCATACGTCAGGCTGCTATGGCTCACATCGTCGTCAATGCCGATGGTGAAATGGTTCTTCGGCGTGGCCTTGGTCAACTCGTCGAAGATGCCCTTGACCATCGCCGGAGTAAATTCCTTCGACGACAAGCCATACCGTCCGCCAACCACCGTCGGCATCTTGGCAAACGGCAGCTTGGCGGCGTTCTCCGCCAACACCGTCACCACGTCCATGTAAAGCGGCTCACCGCTGGCGCCCGGATCCTTGCAGCGATCCAGAACGGCAATCGACTTCACTGTCTTCGGCAGCGCAGCCAGAAAAGCGCTCGCGTCAAACGGCTTGTAGAGGCGAACCTTCAGCACACCCAGCTTCTCGCCCTTCTGCGTCAACGCGTCCACGGCCTCTTCGGCAGCCTCCGCCCCAGAACCCATCAAAATTATTACCCGCTCGGCATCCGCCGCGCCGTAATAATCGAACAAGTGGTAAGCGCGGCCAGTCTCTTTGGCAAAGCGGTCCATCACCTTCTGCACAATCCCCGGAACCGCCGCATGGAAGGGCGTGCAAGCCTCGCGCGCCTGGAAGAACACATCCGGATTCTGCGCCGTGCCGCGAATGAACGGGCGCTCCGGGTTGAGCGCGCTCTGCCGATATTGAATAATGTACTTGTCGTCCAGCAGCGCGCGAATCGTCTCGTCACTGATGGGGAATATCTTGCCCACCTCATGCGAGGTGCGGAAGCCGTCAAAGAAATGCATAAACGGAATGCGCGATTCCAGCGTCGCAATATGCGCCACCAGCGCCATATCGGCCACTTCCTGCACCGAGTTCGAGGCCAGCATCGCCCAGCCCGTCGAGCAGCAGGCCATCACGTCGGAGTGGTCGCCAAAGATCGACAGCGCGTGCGTCGCCAGCGTCCTGGCCGTCACGTGCATGGTCGCCGGGGTCAACTCACCGGCAATCTTGTACATATTGGGAATCATCAGAAGCAGACCCTGCGAGGCCGTAAATGTGGTCCCAAAGGCCCCTGCCTGCAACGCGCCGTGCAGCGCGCCCGCAGCTCCGCCTTCACTCTGCAGCTCTTCCACAATGGGCAATGCGCCCCAGATATTTTTCTTCCCCTCCGAGCGCCACTGATCGGCCCACTCGGCCATCGGCGACGCGGGGGTAATCGGGTAGATCGCGACCACTTCGGAGAGTCGATAGGCAACCGAGGCGGCCGCCTCGTTCCCATCCAGAATAACCATTTCCTTATCACTCATTTACTTAGCCTCATAACGGGTTGGGCGGAATAGAAGCCGCTACTCCGAGTCTCTTCTATGGAGGCGTGTGTCGCTGTGATGCAAGACACAAAGCGGGGGCCAAATCCCATATGGTGCGATTAAATCCTCATAAATGGAGGCGTTCGCCGCTTCTTCCAGCCAGCGAAGATTCCGGAGGGAGCAGGGGGCTTCAGCCCCCTGAAAGAACGCAGATTATGCAGGGCCTTCAGGCCCGGAATTTTGCCTTTTTCGAGGACTTGAAGGAAATCAAATTTAGGTATTTACCGGCTGCTGAAAAAGGCATTCTGAGGAGCTAGAAGCGTCAGGGCACGACTTCACAGGCCGCGGAAAAACTCGATAAAGAGCCAAGAAGCGTCAGGGCACGACTTCAGTCGTGCCGTAAATGCAGCAAAAAGAACTCGGGCTTTAGCCACTGAGGGAATGTTGCCCAAGCAAAACCGTTTTGTCGGAGATTTCCTATAAGCAATGGCTGCATTCTGCTACCCTTCAATTCATAACCCGTAATGCGGAAGACGAGTCTGTCAAATGGAACGAATCGAGAAGACAGTTTTCATCAGCTATCGACGCACCAATATCCCTTGGGCGCTCGCCATCTACCAGAACCTGCATCAACACGGTATGACGTGTTCTTCGACTACAACGGCATCGCCAGCGGCGACTTTGAGCAGGTCATTCTCGGCAACATCACGGCGCGGGCGCATTTCCTCATCCTCCTCACCCCCTCCGCGCTGGAGCGTTGCGGCGAACCGGCAGATTGGCTGCGCCGCGAGATCGAGACAGCCTTGGACAGCCGGCGCAACATCGTGCCTCTGATGCTGGAAGGCTTCGACTTTGGCTCGCCGAAGATCGCCAATCAACTCACGGGCAAGCTGGCCGAACTCAAACGCTACAACGGACTCAGCATCCCGCCGGATTACTTTCTTGAGGCCATGGGCCGCTTGCGCGAAAAGTTCCTGAATGTTCCGCTTGCCGCGGTTTTGCATCCGGCATCCCCGTCCGCACAAGTGGCCGCTACAGAGCAGAAGAATGCAGCCGACGCGGCTCCGCCGGTCCAGGAAAAAGAATTAACAGCACAGCAATGGTATGAGCGAGGGCTTAATGCTGCCGACCTAGATGAAAGGCTGCGTTTTTATACCGAGGCAATCAGGCTCAAGCCGGATTATGCTGCTGCCTTCTACTTCCGAGGCTCTACGCGTGACAAAATGGGCGACCCTGAGGGCGCGCTCAAGGATTACAACGAAGCGATCCGGCTCAAGTCTGACGATTCCTCTGTCTTTTTTTTCCGAGGCTATGTGCGGGAAAAGCAAGGAGACTTGGAGGGCGCAATACTGGATTACAACGAGGCGATCCGGCTCAAGCCTGATGATTCTCCTACCTTTTTTTTCCGAGGCTATTTGCGGGAAAAGCAAGGAGACTTGGGGGGCGCACTACTGGATTACAACGAGGCGATCCGGCTCAAGCCCGACTATGGCTTAGCCTTTATCTTCCGAAGCCGTATGCATGAGAATCAGGGCGACAAAGAGGGCGCGCGCGCTGATTACAACGAAGCAATCCGGCTTGGATTCAAGCCCTAAGCTTAATCACAAACCCTTTTACTTCAATCCTGCCTACGCCGTCTTGACCTCATCCAGCAGATCAGGGTGGCGATCCAGCACCTTCAGCAACTTCACCAGGGATAAAGGCGGCTTGGTCTTGCCGTTTTCGTACCGCGAGAAAGCATTGACGCCGCCGCCAAAGATATCCGCTGCCTCGCGCTGATCAAGCGCCAGTTTCTTGCGCACACTGACGATGAAAGCCGGATCAACGATTGCGGCGTTGACCTGCTTGGAGAAGGCGCGCATCTCACGCATGACGCGATCCGACTCCGCGGCATCCAAAATCGACTCGACGCAGGCCGGGCAGAATTCACCCGTCACGGCAAGTATCACGGTGGTTTCGCCCTTGTAGGTGTAGGGCTGATCACGGGTATCATGGATCAGTTCAGCCGCGCCGCAAACTGGACATTTCATCTTCATAGCTCCTTGAAGGACACGATGAGCACGTCATCAATCACCGTCAGTTTCAAATACACATCGCCAGCCGGGGTCTTCGGACGATAGACATCCTGCCAAATCGTGTGATCGGCGTAAGTGGTCATACTCTTGTAAAAGTCCGCTGGCCTGAGCGCCAAAACCACGTCCAACATTCCGGAAAAGCTGAACCCCATAGCATCCGCCCCGGTACGCGCCGAATGCGTAGTTCGCACCTTGCCCGCCTCGATCAATGTCTTGACAACAGACAATTTACAGTGCGGAGTTCGCTTCTCCATGCTCGAATACTAACCTATTTGGTATATTTTTAGCAAGTAGGTTACAAACGATTAGGCCTGTTGAACATTGCTTTCTGCTCCCTGTTGCCCACCGTAGCCATTTCGGCTACACTCAAAAGAGGAGGCCTTCCATGCGTCAAGTTTCATTGCGGGAGTTCAGAACGCGCGGAGCCAAGGCTTTGGCTGAAGTGCCGCAAGGTGAGACAACCCTTTTGGTGGGTCAGAACGGGCCTGCCTTCTTCCTGGTCCCTGTCTTTGGCGATGTCATAAAAGAAGATAAAGAACTCCGCCGGGCAATGGCGCGGGCAAGCCTGCGCGAGGGTTGGCGTCTTGCCGAGCAAGTGGGTGGCATGAGTGACGAAGAGATTGAGGCAGAGATTGCCGCGGCTCGCGCCGACCGGCAGCTTCAGCGCGCCGAATGATACTCGCCGTCTTCGACACTAATATCATCATCTCCGCTGGGATCACTCCCGGTGGTGTGCCTGCGAAACTTATCTTCGAATGGGTGATGAAGAAACGCATTCAGGTGGTAACCAGCCCGGAAGTCGTGGCAGAGTACCGCTATGTTGCCCGGCGTCCCAGATTTCGACGATATAAGTTTCCTCCTCTTTGGCTTGAGGTTCTGATTGAGGAGAGCCTGGCGCTTCAAAACCCGGAGCCGTGTATGCAACCATGCCCGGACCCCAGTGACTTGCCCTTTCTCGCATTGGCTCACACGGCAGGTGCCTGGCTCGTGACAGGCAATCTCAAGCACTTCCCTGAATCCATGCGTAACGGAGTGAACGTGCTCTCGCCCGCTGATTATCTGGCGCATCTTGTAGGGGATGAACAAGCTCCGAAATAAAACGATTCAATCAGGAGGCAAGGTGCATATGCCCTACCGCAGAGGTTTGCAGATAATTACCTTCCCCCGGCGCACAATGGACAAATGAACACTGACCTCTGGAGCGGGTTTTTGCTGACCACTGACAACTGATCACTGACCACTGGAGGGGTACCCCCCTCCCCCCCTACGATATTTATTTTGGCCCTGTTTCTTTGCAGATAATTAGATCAATTGCGAGAAATAGTCATTTTTTGAGCAACATACACTTCGGACAGTACCAGTATATGAAATCTGGAGAAATGAGACAGTTTTGAGTTGCAGATAATTACATACGACCGTCGAACTAGGCGATTCCGCTCATCCTAACAGCGCGGCAACCTTAGTCATCTGCTCGCTGATCGCGATTCCCTGCGGACACATCTCCTCGCAGACGCCGCACGCGATGCAGGCGCTCGCTCGCTGCGCTTCGGTAAGAAAAAGCCCGTACCGGAAGCGCGCGTCCGCAACATTGTCGTACAAGTGCGCGTAGTTGAAGAACTCGAAGTTTGCCGGAATATTCAAGCCATTGGGACAGGGCATGCAGTAATTGCATTTGCTGCACGGAATCGCGATGCGCTTGCTGTACTTTTCCCTCACATCGGCTATTAACGCCTGCTCGGACGAACTAAACGAATCAACACCCGAGCGATCCGCAAATCTCAGGTTCTCTACCACCTGCGTCATTGTGTTCATGCCGCTCAGAACCACCGAAACCTCCGGCTGATCCCACAACCACTGCAACGCCCATTCGACTGGCGACCGCATCAGCGGAAAACTCTCTATCGACTCCCGCACATCCTTGGGCGGATCGGCCAGCCTGCCGCCCATCAACGGCTCCATGACCACAACGGCCAAGCCCTTCTCTGCCGCCAGCTTCAGGCCGCGCGTGCCAGCCTGGTTCTCTGTGTCCATATAGTTGTACTGAATCTGGCAAAAACTCCACAGATCGCTGCCGTTCACGATCTCCTCGAAGGCCTCGTATTCGTCGTGAAAGGAGAAGCCCAGATGCCCGATGCGCCCATCAGCCAGCGCAGCCTCAGCACGAGCCAGAAGATTGTGCTTCAAAACAATCTCCCGCCAACGGTTCCGGTTCAGCGCGTGCAGTAGATAAAAATCGATGGCTTCTGTTTGCAGTTTTTGCAATTGCTCATTGAGCAACCGGTCGAAATCCGCCGCGCTCTCCACCGACCAGACCGGCAGCTTGGTGGCCAGCCTCACCTTCTCCCGATAGCCGTCCTTGAGTGCCTTGCCCAGCAATATTTCGCTTTGGCCGTCATGATAGACATACGCCGTGTCGACATAATTCACCCCGTTGTCGATAGCGTGGCGAACCATGCGTAGCGACTCGGCCTCGTCAATGTCACCACTGAAACGGTTGCCATCCGGAGTAGGAAATCGCATGCACCCAAAACCCAGCGCCGAAGCCTTCCAATCCAGCCTTCCAAAACTGCGATAATTCATCCTTTTCCCCCCGCTGCTACATCTCAAAACGAATTCTACCCTGACACACTACCGAAGTAGATAAAACTACGGATTGCGGCTCGGGCCAAACGGTCGTATACTTAAATACGACTATTCTAGTCGTATTTACGGGTTCCGCCTTTTGAGCGGCCATTGGAGTCAAGCGTTTGAGTGTGCTGAGTAATCTGAACGTAGGTGAAAGCGGAATTCTGGTGGGTCTTGACCTGCCTGAATCCGTGCAGAACCATCTGATGCATATGGGCTTCGTCCCCGATGCGCTGGTCACGGTCCTGCGCCGCGCGCCTGCCGGCGATCCAACCGTCTACGGCGTTGATGGCATGGAGATTGCCCTTCGCCGCGAAACCGCCGCAGCTATCCGCATGCAGCCTGTCCAAGCTGAACAAGCCGAGATTCAGCAAATCGAGGCCACCCAATGAGCGCCTGCTGCGAAGTTCCAGCCTTCGTTCCGCCCAAATCCGCGCCGCGCTCCGGGCTACTCCAGACCGTGGTGCTGATCGGCCCGCCTAACTCCGGCAAGTCCACCCTTTTCAATCGGTTGACCGGCCTGCGCCAAAAGGTGGCTAACTTCCCGGGAGTCACCGTCGAGCAGCGCATGGGCCTGATGGCCGGCGTGGGCCGCCCAGACCTGACGCTCATCGACCTGCCCGGCATCTACTCGCTCGATCCCTACAGCGAGGACGCACGCGTCTCCATCGATGTGCTGCGCGGCAAGATGGTCGGCACTCCCAAGCCGGACGCGGTGCTGTTGGTCCTCGATTCCCTTCACCTGACTCGCCAACTGATGCTGGCTGCTCCGGTGCTGGCGCTGGGGCTGCCAACCCTGGTGCTGCTCAATATGAGCGACCTGATGGAAACCCGCGGCGGCCACATCGACGCCCTCGAGTTGGCCCGTGAGCTGGGTGCGCCCGTGGCCCAGATCAGCGCCGTCAACGGCACCGGCATGGACGCCGTTCCCCTCTTCCTGAACCAGCATACCGACCGCGCCGCCGCCAAGCCGCTCTCCCTGCCCGTCGTGGGCAACGCCGCCAGCGCGCACAGTTGGGCCGCACAGGTGAGCCACCGCACCGGCTATCGCGCCCCGCTCTCGGTCGAGGGCACGCGCAAGATTGACAATATTCTGCTGCACCGCATCTGGGGTCCGCTACTCTTTCTGCTCGTCGTCGTCGGCGTCTTTGAGGTGGTCTTCTCCGTAGGCCAGCCGCTCTCCGACGGCTTTGGCGTCATCCTGTCCGGCATCGGCAACTTGATCCGCCCCCTGCTGCCCGCGGGCTGGATTCAGTCGCTGATTCTCGATGGCGCATGGAAGGGCATCTCCTCTGTGCTCGTCTTCCTGCCGCAAATCCTTCTGCTCTTTCTCTTTATCGGCATCCTGGAAGACTCCGGCTATCTCTCCCGCGCCGCTTTGATCGCCGACCGCGTGATGCGGACAACAGGTTTGAACGGCAAAGCCTTCATTCCCCTGCTCTCGGCTTACGCCTGCGCCGTTCCGGCCATCATGGCCACGCGCACCATCGAAAACAAGCGCGATCGCATGGCGACCATCCTCGTTGCGCCCTTCATGACCTGCTCCGCCCGTCTGCCGGTCTACATGCTCATGATCGCCGCCTTCATTCCCAACATCAATTATCTGCACGGCTTTCTCGGCCTGCGTACGCTGACCATGCTGGGCTTGTATCTGGCCGGATTTGTGGCTGCGATGACCACCGCATGGCTGCTGAAAAGCTCCATCCTCCGCTCCAGCGAGACGCCCTTCATCCTCGAGCTGCCGCAGTACCGCATGCCCACGCTGCGCTCGCTCGGCCTGCGCGTGATGGATCGCGGGCGTGTCTTTCTGCGCCAGGCAGGAACCATCATCCTTTGCGTTACACTCGCTCTTTGGGTTCTGGCTCATCTGCCGGTGATTCAGGCGCCCAACGGCCAAATCTCCTCGCCTGAGCTGGCCGACAGCGTCATCGGTCACCTGGGCCACTTTATCGAACCCGCCATTGCGCCCCTCGGCTTCAACTGGAAGATTGGCATCGGCCTGCTCTCCAGCGTGCTGGCTCGCGAGGTCATGGTCAGCACCATGGGAACTTTATATGGCGCCCAAGCCGACACTCACGCGCTCAGTCTGCAGACCGCGCTGCACCACGACATGACTCTCGGCGGAGCATTGGCGCTGATGATCTTCTTCGCCTTTGCCATGCAGTGCACCTCGACCATCGCCGTCGTCCACCGCGAGACCAACAGTTGGAAGTGGCCCGCTGTTCAATTCCTCTATATGTTGACGCTGGCCTGGATAGCGGCTTACGCGGTCAACCATGTGGCAATGATGTTCTTCGGATAAAGAAATCAATCAGGAATGAGAGATTGGCCGTCGGCAGGAAATAATCTGCAAAGGCCATTCTTGTGTATTGGCGGGAATCTTCTTCAAAATCTGTTGATTGCAGCTAGGTTATTAATTATCTGTAAGTTATATAAATATATAATTATTTTAAAGAGTGGTTAGGGGATCTTTCCATGGGTCAAAGATCAACCACCCCAGCGACGAAGACCCGTCCTTTCAATGCGATAGGCATAGTTCTCTCACCAGGGACACTAAGTCGCAGCGGGCCCCGGCAAAGATCAGGGCTCCGTAAACCCCTAATCTTGTGACTGCATCCTTCGTGCGCTGAAAGAAGATTATTATGCGCAGCGAGCGAGATTATTTCACGATTTTCCACGTCCCAAAAGCGACACATGGGTCCGCCGGCGATAAACTCCCCCGCTCCCTCACCAGCTATGCAACCACTCCTCATCGCGGCCGATCCGGACCGGCGTGTTAAAGAGTTCGCTCAGCCGCACCTCGGTTAATAGCTCCTCACGCGGCCCATCCCCCAGGATGCGCCCACCACGCATCAGAATGACGCGCTCAATCTCCGGCAGAATATCGCTCAAATGGTGCGTAACCAGTACCAGGCCAGTGCCTTCGCGGGCCAGGCGTCGCAGCGTCTCGCGCAGCTCTCGTTGCGCGGCCAGGTCAAGCGCATTTGAAGGCTCATCCAGCAGCAATTGCCGCGGCCGGTGCACCAGCGCGCGCGCAATCAGAATGCGGCGCTTCTCCCCGGCAGACATTTCCCCCACCAGCCGCTCTTCCAGATGCTGTGCCTCCATCCGCTCCAGTGCTTCCACAGCCCGCTCCCGCATCTCCTCGGTGACGTGCAGATTGGGCCACAGCGTCGAAGCGGAGAAGAATCCGGCAATCACGGCATTCAGCCCGGTGGTCATGGCCGTCTTCTCACCGGGCAACTCCGTACCCGTCAAGCCCGGCGCCACCACGCCGAAATGCCGCCGCAACTCGGTCAGATCCCATCGTTCCCGCCCGAAAATGCGCACCCTCATTCCCTGCCGGACAATCGGGTAAAGCTGGCAACTCATGGTCAGAATCAGCGTGGATTTTCCGCAGCCGTTCGGGCCCAGAATCGCCACATGCTCGCCTGCGCGAATCCTCAGGTTCACATCCTCAAGCACAATGCGTTCGCCGCGCGCCACGTTCACATGGCGCAATTCCAAAAACTCCTGTTCCTGTTCTACGATTGCCGCCGCCGGATTGGGATGTTCGCTGTCCATCAATGAACCATCCTCACCAGCATAGTGGAACGATGATATCGGGCTACGTCGTCGCCTGGGCGAAAGACTTAGTCCGGTGTGTGAGTCTTTACGCGATTGCGAAGGCCGCTGATCTCGCTACGCTGGACCTGAGATTTCCGATGCCGTATCTGCTTTCTTAGGGGAATGGCGCAGAAATTCAGGTCTCAGATGCGAGAGCAGGGGTAGCCCCAAGCCCATCTATGCAAGTCAAGGCTTCGAGTTACTGTTCGCCCTTTCCGAGCCGCACCTTAAACACAGCGGCAACTCCGACTGGATGCTTGCCATAGAGGATCGACAAGCTACCGGGAACGCCATAACCAGTGAATTGGACTCCGAGTTCAGTCGATCCATCCTCCCATGCCCACACTCGATGTGCATAGCCGCCGGTATATGCCTTCACGCGGCCAACGACACTCTCATCAGGCGGGGCTGATGCCCCCAACAGGTCTGTAGTCCGATCGGCATTTTCGTTGCGCGTCCATAGAATCTGCTTATCTTTGATGCGCAAGGCCGCTTCGAGCAGGTATCCGTTGGCGTTTACAGGAGAACCGCTTGCGTGATTTTGTCCCCACACGGCGATGGCATTGAGGACCGCAGAACCAGCCGCATGGTGATAGGCAATAGAGGATGTCTGGCGCAACACGTCTTCAGCAGGATGCACCGTCTCGGGTGAATGCAGGTGGCCCAGCGAATACCGCGCAGCCCAGTCCTTGCCCGGCGCAGCGGAGATACGCGCCGACCAGGAGTCGATCGCGCCGACTTCGATGTGCCAGCGATTTTCGTCGGGTTCGCGGCCATGAAAGCCGCTGGCTTCCACACGAATTCCGCGCTGCTCCCGGCCCCAGGCAAGACTACCGGTCAGCACATCGTCGGCAATGTGCGTCGAGTCCTGCAGATGATGTCCTAACGGCGCCAGCGGATTGTCGCCAATCGAAGCCCGATGTGGAAAGGCCTCCGGTCCCAGCGAAGGATCGCCGACTGGCGCGGCATAGAGACTAACCAGAAAGTGTGAGCCGATTTGACGATCAAAGATTCCAGCCAGCTCCATGAATAAATTGTGGGGGTGCTGGCCATCTACAATCGGTTTGCCGAAGGCTATTTCCCCTTGCTGAAAAAGCTCTGGATAGAATCGACCGGTGATGGTGGCCGGTTCCAGGCTGAACATGGCGCGCAGCGTAAGTTGATTCGAGCCATAACTGCGTTGAGCCATGGGCATCAGCCAGTTGACGGAAAAGAACTTGTCGTGGCCGCGCGGACCGGTTTGCTGCTGCTCGACTGCAGTGGCCTCGCCATGCAGCATCAGCATCCAACCGCTGGGACCCATCTGCATGAGCATTGGGGGAGCACCTGATGCTGGTTCCAGACTGGTGCCGGAGCCGGTATGGCGCTGAATGTTCTCAATCAGAGATTCGGCGGGACCACCCATATTCATACTCATTTGTGCGTACACGCACGTGGACATAAGCAGCATGAATACAAGAAGGGTAGGTCGCAACACATATTCATCCACAGGCTTGACGTGAATCTTCGCAAGTAGAGACAGCAATCTATGTAACATACTGAAATTACAGATGGAGAAAGCGCATTTAAGATGCAGATGTTCTTTAGGGGCTGCCGGTGCGCCTCTCAACGCACCTTGGCCTTACTCCGGCTGCAAGGCTGGGCTCTACGCTCCTGACTTCTTCTCGATCTTGGCCCAGGAGTCTTTGAGCGGCAGGGTCCGGTTGAAGACCAGCTTGCCCGGCGCAGAGTTGGGGTCAAGGCAAAAGTAGCCGACGCGCTCGAACTGGAAGCGGTCTTCAAGCTTGGCGTTGGCGAGAGAGGGCTCAAGCTTGGCGCCCATTAGAATCTCCAGCGAGTTGGGGTTGAGATTGTCGAGAACGTCTTGGCCCTCAGCAAGATCGTAGGGATCGGGCTTGGCGAATAGGTTGCCGTAGAGGCGGATTTCTGCGGAGATGGCGTGGGCAGCTGCGACCCAGTGCATGGTGGACTTGACCTTGCGGCCGTCGGGAGAGTTGCCGCCGCGCGTGGCGGGATCGTAGGTGCAGTGGACTTCGACAATGTTGCCTGCCGCATCTTTCACCACGCTCTGGGCGATGATGTAGTAGGCGTTGCGCAGGCGCACTTCTTTACCAGGTGACAAGCGGTAGTACTTGGGCGGCGGAATCTCGCGAAAATCATCCTGCTCGATATAGATTTCGCCGGAAAAGGGCACCTGGCGCGTTCCGGCGGAGGGATCTTCGGGGTTGTTGGCGACCTCGACAAACTCCGACTGGCCTGCCGGGTAATTGTCGATCACGAGCTTGAGAGGATGCAGGACCCCCATCGCGCGACTCGCCCGATGGTTCAGGTCGTCCCTCTGGAAGTGCTCGAGCATTTCAATATCAGTGCTGCCGTTGGTGCGCGAGACGCCGGCCTGGGCGACGAAGGTGCGGATAGCTTCCGGTGTAAAGCCGCGGCGGCGAATTCCACAGAGTGTGGGCATGCGGGGATCGTCCCAGCCATTGACGCGCTTTTCCTGCACGAGCTGGAGGAGCTTGCGCTTGCTGAGCATGGTGTAGGTGATGTTGAGGCGGTCGAACTCGGTCTGCTGCGAAGGAAAGATGCCAAGCTGCTCGATATACCAGCGGTAGAGGGGCTGGTGATCGGCAAATTCCAAAGTACACATGGAGTGGGTGACGCGCTCGATGGAGTCCGACTGGCCGTGAGCGTAGTCGTACATCGGATAAATGCACCACTCATCGCCGGTGCGGTGGTGCGATGCGTGCAGGATGCGATACATGACCGGATCGCGCATATTCAAATTCGGCGAGGCCATGTCGATTTTGGCTCTCAAGACGCGGCTGCCATCGGGGAATTCGCCGGCCTTCATGCGTGTGAAGAGGTCGAGATTCTCATCGATTGTCCGGCTGCGATAGGGCGAGTCTTTGCCGGGTTCGGTTAAGGTACCGCGGTGCTGGCGAATCTCATCGGCGGTGAGGTCGTCAACGTAAGCCTTGCCGGCCTTGACGAGCTGCACGGCCCACTCAAAGAGCTGACCAAAATAATCCGAAGCATAGCAGAGGCGCTCCCACTCGAAGCCGAGCCAGCGAACGTCTTCCATGATGGAATCGACGTACTCCTGCTCTTCTTTCTCAGGGTTGGTGTCGTCGAAACGCAAGTTGGTCTTGCCGCCGAACTCGTCGGCGAGGCCGAAGTCGATGCAGATGGCCTTGGCGTGTCCGATGTGCAGGTAGCCGTTGGGCTCTGGAGGAAAGCGGGTCTGGATGACGGCGTCGCCGAATTTTTTAGTGCGCACATCCTCGGCAATCATGTCACGGAGGAAGTTGGAGGGAGTGCTTACGGCTTGGCTTTCCGGATTCGAATTGGTCATGACTAAGATTCCTTCTGTACGGGCGGGCTGTAGTTATTTTAGCGATTGAAGGCAGGTTTCGGCCTGGCGGATGCGGGCGAGGCATACGTCGCGGCCCAAGACAACCAGAGTTTCAAAGAGCGGCGGCGCGTTTTTACGTCCGCAGACGGCGACGCGGATGGGCTGAAACATTAGACCGGCCTTCAGGCCAAGTTGTGCAGCGGCAGCACGAAGTGCCTGGTCGAGTGAATCGTGGTCGAAGGCCGTCCCGGCAAGAACTTCTTGAGCATGTTGCAGGACACGGAGAGCCATGGCGGCGTCGCCACCCTTGGGCGGGATCAGCTCGGCTGGGTCGTAGGGAGCGAGCTGGGAGAGGAAGAAGAAGTCGGCGGCGGAGACGGCATCGCGCAGGAGCTTGATCCGCTCGCGGATGAGTGGGGTGACGGCAAGAAGCTTTTCGGGCGAGGGAAGGAGGCCGGCCTGCTCGAAGAAGGGCTGGAGCAGGGGGCTGAGCTCGTCGACGGCGAGGGCGCGAATGTGCTCGGCATTGAGCCAGACGGCCTTCGGGTCGAAAGGGTCTTCCTCCGTGAAATTGATGACGGCGTTAGAGCGGTTGACGGCTTCGAAAGTGAACGCGGCGGTAAGCTCGTCGATTGTGAGGAACTCGCGGTCGTCTTTGGGCGACCAGCCGAGGAGGCAGAAGAAGTTGACGAAGGCCTGAGGGAGGAAGCCGGCGTCGCGATAGGTAGTGACGCTGACAACAGGGCCGTGCTTGCGCTTGGAGAGTTTGGCGCCGTCCGGCGCAACGAGTAGAGGCAGATGGACAAACTGGGGCGGCGGCGCACCGAGGGCTTCGAAGATGAGCAGGTGCTTGAAGGTGTTGGTGAGGTGATCCTGGCCGCGGATGATGTGAGTGATACGGAGATCGGCGTCGTCGACACAGGAGGCGTGGTGATAAGTCGGCATGCCGTCAGAACGCAAGAGGGCGAAGTCTTCCACCTCGTCCGCGAGCTTGGATTGCTCACCGTAGACGCTGTCGACAAAGCTCAGAGTGCGGCCTTGGCCTCGGGGTACTCGATAGCGGAGGGCGAACGATTCTCCAGAATTGGCGCGGCGATCGGACTCTTCCCGTGACATTTCGCGCATGCCGGGATTGAAGAGCCAAGCGCCCTGCGCGGAGGAGTGCTCGTCAGCTTCAGAGTGGGCGGGGGTGAAGTCGCGGTAGGCAAGGCCCCGGGCGAAAATGGCCTCGGCCTGCCGGCGATGCAGGTCAAGGCGTTCGGATTGCCTGTACTCCTCGTCCCACGAGAGACCTAGCCAGCGCAGGCCTTCGAAGATAGATTGGACGCTGGCCTCGGTATTGCGCTCGACATCAGTGTCGTCCAGGCGCAAGACCATGGTTCCGTGGTTGTGGCGGGCATAGAGCCAATTGAAGATAAAGGTACGTGCCCCGCCCACGTGCAGGTAGCCGGTGGGCGAGGGCGCAAATCGAACGCGGGGAGCCTTGGTTACAGAGGGAGCCGAATCAGGCATCGTGATTACTATGTTACCAATCGCGGCACGGGCGGCGCTTCCTCTTAAGCGGACGCGACCGTCTCAGGCCTTAGGCGGATACGGCGGCTGCGGCGGGTACGGGGGCTGCTGCCAGACAGGCTGAGGCGCAGGCACAACCTTCCACTCAGCGAAGGCCAACACGTAGAGCAGGATCAGGCCTGTGAGCGGAAACAGACAAAGCAGCGAGAGCCAGGGCGAAAAGCCGGCCTTTTTGGAGATGAACCACGTAGGAACGATGAATGCAATGGCTTGAAATAGGTAAAGAACAGCATAGACCGCGATGATTGCGGCAATGATGCTGCCCACTTGTTGTGAGTCGCCGTTCATAGATGTCACTCCAGATGTTGAATTTGAACTCGCTGTTACAGTAATGCTAAACGGATAAAACTGCAACCTGATTCTAGCGGTTAATCATGAGCTTTTTCTATGCAGTCGTAGTATTCAGACCTGCATGAATACTTGCATATCCTGCGACTGTCAGCGTCATGATTCTCTTCTTCGCAATCTTTTTCACATGCTGTGCGTTTTGCATGACAGCAACTTTTCGTGTTATCCGAGCAGGATGCTGCCTGGTGAATGGCCGCGTCCTCCGATGAGTTTTTACAAGATGTAACAAATGTAACAGGAGTCAGGAACAATCCCAGAAACAGCAGAATGCATGCCTTCTTCATCTTCTGTATCTTCCCCTCTATTCCCTGCCCTACGAAATCTCCTCAGGATCGTACTCCGGCACCGCCGCGCTTTTTGGGCACGCCGTGGACGGAGCTGAGCAGGTCATCGACCACATCTTCCAGTTGGAGCGGGCTTTCGATCACGGCGCTCATGCTCTTCAGCTCTTCCGGTTCAATCACACGCTCCACCAGGGCGATGGCGTGGCACTGGGCGACATGGTCAAGGTTCAGGCCCTCTGGGGTCTTGGCTTTGATGCTGACCTGGTCCGTACCCAGGCCTAGAAGTTCAGCCACGCGGGCGCGCATCTCCTCGGAGACAGGACCGATCTTGGGCGCGGCAAGAATCAGCGTGGTATCGATGTTTACGATGCGGTAGCCGGCGCGTTGCAGCGTCTCCACGGCCAAGTTGAGGAAGATCGCCGAATCGGCTTTCTTCCAACGTGGGTCGCCGGGTGGAAAAAAGCAGCCGATGTCGCCGGCGGCGATAGAACCCAGCAGGGCGTCGGTTACGGCGTGCAGCAGCACGTCGCCGTCGGAGTGGCCTTCCAGACCTTCAGGATGTTTAAGCGAGACTCCGCCTATACGCAACGGCACTCCGGGCTTGAAGACATGCGAGTCGTAGCCAAATCCGATCCGTGTTTCCATAATTCCTTTGCCTGTTTCTATTTGGATTCCGCTATGCGCGGGCGCGCCGTCGCAGATAATATTCAGCCAACTCCAAATCGCCCGGCTGGGTAATCTTCAGATTCACCGGAGAACCATGCACGACAGCCACCGGATGACCGGCACGCTCCAGGAGCGAGGCCTCGTCGGTGCCCACAAATCCGTCCGCCATGGCCTCGTCAAAGGCTTTCCTCAAGAGGCCTACGCGGAAGCCCTGCGGCGTCTGCGCCTGCACAATAGATTCGCGCGGAATCGTGGAGGTAATCAGCGCCCCGTGCGCGGTCCGCTCCACCTGCTTGATGGTATCCACGGCAGGCAACCCCACGATAGCAGCCCCTTGTTCCAGAACCGCATCGATGGTCCGCTCGATGGTGGCTGCGTCAATTAGCGGCCGGACGGCGTCGTGTACCAGAACAACATCGTCGGGCTGGGCCGGCAATGCAGCCAGAGCATGAGAGACAGACTCCTGGCGGCAGTCGCCACCTTCCACCACGCGCACTTTGCCGGCAAATCCGTACTCGGTTATTTGCGCCTGGACGCGCTCCATCTCCGGCTTGCGCACTGCCACATAGATCGCCGTCACCCGCTCCACTGCGGCAAAGGCGCGCAACGAATGAATCAGGATGGGGATCCCATCAAGAATGAGAAACTGCTTGGGCTGTGGCCCGGCCATCCGGGTTCCCAGCCCCGCAGCGGGAAGAATCACAAAGACTTGCATACCGGATGGAGTATACAACGAAGTTGGAACGATATGCGCAGAAACCATTCATTTAGCACCAAGAATGCAATCGTTCCGCACACAGGAGCATCGCCGCCTTATCATTTTGAAATGCGCCCTAGGCTGCCCATCGATGTGTCGCTGCTCCGGCCCGGACTCCGTCTGGCTGTGGGCCTCTCCGGCGGCGCCGATTCCGTGGCCCTGCTCCGCGCCTTGGCCGAGAGAAGTGGTGAGCTGGGCCTGATGCTCCACGCCGCCCATTTGCACCACGGATTGCGCGGCGAGGAGGCAGACGGTGACCTGGCCTTTGCCCGCGCCCTCGCCGGCCAGCTTGGCCTACCCTTCCTCGAGGCGCGGGTGGATGCCGGGACAACGGCCAAAGAAAACGCCGAAACTATCGAGGAGGCAGCCCGCCGCCTGCGTTATGGCTGGTTCCGGAAGTTGATGGCATCGGGCGAGGTGGAAGCCGTGGCCACAGCCCACACCCGCGACGACCAGGCTGAAACCGTCCTGGCCAAATTTCTGCGCGGCGCATGGACCGAGGGTTTGAGCGGCATCCATCCGGTGATCGAGTTTCCTGAAGGCCGCATCCTGCGCCCGCTGCTCTCCACCACACGGGCTGAAGTCGAGGCCTATCTTGGCGCGCTGGGCCAGGGCTGGCGTGAGGACTCCTCGAATCGCCACCTCACCTTCACCCGCAACCGTATCCGTCACGAGTTGCTGCCGCTGTTGGAGGGCTGGAATCCGCAATTACGTGAGCACCTGGCACAGATGGCCCATCTGGCCCGTGACGAAGAGGCCTGGTGGACGGCCGAGCTGGCCCGACTTGGGCCTCAGATTTTAATGTACGGTCGTCCGGTCCGGGGCGGTGGCCGAAGTGCCGCCGGCGATGGTCTGGCCCCATCTCTTTCTATGGATGTCGGCCGGATGGCCGCACTCCCTCCGGCCCTCCAGCGCCGCCTCCTGCGTTCCGCCGCGGTACAGTTGGGCACGGCAGTCGATTTCCCCTCTACTGAGGCCCTGCGCAACCTGGCTCTCACAGGCCGCGCCGGCCAGAAGCTCGAGTTGGCCCAGGGGCTCCGCGCAGAGCGAACCGCAAGGGAGATTCGGCTAGCCGTGCTTCCGGCGGCGCCAACCGGCGAGGGTGCCGCAGAGATGGCCCCCGAATACACGGTTATTATTCCCGGCGAGACGGCCGCCCCAGCCTTTGGCTTGAGGCTGAAGATTGAACTTACCGAATCAGAAAGGCCAACCAAGATCCAGCTTGCCACGCTGCGCAACTGGAGACCCGGTGACCGCGTCCGGCTGCGTTACTCCTCCGCCCCGCGCAAGGTAAAGGAAGTGTTAGAACGCCTTAAAATTACCGGCTCCGGCCGAGCTCTCTGGCCGGTTCTTGAAATCGCCGGCCGCATCGTCTGGATGCAGGGAGCCGACGTGGAACCGGAGCTGGGAATCCGCATTCTATCTACCCGCCTGGAGGCCTCCGCAGAGCCTTCCCCGAGTGGAACTTCCGCAGAAGGTTGACTCGCCTGATACTGCTATGGATTCAGCTATCCATGATGCAATTCTCCTTGCCTGGAGAGTACAATTGAGTTACTGCTCTTCTGGGCGGCGGCGTAGATGTGTCTGCCGTAAAGGCTTACCGTATTTCCTGTAACTTTGTGGAATGTACAGGCGTCTAAAGGAGATGCAGGCGGTGCTGGAGACCCGTTAGGCAGTTTCTCCAACACCGTAAGAGAGGAATCCTGGTGAATTCGACCGTTAAATCGATCATGGTCTGGGTATGCATCATCGCCCTGGGCATGGTTCTTATCAACTGGGTGACGAAGGGTGCCGGAATGGGCGGCAAGGACACAGATATCGCCTATTCCGACCTATTCAACAAAGTGAAGCAGGGGCTGGTGAAGGACGCGGAGATCCAGGGCAGCGAACTGCACGGCCACCTCAAGGCAACGCCCAAGGATCAGTTCCACACCTACGTCGGAGATCACTACGAAGACCTGGAAAAAGTAATGTTGGACGCGGGGGTTTACTTCCCCAAGAAGGAACCGCAGAGCAACGGCTTCTTTATGCAGGCGTTGTTCAGTATGGGTCCGCTCGTTCTGTTGATCGGCGTCTGGTTCTTTTTCATGCGCCAGATGCAGGCCGGCGGCAATAAGGCGATGTCGTTCGGCAAGAGCCGCGCGCGCCTGCTCTCCATGCAGCAAAAGAAGATCACCTTCAAGGACGTGGCCGGCGTGGATGAGGCCAAGGAAGAGCTGAAGGAGATCATCGATTACCTGAGGGAGCCGGCGAAGTTTCAAAAGCTGGGCGGACGCATCCCCAAGGGCGTTCTGCTGGTGGGCCCTCCGGGAACAGGCAAGACTTTGTTGGCAAGAGCCGTTGCCGGCGAGGCCAACGTACCGTTCTTTTCCATCTCCGGTTCGGATTTTGTCGAGATGTTTGTAGGCGTGGGCGCAAGCCGCGTCCGCGACCTCTTCGAGCAGGGCAAGAAGAATGCGCCTTGCATCATCTTCATTGACGAAATCGACGCCGTGGGCCGCCATCGCGGCGCAGGTCTGGGCGGCGGGCACGACGAGCGCGAACAGACTCTCAATCAACTCCTGGTCGAGATGGACGGCTTTGAATCCAACGACGGTGTGATCCTGGTGGCCGCCACCAACCGCCCCGACGTATTGGACCCTGCGTTGCTGCGTCCGGGCCGCTTTGACCGCCGCGTGGTGGTAGGCCTGCCTGATGTGCGTGGCCGCGAGGAGATTCTCGCCGTCCACGTAAAGAAGGTTCCCGTCTCAGACGACACTAACCTGAACGTGCTGGCTCGCGGTACTCCCGGCTTTAGCGGCGCCGATCTGGCCAACATGGTCAACGAAGCCGCCCTGAGCGCAGCACGCATGAACCGCAAGCAGGTCGTCATGTACGACTTCGAGGTGGCCAAGGACAAGGTGCTCATGGGCGCGGAACGCAAATCCATGCTGCTCACCGATGAAGAGAAGCGAGTCACCGCCTATCACGAAGCCGGCCATGCGCTGGTCTCGTTCAAGCGCGAGCACTCTGACCCCATTCACAAGGTCACCATCATTCCACGCGGCATGGCTCTGGGCGTCACCATCTTTTTGCCCGGCGACCGGCACAACTACACCAAGGAATACCTGGAAGCCAATTTGGCCATTGCCTATGGCGGTCGCGTGGCAGAAGAGATTTTCCTCAACCAGATGTCTACCGGCGCTGGCAGCGACATTGAAAGCGCCACAGATCTGGCCCGCCGCATGGTCTGCGAGTATGGCATGAGCCGCCTCGGTCCCCTCACCTTCGGCAAGAAGGAGGAGCAGATCTTTCTGGGCCGCGAGATTGCCCAGCATCGCGACTTCAGCGAGGAAACGGCCCGGCAAATTGATTTAGAGGTACGCCGCCTGATTGACGAGGCCTACCAGTCGGCACATGGGATTGTGGAGACGAATGCCGATGCCATGCACCGCATTTCCGCGGCTCTGCTGGAGCGCGAGACCATCGATGCTGAAGAGGTCAGGATGCTCATCGAGGGCAAGGAACTCCCCCCGTTGCGCTCGAATCTGGCCACTCCCTCGGACACCGGTAGCAGTGATGTGCAGGAGGTCCTCAAACCGGAAAGCCGCGGTCCGGGCTTGCCCGAAGGCACTCCCTCACCGGCGTAACGCCATCAAGACTTATACAAGAAAAGAGGGCCACCCCATCGGGGTGGCCCGCTTTATTTACAGCGTACTTAGAAAACCTTGTAGCTCATGCCCACGCTGGCCCCATAAGGCGATAGAGTGGTGTTGCCATTGCTCCACCAGGGCCAGTACTGGTACTCGACATCCACCGCGCGAAGGCTGATCCGCTTGGTCAGCTTCACGTCCAGGCCCCCGCCAAAGGCGAAGTCCGTGTACCGGCCAGTGCCTATCGGATTTCCGTAGAAATCATAGCCATAGTTCATCTTTGATAACCCGCCCAGCGCCTTGCCGTAGACGGTCGCCTTCCAGAAGTGGTACACGGGAAGCCTGGGGCCGATCAGGTAGTTATCCTCGGTGATGCCATCGTATGCGTTGAAGCGCGACCAGCGGCCTTCGGCTTCGAACTGCACCCAGCGCCTCAGCCTTACGTCCACATAAGCTCCCACACCGTACAGTGGCTGGTTGCTGGCTTGCGCGATGAAGCCGTTGGTGTCATATCCCCCGATAAAATCCGGCTGAAAAATCGACGCCATCCCGCCGGCGGTGATCGAAACCTGCCGTCCGGTGCCTGAGGGTATCACTTGCGCGCTGGAGCCAACGGCCCCGGAAAAGAGCAATATCGCAAACAAAACCGAGCTAGATCGTCTCATAAATCCAGGTCACTTTCAGTCCGGGCATAACTTTGCAGCCGGAAATAGAGTTCAATTCACCACGTTTTGAATCGCTGGGCCGGCGGCAACGCTATACGCATCCCGGCCCAGAGATTCCCGGTAAAGGTTACTGCGCGGGCGGATGCGATGTGCCTGCGGGCTGCGGGGTTGCATCTCCGGCTGCGGGTGGTGTCAACTTCGAGGCATCATAGCGCTGCAACTTGAAGTAGATCGGCGTCACCTCAAACGGCATCTTGTCGCGCGGGTTCATGTAGGGGTAGATCTTCGCGTTGAGTTGATGCACCCGGTCATCCCAGGGATCGGTCTTGAGCCAGCTGCCCAGGGGCAAGGCCGGACGCTGTGCGAGGTCATCCCAGTTCAGCTTGGGCGCCATGTTCTTCAAATCGGCCATCCATGGAGTACCGGTTCCGTCGATCTTGTTGAGCAGCGAGTCGCCGAGCTTGGGTGTATTCAGAGCCTTCAACTCCTTTTCACGTTGCACCAACTGCGCATAATAGAGCCCCGCCGAAGGCAGTCTGTCTTTGTACATGGAGTTCTGCAGATACTCCATGGCCTTCTTGGCGGCTTCTATATTGTCATGGTCCGAGTGATACATGTCGATGCGCTTGAATGTCGCCTCGTCGGGGAACAGCAGCCGGTCGTTGAAGGCGTAGCGGGTGTCGATGTGGTGGCCCATCACAATGTGTGCCAGTTCCATAGCCACTACCGAGGCAATCGATTCCTCGCTGGGCAGGGTATCGATAAGCCCCTTGCTGATCAGGATGGTGTTGCCGACGGTGGTGGTTTCAATGGTGTCAGAAAGCAGGATGCGGGTATGCACCTGGTCAGTAAAGGCAAGATTGTTGGGTACTTGCAAGTTGATGACGATCTGGTCCAGAACCGTGTTTTCATAGCCGCCGGGGGTCAGCGGCGCCACCAGGCCGGCTTCCACAAGGCGGTCGATTACGTTGTTTTCAGCCTGTGTAACCCAGGCGCGCGAGGCCTGCAGAGGACCCACATCCTGCGAGTCGTCGCTCTTGTCCACCGCGTCGTCCACCTTCACGCTCACGTTTTCGCTCTCCCGCGTGGGCAGCTTGAGAGAGTAGCCCCAGAAGTGCGTCTGGGCCTTCAGTCCCACCTTTTCGCTTTCGGTGCGCTGGGTTTCCTCCACGTAAACAGCCACCGGCAACCAGATTCCCGGCTGCACGTTCATCCGCCAGCTGTCAAAGTGGAAGTAGAAGCGCGAGTCGTCGTCGCCCTTGGGCTGGGTAAACGTGCCGTTAAAGCGGACAATGTTGCCATCCTGGTCCTCCACCCAGATGCGACCATAGAACCTGCCCATGTCCGTAGCCTTGGGCTGCACGTCATAAACCCAGGTGCGCACCGACCCCAGAAACTCCTTCCGCACATAGCTGAACACATAGTGCTGGTTGTCAAAGCTTTTGGGATCGAGGAACATCATCTCCGTGAACCCCAGAGGGTTGTACGTAAAATGCATGTCCAGCTTCAACGCCTTGGTGAGTCCGGTGATCGAGGACAGAGATCCCTTGAAGAATTTGTGATTGGACTTGCCATTCCTGGTCCTGAGCTCGTAGGTCTTGTCGAAAAAAACCTTGCCGAAGTCAACGCGGCTCAGCATGTACTCGTCTGAGATCGGCACCTGGTAGAGCTTGATATCCGGCTTGGTGTTCTGGATGTAGGTCTCCACAAGGGGAGTGCGCTGCTGAATATTCTTGATGAGCACTTTTTCCCGGCCGATGGCCTTTTCCACCAGCGCTGCCTGCTCAGGGGTGAGCTGGTGGACCTGAGAATACTTAGTGGGCTTGGGTGCCTTCTTGCCAAACCCCAGCGCAAACGCGCTCGTGACACTCAGGGTGATGAGCAACAAGGCGATGGATATATTCCGAAACTTCATATCAGGCTCCTAAGCTGGTTCTTCTGCTTCTTCCTCAGGCCGCTGGCGACCTTCCAGCATCCCGCGATTATGCATAGCTGATTTTCATGCGCGCAATTCCGATGTTACGCCAACTGAAACGTAATAATAACGTTGGTTGTTTTGTCCACCGGTTGTCCATTATGCGTGGCGGGACGAAAACGAATCTGTTGGGCTTCCCTGCTCGCCTCTTCATCCAGGCCATGACCCAGGCCATGCACAATGCCCTGTATCACTACCTGGCCGTTGGCCGTAAACGTAACCCGCAGGATCACGTCACCCTGCACCTTGAGTTGCCTGGCTTCGCTGGTGTACTCGGGCTGTGGCTTGGCGATGAGCACCAAGTCAGTATCGGGCGGTCCATTGACCGCCCTTGGTGCTGCCACCGTGGCTGTGGGCGCAGTGGGAATGCCAGCAGAGGCCACTTTGCCCACATTCCCCGATGGGGTTGCTACCGTGGCCGCGGGAACCACGGCCGAGGCTACTCTCCCGCCGGGCTTGCCGTTGTTGTTGCCGAATTTCACTCCATCGCCAATGCCTGTCGAGCCCACCACTCCGTGGGGCGCCTCGGCACGTCCCTGATTTCCGCCGTACATGTTGCCTATGGCCGCCACATTTGCCGGCCCCTTGGCGTTGGGGTTAGGCTTGACGCCGAATGTCTGGCCAAAATGTACTGGCGCCGTCGAAGGCTTGAGGCGATTGTCCTGCGCCGGCATAGCCGCCGGGGCCAACACGGCCTTCGGCTGCGGAGCCTCGATGACTTTTAGATTCGGCGACTTGATTTGCGGCAACGTCAGCTTGGCTTCGAGTTCGATCGGCTTCAGCTCCGGCTTCGGTTCCGGCTTCGGAATGTTGATCCGGGGCGCTTCAAACTTCACATCTACTGGCTTGGGCTTCTCGATCGGAGGCGGAGGGGGAATCTTTTCCTTTGGCTTCGGCGCCTCCTTTTTGGCCGGCACGATCAGCGTCGTCACATCATAGTTGTGAAGAATTTTCTTCGGGGCTATCGCTCCAATGAGGATAAACAAGGCCAGCAATAGCCCATTGATCACCATGCTGCTGATAAACGATGCGGGGCTGCGCTCGGGCTCTGGGAGCAATCCGAATGTGGCTCGTCCTTGATCAGGCTTTACAGGCATCATCTCAATCCTCGCACACGGCAATAGCAGCCGTACCTTGTCCGGTCGCTTGACCGGATTTAAATTGCCCATGCGCAGATCGGATGGGGAAAAAAGGGAAAAAGCCGTTCAAGTTTGTCGCGGATGTAGTGATAAAAAGGGTGCAGCCGCTTCCTGGCCCTGGCTTACAGAGATACGCACAATATGGACTGCCTGACATATGGACCCCAGACATTCGTACACTCAATTTCACGCCCTGGGAATCCAACAAAAATACAATTCCTCCTTGCGGAAGGATATTCTCTCTCGTGCTGCGCTTCTTGGCGCGTGCAACAACCATTCTTGCCCCGGCAAGAAAAAAAGTAGTTAAAACTCCGTCTTTCTGGCTGACAGAAGGCGGCCAGACATCGACCTGTACATTTCAACCCTACATATTAGACTCTAAGCTATATCAAAGTGTTTGGGAAGGATGAGATTTTTCGTGAAAATCCTTGTAACTGGTGGTGCGGGGTATATAGGTGGTACTGTCGCGGGGTTGTTAACCGAAAATGGGACCCAAGTCGTCGTTTTTGATAATCTTCGCCATGGCCGCCGCGACCTTTTGCCCCCAGGAGTGGAGTTTGTCGAGGGAGAGCTGGAGGATCGGCCCAGGCTTGATAACATCTTCACCACCGCAAAAGCCCAGGGAAATCCCTTCGACAGCGTCCTCCACTTTGCCGCCCTCATCGAGGCCGGCGAGTCCATGCTCCATCCCGAGCAGTACTTTCGTAATAACACCGCCTCGACACTCGCTCTGCTTGAGGCCATCATCGCCCATGGTCCCCGCCGGCTGGTCTTCAGCTCCACAGCCGCCGTATACGGCGAGCCAGAAGAGATACCAATCAAAGAGGATGCGCGCCTGATTCCGACTAACGCCTACGGAGAGTCAAAGCTGCTGGTCGAGCGGATGCTTGACTGGTTCCACTGCATTTACGGGCTGCGTTCGGCATCACTGCGCTACTTCAACGTGGCCGGCGCCCTGGAAGGGCCGAGCGGCATCACCCGCGGAGAGGCCCATGAGCCCGAGTCCCACCTCATTCCCCTGGTCCTCGACGTAGCCCTCGGACGCCGACCCTCCATCCGCATCTACGGGAACGACTACCCTACCCCGGACGGCACCTGCATCCGCGACTACATTCATGTCTCCGACCTCGCCGATGCCCACATCCTGGCCCTCAGCGCCCTGGAAACTCCGGCTGCCGCAAAGAACCGTCTGATCTTCAACCTCGGCAACGGAAGGGGCTTCAGCGTTCATGAAGTGATTGAATCGGCCCGCCGTGTCACCGGCCACCCCATACCCGCCAAGGTTCAACCCCGTCGCCCCGGTGACCCCGCCGTCCTCGTAGCCAGCTCCGAAAAAGCCATCCGCGAGCTCGGCTGGAAACCCCGCTATACTCAGCTCGACGAAATCGTACGAACAGCCTGGGTCTGGCATCAGAAGCGCTACGCGCAGTAGTGGGTACATGCAGACTGATCGCAGAGCTTGTTGATGCCTCTAACTTGAATGAAAGAACAGAGTCGCAAGGATGTGTCGCCCGGAGGCCAAGATGCGTTTCGCGTTTGCTCTGCTAACTTGTTTGTTTCTGAGCGGATTGCTTCATGCGCAAAACCTGCCATGCTCAGACTGCCCTACACGGTTCAATCCTCCGCATCACAGAAACTCCGTTTGCCTTTCTGAAAAAGAATTGATCGCACATATCGCCACTCGTATGCCAATTGGGCCTTCGGGCTTGAATGAGCCTCACATGAACATCCGCGGAACTGTGGCGGCTTGTATCTGCTTCTCGCGAAAGGGCGCTGTTTCGGATATTCGCATTCTCTCCGGCCCCGTAATGATGAATCTATCAGTCCTGGACTCTGTAAAAGACTGGACCTTTTACCCGGTCAGGCAGAGTGGAAAGCTGAAAGGCGGCTGCGGAACACTGCGTATTCACGTCGACATGAAAGACTCGGTTGTCAGTTCGACAATTGATGAGTAAGACTTGGTATAGCTGCGAACGACACGCAGTCGGTTATCCAGGCATCCTATCAATCCATATCTTTATCATCCACTTGCCGTTTGTATGCATCTCTAGATACAGTTACTTTCACGCGGATTCTCCTCGGGAGCTCGATCAATTGGCTGCCGTATGCTGTTTTGATTCTTCTTTCTCAAAAGGACCAATGCATGCCTTCCCTGCCCGATTCCGCCCTTGCCGGACACGCTGCTAAGGTTATTAGCCAGGATATCGACTCCACACTACGGGAAAACCGTGTATTTCCGCCGTCACCTGAATTCAGCGCCAATGCCCACATTCAAAGCGTGGAGCAGTACGAGACCCTCTATAGGAAGTCCATCGAAGACCCCGAGGCCTTCTGGGCCGGCGTCGCCAACGAGCTGCATTGGTTCAAGCCATGGGACAAGGTTCTGGAGTGGAATCTCCCGTCGGCTCAATGGTTTAAGGGTGGAAAGCTCAACCTGTGCTATAACTGCGTGGATCGACATGCGCTCGGCGAGTGCCGCGACAAGACCGCGCTGATTTGGGAGGGTGAGCCAGGCGAGGTGCGCCGCCTTACCTACGCCGAGTTATATGCCGAGGTGCAGCGTTTTGCTAATGCCCTCAAGGCTCTGGGCATCAAAAAAGGCGACCGCGTGGCCGTGTACATGGGAATGACCCCGGAGCTGGCCATTGCCCTGCTGGCCTGCGCTCGGATCGGCGCCATCCATTCCGTAATTTTTGGCGGATTTGCCGCCAACGCCATCGCCGACCGCGTCAACGACTCGGCCTGCGTCGCCATCCTCACCCAGGACTCCAGCTACCGACGCGGCAACGAAATCCAGCTCAAGCGAACCGTCGACGAGGCCATGAACGCCTGCCACACGGTCAAGCACGTGGTCGTCTACCGCCGCACCGGCTCGCTGGTCAAGATGGTTGAAGGGCGCGACCACTGGTGGCACGACCTGATGGCTGCCGCCCAGCCTGATTGCCCCGCAGAAGAGCTGGACTCAGAAGATCCGTTGTACATCCTCTATACTTCCGGCACTACCGGCAAGCCCAAGGGGCTGGTCCACACCACCGGCGGCTATGCCGTTCAGACCTACATCACCGCTAAATACGTCTTCGATCTGAAAGACGAAGACATCTTCTGGTGCACGGCCGACATCGGCTGGGTCACCGGTCACTCGTACGTCGTCTATGGACCGCTGCAGAACGGCGCGACGGTGCTGATGTATGAAGGCGCACCGAACTGGCCCGATTTCTCCAGATTTTGGAAAATCATCGACGACCACCGGGTCACCATCTTCTACACTGCGCCCACCGCTATCCGCGCCTTCATGAAGTGGGGAGACCAGCACGTCGAAAAGCATGATCTCCGATCTCTCCGGCTCCTTGGCACTGTGGGTGAACCAATCAATCCCGAAGCATGGATGTGGTATCGCGAGAAGATCGGCCACAACCGCTGCCCCATCGTCGATACCTGGTGGCAAACCGAAACAGGCGCCATCCTGATCGCGCCCATTCCCGGCGCTGTGCCCGCCAAGCCCGGCTCAGCCACGCGCCCATTCTTCGGCATTCTGCCCGAGGTTGTTACAAAAGAAGGCGAACCGGTCCCAGCCGGCCATGGCGGCCTGCTCATCGTCCGCAAGCCATGGCCCTCCATGGCACGCACCATCTACGGCGACCACGAGCGATACCGCAAGACCTATTGGAGTGACATTGAGGGCTGCTATTTCACCGGAGACGGCGCACGCCAGGACGCCGACGGCTATTTTTGGCTCATGGGCCGCGTGGATGATGTCATCAACGTCAGCGGCCATCGCCTGGGCACCATGGAGGTTGAGTCGGCCCTGGTCGCGCACCCCAAGGTGGCCGAAGCCGCTGTCGTGGGACGCCCGGACGAACTCAAAGGACAGGCCATCTCCGCCTTCGTCACCCTGGAATCCGGCTACGAGCCCGGCAACGAATTAAAAGACGAGCTGCGCAAATGGGTTTCAAAGGAGATCGGTTCCCTCGCCCGCCCCGATGACATTCGCTTCACCGAATCCCTGCCCAAGACCCGCTCAGGCAAGATCATGCGCCGCCTGCTCAGGGAACTGGCCACTCACGGCGAAATCTCCGGAGACATCACCACGCTCGAAGACTTCACCGTGATCGCCAAGCTGCGCGAGGCGGAAGAAGGATAAGCAGCGTTTCAGATCCTGAAATAGTCGGGACGCCAGTCCTGAATGCGTTCCTTGATCTGCTTACGAGTCAGATTATGCTCGAGCGCCTGTTTGGCCAGCTCAACCACTTCGTCATCGGCAGCAAAACGCAGGCCGATCAACTGATCCTCAGTAAGGCGATAGATCTGTGGGTGCCATTGCGCCGGTGCCAGAGCCTGCAGCCGCAGACGCTCTTCTAGACGAATGACGCGGTCCTGTACCCGGAGCGGATAGGTGCGCAGCTTGAAGAAGGGGATGAACACCATCAGCGAAAGGAACAGGAACCATGCGCAAGCGACGCGAGTGTCTTTCCAATGGTCAATCAAGTGGAAGACGGCAAAGACCAGGTTGGCGATCAGGACGAAGAACGTCACATAGTGGAACTGCGGATCAATTCTTCCGTGGTTCTTTAGATTCTGCTGAGAGGATTTGCTCATGCTCGACCTTGTTTTCTGTCAGGCCGGAGTTGGCTGTCGTGGTAGCTCTTGTTTCCGCCGAACCGACGTCAGCGGCGCTGGGGACCTGCGCACCTTCGCTTAAAGGATTTTCAGCGGAACGGCCCGGAGCTGTCAACGCAAATAATTTGTCCGGTTCCATAATCGGCGGATGTTTGGGGATGATATGGTGACGGCCGCGCGCAATGTAATCCACGACGATGGCCCCGGCAAGGTAGGGATTCATCAGCGCGATGGGGATGGCAACACCGGTGGAGATAAACGACGCGGCCACACCGTGGTTGGCGCGGCTGTGACGGCGATAGCCGGGAATCTGCGGAATCACGAAGATCGACAGTTGAGTCCCAGGATGCTTGCTGGCATAGCGCTCGAGATTGTAGGCCGTTTGTGAAGGGGTGGTCATGCCCGCATCGGGAAAGATGCTGCGGTGAAAGGAGTTGGGAAGATAGAAGTTGAGCATACGGCGTGAAAAGTCCGCGCAGTTGTTATAGAAGAATTCAAAGTGGGAGCGATTGTCGCCAGCGTTCATGTGCGCGATGAATGCGTCATCCTGCTCTTCAGTGGTCTCAAAGCGTAAGGCATAGATGCGCCGCTCATAGGAAACGCCTATCAGCTGGGTCCAGCCGCCATGCGCAATATCGCCGGGACGCAGGTTTTTTCCCAGGCTGAGCAGATGAGCTTCGTGATAGCGGCTGCGCAGATTATGAACGGTCTCGCGGTCAACACGCGCGGGAACCTGGGAGGCGTCCTCGACGGAATAGAGGTAAGGAATAAGTGGAATCGCCACCCAGTCATAACCGGAAATTCCCTGGTAGCGGGCGAGAACGACACCGAGCTCGCCAGCCTGGCAGCGGCGCAACTTGACGGGAGTTTCGGCGCAGATGCGCTGGAAATAAACGGCATTGTGCCCGGTCGGATTGACGGAGCCAAAAAAACCATACGGCTCCTCCATCAGCAACGCTGCCTGTGCCCGGCAGCGCGGGCAGATCAAGGCCAGAACCGCTAAGGCCATGAGGGCAAATGCAGTGGCGCACAATCTTACCGTCGAGAGCATCGGTCCTCCGTGGTCAGTATTTTGAACTACCTTTCAGTATGCCCTACTTTCGAAAAATGGTTTGCATTTATTTGCGTGCAACCTGGGCAACCAGCTTGCCGGAGTTGGGTTCAGTAAGAGAGATCGCAGCAAACTGCAAGCTCTTGATTTATTCGACACTGCAAGACGGAATTTGTTGTGCAAATATCTGTAAAAAACGAATAAATTATTGCAGTGATTGACATGGACTTTCTAGAATCAGAAGCCCAGCATCACCGGCTCTATCTCCAGGCGAATGCCAAAACGCCCCTCGACGGCAGTGGAGATCTGGCTGGCGAGCGCCAAAATATCCGCTGCACTGGCGCCGCCACGTCCATCTTGATCGCCCAGATTGACAAGCGCCAGCGTATGCCGCGAGGATATGGCGGCCTTGCCCCACGCATATCCCTTGGCAAAACCGGCCCGCTCTATCAGCCAGGCTGCCGGAACTTTGACCAGGCTCTGATTCTCTGCCTCTGGTCCGGCGGGAAATCGCGGCGGTTCATCTTTACCGGCAGCCGCAATCCGCCGGAATTGCTCGTCATTCACAACCGGATTTTTGAAGAAGCTACCCGCGCTACGGCAATCGGGGTCGCCCTCGACAATCAACATTCCCTTGGCTAGGCGAATGATATGCACCTGGGCAGCTACTTCTGCCAAGCTTGGTTGAACGTCTTCCGGAAAGGCCCTTTGCAGTTCGGCGTAGCGTAGAGTCGGTGCGCTGCCGTGTCTCAGCCGGTAGTCCACGCGCGTGATGATATACCGTCCGCGATCCTCCGAATTAAAACGGCTGCGTCGATAGGCGAAGCCGCATTCCGCCGCCGTAAACTCGACAAACCCGCGCTTTGGGATATCGAAAGCCCTCACCCGCTCGATGACTGAGGCTACTTCCTGCCCGTATGCGCCCACGTTCTGCACCGGAGTTCCACCTACCGTACCGGGAATGCCAGCCAGGCACTCAATGCCTGCGCAATTTTCCAGCACAGTCCGTTCCACAAAACCGTCCCAGTCAACTCCTGCCGCAACGCTATAGATCCTCTGATCCGCCTCGCCGGATTCGTCCAGCGCGTTCATCGCCAAAATGCCGCGCAACCTTACTCGCAGAACCAAACCATCAAATCCCGCGTCAGAGACCAGCAGATTGCTTCCCCCGCCCAGCACAAACAACGCCGCCCCGCGTTCACCGGCCCATGCAGCAGCCGCGGCAACCTCATCTTCGTTTGCGGCCTCTACAAACCAGCGCGCGGGACCGCCGATGCCAAAGGTCGTGAATGGCGCGAGCAGCTTGTTTTCTTCAAGGAGCATCAAGATAAGGCTACAACACGGGAGGATGGTACGAGGAAGCACATGAAAGGTTTCAGACCTTCCGGATGGGACCTGGGTATTTGGCTATCACCGCGTCGTCCGTCAAAAGAGTGACCCCTTCGACCATGGCCTGCGCAATTAGAATGCGATCGAAGGGATCTTTGTGAATAGGCGGGAGAGAGTCAACGGCGACTGCGTGCTGGCCCAAAACCGGCAATTCCTCGTAGCCATCATCCAGCATCGTGCGCCTCAGAATTCTGGGGTCAAACTGAAACGCCTTCTTTCTAAGCGCACGCTTGATAGCAATCTCCCATAGGCTGGCAGTACTGAAGACAAGCTCGCTTTGAGGATTTTCGATCATGGATCGTGCCTGCGCGGAGACACGCTTCTGATCAACAAGCACCCACAACACTAATTGGGTATCGAGGAGAAACTTCATTCCTCGTCCTCACCAAGCATCAGCTTTTCGATCTCCTTATCCAACTCCCTGTCGATCTCGTCAAAGTTGTCCGGTAACGTGTACATTCCCTCCAGAAGACCTAACCGGCGTTTGGCCGGGGTCTTGGGAACGTTCAGCCGGGTCACTTGCACCATCTGTTTCCCTCGTTTGGCGATTACAAAAGAATCCCCCTCCATAGCCTCATCGACCAGACGAGAAAGATGGGTCTTGGCCTGGTGAATATTGATCGTCCGCATCACGCCTCCCGAGTGAACTAAGTCTACTTAGTTTAGTCCACACAATGATCTGATGTCAAGACCTCATACCCCTTGCAAAACGGCCTCCCGCTTGGGGAGGCCGTCTGGCTTATCTGCCTTATCGCGTTGAATCAGTCACCCTCGGCTGCCCTAGGCAGCTTCTGCACCTTGCTGTGGCGAATGGAGTAGGCAGAATGCCCGCTATCCCAACCACTATGCGCAAGATCCCGCTTGCGTTCAGTAGCATGCCCAAGCCGCATTCGCTCAATGGCTAAGCGTCACATCCTGCCCTCTTGCCGTGCTGGCCTTGAGAGCCAACTGCACGGCGCTATGCTTCCGGCTATATCCGAAATAAATAACTAGTCCCACGATCAGCCAGCTTCCGAAGCCGATCCAGGCCGGCGCATCGAGCGAAAGCATAAGCGCCAAAGACACAACCATGCCGCAAATCGGCACCAGGGGAACCCAGGGAGTCCGGAACGGCCGCGGCACATTAGGTTGCTTCACACGCATAATCCATATACCGAGGCAAACAATGGTAAACGCCAGCAAAGTGCCGAGGCTGACAAGTTCCCCAAGAAATGCGATCGGGAAAAAAGCTGCGAGAAACGCGACAAAGGTTCCCACCACCATCGACGTGATGTAAGGCGTGCGGAAACGTGGATGAATTTTGCACGCCCATTTCCAGAACAATCCGTCGTGAGACATGGTGTAAAGCACGCGCGATTGTCCCAGCAACATCACCAGCATCACCGATGCCAGACCGGCGATCGCGCCAAGATCAATTAAAAGGATGCCCCAGCGCACGCCGATCTCCGCCGCCCCGTCGGCAACAGGAGCAGCAACATTCAGCGTGGTATAAGACTTCAGGCCGGTCAACAACCCCGCCACGATGATGTATAGGACCGTGCAGATTATCAACGATCCCAGAATCCCAAAAGGCATGTCCTTCTGTGGGTTTTTGGCCTCCTGGGCAGCTGTGGACACAGCGTCAAATCCTATGTATGCGAAGAAAACCACTCCGGCGCCGCGCATGATACCCGACCAGCCAAACTGGCCAAAATGACCAAGGTTCTTCGGTATGAAGGGGTGCCAGTTCGCCACCATGTGCGACCAATTACCGAAGGCGAATGCCGTAGCCAGGCCAATAAATATCAACACGACAGAAACTTTAATCATCACCGCCGCGCTGTTGAAGTTGGCCGACTCGCGCACGCCTACGACCAGAACCACCGTAATTACCACGATGGCCATCAAAGCGAAAATATCCACTCTGGCCGCTAAGGTGTGCCCGAAGAATGAAAGCGAAATCGCTGGCGTGGGGTTAAACGGAAGCTTCGCTCCAAAAAAGCCCGCGAGACTACTGACATATCCGCTCCAGCCGACCGCGACGGTCGCCGCGCCGAACGCATATTCGAGTACCAGCGCCCATCCGATGATCCAGGCCACAATCTCGCCCATCGTTGCGTAGCCATAGGTATAGGCGCTGCCCGCAATCGGAATCATGGACGCAAACTCTGCGTAACACAGGCCGGCGAAAATACATCCGATACCGGCGATGACGAACGAAATAACAATCGCCGGTCCTGCGAATTGGGCTGCCGCAGTGCCCGTCAGAACGAAAATTCCCGCTCCGATAATCGCGCCAATGCCAAGAGTGATCAAATTCACTGGGCCTAGCGCACGCTTGAGTGAAAGCTCGCTCGTCTCGGCGGCCTCCGCCATAATCGTGCTGACTGGCTTCGTTGCAAACAACTTGCTGGCCATGCAATTCCTTTCCTACTCAATAGTGTGCTTGTATTTCTTCTGACGTTGCTGCCATGTTTCAATTGATGCGCAGCAGTCTGGACATGAATGAAGGAGTTCCTCCACGGAATTGTTAAATTAGTGTAGTTCATAGGGGCTTGACGCGCGCGTCCGCCGCGACCAGAAGAGATACACAGGAATGCCCAGCAAAACCAGAACCAGGCCCGGCCATGTGTATTGTGGCTTGTATCGCAATAATACGACACAGATCCACCCAGCCAGGACGATGTAAAGCGCCGGCAGCACCGGGTAGCCCATAGCCTTGTAAGGCCGCGGGGCATCTGGTTTTTTAAAGCGCAGCACAAATAGGCCCACGATAGTGAGAATGTAAAAGACCAGCACCGCAAAGATGATGTAGTCCAATAATTGACTATAGGAACCGGAGACGCAAAGCACGATGGTCCACGCGGCCTGTACCAGCAAACCTGCGGCTGGCGTCTTGTAGCGCGGATGCAGCTTGCCCACCGACTTGAAGAAGAGGCCGTCCTGGCTCATAGCGTAATAGACGCGCGCCCCGGCCAGCGACATTCCGTTGGCGCAGCCGAAGGTAGAGATGAGAATCGCAGCGGCCATCAGATACGCTCCGCCGGAGTGGAAGATCTGCTCCAAAGCCGCGGTAGCGACGCGATCCTCGGTCGCGTACTGAATCCCTCGCGCCGCCACCGTCGCGCCGTGCGGATCGCCGTGCATGGGCAGAACCAGCAGGTAGCTCAACGAGACAAGAAAATAGATCACCAGCACAAATCCCGTGCCCAGAATCAGCGAGAGCGGAATATTCCGCCGGGGATTCTTCACCTCGCCGGCCGTAAAGGTGATGTTGTTCCAGGCATCGGAGGAAAACAGCGAGCCCACCTGCACCACGGCGAGAATCACGAAGACGTTGACTAGCATCATCGGTCCGCCCACGCCCACCTGAACCGGGTGCAGCGAGTGCCAGCCGGCATTTTTCCAGAATTGGCTCCAGCCCTCGCCGAAGTTAGCCGCCCAGGCCGTTGCATTGCGTCCCACCGTGAAGGCCAGCAGAATCATCGCTCCAAGCGAGAGCGCCTTTGCTGTGGTGAAGACGTTTTGAATGAGCGCACCCAGCTTGACGCCGAAGATGTTCACGACGGCAAGAAAAATCACAATGCAGATGCCGGTCAGGTTGGCAGTGTTGACGCCAATCTCCATGTTGCCCAGCACCATCGGCCCCACCGGCAGCGCGGGCACATGAGCGATATGCCACAACCAGTGGGTCGTCGAGACAGAGGGGAAAAAGACGCCGAGAAACTTGCCGAAGGCCACCGCGACGGCGGCGAGGGTTCCCGTCTGAATAACGAGGAAGAGCGTCCAGCCGTAGAGAAAACCCCACAGCGGCCCCAGCGATTCGCGCAGATAGACGTACTGGCCGCCGGCCTTGGGCATCATGGCCGCCAGCTCGCCATAGCTGAGCGCGGCGGTAAAGGTCAGGATGGCCGTTACCACCCATGCGCCCAGAAAGAGCGCCGGGGAGTTGGTGCCGCGGGCAATGTCCGCGCCGACAATGTAGATTCCGGAGCCGATCATCGATCCAACCACCAGCGCGGTGGAGCTGAAGAGGCCAAGGCTCTGCACCAGACCGGAAGCGCTGGCCGGAGCTACGGAGGCAGGAATGGGGTTGGTATCTGAGATCTTCACTTAAAGAAAGTTTTACCGGATTTGGGCGCGCTTGTCTTTCTTTTTATCAAAGTGTCTGAAATTGAGGCATATTGTATGAATTCAGGACACTATTGCATCGATTTTAATAGAACCCGCTGATTATGATTAGCTTACGGGCGGGCGACTCGTTTTCTCAAAGTGTTCCACGTGGAACATATTCATTCTACTGGCTTTATTGGCATGTTAACTCGATAATTAACAGCAAGAATTTTGGAAATATTTATCGTTGTCTATCCGGTCTCGAAGTTGTTGCAAACAATCAAAAACGGGCGGCCCATCCCTTTCGCGTTCTTTGCGAAAAGACTGGAATACCACGAATCCATGCTTGACAGCGCTCATCCCAGCTTTGCGATCCACTTGCGGAACTCGGCCGCTGGCTTGGGCTGACGGAAGAGCGCGCCGGCGATGGCGACGAGTGTGGCTCCGGCAGTGAGTGCTTCGGCCGCCGTGGCCAGCGTGATGCCGCCGATGGCGACCAGCACCGGGCCAGGGCCAGCATCCGCGCGCAGCCGCTTCACGCCGTCCATGCCGATCAGCGGTGAGCTAGTCTGCTTGGTACGCGTCGCAAAGACCGGACCAATCGAGAAGTAATCCGCAGGAGATTCGAGAATCCCTGGAACCATTCCCGTAGCGCCGCCACCGAAGGTTCCGATGATGCGATCCGGGCCGAGCAGCTTGCGGGCATCGGCTGGCTCCATATCGCCAGCGTCCACATGGACTCCGTCAAAGCCAATCTTCTCAATCAGATCGGCACGGTCATCGAGAATCAACTTTACCTGTCCGGCGGGCATTGCGGCGCGCAGAAGGTCGGCATCGGCCAGCAGTTCAGCCTCTGAGCCGCTCTTGTTGCGGTACTCCAGCAGCGTGACACCGGCCTCGGTCAGCCCACCACCCAGCCTGCGCAGGTACTCGGCGTGCCCTGTGGGCGGAATGAAGGAGACATCGAGAATGGGGTAGACTTTGGGAAACTGATAGGAAGAATTCATGTTCTGATCACCATCGACTTTCTCAGAAGCTGTTTCAAAACCAAATGCTGACTGTCTTTGAGCCTTCCCTCAGGGGCTAAAGCCCGACTTTCGTTTTGTTGCGTTTGCGGCACGACTGAAGTCGTGCCCTGACGCTTCTTGCTACTCCGTTGGCATTTTTCCGCAAGCTGTAAAGTCGTGCCCTGATACAAAGCGGGTTGATGAAACACGCTCAAGCAAAACTGCCCGCTTATCCCTTGCGCGCCTCGGCCTCGGCGAGCCATCCGCGGCGCAATCGCTCAGCGGGGATGCTCGAGAGGTAAGGCTTGATGTCCAGGATCGGCGTGCCGTCGAGCATGTCAACACCCCGCACATGAAGAGTACTTCCCTCGCGGCCCAGCAGCTCAACCACCGTGAGGCCGATGGGGTTGGGGCGGCGTGGAGAGCGCGTGGAAAAAACGCCGTGGGGGCGATCGTCGGAGGGCGGTGAAGACATCAAATCGAAGCCGTCGGAGCGGTCGAAGGCCCATAGCACAATGAGATGCGAGTATCCTTCGATGTCGGTGAGTCCTTGCTCAAAGGCGGACAGAATATTGAGCGCGCCCTCCGTCTCATGTTTGGCGCCAAGTCCCTTGGGGATTGCCTCTGTATTTTTGAATGGGCTGCTGACATATCCAATCGGTTGCGGAGTAAACATCGGCGCGAGTGCCTCTGCATTCATACTAAACGCACAACCGGAAACAACATGCCCAGCGATTGGCAATCGCTGGGCTGCTGAGAATTGACAACTGCAAACTGACCACTGACAACTGACCTTATGTCTCGTCCGCCGACGGGCCGTAGGTTCCGGGGATCGGTTTGTTGAGCAGGCGCAGGTAAACGCCTAACTGGGCACGATGGTGGATCAGGTGGTTGAGCACCCAGTCGCGGTAGACCCGATACTTCGTGTCGTCGATCCAGGCATGGCCGCCGGAGACAAATTTCCAGTTCTCATCCCACTTTACAGGCGCGAAGCTGGCCAGCGCGGCTTTGGCCGCAGCAACCTCCTTATCGTAGCGCTCCAGCAGCGCCTTGGTGGATGCGGGAATATAGGGTTCCCACTTGTGGTCAGCCGGAAACTCCAACTTGCTTTTGGTCAGAGTTGAAACCGTCCACTCCCCGGCGGTCTCCGAGATGTGCCCTGCTAACCGGCCCAGGCTCATGGATTTAGGGTGTGGCTTGAAGGTGAAATCAACGTCCTCGGGGATAGCCGCGAGTAGCTTGCGCGTGCGGGTGGCCTCGCGATCAAATTCGGCAATCAATTCTTTCTGAAAGTCCATTCGGCAACCTCCATGTTGCGAAATCAGCTTACAACAAGATGCGCACAAAAAGCGAAGATAAAGCGATAATTTATCCCAAGCTACGGCTGCCTGTCGATTCAAGCCTGCCGGAAGCGTGTGGAAACAAAAGCCGACGAAAAGGCCTCCTGCCAACCCTTCTCCGGCGGAACAGGTCCGGGCGGCGGCGAGCCCTGTGGCGGCACATCGACGGGGAGCGGCAAAAGGGCTAGCGCAGGATCGTCAATCTGCAGATAGTTTCCGTGCTCGTAGTCCCAGTCGTCGGGAAGTTCGAAGGGCGGACGGAAGTTTGCCGGCCAGGGCTTAACTGGACCGCGATGCCCCAGAGCGGCGCGCCACCATGGATGGCCTTCGGCGATGATGCCGGCAATGAAATTTCCCAGCGGAAAGGCCGCCGAGAGCACCTCATCCTTCTTGGAAGCGAGGAGGGAGATCGTACCAATCTTCTCGGCCGCAGATTGGAACTCTGTATTCAAACAGTTGTCGTCAATGGCGCCCGCCATTATCGTTATGCCGCGCACCGGCAGGATTAGATGGGAGATGGTGGAGAGTATGACGCGCGCCCCCAGGCTGTGCGAGGCAAAGGAAATGCTGGCCGCATCCTGAAAGTGGTCGTCGATGAACTGCGCGAACAGGCTTCCAGCCTCGTTGGCGATCTTTGGCTCCTCAGGATAATCGAGCCCGTGCGCCCAGACCGAGTCGCCCGGCCACAGCAAGCCCACAAAATCCCAGTAAGGCTGCGGCAGTTGCAGCAGACTTTCCCAGTTCGACAGGCAACTGACGCCGTCGGCGCGATTCACGTTGAAGCCATGAGTTGCGATGAGCACGTTGCGGCCACGAATGGAGGCCAGCAGATCACTCAATCTCAAGCTCAAGTACGGTCCGCCGGGCGTGGATTGGCTGATGCTGACGGAGGCGGCAAGACCACCACCAACAGGCGAAAGACGGCAATCGAGGAAGTACGTCATGGCGGCCTACTTCTTCACCAGCTGCATGGTATTGACAGCGGCAGCCAGGGCGCTGGACAGGTCCTTGGCGATGGGCGCGAGAGGCGTGGCCAGCAAGCCGACCAGTAGCGCAAGGATGAGGTCCGTAGAGTGCCAGAAATGATAGGTGCCCACCAGCGACCACCCACCCACCATGGCCAAAACCACGGCGACATAGGCTGCGAGGGTGCGCGTCCAGTTGCGATACTTCTGCTCGGAGAGCTGGTAGGCCTCATCGAGCAGAGCGATCACAATCAGGTCGAAGCGCGCGTAGGCGTCGCCCTGGGGCTGGGAAAGAGGGGTTCCGGTAGCAATATTGGCTGCCAACGCACTCAGCACGGCCGGATCAACGTTGGTTTTCACGGCGACGGCGGACGCGTTGCTCGCGCTCAGGTGCAGTTTGATGAGCGACTTTGCAATGGCCTTCTGGCTGGCAAGATCGACGCCATTGACCCAATTAGCCTCCAGCGTCTTGAGAATATCGGTCTGCATCATAGCGTTAACCGGGTCGCCCGCACCTGCTCCCTCTGGGGTCAGGCCCGCAACCACCTCTTGAATATGCTTCAAACCGATCCGATTGATGCCTCTGAAGGACGACTTGGCCGCGTCTACTAGACCAAAGGCTGCCGTTCCGAGTCCACCAATTGCGGTGATAACCTGCCCAAGCTGGTATTCCTGCAAACTATGCATCATTGTTCGCGCCTCCACTTGATTTGAAACTCTACAAAAAAAATGCCCAACAGTAAAGAAAGATTCATATTTGCACAGGAAAAATATGGATTTTAAACCGCTATTCGAGCCTATTCGATCTTGTTCCCGTGTATTCAGTTCTTCTCGGCCAGAAAGTTCTCCATGAACTTGGTGTCGAAGATGCCTGCGCGGAAGCCGGGATCGGCGAAGATGGCACGGTGCAGCGGGATCGAGGTCTCAATGCCCTGGACGATGAACTGACTGAGCGCGCGCTCCATCTTTGCAATCGCCTCGGCGCGGTCACGGCCGTGGACGATGAGCTTGGCAATCAGCGAATCGTAGTAAGGCGGCACCATGCTCTCCGCGTACTGTGCGGTGTCAACGCGCACGCCGTTGCCGCCGGGGACATGGAAGACCGTGATCTTGCCCGCTGAAGGGGTGAACTTCTGCGGATGCTCGGCATTGATGCGGCACTCAATGGAGTGGCCGCGGATCTCGAGCTTGGCGGGCAGAATGGCTTCCAGCCGCTCTCCGCTGGCGATGAGCAACTGCGCCTTTACCATGTCTACGCCGGTGATGGCCTCGGTGATGGGGTGCTCGACCTGGATGCGGGTGTTCATTTCGATGAAGTAGAGCTGGCCGTCCTCGTCCATTAAGAATTCAACCGTGCCGGCGTTCTGGTAGCCGATCTCCTTGAGGCAATGGCAGAGGGTGCGGCCAATTTCCTCGCGCATCCTGGGCGTTACCTTCAGGCTGGGCGCCTCTTCGATAAGTTTTTGATGGCGACGCTGGATGGAGCACTCGCGCTCAAAAAGCGAGACTACGTTGCCGTGCTCGTCGGCCAGCATCTGAAACTCAATGTGGCGCGGGTTTTCGACGAACTTTTCCATGTATAGCTCGCCGTTGCCGAAGGCGTTTTCGGCCTCGGTGGAGGCTGCGTGGAAGAGATTGGGCAGCTCCTCGTGGGCGCGCACGATTCTCATGCCGCGCCCGCCGCCGCCTGCCTTGGCCTTGAGGATGACCGGATAACCCACCTTTTTTGCCCAGTCCTGTGCCTCCTCGACGGTGGCAACTACGCCGTCGGAACCGGGGAGAATGGGCACTCTGGCGTGCTTCATCGCCTGGCGCGCTTTATCCTTCTCGCCCATCAGGCGGGTGACCTCGGGCGGCGGGCCGATGAACTTGATGTTGGAGGCGCGGCAGACTTCGGCGAAGTTGGCGTTCTCGCTGAGCAGGCCGTAGCCGGGATGAATCGCGTCAACATCGGCGATCTCTGCCGCGCTGATAACCGCCGGCACGTTGAGATAGCTGTCGGCCGCGCGTGGCGGGCCGATGCAGATGGCCTCGTCGGCAAAGCGCACGTGCAGCGAGTCGCGGTCGGCTTCGCTGTAAACGGCGACCGTGCGAATGCCGAGCTCTTTGCACGCATTTATAACGCGCAGCGCGATTTCACCGCGATTGGCAATCAGTACCTTACGAAGCATTCATGACCCTTTGAGCGGGCTAGCTGGGTTAAGGTGTTAGTCCGGGGCTAGCTCTGCATACTTCCTTACCCCTGCCGGATGGTAAAGAGGGGCTGCCCGAACTCGATGGGCTGGCCGTTGGAAACCAGGCACTTGACGATCTCGCCGCTAACGTCGGACTCGATCTCGTTCATCAGCTTCATGGCCTCAACGACGCCGATGACCTGACCCTTGGCCACGTGATCGCCGGGAGCGACGAACGGCGCGGCGCCGGGCGAAGGCGAACCGTAAAACGTGCCGACGATGGGAGACTTGAGCAGGTGCAGGCCCGCTTCCGGGTCAACGGCCTGAAGCGCTGGCGCGGGTGTCGGCTGGCTTATCGCGGCGTGCGCTGCCGCTGGCGGAGCCGAACCGATCAGACGCGCCAGGTCGGCCAACCCTGCCGATGAAGCCTCCGTAGGGTTGAATTTGAGCCGGATCTTCAGGTCGCCGCGGTCCAGATCGAACTCGGCAACTTTATATTCCTTCAAGAATTCAATCAGCTGTTTCAGATCTGCAATGTCTTGTGCTTTCATTCCGTCCTTGATCTCCAGCCATCGGGCCGGAGGGGCTAATCAAAGTTCGATGAGGGCCTTGGGCGCCGGGGTGAGCACCTGACCACCGCTGCGGGTTACAGCCACCATATCTTCGATGCGAATGCCATAGCGTCCGGCTAAATATATTCCCGGCTCGATGGTGATGACCATGCCGGGGAGCAGCCTGGCTGTCTCCGCGGCCCCAATGCGCGGCGGCTCGTGAATCTCCAGGCCGAGACCATGGCCGGTGGAGTGGGAAAAAGCCTCCGCCAATCCTGCCTTGCGCAGCACGCTGCGAGCTGCCTCGTCAACCTCCGCACAGCTTACGCCCGAACCTACTGCGGCAACCGCAGTCTCCTGAGCCTCCAATACCGCCTCATAGGCGGCGCGCTCATTGGACTTCGGTTTACCCAGGTACACTGTTCGGGTCATATCCGAGCAATATCCATTGAGAATAACACCGAAGTCTAAGGTTACAAAGCCTCTGCGGGGCAGCTTGGCGGCGGTGGCGCGGCCGTGGGGCATGGCTGAGCGAACACCGGAAGCAACGATGGTCTCAAAGGACATTCCCTCGGCTCCGAGCAGGCGGGCCTGGTGCTCAAGCTCCGCAGCCACTTCAAACTCCGCCATGCCGGGCCGGATAAAGCCCAGAATGTGCTCGAAGAGCTTGCAGCCGGTCAGCGCAGATTCAATCATAAGCGCCAGCTCGTTCTCGTCCTTGATCTGGCGCAGCGGCATTACCAGGGGCGTGGCCAGCGCGGAGAGAAAGCTGCGGCGAAGCCGGGTGGGCAGCGCGGCCCGGTAGCGAGCCAAATTGGCAACCGAGGTCTGGGTCGGGTCGAAGCCGGCAAACTCGACTCCGGATTGCGCTGCCAGCCACTGAACGGCGGCAACGGCCGGTGAGCTGGAAACGATCTCCACCTGCGCGACGGAAACCTCGGCGGCGGCCTGGGTTTTGTAGCGGCCATCGGTAAAGAGGCGCGCAGAACGGCGCGTAACGGCCAGCGCGGCGCTGGAGCCTGTGAAACCGGAGAGATAGCGAAGATCGGGCAGATGGGTAACCAGCAGGCCATGAAGGCCAGCTTTGGTCAGACGGCGGCGGAGGAGGCCTATGCGGCGAAAGTGGTCCACTTGTTGAGGATAACAGGGGCAGAGATTCTGAGTCGGGACTAGTACCGGAATCTCTGCATGCACATCAAGGGCGGCTAGGCTTAGGAGCGGGCTATATTGTTATTGGCTTTTTTAGCAAAACATAGTTGCCAAGCTCATCAGCCCAAGCGGAAATTGCTTCCCACCCTTCAGCTCCCTTGCGATTGAGAATCTCAATAAAGTGGGCAACCGGCTCATCCTTGTGCACGAAGATCGTACTTTTTTTGTACCTGCGTTTCATGCGTGGCTTCCTTTCTGTGTCCTCTGATGATGTTCCTGTCGTTAAAACGCCGGCCGGACTGGCTTCTTCTCGCGCGGGTCGAGTACGGCATCGGCGGCGTGCTGGTCGCTCTGGCGGTCCATCCACTCGTCGAGGCGGGAGCGCTTGAAGCGCCAGCGGTTGCCGAGCTTGAAGGCGGGCACGAAGCCTTCGGAGGCGTACTTGTAAAGCGTATCGGAGGAGATTCCGAGGTAGTCCGAGGCCTGGCGAATATCCATGACTTCGCGCATCTCAGGGACGAGCAAATTGGAGCGAATTGCGGAACTGCGCATGGTTTCCTCCGGCACGTACGATTGCCTTAGGTTGGATTCCGGCTAACCTGCCGGTACTTTTGTATATAACGCGGTTTCGCTGGGCATTTCAAGGGATTTCAGGCATTTACGGGAAATTCATCGGCTTTGGGGATTCCGATTTGGGAGGCTTTCTGAGCAAATTCCAGCCCAAAACGCAGCCGGTTGGGGCGCAGATACTGCCTGCCCCAAGAACTTGCGTTGTTACGCCGGATGGTGCATTCCAGTTCTATTTCTGGCCGTCGCGCCGGTGCAGGGTGGGTCTATCGTCGCCGCTGGAGGTGCCGGCTTTGCGCAACGAAGGTATGTTGGTGTTCTGGGAGTCGGTGAGGCGGCGCTTGTTTTCGATGCGCGCCAGCCTCATCTTCACGTCGTCAAACTCCGAAGTGGTCACCATGTACTGGTCGCGCGCTGGGAGAATGTGGGCGATCTCGTCTTGAGAGTGGCGGATGCGCGCGGGGGTCTGTGGGTGATCGGCAAAGACCTTGGCCACGGCGCCTGGCTTGCGCTTCTCCAGCGCCCGGATCTTCTCAAAAAACGTAATGAAGGCCTGCGGGTCGTAGCCGGCGCGGTACATGTATTGCACGCCCAGGTAATCGGCCTGGGTCTCGAATTCGCGTGAAAACTGCATGAAGGCGACGGGCACGCCGAGTGAAGCGGCTTCGTAGACGCCGACGCCCGTCCAGCCGCCGATGAAGATCAACGGAATGGAGCCAATCTGGGCGTAGTTCTGGCGCGTCATCTCGCGCGCAGCATGGTGGGCGCAGACGTGTGCGATCTCGTGTGCCATTACCCCGGCCAGTTCCGCCTCCTCGTCGGCATTCAGGATCAGACCGGAGTTGACATAGAAGAAGCCTCCGGGCAGTGCAAAGGCGTTGATCTCGTCCGAATCGATCACTTTGATGGTGAACGGCACCTTGCAATCGGAGTTATTGACGATGTTTTGCCCGATGCGGTTCACATACTCGGTGACCACCGGGTCGGTAATGAACCTGGTGCTCTTCTCGATCTGCAGAGCATACGTCCTGCCCATCTTGATCTCGGTGTCGGTCGAGTAAAAGTTTCTGAATCCGCGACCGCCGATGTCGCGAATGCCCACGGCGTCTACGTCGTCGATGGAGCCTGACTTCACATTGACCATCTGACTGCCCGGCTCAATCACTTTGTCAGGAGTGACTGTGGCAGGCGGAGTATCGCCGCCCACCGGGGTGGTTCCGGGAGCAGGCTGGTCCTTTGGATTGGGAGCGGGAGGATTCGTTGCGGAGGGTTTGGCCGTGGAGGTGTCCGCTGTCACGGAAGTGGTTCCCGGATCCGACTGTGCTGTGGGCGTGTTCGATGGAGGCTTGCTCGATGGAGTGGACTGTGTCCAGGCCGCCATAGCAAACACCAATCCCGCCAGCGCCGCCGCTTGGTAAGCGATCCGAACAGTCTTCATGCGCTCACCTCCAGCACAAATCTATTCTCGCAGCCTTAAGCCAAGCTGGCCAGCGCCGCACATGTGGGCCGAGCTGCTTAGTCGCATCATTTGACGCTAAAATCCGCTCGTTAGCACAAATAGAAGCGAGTTTCGACCCGATTGCCGATTCCCTCCCCTGGTCGCCTATACGGGCCAATCGGAGAATTGTTCTTCGGCGTTCAAGCCGGCGCACGAGGAGTGTGTCGAGGGGGAAATCGGACTGGATGAGCAATATTGAACAGAAATGGCTCTGGGTGCGCACGAGAATAAATTTGATCGCGATCTGCGACGGAATGGTGGTGTGTGTTGGAGGGTGCGTACTCAGTGCGGCCCTCTACGATATTGCGTTAACGAATTAATAGCGTTCAAGGAGCCTAACCCATGCGTTTACAACGACTTTGCTTCCTGATTCTGCCTCTTCTTACACTCCCGGCCTTTGCTGACTCTTTCACGCTCGGATCCGCGGTCAGTTTCGGGCTTCTCGGCGGCACAGTATCGAATACCGGAACCTCTATTGTCACGGGCGATGTTGGGGCCACGACCACGGTTACAGGTTTCTACCCCACGGGGACCGCAACCGGTACTGTTTATCCAGCACCGAGTGATCCGACCGTTACAGCGGCGTACAACGACATTTTCGGCTCCGTCGGCGCATTCAGCACGGCGAAGGGTATGACATCCACGGGGACATTTACAGGCACGACGAGTCAGACTTTCACTGCAAACCCCTCTGGAATCACTGTAATCGCGTCTAATGGCACCATTTCGACAGCCACAGGGATCAATCTTACCTTCGATGCTGGAAGCAATCCCTCGCCAATTTTCATTATCCAAATTCCCGGGGCCTTGACCGTGAATGGCATTATGACATTTACTTTGGGGTCCGGAGTGCAGGCGGACAATATCTTCTGGATCATCGAAGGCTCTCCGACGGGCGCGCCTGGGGACGCCACGATCAGCGGCTCCGGATATAACATCTTTGACGGAAACATTATAGCGGGAGACACCTTCACCATGTCCGCCGTGCCGGGAGGCAGTGGGACGCTTGCGGGCACCATCAACGGCTGTGTGTTTGCAGAGAACGCGAACACCTTGGCCGGCACGACGGACGTTGGCGGCTGCGCTGACACCAGCGCCGGCAGCTCCGGCTCCACAGGGGGCGGCGGCACTGGCGGCACTGTTGTCCCTGAGCCAGGAAGCATGGCCCTGCTCGGGTCGGGGCTGATTGCTCTGGCCGGATTTGTGCGGCGCTGGCGGCACAGCTAGGCCTTTCTCCTCGCTGAACCGTAGACCTCAGAATCAGGAATTATCCGCTTGCAACAACGCCCCCTCCGCAAAGGTGGGGCGTTTTTGTTGTGGGAGCGCAGGAAGCTGCATCCTAATGGCAAGTGCCTAGTCGTAATATTCCAGGCCGAGGTGGGTGATCAGCCCCTCGCCCATGATGTGGCGCAGGGTGTTCTTCAGCTTCATGGACTGGATGAAGAGGTCATGCTCGGGATAGAGGCCGGCAGCCGTCTGCGGCGACTTCAGATAGAAGCTCAGCCACTCCTGAATGCCGATGGAGCGCAGCGATGGCGCGCGCTTGGCCAAGTCGAGAAAGAGCACCAGGTCGAGCGCGATGGGCGCTGCCAGAATCGAGTCGCGGCAGAGAAAGTTCACCTTAACCTGCATGGGATAGCCCAGCCAGCCGAAGATATCGATGTTGTCCCAGGCCTCTTTGTCATCGCCGCGCGGCGGATAGTAGTTGATGCGAATTTTGTGGTAGAGATTCTTGTAGAGGTCGGGGTACAGTTCCGGCTGCAGAATGTATTCCAGCGAGCCCAGCTTTGACTCTTCTTTGGTTTTGAACGATTGCGGGTCGTCCAGCACCTCACCATCACGATTGCCCAGAATGTTGGTGGAGAACCATCCGGAAACGCCCAGCAGGCGCGCCTTGAAGGCCGGCGCCAGAACGGTCTTCATGAGGGTCTGGCCGGTCTTGAAGTCCTTGCCGCAGATGGGCGCGGCGTTGCGCTTGGAGAGCTCGATCATGGCCGGCGTGTCCACCGTCAGGTTGGGCGCTCCATTGGCGAAGGGCACGCCCTCGCTGAGCGCCGCGTAAGCGTATATCTGTGACGGCGCAATGGCGATGTCGTCGCTGTCGAGGCCCTTTTCGAAGGCTTCGATGCTTTGATGCACGGCCGTTGGCTCGATAAATATCTCCGTAGACGCGGCCCAGATCATCACCACTCTGTCCACGGTCTTCTTAAAGGCGCGAATATCGGCGACCACCTGATTGGCCAGGTCGCGCTTGTTCTTGCCCTTCTTGACATGGGTGCCGTTGAGGCGCTTCACGTAGTACTGATCAAAGACCGCCGGCAGCGGCTTGATGGTTTCCAGGTAGGGCTTCAATTGCTGTAGTGTCTTCTCGTCAAGCACCTTGGCGTGCGCGGCCGACTCGTAGACGTTGTCGGCGTAGATGTCCCATCCCGCGAAGACCAGGTCTTTCAGGTCAGCCAGCGGCACAAAGTCCTTGATCAGCGGGGAGGCGTTGTCAGTGCGCTTGCCCAGGCGGATGGTGCCCATCTGCGTCAGCGAACCGATCGGCTTAGCCAGTCCACGACGGACGGCCTCGACTCCGGCGATCATGGTGGTTGCGACGGCGCCCAGGCCGACTACCATCACTCCGAGTTTGCCTGTTGCGGGTGCAACCTTGCCTGCTGTCTTATTGCTGTTCTGCTCTCCAGTTCCCATTGTTTCTCCTACCGTATTTTTTGATGGCGCCGGATACACGGGCCGCTTAAAACGAATTCAGAAAACTTCTGCAATGTGCTTCTTACCAAGCGACATACATCACTTGTCGGGTTACGTTGATTCCGCATGCCTGGCGCGCTTTACATGCGACAAGATGAACCAGACGACGCCCGCCAGCAGCGCGATCTCGATCACGGGATGAAAGCGGTGGAACGCCTGGTAGAAACGCGGGTCCGTGTGCCATCTCTCACCCAACTTCATGCCTACGTAGGCCAGAAAGAAGCACCACACACCGGAACCTATAGAGATGTAGATGTGAAAGCGCAGCCGCGGCATCTTTGCAATTCCCGCCGGGAAGGCAATAAACGTCTGCACTATCGGCAAGCACCGCGCCACCAACACGGCGATCGATCCATACTTTTCAAAGAACCAGGTCATGCGGTCCAGATCGTGGCGGCTCATCAGTACCCACTTGCCATAGCGTTCCACCAGCGGCCGGCCGCCCTTGGCGCCGATCCAATACGCCAATGCCGAGCCAAGATTGCAGCCCACCACACCCGCCGCCACCACCAGATAGAGATTAAAGCGCCCCAGATACACCAGATACCCGGAAAACGTCATGATAATCTCCGAGGGCAGCGGAATGCAGGCTGCATTGATTCCCATCAGCGCAACAATGCCGGCGTATCCGCCCATGTCGATTACGTGGGTTACAAACTGCACGAGCAGTGTAATAATTTTTTCGTTCATGAGCGTTCCCAGTATATAAGCCCATAGTGAGCGATGGATACTCTTGCGGCTTGATAGAGATGGAAAAGAGAAATGCACACGTCTGCAACTTTACTTTGCTAGGATGAGAAGGTGATTGCAAGCTGGATTTGAGTTGGAGGAGAGTGCCTTGACCGATTTTTCCCCTGTACCTTTGACCCTGGAAGGCTCGTATGTGCTGCATCAGTTCTTCCGCTTCGACTGGAAGGCGTGGCGGTCCTGCGCGAACGGCGAACGTGAGGCGATTGCCGCTGATGCCGTTGTCGCACTTCAGCGTTTGGAACGCGCTGGACCGGATGCACCTGTGCGGACAGCGCTTTTCTCGCAGTTGGGCCACAAGGGCGACCTGGTTCTAATTCATTTTCGCTACTCGCTGGAAGCGCTCAATCAGGTCGAGCTCGATTTGGCGCAGACCAAGCTGTACGACTATCTCGATCTGCGCCACTCGTATGTGTCGGTGGTCGAACTCGGCCTTTACGAGTCGAGCCGCAAGACCTGGGAAGCTGCCGCCGCAAAAGGCCTTGAGCCGAACACTCCCGAATTTCAGGCGGAAGTGGCCGCCAGTCTCGAGCGCGCCTCCGCCGCCATGGCCCCGCGCCTCTTCCCCGCCGTCCCGGAGACGAAGTACCTCTGCTTCTATCCCATGGATCGCAAGCGCGGCGAGACGGTCAACTGGTACACGGTGCCTTTTGCGGACAGGCAGCGCATGATGCACGAGCACGGGTTGATTGGGAGGCGCTACGGCGACGTGGTGAAGCAGATCATCTCCGGGTCGATTGGATTCGATGACTGGGAGTGGGCCGTGGACCTCTTCGCCGACGATCCGGTGGTCTTCAAGAAGCTGATCTACGAGATGCGGTTTGACGAGGTCAGCGCCGTCTATGCGCTCTTCGGACAGTTTTTTATCAGCGTGAGGCTGCCGATGGAGAAGATTGGCGACTGGCTAAGCGGCAGTTTATGATTTTTCCATCGAGTGGAGTGGAGCATGGGACAATTCACTAATATTTGCCGAAGTACCCGTTCTGCGATCCTCAAGGCAAATCTGTTTCTTGCATTTGGAGTCTGTCTGTTTGTATCTGGCTGCAAGGGAGGTTCGGAGACGACTTGGTCCGCAGAATCTCGATCACCAGATGGAAAGATGATCGCAACTGCTCGAACAATTGTTAGTAGCGGGTTTGGAACAGGTAGTTATTCGAGCTCAGTATCACTGAACTGGACCACGGGGTCACAGCGGCCAGTGGATATTCTAGTTTTCACCGATGCTCCAGCCGAACCGGAGAATACAAGTGTAGTCGGGATAAAATGGTTAACCCCTAAGCACTTGGAACTGACGTATATGGGGAACCGAACGATTGGTTTCCAGGCCGCAAAGTGTGATGGAGTCGATATCTCAGTAATTGGACTACCAGATAAAACTCACGTGATATCGGAAGCGCGATCGCCAGATATGCTATGGCTTGCGTATGCGCAGTTGGAGGAGCGAGGTGTACCCGGAAACGCCTTTTTTCATACCAGCGTGTATCTGAGCTGGGTCAATGGGATCATTGGTTCGCAGCCCATTGAGATCTTGCACTTTTCGCCAGAAACGGAATCAATATCAAGCAATACACATACCTCGGTGAAATGGACGGACACAACTCATCTGGATGTGACATACGATGGGCACGCAAACGTCGAAACAAAACTCGCAAAATGCAGCTATGTCAACATATCTCTGAAATATTCTTCTAACAACACAATCAGGCCTTGATAACAGGATGGGAAAATACACCTCTTCTCTACTGAACAACGAAACTCCACGCCGGGTGCCCCCAAGTCTCACTTCTGAGACCTGGGAGTCCGTGCGTTTCAACCGGTTTCGCGCTACAATCTATCCATGAACCGCTCTGCCGCCGAAGTTCTCGAAGATGTGCGTCGCCTGCCCCCCAGCGACTTCGATTGGCTGCTCGGGGAACTGCTCCAGGGAGGAGACGGCTCCAGCGCCGCGGAGATCGACGCCGCATGGAAGGCCGAGGTTGAGCGTCGCGTCGCCGAGATTGATTCCGGGGCTGTGGAGATGCTTCCCCTCGAAGGCGTTCTCTCTCGCATGGACGCAAGGATTCTGGCGCGGCAGCGCGGATGAAGCCAGCAAGCGTCCATCCTGAAGCCGAGGCCGAAGCGGATGAAGCGTTTGAATGGTACTGGTCACGGAGCGAGTCTGCCGCATTGGCCTTTAACGCCGAATTGAGAGGGGCTTTCGGCTTTCTGCAAAGATCGCCACAGATGTGTGCCCTCTACCTGCGAGAGACGCGCCGGGTGTTGCTTCACCGCTTCCCTTACTTTGTCGTCTTCCGTGAGCTGCCCCGCAAGATTCATATCATTGCCGTGGCACACGCCAAGCGCCGTCCCGGTTACTGGCGTGGAAGAATATAAACACACGCTATGCCAGAGACAAAGCAATCACGCACACCACGCGGCCCCCTCTCCATCAACCGCATCGCCTCCATCGTCAAAGGACTCGACGAAGCCTATCCCAATGTCGAGTGCGCGCTCAAGCATCGCTCGCCGTGGGAACTGCTGGTGTCGACGATTCTATCCGCGCAATGCACCGACGTGCGCGTGAACATGGTGACGCCGGAGTTGTTTAAGCGCTTCCCTACCCCGGCGGCGATGGCCAAGGCTACGCTGCCGCAATTGGAAGCTCTGATTCGGACCACTGGCTTTTATCACAACAAGGCCAAATCGATTCAAGGAGCAGCGCGCAAGATCGTCGCCGAATTTGGTGGGCAGGTTCCGCGGACGCTGGCCGAACTCATTACCCTCCCCGGCGCGGCGCGCAAGACAGCCAACGTCGTTCTTGGCGTCGCCTTTGGCAAGGCCGAAGGCGTGGTGGTGGACACGCACGTCTTCCGCATCGCGCGCAGGCTCGGCTTGGCCAAAGGCGACACGCCTCAAAAGGTCGAGCAGGAGTTGATGCGGATTCTGCCGCAAAACCGCTGGATCGGATTCTCGCATCAGATTATTCATCACGGCCGCGCGGTTTGCGAGGCGCGCAAACCCAAATGCGACCGTTGCAACCTGGAGCAGATTTGCAACGCCAAAGACAAAACCTGGCAATCCTGAATTTGCTCAGGCAATTTCATCTTCACATTTGCAGATAATTGCCTTCGACCGGCGCACAATCAAAGAATGCAAAAGATCCATAGTCGTGAGTGTCTCTATTCTCTATTCCCTTGTCCCTGAAATGGGGTACCCCCCTCCCCCCCTAAGATATTTTTGATTTGACGGGAATATTTGCAGATAATTTAATCCTGCCTGAAATCAATGCCTTGCAATGACCACTAATGTGGAAAATATATTATCTGCAAATTGACGATATTTTGTGCGTCCGGCTCAGCAGCAGTATCTACGCTCGCCGCAATCTGGAGCAAGTATGTACGGAGAAAGATAAAACGTGGCGTTCATGAGCAGCTAGTGCTAAGAACGTGTGATTTGGTAATTTTGCCTGGATATGTGCGGGCGAGGACGCCCGCACGACAGCCGGTCTAGAGACCGGCGCTACATTCCTGACCTTACAAATTCAAGCAGTCACGGCACTAATCACGTTCTTTGCGCGCTAGCCTCACGATGTTGCCAAGGAGCGCCAGCCCGAGACCCAAAACAAAGATCCCCCAGATAAAGTACAGACAGAAGTTACCAAAGCCACTCCCCCACGAGCCCGCCAAGATATAGACTCCGCGGGTATCGAGCCATACCACCCCAATGGAAAGGACCGCGCTAAGAATAAGCAAAACGATTCCAAGCCGTAACATCGATTTCTCCCCCAGTTTATAATTAACCGATTAGTATACTCCGGATTAAGTTCGGCGAAGCACCTGAACGACCACGGCAATCAGGCCAGGAATATCGGAAGTCACTGCCTCGACGGCTGGCGGCCAGCCAAGCTCGCGCAGCGTCTGGCTGGTGATGGGTCCGATGGAGACCGCCGGAACCGCGGCAAATGGCCACGCAACTCCGGCCACGCGGGCGGCTTCGGCCAAATGCGTTGCGCTGGAACTGCTGGTAAAGGTTGCGGCGGCGATTCCATTCTGGAGAGCTCGACGTAGTAACTCCGGTGCGGCCTCTGGCAGGAGGTTGCGGTAGGCGTCCACCACATCGACCTCGGCTCCAGCAGAGCGCAAGGCATCGGGAATCACGTCTCGGGCAACGGCGGCACGGGCCAGCAGGATTCTCTGGCTGGATGGCCGATTCTGAAGCGATTGCAACAGTCCTTCAACCAGGCTTTCAGCCACGTAGGCCTGCGGGACAAAAGTGACCTGCAAGCCAGCCTCGCGCGCAGCAGTAGCCGTTGCTTTGCCGACCGTCGCCACTTTCAATTGAGCCGGCTGCGCCAGTGCAATCCGCAACGCCGCAGCACGATCCGTGAGCGCTCGTACCGCATTGGCGCTGGTCAGAATCAGCCAATCGTAGCTGTCGAGCTGGTGCAAGGCCGCATCCAGCGGCTCGAAGCTGGCCGGAGGACTAATCTCCAGCACCGGAACCTCGACCGGCACTGCGCCCAGCGCGCGCAAGCCGTCGCTGAGTTTGCCTGCCTGATGCGCGGCTCGAGTGACCAGTACCCGGCGTCCTGTAAGCGGAAGCGCACTCACTGCAGGCCTCCGGCAGCCGCAAGCAGCGGCCCGGCTCCTGCGTCCATCAGTTTTTGTGCTACAAGTCGGCCCAGCGCTACGGGGTCTGTGCCTGCATGAGGAGCGCGATGATGGACGCGCACGGCTTTGCCCGTCTCTGGGGCGGCAACAACAGCAAAGACTTCGTCCCACAGCTCCGTTCCTTCTCGCAAAGCGGCGCGGCAGTAAATGCCGATAGGAACCTGGCAGCCTCCGCCAAGTGCGGCAAGCGCTGCCCGCTCGACGGTCACAGCAAATCGTGTGGGCACATCGTTAAGGAAAGTCACTGCCGTAATGGTGACAGCATCGTTTTTGCGGGTCTCGATACCTAGCGCACCTTGCCCAGCAGCGGGACAAAAATCCTGGGGCTCGAGCCGCTGGCGAATCCACTCGGTTTTTTCCAGGCGATCAAGGCCGGCCGCGGCCAGCAAAATTGCATCCACCTGACCCTCGGCCAGCTTGCGCAAGCGCGTGTCCACATTGCCACGAAATTCGACAGCATTGATGTCGGGCCGCACAGCCTTCAACTGCGCGCGGCGGCGCTGGCTGCTGGTGCCCACGCACGCGCCTTGTGGCAACGCCGCAAGATTTTCATAGTTCACCGAAACGAAGACGTCTCTCGGATCTACTCGCTCCGGCGTGGCAGCCAGCGTAAAGGGCTCCGCCAGCTTGGTGGGCAGGTCCTTGAGCGAGTGAACGGCCAGGTCCACGCTTCCGGCGGCCAAAGCCTCCTCGATCTCCTTGGTGAACATGCCTTTGGAACCAACCTGGGCGAAGGTGACAAGTTGCAGCCTGTCACCGGTAGTTTTAATGATCCGGATATCGACATTGTGGCCTTCGTTCCGGAGCAAGGCAGCGATATGGTTAGCCTGCCAGAGGGCCAGTTGAGAGCCGCGGCTACCGATGCGAAGGTTCATTTGCGGTCCGCCTCGCTGCTCTCGTCCACTTGTGCGTTACCTTCTTCAGGAATCTCGGCGCGAGCGGGCAATGACCAAGTCTCGCAGAGCGCATCCAGCCGTGTGGCATCGTTCTCGCGAGCAGCTTGCTTAAGCGCCTGCATGGGCGGGTGAAGAAATTTGTTGACCAGCCCGCGTGTGAGCGCCTCGACAGCCGCAATCTGTTCCGCGCTCAGCGGTCCAAGGTGAGCCTGCGCGCGCTTGAGCTCCGCCTGGCGAATCTCCTCTGCCTGGCGCTGCAGAGCGACAATGGCCGGAGCTACGTTGACGGTAAGCTGCCGCTGGTGGAATCGCTCGACCTCGCCGGCAATCATCGCCTCGGCTGCAGCAGCTTCGCGGCTGCGCTCGGAGAGGTGCGCCACGGCTACCTGTTGCAGGTCGTCAATATCATAAACAAAAATGCCCTCCAGCTTTCCCATCTGCGGGTCCACGTCGCGGGGCACGGCGATATCGATGAAGAACATGGGCCGGTTGCGGCGGCGATGGAGAAAAGCCTGGCCGTGTTCGCGGCGGAAGATGGGATGCGGCGCGCCGGTGGAGCTGATGACAATGTCTGCCTGGCTGGCCGCGTCGTAAAGCTCTTCAAATGGGATGACCTGGCCCGCAAAGGCTTCCGCCATGCGCCGTGCGCGCTCCAGGGTTCGGTTGGTGACCAGAATCGCGCCGGCTCCCTGTTGGACAAGATGGCGAGCGGCCAGTTCGCTCATCTTGCCCGCGCCAACCAGGAAAACCGTGCGGCCCTGGAGCGAGCCGAAGATTTTGCGCGCCAGCTCCACGGCTACCGAAGCGATGGAAACGGAATTCGAACCGATCTCCGTCTCGGTGCGGACCCTTTTGGCGGCGGCAAATGTGCTTTGCAATAGGTGTTCAAGCTGTCCGCCTACTGTGCCCGAGGCGCGCGCCACGGCAAAGGCCTCTTTGACCTGGCCGAGAATCTGCGGCTCGCCTACCACCATGGAGTCCAGGCTGGCGGCCACACGGAAGAGATGCCGGACGGCCTCCTGGTCGCGATGCTCGTAGAGGTGAGGGGCCAGCAGCGCGGGATCGAGTCCGAAATGCCGGTGCAGGAAGCTGGCTAATTCAATGGCAGGCGACTCAACGGCAGACAGAATCTCCACGCGGTTACAGGTGGAGACGATCATGCACTCCGTCACTCCGGGCACGGCAGCCAGGGCGTGTATAGTCTCCGGCAGATCTTCGCGGGAGATAGCGATGCGCTCGCGCACCTCGATGGGCGCGGTCTTGTGATTGACGCCGATGAGGACCAGAGTCATTGCGGAACGTACCTGTGGATGCGGCTGATGACGTTGGCTGCCAGCACGGCAAGCATTACGAGAAAGACAGCACCGACGAGATATACGGCTTTGCGGCCACGTAGGCCGGCGCTGCGGCGCACAAAGAGCAGGGTGACGTATACGACCCACAAGACGAAGGAGGCAATGACCTTTGGGTCGTAAAAGTAGGCGGCGCCGCGCGCGGTCTCCTGTGCCAAAACCGAGCCAATGACCAGACCGACGGTCATGCAGGGAAAACCAAACTCAAGCGTCGCGTGGGCGATACGTTCCAGCGTGTCGAGGGGCGGAAGCCAGTCCAGGGGGAGACACCAGGAGTCGTCGCCGGGCTTGCGCTTGCTCTTCAAACGGCGCTCCTGGACGAGGTAAAGCACCGAGGCCAGCAGGCTAAAACCGAGGGCGACGTAGGCCGCCAGCAGTGCGGAAATGTGGGCTACAAGCCAACTGTTGCGCACGCCTTCCGAGGGGAAGGTGTAGCGGTCGGGGCCCAATGAGGGGACAAAAACTGCGAAAAATGTAAGCGGTAATGCGAAGATTCCAAAGGAGATGGCGTCGTAAAGCCACCATACGATAAAAAACAGACCGGCAATAGCCAGTCCCAGCAGCGATTCGACCTCGCGGATGCCGACAGGCATCCAGCGATGAGCCTGGACAAGCATTTCAACGCACGAAACAAAGTGGAAGAAAAAGGCCATGCCAGCCAGGTGGACGCAGGTCTTACGCCAGCGCTCAATGCCATAGAGCACGGCCGGAAATACAGCCACAGCGGCCGCCGCGTATAAGGTCGCCGCAACTCGGAGCCAAAGAAGATCCATTTCGATTCTCACCTTACTGGTGCAAGAAACAGTATACTGTGACGCAAATCACCAATCGAGGCTCGGAACCAAGTTGGCACAGACTATGTATCTACAGAGCGCACGGGCGCACATGCCCAAATCGCATACGATTCGGGCATGGAACAATTCTAGCCAGGTCTGGATCGATAGGTTAGTGACTATGCCAGGGGCTCAAACCGCGCCTGGAAGAAGCGCAGGTATTTGGGCTCATGGACCATCTTCAGCCCGCGAATGGCAGCCCTCTCGGCAAATACCGACTCTACGGACTCGGCCACTACGTCCATGTGGGCCTGGGTGTAGACGCGCCGAGGAATTGTCAGCCGCACCAGTTCCAACTTAGGCTTGTTTTCTTCGCCGGTCTCCTTGTTTCTACCCGCAGAGACAATGCCGCGCTCCATGGAGCGGACACCAGAGTCGAGGTACAGCGCTGCCGCCAGCGCCTGCGCCGGATATTGCTCCTGGGGAATATGCGGCAGGAAGGCGCGAGCGTCGAGGAATACTCCGTGGCCGCCCACGGGCAGCACAATCGGCACGCCGGCGTCGATCAGCTTCTGGCCCAGGTATAGAACCTGCCCAACCCTTGCGCGTATGTGATCCTCGTGCAGAGACTCTTCGATGCCCGTGGCCAGAGCTTCCATGTCACGACCGGCCATGCCGCCGTAGGTGTGCAGGCCCTCGTAAATGACCGCGAGATTGGCAGCATCTTCGTAGATGGCATGGTCATTCACGGCGAGGAAGCCGCCGATGTTAACCAGCGGATCCTTCTTGGCGCTCATGGTGCAGCCATCGGTGTAGGAGCAGAGTTCCTTGACGATGGAGGCGATGGTGCGGTTCTGGCAGCCGGGCTCGCGATCTTTGATGAAGTAGGCATTTTCCACCACGCGCGCGGCGTCCAGAATCACGCGAATACCGTGCTTGTGGGCCAGTTCGCAGACCGCCTTTACGTTGGCCAGCGCAATCGGTTGTCCACCGGCCAAGTTCACCGTGGCGGCTATGCTGACATAAGGAATACGCGCGGCGCCGTAGGTCTTGATGACCTGCTCCAGCTTGTCCAAATCCACGTTGCCCTTGAAGGGGTGAAGGCTAGTGGGCTCGTGCGCCTCGGTAATGATGATGTCTACAAATGTGCCACCGGCCAGTTCCTGATGAAGCCGTGTAGTGGTGAAGTACATGTTGCCGGGAACGATGTCGCCCTGCTTGATGAGGGATTTGGAGAGCAAGTTCTCGGCGCCTCGGCCTTGATGTGTCGGGACCACATATTTGTAGCCGTACCAGTTCTGTACCGCCGCTTCCATCCGGTAGAAGCTACGGCTGCCGGCATAGGCCTCGTCGCCCATCATCATGGCAGCCCATTGACGGTCGCTCATGGCCGTGGTGCCAGAATCGGTCAACAGGTCGATGTAGACGTCTTCGCTGCGCAGAAGAAAGGTATTATAGCCAGCCTCGACGATTGCCTTTTCCAGCTCTGCATGGCTGGGAATCCTGACCGGTTCCACCACTTTGATCTTGAACGGTTCTGCCCATGTGCGCTTGTTGCCTGCCATATCTCCACTACTCCTTGGGTGCGCTGCCACCCTGGCCTCATGAGTCAGGGGCAATACACACTTTGAGGATACGGCAGCAGATGTGGGATAATGAAGGCGATTTCGCTGTTTTTTCTTGATAACTCTGGTGGAACATTAGATTTTTCGCGTATATACTTTACGAACGTAAGCCTGTACGAAAGGAGGCATGGCATGTCCGATTCCATCAAGGAAAAACACCTGGATCCCCTGGGATGGAAGATGCTCGTGGAGCTGCAAAAAGACGCCCGCATTTCTTTTGCCGAGTTGGGCCGCCGGGTGGGGCTCTCCACGCCAGCCGTGGCACTACGCGTTCGCCGCATGGAGGACGAGGGCATTATCCTCGCCTACCGCGCTGAGATCAACCCGCTGCAGGTGGGGTTGCCCATCACTGCCTTCATTCGCATGAGCATCGTGGGCGACGTACTGCCCAAGCTGACCGCCCAGCTCCGCTCCATGACGGAGATCGTCGAGTGCTACCGCGGGACCGGGGTGGATTCGTTCATCATGAAGGTCCACGTAATCTCGGTCGAGCATCTGAATGACGTGATCGATCACCTTACGCCTTATGGAACCACATCCACATCGCTGGTGCTAGGTACGGTTGTCGAGAAAAGCCTGCTGGGACCTAAGCATCTCGAATGGCAGCCATCCCAAAAGCATATTTCTCAGGATTAATCATTTCTTACTACGCAACCGATGAACGAGTTTATTCGTGCGAAGGTGGCGGAGGCGGGGCGGTTGATGATGGAGTCGGCTTGCCATCGGCGTACTGAGCTTCCATCAGCTCCACGCGGGTTCCATCCGGATCGTATAGGTTGACCTGGCGTTTGCCATTCTTACCCATATGCATTTCGAGAGGCTTAGCGTAGGTCAGGTATGTCTTGTAGGCGGGTCTGGCCTGAAGGATTTCAGTCGCCTTTTGCATATCTGGGACAACCAGCGAAATGTGGTTCTGAGTGCCGAAGGTGGCGGGCAGTGTGCGGTAGAGCATGAGCTCGATGTAGTCAGCGTCGCCAGGCACCTGCAGATTGACCCAACTGAGTTCATTCGGATTGCTGCCGCCGCGCCATGTTTCCTTGAAACCGAGCACATCGCGATAAAAGGCCATGGACTTTTCGAAGTTTCCGACCAGAAATCCCACGTGGTAGATGGCCTCTGAAATTCTGGTGGAAGGCATGAATTTTCCCGCAGCCTGGGCTTCCATTCCGCTGGGCAGGCTCTGGACGAACTCAATGAGTGTGCCGTCGGGATCCTGAATCTCGAAGGCATAATCGCCGGTGCGCGTCTTGCTGCCGTTGCCCGGCTTTACCGGAATTCCTTTGGAGCGCAGGTAGGCGCGCATCTGGTCGACGTTGTCCACGCTAAAGCAAAGGTGACTCATCCAATTCGGAGGATGCGCTGGAGGCTCGTTGAAAAGCTCAATGTGCTGCTGGTCGTTGATCTTGATGAAGGCGATGCGAACCTCATTAGTTCCCGGCTTTTTAAGGTCGTAGCTTTCGTCGAAGCCCAGCAGGTCGTGCCAGAAGGAGATGGTTTTGGGAAGGTCAGAGACAAAGTAGCCTACGTGAGAAATTCCAGTAATCCGGGGACGTGTCGGCGCCGAGTCCTGGGCAAAAAAAGACAAAGCAGCGATGAGAGCTAATACTGCTGCTATGCGAGTAATGACTTTAATTCCAAGAATAGATTTAAAGCTCATTAAATTCCTCCTCAATTCCGGATACCGGCCAGCAGCCCTTCAATCTCTGCTTTCTCTGCGGCAGTAACCGGTAAGAGTGGCGCGCGGGCGCGACCTCCGTAGTATCCGTTGAAGTCGCAGGCATGCTTTACGCCTGCAATGCCCAACTGGCCAACAACGCGCTGACTGGGGCCATAAATACGTTCCTGCTTCTGTTTTGCGAGTTTGAGGTCGTGGTCCTTCCATGCAAAATAGACCTCCTGGCAGGCCTGGGGAGCGCAGGCGGCAAAGCCAAGAATGGCCCCGGAGGCGCCAGCCTCAAGCGACTCCAGCAGCGTTCCGGCTGAGCCGGTGAGCACCTGGAAGCCAACCTCTTTGGTTCGCGTCTTGATTGGCGGAGCCGTCGCGATTGCTGCACCACCGGCCAGATCGCCGGCAGAGATCAGTGCATCGCCGGCACCGGCTCTGGGCAAAAGCATCCGCCCAGTGACCGCCTCGAAGACGGGTGTCACGGTCACGGTGCGTCGGGGCGCGGCGCTGGTCAGCTCGACCGCGGCACGAATCCGATCGACGCTGCCCGAGGAGTCTTTGATGCCGAGGATGTTGGGATGCCGGGCCAGTTCTGCCACCAGCTCAACGGGAATGTTGTAAGGCACGCAACGGGGAATGTTGTAGATCAGCACCGGCAAGGGTGAACGGTCAGCCACGCTGCGGAAGTAGTAGAGTACTGCCGCAGGCGACATCTGGCTGGCGTAGTAGGTAGGAATGCGGACCAGGACGGCGTCGTAACGGAATTCAGCAGCTGCCTCGGCCAGCGTGACCGTGGCCTTCACACTCTCGCGTCCGATGCCGGCAATGAGCACCTTTTCCGGCGCGGCGGACTCAGCGGCTACGCGCAACACTTCGCGGGTCTCGCTATCGTCCAGCTCGGGCGCCTCGCCTGTGGAGCCCAGAAGCAGCACTCCGGAGAGCAGTGTGCGTGAGTAGCGAGCGATATTGGCTTCGAGCTTGCGAAAGTAGACTCGCTCGTCGGAGTAAAACGGCGTAGGAACGGCGGCGTATATTCCTTCTAGCAGCATGACACCATTGTAGAGGCACGGGCGCGCCTCTATCTCGCCATTAAAGCTTCTTCGAGTCCTGCTGACGTCTCCTGCGCCACATGCTTCAGAAACATAAAATTCATCTTGAGCGTGCGCAGCTTCTCTTCCCCGGCAGCTTCTTCAGATGGGGTATAAGAACGATGGCTTTGAAAGTAGCTCTCCACGGCAACCCATTGCGAAATTGTGCTGCTGGAGAGATCCTTGTAATTTTTTATGCCGAGATAGGCTTCTACATAACGGTCCAGCTCATCGGCCCTCATGTGCACCAGAACGCCGCTCGACATGGCGGTCACCCAAGCATTCGTCGAGAAAAAATAGAAGCTTGGCTGCAATGCGCGAATGCGCTTGTCGAGTTCTTCCGGAGACTTGGCCAGCCGCGGCATATCCGCGATGATCTTGTCTAGTAGTGCGTCGGTCTGGCACACATTCTCCTGGTCGAGCTTCAAGTGTTCCTTGTCAAAAGCCAACTCAGCATTGAATCGATTACGCACCTCGCTGACGGCAACGTGTTCCCGCCAACTTTCGCGAAGTCCTTCCAAGCCCAAAGCAATCAGAATGCCGATGGTCACGATGAGAACGTGCTTGGCAATCTCTTTGAACGACTCAACCCGGCCCATTGGCGCGTGAATGTCCATCGATGAATCCTTCCTCATGCAACGGTTGCAGCGTGCAGTTGCTGCAGGGCGTATACGGTCGTCTGGCGCTGCTGCATGGCATGTATGCCCTCAGCGGCGGCCTGCGCGGCGGCAATGGTGGTGATGGTGGGAATGTGCGCCACCACAGCGGCCCTGCGAATCGCCTTCTCGTCGAAGAATGTGTCCTGTCCGCACGTGGTGTTGATGATGAGCTGTATGCGGTCACCCTTGATCAGGTCAACGATATTCGGCCGGCCCTCCTTGACCTTGAAGACGCGTTCAACAGTGAGTCCTGATTTCTCCAGCACGTTGGCTGTTCCCTGGGTAGCAACGAGCCTGAAGCCCATTTGCATGAAGCGTCGGGCCAGCTCGATAGATGCCGGCTTGTCAGTATCGTTAACGCTGAAAAATACCGTGCCGCCTGCGGGTAAAACCTGCCCGGCTGCGAGCTGTGCTTTGGCAAAGGCCTCGCCAAAGGTTGCGGCTACGCCCATTACCTCTCCGGTGGAGCGCATCTCCGGGCCCAGCACCATATCAGCGCCAGCGAATTTGCTCCAGGGAAAGACCGGTGATTTCACGTAAAAATGAGTCCCGGTTTCAAGGTCCTTGCCCGAGGCAAGCTGCACGGGGAGCAGCTCACACAGCTTGCGGCCGGTCATCAGCCGCGCGGCGATCTTGGCCAGCGGAATTCCGGTGGCCTTGGAGACGTAAGGCACGGTGCGCGAGGCGCGCGGGTTTACTTCGATGACGTAGACGTGGTCCTGGCCCTGGGTGTCGCGCTGAATGGCGAACTGCAAATTGACCAGGCCGATGACCTTGAGAGCTAGAGCCAGCTTGCGCGTATAGGTGCGCAACACTTCAAGCGTCTCTTCGCGAATATCCACGGCAGGCAACACGCAGGACGAGTCGCCGGAGTGAATGCCTGCCTCCTCGATGTGCTGCATGATGCCGGCAATGAGCACGTCGTTTGAATCGCACAGCGCGTCTACGTCCACCTCGATGGCGTTCTCCAGAAAGTGATCGACCAGCACCGGGCGCTCCTGCGAATACTCCACAGCCTCGCGCATGTAGCGCGTAACCGCATCGGCATCGTAGGCGATGACCATGGCCCGGCCGCCGAGTACGTAACTGGGCCTGACCAGCACCGGGTAGCCGATGCGCGCTCCAATGGCCAGAGCCTCTTCCACGCTGGTGGCCGTGCCGCCCGCGGGTTGCGGAATCTTCAACTCATCGAGCATCTTGCCGAAGCGCTTGCGATCCTCAGCTAAGTCAATCGACTCAGGTGATGTACCGATGATAGGTACGCCGGCAGCGCGCAGCCGCTGCGCCAGGTTGAGCGGAGTCTGCCCGCCGAACTGGACAATCATGCCGATCTCGGCGCCGGATTGCGACTCATGGTTGTAGATTGCCAGCACGTCTTCAAGCACCAGCGGCTCAAAGTAAAGCCGATCGCTGGTGTCGTAATCTGTGGAGACGGTCTCCGGGTTGCAGTTGACCATGATGGTCTCGTAACCGTCTTCCTTGAGCGCGAAGGCTGCGTGGCAACAGCAGTAATCAAACTCAATGCCTTGGCCGATTCTATTGGGCCCAGATCCGAGAATGATGATCTTGGGCTTCTGGGTCGGCGGCGCTTCATCCTCTTCGTCGTAGGTCGAGTAGAGGTAGGGCGTCATGGATTCGAACTCGGCCGCGCAGGTGTCGACGAGTTTGAAAACCGGCTTGATGCCCATGCTCTCCCGCAGTTCCCTCACCTGCTGGATGCCGGCGTGGCCTTCTAATTTCCATTCAGTCGCGATGCGTTCGTCGCTCAGGCCGAGACGTTTGAGCTGGCGTAGTTGCTCAGCGCTGATATCGTTTGGAGTGGTTTGTGCGATCGCCATCTGCGCCAGCGTGATATCACGAATCTGATGCAGAAACCATGAATCAATGCCGGTGAGCCGCGCGACTTCACGCACGCTCATGCCACGCTCAAAGGCAAAGCGGATATAACCCAGCCGCTCCGGCCGCGGAGTGACGAGCATCTGCGTCAGCCGCCGCGGATCCAGAATTTCAGTGCCGGTCTTCTTACCTGTTTCGAGCGCGCGCCAGGCCTTCATTAGCGCTTCCTTGAAGGTGCGCCCAATGCACATCACCTCGCCCACCGACTTCATCTGCGGGCCCAGTGTTTCGTCGGAACCGGGAAACTTTTCAAATTGCCACTTGGGAATTTTGACGACGACGTAATCAATCGTCGGCTCAAAGCAGGCCGGCGTCTTGCGCGTAATGTCGTTGGGAATTTCGTCGAGCGTGTAACCGACGGCCAACTTGGCGGCGATCTTGGCGATAGGAAATCCGGTAGCCTTCGAAGCCAGCGCCGAGGAGCGCGAGACGCGCGGATTCATCTCGATCACGGTCATGCGGCCATCGACGGGATTGACGGCGAATTGAACATTCGACCCTCCGGTCTCTACGCCGATCTCGCGCATCACGGCAATGGCCGCGTCGCGCATCTTCTGGTACTCGCGGTCGGTGAGCGTCTGCGCTGGAGCCACGGTGATGGAGTCGCCGGTGTGCACGCCCATGGGATCGAAGTTTTCTATAGAACAAATAATGATGACGTTGTCAGCGAGGTCGCGCATCACCTCTAGCTCATATTCCTTCCAGCCGAGCACGCTCTCTTCGATGAGGCACTCATGCACCGGCGAGAGGTCCAGTCCGCGCGCCAGAATCTCCATCAGCTCTTCGCGGTTGTAAGCGATGCCGCCACCGGTTCCGCCCAGAGTGAAGCTGGGGCGTATCAGCACTGGAAAGCCAAGCTTGCCGGCAAACTCCAGTCCGTCGCGCAGGTTGTTTACCAGCGCCGACTTCAGAACATCGAGACCGACGCGCAGCATCGCGTCCTTGAAGAGCAGTCGGTCCTCGGCCTTCTTGATGGCTTCCAACTTGGCGCCGATCAGTTCGACGTTGTAGCGGTCAAGAATGCCCGCGTCGGCCAGATCAACGGCCAGATTGAGTGCCGTCTGCCCGCCAACGGTAGGCAGCAGAGCGAACTTGCCGGCCGGCTTGCCCTCGTGGCCAGCGGCCAGCATCTCCGCCTCAATGCGGATGATCTCTTCGACGTATTCGCGGGTGAGCGGCTCGATGTATGTGCGGTCGGCGAGATCAGGGTCGGTCATGATGGTGGCCGGGTTGGAGTTCACCAGCACCACCTCGTAGCCCTCCTGCTTGAGAGCCTTGCAGGCCTGCGTGCCGGAGTAATCGAACTCCGCCGACTGCCCAATCACGATGGGACCAGAGCCAATCACCAGTATCTTCTGTATGTCATCTCTGCGTGGCATGGTCTAGTTTGAGGCTCCTGTAATCACCATGGCTCGCGCTTTGAGCGAGGTTAAAAAGTTTTCGATGCTCAATTCGGTCAATGGCTGACGATAGCTTCCATCTACCGCAGAGGCGTGGTTGGAAAGCAAAAGGGCAGCACTATCATACAGTCGTTCCCTTACCAGCTTAGTCATCAGAATCTCGTACCGCTTGGCATAAGAAGCTTCACGGAACTCTGGAAACACAGGAAAGTGAGGCTCTTTCACACCGACCGGGCTCAATGATCGCGCTACCTCTTCAAGCACCATCACATACCCCAACCATGGACGCTGCGAAAGAGTGAATGCCCCTTCCCGGTAAGCCGTCCAAATATCTGTTGCACTTCCTAAGACTTCTTCTGTGCGATTGTTGAAATTATTGCCGAAGGAACCAACCTGCGACTTGAATTCCATTGCCGCAATCAGCTGGCCCATTACGACAACCAGTAAATCCCATTTCTTCTCTGCACGGAACCAGCCCGGCAGCTCGACTGCCTGATTGCAGAAGATGCAGGATTTCTCGATTCCGCATTCGGAAAGGAAATCCCGAACTAACTCGACAAATCCTTCCAACTGTTTGCCGCCGGTAACTGCTGTGCGATTCCCTGCATCTCTTGCCCCAGTCTTCGTACCTTGCTTCTCGGCTTGATTCCCACGAGTCGCCCAGAACTGCTTGACAGCAGTGCAAACTCTCTTCTCCCAATAGGGACTCATGGCTCCTCCACTTCCGTCACTTTCGGCCGCCAAAAGAGACCGCCGGTCTCGCGGTAGAATCGCGCTACCGACATCTTGTGGTACTTGGCGCTAATTTCATAGCCGATGCTGTGCCGCCCCGTTCGAGCGGCGGCAATCGCGTTGGTTCCCGAGCCGGAGAACGGATCGACTACCACATCTCCGGCAAAGCTGAACATACGGATCAGCCGCTCGGCTAACTCTATTGGATAGGGAGCTGGGTGGTCCTTGGTCGATGCTCCGGTAAGTCCAGTCCATATCTGCTGAAACCAGCTTTGGTAATTCTCCGCGCTAATGACTGAGAGCAGACGCTTGGCGGAAGTCGGCTTGCGATAGCCTCCCGGTTTACGGAACATCAGGATGTACTCCACATCATTCTTGATGACGGAGTTCGGTTCATAGGGCTTGCCGAGGAAGCCTCCACCACCCGAAACCTCATATACCGCGTTGGCAATCTTGTGCCAGATAATCGGAGCCAGATTATCGTAGCCAATCTTGCGGCACAACTCCTGAATGGAAGCATGGAGAGGCACTACAGTGTGGCGGCCATCGTTCTGCTTTCTTGACAGACAAACGTCGCCCACCACACAGATCAAGCGCCCGCCTGGAACCAACAAGTCGAAGCAGCGCCGCCATACTCGACCCAACTCTGCAAGAAACTCATCGTAGCCAATCACGTGGCCAAGCTGCCCATCAGCCTCGTCATACTTTTTCAGCGTCCAGTATGGGGGCGAAGTTAGTACCAGATGTGCGCTTTCCGGAAGGAGGGAGCGCATTTGGCGCGCGTCTCCATGCACAAGATAGTGGATGGTAGGAATGCGGTGCAACACCTGCTCCAACAGATTCATTGCGGCGGGGTTGCGGGCCAACCGGGGAATCTCAGTCTGTTCAATTGAGTCAAATTGAAGCTGTCCCCGCAGAAAAGAAGAGAGGTCCAGTTCCGGAATAATGATCTCTCCCGGCTCCGATTCTTCCCTTCTGGCTGCAAGTCCGCTCATGATTTCCACTCCTCCATCATCCGCCGAAAGTCACGGAAGAGGTAATTCGAGTCGTGCGGGCCGGGGGCGGCTTCGGGGTGGTACTGCACGCTAAACAACGGCAGCGTCCGATGGCGCAGGCCTTCCAGCGTCTGGTCGTTCAGGTCTACGTGGGTCAGTTCTACCTCGTTGGCGTTGAGCGAATCCGGATCGACGGCGAAGTTGTGGTTGTGCGCCGTGATCTCCACCTTGCCGGTTGCGTAGTTCTTGACCGGGTGATTGCCGCCATGATGGCCGAATTTCAACTTGTACGTGCGCCCGCCCAGGGCAAGGCCGGTGAGCTGATGGCCCAGGCAGATTCCAAAAACCGGCACGCGGCCCAGGAATTTCCTGATGGCGCGGACGGCATAATCGACCGGTTCGGGGTCGCCTGGGCCGTTGGAGAGGAATACGCCGTCGGGCTTCAGGCTGAAGACATCCTCGGCGCTGGTCTCGGCGGGAACCACCGTCACACGACAGCCCTCACGCACCAGCATCCGCAAAATGTTGAGCTTGATGCCGAAGTCGTACGCCACCACGTGAAGGGCGCTCCGCGCTTCTGCGTCTTGGTTGAGAGCAGTGGGAAGCAAGGGCTCGTCTGTTTGGTTGCGGCTGTCGGCGGCGTCGAAGGTGTAACTCGATTTCGTCGAGACTACGCGCGCCAGATCGGTGCCGTCCATCTTGCGAAGGCTTCTCGCCTTCTGAACAAGTAGATCCGTGTTGCTTTCAGCGGTAGACATCACGCCGCGCATCACACCGTAAGTGCGCAAATGGCGTACCAGGGCGCGTGTGTCGATCTCGGCCAGCACTGGGACGGAATAGCGCTCCATATACTCGTCGGTGACCTGCTCGGAGCGCCAGTTGGAGCTGATGGGCGAAAACTCCCGGACGATCAGGCCCTCAATATAGGGATGGGCCGACTCGTTGTCTGCCTGGTTGGTGCCGTAGTTGCCGATTTGCGGGTTGGTGAGAACGACGATCTGGCCGGCATAGGAGGGATCGGTGAAGATTTCCTGGTAGCCGGTAAGCGAAGTATTGAAAACAACTTCGCCCCCGCATTCGCCAGGTGCGCCATAGCCGTGACCGCGAAAGATGCGCCCGTCTTCGAGCGCCAGAATTGCCTGCATCGCCTCTCCGATGGGTTGAATTTAACCGATTCTAACAGGATTTGCGGTGAATATGGGGACAGAAATCAGACGCTTTTGGACAGTTCTACCGCACCGTGCCCGCATCGCTTGCCGGCCACAGGACGAATACCGCCTTTCCGTAAATGAACTTGCGCTCGACGGGGCCGAATGTGCGGCTATCGGAGGAGATGCAGCGATGGTCGCCCATCATGAAGTAGCTGTATGCGGGGATAACGATCTCCGGATAGGAGACGCTGTCGCGGTACTCCTCGGGGATATACGGTTCAGGCTGTGGTTGTCCGTTGAGCCAGACCGTGCCGTGGTCGATGCGCAGACGATCGCCTGGCAGCGCGATGACGCGCTTGATGTAGCTTTTCTCCGGGTCACGCGGGTAGTGGAAGACCACCACGTCGCCTCGCTCGATGGCCGTGAAGCGGTAGACGAACTTGTTGATGAAGAGCCGGTCCTGGTCGTCCAGCCTCGGTAACATGCTGGTGCCTTCCACGCGCACCGGCTGGTATAGGAAGACAATGATGAGCACTGCGGCAGAAGCGGAGATCAGCAAATCGCGCAACCAGAGCTTTAGGCTGCTGGCTTTATGGCTCGGCGCGGGCGCTGGGGCCGGAGGTGCCGGGTTCAAGTCTTTCTCAGGCGCTGCAGCCTCATCGGGATTGGGAAAGTTCTGGGGAATCGCTTCCATCGGCTCCTTCTCATGCAGAATCAGTGAGTTACAAGTATAACCAGGCTAAATCCGGGCGTGAAACTTCCCTCTTCTTCGCCTGATTAGAGTGTAATCGTTAGCCCTTACGCAGGGCCAGTCATAAGAGAATGCACCTTGCGCGAGCGCATCTTCTCAGTAAGCCAGACCCGACTACCCCGCTTCCGTCCCGCCGCGATACTCTTAAACAAGCGTGATCAAAGTAGATAAACAACCCGGTGCGGCTCCGCAGCCTTCTCCTTTAGACAAAATTCCCGCCGATCTGACGCCGTTCATGCGGCAGTGGACGGCGGCCAAGCGGGAGAATCCGGATGCGCTGCTCTTTTTTCGCATGGGAGATTTCTACGAGCTCTTTTACGACGATGCGGTAACCGTCAGCCGCGAGTTGCAACTGACGCTTACGGCACGCGACCGGGAGCGAAACCAGCCTATGTGCGGGGTTCCGTATCACGCCGTGGAGAGCTACCTGATGCGACTACTGCGCAAGGGCTACCGCGTTGCCCTCTGCGACCAGATGGAAGACCCCAAGCTGACGAAAAAAATAGTTCGGCGCGAGGTAACGCGGGTGCTATCGCCGGGGACCGCGCTCGACGCAGGACTGGGGCAAGAGCAGAACAATTTTCTTGCGGCTTATTTCGAGGTTGGAGGCTTGCATAAGGCGAAATCCCAGACCGAGTCGGTGTGTGCGGTGGCGTTGCTGGACGTTTCCACGGGCGAGTTTCGTACGGCGGAGTTTCAGGGCAAAACAGCGAGGCAGCAGGCAGTAGACGAGATTGTGAAGGCCGGGTCGAGTGAGGTGCTGGTGTCCGCCAGCACGGAGTTGCCGGCGCAACTGGAGCGGATTCCGGCGCGGACGCGCGTTGAGGACTGGGTCTGGACACGGGAGTTTGCTGTGCCGCTGGTGGAACGGCAACTGAACGTGCGGTCGCTGGAGGGGTTTGGACTGACCGGACACGCGGCGGCGGCGATTGCGGCCGGAGCAGTGTTGCACTATGTGCGTACGACGCAGAAGAACGATGCGCTGCACATCGACAGCCTGAAATTTGAGGAGCACTCGACGACGCTGGAGCTGGACCAGGTGACGGTGCGAAACCTCGAATTAGTGGAGCCGCTCTTTGCCGGGCAGGACGACAGGGCAACTCTGTTTCACACTTTGGATGCGTGCCAGACGCCGATGGGCAAGCGGCTGCTGCGGGCCACGATCCTACGGCCGCTGTTCGACGCCGAGGCGCTCGCCGGCCGCTACGAGGCGGTGGGTGAGGCGCAGGGAGACCTGGTAAAACGCGAGGAGATTCGGCGCGCGTTTTCCGGCCTTTTGGATTTGGAGCGGCTACTGGCGCGGCTTAGTTTGGACTCGGCCGGAGCGCGGGATGTGCGTGCGCTAGCGAGCAGTATGAGCCGATTGCCGGAGCTGAAAAAGGCGCTTGACGCGATGCAGTCAGCGCGTTGGCGTGAGTTGGCGGAACGGCTGGATACGCTGGAAGACGTAACGGCGCGGATTCAGGCGACACTGGTCGAGGAGCCTCCGTTGACGCTGGTCGATGGCGGAGCGATTGCCCCGGGCGTGGACACGGAGTTAGACGAGTTACGGACGATTTCGAAGACCGGCAAACAACAGATCGCGGCCATCGAGGAGCGCGAGCGGGCTCGCACGGGTATAGGTTCGTTGAAGGTAAGATATAACTCAGTATTTGGCTATTACATCGAAATTACTAAAGCGAACATTGCCCTGGCGCCGGCCGATTATGAACGAAAACAAACTCTGGTGAATGCGGAGCGGTTCACGACGCCCGAGTTAAAAGAATATGAGAGCAAGATTCTCTCCGCGCATGAGCGATGCATCGAGATTGAGAAGCGGATCTTTGCCGAACTGCGACGCTCTGTTCTACTGGCGACGGGACGCATCAAGCAAACGTCGGCTGCCGTGGCGGAGACCGACCTATTGGCTTGCTTCGCGTATCTGGCGGCTGGGCGCAAGTATGTGCGGCCCGCAATTTCTGATGAGCCTGTGATCGAGGCCGTGGCAGCGCGCCATCCGGTCATCGAACAGTGGATGGAGGAGACGCGCGAGGGAAGATTCATTCCCAATGATCTCTATCTGAACGCGGCAGGTGATGGACCAAGCCTGCTGTTGATCACCGGCCCGAACATGGGCGGCAAAAGTACTTATCTACGTCAAGCAGCGATGCTGGTTCTTCTTGCTCAGATGGGCAGCTTTGTGCCCGCAGAGAGCTTGCGCTATGGCCTCGTTGACCGGATCTATACGCGCATTGGCGCCAGCGACAATGTGGCGCGGGGCCGCTCCACGTTCATGGTGGAGATGACGGAGACGGCGACGATTCTGAATACGGCAACCAGCAAATCACTGATCCTGCTGGACGAGATGGGGCGTGGGACAGCGACCTTTGACGGGCTTTCGCTGGCCTGGGCAACGGTGGAGTTTCTACATGCTGAGACCAGGGCGCGGACACTCTTTGCCACGCACTACCACGAGCTGACCATGCTGGCCGAGAAGCTGCCGCGTGTGCGGAATCTGCGCGTGGGAGTGAAAGAGGCTGCGGACGGCATTGTGTTTCTGCATAACATCGAGCCGGGCGCGGCGAGCAAGAGTTATGGCATTGAGGTAGCGCGGCTAGCGGGGTTGCCTGCGGCGGTGATTGAGCGAGCCAGGCACCTGCTGCAGCAACATGAGAAACAGGAGCGGCAGAGCGTGCAGGTGGAGACGCAGGTTGATCCGGTGCAGTTGACGATCTTCACGCCGCTCTCGCAGCGCATTGTGGACCGTATCGAAGCAGCTGATGTGAACGCCTTAACGCCGCTACAGGCGCTGAATCTGCTGGAAGAACTACAGCATGAGTTGAAGGAAACGAAAGATTAGGAATCAGGAAACAGGAGTGCATTCAGCCATGAACGTGAAGACGATGACAGTGGCCGGCATCATGAGCGGCACCTCGGCTGATGGGATTGACGTGGCCGTGGTGCAGATTGCGCCGGGGAAGTTGCGGCCTGGGCTGAAGCTGTTGGCGCACGAGGGGTTTGCGTTCCCTGCCCCGTTGCGGCGCGCGGTTCTCCAGGCGATGAACGCTGCAGCAATCTCGACAGCGGAACTGGCGCGGCTCAATTGGAGGCTTGGCCTGGCTTACGCCGAGGCGGTCAGCGCGACGGTGAAGCGGCACGCAGTGAAACTGGATCTGATTGGCTGCCATGGACAGACGCTCTATCATCAGCCACGCGCGGAAAACTACGCGGGCCGGCGATTTGGCTGCACGTGGCAGTTGGGCGAGGCTGCGGTGATTGCCTCTGCGGCCGGAGTTCCGGTGGTCTCGAACTTCCGGCCCGCCGACATGATGGCCGGGGGCCAGGGAGCGCCGCTGGTTCCATTGCTGGACTATGTGCTGTTTGCCGACCGGAAGCGCGGGCGCGTGCTGCAGAACATCGGAGGCATCGCCAACCTGACAGCGATTCCCGCCGGCGCTAAGCCCGATGCGGTCGTGGCCTTCGACACCGGCCCTGGAAACATGATCATCGACGCACTGGCACAGCAACTTTTCGGCAAACGCTTCGACCGCAATGGAGGCTATGCCGCGCGGGGTACGCTGTTGGCACCGGTGTTAGCCGAGGCACTGGACAACCCTTACTTCAAGCTGAAGCCGCCGCGCACAGCGGGACGGGAGCAGTTTGGGCGCGAGTATGCGGCAAAGTTTCTCGCCGCCTGCCAACGGCACAGCAACCGGCCCGAGGACGCGCTGGCCACAGCGACCGCGCTAACGGCCGAGACAATTGCGCAAAGCTACAAGACGTTTGCCCGGCGCGGGATGAGAGGATGTCCTGTGGATTACATTGTCTCCGGCGGCGGGGCGCGCAATGCCACGATGATGGCGATGCTCGCCGCGCGGCTGGAACCGATGGGTTGCGAACTGGCCGCCAGTGAGGAGTTCGGTCTGCCCGTTGATGCCAAGGAAGCCGCGGCCTTCGCGCTACTGGCCTGGCAGACGTGGCATCACCTGCCGGGGAATGTGCCACGGGCAACCGGAGCAGTGCGTCCGGCTATCCTGGGACAGGTGACGTACGCATAGATTGCATGCACTATTCATCCTCCATCATCACTTAATTTATCCGGATCATCTTAATGTCAACTATGAAAGGAATGATGGGACCTCCTTCAGATTTGTGAAATGTCCCCAATTCTCTCAAATTCTGGGGGTTTACGGCATTCGACCACACTCTGGAACGGTTTTTCAACCTTTTGGCGGCCTGACTCGTCTACTAAAATAGAGATGAAGTATGTCATTCCAGACGACGTGTCGCGTTAGCTGGCGGAGTATGAATGATGATGAGCGAGATGAAGAAACGGTTTCCTCTGCTGATAGCGCAGACGGCAATAAGCTTGGCCATGCTGACCGGCGCAGTTGTGACCGGCGCACAGGCGCCCGTGCGGTTGTTGGGTACGATCACGGCCATTAGCGGCAACACGCTTACAGTGAAGATTGACGCCGACGGATTTCATCAGGTAGCTGTGACAGACACGGCGGAGATCAAGCGCATTGCCCCCGGCCAAAAAGATTTAAGCGCCGCGGAGACCATCCTGTACAGCAACCTTGAAACCGGGGACCGCGTGCGGGTAAAGCTGGATCCCAGCGCGCCGGCCGGCACTGAAGTCGCATTGCAGATTATCGCTGTCAAGCAGGCCGACATGGCGCTGAAGCAGCAGAAGGATCGCGAGGATTGGCAACTGCGCGGCGTGGGCGGACTGGTAAAAAGCGTTGATACTGCTGCGGGCGTGATTGTATTGAGCAGCGGCACAGGGGTCACCGCTAAAACCATCACCGTGCATACCACCAAGGCAACGACACTCAAGCGTTACGCTCCGGCCTCGGTGCGTTTTGATGATGCCAAGCCTGCGCCGATTGATGCAATTCACGCGGGTGACCAATTGCGTGCACGCGGCACAAAAAATGCGGATGGCACGGAAATTACAGCCGAAGATGTGGTCTCGGGCAGCTTCCGTAACATTGCAGGAACTGTGTCATCACTGGATGCGGCAGGCGCGACTCTGGTGGTTAAGGACCTGGCAACCAAGAAGCCGGTAACGATTCACATCACCGCGGATGTGCAGATGCGGCGCTTGCCGGAGATGATGGCGCAGTTTCTGGCGATACGGCTGAAAGGAAATGCAGGCTCTGCCGGAGCGGGCGTAAACAGCCCGGCAGGCGGGCAGCGCGGCAGCAGTCAAGGTGGAGGAAGCGGACAATGGGCTGGCAGGAATGGCGGACAGGGCGGCGGCTTATCTGACCTACAGCAGGCGCTTAACCGTGCACCGTCCATTCAACTCAGCGATTTGAAAAAAGGCGACGCGGTGATGCTGGTATCGACCGACGGGACAACGGAGGTTACGGCGATTACGCTGCTGGCGGGAGTCGAACCGCTGCTTGAAGCTCCAGGCAGCCAGAATCTGCTTTCCAACTGGAGCATGGGCTCCGGCGCGCCTGATGTTGCCCAGTAGGCCTACACACAATAAGCGCAAACAAGCGAGGAATACGTGATTCTAAGATTTCAATGCTGTACGCATTTCTTAATAGCCCTGGCGTTGGGTACTGCCGGAATTTGTACGGTGCAAGCGCAAACTTCTGGTGCTCCGGCAGCGCCTCCCGCGGCCACCACAGTGACTGCCGCGCCGGCAGTTCCGGCTGCCACGGCCACAGTGCGCGGACACATCGTCGACCCGTCCGGAGCGCTGATTCCTGGCGCCTCAATCACTATCGCCACCCCAACTGGGACCGTTGTGACGAACACAACAGCGGATTCTTCTGGCGTCTATGCAGTGAACGGCCTGGCTCCCGGCAACTACGTTTTGCAGACCAATGTTGAAGGCTTCGCTCCCTTCACATCACCAGTTCTACAACTCGCGGCCGGGCAGGTGAAGCGAGTGGACATTTCCATGGCCATGGTGGTCGAGCAGCAAAGCGTGGTGGTCACCGATGAGTCGCCTCAGGTCAGTGTGGAGGCGGGCGGCAACGCCACCTCCATTGTGATCAAAGACAAAGACCTGGAAGCGCTGTCGGACGACCCGGATGAGCTCTCCAATGAACTGACTGCACTGGCCGGACCCTCGGCAGGGCCAAATGGCGGCCAGATTTATATCGATGGCTTCAGTGGCGGGCAACTACCCCCAAAGTCAGCGATTCGCGAAATTCGCATCAACCAAAATCCGTTTTCTGCCGAATTCGATCATCTGGGCTACGGGCGCATCGAAATTCTCACCAAGCCGGGCACGGATAAGCTGCATGGGCAGTTCTTCATTCAGGGCAACGACAAGTCCTTCAATACAGGCAATCCGTTCACTTCCACCATTCCTTCGTATTACAGCTACCAGTTCAATGGCACGGTGAGCGGCGCGATTTCAAAGAAAGCATCCTTTTTCGTAAGCGCCGAACAGCGTAACACGGAGACTGTGAATGCGTGGCTGATTCCCGATGCGGTGTTGGCAAACTCCTCTGGCGTCTATGTGGATAACCAGAATTATGGCACCAGCCTGTTAAACCGGCGCATACGCGACAACGCCTCCGCGCGCATCGATTGGCAGCTGGGAGCGAAAAACACTTTCACCATTCGTTATGGGTTCTGGGCCGAGGCCGAGCACGGCAATTTGAACACGGGATCGCTGGCCAGCGCCTCCACGCACGAGTCGAATACCGACCATACCGTGCAGATGAGCGACGCGATCATCATCAATGATCATACGGTCAACGAAAGCCGCTTCCAGTTCGAGCGACAGAATGAGAATCACTACCCCGACTCGACGGATCGCACCATCGTCGTCACGGGGGATTTCACGGGCGGAGGCTACTCAGGGCAGCAGAGCCGCGATCACAGCACGCGGCTGGAATTCCAGAATATGACGACCATGAGCCATGGCACGCACGCCATCAAGTTTGGTACGCGCTTACGCGACACGCGCGATGCAAACTGGACGAATGCAAACTTCAACGGCAACTTCACCTTTGCCGATACGGTGAACGGCGCCTCGAAGATCTACGCATACCAGAAGTACGAGGCAATGGCCAACGGGCTTGCCGAACCGCCTAATCCGCCAAACAATCCGCCGACATTCAACGATCTTGTGGGAGAGGGCGACGGCCCCACCTCCGCAAGTTACACCACCGGCAAGCAATCGTCGCTTGCCAATGTCTTTGACATCGCGCTCTACATCCAGGACGATTGGAAATTCAATCCGCGTCTTACGCTCTCGGGCGGCATGCGCTGGGAAGCGCAGAATCATATTTCGGACCACGACGACTGGGCGCCGCGCGCTGCATTCGCATACGCGCTGGATGGAAACGGCAAGGACAAGAAGGCCAAGACCGTGTTGCGCGGCGGATACGGCCTCTTCTACGACCGGATGGGAATTGGCAACCTGCTGACCATCAATCGCGCCAACATTCAGAATCGTGTAGTGCTCAACGACCCTAACAACTGCACTACATCCACAGGGACCAATCCTACCTCGCTGGGCACCATCGACATGAGCACATGTACCAGCACCATTGGAACATCCACTGCTTCACAACCGGTGAAGTATGAGGTGGATTCCCACTATCATTCGCCCTACACAGGCCAAGCCGGCGCCAGTATTGAGCGGCAGCTATTTTCAGGCACCAGCATAACGGCAACCTATCTGCATTCCTTCGGCGTTCATCAGGTGGTGATGCGCAACGCCAACCAGGCCACGGGCGGAACTCCGCAGCAGAGTTCCGGCGGATACCTCTATGAGTACTATCCCGAGGCGGTCTTCAAGCAGCAGCAGATCATTGCCAGCGTGAACGCCAAGGTGAACAAGAACCTTAACCTAGTGGGCTTTTACACGCTTCAATGGGCCAACACCAACGGCGCCGGCGGCAGTGCATCGAACGCGTACAACCTGGACCAGGACTACGGGCGTGCTAGCTTTGTTTCGCGCAATTCGCTTTTCATGATGGCCAACTACCAAGGGCCGTGGGGCATTCGCTTCAATCCCTTTCTGATTGCGCAGTCGGGCCGGCCCTTTAACATCACGCAGGCCGCTGACCCGCTGAATAACTTTGGCAATCAGAGACCGACTTTCGCAACTTCAGGTACACCGCTAGCCGACCAGATAACGACTCCCTATGGCGTGATGGATGAAACCGGGCTCACGGGCACGCTCATCCCGGTCAATCTGGGCAATGGCCCTGCTGCAGTAGCCGTGAATTTGCGCATTAGCCGGGCCGTTGGCATCGGCCCAAAACTAGCCTCGACGAACAATCAGGCCGGCGGTGGACCACCGGGTGGTGGGCCGCCTGATGGCGGGCCCGGTGGCGGTGGTGGTGGCCGGCGTGGCGGTGGACCGCCGGGTGGTGGTCTTGGACCTGGCGGCCTCGGAGGAGGAGGAGGAGGAGGAGGAGGAGGAGGACGGGGCGGCGGTCCCGGCGGTATGTTCGGCAGCACGAATACCGGCCGCAAGTATTCGCTGAACTTCAGCGTCCAGGCTTTGAATCTGTTCAACGACATCGACTATGGAACTCCGGTTGGTACAATCACCAGCCCCTATTTCAACCGGTCCACAAACCTCGCGGGCGGCATCTTCAGCACCGGCTCAGCAGCGCGGCGCGTTTTCGCACAGGTCGTGTTTTTGTTCTGATCGAAACTGCTTTACTAAACCAAGGGTCGAAGCGCACTGCTCCGGCCCCGTTTTTTGCGCAAGGAATACTCCTACGGCTTTGTCGCTGTCACCGCGGCGGGCTGGTCGTCAGCGGCAGAGGCATCGGTCAGCGAAATCACCTTAAGTTGTGCCTTCAGCGCATCGAGTGAGACCGTGCCAGAGGCCTTTATCTCCGCCGTCTCGCCCGGCAGCAGGTCAAAGTAGTTGTCGGAGATCTGCACGTCGAGATTGCCAAACGAAAGATAAACGCTGCGTGCCAGCACCCGGGATGTAATGCGAATCCTGTAACTGTTCTTTACGCCGGTTGTTTCGACCTTTAGTTGAGCCGGCTTCAGATGTACTCCCTTGACAGGCGCCAGATAGACAAGATTGCGCGAAAGCTGCACTCCGCCCGCGGTCAGTTCAGCCACGACCAAAACGCGCGAGGTGTCTTGCGCGCCGGCGTCGGCCAGCTTCTTCAATGGCCAGTCAAGATAGACCTGGCTAGCGAGCGGCGCAACTTTTACATCATGCGACTCCTCCAGCAGTACCTTGCCGTCAAAATCCATCAGGCGCACGCGCAATGAGGCCGGCTCGGTCTTCACCTTGTCGCTGACGATATAAACCTTCAATGCGCCTTCCTCGACGTGTGGGGAGACCAGGATAGGCGCATAGAAACGCCTTGCATAGTATTGCAGCGCCTTCCATCGCCCGTAGTAATCAATCGACGACCAAGAGGCCACTGGCCAGCAGTCGTTCAACTGCCAAAAGATGGAGCCCATGGTCTCCGGCCGCAAGCGGCGGAAGTGCTCGGCGCCGATCTTGATGCCCTCGGCCTGCACCACCTGGCTGACGTAGAGAAAACTCGGAAAATCCTTTGGCGCGGGATAATCCATGGCCATGTAATCCTTGATGATGGAGTTGCCTTCGTTATTTTTCTGGTGGGCAAGCATCACCGGGGTGAAGATGCCGGAGCGATCTTCGGGCTGGGTAAAGCTCTCTACAGTGCGCATCTCCGGAAAGGACTGGAAGCCGTACTCGGTGACAAAACGCCAGTGATGCTTCTCGTACTCGGAGAAAGGCACGCGGCCGTGCCAGACGCTCCAATCATGCTGATCGCCGCTCTGGTAATGGTCGCTGAGCGCTTCGTAGTCTGCGCTGGGTGAGCTGGGCCAGTAGGGCGTCTCTGCGTCGAGCCGCGCCACCACGCGGGGCAGGATGCCGCTAAACTCGGTGAGGTAATCCTGCCACATCTGCAACCTTATATCCGCGGGAAATCCGTTTCTTGCACCCCAGCCGAAGGCGCTTTCCGTCTCGTTGTTGCCGCACCAGATCACAATGCTAGGGTGATTGCGCAGGCGGCGCACCTGGTCCTCGGCCTCGGCTTCAATATTTTGCTTGAAGGGGTAGGTTCCCGGCTGCCAGTCGTTGCCGAACATGAAATCCTCCCAGATCATAATGCCCAGCTCGTCGCAGATCGCGTAGAACTCGTCGCTCTCGTAGTAGCCGCCGCCCCAGTGGCGAATCATGTTCATATTGGCGTCGCGCGCTGATTGCAGAATGCGTCGATAGTTGGCCGTGGTCACGCGATTAGGAAAGCTGTCGAAGGGAATCACGTCCGCGCCCTTGGCAAAGACGGGGATGCCGTTGACTATGAATTCAAAGCTGCGGCCCCACTTGTCCAGCTCCCGATGCAGAACGATGGAGCGCAGGCCGGTTGTAACGCTTCGTGTGTCGGCAGTTCCCTGCTCAGTGCTCACCGTGGTCCAAAAACTGTACCGTGATTGTTCGCCGTAACCTGCGGGATACCAAAGCTGTGGATTTTTGATCTCGATTGGTATGTCGATTACATTGCGGCCAGGGTGGAGATTTACATCGCGACGCCCATCGAAAGTCGAATTCCGTGTATAGACAGCCTGCATGTCATATTGGACAGTTACGCTCACAGTCCCCGCAGCTGCCGATTCAATCTCCACCTCCGCGTCGAGATGCGCCACATCTTTGCTCACGTCGCGCTGACGAATCGCGAAGTCAACAATGCGAGCCTTGTCCCAGGCCTCCAACCGCACCGGCTTCCAAATGCCGCTGGTCACAAATCGCGGACCCCAATCCCAGCCGTATTCGTAGGCAGGCTTGCGTAGGTAGGTCTTGGCCTCAACCTTCGTCTTCGGTTGCCAGGGGTCGCCAGCTGCCACCGCAGCTGCGGCCTTGATCGGAGACGGAAAAACAACGCTCAACAGATTCTTGCCGACGTGCAGATGGCTCTTGGCGGGCACTCTCCAGACGCGAAAGCTGTTACCGGCACTGAGCAGCTTTGCCTCGTTCAAAGAAACCTCGGCAGCTCCATCGAGGCCGTCAAAGACCAGATCTACGTTAGAGTGGGTGAGCAAAGCGGGCGTTACCTCGAAGCTCAACTGGTACTCCCAGCTCTCCTGCTCAATCCATTGCAACTTGGCCTCGTTGTCGCGAAAGAAAGGGTCGGGAATCTTTTTGTTGGCCAGCAGGTCAAGGTGCACATCTCCGGGTACCGTGGCGGGAAACCAGCTGTTCTCGACCGGCTCGGCGCCGGCCGTAATCTGCCGGAACTGCCAGCCGTGGTCGAGCGCCTGAACGACATTCTGCGCCGGACTCTGCGCCGCTTTGGCCTGCGACTGCGCCATCTCTCCTCCCATTCCAATACCCGCACCCAACAGGGCGCACAACAACATACAACCGGCACATGCTGCTCGCATCCGATCTCCTCCAGGCCTTTCGCTGAACCGATAGAACGGCCAGACGAGGCAATTTATCAAACGCCGATAAGCGTAACATGCGAGGCTGGAAGAGCAAACTCATTAAGTTTCATCCAATGCAGAAAGCAGCATATCTCTTGTTTATCAGCATCTTCCGGTACAGCTCTTCCCACTCATTGGCTTTGGCATCCATGCTGAAGTGAGCCGCGATGCGTTCACGCGCCGCCATGCCCAGCCTACGACGCTCTTCGTCCGGCCTGCACATCATCTCCAGCATCGCCTCGGCCAACCTCTCCCGAGACCTGGCGGGTACAATCACGCCTGACTCGCCCACCAGCTCGCGTACGCCGCCGACATCCGTGGCGACAACCGGCTTCTCCATGGCCATCGCCTCGCCCAAGGCAAGCGGCATTCCCTCCCATGCCGAGGCCAGCACAAAGCCGTCAGCGGCATCCAGCAGGGCAGGCATATCGCGGCGCAAACCAGCCAGCGAACGGAGTTCCCCAAATCAGCCGCCATGGATTGAATTGACGCGGACCCTGCCCCAGCGGCCTCTCCGGCAATCCATAGACAAGACGTAGGGACCGAGGCGCGAATGCGAGCAAAGGCGCGGAGCAGATTGGGATAATCCTTGGCGGGCACAATGCGCCCTGCTGTGAGCCAGACAAACTCTTCACTCATTCCCATCTCTGCCCGGAGGCGCACGTGGCGCTCGGGACTGGACACGAACTCCATGGTGTCGATTCCATTGGCGAGAACCGTCAACTTGCGGGCTGGCACGGCCTTCAAGCGCGCATACCGATTGGCTGCGTCCTGGCTTACGGCAGTAGTGTGGCGGCTGAGGAAGTCGGATAGCCGATATGCCAGCATGCGCGGCCAGTGTCCTTCGTAAACATTGTGAATGGTGGAGATAACAGCCGTCCCTGGATGCAAAATCTTGAGCAGACGGGCCGCCATGTTGGCAGGATAGGTGTGGCTGTGGATCAGATCTGGTTGGAAGTCGCGCAGAAAGTGGCGAGCTTTCCACAGGCCAGCCAGAAGGCTGGCCTTTGTCCTGCGCATGTCGAGGTGGACAGGTTCGAGGGTGGTGGCCCACTCTTCGGGCTGGCGGCCTCGGAGCACGAGCAGCGTGACCGCATGGCCGCGCGCCGCCATGCGCTCCGCCAGCGCCAACGCCTGCCGTTCCGCTCCGCCGACACCCAGTGAGGTGAGCACGTACGCGATACGCATTTCACTCACACCTTGCAATAAATCAAGTGGGACGATGATAACGCGCGTGGTTATGCTTTGGCAGCATCCCGATTTGGACCCGTCGTTGCCCGTGTGCCATTATGTTCCCATGAAAATGGGAGTGGAGAATCCAGTCCAAATTTGCGCTTGCTGATCTGGTAAACTGATAAGTACTTTCAAGAATTTTGAGGAGGTTCCATGGACCTGGGCGAGTGGGTGAAGTCAAATGCCGAATACGGCCGAAGGTTGGTAGACTCTGGAATCGAAGGAGCGCGTTCCGGAAAGCAGGAGTTCCTCGACGGAGAACCTCTTGCTCCTTTTCTTGGCGAGTCGTTCAAAGGCGCTCTGCTGCCCGCCGCTGTGGGAGCATGCGTAGGCGTGTTGGTGGGGTATCCCATCTGCCGGCGAAAATCCCCGGCTGTCACATGGGCGTATGGTTTGCTGGGCTGCGCCATCGGGCTGGGCGCAGGCTTTGCATGGAATAGCCGCCATCTCAGCGCAAGCGTTGCCGAAAATGCATTGAAGAACATAGGAAAGGTGCGTGATGAGCAGTGGCTGACCAAGCATCCCATCAATTACGCGTAGAATCCGGGCACGAAGAAATTCAGAACGAAAAACCCGCCATCCGGCAATCGTGTTATTGCCTAATGACGGGTTTTTTATTGGTTTTGCTACCGCAGCCGGGAGAAAATCTCCGACTCCCTCCCCGCGCCGTCCCGTCCGGTTACCTTACTGCACGACCGCAAGAACTCGCCGCAGGCGGCTTTTCAGCGAGAATCCGGCTGGTTCAACCGGCATTCCCCGCCGCCTTGCGCAATCCCCTTGTATTCAAGGCAACCTCCACCTGCACTGCGATATATTCCGCGAGCGCATAGAAGAAAACGATGAGGGAGAAAGCGATCAGCAGAAAGAAAATGGCCAGTTCGATTCCGCCCAGGAAGCCTGTGCCTCCGCGCCCTGCAAATGGTAGCGCGTCTCCCAACAACCCCATCTGAGGAAATGGGCTGGCATCGGTAATCCAAACAAACAAGCAACCACCCAGGCCAAACAGGGAATAGGTGACGAATGCCAGCTCTCCGTTCAGCCGGAGAAGGAGAGAAAGAATCGAAAGTACAGTGAATTGGCTATCCCCCATCTCATTCACCGTACGCGAGCGATAGGCTAAAATGCCCGCTGTTAATATTCCCCAGGCAAGGACGAAGATCGCCAGTAACACGCATCCGATCAGAATGCCGATCGGGGTGCGGGTTACGAGATTTCCTTCAACATCAATGACTGAGCTGCGTGACGTGATGCCAAGTCTGATAATGGAGATAAAACCATACAACCCAATCAGCGCCATGATGATCGCCTGAATCCGCAGCACCCAGGAAACCGTCTGGCGAATGATCTTTCCACTGCTCAACGCATGGAAAAACGGATCGAGAATTTCAAGAAAATCCATACATTCCTCTCCTGTCTGATTTCTTCAGCCATGCGGCTGAAAAACAGGGCTTGCAATGATTCTGCGATTCATGCGCGAAAGAGAGTTGCCGATTCCCTTCCCGCGCACAAAACCATCGCCACGACACACCGGCCACTTGCCGTCAACGCAGCGCCAAATTTTTTGTGCCGGAGTTGTAGCTGATCTTCGGCTTCTGGTGCGCCACATTTGCGGCGCACCAGAAGCCGCATTGATCTGGCCTGAAGTCTGGCCTGGTTTTATTGAGGCTGAGTGCCACCCTGGGCCGCTTCGGTGTTCACATCCGTCTCTGCCTGATCGGCTTGCTGGGTTTGCTGCTGAATCTCAGTCCCGGCGTTCGGATCCGCTGGAGGCGCAATTTCGGCATACTGCGCCGGAGCCGGCGGGGCTTGCGCAGATGGAGGCGCCTGCGGGATTCCTCCCTTGCCCTGCTTGTCATGCAGTTCCTGGAGTCCTGTGTCGATCAGTTCCCTCATGCGGTTCTGCATCTCTTGCAGGTCGGTCACCTGCACCGTCACCGTGCTGGACTTCCCGCACTCATTGCCGCCCTTGCTGGCCAGCACTACCAGGTCCGCCGCTGTCGCATCGGGTGGAGGCGGGCTCGTCAGGCCAAGTACATCGCCATCGCTCAGGGCGCACTCGGCCTGGTTGGAGTCCACAACATCCAGCGCGCTGCCAACCACAAACACGTGCTTATGGCCGTCGGCCAACATGCGCGCGATCCCGCTGGAACCGGGGTCGATGTCCTGATTCTGCGTGTTCTGTTGCGCCTCCTGGTTCTCCAGAGCCAATTGGCCCTTTACCTCATCGGCGATCTCCTGTTTCACGTCAGGCGTCAGCGCCGGAGGGCCGCCCGCGGAGGACTGAGCGCCATCCACTTCGCCAGCCTCCTGATGGGCCGCATAGGCGGTCTGCAAGTCCTGCGAGATCATGTAGTCCGTCAGCCAGAACGCGGCACTGGGGTAGAACGGAGAAGGAGTAAAGAATCCGCCGTAGTATCCGTACCAGGGTGCGCCTCCCCAACCCCAGCCGTAGCTGATAGGGCTTGCCCACGGGTTATACGCCCACCCATAAAAGCCGGGGCGATAGAAGTGGTCCGGGCCATACACGTCCATATGCCTGCCGTGATAGTCATAGCCGTGATAGAAGTGGCTGTACGTGCGGCCGTGGTAGGAGTAGCTGCGCCGCCCGAAATCGTGGCCATGGTAACTGTACCCGCGCTGTACATAGCCCGGACGGCCACGTTCACCAACGACGCGGCTATGGTCGGAACGCTCAACCGATACCCTGCGGTTGCCGTTCAGCCCATGATGAACGTCCATGCCCCGCTTGGTGTCATGCACGTCGCTGACCTTACCGTTGGGGCGCTTAGTGATCGCGCTGCCGTTCTTGGCGACATGCGTATTGCTTCCCTTGGGCGCTAGACCACCAGTCGCCGTGTGAAGTCCGCCGCTGTTGAGGTGTGACGTGGTGGTTGCTCCGTGCGTCGCCCCGCCGGTGTTGGCTCCGTGCGTGATTCCACCATCCGTGGCGTGCGTCGACCCGCCGGTCGTCGGTCCGTGCGTGGTGGCCCCGCCGGTCGTTGGCCCGTGCGTCTGCATAGTAGCCCCACCGGTGGTTGGCCCATGCGTCTGCATGGTAGCCCCGCCGGTCGTTGGTCCGTGCGTTGTGGCTCCGCCGGTCGTTGGTCCGTGATACGCACCGCCGCCGGTCGGTCCGCGCGACCCACCGCCGACCGGTCCTCGTGAGCCACCGCCGATCGGTCCGCGCGACGCCCCGCCACCGTTATTTCTGGGAGGAGGCGATTGCCTGGGAGGAGGCGATTGCCTGGGAGGTGGCGATTGCCTGGGAGGAGGCGATTGCCTTTGAGGCCCGGCGGCTGCTTTGCCCACGCAGCCGAACGCCAGGAGACCGGTAAGAATCATTACTGCAGAACCTTTGCGAATAACCCTGCGAAGAAGTTGTGTCGTCATCAGATCCTCTTTTCCCTTTCAGTTTCTGGTCCGGCACTTCATCCACGAAGCGCCAACCTGCAGTTAGCACAATGCAGCCCTAACCTGGCTGCGCAAATAATCTACTCAACATTGCTGACTTTCCCATTTGTGAAGGTCACCTTCATATCCTTGTAATAATAGATTTCCTTCACTCCCAGCTTGACAATCCTCGTCGGCTGCCCGAAGTTGGCAGTCACATCATCCTTTTTCTGACCCAGGGCGATGGTTGGCGGAGGAGTATCGGCCGGAGGAGGTGGTGGAGCAATGTCGGGCATTGGGGTTGGTGGGGGTGGTGCGGCTTCAGGCGTAGGTATAGCGGCTTCTGGCGTAGTCACATTAGTGAAGTAGTCCACGGTACTGTAGTCGGCACGACCACTTTGATCAGTGAAGTGTGTTAACTTCTCAGCTCGCAATCTTCCATCTGGCTCAAGTGAAAGCGAGATTTCAATTCGATTGAAACCCTGATTCTTCTTTGCCACGAGCTTGCTGATATCGGAAGATTGGACATTTGAAGCAAAGCTCTGAGCTGAGATCATACCCATATCGCAGGCATTTGGATGACACGCACCATAAGGATGAATAACATTTCCCTCAATAATGATTTCTACAATGCTGCGTGTTTTTGGATCGACATTCCGCCAATCTCCATCCAATCCGCTCGGACTGGAATTCGAGAGCGTGGGAGTATGGACCGGCCTGGAAGGGGCTGGCCTGTAAGGGGCTCGGGCTGGCATAGGAGGGGCTGGTCTGGAAGGAGCTTGCCTGGAAGGAGGTTCCGCTACCTGCTGCACACCTTGATCGTCCGAGGGTACTACTGTCAGTACCTCGGCCACTGTCTGTAGGAAGGCATCCGCAGGCGGTACTTCCTTTTTGTTTGGAAAAGGGATTTTCAGGTTGGCGTAATAGCGGATGTCATAGTATGGATCGCTAATAAGCTGGAAAAGTACCCCATCCTGTTTGATCTGGATTCCTGTAACCCAGAACTTTTCCTCTGGCACAAAACGGCGCTGTTGCGTATCTTTGCCGGTCTTCATTAATGCTGTGCCAAACCCCTGCTCAATGATTCCGTTCTTGTACGTATTTGTGGGAGGCAATGGTGTAGTTACGCTAAACATCACAAGTCCGGACTTATGAATCACAACCACATCCCCCGCCGTCACAATATCCGAGCGGTCGGCGGTCGTGGTCGTCAATCTGAACTGAGCGTTGAGCTGTGTCTGAATTGCGTCCAGATTACTTATTTGGGCAGCAAGCCCGCTACACAAAAGCGCCGCCGCCGCGATGAATCCCAATACGCGAAATCTCTTTACCTGAGCCATATGCCACTTTCCTTTCATGTGATTTTGGGGGAGCAACTTTCAAGCCACTAAAACGTAAATCACGGCCCCGGCACTGTCAAGATATTCATGCGGAAATCGTCTTGCGTCAACCTCTTATCAACACAAACACCACGCTCAGCCGGATGTTTCGCGCAAAACATAATATGGTTTTTAATAATCAATGCAGACCCCAGGGTTCCGGCCTGCTGGAGCGGTTGGCGCCATCGCAACGCCACCGCTCCCGCAAATATTTGAATCAGGCCTGCTGACCGGCTTACTTTTTCGGCCGTTGAATATCGGACTTCGCCTCGGTATGTCCGACCGCGCCAATCTCAGCATCGGCCAACGCTTCGGTGTCCAACCCGTGTTCATGGCGATAGTGCTCAACCGGCATCTTGCCATCCCACCAGGCCCAGTTCATCGGATAGACATCGGGATCAAGGAAGACCTGGTAAAAGTGCCATACGACAATCGCCAGAGTGGCCAATATCGCCTCGTAAAAGTGAATGGCGGTGGCAACATCTACCCACCAGCGCGCCAATAGATTTCCCGTCGACACGTTGGCCCACAGCATCACGCCCGTTACTGCCATCAGCGCCGTGCCCCACACCAATGCCCAGTATTCAGCCTTCTCCGCATAGTTGAAGCGTCCATAGTTAGGCTTTTCTCCACCCAGGCCAATGTAATAACGCATCGTCGCCCAGGCGTCGAAGGCGTCTTTTGGCCGCGGAGCAAAGTCGCAGATCAGCCGGCGGCCTTCCTTGGTCATCACCAGATAGAAGATGTGATAAATGCCGGCGACAATCAGCACCACTCCCGCCACGCGATGCGTGATGCTGCGCAGCTTTTCGCCCATGGCCAGCACGTCGGCCAGCCAGGAGTTGGGAAACTTGAGAGCAAAGCCGGTGATTACGAGAATAATAAAGCTGGAAAGCAGAATCAGGTGCTGCCAGCGCTGGTTTTCGCTCATGCGCGTCATCATGGGATTCTGCATAGCCCGCAGCTTCCTGGCTTTGCTCTGCCAGATAATCGCGTTGTGCAGGAACATGGCGCCTATAACGAGAATGATTAAAGCCAGGTAGAACCATCTCACCCAGCGCACAGCAATCGAGCCGATATCCTTCGACTTGCTGCCGTCCCCGTGAACCTTGGTCAGAGTAAATTTCTGCGTGACTCCTTTGTGACACTGGCCGCAGGTGGCATCGAGGTTGGCTTTATTGATGGTGGAGCGTGGATCGCTGGAAGGCAGAATGTTATGCACGCCGTGACAACTGGCACAGTTGGCCACCACGGCCGAGCCGCCCTCTGCAGCCAGCCCGTGATAACTGTCAAGGTAACTGGTGACGCGATTTCCGGCCAGGCCGAACTCCTGCGAAAGTCGTACGCCCTCGTGGCAGCGCGCACAGGTGGTGCGCGCAATGTTCTGCTCGGAGACCGACGAGTTCGGGTCGATGTGCGCCTTGATGGAGTGGATTCCGTGACAATCAGTGCAGACCGGCGCCTGCCCGTTGCCGCGCGCGATTGCCTGTCCGTGAATGCTCTCGTCAAATGTCTTCTGCACCGTGCCGTGGCACTTGCCGCAGGTGGCCGGAACATTGAATTTGTAGATTGGCGACTTGGCGTCGTTGGCCGGAAGAATCTCATGCGCGCCGTGACAATCGGTGCAGACCGCTGCCTTCTTGGAGCCCTTCTCAATGGCCAGTCCATGCACGCTTTGCTGATAAGAGATGAAGGGCTGGCCGCTCTGCCCGTTCGACTCCATCAGAAACTTCTGGCCATGGCAACGACCGCAAGTAGCTGGAATGTTGTCATGATTGACCGGCGACTTGGCATCGGCCGCAGCCAGAATCTCGTGCGCGCCTCCATGGCAATCCTGGCAATTGGCTGCCTGGGCCGCGCCCGGCTTTGCCTTTGAGTGCAGACTGTGCGCGTATGCCTGCTGTGCGTCAGCATGGCACTCGGCGCAGGTGACCTTTTTGGGCGTGGTCTCATGGGCCAGGCTCTTCACATCCTTGTGGCAATCCACGCAGGCGAAGATACTTCCGTGGACGGAATTTTTCAGCTTGGCTTCATCCACCACATCGGAGTGGCAGGTAAGACAGTCTTTATCCTTGAGCTTTTGATCGGCGCGAGCCGCATAAGCGAAAAAAAACAGGGATATAACGAGCGATTGGACGAGGATATTCCTGGAAATGTTCACGCCTTTGAGAAGACGCCTTGGCGGTAAAACTAGCAGTGATTGGAGTCACAGGGTCAAACGCCCGCAGAGCCGTTCCATGAGCCTGTCAGAACCTATACGGCGAAGATTCTCTCTTGCGCGTCGAGTATTTTCGTCGGTGAAGGATTGGATTTTCAAGGCACAGTTGCGGGCTAACAAAAAGCGTCAAAAATAGGCATTTTCGGGGCAAAAAGCGCCTTTTTGGGCTAAAAAAGGGGCGAAATACGGGGTTTGCAGTTACTGATTAGTTAACAGGGCAAAATTGCATGTTGTTGATTTATTGGAAGTTGCAAGGAATAAAATGGTCAAAATATGATTTCCACAGGTAGGGGGGGTGGGGGGTCGGGTGGATTTAGGGGAAGAAACGGAGAAAAGAGACCATAAAAAAGGGACCAGGGAGTACGATTGCGCACGTTGGAAATTGGACGGTGGACATATGGGCCTCGCATTTGCGACTGCTTCTATTGTGCGCGCGCGGAGGGAAATAATCTGCAACGAAAACAGGGGGTAGCCCGGTAGTCAAGCGGGCGGCCCCTTCGACAAGCTCAGGGCAGGCTTTCGGCACGGGGAACAAACGATGATGGTATCCTGCCCTTCGCCAGAAAAAAGCGAAGGGCATGAGCTTCAGCCCATACCCTTCTCCGAAATCACATAATTAAACAGTTTGCCCGGCAGCCTCCGGTCCGACGAAATGTTCGCTCAAGATCCGAAATACGCGCTCAGCGTCAACACCAGCAGCAGCAGGCCGATGAAAATCGCCGTATAGCCAACTGCTTTAGAAAAATTCAGCAGCCAGACTGGCGGCTTGACTGCGAGCCTCGACTCCAGCTTTCCCTGAGCTGCAACCCTTTGATACTCTTCCGGGCGCTTGGTCTTGAACTCTTCCTCGCTCTCCACACCGGTAAAGATCACCATATCCATGGGGAAGCTGTCGGGGCGCAGATGGGTGTTGACGAAGTGAATGGAAAAGATGAACAGAATGGCCAGTAGCCCTTCCTCACTGTGAATCACCAGCACGGCATTCAACGCCCATCCGGGCAAAAAGCGGGCAAAAAAGGGAGCGAACCACATGGCATAGCCTGAAAATCCGATGACTACCATGCCCCAGAAGACCGCCCAGTAATCGAACTTCTCCCAATAGGCATACCGCTCGAACTGCGGCTTGGGACCCAATCCGATGAACCAGCGCATGTGACCGAAGAGATCCTTCACATCCTTCCAGTTGGCCACCATGGAGGTGTTTCCCCAGAAGATTCCCTTTTCCCGATGGAGCAGTCCGCGGGTGAAGACTTCTTTCAAGTGGATGAGAAAGGCCACGGTCAGTACCACGGCGAAAAACTTATGGAAGAAGATGATGGTACCGAATCCGCCCACGTCGCTGGCAAATTTCCTTGCCCAGAAGCTCTCACTGAAGCGCATGGGCAGTCCGGTGGCCGCCAGTCCCAGAAAGGTGGTGAACAGGACAGCATGCATGTATCTCTGTGCGCGCGTGAAGCGCATGAAATACCGCTCACCAGCGTGGCTCGGCGCGTTGCTTGTATCTTGTTTGAGATCATCCATTCTTGCCTCCCTTTGCCGAACGTGTCTTGACCTGCTGGTATCGCGAGCGGATCAGCCACAATATGGTGTGAATCGCGAAAAACGCTAGTACGCCGGCCAGCAGCAGGTTCATGAACAAGCGGATAAAGAAGAGGGCCGGATTCAGCTTGCGATTGTGCGCGTTGGCATGTGGCTGATACTGCACGAAACTGGCATTGGCGCCCGCGTGGCACTTGCCGCAGGTGGCCACCAGGTTGGCCGGAGCAATCGGGGAGCGGGGATCGGATGCCGGCAATACATCATGCGCTCCGTGGCAGTCCCAGCAGCGCGCTGTCTCCACGTAGCCGCCCAGCGAACCTAACTGAGAGTGGAACGTGTCCCGGTATGTAGACAGCTTGTCCTTGTGGCATGAGCCGCAGATAGGCGTGGACTGCATGCGGAAAGTAGCTTCTGTCGGCTGCAGAATCGCATGCGCCGTGTGGCAGTCTGAACAGACTGGTGCATTCAGATCGCCGGACGCAACCGCCTTGCCATGCATGCCGCCCAGATAGTTGGCGGTAATCCCCGCGTGGCATTGTCCGCAAGTCTTGGGAATATTCGTCTTGTAGGTGGGACTCTGCGGATCCTTGTGGCTCAGGATGTGATGCGATCCGTGGCAGTTTTGGCAGTTGGCTGCAACCAGCAATCCCTCTTTGCTGAGCGCAAACCCATGAATGGAATCCAAATACATCGGGTAGACGTTGGGCAGACCGTGCTTTTTCGCCAGTGCATCGTCACCGTGGCATTTGCCGCAGGTGCGCGGAATGTTGAGCGGGTAGACCGCCGACCTGGGATCGTTTTTGGGAAAGATGGCATGGGCATCGCCGTGGCAACTGGTGCAGGGATGCTCGGCCCGGTTGGCATGCACGCTCCCGACCAGCCCCTCCGCCTCGCCGGTGTGGCAACTCTCGCACTTGACCGGCGTTACCTGGTCCGGGTGTGGATAATCCTTGATGGTGCTATGGCAATCGCCGCACTTCAGGCTGCCGTGCAGGCTGGAGTGGAAGATGCCGGCATCCACTTTATCCCCGTGGCAGCCGAGGCAATCAACATCCGCCTGCGCAACGCGCGGTATCGCGAAAACCAGAAACGCCCCAACAGCGAGCGCAATGGAGGAAGCAATCTTCATCTCGACTCCGATCGACCCTTACGCTTTCAAGTCTTGTGATTACAGGCCAGTACCCAACACAGGCGCGGGAGAGAAAGGACTCCAGCCCCTCTCTCCCGGCGTGCGCCTTGCTGGCGAAACTTGACCTGGCGCGCTGCTATTTCTGCAGTGTGCGAATGTACGAGATCACGTCCTTGATCTGTTGATCGGTCAGCTTGTCCTTGTAAGCAGGCATCTTGTTCAGGCCGTCCTTGGTAGAGACAAAGAACTGGTGATCGGAGGCCGAAAGCATCTTCGGGTCCTTGAAGGACAGGATCTTCATGTTTTTGCCCATTGTCGTGGCAGCCAGCCCGTCGGCGCCGTGGCACATGGCGCACTTGGCTTTGTAGAGATCACCGGGCGCCTGCGCAAAGGCGGGCACTGCAATAAGCGCGGCCAACAGGATCACGGCTGCTGCTTTGATTCCATGAGTCATCGTATTGCTCCTTGGCCGGTCGCTTTCAGGTTTCCCGGTCAAGTCCTGTCATATAAGTTATGTTACGCGGTCGGAAGTGACGCTCGTCACACATCGAGAGATTCGTTTCCGTGCCGGATGCGTGCCATCCGCATTTTCTCCACAAAGGATTCGCCGCTTGCGCGGTTTTCAACGGCCCCAGCGGCCGTGCGTCAAAGTGATACAGGTCACTTGCTGTAACCAGTCTTATCAGTCACAATAGGGCCTCTGCTTGAGGAAAAATTTATGGGTACGGTTGCTGTAACTGATTCAAAAATCATGCTTACTCTCCCTGGGGACGCGGTGCGCCAGATTCAATGGCGGTTTGCGGACCGTTTTGATTTGCAGATGCTGGTTCAGTCGGCGCGCGGCGTGGCGCGGGGAACCGTGGCGCGCTTGGTTGCGGCCGGCGAACGTAATACCCATGAATGGACACCCGGCAAGCACAGCATGATGGAAGCCTTTGACCGCGCAGGCGTTACCGCAGCCTTCATGGAGCCGGAAGAGGGCGGCTTCATCGTCGGACCCAAAAACCTGGCCCTTTCTCTGGCGGCCTTTGAGCTGGCCTGGGTAGACGGCGGCGCGGCCACTGCCAGCTTGGCTGGCTTCCTGGCTCTCTCGCCCATTCACGAGCGCGGCACGCCGGAGCAGGTGAACCGCTACAAGAGCCTCGCCGCGCCTCCCCAGCCGGGCGAGGACCGCATCCCCTGGCGCGGCGCATTTGCGCTCACCGAGCCGATTCCATACGTGGGCGTAGACGCCAGCATGTTGAGCGGCAAGATGCGCGTGGCCGAGTGGAAGGAAGGCGAAGAGCCCTGGCTGCAGGTGGACAAGCGCGGCCGCTTCATCACCAACATCGCCTTCGCCAACTTTGTCACCGCCGCTGTCATCTCCGACGACCCGCGCATCAAGGGCAGTTGCATGGTGATCCTGGAAGAGACCGACGAGGGCATCTTCGACCACGGCACACCTACCAAGAAGCTGGTTCACCAGCTCTCCTCCACCGGCGATCCCATCTTCAACCTCAAGGTTCCCGCCAGCCGTATCATCGGCGGATACACAGTCAAAGACGGCGTCATCGTCCCCAACTACAACCACGGTGAAGTAATCGAAGCAGTCTTCCGCCGCACACGCGTGCCGGTGGGCATCATGTCGGCGGCCAAGCTGTTGTCGGCCGTTGAGCCGGTCATCCGCTACCAGCGTGGGCGCTTCCGCGGAGCTGAAGGAACAACTCCCGGTTCGGTGCGTTATGAACAGGGCATTCAGCAGCGCGAGGATGCATTGCACCGGCTCGTGGACGTCTGGGCCACCGGCGAAGCGGCTACCTCACTGGGATTTTCCACCGCGCGCCTCTTCGACGAACTGGACCCAATCGAGAAGCAGAAAACCGCCATCCTGAAAGAGCGCGGCATTCAGGGCGGACGCGCCGAGCTGAAAGCGCTCCGCGAGAGCGAGCAGGGCGCAATCGAACTTGCGTCTCTCATCGCACAGGGCTCGGATTCGCCGCGCCGCCATACGCTGGAGGCCGATCCGTTAGTAAATTTCGTCCTCAAGGACGCTGAGGCCAACGTGCTCTGCCCGGCCACCAAGCTGTGGAACACCGGCCATGGAGCAAATCTGTTACGTGAGGCTGTCAGCCTGATGGGCGGCTACGGCATCACCGAAGATTGCCCCGGCTTCCTCGGCAATAAATGGATGGACGCGCAACTGGAAGCCACATACGAAGGCCCTGAAGCCGTGCAGCGTCGCCAGTTGACCGTCACCATGACCTCGGAAGTTTTTCTCGCCCAATTCCGCGCCTGGACCACCGAGATGCGGCGCATCGCCTCTAGCCGCCCCGGCACCGGAGCCTGCACTCTGGCCTCGGCCATGCAGATGTGGCTATGGACGCTGACACACCTGCAAAAGGCCACCGACCCTACAGGCGGCAAGCTCTACCACGGGCAGCGCCAGGGCGTGACTTTTCCACTGGCCGACGCGCTCTGCTGGCTGGTGGCCTCACGCGCGCAGATTCTCGACGTACTCGAACTGGAAAAGCGCGGCCCCGACGATCCCGTCGCAGCCGAAGGCCTCGAAGGCACAGTGCAGTTCCTCAGCGACCTCTGTCATACGCAAGCGGCACAGGCAGCCGGCGAGGTCTCCCGCATCTGCGCAGAACTGGTCTTCGGCTATAACTGCCACCCCTCCTGGGATGAGGAAGAGCACCGCAGTTGCTTCCTGGCCAGCGAGCTGGACGAGCTCGAAGGCACGATGTCCGGCATTAGCGCCATGGCATTCGATGTGCTCGCCGCCGATGGCACTCATCCGCAGAAGGCCGGCCCCTGCGCCGGTTGCGCCGGCAACAGCGACTTCCTGCGCATGCAGAACAGGTTGACCGCCTGCCTGACCGGCTCACGCCTGGCCAAGGATCGCGCCGCCGAAACCGTCAGCAAGGTGATGATTCCCGAAGCGCTGGATTACCCGGCATGAGCGACAGAAAACTTCGGGCAAGTCGGTGTTTTGAAAGGGCACGACTTTAGTCGTGCCGCAAGTGCAACAAAGAACTTGTGGGCTTTAGCCCCTGAGGGATGTTGTTTATGGGCTTTGCAAGGCTTGTGAGATGACTTCTACTGATTCACAATCTTGATTGGGGATCAAATGAAAAAGCTTGGATTGATCTTTTGGCTTTGCGTTGGTGTTGCCTCAATCGCCATCTGCTGGTGGCTTTTAACAGGTCAGTTTCCATTTTCAGGAAGCTGGGATGAAATTGCCAAGTTCATATTCGTGATTCTTACTTACTCATTTGCCATAACGGCTTATGAGAGGACTCAGGCGAACACTAAAGCAATTAATGAATTGGTTTCAGAAATTGAGACTCTGAAGTGTGAGATCGAGGAATTACAAGATTCTTTGCCTGCGAACAACTTCAAGCTGCGCGAAGAATTATAAGACTTTTTCGGAGGTCCGATTGAGCGCAGAAGATAAGACAGCAGGGTTACCGCAGCTCGACCGTCCCTCCATGGAAGTGGACATCGCCTGCGTCGGTTTCGGTCCGGCTACGGGCGGCTTTCTAACTACGCTCACCAAAGCCTGGAACGAAAACCCCGCCGACCCGGCCTTCGAGAGCCGCGTCACGCCGGGGATGCCCTTGCAAGTCCTCTGCTACGAACGGGCTGATGATATTAGTTCCGGCGTCAGCGGCATAGTCACGCGCGGCCAGAGTATTCGCGCCAGCTTCCCTGCACTCAACCCGGCCGAAATTCCCATGGCTGTCCCGGTCACGAGTGAACGCGTGATATACCTGCTCGACCCCATCGGTGCCAGCCGTCGTTCAGCGCTGTTCCGGTTCGGAGATTTTATTCTTCGTTTCGGAGGAAAGCTGGTAGGCGTCAAAGACCATGCCTTCACACTTCCCTGGACGCCTGCCTTTCTCAACAAGCACGGCGGCCTGGTGATGGGCATCGGCCAGTTCAACCAGTGGGTTGGCTCGCAATTGATGGCCTCTGGCCTGGTGCAAATTTGGCCCGGCAGCCCGGTAGCAGCTCCGCTGTTTTCAGGCAATAAGGTTGATGGTGTGCGGTTGGCCGATCAGGGTGTAGACAAAACCGGCGTGCCAACCGACGGATTTATGCCCGGAATGGATGTGCGCGCCCAACTCACCGTCGTTGGCGATGGCCCGGTCGGCGCAATCGGCCAGGCCATCGACAACAAGCTCGGCCTGCCGCCCGGCCACGCCCACCGCGAGTGGGCCCTGGGCATGAAGTTCGTCATCGAGCTGCCTGAAGATACGCCCCTGAAGCCCGGAACCGTTTGGCACAGCTTTGGCTTTCCTGAGCCGGAGATCTTCGGCTTCCTCTACGTGCATCCGGAGCGGCTGGTCTCGGTGGGCATCTTCATCCCCTCGTGGATGCACGACCCCTCGCGCACCGCCTATCGCTATCTGCAGCATTACATCCAGCATCCCGCGCTGTGGAAGTATCTTAAAGACGGAACGCTGCGCTCATGGGGCGCAAAATCACTGGAAGAAAGCGGCAAGCACGGCGAACCGTACCTCACTGGCGACGGCTACGTACGCATCGGCGAAGGCTCCGGTTCAACAAACATGCTCACCGGCTCCGGTGTGGACGAGGCATGGGCCACAGGCACGCAACTGGGAGAAGCGGTCATCGAGTTGCTGCGCGCAGGCAAACCTTTCACGCAAGAAAATCTCGTCGCCACCTACAAAAAACGCCGCCGCACTAGTTGGGTGGAGCGCGGCGCTCATGAAGCCGAGAACGCACGAAACGGCTTTCAGGACGGCATCGTCAAAGGAATGATCGGCATGGCGCTGGCCGGGCTGACGAGCGGCCGTCTCTCGCTCAAGTCGCACATTCCTCCGCCCCACGAGCAAATTGCCGCAATCAAAAAAACAAAGCACCGTGCCCCATCCAATTCGCGTTCTTTGCGAAATGGGTGGGATACCTCATCGCAATCAGCCGATGGCCTCAAACTCAAAGATGCAGCAGCGCTGGCCATTGCCGATAGCCGCTCCTTCCACGATGCGCTGCTCTCGGCGCGCGGCTGGCCGGAGATTCCCTTCGATGGCCGCCTGCTGGTCACGCAACAGGACGCGCTGCTGATAGGCGGCAAGGTCCAGGCCATGCCCGGCTTCGCCGATCACGTGGTCTTCCGCAATCCGGAACTTTGCATCACTTGTGGCGAGAAGACCTGCGTCGCCATGTGCTCCGGCCAAGCCATTACACAGGGCGAGGACGGCGCGCCCGTCTTCGAGCGCGAAAAATGCGTCTACTGCGGCGCATGCCTGTGGAACTGCGGCCAATCCCCCGACGGCGAGCATGGCAATGTCGAGTTCCGCGCCGGCGCAGGCGGGCTGCACTCAGCGGAAAACTGAGATTCTCCACGCTCAAATCGAACATCTCATTGGCTATAATCTTCAAAGAGGCAACCAATGAAAAAGCCCGTTGTAGCGTTGTGCATTTTGCTCTGCTCCACATCTTTGATCTGTGGACAGAAGACGCGATCAGGGCAGACCCCGGATAAACCCAACCCAGCCGACTACACCATCAAGGTGCATATTTCAGCATCACACCGCCGGCATTTCTGCTCTGGCCAATTCAACGACATCACGTGTGGGGAGGGACTCTATGCAGATGCGATCTTGAACGGGAAAAAGATTGAGTTAGGGGGTGCAAACGTAATTTTTAAGAAAAACGTCATGCTTATAATCCCCGGCGACTATCAGGTCAAGCTCACAAAAGACAATAACAGCGCAGACGGCACATTATTCAACCAGGAATACGATCTCCTATTGCCCGACGGCACCGTCTGGAAATGCTTTACCTTTGGAATCTCTGAATAACACTGCAATTAAGGAAACTTTCAATGGCAATTGTGCTGCACATCGTGGTTTGTGCGGGAATCGTTCCTGATCCGCTGCAAACTTTGGAGCCTGTCACCGGACCGACCGGGCCGGGGCTGAAGAACGAGATGGTTCTGCCCGCTGTCCTTGACCCATGGGCCGCCTGCGCGCTCTATGAAGCGTCCAGTCTCGCCGCGAAGAACCCCGGAAGCAAGCTCTGGCTGGTCTCGCTCGGCCCCAAGGCCAAGCTGCAACAGGTAATGATGACCGTGGCGCAGAAGGTGCCCTTCGAACTGGTGCCAATCGACGGACCCATTGGCGGTTTTCCCGACGCGCACTCGACCGCAGCCGTTCTGGCCGAGACCATCGCCGCTCTGCCCGGCCTCGACCGCGCCAAGCTGCTCTTATTCGGCGGATGGGAGTCGGCCACGCGCGGCGCGGGCGTGACGCTGCAACTCGTCGGCGAGCGCCTCGGCATCAGCGATCAGTTTCAGGGCGTGGATGAAATCAGCTTGCGCGATGACGGAAGTTTTGAAGTCTTAGAGCGCGTCGAGGGCGGTAAACATCAAGTCTCGGTCTGCGCTGGGATGCCGGCCGTGCTGGGTTGGGCAACTGGGAATCTGGCTGAACCTAGGAACAATCCGCAGGTCGGCATGAATAATATGCGCACCATTATGCCTGCCCTTGCCAAGGCGAAAGTCGCCAAGCTTGAAACGAATGGACTTAGCTATGTCTCTGTGAGCCTGCCTAAACAGCAGCGTGAGACCCGCGTGGTGAAAGACATGACGCCAGACCAGATTGCCGCCGAGCTGGTCGCGTGGATTGGAGCCGAATAATGGAAACCGTTCTTGTTTTGACTCATGCAGATGACTCCGGCTCGGCACTCAGCAAGGCTTCGCTGGAAGCCGTAACCGCCGGCAAGGAGTTGGCGGCGCGGCTGTCTGCAAAGATCACCATCGGCATCGTGGCAAAGGACGCAGCGGCGGCCACGAGCACTGTAGCTTCGGCTGGAGCGCGCTTGCTGGTTGTCTCCGGCGAGGCCTTCTCTCAAGCTCGTTACGCCTCGGATGTTATTGCTGCGGAAGCACTTTGCCGCGCAGCCGAGGCCACTATTGTTCTCGCTCCCGGCACTTCGAGGTTCACGCGGGTTGCGGCGGGCGTGGCGCACCGGCTAAGCGGCTTTATTGACACGCACATTACGGCTCTCGGCGGATCGGACTCCGTGGAAGCATCGCGCTGGTTCTATCGCCAGCGGGTCGAGGCAGTCATCAGCCGCAGTGTGCGCCCATGGTTCCTGCTGCTGGACGCGGGCACGCACACAGCTTTTGTTGGCACGAGTCAACCTGTTCAGATTGAGCAGGTTGCGGTCGAGTTGCCGACACTGCGCACAACGGTCAGCGGCTTCCGCGCGCCGCAGCAAGGTCAGCAAACCATCCGCCCCGACGCTAAGATGCTCTTTGTCGCCGGAGCCGGATGGACCAAAAAGCAGCCTGACGGCCAGATACATGTCGCCGAGGCTGGTGAGCTGATTCTAGGCTTCCTGCACGCCACCGGAGCATCGCTGGGAAGCAGCAAGTCATTGGTAGATCAGGGCGGTGAGGGAGAACCCGTGCTGCCCTTCCTCACCCACATGAATCAGATAGGGCAAACCGGCTCGACGCCGCGCCACGCCAAGGGCCTCTCCACTTGCTGCCACGGAGAGGAGCCGCATGTGGTGGGATGGCGCTTCATCGGCGACCGGCGCGCGATTTCGTTGGACCCGAATTGCGGCTGGACCCGAGGCAAAGCCGACGTTGTGTACGTGGCCGACGCCTTCCCGGTGGTGGCCAAGGTCAATGCGCTGTTGGAAGCCAAAAAGACGTAACCAACTGTGTTATCTTAGGGTTGGAGAACAGGAAAAGAGCATTATGCCGTCCATTACTTCGTTTATCAAGCACCACTATCGCCACTTCAACGCCGCCACGCTGGTCGATGCGGCCAATGCTTACAATAAGTTACTGGCTTCGGGCGGCAAGATGTTCGTCACCATCGGCGGAGCCATGAGCACGGCCGAACTGGGGCTTTCGCTGGCGGAAATGATTCGCCAGGATAAGATCCACGGAATCTGCTGCACGGGGGCCAATCTTGAGGAAGATGTCTTCAATCTGGTGGCGCATGACTTCTATGAGCGCGTGCCGCACTACCGCGATCTGACCCCGGCGGACGAGGCTAAGTTATTGAGCCGTCGCATGAACCGCGTCACCGATACCTGCATCCCGGAGATGGAGGCGATGCGGCGGATTGAGAACGAAGTGCTCAAAGAATGGGTCCGCGCGGACCAGGCTGGCGAGCGATTCTTCCCGCACCAATTCATGTACAAGATTCTGCTGTCTGGAGATTTGAATGCGTCGTATCAGATTGATCCTAAAGATAGTTGGCTGCTGGCAGCAGCGGAAAAGAATCTGCCCATGTTTGTTCCGGGTTGGGAGGATTCGACGCTGGGCAATATGTACGCCGGTCACTGTATCTCAAAGGATGTAAAGAAGATACACACGGTTCGGACGGGCATCGAGTACATGATGGAGCTGGCCGAGTGGTACACGGCCACAACCGCAAAAACGCCGCTGGGATTCTTCCAGATTGCGGGCGGAATCGCTGGTGACTTCCCCATCTGCGTGGTTCCCATGCTGCATCAGGACTTGCAGCGGGAGTATGTTCCGCTGTGGGCGTATTTCTGCCAAATCAGTGATTCCACAACCAGTTACGGGTCATACTCGGGTGCCGTGCCGAACGAAAAGATCACCTGGGGCAAGCTGGGCGAGACCACTCCCAAGTTCATCATTGAGTCGGATGCGTCGATTGTGGCGCCGCTGATTTTTGCCTACGTTCTGGGGTGGTAAAGAGCGACTCTTGGTGGTGTTTTCGTGCCAAAACATTTTACATATAAGTAGAATTTATAACATTTTTGCACCCTAAAGTCTCTATGTATACATAGAGGCTTTAGGGTGCAAAAGTGGGCAATTTGGGAAGCGAAAAAAACCGTTTTTTTAGCACGATTTATCCGCAATTCTGGATTCTACATAATTTTGGATCGTGGCCGGCGAGGAATTGGTGCTGGAGATTGCGGTCAAAGGCCGGCCGAGGAAGGTCGCTTCTGATCCTATGCGCCTGGCACTACTCATTAAGAAGACCGGGTTTCAAGAGCTGCCGGTTACAGCAAAACATGCTGCGACGGTGGCGAGCCTACCGCCGATTCATGTCGATCCGTTTGACCGATTGCTGATTGCGCAGGCGATGAGCGAGCCGCTGTATTTTGTTACGACGGATGAGCGGTTGAGGGAATACAGCGAGTTGGTATTGTTGGTTTGAGGGCGGCGGCGTGGCCACATAACCCTCTATCCATTTGCTGCGAAGGCCCAGTTGTTTCCCAGACAGAAGTTGAGGATGGAGCAGCAGAGGATTGCGATGCCGTTTGCGGCGAGTAAGGGAATGTGCGCGACACCGACCAGCAGGCGCATCAGCGCAAGATTTCCCAGCATAGAAACCAGGCCGTTGGAGAGGTGAAAGCGCATCAGTTGAGCCAGCAGCGCGGAGTTGTCACGGCGGTCGCGCCAGGTGTAGTGGAGGTGGCCGACAAAGTTGTGCAGAAGCGTGAGTTCGATGGCCGCGGCGGAGGCAAGGAGATAATGGCCTGCGAAGCAGCGGTTGAAGAGGGCGAGAGAGGCGAGTTGCACAACCATACCGACGGCACCGACGAGATTGAATTTTCCCCAGCGGATGAGCGGGTTCACGGCAGCGGCTCCTCGCGGTAGAGTTGCGCGGTGTGGCGCAGGGTGACGTGAATCGCCATGGCGAACATGCCGACGACTGCGATGGAGCCGCCGAGGTCGAAAAGCAGAATTTTGTAGCCGAAGAGATTGGCGTAGGGATTGCGCAGCAGCGCGAGGTTGCCGATGACAAGCAGAATGCGAATTTCCGTGGGGCCGAATATGCCCTGCGATAGCTGGAAGCGGGAGAGCGAATAGGTGGCGAGGAAGCTTTCGCCGGAGAGGATGAGAAAGGCGATCAGCATGGCGATGGCTGTTTGCCAGTGGAGATAGCCGGAGAAGGCGAGGCCGCACATGAGCGCGATGGAGCCGAAGATGTCTGCCATGTGATCGACGTAGAAGCCGTAGCGAGGACGCTCGTGATGGCGCACGCGGGCCAGTGTTCCGTCGAGGCTGTCGCCGAGCCAGTTGAGCGCGAGACAGAGAATCACCAGAAGCAGGGCATAGCGGTTATAGCGCGAGAGTGCGTAGAAGAGGCCGGCGGCGATTTGCGCGACGATGCCGAGGAGTGTGAGCTGGTCGGAGGTGAGCCAGCGGGGGGCGCGCGAGGCCATCCAGAGCAGGGCGCGTTTTTCGAGGGATGCGGTGAGGGACTTGTTGATGCGGCGCGCGGAGATGAAAGCGGCGGCATTTTTCGTTGCGGATTGCGCAGCCATGATCGTTTCCTTTCCGATTACTTTCGCAATGCGTTGCAGGTGGAGCGCAAGGTGAATTCCAGCGATTCACGGGGAACGCTCTCGACGAAGGGGCCGATCGCCCAGCCGAGGCCGGTGGGTATGGAGCGCGTGAGCGAGACGGACTCGATCTGCATGTAAAGGCCGCCGTCGTGCTCCTCGTAGCTCCAGTAAGTGTTCAAGCGCCAGAGGAAGCCGTGCTCCTCGCTGGACGTGAGCTCGCGTTCGTGGCGAGTGCCGGGTGAGTCAATTTCAGTAATTTGTGTGCTGCGCGAGATGCTGTATCCATGCAGTGGATCGAGGCGGGCAAAGGTCACGTCGTAGGCGGTATCCATGACGACCGTGAGAACGTGGCGCTGGCGGACGCGCATTACGACCTGAAAATGATCGCCTTGTTGCAGCAGGGTTTTTGATTGGAGAACTTGAGGAGAATATTTTTGCGGATAGGCGTCGAAATTTTTCATCAGCCGCTCGAAGTCCGCGGCTTTGGCTCCGGGAGCAAAGGCTGTTCCGCGCCAATGGTAGAGCATGGCCCCGGGCAAATCCGCAGTGGTTGAGGGCGTAAGCTGCTCGATGATCAGTTCACCCTGACGGAGACGCGTCTCGCTCTGCGCGTCCGAAGTCACGGGAGCGATGAAGCCGATTTGCGAGCGATGCTGCTGAGCCAGACGCGCCTCAACCGTGCTGATATAGGAGTTGAAAGCTGCAACTGCGGCAGGCGCGGGTTCAGACCATCCGCATCCGGGAACGGCTGCAAAGATGAGGAAGCAGCATAAAGCGGATAATCTCAGCGAATTTGATGGATTTAGTGTCATGAACAGCAACCTTACCCTGCTACCTGTCGACAACGCAATGCATGGAATCTCACTTGTTGAAGACAAGTTTCTCACGGTGCAAGTGGTTGCTGCGGTTGAAGTTCTGGAAAGTTGTACATTGAGAGCCAAGACTGGATAGAACGCGTCATCGGTTACACTGGCATGAGCATGACGGATGCACGGCCAGCACGGCGCTATCGCTTCGGTGTTTATGAAGCGGACACGGGAACGGGAGAGCTTCGCAGGCAGGGGCTCCGCGTCAAATTAAACGCGCAGCCGTTTCAGATGCTGCTCATGCTGCTGGAGCGGCCCGGCGAGCTGCTGACAAGAGAGGAAATCTGCAGGGAGCTGTGGCCCGACGGAACATTTGTGGATTATGAGCATGGCGTGAACTCGGCGATCAATCGCATCCGCGAGGCCCTGGGCGATACGGCCGGGAACCCGCGATTTGTGGAGACGCTGGCGCGGCGCGGCTATCGATTTGTGGCTCCAGTTGATCGGCTCGGGCTCGGGGAAGCACCGTCTCCGCCGGCTGCAGAATTCCCTTCCGCGGCGGCGATGGAGCAGACGGCAGTAGGCGGTCAGCAAACGACGGATGCGAAGTTCAGTTTTCGGATTCTGGCTACGCCGGAGGAGCTTCCGCAGGCATCGTATCGTGTGGTGAAGACGCTCTTTATTCTGTTGCAGATCATGTACCTGGGATTCTATGTTGGGGCACTGGCAAATCTGGCGGAGATTGAGGAGCTCTTCTCGCCACTGCCGAGGGCGACTGAGGCGTTCATTGTTCTGATTGTGACGGCGGCGATTTTGATTCCTGTGCGCCTGTTTGTGATTTCAGCAGTGCTCTTTCATGCGCCGGGAGCGCACGAGAAATTTCTCAAGCTCTGGCCGTTTCTGCTGCTGCTCGATGAGCTGTGGGCGCTCGCGCCCTTTCTGCTTCTGCACCATATTAATTATGGAGTGGCGCTGGCTTGCATGACGCCGCTGGTCTATTCGCCTTTTGCGCAGCGCTCGCTGGTGTTGATGGGGGCATGCGAGAAAGCAGCGAGTTAGCAAGTCAGCCCCCGTTTCGCGGGGTTAGCGAGTTAGCGGAATTGAGCGCGAAAAGCGTCGGGGTTGAAACCCCGACCTACCCGTCGCGCTGGTTGATTTGAAAAACTTGTGGATGCGGTTGTTGTCGGGGTTGAAACCTACCAGCCGTGCCCTTTCAAAGCATATACAACAGCAGGTCCTTCCATTGCCGATTGAGATTTGGGGTATCCTACCCTTTCGTCAGAAAAAAGACGAAAGGATGGGGCACGGAGCTTTTATGGATCATCAAACAAGAAATACCCGCTACGACAAACTGCGCTCGGGGTAACATATTACGAGGAGCAGGTCCTTCGACTCGCTTCCCCACCCCAGCAACGAAGACCTATCACTGGGGACCCAGGTACGCTTGCTCAGAATGACAAACATATTTATGAATATTACTGGACGTGGATATTTACCACTTTTGCTGCATGATCTCTACGCGCTTGCGCCTGAACTCATCTTCGCTGATTAAACCATCCTGTTTCAGCGCTTCAAGGCTGCGCAGCTTCTGCATTGGATTGCTGACCTCGTCAACCGCCTGAGAGCCCGGTTCTGTTTCGATATCAACCAAGGGCAATCCTTTTGCGCGTTTAAGATTAACAAAATGATAGACGAGCATGAAGAGTGCAGTTCCGATCCAACATATCATAAACAGAATAAATACAACGAACATCGCAGGCGGCGCCTCATTTTCGACAAGCACGTTGCCGACTAAAACAGAAAAGGCAATGCCGAACAGGAGCATAAAAAAGAGGCCGATCAACGATCCAATTGACACGGGCTTACTTGGTCTTATATTCAGCCTCGTCATTTATTGTCCTTTCAAGTCATTGCTCTGAAACCCTCGCGCCATGCTTGCTTAACAATTCGGCCACGTCCTTGTGGTTGTAACTTCTAGCATATCGAAGGCGAGGCGATGCGTTAAATCTGCGAGGATGGGAGGGGGCTGAGGAGCAGGTTGGTGATGTTGCTGACGATGGGCTCGTAGCTGTAGCGTGGGTTGGCGGAGAGCTTTTTCCAGTCTGGATGGTTGCGGAAGGCGTCCCAGTGCGCGTTGTACTCGTCGAGGCTGGAGAGGCTGAGCATGTAAGTGAGGCAGGGCATGCGTGAGCCGATGAGCGTGTCGCCAAAGAAGACGGGATGAAAGCCGGCGGCCTGGAAGCAGGCGTACTCGCCGCTGTTGAACATTTCGACCTTGCGGATGTGGGCCTGCTCGCTGGGGCTTTCGTAGGTGCGCATTTGGAAGATGCGTTTGGATTTGTCGGCGGTGGCTGGTGGCGGCGTGAGGCGGGGCCAGCCGGAGAAGGCGGAGAGGAGTGAGGTTTCGACGCGGTCGAAGGAGGGCGCGGAGGCCGGGGCGTTCCAGAAAGGGTCGGCGGCTTTGAGGAAGGCGGGGTCGTCGGCGAGGCGAAGAGTGATTTGCGCGAGGTCTTCGACGGAGGCGGCGGGGATGAGCAGATAGTAGGCCGGGGATTGAGAGCCTATGAGCGACTCAAATGCGCCGATGGGGCCGAGGCCGAGGCGGGTGAGCGCGGGGATGAGCGCGGCGGCGAAGTAACTCTGGGTGAGGGCGGTTTGAGGGCCGGAGTGCAGCTGGTAGCGGCGGATTTGGTAGTACTCGGGCGTGGCGGCGGCGGGTTGGGCGACGGCTTTGCGCGTGAGGGCGATAGCTGAGGTGGCGAGTGATGCGGCGAGAAAGTTGCGGCGTTGCATGGGGACCTCCGAAAAAATGATTGTACGACACGAGCGAGTCAGCGAGTTAGCGAGTCAGCGGAATTGTGTGACCGTCAGAGTACGCGGGCGAGCCATTTTCCGGTGTGGGAGTGGAGATTGGCGGCTATCTCTTCGGGAGTGCCTTCGGCGACGATGCGGCCGCCGGCTGCGCCGCCTTCAGGGCCGAGGTCGATGACCCAGTCGGCGGATTTGATGACGTCGAGATTGTGCTCGATGACGATGAGCGAGCCGCCGCCGTCGATGAGCTTGCGGAAGGCGGTGAGAAGCTTGGAGACGTCGTCGAAGTGGAGGCCGGTGGTGGGCTCGTCGAGGATGTAGAGGACGCGGCTGGCCTGGGAGGGTTTTGCGGTGGCGTTGACGGCGCGGACCTGGGCGAGATGAGCGGCGAGCTTGACGCGTTGCGCCTCGCCGCCGGAGAGCGTGGTGGCGGACTGACCGAGGCGGAGATAACCGAGACCGATCTCGTCGAGGACGGCGAGCTTTTCCAGCAATCGGGGTTGGCCGGCGAAGAAACGCAGAGCTTCTTTCACGGTCATCTGCAGAACATCGTGGATATTTTTGCCTTTGTAGGGGACGTTGAGGATTTTGGTTTGATAGCGGGTGCCGTTGCAGTCCTCGCAGGGCAGCTCGACGTCGGCGAGGAATTGCATTTCGACAGTGACCGTGCCATCGCCTTCGCAGGTGTTGCAGCGGCCGCCGGGGACGTTGAAGGAGAAGTGGCCGGGGGTGAGGGAAAGACGACGGGCCTCGGGCTGCGCTGCAAAGAGCTCGCGGACGAGATCGAAGCCTTTGATGTAGGTGATGGGATTGGAGCGCGGGGTGCGGCCGATGGGGGTCTGATCGACGAGGATTACGTCGTTGAGGCGCTCGACGCCGGTGAGGGATTTGTAGACGCTGGAGGGGTCGGCGCCGTCGGACTGGCCGAGGGCGCGGGCGACGGCGCGATAGAGCACCTGATGCACCAGCGTGGATTTGCCGGAACCGGAGACACCGGTGATGGCGACTAACATTCCGAGGGGGATTTCAACGTCGAGGGAGTGAATGTTGTTGGCTGTGGCTCCGCGCAGGACGAGGCGCTCACGGCCGGGCGGGCGGCGGCGCGCGGGGATGGGGATGGAGATCTGGCCGGAGAGATAGCGACCGGTGAGCGAAGCGGGGTTGGCCTCGATCTCGGCGAGAACACCCTCGGCGAGAAGCTTGCCACCCAGTTCGCCTGCGCCGGGGCCAAGGTCGAGGAGGTGGTCGGCGGAGCGCAGGATGTCGGCGTCGTGCTCGACGACGATGATGGTGTTGCCCAGGTCGCGCAGCTCTTTCAAAATTCGAATGAGGCGTGCGGTGTCGCGCGTGTGGAGGCCGATGGAAGGCTCGTCGAGGACATAGAGCGTGCCGACCAACTGCGAGCCGAGCGAGGTGGCGAGTTGAATGCGCTGCGCCTCGCCACCGGAGAGCGTGGAGGCGAGGCGGTCGAGGGTGATGTACTCCAGGCCTACGGCGTCGAGAAAACCGAGGCGCTGGCGGACCTCCTCGAGGATGGGGCCAGCGATCTCTTCCTGCATGGGCGAGAGGCGGAGCTCTGCGAAGAATGCGTTAGCTTCAGCGATGGTGAGCGCGGTGACCTGACAGATGCTCTGGCCGTTGATACGGACGCTACGAGCCTCGGCGCGAAGGCGCTGGCCGCGGCAGTCGGGACACTCGGCATAGCCGCGATACTTGCTGAGCATTACGCGGACGTGAAGCTTGTATTTTTTGCGCTCCATCTGCGCGAAGAAGCCCAGGACGCCTACGAATGTTCCCTTGCCGCGCAAGACGATTTCGCGCGCGGCTTCGGGCAGGTCGCGCCAGGCGACGTCGAGCGGCACTCCCAGCTCGGGAGCCTGACGGCGAAATTCTGTGAACCAGGGGCGGTACTTGGGGCGGTTCCAGGGATCGATGGCTCCGCCGTTTAGGGTGAGCGACTTGTCCGGAATGATCAGGTTCAAGTCGAAGTCCATGGTGTTGCCGAAACCTTGGCAACGGGGACAAGCACCGAAGGGATTGTTGAAGCTGAAGAGGCGCGGATCGGGTTCGCTGCCGGGGCGATGGCAGCTCTTGCACTCGTAGGCGGCGCTGAAACGGTGGCGCGAGCGTGGGGCGGCTTCACTTCGCGGAAGTTCTTCGAAGATGACCTCGCCCGATTCGCGGTAGGCTATCTCGGCGGCGTCTACGATGCGGGCGCGATTCTCCGGACTGACGACAATGCGGTCGAGGAGAACGAAGACTGGCAGGGTGAAGTCCAGGTCGAGGAGCGACTCGGGCGTGGAAAACTCAAAGATGCTTTTCTGCTGGTAGAGGCGGTTAAAGCCGGAAGCTCGTAGTTCGATGAGGCGGGCTTTGAGGGCCTCAGTGAGCGGGAATTCAGCGGCTGGCCTGGCTGTGGATTTGGCCGCGGATTTCGAAGCGCGACGCAAGGGTTTGGCTTCGGCATCCGGCGCGGGCTCGGTGTGGCGCACAGGGAAGAGGGCGTTGAGGCGAGTTCCCTCCCCCAGCGCCAGCGTGGCCTCGGCGATTTCGTCGATGGAGTCGCGCTTTACCAGGCCGTCGCAGTGGACGCAGTGGACCGTACCGCAGCGGGCGTAGAGCAGGCGCAGGTAGTCGTAAACCTCGGTGGCCGTGGCGACGGTGGAGCGTGGGTTGCGTGTGGTGTTTTTCTGCTTGATGGCGATGGCCGGAGCCAGGCCGTCTATCTCGTCCACGTCGGGCTTTTCGATGCGCTCGAGGAACTGGCGTGCGTATGCGGAGAGCGATTCGACGTAGCGCCGCTGTCCCTCGGCATAGATGGTATCGAAGGCCAGCGAGGACTTGCCGGAACCGGAGACGCCGCTGATGACCGTCAGCCTGCCGTGGGGAATCTCGCAGGAGATGTTCTTCAGGTTATGAGTCCGCGCACCGCGTATGATGATGGCGTCGTTCAAAGGGAAGTCACCGTACGAGAAGTCGTGCCACCGCGCCCCTGGAGCCTCAGTGAGGCTCGGGACGCAGGCAGCCATTCTTCATTATAGAACCAGGGGCACAGGGGAAATGCTGCGCGACCTGATCCGAACGAGTCTTTGTGACTTCACCCAAGGCCTACATTATGCGACATGCCGGAGTTGCATCGGCTGTAGCTGCGCATGCCATGAGGGAAACTCGGTGGTGCGAGTACGACTCTTCGACCTCTTGTCTCTGCGGTCGAGCACACCAGCCAGCCCCATCAGGACGCTCGAGGCGCAGGCAGGGCACTGATGTGGGGAGTTGCTAACAACGCTGCAGTCCTGACACAAGTACGCCGTAGAAAGGGGAATGAGTTGCATGGAAATCTGTTTCATTGTGTGACCTCCGATTTTCTGATTTCACGAATTGGCCCACAGCAAGGGGATGCAGCAAGTATTTCCCAAATTGGGTTTTCGTGTTTGGCTTTTCCCTATTTGGATAGATTCAGTCTACATTAAAAGGATGACATTTTTGCATAGTAAATGAAAATAAATTGTCTTACATTGATTAAATTTCTCCTAAAGCTGCTCTTTTTCAAATAGATGCGTCGTGAATCTGTTCTTTGTTATTGGTCAAGTAAATACAAGAAGAAAGCTTGATATCAGTTCTTTCGTAATATGACTATTATAACGAATTGTACAAATGATAAAAAGAAATCTGTAATAAAAAATAATTTTGGGGCATATCCCGTAGCTTGACCACTGTCTTGTTTTGATACATTCCTCATTCCAAGTTATCGCATGCAATGGAAGTGAACCTGTTGAGCTTGCCCCCAGAATGCGTATCCCTTAGCTGGCCGGTTTGAGGAGATATTCATCCTCGTAGTCGTCGTCGAGGCGGTGGAAATGTGGGAATCGGCTTCATCGATTTCCAAGGTTTGTGGGAAGG
>Ga0224558_1000022_pt1 | contig 208303 bp, 175 predicted proteins | sample 714S32024metaG_FD_180682 | JGI IMG/M metagenome (GOLD analysis project Ga0224558, IMG submission 180682) | Peat soil microbial communities from Stordalen Mire, Sweden - 717 S3 20-24 | ecosystem: Environmental > Terrestrial > Soil > Wetlands > Peat | place: Sweden: Norrbotten County, Stordalen... | reverse complement strand
TCGCGCTCGGCGCCGAGATCGTTCTTACGCCCGGTCCGCGCGGGATGAAGGGAGCAGTGCTGAAAGCCGAGGAATTGCTGGCCGCGACTCCCGACGGCTACATGCTCCAGCAATTTGACAACCCGGCCAATCCGAAGATGCACTTCGAAACCACCGGTCCCGAGATCTGGGAGGACACCGACGGCCGCGTGGATTTTCTCATCTCCGGCGTCGGCACCGGTGGCACTATCACCGGCGTCTCGGAATACATCAAGGCGAAGAAACCGTCGTTCAAGGCCGTGGCCGTGGAGCCCACCGATAGTCCAGTCCTTTCCGGCGGCAAGCCCGCGCCGCACAAGATTCAGGGAATCGGTGCTGGCTTTGTTCCGAGCATCCTGCGCAAGGATCTCGTCGACGAGATCATTACCGTAAGCAACGATGAATCCATCGAGATGGCGCGGAGACTACCGCTCGAAGAAGGTCTGTTGGTAGGCATCTCTTCGGGAGCCGCGGTGGTCGCCGCATTGCAGGTGGCACGCCGTCCGGAAAACGCGGGGAAATTGATTGTCGTGGTTCTGCCCTCGTTCGGCGAGCGCTACCTGAGCAGCGTACTTTTCGAAGGCCTCCGTAACCAGGCGCTCCAGATTCCGACGTCTCAACTTCCAGGCTGATTCATGCCGCACCGGTTGTCCCGCCAGTCTCCCGTGGCCTCTCCGAGCGCGCCGCACACGGCTCTGTGACCCACATCACTGCGGGCTGTGCCTCCGCAGCCGAAAATCGCCGCATTCTCCGGCCCCGGCCGGCACATCGCGATCGCCAAGGAGCCCTTATGGCTGCAGCTTTGACCCCTACCAACATTTCCAATCTGCTTTCGGTGGACGAGGAATATCCCGCGCCGAAGATCGTCGTCGACCAGGTCCAGAACAAACATTGGAAGGCCGACTACGAGCGCTCCGTCAAGGATCCCGAAGGCTTCTGGGCCGACGAGGCGCGCAAGTTCACGTGGACAAAACCGTGGACCAAAGTGCTCGATTGGGATGGGGTGCACCATCAATGGTTCGTGGGCGCGAAGACCAATATCACCATCAACGCCCTCGACCGGCACGCCAACTCCGAGCGCAAGAATCGCGCCGCCTTCATCTGGCTGGGAGAAGATGGCACGGAAAAAATCGTCACCTACGGCCAGCTCTATCGCCAGGTCTGCCGCTTCGCCAACGGCCTGAAGTCGCTCGGCGTGGGCAAGGGCGATCGCGTCATCATTTATATGCCGCTCACCATGGAGGGTGTGATCTCCATGCTGGCCTGTGCGCGCATCGGGGCGATTCACTCGGTGGTATACGCCGGCCTCGGTCACACCGCGCTGCGCGATCGCATCAACGACGCGCAAGCCAAGGTCATCATTGCCGGCGACGTTGGTTTCCGCCGCGGCAAGACTGTGCCGCTGAAGCCCATCGTCGATGAGGCTCTCGACGGAATCGAATTTGTCGAGAAAGTTGTCGTCTACTCGCGCCAGCCCACCGAACTTACCGGCATCGAGGTCGATTTCAACGACCTGATGAAGTTCCCGCCCGAATGCCCGGCTGAAGAAATGGATGCGGAAGACCCGCTGTATCTGCTCTACACCTCGGGCTCGACCGGCAAGCCGAAGGGCGTGCTGCACGTGCATGGCGGCTACATGGTTGGCATCACCTACCATCTCCAGAGTTATTTCGATGTCGGCGAGCGCGATGTTTTCTGGTGCACCTCGGATATTGGCTGGGTCGTCGGCCACTCCTACATCGTGTATGGACCGCTCTGCGCGGGCGCTACCACACTCTTCCGCGAGGGCGCCATCGACTATCCGAATCCTGGCATCGCGTGGGAGATCGTCGAGCGCTATGCGGTCAGCAAGATCTTCACCGCGCCGACGGCGCTTCGTATGTTCATGCGCTTCGGCGAACAGTATCCGCAGAAATACGATCTGACTTCGCTGCGGCTGATCGCCTGCGCCGGCGAGCCTCTGAACCCCGAAGCCTGGCGCTGGGCGCAGACCTATCTTGCCGGCGACGGCAAGTGGGGATACGTAGTCGATAACTGGTGGCAGACCGAACTTGGGGGTCCCGCGATTGGCACGCCGGCAACCTATCCGATGCGCCCTGGCAAGTGCGGTGTTTCGGTGCCTGGCTCCGTGGCGGACGTAGTCGACGCCGACGGCAAATCCGTGCCTCCGGGCGTGGGCGGACGCCTCGTCCTGAAGCAGCCGTTCCCTTACATGCTGCGCACGGTCTGGGGAGACGCAGCCCGCTATGAACGCGACTGGCAGGTGATTCCCGGCTGCTACATCACCGGCGACGTCGCGCTCAAGGATAAAGACGGCTACATCACGGTGCTCGGACGCGCCGACGATGTGCTGAACGTCGCGGGCCATCGCATTGGGACCGCGGAGGTCGAGAGCGCGCTCGTCTCGCATCCCGCCGTCGCCGAAGCCGCCGCCATCGGAATTCCCGATCAACTAAAGGGCGAAACCATCAAGTGTTTCGTGCAATGTCGCGCGGGGCATACTCCATCGGAGGCGCTCGCGGCAGCTCTCACCGAGCACGTTCGCCGCGAACTCGGACCGATCGCGACGCCCTCGGCCATCGAATTCGTGGCCGGACTGCCGAAGACTCGCTCCGGCAAAATCCTGCGCAGATTCCTAAAGGCGAAGGAAATGGGAGTTGATGCCGGGGACGTCTCCACGATGGAAGGCTGAGACGGCTTCCGAAATGGCGTAGGATCGCTAAGCGTGCTTCGACAGATATTACCTACTGGGGCCTCCGAACGGCGGAGGTCAGACGGTTGGATGTGTCCGTGTGCTCGACACCGGCGAAAGGTTGGCCGTCAATGAGCTCTAACTGTTTACACAAGTAGCGGGCAACCACTCCGGGTAATGCAAAAAAGAAAAGCCGCCCATGCAACGGGCGGCTCTTCAGTGATTTCAGCGGACGGATTCGCAGGGGAACTGAGCGCCGTCGTTTTCGATTCACTTCTCAACTACCTGTTTCACCGACCCGGTGCTCCCTCGAAACGTGTCATCCCCGGCGTAGGTTCCCTTGATGGTGTGCGTTTTTTTGGACAGCGAGGAGGTTGTAAAAGTCGCCGCGCCACGCGCGGTGACGTCTGTTCCAATCTCGGTCTTTCCGTCGTAGAAGGCCACCAGTTCGCCATCCGGAATGGGTCCGTGTTTTGACGTGACAGTCGCGGTGAACGTCACCGGCTGTCCGACATGAGAGGGCGACCCCGAGGTGGTCAGCACTGTCGTTGAGGCGAAGCCTCCGTTATTGATCTGTTCCGCCAGCGGTGGGGATACGCTTCCAACATTATTCGAATCGCCTGAGTATGTCGCCGTGATCAGGTGGACACCGGCGACCTTGTATGTTGTGGTGTATGCCGCTTGGTTGCCTGCCATGGTCACCGTGGCAACGGTCGAGCCTCCATCCTTGAACGTCACCGTTCCCGTGACTGCTCCACCATATTGGCTGGTTACCGTCGCAGTGTAAGTAACAGAGTCCTTGACGAGTGCCGGGTTCAGTGACGACGCCAGAGCGCTTGTGGTTGTTGCCGGATTTACGACTTGCTGGATTGGGGTTGATACGCCGCTGTCGAACTTCAGCGAGCCTTGGTATACCGCGGTGATCGAGTTGGAGCCGCCGCCCAATGTCGAAACCGAGATTGAACCGCTGCCCGCCGCCAACGTTGCGCTTCCCAGCAATGTTGAGCCATCGAAGAATGCAACCGTTCCGGTTGGTGTGCCTGACCCGGAGCTCACTGTCGCCGTAAACGGGACCAATTGCCCGAACACCGATGGATTGAGCGAGGAAACCAGCGCGGTTGTTGTGGGTGTGGCTCCGACGTGCAGCATCACTCCGACGAGAGGATAAGTACTGCCATCCGAAGACCCCACCACCAGGTCGATCCTGCCGTCGCCATTTAGATCCCGCAGCGCCAAGGATCTGGGGTCGCTGCAGGTTTGGGTCACGGCTGGCTGGAAGGTGCCGTCGCCGTTGCCCAGCAACACAGCTACGGTGCCGTCGATTTCATTCGAGGCGACTATGTCGGGAAGACCGTCGCCATTGATATCCCCGACCGCCAATCCGACGGTATCTCCCCCGGTGTCATAGCAAGCGCCCGGCTGGAAGGTGCCGTCACCATTGCCCAGCATCACGACCACGCATTCTCCGGCACTAACGGCCAGGATGTCCGGTTTGCCATCGCCGTTCACATCCGCGATTATTACGTCAAAGGCCTGGCGGACAGGATAGTCGACCACCGGCTGAAAGGTGCCGTCACCATTGCCCAGCAACACTCCCACAGAGCCCATGCTTTGGCCTTTACCCGGAAACTCATTTGCCACCACCAAGTCGGGCTTACCGTCGCGGTTCACATCGGCGACCGCAATCGAAACCGCCTGCGTTCCCCCTGAATCGTAGGCCTGAGTACCCGTTTCGAAGGTGCCATCGCCAATGCCCCACAGAAACGCGATTGCGCCGTCGCCCTCCGTGCAACCCGGGCCGGAGTAGCAGGTGCCTAATGCCGCTACGTCCAGTTTTCCGTCGCCGTTGAGGTCGGCCACCGCGATCGAGTTCGTGCCGCCAACCATCGTCTCGTAGCCCAACCCCGGTTGGAACGTTCCGTTACCATTCCCCAGCAACACGGCCACTGACGGTCCAGAGTCCCCATTCCCCAGCACGATGTCCGGCTTGCCGTCGCCGTTCACATCCGCAACCACTACCGACTCCGTCTCCGACCCGACTGAGTCGTAGTCCACCGCCGGTTGGAACGTTCCGTCGCCGTTGCCCAGCAACACAGCCACGGAACCGGTGGCGCAACCCGAGCAGGCGAAGCGGTTCGCCACCAACAGATCGGGTTTACCGTCGCCGTTGACATCCGCAATCGCCACTCTGACGTACTCAAAGCCATACCCTAGCGGGTTGTAGATTACGGGCGGCAGGAAAAAGGGCGGGGTTGAGTCCATCGGGCGCGCCCCGCGCCGTTTCGCCTGCGGACGGCTCACAGGAAAACGCCCGGCGCCATCCGTCCATGGTATTAACGGGCGTTCCGCTTGTGCGGACGCGGAGGTCCCCTCCGGAGCCAACACGGCGTTTGTCTTCCCAGTCGTCTGCCCTGCGCCGAATGTTTGCGCTAGCAGGACGGCCGCGATCAAGAAAGTCAGAACTGCGATGAACGAAATAACAACACCTGAGAGAGTAATTACACTAAGCTTGCGCTTCATAGAACCCTCCAATACGGACGGAAGCGGGGCCGGGGTCGAGGTCGATCATGAGCGGCCAGTCATTCCCGAACCTTCATTGCCAGCGAGAACGTTTTGATCGATCCACCAAGCCCAGAACAGGAATCTTCAAGATAGCAAGTTGGGAGAGGGGCCGACGTTTAAAGAGACTCGCCTCAGGGGGTGTGCACACGACGGTGGGACCTGCTCTTCGGAGAGGCGGGACGCATTAATTAGCACGCCATTGAGGGCGGCCTGTCAGTGAAGCGGGTCACATCCCGACGTGCGATGATCTCCAAGACCCACTCCGCGCAGCTAGGTGAATAGTTGGTCATAAATCGCCATAACATTAACTATGCGCGCAGTGCCTTATTCTCCCGCGCCGACAATCACCGCCGTCCCACGCGGCGCTTCGTGCGAGCCGCTCTCTGGCTCCAGCGTGACGGCAAAGTTCTTTGCCTCCACGCCCTCCGGCAGCGGGGGATTCACCACCGTCGCGCTGCCATGTGCGTCCGGCTTGAATAGCCCAGCTGCGATGGGCGCGCCGCCGCTGGCAGGGAAGAGCCAGAGCTCATAAATTTTCTCCGGCGGCAGCGGCGGCAAGTCGCTGGCCAGGAAAATCAGGCTCCGATTGCGCCGCTCATAGATCGCTTTGCCCCGCGGCTGCGGTTTGCTTCCCGCCGCCACCAGTTCGACTTTCTTCGCCTCCGGATCAAGCAGCGTGGCCACCACATCGTTCGCCTGCCGCAGCTTGTCTCCCTGATCCGTAAACTGCGCCCTGAGCGACGCCAGATCGCGCCCGAGCGAAGAATTCTGCCGCAGCAATCCAATTACAACCAGAACCAGCGCCGCGGCCGCCGCCCAACGCAAAGCGCCGAACCATGAAAACGCCCGGGCCGCCACCGGCCTTTGCGTTTCGGCGGAGAGCGCGGTCCGCGTATGTGGCTCCTTCGCGATTGAGGCCAGCAACCGCTGCCGCGAGCGCGCCGGAGGCTTCGGACCCGCCGCCGTCAGCGCGATCAGACTGAGATCGCCGCGCAGAACTTCCAGTTCGCGGCGGCACGAGGCGCACGTCTCGAGGTGTCCCTCAAGCGTAGTGCGCTCGTCGCCCTCGAGCGACCCCAGCGCGTACAGCGCCAGGTCTTCCGCGAATTGTTCGTGCCCGCTCATGCAGCCAACACTTTCCGCAACGACATCAGTCCGGTGCGAATCCTAGTCTTAATCGTGCCCAACGGCTCGCCCGTTTTTTCGGCGATCTCGGCATGCGTCAATCCCTCGAAATAGGCCATCTCCAGGGCCGACCGCTGCGGCGCAGACATCGTTTCAAACGCGTCACGCACCTTGCCCATCGCCCGCGAGCGGTCCGCCTCCGACGCCAGATCCGGCTCGACCGACACCACTACGTTCTCGAAATCCTCCTCGGGCCGTCGCCGCCGAATCGCGTCAATCGCCCGGTTGCGGGCAATCACCGCCAGCCACGCCGCCATGTTGCCGCGGCTGGCATCGAACGCCCCAGGATTTCGCCACAATTGCATAAAAATATCCTGCAACACATCCTCGGCCCCGCCCGTATCCTGCAATACACGAAGCGCCACTGAGTAAACGATGGAAGAATAGCGATCATAGAGCGCGGCCATAGCCGCCTGATCGCCCGACCGGATCGCCGTTACCAGCGCCAGATCTGAGGCCGCCGCATTGTGGTCAGTGCTCGGCACCCCGCTTTGTCTTCCTCCCTAAGTACGTCTCAGAATGAGCTTTGGATGGATTCTAGAGGCCTGCCCATCGACGCATTTCCCCATGACGGTGGCAACAAAATAACAGCCCGCAAGGTCAGAAGCAAGACGCGGAGCCGTAAGCCCCGCTAAATCTCCGCTCGCGCCGCCCGCGCCATTAACTCCTCAATCGCCTGTTGCGGCGCTTTCCCCTGTTCGAGAATGGCGAACATCTGTTCCGTGATCGGCATTTCAATATTCTTCTTGCGGGCGAGACCCACCGCGGCCTTCGTCGTGAAAACGCCTTCGGCCACCGCCCCATGCATGCCCGCAATTACGTCGGGCAGCTTGCGCCCCTTGCCCAGCTCAATGCCGACGCTGCGATTGCGCGAAAGGTCGCCCGTGCAGGTCAGCACCAGGTCGCCCAGCCCCGCCAGCCCTGCCATTGTGTCGAGCCGGCCGCCGCAGGCCACCACCAGTCGCGCGATCTCCGCCAGTCCTCGCGTGATCAGCGCCGCCACCGAATTGTGGCCAAGATCGAGCCCGGCGCAGACTCCCGCCGCGATCGCGATGACGTTTTTCAGCGCACCGCCGAGTTCCACTCCAATCATGTCGTCGTTCGTGTAGACGCGAAAACGCGAACTGTTGAACGCCTGCTGCACCCCGCGCGCCAGTTCGCCATCCTCCGACGCCACCGTGACCGCGGTCGGATCGCCGCGCGCCACCTCCCGCGCAAACGATGGTCCGCTCAGCGCGCCCACTCGCGGCGTGAACTTACGCCGGCCCACAACCTCCGCGATCACCTCGCTCATCCGCAGCAGCGTCCCGTTTTCGAGGCCCTTGGTGCAGCTCACCAGCAGCGCCTCGGGCCCGAGCATCGGCGCCATGCGCTCAAACAGCGCGCGGCAATACTGCGACGGCATGACGCTGACCACAATCTCAGCTTCCTCCACGGCCGCATTTAAATCCTGCGTTGCCTTGACCGCCTGCGGAATTTCAAATCCGGGAAGAAATCGTTCGTTGACGAGCCTCGTCGCGACGCTCTCCACTACGTCCGCTTCGTTCGCCCACAGCCGAATGGCATGCCCGCCCTTTCGTCCGAGCGCGATCGCGAGGGCCGTACCCCACGCGCCTGCGCCGATCACCGCTACGCGGCTCATCCGCGCTCTCCTGAATTGTTCGCGCTCCCCAACTTGCGCCCCAATCGCGCTTCCGTTCCCGAAGTCAGGCGGCCGATATTCTGCCGGTGTTTCCAGATCACCAGCACCGAAACCAGTGCGATGATCGCGAGCTCCACCGGTTCGCGATATTCGCCGAGCGCCCACGCCAGCAGCGGAAATGCCGCCGCCACCGCAATCGACCCCAGCGAAACGTAGCGAAATGCCACCGCCAGCAGAATAAACAACACCACGAGGCACAATATTGTTTTCGGAGTGATCAGGACAAAAGCTCCCAGGCTCGTCGCTACGCCCTTGCCGCCGCGAAACTTCAGCCAGACCGGAAAAAGATGCCCGCACACCGCAAACAGCGCCGCCGTCGTCATGATGACATGCCGATGCGACCCGCCGAATGCCAGGCTCGCCAAATAAACCGCCGCCAGTCCCTTCAACGCGTCCAGCAGCAGCGTCGCCATGCCCAGCGCCGGCGACTTGCGCGCGACATTGGTCGCGCCAATGTTGCCGCTGCCGCTCGCGCGCACATCCTCGCCCGTGAACATCCGCACCAGCAGATATCCGAACGGAATCGAGCCCAGCAGGTAGCCGAGCGCGGCGGCAATGAAAAACGGGTAAATGTTCATTTGGTCAGGCGACCGAGCCGCCATTCAGCGCTGCGTTCATGCGCGGCGTTAGCCAGCATCTGTCCGCAGCGCAAAGCGTTCCAGCTTCGTGTACTTCGATCCCGCCGGCGAAAGCTGGCTCTGGTAGAGAATAAAGTTTTCCGCGGTCATACTCCCGAAACTGAGTGTATCGCCTTCACCCATCGCCGCCAGCCGCTTTTGCAGCACGCTGAATATCGCATTCGGCCCGTCACCTTTGCGGTGCTTCGGATCCCCCGACCGTCCTCCGCTGTGCGCGCCGCCGCGCGCCAGCGTCAAATGCGGGCTGAACTCCCGCTCCTCGCGCCGAATGCCAAGCTCCGCCATCGCTGCGTCAATGTCCGCGGCCAGTCGCGCCAGTTGCGGTCCCGCCTGAATTCCAATCCAGAATACGCGCGGCGCCCTCGCGCTGGGAAAAAATCCATATCCCGAAAAGCCAATGTTAAACGGCACGCCGCGCACGGCGCGCAATTTTTGCGTCATCGCCCCGACCTGCTCCGGCGTCTGCTCGCCAATAAATTTTAGAGTCAAGTGCAGCGATTCCGGCCGCACCCATCGCGCCTCCGGCGCAAACCCGCTGACGCCCTCCAGAAAGCGCGCAATCTTCCCGCGTATAACCTCATCCAGATCGATGCCAATAAAAATTCGCATGGGATATGATCGTCGGTGTCCTGCCGGCCGTTGCGAGGGCGTCCAGCCCGTGCCGTCCGGTATTCCAGTTATTATGTAGTTTCGACTTAACCGCCCGATTTCCTCAGCGGTCGCAGCGATCCCCGCGTTCAAAACGTCAGCCGCGCGCGTTCAGAGGCGTCACAGCAGCGCCCGCCGAATCATCTCCAGCGCCTGCTGCGTGGAAAATTCGCGAATGCGCCGGCGATCCCCCGGAAAATTCCGCTCCACCACCTGCGTCCCTTCTTCGCCCGCCAGCGCAATATAAACAAGTCCTACCGGCTTCTGCTCGGTCCCGCCGCCCGGCCCGGCCACGCCCGTAATTCCAACTCCATAACTCGACAGGCAGCGCTTGCGAATCCCCTCCGCCAATGCCGCCGCCACCTCGCGGCTCACCGCCCCATGCTTATCGATCAGCGCCTTCGGAACGCCGGCAAACTGGGTCTTCAATTCGTTCGAGTACACCACCGCCCCGCCCAGAAAATATCGCGAGCTTCCGCTGACCGACGTAATGCGCTCCGCCAGCAGTCCGCCCGTGCACGACTCCGCCGTCGCCAGCGTCATGCCGCGCATCTGGAGCAGGTAGCTTACAATCTGCTCCATCGTCTCGCCTTTGCGCGAAAAAATCGCGTCCCCCATCTCGTCTTCGATCTTCGCGGCCAATTCCTCCACACGCGCCTCGGCTTCTGCCCGTGTGTCTTTTCGGCACCGCAGGTGAAGCTGAATCTCTCCGCCCCCCGCCAGAATCGTGGTTTCAACGTCCGCGTAAGCTTTGTAGATCGGCGCCACGCGCGCGTCCACCTGCGACTCCGGAATCAGCGCCATCTTCAGCGTGCGCATCGCAATGTGCTGTGCCGGGACCTTCGCCCGCAGCCGCGGAATGCACTCGCCCTCGACCAGCGCCTTCATCTCATACGGCGGCCCGGGCAGCAAAATCAAAATGCGGTCCTTGCCGTCGTACTTCCCGCTGATCCACTGCCCCGGTGCGGTGCCCATCGTATTCGGCAGCACCACTGCGTTGGCAATCACGTCCGCCTGCTTCGCATTGTTCGCGGAAAATTTGTACCCGCGCCTGGCAAACCGTTCTTCCAGTTTCGCCAGAACCTCCGCATCGCGACGCAGCGCGAGTCCGAGTGCCTCCGCGACCGCTTCGCGTGTCAAGTCGTCCTCGGTAGGGCCAAGTCCGCCGGAAAAAATAATAATGTCCGACCGCCGCATCGCCAGCTTCGCCGCCGCCGTCAGGCCCTCCAGGTCGTCGCCGATCACGCACTTAAAGCGCACCTCGACGCCCAACTCGTTCAGCTTCTCCGTCAGGTAAAGGGAGTTGGTGTCTTGCCGGTGTGGAGTAAGCATCTCCGACCCAACGGCAATAATCTCAGCGTTCACGGCTAGAGTGTAAATGAAGAAGGGCGACTCGACCCATCTGCTGGTGTCAGCCGACTAGCTCCTCCGCCGCCGCCCCAATCCTCCTAAGCATCCCGGCAAAAATCCACCGGTGCATCGGGTACAAACTGTACCAATACAGCAGCCCCGCCAGCCCCGCCGGATCGAAAATCGCGGTCTGCCTTATCACCGATCCCTCCGCATCCGGCTCGACCTCAAATTGCAGCCACGCCCGCCCCGGAACTTTCATCTCCGCCGCCAGTCGCAGCAGTCGGTCCGGCTCAATCGACTCCACGCGCCAGAAGTCCAGCGCATCTCCCACCGAGAGGTTCTGCGGATCCCGCCGCCCACGCCGCAAACCCACTCCCCCGGCAAACAGGTCGAGCGTCCCCCGCAGCCACCACAACGCATTCGCAAAGTACCAGCCGTTTGCGCCGCCAATCCGCCGGATCGGAGCAAACGCCGCTGCGGGCGGAACCGCGACGTGCAGCGCGCGCGAGTCCACCAGCCTCGCGCCCAGCCGAACTCCGCCCCAAGCCGCCACGCGTCCTGCCGACGACGTCGCATCCGACCACCTCGTCTCGGCGAACTCGCGATCTTCATTCACCAGCGCTCGCGCAATCGCTTCCCGAAGTCCCCGCGGCTTAATCCCAAACGCGCCCAGCGCCGCAGTGTCCCGCACCAGCGTGGGGTGCCTCAAGCTGTCGACCAGTTTGCGTCCAATCCTCGCATACACCGGCGTCACCAGCCCCAGCCACAAACTCGAGAGGCGCGGCGTTAGCACCGGCACCGAGATCAGCCACCGGCGCAGCCCGCACTGCCGCGCGTACTCCTGCATAATTTCGCGGTAGCTCACCTGGTCCGCGCCGCCGATCTCGTACGTCGAGCTTTTGCCCGCCGGCAACTCCAGCGCCTTCAGTAAATACGCAATCACATCTTCGACCGCGATTGGCTGCGCCTTCACCGAAACCCACCGCGGGCAAATCATCACCGGCAGCCGCTGCACCAGCGCTCGGATCATTTCGAACGAGATGCTGCCCGACCCAATCACGATCGAAGCCCGGAACTCGACCGTTGGTATTCCCGACGCGCGCAAAATGTCGGCGACCTCCTGCCGGCTGCGCAAATGCGCCGAAAGTCCCAGCTCGGTCTCGCCCAGCCCGCCCAGGTAAATAATCCGTTGCACGCCCGCCAGCCGCGCGGCCGCGGCGAAGTTGCGCGCCGCCCGCCGATCCTCCTCCTCAAACTTTCCCGTCGAGCCCATCGAGTGGACAAGATAATAAGCCATGCTCACGCCCTGCATGGCCGCGGGAAGCGATGCCGGATCCAGACAATCGGCCTTGAAGATCTCGGGCCCCGGCCCGGCGCGGGCCCGCAAAAACTCCGGCCGGCGCGCTAGGCACCGCACCGGGTATCCGGCGTACTCCAGCGCCTTGAGCAGTCGCCCTCCGATGTACCCCGTAGCTCCCGTAAGCAGAATCAACTTGCGTCTCCTTAATCTGTCGGCAGGAAATGCGCTCAGGCCAGTCATCTACGTCTTTATCGCTCGGAAGTTCACCTGGGGCGAGTCCCTTTGGCGCCCGGTGTTTCCCAAAGTGTAAATGAGTGAGCAAGTGAGCGATTCGATGCCCTCGACCCGACAGACTTGATTCTGCTTATACGGGATGGATCGGCGGCCGACCTCACCAGAGAGAAAAAAAGTAGCTTGACTTAGCGAAACAAACCAACTCCCATAGAAGGAAGGTGGGCGAAAGAACGATCCCTCGCCGGGTCTTTGAAACCCAGAAGTGCAAATGGGTCGACCGGGACGTCATAGGCGTAAGTCTTTCCAAAAGGGTCGTTTATCCCCATGACACTGCGAAGAAGGGCATAGCCTGAAGAAGCGGCCATGCAAGATAGCCCCCAAGGTGCAGGAAATGGGTGCTGGATATTGCGTGCCGGCGTTAAGCCGTCGCGCGGCCTCTGCCGATAGAAGCATTGAGAGCGTGCGCCTGATGGCTTCAGAAATTTTGCTGGTCGAGGACAGCCGATTTTTGCGGCGAGCCAGTGAGCGCAGCCTAACCCGGGCGGGTTTTGAGGTCAGCACCGCTGCTGACGGCGAAGAGGCCTTACGATTGGCCGAAAAGAATATGCCGGACATAATCTTGCTGGATCTGATGTTGCCCAAATTGAGTGGCCAGGAAGTGCTGCGCAAGCTGAAAGCAAATCCCGCCACCGCGGCGATTCCGGTCATCGTGCTCACCAGCCTCTCGCAACGGAACGAAGACAAACTTCTCCAGGAGGGCGCGGAAGCTTATTTTGAAAAAGCCGCTCTCAAACTCGACAAGAATCCCGATCGCCTGGCGTCGGCGGTAGCACAAATTCTGCAACGCCGCGCAACGCGCCGTTAGCGCGTAACTCGCCCACATTGCGCGCCGCGCAAACAACGATCGCGTCCGCGCATCGCTGGCTACACATCGCTGGCCACGTAATTCCAACGCGCTCGCATCAGCCGTACAATAGAGGTATGTCCACGCTGCGCGAGGTTCTCGATCGGCGCGTGCGCGTCGGCGATCGCGCGCTTTGGGAGTCCATCGATTCCGGATCGAGCGGCAACAGCCGCATTCGCTGCTTTGCGTGCGGTCATTGCTGTCCGATTCAGGAAGGGCAATCGGGAGTCTGCAAAGTACGCTTCAATCGCGGCGGCGAGCTCTACGTTCCTTTCGGTTACGTTGCCGGAGTGCAATGCGATCCCATCGAGAAGAAGCCGTTCTTTCACGCTTCGCCCGGAGCGCTCGCGTACAGCTTCGGAATGCTGGGTTGCGATCTGCATTGCTCGTATTGCCAGAATTGGGTCACATCGCAGGCGCTGCGCGATCCGGAGGCGATTTCGGCGCCGCTAAAAGCCGCGCCAGAAGCGCTGATTGAAGATGCGCTGCGTCAGGGTGCGAAGGTTGTAGTGAGCACTTACAATGAGCCGCTGATCACGAGCGAATGGGCAGTCGAGATATTTCGCCATGCGCGCGAAGCCGGATTGCAGACTGCGTACGTTTCGAACGGCAACGGAACGCCGCAAGTGCTCGAGTATTTGCGGCCGTGGATCGATCTGTACAAAGTGGACCTGAAGAGCTTCGACGATCGCCGGTATCGCGAACTCGGAGGACGCTTGCAGCCGATCCTCGATACGATTCGCGCGCTGCACAAGATGGACATCTGGCTGGAGATTGTGACGCTGCTGATTCCGGGTTTCAACGACTCGGACGACGAGTTGAAGAGGCTGACGGAATTCGTGGCGAGTGTGTCGGTCGATATTCCCTGGCACGTAACCGCGTTTCATGAGGATTACAAGATGACGTCGCCGGCAGACACGCGCGCGGAAGACTTGCTGCGCGCTGCGGCGATTGGCCGCGAATCGGGTCTGCGCTACATCTACTGCGGAAATCTGCCCGGGCAAATCGGCGAACTGGAGAACACTCGCTGCCACAACTGCGGATTCACGCTGGTTCGCCGCTTCGGGTATTGGATACAGGAATACACGCTCACCAGCGAAGGCAAATGCCCAAGTTGCGAGACGCGCATTCCTGGACGGTGGTCGAAACACTTTGATGGGCAGATTGCAGCGTCTCCTTTTCTGCCCCGCGCGCGGGAACAATTCGTTAGAATCGAGCCGCGAGCTTCGAGCCAGGAGCTTTGAGCGGCAGTTCGCGGCTCAGTAGCTCGCACCCCAAGTCATGCGTATCGCCAAAATACTGCTGCTCACAGCGGCCTTAAGCCTGACGCCCGCGTGTTCGCCGCGCGACTTCCTGACGCGGCGATTAGCGGCGGATTTGATCTCCGCCGCGGAGCCGTTCAAAGCGCCGCAGATGTTTTGGCTCACGACGGGCGTCGTCTCCAACACGGACTTCACTTCGCCGGAGTCGATGGTGCTACAGCGCCGCGGATGGATCATCGGGAACCAGCAAACGTGTCCTCCCGCGGTTGAACCCGCGCCTTGTTGGGAGGTCGTGCTTTCGCCGCTGGGCGTGGATACGATTCGTCCGCTGGTCGCGAGCGCAACGTCGGGCAATGGACCGTTCGCCATCCAGGTTGCGCGGCGGGAACTGGTCGGCGTAACCGGAATCAGCAAAGCCGGCAGTTTCGCCGATGTGGAATTCTGCTGGCGCTGGATTGCGCTGAACAAAGTCGGCGAAGCGCTGTACGATAGCGGAGTCCGTTATCGCTCGACCGTGCAATTCCGCAAATACGACGATGGATGGCGAGTGATGAACGGGATGGTGCGCAGCGATCAGACGCTCGACGAGGCGCTGCGCAACGCGGAAGTGACTGCGCCGTAGAGATTGCGTTTGGCGCGCGGCTGCCACCCGCGGCGCGAAACGATGCTTCACCTCGCTATGCTAGCAAGAGTTGTTTTCGACCGGTTGTGAAGTCTATCTTCCATTCAGGGGCGATCTCAGGTGCGTCAAACACTCTTACGTGTAATTTTGTTACTCCTGTCTTTTGTGTGCGCGATTTCGGGCGGGCTGAATGCTCAGTCAAAACCGAAGATCACGCTCGATGAGTTCTTCAACTCGGTCTCGTTCGACGACGTCAAGCTCTCGCCGGATGGAGATTCTGTGCTCATTGCGACCGAAAAAGCAGACTGGGAACAGCAGATTTACCGCAAGGAACTCTGGCTCTACCACATTTCCGGCGCGCCAGGAACGCTGGTGCAGTTGACACAATCGGGGCGCGATAAAGAAGCGCAGTGGTCGCCCGACGGAAAGTGGATCGCGTTTCTTTCCGAGCGAAAACCGCCTGTGGGGAAAGACGCGGACGCAAGCGGCGATGAAGAAAAATCCGACGACAAGGACGCACAGATTTATCTGATCTCGCCGGCGGGCGGCGAAGCGTTTGCCATCACCTCTGGCGGCGAAGAAGTGCATGCATTTGGCTGGTCGGCGGATGGGAAAGCGATCTACTTCGCGACGCGCGAGCCGTGGTCGAAGCAGCAGACCGACGATCACAAGAAAGACTGGAAAGATGTGCAGCGGTATCGCGGCGACGAACGCGGCGACGTAATCTACCGGCTCGAACTGGAGGGCGCGTTGGCGCGGCACGCAGCGCTGGGCTCGCGGGAAGTGCCGGACGAAGAGAAAGATTCGGCCGTGACTGCGGGCGCGGCGCCGATTGCGCGCACACGGCTGCGCATCGATCAGATCGCCAGTGCTCATGACGGAAAGCGGCTGGCGTATCTGAGCAACTCGGTTTCGCAGCGCCAGGAGAGAGCCGATGATATCGAGATTTACGTCGTCGATCTGGCGGGCGAGGCCGGCGAAGCGACGCACGCCGAAGTCACGTCGGCGGAAGCCAAGCCTGCGGAAATCGTGCCGCGCCGGCTGACGCACAATGAAGCGGTCGAGGAGAACCTGCAATGGGCGCCGGATGATCGTCACATTCTTTTTCAGGTCAATCTGGGATCGGTGGAGAAAAAGTACGAAGATGCGCAGCCGCGGCTTTATTGGGTGGACGCCGAAAGCGGAGCGGTGCAGCGCTGGTTCGCGGACTTCCAAGGCGAGGTGGTGAAGTACGCGGCGGTGCCAGATGGGTCGGTATTATGCGCCTGCCGCGTCGGAACCGAGGTGCAGATTTATTCGCAGGCGAACCCGACGGCCAGCATGATCAAGCGCGAAGAATGGGCCGGAACGTACTCGGATCCGGTCGCGGCGCCGCATTCGGGTCGGATTGCGTTTGTATATTCGGCGACGGAGCGTCCAAGCGAAGTGTATGTGGCGGACGGGCCGGAGAAGATGGCGAGCGCCCAGCCGATCACTTCGTTCAACAAACTCTTCACCGAGCGCGAACTAGCGAAGGCGAAGCCGTATCGCTGGACCTCGAAGGACGGAACGGCGATCGAGGGCATGCTGATGTACCCGCCGGGCCAATTTGAGGCGAAGAATCTGCCGATGTTTGTGCTGATTCACGGCGGTCCGCAGGATGCGGACGGAAATCACTTCGAGGCGGACTGGTATGTGTGGGACCGGCTGGCAGCGAACGATGGCTGGCTGGTGTTTGAACCCAACTATCGCGGCTCGACGGGCTATGGCGACAAGTTCGCGCTGGCGGTCTCACCCAAAGCGTTTTCCGGGCCGGGGCTGGATATTCTTACCGGCGTCGACGCGCTGGTGAAGGCCGGCATTGCGGACGCGAGTCACCTGGCAGTCGGCGGATATAGTTACGGCGGCTACATGACGAACTGGCTGATCACACAGACGACGCGCTTTCGGGCCGCGGTCACGGGGGCGGGCGGAGTGGAAAACGTCGCCGACTGGGGCAACGACGACTCGACTTTTGACGACGCGTGGTTTTTGGGCGGGGCGCCGTGGGAGAAGAGGGATCGCTATGACAGCGAAGCGGCGATTTTCGAAATCGACAAAGTGCGCACGCCGACGCACATGGTGGCCGGAGGGGAAGATGTTCGGGTGCCGACGCTGGAGAGCTACCTGCTGGACCGCGCGCTGCACCAGTTGAATGTGCCAAGCGAGTTACTGATTTTTCCCGGCGAGGGACATGAACTCGACAAGAATCCGTGGCATGGCAAGATCAAAGTGCGGGAAGAACTGAAGTGGCTGGAGAAGTATGGAGGAGTAGGCGAGGCGAAGTAGATAAATTTCGCCGAGTGAAGATCGGCCGGTTGCGAAGCTCTGGAGGAGACGGTTGCGATTCGGTTTTCAGCGCTGCGCCGCGACGGGCCGCAGTTGCGCAACTTTCGCGCGTGGAGAGGATTCCTGATAGCGCGCAATTCCTTTGTAGAGCGCTTCGGCGATCTGCTGGCGGTAGGTTTCGCTTTGCAGGTTGCGTTCGTCCGTGGGGCTGCTGACGAAAGAAATTTCGGTGAGAATGGCGGGCATAGTCGTTCCGGTCAGCACGGCGAAGGCAGCGTCCTTGATGCCGCGATCACGAATGTCAGGGCTCTTGGTGGCTAGGGTGGCATAGAGCGAATGCTGAACGCTGGCAGCGAGGCGGCGCGATTCCTCAATTTTTTCGTGCAGCCCTTCGGACGATAGCGAAACGGCAACGGCAGGCGTGAACGTGCCATCCGGCCGCTTTTCCACTTCTTTTGAACTGGGAGCGGAGAACAGATTGGTGTAATAGGTCTCGACGCCGCGCGCCGTGGTCGACGTGCTGTAGTTGGCATGCACGGAGATGAAGAGATCGGCCTGCGCATGATTGGCGAAATCGGCGCGCTGGTCGAGCGGCAGATACTCGTCGCCGGTGCGGGTAAACATCACCTCCGCGCCCAGATGTTCGTGCAGCAAGCGGCCGAGGCGCTGGGCAACGTCAAGCACGAGATCCTTCTCCAGCAAGCCTTTTCGCCCGACCGTACCGAGATCCCACCCGCCGTGGCCGGCGTCGAGCACGATGCGGAACGTGCCGGTTTTGGCGGGAATCGACTGCGAGAGCAAGGGCGAGGAGGCCGGCGCGACCGGACGGGCGGAAGGCAAGGCTGACGTGGAAGGTTTGTCGATGGAAGGCGTATTTGCCGGAGCGCGGCTGGCAAGCAGCGACTTCGGGATGTCGCGCAACTCAACGATCAGCCGATAGGGATCGGATTCCATGCTGACAGAGAAATTCGATCCACCGCGAGTGTCGAGCACAACGCGCGTGAGGCCGGCGACGGGTTGAGCCACGCGCACGCGGGTCAGCGAGGCGTCGCCCACATCCATGGTCTTACCTGAAAGTTCGGGGACAAGCGCGGTATCGTGCAGGTCGAAATAGATTCGCTCGGGTGACATGAGGCGGTGTACTTCGTAGGGCACCTGGTCCTCCATGTCAATAACCACCGTGCTGCCGTTTGCTGAACTCCAGTGGCGGATCCCCGTGATCTTCGGCAGGACCGCGAGTTTGCCGTCGGGAGTGGGGCTGAGCGCGGCTTGAGGTGCGGATGGCGCAGGATCCATGAGATTGTCGGACTCGACGGTGGAAACGTTCCGCGGAAGTTGGCCAACGCCAGAGGACGAGGTTGGTTGCGAACTGGCTGTGCGTGTGTCAGCAGGCGTCTGCGTGGCCGGAGCCGAAGCAGTCCCGCCATGGACCTTCATGCCCCACCAGACTCCGGCGGAGAATAAGGCGGCGACGGCGACCAGAGCCAGGACCACGCTGAGGCCGGGATGAGAGCTGAAATTGAATTCGCGCAGCCAAGCACGCGGAGCGAGCTGCGGCAGTGATGGAAATGAGGGCGAGCTATGCTCGCCGGGCGACGACGGTCCGGGCGTGGCGTCTTCTCCGATCGACGCATATTGAATCGCGCGAATGTCGCCTTCGGCAACTGGTACAGGCGCGGGAACTGGCGTCGCGGAAGGAATCGGCAACGAGGGCACAGACGGCACCGGCGGTACCGGATGCGCGGGAGACACTTCGACGGTGGATGCTGGCTGTGGTTCAGGAACCTCTTCCACAATCTTTGTCAGCGGCTGAAGTACTTTGCCCGCGACGTCGGAGAGCCAGTGGAAGCGGCGATCCTGATCTTCCGGTCGGAGCGAGGCGAGAATCAGTTCCGCGCAGAGATCGAGGTAGCGAACGTGTTCATCGGTGAAAGACCATGGAGCGTTCGAGAAGGCCTGCAACACGCCGAGTGGCGCACTGTGTCCGCATAAGGGAACAAGCACAGTGGATCGAGCGCCGAAATTTCGCGAGCAGTCGAACTGGGTGCGGGGATCGGCTTGGACGTCATCACAGCGCACGGCCTTGCCGGACTTCCAGCACTCGTGCAGCAACGCGGAATTGGCGCCGAGGAGAATGCCGGGCTCGATGGGAAATGGCCCGGAACTCGCGTGGCACACCAGATCGGAGTTTTCGGCAAGAGCGATGATGACGTGATCGGCCTGTGTGATGGACTGCGCGCGGGCGCAGACGAGCTGCAGCACCTGGTCGAGGACGGAGCGCTCGGTCTGAAGTAGATCGTTCTGAATCAGGCTCCCATCCGAAGCAGAAGCGTGGCGCCGAATCCCTACATGAAGATCCGAGAAGGCCAGGAGCGCGCCGAAACCTTCGTGACGCTGGATTGACTGGAGCACGCGATTGCCGTCATCGAGGAGCGGTCTTGGAAGGCTGATCTGCTCTTCCCGGTCGACTCGAGTTGGAATCGTGCTCATGGGTGTGAACTTATCGTTCAGGGAGCCAAAGTTCAGGGAGCCAAATTTTATCCCATTCGGCGCCAGATGGCTCATAGGGAGCCTTGATGCGTCTGCCGATCATCGCACAGACTCCGCAAATATGCTTGCCGGCGATCTGATGAGCGAATTGCAATGGAAGGCGGTCTCCTGACGCGATAACCCAGACAAGGCGTTAACTGAACCAGGTCCAGCGTAATAGTCTGAAGGCTGGTCAGGCAATGTCCATTGGTACACGTCCAAGTGAGGCTTGCCGACTCCTCAATGAGCGCGGTTCGTGCGCGTAAATTCACGGTGCGAGACGGCCACGACCTTTCAGATTTGCCATGCTGGTCGAATCGTCCTAGTCTTGAGCCATAGCCGGGAGATGTGATGTCGGAAGCGGTAGAGCTGGGAAAATCGCCAAAAAATCAGAAAACGAGCGGAAAATTCACGTGGTTATGGCCCTTGGGCCTGGCGGCGACGAGCGTGGCCGGCGTATTTCTGGTCGCGCTGCGCGGTTGCTGGCACCGTCGAATGAGTTGGCCGGTGCGCGGGCAGGGGCATTCCTACCAGGTCTGCCTGGGCTGCGGTGCCAAGAGATTGTTTGACGAAAAGAACTTTTGCTCTTATGGGCCGTATCGCTACGACTTGAACGAACTGATTGAGTGGAGACGGATTCATCCAGTGAACCGCAGCCGCCCGGGTACGAGCGGCGACCAGCTTCGTAGCCTTTGACGGTTTGGACGCGAATCGACGCGGGGCGCTGCCGGCGTACTGGCCGGCCTCGGCCATGAGACAAGCCTTCGTTCGAAGTGATCGGAAAAATCCGGTGACGAGCGTAACTGGCGCAATCGCGCGAGAATACGCGATACCCAGTAATGAGTGCGTCTGAGCTTCCGGGATGGACACTTCTTCTCCACGAGCATCGCGGGCCGCAATCTGGGCGCTTTTCGCGCTGGTATTGGCATACGCGTTGGTTGCGGGGTTGCGCACGGTGTCCGACTTCGACGTGGGATGGTTGCTGGCGACCGGGCGTTACCTTGTCACGCATCATCAGGTGCCGCGCACGGACGTGCTCTCCTACACTGCGTACGGCGTGCCGTGGATTTACCCGCCGTTTGGCGGAGCAATCTTTTATCTCGCGTATGCGGCGGGGGGCTTCGCGGCGCTCTCGTGGATCGGCGGGTTGGCTTGCGTCGCGGTGATCGCGATTGCGGTCGGACGGCCGCGCCTGTTGACCTGCGCGCTTGGAATTTTAGCGGTGCCATCGGTCGCGTTTCGGACGGCGCCTCGCGCGGATTTATTTACAACGCTTTTCTTTGCTGCGTGCCTGGCGCTGGTGGTGAAGTATCGGCGGGATGGCGAGGCATGGTTGTGGCTGCTCGCGCCCATCATGCTGGTTTGGGTGAACGTGCACTCGGGGTTTTCCGCCGGGATCGCGTTGCTGGGCGCTTACGTCGCGATGGAGTTGGCAGATTTGTGTTTTGGCGCGCGGCGTGCAGAGGCGAGCCGGCGTTTAAAGCGTGCGGCGCCGTGGCTCGCGGCGGCGCTGCTGGCGACGCTGTGCAATCCCTGGGGCATTGGCGTTTATCGCGCGCTAGCGGCACACAACAAGTTGGCCGAGTTCCAGGGCGGCGTACCCGGGGAGTGGTCTGCGATGCGGCTCACTTTCGCGTCGCTGGCGGGCGCATTTCAGTTGCGCGATCCGAACAGCGGTTACTGGTGGCTGCTGTTTTTTGGGGTGGTGGCGGCAGCGGCCGCCATTTATCGGCGCAGGTTTGTGGAGGCTGCATTGCTGCTGGGGGCCGCTTACATCTCCGTGGAGCATGTGCGCTTTCAGGCGTTGCTCGCCATTATAGTGGTTGTGGTTTCGGCGGAGGTTTTGCCGATTGTCTCTTTATCGGCATCGGCTCCGAGAAGGGCGGGTAGGAGTTTCTTGTTAGCGACGGCTGGTTTTGCATTCGCGGCGCTCGCCGCGGTTCATGCCGCTGACACGATTAGCGACCGTGCGTATCTGGCGAATGGTGAGTTCTCGCGGTTTGGAACGGGGCTTTCGTGGTGGTATCCGCAACGGGCGGCCGATTTCATTGAGGCGAACGCACTGCCGGGACAGATTTTTAACGACTACAACAGCGGCGGCTACTTGACGCTAAGCCTCGGTCCGAAGTACCCGGATTTCGCTGACGGGCGCGGGATTCCATTCCCGCCGGAAATTTTGCTGGAGCAAGCGGAGTTGCAACAGTCGTCCCCCGATTCGGCGGTGTGGGCGCGGGCTGCCGACCGATATGGAATGAACACGATTATCCTTTCGCTGGCGCGATCGGGTGGGCTTGAGTATGTGCCATTGCAGCAATACTGCACAAGTAAAGACTGGCAAGCGGTCTATCTCGACGAGGTTTCGATTGTGCTGGTTCGGAGGCGGCCCGAAAACGAGCGCTGGCTGCGGCAATTCGCAATCGATTGCGCGAGTTTTCGGATCGCTCCGCCGTTTGGCGATTCGGAATCTGCCCATTCCGCCGGGGGCAAATTTCCCGGTTTTCCGTCGAGTGCACGGGAGCGGGCAGAGCGATATGAGTTCTATGCGAACACGGCCTCAATCTACTACGTGCTTGGGCGCGACCAGGACGCTCTGAATGCGGCGGACATTGCAGAGCGGTTGTTCGCCGGCGATCCCGGCGTGCCGATATTGATCGGGCAGGTGCTCCAGGCGAACGGAAAAACGGCGGAGGCGGAGGCGCAATATCGACGGTCGTTGCGAATCAAGCGCACGGATATGGCGTGGTTCTTGCTGGGGCGGCTTCTGGTTTCGCAAAAGAGATATGCGGAGGCGGCGCCGGCCCTGGAACAGTCCGCCGAACTCGCGGTATCGCCGGCGGGCAGGTATCTGTTTCTGGGCCAGGTTGAAGTGGCAATGAATCGGCCGGAACGAGCGCTTGGGGCGTTCGATCATGCGGAGGAATTTGAGAAGAAAGTTACCGCTCTGCCGGGCTATGCGTCATTCAGCGCCAAGGTAGCGGAAGGACGTGGCCGCGCATGGCTGGCATTGCACGACGCCAAACGGGCCGCGCCGTTTGCTGAGACGGCTACGAAACTTGCGCCGAACCGGGATCGCTGGAGCCTGCTCGCCGAATGCTATAACTCAGAGGGACGCACGGCGGAAGCCGAAGAGGCGAGGAAGCGGGCAGATGAAATGGCAGTTAAGTAGAGCGGCGAATGGAACCCTGCCCGGAAGTGCGGGCGTGCCGAGTTGGCTCCGCAGGTACATATTACCAACGTTCGTTGCCCGGCCCGCGCGGCGAAACCTATAATTTCGTATCCCCACCTGCACGAGGAGTGGATGCCTGAAGCTGCGGGCACGTCCCCAATTCGCCTGTCGCAAGAGCTGACGATCTTTCACGACGTCGCCAAGGCGCTCACGTCCTCGCTGAACCTCGACTCGATTCTTCAGACCATTATGGAGAAAATGGCGGAATATTTCCGTCCAGATACGTGGTCGCTGCTCATGGTGGATGAAGAGAAGGACGAGCTATATTTTGCGATTGCCGTGGGCGCGGCGGCGGAGGTGCTCTCCAAGGCGCGGCTGAAAGTGGGGGAGGGAATTGCAGGCTGGGTGGCGCAGCATGGACAGCCGCTGATGGTGCCGGATGTTCAGGCGGACGAGCGTTTTTCCTCGCGCCTGGATGAGATGACGCAGCTTGAAACGCATTCGGTGATCTGCGTGCCGCTGCGCTCCAAACACCGCGTGCTGGGCGTGATTCAACTGGTGAATGCCAGCGTGGGCTTGAGCCAGCAGGAAATGTTTTTCTTACAGGCGCTATGCGATTACGCGGCCATTTCCATTGAGAACGCGCGCGCCGTGGAGAAGATTCAGGAACTCACGATTACGGATGACTGCACGGGGCTGTTCAACGCGCGGCATCTTTATAAAACGCTGGAAACCGAAGTGTACCGCTCGGCGCGCTTTGGTTATCAGTTCAGCGTGATTTTTATCGATCTCGACCATTTCAAAACGGTTAACGACACGCATGGGCACCTGGCGGGAAGCCGGTTGCTGGCGGAGGTTGGATACCTGATCAAGGCGCAACTGCGGTTGATCGACTTCGCGTTTCGCTATGGAGGCGATGAATTTGTGGTGCTGCTGCCGCAAACGAGCAAGGATCAGGCGGTGGTAGTGGCGCGGCGTTTGCAGGAGTCGCTGCGCGCCGGAAATTTCTGCAAGGAGCAGGGATTGAACCTGACTGTGCGCGCCAGCATGGGACTGGCGACCTTCCCGCATGACGCGCAGACACCGCACGATATTATTCGGCAGGCCGACGAGATGATGTACGTGGTTAAGAACACGACGCGCGACAATATTGGCGTAGCCTCGCGCGGGATGGTGGAGCGGTAGAAGCTGTCAGCCCTGAGCTATCAGTTCTCAGTTCCTCGCCCTACTGTTTTTTGCGTTGCTGCAAATCGTCCGGCGCGTTGACCTTTGGCTTGTCTGGAGGCGAGGGCTTCAGGGCAAACGGGTTGTCGGGTGCGTTTGGGTTCACGCCAAAATCCCACACATACAGGTTGATGGAATCCTTGCCGAGCATCTCTGCAACAGCATATTCCGCGTTGGGCAGAGGATCGATGGGAGTGATCTTGATCCAGCCCCCCGTCAACGAAGTTACGGTGGCGGGAATGAAACGTTCGTCGGTCTTCACGTTGCCGGTGACCGCGAGCTTTACGGCGCCCGCGACGCGCTTTTTGCCTTTCGATTCGACGCGGATAATTTTGAAGCGCTCGGTTGCAGGGAGCGTAGGCGCGTCGGTGGTAACGCCGGTCGCATCGGCGGCCGAGACCTGCGCGGGCGCGCCTTGGCCCGTGTCCAGGTTGACGTAGAGCGAGGGAGTCGCCGTGTGCGACTGCACCTTGGCGTGCGCTTCGGGAAGTTCGATGCTCTGCTTCGATCCGGAAAGAGGGTTGATGGCGGCGCGGAGAATGTTCGACTTCGTGTTGGGATTCAGGTCGCTGCCGGACTGCTGAATTTCGGTGAGCTCCGGCTCATTGTGGTAGGTATCGAGGAGATAAACGCCACCCTCATCGGACAGGCGCAGACCGGGGGCGACCTCGGGTGTGCGCGCTTCGGCGGTCTTGCGCTCGGCTTCGAGTTCCTTATCGAGTTCGGTTGCCTCCGCGGATGCGCCCGTGAGGCGGCCTTCCTCGTATTTTTCGGTGGCGTCCCAGTCGATCATGTCTTTGGGAACCTCTTCCCACTCGCCGCGCTCGGCGCTGAAGTAGCGCACACGTTCGCCGTGAATTTCATACTTGGTGACTGACTGGTACGAGCCGTCTTTGAGGATGAGGCGACTGGCCGGGGTTTGGGCGTAGAGCGCGCTTGGCGTAATCAGGCAGACCGCGATTGCCGAGGCCGCGGCTGCGGAGAGCAGTGCCGCGCAAAATGTCCGCCTGCTGAACGTGAACATCATTTGCTCGATTCCTATCGAGCATTATCGGCTTTTGTCGTGCAACTGTAAAAGCTAGAGGCAGTGCGGTGCGCCGGGTCACCGCTGAGGAAATTTGCGGCAAGATTCGCGGTCCGGCAAAGGCTCAGTTCCAAATGTCGCGAAGTTCTTTGAGGTCGTTTACGGCTTCGGCGACGATCTGTCGCGGCATCTCGAAGTGCTCTTCTATTTTGGCGATTAGCTCGTCGCGGCCGCCGAGTTGATGAATTGTGGACTCGCCTCCACGCGACTCGATCAGCGTCAGGTTGTGAATCCTGACGGAGTGGTCTTTGTAGAAACGGGTGAGCAGAAGAGCATTTAGGAATGTGGCGTCGGGCCGGAACGAGTTGGCGATCACGCCGGCGAACTCTTCGATGTTTCGCGCTTCCGGTTTTACCAGGTACTTGTGCTTGAGTCGGTCGTTCTCGTACATCTCCATCTGCGAGCGGCCGCTGGGATCCTGCGGCTTGAGCACATAGCGATCTGGCCCCGCGACGATGACGAAGTCGCTATGCAGATCGCGGGGGATGGGCGCCAGGAACGGGCCTCCATAGCCGGCATCGATCAGGTACTCGCGCCGATCTAGAGTCGCGATCATGACGAGATGCACGTCCGGGGTGTTCATGTCGGCTCCGCAGAGCCTCACGTCATAACCGAGAGATTGAAGCAACGTATAGAAATGAAAATTATTGGCGTAGCAGGTGCCGCCGAAGTGGTAGCGCTCGATGCCATCGAGATAAAGTTCGATGGGCGCGAAAGTGGCAAGGCCGCGATGCTTGAGGTTGTAGAGCTTGGAAATATTCTCGAAGGGAATGCGGGTAAGATTGGCGGCCACGAGTTCGCGCAGCGCTTCGAGCGAAGGGCCGCGGTGCGGCACGTCAAGGACGGCGATGTAGCGGTCGACGAGTTGCGGGGAGAGCGCTGGCGACGACATGAGCCTCCCCGCGGATTGTAAAACAAAGCCAATGCGATTTTTGTCGGTCTTGAAACTGACCTTACTGCGGCTGAGCGGTTTTTATGCCGAGCTTCCCGTCCTCCAGCGTCGTTAGGAACGTAAATGTCTCGGTATTTGCGTTGTAACAGGCAAACGCCGGTCCAAGCTCGGAGACGCCATTGACCCCACGATCTTCGTACGTGACTTGTACGTGACCCTTAAGATCAACGACCTTCAGAATCTGTTGACCCGTTAACTCTTTGCGAAACAAAATGGTAATTCTGTTTCCGGAGATGTGCATGTGGGATGGCAGGAAGTCCTCGTCGCCCGGATCAACGGTAAACCCGCGGACTGATCCGCCCGGAGCCACAGCGTAGAGGATTGCCGGAGATATCCGCCGCATGAGGTAGATGTTTCCGTCGGCTGCGGCTTCGAGCGATTCTCCCGCCACCGCGAGGTTGCTGTTTGGATTGTTGGGCAAGACCACTCGCTTGTCTCCGGAGGCAGCCAGGTCGTAGATGTCCTCATCATCTGCGAAATTCACTTCCTTTAAAAGAGTCCCGTCCGACGAAAAAATGCCTTGAAACGGCCACGAGGTGTCGGGGCTGTCCTTGTCTGGTTCCAGCCCTGAGACAAAAAGTCCGCCCGAGGGAAACACAGCGATCCTCTGGGGCGCGAAGAAGAATCCCGTTTGCAGCTTGATCTCGGAATTAAGTTTTCCGTCGGGTGCGTACACGAACACGTAGCGTGCCGGTGGTTCGCGCGCCGAGATCAGTTCATAGACGGCCGCATTCGAGGCGAGAGAAAATCTCCGGCTCTATAAACGGCGACTTTCGATGATTTTGCTTCGAATAAGGCAAGCGGTTCGCCCTTCGGGCTCAATTTGCGAACTCCTGCGAGGCCGAAGACATCAACGTGCATGTACAGGTTGCCGTCTTCGTCGCATTTCAGCCCGCTAAGAGTCTCCGCCATCTGCGATGTTTTGATGACCTCAACCCGGAGCTGACGCGCATTTGAAGGTTTCGTTTCGCCCCCAGAAACCTTCTGGCCGTTTTTGCTTTGTTGGCCACCGCCGACAATATTCGGCTCCTGCGGACGATTTGACAGACCTGGCCCTTTTTGTTGGGACGCGGAGTTGAGGGAAAAAGCCACGAGGCTCATGCACAGGAAAGCAAACAACGTGTTTTTCGCAACTTACCTCCGGATGAGCAAATAGCGCCCGAAGAAATGTCCCATTTGTTTGCGAAAATCATAAACGTCCATCTGATTTCAAATTCTGCTCCATCTTTTGTTGATTGCTTCAAGTTTTTCTTCAAATTCCCGGTTTCGTAATTTCCCCAGCGCTTGGTCTCCAATTGTCAACGGTTCTGGTTGGGCCTTTCGGCAGGCGACTTTTCGCCCCTTTTTTCCACATTCCCTTCCTGAAAGAGTTCTGCCATAATTGATCGTGCACGCCAACCTGCACAATCTTTCAATCAAAATTAAAGCGAGGAACGGATGTCGGCAAAGTACATCTTTGTGACGGGCGGAGTTGTATCTTCCCTGGGCAAGGGACTGGCCGCGGCTTCGATTGGCTGCCTGCTGGAGAGCCGCGGCTTGAAAGTCAACCTCATGAAGTTCGATCCGTACCTGAACGTCGACCCGGGCACGATGTCGCCATTTCAGCACGGCGAAGTTTTCGTGACCGACGACGGTGCGGAGACGGACCTCGACCTCGGACACTATGAGCGCTTCACCCATGCCAAACTTTCTCGCGACAACAACTGGACGACCGGTCGCCTGTACGAGCAGATCATCGCCAAGGAGCGCCGCGGCGATTATCTCGGCAAAACGGTGCAGGTGATTCCGCACGTCACCAACGAAATCAAGGCTGCGGCCAAGAAATGCGCGCAGGATGTGGACGTGCTGATCGTGGAGATCGGCGGCACGGTTGGCGACATCGAGTCGTTGCCCTTCATCGAAGCGATCCGCCAGATGCGCCAGGAACTTGGCCGCGAGAAGACGCTATTTGTACACGTCACGCTGGTGCCGTTTATCGCCGCCGCGCAGGAATTGAAGACCAAGCCGACGCAGCATTCGGTGAAAGAGCTGCTCAGCGTGGGAATTCAACCGGACATTCTGCTCTGCCGCACGGACCGGTTTCTTTCGAAAGAACTCAAGTCGAAGATCGCTCTCTTCTGCAACGTCGAAGAAGAGGCCGTCATCACCGCAAAAGACGTGGCTTCGATCTACGAGGTGCCCATAGTTTTCGCTCACGAAGAGGTGGACACTCTGGCGATGCGGTACCTGCATCTGGAGGCGAAGGAGCGCGACCTTTCGAAATGGAACGATCTGGTGCACCGCGTCTACAACCCGAAAGACGTGGTGCGGATTGGGATTGTAGGAAAGTATGTGGAGTATGAGGATTCCTACAAGTCGCTGAAAGAGGCGCTGGTGCATGGCGCGCTGGCGCACAACTTGAAACTTGAAGTGAGCTGGGTTGAGGCCGAGGGCTTGGAGACAGCCGACGCGAACGACAGAAGTTACGAGCCGCAACTTGAGGAGTACGATGGGCTGCTGGTGCCGGGCGGATTTGGCAAGCGCGGCATCGAAGGCATGCTGAATGCGATCCGGTACGCGCGCGAAAAGCACGTGCCATATTTCGGGATTTGCCTGGGGATGCAGACGGCGTGCATCGAGTTTGCGCGCAATGTATGCGGGTTGGCGGATGCGAACTCGAGCGAGTTCGATCCGGCGACGCCGCATCGCGTGATTTATAAGCTGCGCGAGTTGCGTGGCGTGGAAGAACTGGGCGGCACGATGCGGCTGGGCGCGTGGCCGTGCAAACTTGAGCCGGGGACGCTGGCGCAGAAAATTTATGGGCAAGACGAGATCAGCGAGCGCCATCGCCATCGCTATGAGTTCAACCGCGAGTACGAGGAGACGATGGTGGCGGGTGGGCTGAAGATTTCCGGATCGACGCCGGACGGAACATATGTGGAGATCGTCGAGATTCCGGAGCATCCGTACTTTATTGGTTGCCAGTTCCATCCCGAGTTCAAGTCGAAACCGCTGGAACCGCATCCCTTATTTAAGTCGTTCATTGGCGCTTCGTATGAGTACGGACAGAAGCGCAAGGAGCACAAAGATGCGACGGAAGTAGAGATGTTTTTGCGGCCGCAGAAAGTCATAGGAAGATAAATAATAAGATTTACGATTTGTAATTGGTAATTTGTAATCCGACAGCGCGTGGGGTCGACGGTGCAGGCGGGTTTCAATCGCCAATTACAAATTGCGCAATTACAAATTCTTTGGCCTCCTCTTTCCAAATCGATAATGTGCGCATCGGCGCGGGCGATCTTTTCCTGATCGCGGGGCCGTGTGTGATCGAAAGCGAAGAGCACGCGCTGCGCATGGCCGAGATCATCAAGGGCGTAACGCGCTCGCTCAATTTTCCTTTTATCTTTAAGGCGTCATACGACAAGGCGAACCGCACTTCCATCCGCAGCTACCGCGGGCCGGGGACGAAGGAAGGATTGCGCATTCTGAAAAAGATTAAAGATGAGGTGCACATTCCGGTGTTGACCGACGTACACCAGGTCGCCGACGTGGCGGCGGTGGCCGAGGTCGTCGATGTGCTGCAGATTCCGGCGTTCTTGTGCCGGCAAACGGATTTGATTGTGGCAGCCGCATTAAGCGGGCGTCCCGTGAATATTAAGAAGGGGCAGTTTGTTTCGCCGTGGGATATGAAGCATGCTGTCGAGAAGTGCCGCAACGCTGGCAATTCGCTGGTGTTCGTGACGGAGCGCGGCTCTTCGTTCGGCTACAACAATCTGGTGGTCGACATGCGGTCGCTGGCGATTATGAGGAAGTTTGCTCCGGTCGTGTTTGACGCGACGCATTCGGTGCAGTTGCCGTCGGCGTCGCATGGAGATGAGGACGGGCCGGCAGTGAGCGGAGGACAGCCGGAATTTATTCCCGTGCTGTCGCGCGCCGCGGTGGCGGCAGGCGTCGACGGCATTTTCATGGAAGTCCACGACAATCCGAAAGAGGCGAAGAGCGACGGCGCCAATGCGCTCGACACGCGAAACCTGCGCGGGGTGCTGAAAGAACTTCAGGCGGTGCACCGCGCGCTGGATGCGGCGCACGCGACGCCGTAACTTCAATCCGTGAATCTGTTACCATTCCCGCCACATCTGATTCTCATCGCGTATGCACTGGTTGGCGACGATTGCCGGCGTTATCCTCATCTTCGTTATTCTGCTCGACGCCTTTGAAACGGTCGTGCTGCCGCGCCGCATCCAGCGCACCTTCCGAATCACCGCTTTCTTTTACCGAGCCACATGGACGCGATGGATGTGGGTTGCGCGGCGCATCAAGTCGACATCGAGGAGTGAAGGCTTTCTGGCCTACTTCGGACCGTTGTCTCTGATTCTTCTGCTGGGCTTCTGGGCTCTCGGCTTGATATTCGGTTTTGCGTGTTTGCAATACGGCCTCAGCCGGCATCTGCAGTTCGCCAGCAGCGACACCATCACATTCGAAAAGATGCTTTATCACTGCGGCGAGACGTTCTTCACGCTCGGTTATGGCGACATCGTGCCGCGCAATCCGCTGGCGCATTTTTTGGCCATGATGCAGGCGGGCATGGGGTTCGCTTTCCTTGGCGTGGTAGTCGGTTATCTGCCCGTGATTTATGGATCGTTCGCCGCGCGCGAACTTGAAATCTCACTGCTCGATGCCCGCGCGGGATCGCCGCCGACGGCAGCCGAGTTTCTGGGGCGTTTGGGATGCTGCCCGGAGCAGACCGTGCTCGACGACATTTTTCGCGATTGGGAGCGCTGGTGCGCCGACCTGCTGTCGAGCCATATTTCCTATCCGTCGCTGCTTTTCTTCCGCTCGCAACACGGCAATCAATCATGGCTCAGCGCCCTGACCACAATGCTCGATGTCACCTCCCTGATCATCACCGGTGTCGACGGCATTCATACCGAACAGGCGAAACTGACGTTTGCGATGGCGCGGCATGCGGCCGTCGATCTCGCGCAGCTCGTCAACGCGCAATATGATCCCCACGCGCCGGAGCGGTTGACGCTGCAGCAGCGCGAGCGGCTGCGAACCGAGCTCGCGCGGCGTGGGGTGACTCTGTACGATGGCGCGGATGCATGCCAGAGGCTGGCCGAGTTGCGCGCGCTTTATGAGCCCTATGTTTACGCCCTAAGCACGCGGCTTCGGTTTTCGCTGCCGCCGTGGATCCGTGAGGAGTACAGGAAAGACAACTGGCAAGCCAGTCCGTGGGACCGCATAATTCAGGCGCGCTCGCTGGAACGTCCGGGGCGAGCGTTGGATGACCACTTTTGATTGCTCGCATGCGCGTGCTTCGCAACGTGCGATTTGCAGTAGGCTGAATTGGTGTGTGGCCCGACGGGTCCTATCTGTCGGCAGCGTCGACGCGGGCCGCAAAAATCTTCGGAGGGTTTCATTGGTGAGAAGACTTTGTACTTCTTTGGCGATCGGCATTTGCGCCATCGCGGTTGCGCTGCTGGCAGCGCGTGCCGCCGATCAATCTCGCACCATCCACTTGCCGAGCAGTAAGAATCTCACGGTTCCTGTTCCGGGCTTCGTCGCGCGCACGAACAGTTTTCCGTCGAACATCGCGGTGAGTCCGGATGGCCATTACGCAGCGCTGCTCAACCAGGGCTATGGCACCGAGCAGAGCGGAGCACGCCAGTCGATTGCGATTCTCGACCTCAGCAACAACCAGTTGCGAGACTTTCCCGATGATCGGCTGCGAGCCGACACATCCTCGACTCGCCAGAGTTACTTCATTGGTCTAGCTTTCTCAAGCGACGGCCAGCGTCTCTACGCCTCGATGGGATCGATCACCGATCCCGCGGGAGAAAAGGCGACGAGCACGGGAAACGGGATTGCGGTGTACAAGTTTGCTGCCGGCGCAGTCTCACCTGAGCGGTTCGTCAAGATTCCGGCCCAGCAGGTGGCGCAGGGCAAGACTGTCGATTACGGCATTCGCAAAACGTCCGCGGGAACCGCGCCGCCTTATCCCGCGGGATTTGCGGTGCTCGCAGGGGCGAATGGCGATCGGCTGCTCGTCGCCAACAATTTGTCTGACAATGCGGTGCTGCTCGATGTCGCCAGCGGACGAGTTCTCCAGTCATTCGATTTGAGCCGCAGCCGATTTATTCCGAGTGAATATCCCTACACCGTAATTGCCAATAAAGCCGGCGCGAAAGCCTGGGTGAGCCTGTGGAACGACTCGGTGATCGCAGAGTTGGACCTTCAGAGCGGGAAGGTCGCGCGTTGGATCGAGCTCTACCACTACTCCGATCCGACGGTTCCCGGCGCGCATCCGACCGCGATGGCGCTCAGTCCGAAAGAGGACATCCTTTACGTTGCCACTGCCAACGACGACAGCGTGGTCGCCGTCGATCTGGCTTCGGGCGTGCCTTTACGGCGTTACCGCAGTTCGCTTTCGCAGCGTGAACTGGCGGGAAGCGTCCCGCTGGCGATCGCCCTTTCCTCCGACGGCAGTCGCCTTTATGTCGCAGCGGCATCGCTTGACGCGGTTGCTGCATTCAAGACGAAGCAAGGTGGAGGTTCGTCGGAGTCAAGCGTCACCGAAGGTCCTCTCGGTTTCATTCCAACCGAATGGTATCCGAGCGCGCTCGCCATCGCGGGCAACGATCTGCTCATTGCTACCGCCAAAGGAAAAGGCAGTAGTCCAAACAGCGGGCCGACCGCGGTAAAGACCGAACTGCATCCCAACGCGCATCCGTACATTCCGACGCTGATTGGCGGCTCGATTCAGCGGCTCGGGCTTACGGACATCGACCACAATCTCGCGGCCTATACGCGGCGTGTGGAGGAAGACAATCTGCTGCATGCCGATGCAGGCAAGTTCGAGTTTGCCGGCGGCGGCAATCCGATTCACCACGTTATTTATGTGCTCAAGGAGAATCGGACCTACGATCAAGTCTTCGGCGATCTTCCCGCCGGCGACGGCGATCCGTCGCTCACGATGTATGGCGCGGAGGTTACGCCGAACGAGCACAGGCTCGCGCTGCAATTCGGAGTGCTCGACAACTTCTACGACAGCGGCGAGGTTTCTGGAGACGGCCACGTCTGGTCCGACGCGTCGATTACCTCCGACTACAACGAGAAGACCTGGCCGATCGCGTATCGCAGCAAGGAGCGCACGTACGACTTCGGCGGTTCGGTGGCCGAAGAATATCCGCTTGAGCAAGGCATTCCCGACGTGGACGATCCGGCGACTGGCTACCTTTGGGACAACCTGGCGAAGCACAACTTCTCCTATCGCATCTACGGCGAATTCACGGCGATCACCTGGTGCAAGAGCGATAAGGTGAGTTCGCCGATGGAAGGAACTCCATCGCCAGATTCCGGCGAGTGCGCTTTGCCCGAGATCCGGAAGGGAGATCTGCTGCCTGCGAACGTCGGAAACCCGCGCGGCGGGCCGAGTCCGTGGCCTTGGGCGGTGCCGCGGCTGAAGAGCGTGCATGCGACGAAGGCGGCGCAACGCGATCACTTCGATCCGCTCTATCCGGACTTCCAGATCGATTATCCTGACCAACTGCGCGCCGACGAGTTCCTGCAGGAGTTTGACGAGTTCGTGAAAGCAAAGGGCACCAAGAAAGAGCTGCCGCAGTTTGTGCTGCTGTATCTTCCCGACGATCACACCGGCGGAACGCGCGCCGGCAAAGCAACTCCGCAGGCCTCGGTTGCGGACAACGATCTGGCGCTCGGCCGCGTGGTCGATGCCGTCTCGCACAGCGCGTATTGGGACGATACCGCGATCTTCGTGGTGGAGGACGATGCGCAGAATGGCGCGGATCACGTCGACGCGCATCGCTCGATTGCGCTCGGCATCAGCAAGTATGCGCCGCGGGCGGAGAAGGCCTTCGTCGATCACCACTTCTACACGACTGTCAGCATGGTTCGCACGATGGAGGCGCTGCTCGGGCTTCCGCCGATGAACCTGTTCGACGCGCATGCGCCGCTGATGACGCCGCTGTTCGCTGGGCCTGCGACACAACCGCCATACAGCGTGGATGATCGGAACCTGCGCAACGGTCTCATCTATCGCGTGAACGAGAAGAGAGCGCCGGGCGCGAAGGAGTCTTCGCGGATGGATTTCTCACGGCCTGACGCGAACGACGCGAGCAAGCTGAACGCGATCCTGTGGCAGGACGCCAAGGGAAGTGTGCCGATGCCTGGGGCTCGCGCGAGTTCCGCGCGTTCGCATTCGGAGCCGTAGAAGCGCCGCGCCACGCAAGCGGAGTAGGCTAAAATCCTTCGGTGGGGCTCACGATCGAATGCACCGACCTGCGCAAGACCTACGACGGCAAAGTGGAAGCCGTTCGCGGGCTGACTCTGCGCATTGCGAGCGGCGAATGCTTCGGACTGCTCGGGCCGAACGGTGCAGGGAAAACCACGACCATCGAAATCCTTGAAGGCTTGCTCGCGTCTACTTCGGGCGAGGTCCGCATCTTCGGGAAGGCATGGACCGAGAATCCGCGGCAGTTGCGCGAGTGGATCGGCATTTCGCTACAGGAGACGCGGCTCTCCGAGAAGCTGACGGTGCGCGAGACCATTGAACTCTTCGCCAGCTTTTACGACGAGCCGCGCGCGCCCGAGGAAGTGCTGGAAGAACTTCAGCTCACGGAGAAGTCCGATAGTTGGGTCGGGAAGCTTTCCGGCGGACAGAAGCAGCGGCTCGCTGTCGCGACTGCGCTGGTGGGCAATCCGCGAATCCTGTTCCTCGATGAGCCGACAACGGGACTGGATCCGCAAAGCCGTCGGCAACTGTGGGACATTGTGCGCGGGTTCCAGAAGAAGGGCGGAACTGTACTGCTTACGACGCATTACATGGATGAAGCGGAGCGACTTTGCGACCGCCTCGCAATCGTCGATCACGGAGTGATCATTGCCCAAGGAACTCCCGCGGATCTCATCGATCGTCTCGGCGGTCATCACGTGGTTGAGTTTCAGGTGAGCGCGAACGGAAACTCCGATGGCAATGCGAGCGGCGATTCGGCGGACGATGCGGATTGGCGCGCGTTGCCTGGAGTCGAATCGGTTCGGCGGGAGAATTCGACGGTGTGTTTGAGCGTGCATGAACCGCATCTCACGATTCCTGCTCTGCTCGCTTCCGTGGAGGGGAAAGGACAAAGGCTCGAACATCTGAGCACGCGACAGGCGAGTCTGGAAGATGTATTCGTTCGGCTCACGGGCCGACATTTGCGGGAGGATTGATTGGCAACGGAAACGACAGCGCCGAAAGCTCGTGACGCCGAGAGAGTTTTGCCAAACGAAAGCGCGCAGAACGCGGGCGCGCCGAAGCGGCGAAACGGGCGCTGGTCGGGCTATTGGCAGTTATTGAAAGTGCGCTTGCTGGAACTGAAGCGCGAGCCGGAAGTTGTGTTTTGGGTGTTTGTGTTTCCGTTATTGCTCGCGCTCGGGCTGGGAATCGCCTTCCGCAACAAGCCTGCTGACATCAGCTCAGTGGTCGTGATTGCGGGAGAGGGCGCGCAAAAGACGGTTGCGATGCTGGAGAACTCGCCGCAGCATTCGGGGATTCGGGCGCGAGTGCTGGAGCGCGATGCGGCGCTGAAGGCTTTTCACTTTGGCAAGTTCGATCTGGCGATCGAGCCGCAAACGGATGGAGGCTTCAAGTATTACTACGATCCGGCGCGACCGGAAAGCGTGCTTTCGCGAGCGGAGGTCGATGCGGCGCTACAAAGCGCAGCGGGCCGCAAAGATGCGATCGCGACTTCCACAGAAGCATCGAGCGAACCGGGATCGCGCTACATCGACTTCCTGATTCCCGGACTGCTCGGGATGAACCTGATGAATTCCGGAATGTGGGGAATTGGATTTGCGCTGGTGGAGATGCGGCAGCGAAAACTGCTGAAGCGATTTGTGGCGACTCCGATGCGGAGAACAGATTTTTTGCTGGCGCTGACGAGCAGCCGGCTGGTGCTGATGGTGATTGAAGTTGGCTTGCTGCTGGGCTTTGGAGTGGTGGTGTTTCACATGCCGGTTTTGGGTTCGATTTTTTCCGTCATGTTGTTGGGAGCGATTGGCGCGGTTTCGTTTGGCGGAATCGGTTTGCTGACTGCGTGCCGGGCGCAGAAAATCGAAAGCGTTTCCGGGCTGATCAATCTGGTGATGATGCCGATGTGGATTTTTTCCGGCGTCTTTTTTTCCTACGAGCGGTTTCCGGCGATTACGCAGATCTTCATCAAAGCTCTTCCGCTGACCGCGCTGAACGATGCTCTGCGGGCAACGATTATCGAGGGCGCGTCGCTGGCGTCGCAGTCGGGAAGATTGCTGGTGCTGGTGCTGTGGGGAGGAATTTCTTTCGTGCTCGCGCTGAAATGGTTTCGGTGGACTTAGAGACGGTTGTCAGTTCCCAGTTGCGAAGATGTCGAGTTTGTCCGCAGTCTGCGAAGCGGCAATTCTCAGCGGCATCAAACCGCATCGCTCCGCCCCAGCACGCTAAGGGCGCGCGTGCTGGGTACCCCGACCAGCACTGCGCCAAAATCCGGCTACAGTAAGAGTGAGCCCGCTCGTTTCGGACAATGGTTACGCGATGGTCAGGACGACGCGGAAGCGGGCGCGGCCGGTGATCATCTGCTCGTAGGCTTCGGCGGCCTTCTCCAACGGATAGCGTTCGATCATGGGCCGCACGCCGGTCAGCGCGCTGAACTTCAGCGTGTCTTCCCAATCGATGGCCGAACCTGAAGGCCAACCCTGGAGAGTGCGGCGCTGGCCGAGCAACTGAAGGGGCGTGACGGTCAACGATTCGAACCCCGCGCCCACGATCATCATCTTGCCGCTCGGGCCGACGCCGTCGATGAGCGCGGACATGGATTTGGAATCGGGCGCGGTGGCGAGAACGACGTGCGCACCGCCGAGTTTCTGCAAAGCCTGCGAGGGATTGCCCGCGGCCGAGTCGATGTATTCATGAGCGCCTAGTTTGCGGGCGAGCGGCTCTTTATCGCTGCCGCGGCCGATGGCGACGGTGCGAAAGCCCATCTGGCGCGCGTATTGGATGGCGAGATGTCCGAGGCCGCCGATGCCCTGGATGGCGACGAGGTCGCCGGCGCGGGCGCCCGAGTTGCGCAGCGCGTTGAAAACCGTGATGCCGGCGCAGAGGAGCGGCGCGGCTTCGGCGGCAGGAAGATCGGCGGGCAAGGCCGCCACGGCTTCGGCTGGCGAGATCATGTATTCGGCGTAACCGCCATCGTGGGTGATGGCGGTGATTTTCTCGTTTTTGCAGAGCACGAAATCGCCGCGGCGGCAGGATTCGCAAGTGAAGTCATGTCCGCCATGCCAGCCCACGCCGACGCGCTGACCGGGCGTCCATTGCGTGACGCCTTCGCCCACGGCATCGATGCGGCCCGCGATTTCGTGCCCGGGAATGCGCGGGTACTGGATGCCGGGCCAGTGGCCTTCTTTTACCAACGCATCGCTATGGCAGATGCCGCAGGCTTCGACCTTAATGCGCACCTGGGCGCGAGCGGGTTCGGGAATATTTCTTTCGACGAGTTCAAAATTTCCGCCGGGTTTGGAGATTTGTACGGCCTTCATGCGGGACATGTTTTTTTCCTTCAAGGGCAGTGGAATTAGCGACGAAAATAAGATGAACGAGCGAGCGACGAAGATTCACGCGAGATGAGCGACGCGCCGGATGGGTCGCTCAAGACGACGGCTGAACCAGCGGCACGCAGATTGGAGAAGAGGATCGGGGCCGACCAATGCCTATTTTCCGCCGCGGAGTTTGCCTTCGAAGGAGTGCTCGGGGCTGTTGCCGGGCTCGGGGAAATCAGTGTCCGCGCCTTCGGCGATGGGATCGGGGTTGCGATGCGTGAGCTGGCCCTTCATCGAATTATTTCCGGGCTGATTTTTTTGGTCGGGCTCGAGCGAGCCCTTTCCACGATCGGCATCGTTCTTAAGATGATCGCTAACACTATTCGGCATGGCAGACCTCGGCGCGCTTGCACGATTTTATGACGACAAGATGAGGCTACACGCAAAGACGGCGGCGGGCAATACGGGTTTTGGCGATGTGTTTGGCGATGCCTGGGGCGGCGGGAACGATTCGCAAGTTATTGTAATCGCTATGATAGCGAAATTTAATGGTCGGTTAACCAACGCTTGAATCTAAGATGGGATATGGCTAACAAAAATCCTAAGCACTACTTATTTGCGAGTGACTTCGATCAGACGTTGACGTTCAACGATACGGGCTACGTTTTGAGCGAACTGGTGGGTATTAGTGTTGACGAATTTGAGCGCAAGACGAAGGGAATGGCAAAGCTGAACCTGGTGCAGCAGGGGGCGGAGCTTTCCTACCTATTGCTGCACGATCCGGAATTTCGGTCGCGGGTGCGGCGCGACGATCTGGTGCAGGTGGGAAAGCGAATCCGGCTCAAGGAAAACATCGAGCAGGTGTACGAGATTCTGGACCGGAAGATCGACGGGTTCCACTTCGAGTTTTACGTGCTGTCGGCGGCGCCGGTGGAGGTGATTCAGTCGGCGCTGGAAGGGATTGTGCCGCCGGATCACATTTTTGGTACGGAATTTGAATACACGGCGAGCGGTGAGATTGAAACGCTAGTGCGCGCGACGGCCGGCTACGGGAAGGTGGCGCGGCTCGAACAGCTATCGGACGAGCTCGGAATTCCGCTGGATCACGTGGTGTATGTCGGCGATGGCAGCTCGGATATTCATGTGATGCTGCACGTGAACCGGCATGACGGGTTCACGATCGCGGTGTCGGAGTCGAAGCATGTGGCGCAGATTGCGAAACGCACGGTGCTGAGCGACAACGCGCTTGCCACGCTGGTGCCGATTCTGGAGGAGATTGTGGGGTGGACGCGTCCGCGCATACGGCAGCTCTTTGAGTCGTACGGATTTTTGATTCAGGACTGGGAGAGCATTCAGACGGACTGGGTGACGCTGCGCTCGACGAGCGGGATAGCGGGAAAGGCTGCGGCGGCCGACGTGGTGTGACGGAACTGGGATCGGCGGCGCGGACCGCGGCTGATCGAGCCGAATTTCAACGACAACTAATTTGGGGGCGCCGGGTTGATATGGGACGGCGCTCGCTTTTTGGGCGGGCGTGCGTCCAAGGGTTGTGGGTTGAATTTCGGAATCTGAGATTGGGTAACGAAGGGTTGTGATGACGACGTGGTTCTGTGGTTTGAGGCGCGACATGAGAGTTTTGCGCATCATTCTTCCTTTGTCGATGGCAATTTCGGCGGCTCACTTGGCGGGAGCCCAGCAGCAATCGTCCGGGCAAACGTACTCGGGGCAATTGTCGCGGCAGACGCCTGCGCCGTCGCAGCGCGAGATTCTACCGCGTGGGCTTGAGAGCTTGCGGCAGGACGCCTCGTCGAAGACCGAGTTCACGCTGGACCACTCCATGCTGGTCCTGGCGTCGAAGCTCGATCCGAATAACGAAGACCTGCGGCGGGTGATTGCGGGAGTGAGCGGAATTTCGGTGCACGATTTTCGCTACGCCGGCTCGTGGAGTTACGAACCGGAGTCGCTGGACTCGATTCGCGAAGAGTACCGGGCAGCGGGATGGATGCGGATGGCGAACAAACATGACAAGAATGGCGAAGGGCGCGTGACGGACGTCTGGATCCGTATGCGGAACAACGCGATCAGCAACGTGGCGATTCTTGCGGCGCGACCGAGAGAGGTCGACTTCGTGGTTGTCAGTGGATCGATCAGTCCGGTGGATATTGCGCATCTTGGCGGGCACTTCGGGATCCCGAACATTGAAGGCGGGATCGAAGTGCCAAATACCCGGCGCTAGCGAAACGAAGGCTAGCGGCCGCGCGTGGGAGCGGCTCCGAGCTTGCGCAAACGCTCTTTGGCCTGCGCGGCTTCGTTGGTGCGCGGATAGCGCTGAATCACGTGCCTTAATTCCTGTTCGCCGTCTTCCTTTTTGCCGACTTCAATCAGCGCGAATCCTTTTCTTAACTGCGCAGACGCGGCCTTGCTCCCACTGGGAAAATTTTTCAGGACTAAGTCGTAATTGGCGATGGCCTTTGGATAATCGCCCGCCTTATATTCCATCTCGGCGAGATAGAAGTACGCGTTGCCCGCCAGATCGGTGTCGGGATAATACTTGATGTAGTCGCCGAATTCCTGCGTGGCTACATCGTTGCTGCCGCCGTTGTAGTCGCGCAGGGCGTTGTTGTAGAGCACGTCGGGCGGAGGCGCAGCGGCCATGGCTTGCTGTTGCTGTTGGGCTTGCGTCTGCTGCGCGGCCATGGATTGCTGCGCTGACTGCATGTCTTCGAACTGTTTGCTGAGCTTGGCGAGGCGAACTTTCAGTTCGTCCATGGTGTCGGTGAGCGCCTGGATTTGACCGGAGATCTGGTCGACCTGCGCGGCGCGGTCCTGCTGCTGCTTGTTGATGGAAGCCTGAAGGCCGTCGATGGCGGCGGTGACTTTGTTAGCCGCGTCGGTGTTCTGCTCGAGCAGGTTCTTCATCACGCCCATGCGCTCGTCGAACGACTGCTTCATTTGCGTCATCGCCTGCTGAAGCTGGTCGACTTGGGTTTGAAGCTGCACGATGTCGCGATTGGCGGCGTAGGCGGGAGCGAGCGCGAGCGCGAAACTGAAAAGGATTAAGAGTACGAAGTAAGAACGGTGCGATCTCATAGTGAACCTCAGTTATTGAACCTCAGCGTAGAACTGATCTCATAAATAGTTTCCGAAGCAATCTGTCAAGCCCTCGGGGGCTAAAGCCCGCATTTTTATTGGCCCATGGCGGCACGGCTGAAGCCGTGCCCTACCCAAAACCGATTTATGAAACATGCTCCAGACAAATTACTCGCGGGGTCGGTGGGGACGAGGCAGGCCTCGTCCCCTGATTGATAGCTCGACCGATTTTACTTTTCGTACACGAAGTGCGCACGGCGATTCTGCTGCCAGCAACTTTCGTTCGACTCGGTGCAGAACGGCTTCTCTTTGCCGTAACTGTAGGTTTTGATGCGATCGCCGGCGACGCCAGCCTGGATGAGGGCGCTCTTCGCGGCATCGGCGCGACTGGTGCCGAGAGCGAGATTGTATTCGGTCGAGCCGCGTTCATCGCAGTGCCCTTCGATCGTCACGTGAATCCCGGGATGCTGCTGAAGGAATTGCGCATCGGCCTGGATCGCGCCCTGTTCGCTGGGGCGGATGTCCGACTTGTCATAATCGAAGTAGACATCCTTCACGTTCTGCGCAAACAACTCCTCTTCGGTAGCGTTGGAAGTCTGCGGCGGAGGGGGAGCAGGCGCGGGATTGACGGTCACGCGCGCGGTGGCATCCTGGGTCCCGCCAGGGCCCTTTGCGACCAGATGATAAGTAGTCGAATCCGACGGACTAACCTGGCGCGAACCGCTGGGATCGACAGCGCCGATCGCATCGATGCTGACATCGGTGGCGTTGGTGGTCTGCCAGGTAAGAGTGGTTGAGTCGCCCTTGTTGATGGTGTTCGGACTCGCGGACAGCGACGCGGTTGGAGCGGTAGGCGAGGGCGGCGGCGCGGGCGGCGGCGGGGCCGCTTTTTTCGCGCATGCGCCCAGGAACATTAGCGTACCAAGTGCAGCTACGAACAGACCCCACATCTTTATCTGGTGCTTCACTATCTGGTGCTTCACGGGTTCCTCCAAGTTTCTGTGCGCCCCGATTGTGGCATGCAATCGAGGGTTGCGGCTGGGCGCACGGTTGGCCGGCCGCAACTCCGAAATTCGCTAAGTGACGACTCGCATTCCAACCACTATTTCCAACTCCAGTTGGGCTGTGTATTACTGCCCTTGGTAGTCAACTGCTTTAAATTCGTACCATCGGCGAGCATGGTAAAGATCTGGTCGGCGCCGGTGCGGTGCGACTGGAAGATAATATGCCGCCCATCCGGCGACCAGCAGGGAAAATCGTTGCGGCCGGCATCGTGTGTGAGCTGTACCCACTGCTTGCTGGCGACGTCCATCAGGTAAAGATCATTGGAGCCGGGTTCGCCGGGGCCGTATTTGCGCATCCACGAGAAAGTCAGAAACTGGCCGTTGGGCGACCAGTTGGGAGAGACCGCATAGCCCTGATCGGTGACGCGCTGCATGTTGGTGCCATCGGCCTCCATCGTGTAAATCTGCGGCAAGCCGGTACGACCGCTGACGAAAGCAATTTGCGAACCGGTTTTGCGATTCCATGTGGGAGAGACATCGGGACCTTTGTCGGTGGTGAGGCGGTGGCCGTTATTGCCCGAGCCATCGACGACGAAGATGTTGGGAAAGCCGTTGCGCGAGGAAGAGAAGGCGAGTTTGCCGTCGGGCGACCAGGAGGGAGACAGATTCATGCCACCAAAGCGTGCAAAACTGACGAGGCGATTGAGATCGAAGGAATACATCAGAATTTCCCAGCCGCTCTTGGTGGCGGAACTGAAGGCGAGGCGGGAGCCATCGGGAGAAATTCGCGGCGATAGGGAAATGCTGCCTAGATGCGTGACCTGCTGCTGGTTGGCGCCGTCGTAATCCATCATCCAGATTTCTTTGTGGCCGGTGCGATCGCTGACGAAATAAATTTTGCTTTCGGCAATGCCGGGGATTCCGCCGCCCAGGCGAAAGATAATTTCATCGGCGAACTTGTGCGCGATGAGGCGGACAGCATCGTCGGTCGCAGAATCGCTGTATTGCTTGCCTAAGACCTGCGGCGAGGCGGGATTCTTGAGGTCATAGAGCCAGCCCTGCACCATGACCTTGTCGGCGGTTGCGCCCAGATTGCCGAAGGCGAGCATGGAGGCTTCGGGCGGAGGCGACGACCAGTCCGCGAATTTTACCTCGGTGGGTTGCGAGGGCGTTTGCAAGGGATAAAAACTTTTCGAGACGAGGAAGAAAATTCCGGCATTGTCGAGGTCGTTCCAGAGCGTGCTGTTGAAGGTTTTGAGCAGGTCGGTGTTTTTGGCGTCGGCGGTGGAGGGTTTGAAGTCAGGGGCGGCGACGCGAACTTTTTCGACACCGAGGCCGGTACCGGTGCGAATCCAGTCTTGTGCCGAACTGGAGGCGGCCAGCGCGAAGAGTATGGCGACGACGAAAAGCGACTGGCGGCCAAGCTGGGATTTATGTTCGTGGCGCGACGTAATCCCCTTGCCGAACGAGCGAATTTGCTCGTCGTTAGTAGGATGTGGAATGGGGGGTATCGCGTTGCTCAATTTTCACTCCCTTTAAAACAACCGACGAAAATGACAAAGCTACAAAACGCGAACCACTTATCTCTTGTAATCGAACCAAAATTCTACCGAAACTCGGTTGCCGGAATATTCCGGGGGCAAAGGGCCGAATGTGTCGATGCGTTGAACAGCACGCATGGCCGAGATGTCGAGCGAAGGCACGCCGCTGGACTGCTCGATCTGCACGTTGGACGGATGCCCATCGCGGGCAATGTCAAAAGTCACGTAGACGCGATTGGCCTCGTGGATCGTCGGATCGACCTCGTACTTTAACCAATTCTCCGATACCTTGCGCTGCACCGCTTGTACGTACCATGAGAAACGGCTGCCGAAATCGCCGCCGCCGCCGGTGAAACCGAATCCGCCTTTGGCGCCGCCTGCGCTGAACATGGCATAGGGGCCGCTGACCGGTCCGCCTTCGCCGTAGGGAATCTGGTTGGACTCCGGCGGCTGCGCTTCGGGCTTACGCTGCGTTGCTGTGGTCTGCGGCTTCTTCCTCAGCTTCGTATCCTTGTCGGGGATCGGAATCGCCTCGGGTTCTTTTTCCTCCACCTTCGGTTGCGACTGCGACAGACCCTTGGATTCCGTGGCGAGCACATTGTTTGTCTGCTGCTCGCTGGCGGGCAAAGGAACCGAATTCACGAGTGTGGCGCCCATGGCATCGCCGCCTCCGCCGCTGCCCCAGCCTTGACCGTGAATGCCGGTAATGAATGTGGCCCAGAGCAGGACGAAGGCGCTGGCGGCAACGTGCAGCGTGGCCGACCAGGCGAGCGGACGGCGGAGACCATCGTGTTCGAGGACATTAGTGTTTGCCATGCGCGTCAATGGGCTGAGTAACAATGCTCACGTTGCCGATGCCTGCCTGTTTGATGGCGTCCATCACGGTGGCGAACGCGCCGAACGGGACGTCTTCGTCCGAGCGCAGGTAGATAGCCTGATGGCGCGGGTCGCGAATGCGCTGCTTGAGGGCGGGCGCGATCTGGTTGATGTTGATGGGATCGTTGCCCAGAAAGACGCGCTGCGACTTGTCGATGCTGATCACGAGACGCTCCTCGGTGATCTCCTTGACGGTGCGCGTGTGCGGCACATTGACTTCGATGCCGGACTGGAGAACGGGCGCGGTCACCATAAATATGATGAGGAGGACGAGGACAACGTCTACGAGCGGAGTGATATTGATGTCGGCGAGCGCGGTCTGCGTGCGTCCGTTGGGAGCGGTGAAGGCCATCAGCGGCGAACCTCGCTGACCGGTTGCGCGTTTCCCTGCGGCGGCGATTGGCGCTCAACCATGTTGAGCATCTCGAGGGCGAAGTCGTCATTGCGCGAGGCGAACTCGCGGATGGAGCCGATGATCAGGTTGTAGGCGATAACCGCGGGAATAGCAGCGGCCAAACCTGCGGCGGTGGTGATGAGGGCTTCGGAGATCCCGGGAGCGACGGCGCGCAAGGTGGCCGCGCCCGCGGTGCCGAGGCCGTGGAAGGCGTCGATGATTCCCCAGACGGTTCCGAACAGGCCGATGAAAGGCGTGACAGCGCCGGTGATGGCGAGCCAGGGAACGTTGCGCTCGAAGCGCGTGATCTCTTCCGAGGATGCGATCTGCATGGCACGCTGGATTGCGACCGGGTTGTGAATTCCGCCGGTTGTGCCCATCTGGCGCTTGAACTCGGCGATTGCGCCGTCAAGGACGCCAACTAACGGGCTGGGACGGAACTGCTCGGCGACCGAGACGACATCCTGAAGGCGTTGCGCCTTGCGGAAGGCGCGGACAAAACGCTCACTTTGCGAGCGAGCGCGGCGCAGAACGCGCCACTTGGAAAGGATGACGGCCCAGGAAAAGACGCTGAAGGCGAGCAGTATGACCAGAACGCTTTTGGCGACTGCACCGGTTTGAAGGACGAGATCGACTATTTCGCCGCCGACGAAGGATAAGAGGAGGGAGGACAAGTGCATTGATGGTCTGCAAAACCCCTATGAGAATTATAGACCTATCAGTGCGAGGACCGAGTTGAGGTATCGGATCGGTCAATGAGGAATTGGCGGTAGGAGTTCGTGCGGCAGCTTGGCGCAGAATCGCGGTGAGTATTCATGGTATGCTGCGCGTGAAATGTGGATTGCGGTGAAGTAAGGTCGAAGGCAAAATGCCGCGGACAAGAGTGTCCGCGACACCAACCGAGGAACATTTGTGCTCACTGAACTGCGGCTGGAGAACTACGCGGTGATCGACAACGCGGTGATCGAGTTCGCGGCTGGGTTGAACCTGCTGACGGGGGAAACGGGCGCGGGGAAGTCGATCCTGATCGATGCGCTGGGATTGCTGCTGGGGGAGAAGGCTTCCGCGGAGGTGATTCGCGCGGGCGCGGAACGAGCGGTTGTGATGGGCGTGTTCGAGAGCGAAGGCGCGGCGAAAAAGGCGATTGAAGGGATTCTGGAGACAAATGGGCTGGACGCGGATTGGGGCGATGGATCATCCGGCGATGGATCATGGGGCGATGGATCGCTGATTCTGCGGCGCGAGATTGCGGCGGGTGGAAAAGGACGCGTGTTCATCAATAATCAGCCTGCGACTGTGGCTGTGTTGAAGGTACTGGCGCCGCATTTGGGAGTGATCCACGCGCAGACCGAGTCGATTGCGCACTTCGATGCGGCCGCGCGACAGAACTTGCTGGATGCTTATGCTGGAATTGAGTTGGAGGAAGTTGCGGAGGCTTTTGCCGGCTGGAAGGCAATTCGGGCGCGGATTGCGGAGCTGGAGCGGGATGAGCAGGATCGGATGCGATTGCTGGACCTGTGGAGCTTTCAGGCGCGCGAGATTGACGAGGCGCGGCTGAGTGCGGAAGAAGACGAGCAACTGGAAGCCGAGAAGTTGGTGCTGGCGAACGCGGAGAAGATTTACGGCGCGGCGATGAATGCGTTCGATCTGTTGTATGAGGGGAATGCTTCGACTTCGTCGAGCCTGCGCGCGGCGCAGAAACACATCGAGGAGCTTGCGCGCTACGAGCCGAAGTTTCAAGAGGCGCTCGCGGCGCTGGAATCGGCGCGCATCAGCGTGGAAGATGTGGGCGCGACTTTGCGCGATTATGCGGGCGGAATTCACGCGTCTCCGGAAAGGCTGGCTGAGATTGAGGAGCGATTGGCGCTGCTTGACCGGCTGAAGCGGAAATATGGGCCGCGACTTGAGCAGGTGATTGCGTTTGGGGAAGATGTTCGGCGGAAGCTTGCGGAGGTGGAGAATAAAGATCAGGTGCTCGCGGAACTGCGCGCGGAGCAGGCGATTGCGGCGGAACGCTATAAGAAGGCCGCGCGCGGCGTTTCGCGCAGGCGGAACGAGGCGGCGCGAAAGCTGGAGAAGACAGTCGAAGCGGAGATTAACGATCTGGCAATGCGCGCGGCGTTCGCGATCGCGGTGGAAGAGAACGATGCGGAAGAACATTGGAGCGCTTCGGGCTTCAATCAGGTGGTTTATCGCATTGCGACGAATACGGGAGAAGCGATGCGGCCGCTGGAACAGATTGCCTCGGGCGGCGAAATGTCGCGCGTGATGCTGGCCTTGAAGGCGAGCGTGGAAGCGGGCGCGAATCTGGCGGGACGAAAGAGAATTTCCGCAGGGCAGCGTACGCTCGTGTTCGACGAAATCGATACGGGCATTGGCGGCCGGGCTGCGGAAGCGGTCGGGAAAAAACTCAAGGCGCTCGCGAAAGGGAACCAGGTGCTTTGCGTGACGCACCTGCCGCAGATTGCGACGTTTGCCGACCATCATTACCTAATCGAAAAGCGGATAGCGTCCGGGCGGACCAAAACCACGGTTCGGCAAGTCACGGGCGAGGAGCGGACCGAAGAAGTGGCGCGCATGCTATCCGGCGCGAAGCTGACGGATACTTCGCGCAAGCATGCAGAGCAGATGATTCGGGCGAATGGATAGCGAGTTGCGAGCCGCGAGCTTCGAGCCTGATGCGGTCGTTGGTCGTTTGTCGTTGGTCGTTAGGATATGGTCGTCCCAGTCGGTGGTTGTTCGCCGGGACCTTGCTTTTGCCTTTTCGCGGCCTTTTCATCCCGTCTGATCTGTCAGGCATGCGCCCGGGCTGTATCCACCCATTGACTTAGCTAAGTAAAGTTAGCTAACATTTCTTCATGGAAACCGTCACCATCCACAAGGCCAAAACCGAGCTTTCGCGGCTGATTGAGCGGGTTTGCCGGGGGGAGGAGATCGTGATCGCCCGGGGAAAGAAGCCGGTGGTGCGGCTGGTGGCGGTTGAGGACGCGACGGGCCAGCGGAAGCCGGGCGCCTTGCGGGGCAAGCTGAAGGTTGGGCCAGAGTTCTTCGAGCCGCTGCCTCCGGAAGAACTTGAGGCTTGGGAACGATAAGGTGCGACTGCTGCTGGACACACACACGTTGCTCTGGTGGTTGAGCGACGATCGCGCGCTGCCGGCGTCGTGCAAGAGACTGATTGCGCAATCCGGAGGCAGCACGTTTGTGAGCGCGGTTTCAGCCTGGGAGATCGCGACGAAGTTTCGATTGGGAAAGCTGCCGAGCGCTTCGGAGTTGGTGCAAGATTTTGGAGGTTACCTGGAGCGGGATCGTTTCCTGAGCCTGCCCGTGTCTCGGGAGCACGGGATTCGGGCGGGGCTGCTGCCGGGGCCGCTGAGGGATCCATTTGACCGCATGCTGATTGCGCAGGCGGAGATTGAGGGATTGGCGCTGGTCAGCAACGAGAAGGTCTTTGACCAGTACGGAGCGCGGCGGGTGTGGTGAAATGCTGGCGGCAGCAGGCGGCGCCCTTTCTCCGGTGGCTGTCTTAATTCCAATTCCGGTGCTAATCCTCGCTGCTGCAAAGGCTTACGTTGACCGTGGCTGCCTTTTTCGATACCCTTTGATTAACTTTTAAAGCATCTTTATTGGGCTGGCGGTACCCTAATAAGGGAGTGGTCGGGGACGGGGTGGAGGGGAGTAGATTCCTCGCTCGTTCTCGCCGCTGGCGCGGCTGCGAACGGCTCGGAATGACAAGGGGTGGGGGATGGCATTGTTGGAAAGTAAACGGACGGTTGAGGGGAAGCACTTATTGTCGGAGAAGCAGGGGTCGTCGGGGAAGCAGCTTTTGCTGCTGAAGCCGCGGGGGTTTTGCGCGGGGGTGGTGCGGGCGATCGATATTGTGCGGATTGCGCTGGAGGCATTTGGGCCTCCGATCTATGTGCGCAAAGAGATCGTACACAACCGGTTTGTTGTCGAGGAATTGCAGCATAAGGGCGCAATTTTTGTGGATTCGGTGGACGAGGTGCCGGAGGGCGAGCGGGTGATTTATAGCGCGCACGGCGTGTCTCCGGAGGTGCGGGAGAACTCGAAGCTGCGCAAACTGCGGGTGATCGATGCGACTTGTCCGCTGGTCACGAAGGTACACGTGGAGGCGGTGAAGTTTGCCAAGGAAGGGTATTCGCTGATTTTGATTGGGCACCGCGATCATGACGAGGTGATTGGGACGCTGGGCGAGGCGCCGGCGGTGACGCAGGTGGTGGGGTCTCCGCAGGAAGTGGCGGCGGTGACGCTGCCGGATCCGAACCGGGTGGCGTATTTGACGCAGACCACGTTGAGCCTGGATGAGACGCGGGACATTATTGCGGCGCTGCGGCGGAGGTTTCCGAACATCAAAGGACCGGCCGCGCAGGATATTTGCTATGCCACGGAGAACCGGCAGGTGGCGGTCAAGCACGTGGCGTCGGACGCGGATTTGCTGCTGGTGGTGGGGTCGGATAACAGCTCGAACTCGAAGCGGCTGGTGGAAGTGGCGAGGAGTTTGGGCACCGAGGCGCATCTAATCGATAATTACAGCAACATTCGAGCGGAGTGGCTGAAGGATGTGCGGACAGTGGCGCTGACCGCGGGCGCGTCGGCTCCTGAGCATTTGGTGCGCGAGGTCGTGGAGTTTTTGACCGGCAAGGGATTTGGCGACGTGCAGGAACTGGAGATCATGCCGGAGAACGTGCGGTTTGGATTGCCTCCGGAGATTGTGGAGACGATTGCGGCGGCGCCGGTGGCGGGGGTGTAGGCGCGGGGCCAGCGGTGGCGAGGGCCCTCGCGAGAGCCGGAGGGACGCCGGCGCTACAGGAAAGCGCGATTAGAATTTTCAGGAGTTGGAATGGACGAATCTTCCTCCCCTTATAGTTCGAGTTCTTCTTACAATTCGGGTTCGGCGAGTTCGGTTCCGGCTAATTCGGCTTCGGGGCCGCGGGCGGGCATGCCAACTGCCGGTGCGCTGGGAAATCCACAAATGCGGTTTGGAAAAATTGACGACTTGGTGAGCCGGGTTGCGGTCGCGGTGGATGCGGCGCGCAAATTTTTGTTCTCGCAACAGCACGAAGAAGGGTATTGGTGCGGCGAGCTCGAGGCCGACACGACGCTGGAGTCGGACTACATTTTGCTGCACGCGCTGCTGGGGACGGGGAATGCGGAGCGGTTGGCGAAGGCGGCGCAGTACATCGTCAATCATCAGAATGAAGATGGCGGGTGGAGCATTTATGCGGCGGGGCCGTCGAACGTCTCGGCGTCGGTGAAGGCGTATTTTGGGCTGAAGCTGGCGGGATATAAAACGGACCATCCGGTGCTGGCGCGGGCGCGGAAGAAGATTCTGGAAATGGGCGGAGTGACCGAGGTCAACACCTTTACCAAGATTTATCTTTGTTTTTTTGGGCAGTACGATTATGACGCGGTGCCGGCGGTGCCGCCGGAGATCGTGCTTTTTCCGAACTGGTTCTGGTTCAACATCTACGAAATTTCTTCCTGGTCGCGGGCGATTCTGGTGCCGCTTTCGATTGCGTACGCGAAAAAGCCGTTCAAGAAAATTCCCGACGAGATGGGCGTGGAAGAGCTGTTTGTGAGTGGGCGCGACAAGTCGCGTATGCATCTGCATTGGGCCAAGAAACGCATTTCGTGGCGAAATTTCTTTCTGGTGATTGACCGGGTGGTGCACTGGTTTGAGGCGGTGCATGTGCGGCCGCTGCGCTCGATGGCGCTGCGGAGCGCCGAAAAATGGATGCTGGAACGCTTTGAGATGAGCGACGGGCTGGGCGCGATTTATCCGTCGATGATGAATGCGATTATCGCGCTGCGGTGCCTGGGGTATTCGCTGGACGATCCGCAGGTGATTCGCGCGATGGACGAGTTTGAAAAGCTGGGGATCGACGAGGGCGATACGTTCCGCATGCAGCCCTGCATGTCTCCGGTGTGGGACGCGGCGTATGCGTTGTTTGCGCTGGGAGAGGCGGGAGTGCCGGCGACGGATCCGCGACTGGTGAAGTGCGCGGACTGGATTTTGCAGAAGCAGGTGCGGAAGCCGGGCGACTGGAAGGTGAAAAATCCGAAAGGCGAGCCGGGCGGATGGTATTTCGAATTCAATAACGAGTTTTATCCGGATGTGGACGACAGCGCGATGGTGTGCCTGGCGCTGAGCCGCGTGGAGCATCCGAACGGGCGATACCAGCGGGAGTCAGTGCAGCGAGCGATTGACTGGATTTTGTCGATGCAGTGTAAGAACGGCGGCTGGGCATCGTTCGACAAGGACAATGACCGGATGGTGTTTCAGTATGTGCCGTTCGCCGATCACAACGCGATGCTCGATCCGCCGACGGTGGATATTACAGGGAGAATTCTGGAGTGCCTGGCGACGTATGGGATTGATCAGAGCCATCCGGCGGTGAAGAAGGCGATCCAGTTTATCCGCGACGAGCAGGAGGCGGATGGTTGCTGGTTTGGACGCTGGGCGGTGAACTACATTTATGGGACGGCGCTGGTGCTGCGCGGGCTGGAAGCGATGGGAGTGGAGCGGAACGAGCCGATGATCCAGCAGGCGGCGGAGTGGCTGCGCATGGTGCAGAACGCGGACGGCGGCTGGGGCGAAACGGTGGGGTCGTATGACGATCCGAATCTGCGCGGGCAGGGCGAGAGCACGGCGTCGCAAACGGCGTGGGCGATCATGGGATTGCTGGCGGTGGGCGACACGCGAAGCGAGTGCGTGGCACGCGGCGTTGCGTATTTGCTGAAGACGCAGAAAAAAGATGGGGCTTGGGATGAGGCGTTCTTTACGGGAACGGGATTTCCGCGAGTGTTTTATTTGAAGTATCACTTATACCGGCAGTATTTCCCGCTGATCGCGCTGACGACGTATGCGAAGGTGATGGCGGAGAAGAGCTAGTTCTCAGTTGTCAGTTTTCAGTTCTCAGTAAAACCTGGCCGTGGCTACGCAGAGATTCGCGATTCACGTTTTTTACTGAGAACTGATAACTGAGAGCTGAGAACTGGGTTTGAAAGCATTTGTCACTGGCGCAACGGGATTTCTGGGAAGTCATGTGGCCCGAGCTCTGGCTGCCGAGGGAGCGGAGTTGCGGCTGCTGGTGCGGGCCTCGAGCGATCTGCGAAATATTGCCGACCTGAATGCCGAGCGCGCACTGGGAGACTTGCGCGATCCGGGTTCGATCGAGAAGGCGATGTCGGACTGCGAAGTTGTTTTTCATGTCGCGGCCGACTACCGGCTCTGGGTGCGCGATCCGCGGGAGATGTACCGGTCGAACGTAGAGGGCACGCGGGCGCTGCTGGGGGCGGCTCGGAAGCAGGGCGTGCGGCGCGTGGTGTATACGTCGAGCGTGGCCACGATGGGATTCGGGCGAAACGGGCACGCGGGTGGGCATTCGGCGGGCCGGCATTTGGCAGGATCTTATTTGGCGGACCGGCGTTTGACGGATGAAGATAGTCCGGTGGCGCTGACGCAGATGATTGGGCATTACAAGCGTTCGAAGTTTATGGCCGAGCAGGTGGCGATAGAGGCGGCAAGGGCGGGGCAGGATGTGGTGATTGTGAATCCGACGACGCCGATCGGGGAACGCGATGTGAAACCGACGCCGACGGGCCGGATCGTGCTGGATTTTCTCAAGCGCAAATTTCCCGCGTATGTGGAAACCGGATTGAATCTGGTAGACGCGACGGAGTGCGCGCGGGGGCACATTCAGGCGCTCGAAAAAGGGAAGAGCGGCGAGCGGTACATTCTGGGCGGCGAAAATTTGACGCTGAAGGAAATTCTGGACCGGCTGGCGGCGATTACGGGGCTGAAGTCGCCGAAGGTGAAGTTGCCGTATGTGTTTGCGCTGGCGACGGGCGTGGTGGACGAGATGGTAACCGGGCGACTGCTGGGGCGCGAACCGCGCGCGACGATTGACGCGGTGCGTATGGGACGAAAGATGATGTTTGTGAGTTCAGGGAAGGCGGAGCGGGAACTGGGCTGGCGCGTGATTCCGGTGGATGGAGCGCTGCGGCGGTCGGTGGAGTGGTTCCGGGGGAATGGGTATGTGTAGGGTCGCTTTTATTGCGGCCATGGAAAGAGAAGTGGCGCCCCTGATTCGAAGCTGGAACTTCCGCGAGATCGAGCATGATGGGCGGCGATACAAGTTGTTTGAGTCCGGTGATGCGGTTTTGATTTGCGGCGGGATCGGGGCGCAGGCAGCGCGGCGGGCGACCGAAGCGATGATTCAAGAAACGCGGCCAGGGCGAGTCGTCTCGGTGGGTTTTGCGGGTGCGCTGGATTCGACCTTGCAGGTCGCGGATGTGTTGGAGCCTCGGATCGTGGTGAATGCGGCGGATGGGTCGCGTGTGGATACGCGATCCGGACAGGGAACATTGGTAAGTTACAACGCGGTGGCGAATCGAGAGCAGAAGCAGCGACTGGCGAAGGCGTATGCGTCGGTTGCGGTGGATATGGAAGCGGCGGCGGTGGCCCAGGCGGCGGAGGTTCACGGCGTGGAGTTTGGCGCGCTGAAGGCAGTATCCGACATGACCGACTTTGCCATGCCGCCGGTAGAGAAATTTGTTGGGAGCGACGGGAAGTTTCAGTCGCCGCAATTTGCGGTGCACGTTGCCATGCGGCCGTGGCTCTGGGGACGGACGATTGCGCTGGCGGGAAATTGCACGAAGGCTAGCCGGGCGCTGTGCGAGGCGATTGAAAGTTATTTGGCGCGCGAAAACGCCGTGGTTGAAGTGACAGCTTAGGAGGCATCGGAAGCGCGGGCGAGACGCGCCGGCGCAACAAAACATATGGCTACGGTTGGGACAATAACGGTGGAAAATGAAATTGGGCGGATTCCGGCCACGATGAAGGCGGCGGTGTATCGCGGGATTAACGATGTGCGGCTGGAGGAAGTTGCGGTGCCGGAGATCGGGCCGGGCGAGATGCTGGTGCGGGTGCACACGTGCGGAATCTGCGGAACCGATTTGAAGAAGATTTCGACGGGGTCGCACTCGGCACCGCGCATCTTCGGGCACGAGACTTCGGGCGTGGTCGCCAAAGTCGGCGCGGGAGTCAGGAAGTATGCGGTCGCGGACCGGGTCATGGTGTTCCACCATATTCCGTGCCGCGAATGCTACTACTGCCGGCACAGAACCTTTGCGCAGTGCGCAACCTACAAGAAAGTCGGGTGCACGGCGGGATTTGAGCCGTCGGGGGGCGGATTTTCCGAATACGTGCGGGTGATGGACTGGATTGTGGAGAAAGGGACGGTGCGAATTCCGGACGATGTTTCTTTCGAGCAGGCCTCGTTCGTCGAACCGGCAAATACGTGCATCAAAGGTATTGAGACCCTGCGGCTCGAGCCGGGAGAGACGGTGCTGGTGATGGGGCAGGGTCCGATTGGCATGATCCTGGCGATGCTGGCGAAGCGGGCGGGTGCGTCGGTGGTGACTTCCGATTTGTATCCGGAGAGGCTTACAATGTCTAGAAGCTTCGGCCTAAGCCAAACGATTGACGCGTCGAACTCGGACGTGGGAAAGACCGTGCGCGAAATGACGGAAGGCCGCGGGGCCGATGCGGTGATATTGGCGGTAGGTGGAAGCGGTCTGATACGCCCGGCGATGGACGCGGCGCGTCCTGGCGGGCGGATATTGCTGTTTGCGCAAACGACGCGCGGCGAAGTGACGATTGATCCGGCGGCGGTTTGCGTGGATGAGAAGACATTATTGGGCTCATATAGTGCATCTGTGGATTTGCAGGAGGAATCGGTACGGTTTGTGATGAACCGGGAAATGGATCTGGAACGGCTGATCAGCCATCGTTTTCGGTTGGAACAGAGCGTGGAAGCGCTCGAACTGGCAGCCCATCCCCGGCGGGATTCGATGAAGATCGCGATCCAGCCGGGAAGCGCATGGGACTCCGGCACGCGGGTTATGGCATGACGGACTGGGGCGCACGGGGAAGGACATCAACTGTGAACAGCAAGATGACGGCGGCAGTCCTGTACGGCAAGGAAGACATCAAGATTGAGCGCGTGCCGATACCGCGCGTGGGCGACGGGGAAGTGCTGGTGAAGGTGCATGTGGCGCTGACCTGCGGCACGGATTTGAAGGTGTATCAGCGGGGATACCATGCGCGGATGATTGTGCCGCCGGCGCTGTTCGGCCACGAATTGGCGGGGACGATCGAGCAGGTGGGCGAGGGAGTGCGGGGGTTCCGCAAGGGGATGCGGGTGGTGGCGCTGAATTCTGCGCCCTGCGGGAAGTGCTTCTATTGCTCGAAGCACCAGGGAAATCTTTGCGAAGACCTGCTGTTCAATAATGGCGCGTACGCGGAGTACATCCGGATTCCGCGGCGGATTGTCGAGTCGAACATGCTGGTGGTTCCGGCGCATGTGAGCTTTGAAGACGCGGCCATGACCGAGCCGCTGGCTTGCGTGCTGCGCGGGCTGCACGAGACGGGCGTGGAGATTGGCGATACAGTCGCAGTGATTGGCGGCGGTCCGATTGGCCTGATGTTTGTGCAGGTGGCGAAGGCGATTGGGTGCAATGTGATCGCGGTGGTGAAGCGCGATTCGCAGGTGTCGCTGGCGCGGCGCAAGGGAGCGCACGAGGTGGTGCAGATCGGGCAGGCGAAGGATCCGATTGAGGCGGTGCGCGAGCTGAGTCCCGAGCGGCGGGGCGCGGATGTGGTGATAGAAGCCGTGGGGCGGCCAGAAGCGTGGGAGTGGGCGGTGCAGATGGTGCGCAAAGGCGGCACGGTAAACTTTTTCGGCGGCTGCGCGGCGGGAACGAAGGTGCAGCTCGACACGAACCGGCTGCACTATTCGGAGGTTACGCTGAAGGCGACGTTCCACCATACGCCGGAGTCGGTGCGGCGCGCGTTTGGATTGATCGCGGAGAAGAAAGTGCGCGGGACGGATTACATTACGGGCGAGGCGCCGCTATCGCGGTTGCACGATGTTCTGCGCCACATGCTGAATCGCAACGGGGATATCAAGACCGCGATTATTCCCGGGCATTGAAATCGAATCCACGAAGGGCACGAAGGAACACGAAGGTTAGAAGAATTCACACTTACTCTCCTTCGCGGTCCTCTGTGTCCTTTGTGGTTTAAGCGTGAGTAAACTGAGTGGCGATGGCTTTGAAAAATGACGAAATGCTGAGCGCGGCTGCCGATTGGGAAAATCTGCCGGCGGAGTATGCGATTCCGGAACGTGCGCCGTCGATGGAAGAGGCGCGCGAATATTGCCGGCGGCTGGCGCGCTCGCACTACGAAAATTTTTCGGTCGCATCGTGGTTTTTGCCTGCGCATCTTCGGCAGCATTTTTTTAATGTGTATGCGTATTGCCGGATCTCCGACGATCTGGGCGATGAGGTAGGCGATACGGCGGCGTCTCTGCGACTGTTGGACATGTGGGAGACGGAGTTGAACGCGTGCTATGAGGGGCGGGCACGGCATCCGGTGTTTGTGGCGCTGGCCGAGACGGTGACCGAGTTCGAGATTCCCAAGCATGAGTTCGCGGATTTGCTGACGGCATTCCGGCAGGACCAGCGCGTGGGACGGTACGAGACGTTTGACGATGTGCTGGGCTACTGCCGCTATTCGGCGAATCCGGTTGGGCACCTGGTGCTGTACCTGGGACGGTATCGGGACGAGGAGAGGCAGCGGTTTTCGGATTACACGTGCACGGCGCTGCAGTTGGCGAATTTCTGGCAGGATGTGAGCCGCGACTATGAGAAGGGACGCATTTATCTTCCGCTCGAAGATTTGCGGAGATTTGGCGTGAGGGAGGAAGCGATTCGCGACGGAAAAAATTCAGCCCAATTTTGCGAGATGATGCGGTTTGAAGTGGCGCGGACGCGGGAGTGGTTTACGCAGGGATTGCCGCTGGTGAAGAAGGTGGAGCGCAAGCTGGCAATTGATATCGAGCTATTCAGCCGTGGCGGACAGGAAGTTTTGCAGGCAATTGAGCGGCAGGGCTATGCTGTGCTGAGCCGCCGGCCGTCGATTTCGAAGGCGCGCAAGCTGGCGCTGGTGGCGCGCGCGGCCGTTGGGAAGCTGCGATGAGCACGGTAGCGCAAAATCCGCCAGCGCAGTTTGCGCCGACGCGTTCGCAACTCAACGTGGCGTATTCGGTGTGCCGGCACATTGCGCGGTCGGCCGCGAAGAATTTCTATTATGGCTTCGTGGTATTTCCGGCGCGAAAGCGGAACGCGCTGGCGGCTGTGTATGCGTTTATGCGGCGATGCGACGACATTGCTGACGAAGGGACGCTGAGTGTTGTCGATCGGCGACAGAAGTTGACGGAGTGGCTGGATCGAGCGCACCGTGCTTTCGCCGGACAACCGACGGACGATCCGGTGCTGATGGCGCTGACGGATGCGCAGCGGTCGTATCAAATTCCCATTGGACTGCTGGACCAGCTTGCGTATGGGACGGCGGCGGATTTGGAGCCCGGTGAGGAGCAGGAGAATTTTCAAGCGCCAAAAATCGGGGCTGGCGCGGCCGCCACGAGAGTGGGCCGCGGGCCTGCGCTGGTGGCGCGCTACCGGACGTTCGAGGAGTTGCGGCAGTACTGCTACGGCGTGGCGTCTGTGGTGGGACTGGTGTGCATCAGGATTTTCGGCTATCGCGATCCAGCGGCTGAAGCGCTGGCCGAACGGGTGGGTCTGGCATTTCAGTTGACCAACATTATTCGGGACGTGAAAGAAGACGCCGCCATGGGCCGGGTTTATTTGCCGGAGGAAGATCTGCTGCAATGCGGGCTGCTGGTGGGCGATTTGGCGGCGCCGGAAATTTCGCGGTTTCGGCCGGTGCTGGCGCTGGAGGCGGACCGGGCGCGGGACTGCTACCGGGCGGGAGAAGAGTTGATTCCGCTGGTGAGCGAGGACAGCCAACCCGGGTTGTGGGTTCTGATTACGATTTACCGGCGTCTGCTCGAAAAAATTGCAGCCAACGATTATGACGTGTTCGGGAAACGCGTGCGATTGACGGTCCCGGAAAAGCTGGGCGTGCTGGCGCGGGGAATGGGGAAACGGCTGCTGTGAGGCCGCCGTCTTGGCTGGATTGAACGGATTCCCACTCACAGTCCATACATAAATTTCTTCCATGCACAAAAATTCAGTAGCAATTGCTGGCGGCGGCTTGGCGGGATTAGCGGCTGGGTGCGGGCTGGCGGACGCGGGATTTCGCGTGACCGTGTTCGAGCGCCGTCCGTACCTGGGCGGGCGCGCGTCTTCGTATCAGCATCCGGGCACGGGAGAAGTCGTGGATAACTGCCAGCATGTGCTGCTGGGTTGCTGCACGAATCTCATCGACTTTTACCGGCGCACGGGAGTTGAAGAGCGCATTCGCTGGTATGACAAGCTGACATTTCTGGAGCCGGGCGGACGTCGGTCGGAGATTGCGCCGTCGTGGCTGCCAGCGCCGCTGCACACGGCACCGTCATTTTTGCGGGCGGCGTGCCTCGGCCTGGCGGACAAAGTTGCGATCAGCCGTGCGCTGATGGCGCTGGCTCCGGCGCTGCCCGCGGATCGCGGAGAGACGTTTCTCGATTGGTTGCGGCGGCATGGACAGACCGCGAAGGCGATTGACCGCTTCTGGAAGACGATTCTGGTGAGCGCGCTGAATGAGGATCTGGATCGCGTCTCCGTGCCATACGCGGCGCAAGTGGTGCGGGAATCGTTTTTGAAGTCAGCGGCGGCGGGGCGAATGGGAATTCCGATGGTGCCGCTGACCGAGTTGTACGGCGCGGCGGGAGATTATATTCGCGCGCGTGGCGGAGAGATACGATATCGCGCGGGCGTGGACTCCTTCAGGGAGCAGGATTCGGCGGTCGGCGTGAGGACGAATGAGGGGGAGGAGAATTTCGATTATCTGGTCACGGCAGTTTCGTTCGATGTGCTGGCGCGGATTTTGCCGGCGGATGGCGAAGGCGCAAAGCTCTCCGCAATTTTGAAGCAATTCACAAGCTCGCCGATCACCGGGATTCATTTGTGGTTTGACCGGGAGATCAGCGATCTGGATCATGCGGTGTTGCTTGACCGGACGATTCAGTGGATGTTTCACAAGTCGCGGCTGATTGAAGCGCGGGAGAAGGGAAGCGGAAGCTATGTCGAACTGGTGGTGAGCTGCTCGCGAAGTTTGGTGGAAAAATCGAAAGCCGAAATTGTCGAGATGGCGGTGCGAGAGGCGCAGGAATTTTTTCCGGAGGCGAGGACGGCGAAGCTGGTGAAGTCTACGGTGATCAAGGAAGTGAATGCGACATATTCGCCGGGGCCGGGGATTGACGAGCATCGGCCGAAACCACAGACGGCATGGCCGCGCGTGTTTTTGGCCGGCGACTGGATCGCAACCGGATGGCCGGCGACGATGGAGGGCGCGGTGCGAAGCGGGTACCTGGCGGCCGAGGCGGTGGCGCGGCAGGCTGGCGTGGGCGGGAAGTTCCTGGCGGCAGATTTACCGGCTACGGGGCTAATGACGATGTTTTCGTAGGGAAACCCCAGACAGCAAGCCGCAAGCTCTCAACTCTCAGCAAGACCGGTTTTCCTGAGAGCTTGGCGCTGCGAACTGAGGAAGCGCGCAGTTCACAAGCAAATTTGTTACTTCGGTTTAAGGTCCTGATTACTTGCTGTTGCTCACAAGTGCACCGACCCTGAAGGTTGGCGGCGGAACGCACGATGGTATAGGAATGGAGGCCCAAGAGGACGGAGATGAACGTCGCCGGAGCCCTCGCTTTAACTGCGGCGGAGAAGCCCGCATCAGTTGCCTGCCATCGAATGGCGTCTTCGTTTCGGGGCGGCTGCGCAATTTAAGCGCGGGCGGAATATGTGTGGATGTGCCGCAACCGCTGGACCTGGGGGCGCGCGCGGAGCTCGTGCTGAGCGTGAATGCGGCCAAGTTCCGGACGCTTGGACTGGTAAAGAGCATGCTGGGAGACTCGCGCGCTTGCATGGAATTCATTCAGGTGAGCCCGAGCGGGCAAGTAGTATTGGCCGACCTGGTCGCCCAATTCGCGCGGTTGCAGGGCGTGCTCAAGAAGCTGCGCTCGGACCGCACGGAGCGGGCGCCAGAGGTCTGGCGCCAGTTACAGGAAGCGGGGTTGAGCCGGCTGCTTTTCGATAAGAGTTGGGGCCCGGTCCTGAAAGCGCCGGAGGGCGAGCGCGGCGATCAGGAGGCCGGGGAGACCGCAACCATGGTGCCGGTGTTGATCAACGTCGATCTATTCGCCTGATTCGAGCGAGTGCCGACGTACATTCTCATCGTTACATTAAGATACTTACAAGTTGATAATTACATGGCCATGAGGGCGACGCCGGCGGCGACCAGCACGGCGGCGAGCCAGCGGCGGCGGCCCACGCGCTCGTGAAGAAAAATTCGCGCGGCGACGGCGTTGGCGACGAAGGTCAGCGAAGCGGAAGCCGGGACCACGAGGCTGAGGTTTCCCCAGGAAAGTCCGAAGAGCAGGCTGTAAAAAGCGACCGCCATGGCGAGCACTCCGAGAAAGAAAGTTGGAGTGCGGAAGACGCGGCCGATCACGGCCCAAAGCCCGTGGGCGCGCCAGAGTTCTCCGACATCGCCGACGCGCTTCATGGAGAGCGCGAGGAGGACGTCGCCGGTGGTGGCGGCGAGGGTGATGAGCGCGATCGCGGCCCACGCGTAGAGTTCGCTCATCGGTTGGCTTCCTTCTGCGAAATTATGTTGGGCTGATATCGAGTGGGGCCTGCGGGTTGGGCGGCAGGCAGGTCGCGTCGCGTTGTTAAAGAAGGACCGCCGGCCACCACGCCAACGCCGACGGCGATTAGCGCGATGCCCAGCCAGCGCGCGGGCGAAACCACTTCGTGAAATCCGATGCGGGCGATGAGTGCGACCAGCACATAGCCGAGCGAGGTGGCGGGCAATACGTAAGTGAGGTCGGCCCAGGAGAGCGCCGACATGTACGATGCGAAGTAGGCAAGAAGCAGCAGGATTCCGATGGTGACCCAGGGATTGAGAATGGCGAGGAGAAGTCCGGAGACATTATGCAGAGAAATGCCGCCGAGCTGCTTCATACCGCGGGCGAGCAGGGAGTCACCGACGGTGCTGAAGACCGTAATGCCGGCGATGACGAGGTATTTGCGGAAGGTCACTGGAAAATTATTTCGCGAGTGGAGTCAGAGCATTGGGTCATTAGAGATTGAAACGTTGAATCATTGCAGTATTGAGGCATTTTGAGACCCAAGAGTCAATGGCCCCGAACGACTCAACGCCGCAATCATCCAATGCCTCAATTCAATGATTCAACGCCGTAAGCTAAGTCCAGAGTCTGCCTCAGGCTTTGGCCGGCTCCGGGGCCGGGGCTTCTTCCTTGCGTTTGTCCTTGACCCACTTGTGGCGCTGGGCGCGGAGTTTGAGGAAAGTGCGCGCTTCTTTGTAGAGGCGTTTACGCTCGGCGTTGTTGAAGAAGGCTTTCCTCAAAATGCGGAAGGCGGCCTTGGGGCGGAAATAATATTCGTCGTAGAAGTGGTGGACGGCTTCGAGCACTTCGGCGGCGGGCAGACCGGGATATTCGATCTGCACCATCTGGTGGCCGGCGTCGTCGACCATTTTTGTTTCGGCGGTCATGAAGCCGTTCTTCACGGCGTACTCGTGCAATTCAGTGCCGGGATAGGCGTGCGCGACAGAGACCTGGATGGTTTCGACATCGAGTTCTTTTGCGAACTTGATGGTGTTCTTGATGGTCTCGCGCGTTTCGCCGGGCAGGCCGAGGATGAAATCGCCGTGTACGACGAGGCCGAGCTTGTGGCAGTCCTTGGTGAACTGGCGGGCACGCTCGACGGTTGCGCCCTTCTTGATATTTTTGAGAATCTGCTGATCGCCGGACTCGTAGCCGACGATGAGCAGGCGGCAGCCCGCTTCCTTCATGGCCTTGAGCGTTTCGAAGTCGGTGGTGACGCGCGACGTGCAGGACCAGGTGAGGCCGAGCGGTTTGAGTTTGGCGCAGAGTTCGATGGTGCGCGCCTTCTGGATGTTGAACGTGTCGTCGTCGAAAAAGAATTCCTTCACGTACGGCCAATATTCTTTGGCCTTGGCCATCTCGCGAGCTACGTCGTCGGTGGAGCGCTTGCGCCACGGGTGCCCGCTGAGGGTTTGCGGCCACAGGCAGAAAGTGCACTGGGCGGGGCATCCGCGGGTGGTGTAGAGCGAGACGAAGGGATGAAGTAGAAACGGCACGTTGTAGCGGCGAACGTCGAGGTCGCGGCGATAAATGTCGGTGACGTGCGGCAGCGCGTCGAGATTTTCGATGGTCGGGCGGTCGGGATTGTGCACGACCTGGCCGTTTTTGCGATACGAGATGCCGAGAATTTCCTCAAGCGGCTTGCCCTGGGCGTACTCGACGATGGAGTAGTCGAATTCCTTGCGGCAGATGATATCGATGACAGGCGCTTCTTTCAGCGATTTTTCTGGAAGGACGCTGACATGAGGGCCGACGAAGGCGATCTTAATGTTGGGGTTCGAGTTTTTGATCGCTTCTGCAATGCGGAGGTCGCCCTGGAAGCCGGGAGTGCTGGTGAAGAGCACGAGAAGTTCGTATTCTTTGGCGATGCGGATGGTTTCCTCGGCGGTGACGTGGTGAGGCGGCGCGTCCAGCAGGCGCGCGCCCTCCAGCATGCCGGCCGGGTAAGCGAGCCAGACGGGATACCAGTAGGACTCAATTTCACGCGTGGCAGGCCAGCGTGAACCGGCCCCTCCGTCGAAATTCTCAAAGGAGGGAGGATTTAAGAAGAGTGTCTTCAAAGGCATATCGTTAGTTCCTATTTTAACATTGATGTGCGCGGGAAGACCGCGGAGTAGCTACCAGTCAGGTACGGTTTAGGGCACTGGGGATTGGATGCGGGCGCGGCACAGAAAGGGGCACATTTCGCGATGGCCCGCGCGGACGCCACGAGCCGCGCGACATAGGGATTGGGCCTCACCGGTTGTTCGGATCGCGGCTTATTTTGCGGGTGCGGGCAATGCCCATTTCTCCAAGTCGCCCGTGGCGTGGAGCAGGTTCAAGCGGGCGCGCTGGTATTCGAAGTCGGCATCCTGGTAGAGCAGATAGCGCTCGTTGGCTTGCGCCTCGGCATCGGCTAGCTCGTGGTAAGTGCCGGTCTGGGCCTGAATGCGAGTTTGCGTGGCCTGGAGATTCGACTGCGCGAGTTGATATTCCAGCAGTGCCACGTCGCGGGCGGCGGCGAGCTGTTCGGCAGCCCGCTGACGTTTCAGGGTCTCCTCAGAAATCTGGTTGTGGGTAGCCTCGGCCTGCTTTTTGGCCTTGAGTGCCTCGAAGTCGGCAGCCTGGGCGCGGGCGCGCTGGCTGGCGTTGAACAAGGGAATGCGGATGGCAACTCCGATGGTGGCATTGTCGGGCTGGAAATGGCTGTAGTAAGTGCTGTAGTTGTTGAACGAGGCAAGGCGCGCATACTGGGCGGAGAAATCGAGAGTTGGGTAGGCGGCGCGATGTTCGGCGGAGGCCCGCATCGACTCGGCAAGCGAGCGCTGTTCGGCGATCTTGATGGCGGGACTCGACGCGACGGCGCTGGTTTGTGATTCGTCTTCGGACGCGAGGGGCGGGAGAGCCGGGATGCTGTCGGGATCGGGCTCGATGGCGGAAACGGGCAGGCCGGTGAGATCGGCGAGATGACGGCGGAGAATGTCGGCGGAGCCGCTGGCCTCGGCCTGGTGAAGCCGGACGCGGGCCGCAGTAAGTTTGGCTTTGTTCAGATCGGTGGCGCTGTCGACGCCATTCTGCACGCGCTCGCTGACGGCCTTAACGAGTTGCTGGGCCTCGGTCTCGTCCTGCTGTAAGCGCGTTGAGCGCGCCTCCCATTTCACGAGTTCGGCGTAGGAGATGGCGACGTCCTGGATGACGACGTTTCGCTGATTCTTTTCCTGAAGCCGGGAGACGCGGACGTCGGCTTTGGCGGCGCCGAGGAACTGCTGCTTGGCAGGATTGAAGACCGAGCTTTGCGCCACGACGGTGACGAGCGACGGAGCGGAGCCCTCGATGGAGAGCGGAAAGCCATAGGTATAGCCCAGGCCGGAGCCGGCCACGAGTTGCGGGATCGCGCTGTTGCGGAGTTCGTGGTAGGAGGCAATGGCGCGCTGAACATCGGCGTCGGCGATGGCCGTGGTGGTGCTGTGCGACAGGGCGAGCCGGATGGCGCGCTCGAGCGACAGGGATTCGGCGGGCGCGACTTGTGCGTATACAAGTAAGACAGCGGGAAGTGCGAACCGGTTTAGAGAGCGCAGCTTTATAGAGCGCAAGCAGCGTGGCAATCGGAGAAGCATCTCGTCACCTCGACGTTGTGAACCACTCGATATCAGCGATGAATTCGGCCGCGACTGCGGCGATGCGGAAATTGTAATCCCCAGCGGGGTAAAGCCTGGATGGAGTGCGCGGGAAGTCAGTGGCACTGACTGGCGAAATATGAAGGCGGGAAAGGGGAGCGAAGATATTTTTCGCTCCTCAGTGAGTAACTCGGTTGAGAGCCTGCTGCGCGAGGCCGAACTGGCGGGCCAGAGAGAGGGAAGTGCGGTATTCGCGCGCGGCGGCCGATTTGTCGCCCTGGCGTTCGTAGATGGTGCCGAGCAGGTAATGCGCCTTGAAAGCCGGCGCCTGCTCGACGGGCCCCGAAGCCAGATAGCGCTGAAGAACCTGGATGGCAAGAGCAGGGTTGCGTCCGGTGCGATATAAGTTTTGCGCGACGTCAACCAGCACGTCAGGCTTGGTAATGGGCGACTCGCTGGCCTTGATGAGCGCGGCCTCCATGTCGTCGAAGCGCTTCTGGTGGCGGAAAAAGAGGGCAAGATCGAGCCATGCCTCCGCGTCGCCATGGCTGACTTCGATCATGGTGCGATATTCGCGCTCAGCCACGTCAGGGGCATTGTTTCGCTCCGCGATGTGGGCGTAAACCCAGTGCTCGAGAAAGGGCGAGGTGGTGCCGAGAATTTTGGCTTGAGCGCGAGCCTTGTCGTGTCCGCCGCCCACCACGCCGGGAGCCTCAAAATAGAATTCGGCAAGATCGGCGCGGGCCTCGACATCATGCGGACTGAGTTCGACGCCGCGCTCGAGTTCCTGACGAGTTTTTCCGGCGAGGCCGGCGGCCGAGAGGAAATTGGCGTGATCGGCTTTTTCTCCGTAGACGTGGCCGAGCCAGCGATGATAACGGCCATTGTTTGGATCGAGCGCGACCGCCTGCTTGCAGGACGATTCGGCGCGATTCAAGTCTCCAACGGCGAGGTAGGCGCGGCAGAGCAGGTTGGCCGACTCAGCGTCAGAGGGCGCCGTGCGGAGCGCGGCGATGGCGTCGTCAATTCTTCCGGCCGTCAATAGGTTCTGGGCGGAGTCTGCGGTGGTGGCCGACAAAGTTGCCAGCGGTAACAATAAAAAAACGAATATCTGAGTAAGACGTTTCATCATGAAACTTAAATTTGTTTTGCAGATGCCTTTCTCAAAATTTCACTTGCGTTCCGTCGGCGATCGGCTTGCCGTTGGTGGAATTGATGGCGATGACATCGTTCGCGGCGAGGCCGCTGGCGATCTCCACTTGCGTGAGGTTGGAGAGGGCGGTCTCGACGCTGCGACGTTTGAGTTGATGACCGACCACGCGCAAGACATAGGGCTTGGAGTCATCCGTGCGCAGCGCCTCACGCGGGATAACGAGCACGTTGGCGTGTTCGGCGGCGATGATGTTGACGCCGACATTCACGTTGGGCAAAAGCTTGAGGTCGTTGTTATCGACGATGCTGGTGATTTCGCCGACATTGCGTGAACCATGCAGTTTGACGGTGGAGGGAATGCCGCTCACCGCCGCCTGCCAAACGCGGCCGGGCACGGCGTCCCAGGTAATCTGAATCGCGTCTCCGGGGGAGAGGCGAGCGACGTCGGGTTCATCGACGAAGGCGCGCACCAGCACTTTTCGAAGGTCGGCGACTTGGAGCAGCAGGTCTCCGCTATTGACGAATCCGCCCTGCTTGGCGGGCAGCGAGTAGACAATGCCGTCGAAGGGGGCGCGGACGTTGGATTTGGCGAGCGTATCCTGCGCGGCATCGTAGGCGGCGTGCGCCTCGTCGCGCTGCGCCTCAACGCGGGCGATCTCGGGATTGGAATAACGCCTGGTCTGTTTTTGCTTCAGAAACTGCAGTTGGGCATCGGCGCGGGCTAGCGTGTTTTCGGCCTCGCGCACCTCGCCTCCCGAGGCGGCCCCGTCCTGCTGGAGCTTTTTGAGCGCATTGAGATTGCGCTGGGCAGACTCGCGATCGGTGCGGGCTTTGACGAGTTGCACGTCGAGGTTCAGCACCTCTTCCTGACTCCCGCCACGCTCGATGGCGGCGAGATCGGCCTGGGCGCCTTTCAGCTGCGTCGCGGCGCGAGCGGCTTGCGTGCGCGCATCGGCGTCATCGAGGACCACCAGCAGTTGACCCTTCTTGACCGCGTCGCCCTCTTTGACAAAAACGCGTTCCACGCTGGTTGCGACCGGGGCGTGCGCTTCAAAATTGTTGACTGGCTCTATTTTGCCGTTGGTGGAAACGAGGCTGCGGATTTCTCCCTGCTGAACTTCGGCAGTGCGAATGGGGACCGTTTCATCGCGGCGCGAGACGACGGCGGCGAGTAGTGCGACCGCCGCCAGGACCGCGAGTGCTGTCCCCCACCAGCGCTTAGGTGGAGATTGCGAACTGTTTCCATTCAATGGCATGCAGGGGAAAGTGCAAGCTTCAATGTATCATTCGCGCGCCGCCGCGGAGCACGTATAAGTGATATTTGGTACTTGCCCTGTTAGATGCGGCGAGAGGTGTTTTTGCGTCAATTTTAGCGGTGAATTGCTGACGAATGTGTCAGGAACTGGGATCAAGTCTCAGGCTTGAGATGCTGGGGAACAGATGTCTTCTACTAGCTCTCGCTGTGATCTGGCCTTAGTCTCTCGATACAATAAGGCATGCCGAAATCGCGCCGCTACACCGATGAACATGCCAGTGCCGGGCTGGACCACAGTTTTCCGGAGATCGAGACGTGGCCCAATCAGTTTCCGGGATATGAGATCGTCGTGGACGATCCGGAGTTTACGTCGGTGTGCCCGAAGACGGGACTGCCGGATTTTGGGACGATCGTCATACGCTACCAACCGGACAAGCGCTGCCTGGAACTGAAGTCGCTGAAGGAATATTTGCAGTCGTATCGGAACCTGGGAATTTTTCAGGAGAATATTGTGAACCGGGTGCTGGAGGATGTGGTGCGCTGGGCGAAGCCGGTGTGGGCTGAGGTAAAGGGAGACTTCCGGCCGCGGGGAGGGATTTCGACGGTGGTGGTGGCGAGGTGGCCGCGCGGGAGAAGTCAGAAGTAGGAAGTCAGAATGCAGAAGTGAACACCTTGGGCTTTTTACCTCCGCAATCTGACCTCTGCAATCTGCTATATTCTTTCGACTCGTGCCACAGAAGCTTTATCCCCGGACCGCGCTCGCGCTGCTTACGGCGCTCAATCTACTGAACTACATCGATCGCTCCGTGTTGTTTGCGGTGCAGGATCTGGTGAAGGCGGAGTTTCATCGCAGCGACGCGGCATTTGGTTTGCTGACCAGCGTCTTTTTTATTTTTTACATGTGCGCGGCGCCATTCATGGGGCCGTTGTCGGTGCGGTTTTCGCGCAAGGCGGTCATCATCGCGGGCACGCTGGTGTGGAGCGCGGCGACGCTGCTCACCGCCATCACAAGAAATTTCGATCAACTGCTCATCCGGCATACGCTGGTTGGAATTGGCGAGGCGAGCTTTGTCATTCTTTCGCCGACGTTTGTGGCCGACATGTTTCCGGAGGATAAGCGCGGGCGGGTGATGGGAATTTTCTATCTTGCGATTCCGGTCGGCACCGCTCTGGGCTATCTGCTGGGCGGAATTATGGGGCCGAAGTACGGGTGGCGCGCGCCGTTTTACATTGGCGCGGCGCCGGGAATGCTGCTGGCACTTATGTTCTGGTTTATTCCGGAGCCTCCACTGGGGCAGTTCGATGACACGAAAAAAGCTCCGGAGCGCGATACGCTGAAAGGTCTGGCGCGGAATCCGGCATTTTTGACCGCGACGCTCGGCATGGCAATGATGGTGTTTTCGCTCGGCGGATTGCAGGTGTGGATGCCGACGTTTTTACATCGGGCGCACGGCTACAGTCTGCTTCAAGCGAATCTTCTATTTGGTGCGAGCACGATTGTGAACGGAATCTTCGCGTCGCTGGCGGGCGGATGGATTTCCGACTGGCTGCTGCGGCGCACGCGCTCGGCACACTACCTGGTTTCGGCGGTCAGCCTGGGGCTGGGGATTCCTGCGATGTGCATGGCCCTCTTCACCAGCGGCACGACCATGATCGTCGGAATTTTTCTCGCCGAGTTTTTGCTGCTGCTCAATACCGGACCGTTGAATGCGGCGGTGATCAATTCGGTGGGGCCGCACGTACGCGCAACGGCACTGGCAGTGAACATTTTCATCTTTCATTTGCTGGGCGACGTGCCTTCCGCGTATCTCATCGGCTACATGTCAGACAAATATTCGCTGCGGCTGGCATTTCTGGGGCCGGTCGTCACGATTGCGCTCTCATCTGCAATACTGTTTTATGGGATGAGGTTTGCGCCGGAGGTCGAGGTCGTAACACCGCAGTCGGCGACTCCTTAGCCCAGTCGACATCTAATTCTTCAGAATGATTCTCCAATATTTTTACTGGATTGCCGGCATCGTTTTGGCGCTGGCATGGTTCTCGCGCATCGCGGAGGCAGCAATCGGAATGCCGCGCATCGCGGACGTGGCGCGGCCTGAGTGGGATCGCAAGCCGCCTACGCCGGCCGGTGAGCCGCGCGTGAGCATCATCGTTCCCGCGCGCAACGAAGAGCGGGACATTCGCGCGACGCTCGAACGCTTGCAGGAACTGGATTACTCCAACTACGAGGTCATCGCGGTTGATGACCGTTCGACGGACCGCACCGGGAAGATCATGGACGAGGTGGCGGCGGACGCGGCATTGCGTGATCGCCTGCGCATCCTTCACGTTTCACAATTGCCCGTTGGCTGGATGGGCAAGACCCATGCCATGTGGACTGCGGCAAACGAGGCTACAGGCGACTGGCTGCTGTTTACCGACGCCGACGTCTTGTTCAAACCCGAGTCTTTGCGCCGCGTGGTCGCCTACGCCGAAGCGGAAAAAGCCGATCATGTGGTTCTCTTTCCGCGCATGATCATGGAGCATGCGGGCGAGCGCATGATGATCGCATTTTTTCAAGCGCTGTTTGTGTTCGGGCATCGTCCGTGGAAGGTCGCAGACCCGGGGGCGCAGGACCACATGGGAGTCGGCGCGTTCAACATGGTGCGGCGGCCGGTATATGAGGCAGTGGGCTCGTACCGGAAACTGCGCATGGAAGTGCTGGACGACATGAAACTGGGAAAGATCATCAAGAATGCAGGCTACGCGCAGCGCAACGTCTTTGGGGAAGACTTAATTTCGCTGCACTGGGTGAGGGGGACATTCGGCCTCGTCGAGAATCTGACGAAGAATTTCTTTGCGCTGCTATCGTTTCAGTGGCCGCGAACGGTGGCCTCGATCGTCGCGCTCGCTTTTCTGAATCTGGGGCCTTTTGTTGGAGTATTTCTGGCGCACGGATGGGCGCGAGTGCCGTATGCCGTCGCGTTGGCATCGCTGTTTGGAATCTATTACGGCATGTCGCGTATGTCCGACGTGCCTGCGTATTATTTTTTTCTGCACCCGGTCAGCACGAGTGTGGTCGTCTACACGGTAGCGCGCTCGATGGTATTGACTCTGCGACAAGGCGGGATTGTGTGGCGAGGAACGAAGTATCCGCTGGAAGAGTTGCGGAAGGGAATGGTGTAGGGCAGTCGCCGATCCTAAAGAAACGGGTTTGTGATTCGGACGCCGTCGATCTCTCTGCCATTCTGCATGTCTTCGGATAGGACAATGCTGCAGCCCGTCTGTTTTGCGGCGCGCAGAATGAGCGCATCCCAGAAAGACAAGCTATGGAGGCGGTGAAGATCGATCGCGGCAAGAACGTCTGAGACCTCAATCGTTGCAACGTCGAATTCGGAGAGAAGTTCCACCTTCCGGCGCGCAATTTGCGGATCGATACCTAACTTCCTGGTGACTGTAACGAAGTATTCCTGCAAGACCTGGAGCGACACGACACCGGTGCCCGCGCGTCGGTGCGCAGCCACAAGATCGAGGGCACGCCGTAGCTTGGCCGGCGCAGCCCTGTCGTCCGCATAGATGATGATATTGGTATCGAAGAAGGTCCGAGCGCTCACGAGTTGCTCCGATCAGGAATCGCGCCGCTCATGAATCTCATCGCGATTGAAACGCCAGCCGCGGGAGTGGCCACGACCGGAAAGTTCCTTGAACTCGGCGATGCTGCGCTCGGGATCGTCGCCACCCGCTAAGTTCTGGAGATAGTCGCGGATGAGTTGATTCAGGCTTTTGCCCAGGGCGTTCGCCTTACTGCGGGCTTTTGCGACCACCCGCTCGTCCACGGAGAGAGTGAGGTTCACGGACACAGTATATGTGTACACGCAATACGTGTCAAGAACCGCAAGACTGCCCCTACGGCTCTTCCGGGTCTTCGAGCGGGATCGGGGCGCCTTGCACCTTCTGCTTGGCCTTCTTCGTTTTCGTAGCGCGGAAGGTTCCGGCGCTGAAGTGGCCCTGGCGTTCGACGTCGTAGTCTTTGGGCAGAGCGGTCAGGATAGCCGCGCTCTCGCCCAACTGCTGCGGGTGGCGAAGAATGATTTCTGCGCGGTCGTCGTATTCCTCAATCCTGCCTTGGATAGTTACGACGCGTCCCTGAAGCTGGTGAACATCGCCCACTTTTCTCAGGTCTCCGGGAAACACGATCGCCGTGAACGGGCAGGAGCGATAGTCGGCGCAAAAATCCAGGAAGGTGACGCCGTGGCCGCCGTCTTCGACGCGCACGACGGTCCCGGTGATGCAGTGGGTTTTGCCCAGATGTTTGGCGGCGTCGGCGATTGCGAGGCAGTTCTGCGGCGAGTTGGTTTTCGACGAGCCGTCGCCTGGCGATGCACTGCTTGACGAATCTTTCGAAGAGTCACTCGACCACGGTGGCTTCGAAGGGCGGCTGCCCGCAACCGAAAGCGAAGCCGCCGCAAGCGCAAATGCAGCGGGGAGAATCAAGTGACGAAGACGCATAAGCGGCGACCGCTCTCGACAGCCGGTCTCAGCTTTGATTTTATGAGGGATCGCGCAAGCGGACGCTAACGTGGCCGCAAGTTTTTCGTAAATGACTTCCCGAAAAGGGAATCACCGAGCCGGAGAGAGCCTCCGGCTCGGCAGATTTTCCGGTCTCGAAGCTTCTTAGTGGTTGAACGACTTCACCGCGCTCGCTTCATCGTCTTTCACGTCGAAGACGGTATAAAGCTTGGTGATCTGCAACAGGTCGTGCACCTTCTTGGTGAGGTTCAGCAGCTTGAGTTCGCCGCCCTGATTCTTGGCGGTGGTGAAGGCGCTGACGAGCTCGCCGATGCCGGAGCTATCGATATAATTCACGTCGCCGAGGTTCAGCAGGATTTTCTTCTGACCCTTGGAAAGCAGATCGCGAACCGTGTCGCGCAGGACGACGCTGCCTTCGCCGAGGGTGATCCGGCCGCTGAGGTCGACAATGGTGACGCCATCGACCTGTCGAGTACTGGACTTCATGGTCACTGGAGAGCCTCCTTGGATTCCGCGTTGCCGCGGACATGCTTGATCATTCTAAGTTCGGTGCCCGTCTGGGAGGGGTGGATCTCCACCACATCCATGAACGAGCGGATAAGAAAAATGCCGCGGCCCGAGGTCTTCATCAGGTTCTCTGGCGCCAGCGGGTCGGGAATCTTGCTGGCTTCCAGTCCCTTGCCCTGGTCCCGAATCGTGATCACCAGATCGCTGGCGGTCCGCTCAAACGCGAGCGTCACCTTTTTGTTCGGGTCGTACGCATTGCCATGCAAAACTGCGTTGACGGCCGCTTCCCGCACGGCCATGGAGATCTTCATGATCTCCTCGTCGTCAAAGCCCGCCGCAGCCGCCATGCGACCCGCCGTCTCTTCCGCGTTATTCACCGTCTCCAACGTCGAATCGAGCGTATAGGAGACGTGATCATGAGCCATAGAGCAGATGAGTCCTGAGCCGGCATGGGCCGCACCGGTACTTTTGACGCCGCAGCTATGATAACAAGGCTTTGGTCACCCGTCTTGCCGCACATGCCGCACGGGCGAATTGAAAAGTGTGCCTGTGACAGAAAGAAAAGTCAACGTGGAGCAGCCTCTAACGGTATCACGATCTGCTGAACCGAGACGGGCGGCGCGTCACCCCGCACAATCTGATCTGCGGACTGCGTCGTGTAGTCGAGCACGCGGCCGGGGAAGATGCCTAGAGCGAGCGTAGCAGCTACACAGAACGCCATGGCAATGGCCGCCGCCAGCGGAATCGTAGTGACGGGCACGTCGCCGCGCGGCTCGCGCATGTACATCATGACGATGATGCGCAGGTAGTAATAGGCGCCGATTGCGCTGTTGAGCACCAGAATGATGGCCAGGCCCACGAGGCCGGATTTGAGGTCCGAATTCAGCACGTAGAACTTGGCGAAGAAGCCGCCGGTGATGGGGATGCCGATCAGCGACATGAGAAAGAAGGTGAAGATGGCGGCGAGCGCGGGCGATTTTCGTCCGAGCCCGGCATAGTCCTCGAGCGTCACATATTTCTCGCCCTGATTGGCGAAGTGGCTGACCACCACAAACGCGCCGACGTTCATGGCGGCATAGCTGGCGGTGTAGAACATGGCCGCGGAGACTCCGAGATCGGGCCGGGCGGCGAAGGCGGCGAGCAGGTATCCGGCGTGCGCGATGGAAGAGTAGGCGAGCAGGCGCTTGACATTGTTCTGCACGAGCGCGCCGAGGTTGCCGAGCGTCATGGAGAGCGCGGCCGAAACCCAGAGCAGCCAGAACCAGCCCGGGGCTTTGGTTTCGACCAGAACGCGCAGCAGCACGGCGAAGGCGGCGGCCTTAGGAGCGGTCGACATGAAGCCGACGATGGGAGCGGGCGCGCCTTCGTAGACGTCGGGTGTCCAGATGTGGAAGGGAGCCGAGGCGACTTTGAAGCCCAGGCCGACGAACATGAACGCGACGGCCACATAGGCGAGCAGGCCGCTTTGGCCGGCCAGCAGGGCTTCGCGAATGACGGGAATGCTGGTCGATCCGGTGGCGCCAAACATCATGGCCACGCCGTAAAGAAAAAATGCCGTGGCAAACGACCCGAGCAGAAAATATTTGAGCGACGATTCGCTGCTGGCGGCGTCGCGGCGGCGGAATCCGGCAAGCACGTAGGTGGAGATCGACGAAATTTCGAGCGCGATGAAAATGAGAACCAGTTCGATGGCCGACGACATCAGGCACATGCCGACCGTGCCGAAGAGGATGAGGCCGTAATATTCTCCGGCGCGAATGCGCTGCACCGCCATGTATTCGTACGAACTGAGGATGACGACCGCGGCGATGGCGATGATGAGCACGTGGAAGAAGATGCTGAAGCTGTCGACCTGCACCTCGCCGGAAAACGCCGTGCCGGGATGCCCGGCCATAATGAAGGCCGAGCCGAGCGCGGCGATTGCGCCGATGAGCGCGATGGTGCCCAGCGGCTTTTGATTGCGTTCCGGGTCGAGTAGCGGATCGATGACCATGACGATCATGCCGAAGATCGAGAGAACGAGTTCGGGCAGAATGCGCAGGTAATCGTCGAGCGCCGGAGTCGCAAACGTTCCTGCCGCCAGCAGAGCAGGGAAGTGAGCCGTCATCATTGTGATTGTCATTGGCCCACCACCTTGGCTGCCAATTGCACGTAGGGCGCAAGGGCCGCTTGCACTGCGGGATCGATGGCGTTGAGCCACATAATCGGCGCGACGCCCATCACGACGGCGGCGACGGCGATGGGCACGAGGGCGGTTTTTTCACGCAGATTTAAGTCGGGCAGCGTGTTGTTCACCTCATGCGTCACTTTGCCGTAGAAGACGCGCTGATACATCCAGAGCAGGTAGCAGGCGCTCCAGATGACGCCCGTGGCGGCCAGAATGCCGTAAATGGGCCGGGCCTGGAAAGCTCCGCTAAGCACGAGAAATTCGCCGATGAAGCCGTTGAGAAGCGGCAGGCCGACCGAGGCGAGAACCGTGACGAGGAAGAACGTCGCGTACTTCGGCATGGGCGTTGCCAGGCCACCGAACTCGGTGATCTCGTAGGTATGGCGGCGCTCGTACAAAATGCCGGCCAGCATGAACAGTCCGCCAGTGGCGACGCCGTGGGAGAGCATGATGAACATGGCTCCGTTCAGGCCGGCGGTGGTGAAGCTGAAGATGCCGAGCACGACGAAGCCGAGGTGGCTGACCGAAGAGTAGGCGATCAGCTTTTTCATGTTCGGCTGTACGAGCGAAACCAGCGCGCCATAGATGATGCCGATCAGCGCAAGAACCATGATCCAGGGCGCGTTGTGGCGCGCCTGCTCAGGGAAGAGCGAGAGATTGAAGCGCAGCAGCCCGTAAGTGCCCATCTTCAGCAAAACGCCCGCCAGCAGCACGGAGCCGGCGGTGGGCGCTTCGACGTGCGCGTCAGGCAGCCATGTGTGCAGCGGGAACAGCGGAACTTTGACGGCGAAGGCGATGAAGAAGCCGAGGAAGAGCCAGTTCGCGGCGGCCGGGAAATTTGCGATGCTCCCGCTGCGAATTGCGTTTTGGATGATGACGAAATCAAAACTGCCGACCTTGGCATACAGCCACAAAATGGCGGCCAGCATGAACATCGAGCCGATCATCGTAAACAGGAAATACTTTACGGCGGCGTAGACCTTGCGCCCGTGGCCGTACATGCCGATCAAGAGCGCCATCGGGATGAGCGTCGCTTCCCAGAAAAAATAAAACAGGAACAGGTCGAGCGAGGTGAATACGCCGATCAGCGCGGTTTCAAGCAGCAGCAGCAGGATGAAGAATTCCTTCACCCGCTCGTGAATCGACTTCCACGAAATCAGCACGCAGAGCGGCGTGAGGAACGTAGTCAAAACGACGAGCCACACGGAGATTCCGTCAATGCCCATGTGGTAATGAATGTTGGGGCTGGCGATCCAGGGCTTATCGATTTCGAATTGAAAGCCCGCCAGGTTGCGATGCAGGTGCACCGGCAAATGCAGCGACGCGACGAAGGCCAGGAGCGAGATGACGAGCGCGAACAGTTTGATGTCGCGGTCGCGGCGCGGGATGAAGAGAATGAGCAGGCCCCCGAACGCGGGAATGAAAGTCACCAGCGTGAGCACGATCGGATTGAGGCTGGCAGTGTTCATCGGGCTTTCCTCATCGAATTCCCATCCAAACCATGTAGGCGATCACGCAGGCGCCGCCGGCGGCGACCCATCCGGCATAGGAGCGCAGGTTGCCGGACTGCATGTGGCGCACTTCATCAGAGACCTCGCGCGCGGCGACGGCAGAGTTGTTGACGGTCGCGTCGATCACGCCCTGGTCAACGCCGTGCCACAGAATCTCAGTCGAGCCGTCGATCAGTGGCTTGACGAACAGCACTGCATACAGCTCGTCAATGTAGTACTTGTGCGCCACCGCTTCATACAGGCCGCCCAAAGCCCGCGCGATGCGCGCCGGCAATTGCGGCTTGCTGCTGTAAAGCAGATACGCGAAGAACCATCCCCCAAACGCAGCCAGGATGGAGACACCCATCAGCAGCTTCTCGGTGAACTGATTGGCTCCTTCGCCACCAGTTTCGTGCGCGAGTTCCGCTGCGGGCGCAGATTGAAACACGGGTGCCAGAAAATGTTCGAAGCGCCCGCCGATTCCGATCCAGCCGCCGACCACCGAGAGAAACGCGAGAATCACCAGCGGCGCGAGCATGACCCAAGGGCTTTCATGCGGCTCGCCATGGCCGTGTGCGTCATGTCCGTGGGCATCGCCATGCCCGTGCCCATGGCTGTTATGGCTGTGTTCGTAATGTTCCGAGCCTCCGCGATAATCGCCGCCGAAAGTCATGTACATCAGCCGGAACATATAGAAGGACGTGATGAAAGCGGTGATCACGCCGATCAGCCAGTAAACCCAGCTACCCTGGGAGTAGGCCTTCCACAAAATCTCGTCCTTCGAGAAGAATCCTGCCAGGCCCGGAATGCCCGCGATCGCCAGCGTGCCAATGCCCATCGTGATGAACGTGATGGGCATGTAGCGCCGGAGGCCGCCCATCTTGCGCATATCCTGCTCGCCGCCGACGCCATGAATCACCGACCCCGCCGCGAGGAACAGCAGGCCTTTGAAGAACGCATGGGTCATCAGGTGGAAGATGCCGGCCGAGAATGCTCCCACGCCGCAAGCCATGAACATGTAACCGAGTTGCGAGACGGTGGAGTAGGCGAGAACTTTCTTGATGTCAGTTTGCGCGATGCCGATGGTCGCGGCGAAGATCGCGGTTAGCGTGCCGATGATGGCGACCACGGTCAGGGCCGACGGTGCGCGCTCGAAAATTACGTGCGAGCGGGCGACCATGTAGACGCCTGCCGTCACCATAGTGGCCGCGTGGATCAACGCAGAGACCGGTGTCGGGCCTTCCATAGCGTCGGGAAGCCAGACGTAGAGCGGAATCTGCGCAGACTTGCCCGCCGCGCCGACCATGAGCAGCAGACCGATGGCCGTAAGCAGTCCGGCCCCGGCAGTCTCCACTCCGAGCGGCTGAATTTTCGCAAACAGCGCCGGGAAATCCAGCGTCCCAAAATGCTTGATCATCAGGAACAGCGCGATCAGGAATCCAAAGTCGCCAATGCGGTTAACGATGAATGCTTTTTTCCCGGCGGACGCGGCGGAATCTTTGAGGAACCAGAATCCGATCAGCAGATACGATGCCAGGCCGACGCCCTCCCAGCCAATGAACATCATCAGATAATTCTTGGCCAGCACCAACGTCAGCATGAAAAACATGAACAGGTTCATGTAGGCCATGAAGCGGTAGTAGCCGTCGTCATCCCACATGTAGCCGACCGAATAAATGTGGATGAGAAAGCCGACGCCGGTGACGACGAGCATCATAACGAGCGAAAGCTGATCGAGGTAGAAGCTGAAATCGACGTGGAAGTCGCCGGAGCGCAGCCAGTGCGCGAGGTCGAAATAATAAGGAGCGGCTTCGGACGAGAAGCGGAACGCGATGAACAGAGCCACCGCAAACGCCGCGCCGCAAAAAGTGAGCGCCACGGCCGTGATTGCCCTCTTCGACGACTGGCGTCCGAAGAAGCCATTGATGGCCGCGCCGGCCAGCGGCAGGATCGGAATGAGCCAGAGATAAGGATTCGGCGTCATAGCTTGAGCAGGTTCACCTGGTCGACGTTCAAAGTTTCACGCGTGCGATAGACGGCGATGATGATGGCCAGACCGACGGCCGCTTCAGCCGCGGCAACGACCATCACGAAGAAGACGAAGATCTGCCCGCTGAGCGAGTGCCACTGCGCGGCAAACGCCACGAACGACAAATTCACGCCGTTGAGCATCAGTTCGATCGACATGAAGATGGTAATAATGTTGCGCTTGATGAGAAAGCCAAGCACGCCGCACACGAAGAGGAATCCGCTGAGCACGAGATAGTAAGAGAGAGGAACCATCTTCCTAGTGCTCCTTTCCCGAGCCGACGAGTTGCGGCGCCGGCTGCCGCTCCTGCGGAAGCGGATCCGGTTGATGGGATTCGGTATGGCGGCGCGCGATCGCTTCCGGCCGACTCGCCAGCACGACCGCGCCCATGATCGCAATCAGAATCAGCACGGACGTAATTTCAAAGGGCAGCAGAAATTCGTGAAACAGAAGCCGCGCAATATCCTGCGGGCTGCCAGGCAGCGCGCCCATGGCGACCGAGCCGGTATGGCCGCGCGTCAGCAGCGTCCAGGCAACGAGCACAGCGCCGATCAGCGCGCCGGGAACGCCAATCAAAATGGCTACGCGGCTGCCTTTGGTGTGCTGTTCAGCGCCGGCGTTCAACAGCATGATCGTGATGACGAACAGCACCATGATGGCGCCTGCGTAAACAATGACCTGCACGGCGGCAACGAACTCGGCCCCCAGCAACAGATATTCGGCCGCCAGTGAGGCCATCACTACGATCAACGAGAGCGCGCTGTTGATGGGATGGCTCTGCACCAGCAGGTTGACCGCTCCCGCCACGCAGATTGCGCCGAAAAAGAGAAATAGAATTAAGTGGAGCATCTTTAAGCTCTCCACGCCACGATCAGCGCGGTGACCACGATATTCGCAACCGCCAGCGGCAGCAGAACCTTCCACCCAAACGCCATGAGTTGGTCATAGCGAAACCGCGGCAGCGTCCAGCGTACCCACACATACAGAAACATGAAAAAGAAAACTTTCAGGCAAAACCAGAGGACGGGAAGCACGGCCTGCAAAAGCGGCGGCCCGAACACGGGCCCCAGCCATCCGCCAAAAAACAGCAGCGTCGCCAGGCACGCGACCGTCACCATGTTGGCGTACTCGGCCATGAAGAACATGGCAAATTTCATCGCGCTGTATTCCGTGTGGTAGCCAGCAACCAGCTCCGACTCCGCTTCGGGCAAATCGAAGGGCGTGCGGTTCGTCTCCGCATACGCTGAAATCAGATAAATAAAAAACGCGACGGGCTGAAGAAAAATGTTCCAGTGCAAATGCCGCTGCGCGTCGACGATGTTGCGCAGGCTGAGGCTACCGGCGATGATCAGCACGCCCACCAGTGACAGGCCAAGCGAAACTTCGTAGCTCACCATCTGCGCGCTGGCACGCAGTCCGCCGAGCAGCGAATATTTATTGTTCGAGGCCCAGCCGGCGAGCGCAACTCCATAAACGCCCATCGAAGTGATGCCCAGCACGACCAGCAGGCCGATGTTGAGGTCGGTAATTTGCAGGTACGTGCCCCACGGCCCGATGTTGACCCAGTTGCCAAACGGGATGACCGAAATAGACGTGATGGCGAAAACCATCGCGATCATCGGCGCCGCGATGTAAAGCGGTTTGTACACGTGTGGCTGCGTGAGGTCTTCTTTAAAGATGAATTTGACGCCGTCGGCGAGCGGCTGCAGCAGCCCAAATGGGCCGACGCGAGTGGGGCCCCAGCGGTTCTGGATGCGCGCCGACACCTTGCGTTCCAGCCACACGCTGTAGGCCACGGCCGTCAGCAGCACGCCAATCACGGCAAGCGACTTGATAATCGAAATGATGGCGAACGTCGTTATGCTCATCGAATCTTGTGGCGCGGGCGCCCTCGCCCGCGGCATTTGGTCTTAGCTTCTATGCTTCTATTCGGCGCCGCTAGTCCGCCGCAACTTCTACATCAGCGGATCTGTTTTCCATAACCGAATTCAAAGTCTTCGAATAGCGTCCTAACGTTCCCGAGCTGAACAGGCCGTCGTTGGCCGGAACGATCAACTCCGGTTTGTGAATTGCGCCGGCGCCGCCCTCGGCAATTTCAATGTGCTGATCAGCGCCCGCTAGCAGGTTGACGCGCGAAACATCGTAGCCTGCGACCACGCGCTGAATCTCGTCGAGAATTGCCATTGGATCGAACGGCGTCATCTTCGGCTCAAGGTTATGCGCTTCGAGCCACACCGCGTGCCGGTCGGCCTCGCCCGATTGCGCGCCGCGGGTCTGGCCCATGTCCGAATGCGTGCCGCCGCCGAAGGGAACCAGGCCGCGCACGTCGAAGCCCATCGCGTCGGCGATGCGCACGATCATCTCGAAGTCGGGCTTGCAGTCAGTGACCTCGCCCGCTTTTTTCACCAGTTGCAGGTCACCGCATGTGTTAGTGCAAGTGCCAGACTTTTCGTAGGCGTTGGCCGACGGCAAAACCACATCGGCGATCCGGGCGGTTTCCGTCAGGAACATGTCCTGCACGACGACGAAACTTTTCGAGAGCAGGAAGGGGTCGATGCCAAGGCGGCCGACCGGATTGGCCCCGACAACGTAGAGAGCCTTCAGCTTGCCGTCCTTCGCCGCGTCGATCATTTCAGGGAGCGTCAGGCCCTTTTCGGCGGGAAGCGAGCCCCACTCCTGTTGGAACTTACTTGCGCTGGCGGCGGGCTCGTATCCGGGCAGCAGATCGGGATAGAGGCCCATGTCGCTGGCGCCGCGCGAATTGGAATAGTCGGCGAGGCAGATGAGTTTCGCGCCCGTAAGCGTGGAGGCAAATGCGGCGAGTTTTTCGATATCGGCGCCGCGCAGTTCTGAGCCGAACGCGATTACCAGATTTTGCTCGCCGCGGACCTGGTCGCGCAGCGCGGTCCATGCGTCGCGGGCGGTCCCGGCGGCGGCGAGCGAATCAAGCACGGAATCGTCGCCGGAAAGAAATGCTACTGCTTTTGCGTCGGCTCCAGCCGGCAGTAACGCAAATCCAGCAGCCTGCTTCTTCAACTTAATTTCTGCCGAATTGATGACGTAGAGCTTCGCCGAGCGCAGCCGCACGTTGGTGCGAATCTGCCAGGCGAGCAGCGGATGCTGGTTGGTCGCATCGTTGCCGATCAGCAGAATCGCGGGCGCGGTGAGCACATCGCGCATCGTCGCGGTCTTTCCCGGTTTGCCGTGCAACGCCGCCGCCAGGGCAGGGAAGTCGGCGCTGCGATGGTGATCGACATTGTTCGTCTTCAGTACCGCGCGCGCAAACTTCGAGAGCAGATAATTTTCTTCGTTGGTCGTGCGCGTGGAGCCGATCACGCCAATTGCCTGGCCGCCGTCTTTGTCGCGCACCTCGCGGAAGCGCCGCCCGATGAGCTCAAACGCCTCTTCCCATGTTGAGGGCTCAAGCTTTCCATTCTTGCGAATCAGCGGCTGCATCAGGCGCTCTTCATTGTGCGCAAAGTCGAAGGCGTAGCGGCCCTTGATGCAGAGAAAATCATTGTTAATGCCGCTTTTGTCGCGGTTGTCGCCGCGCACGATTTCCATGCCAGTATCGCTGCGGCGCACGCCGAGCGTGGTCTTGCAGCCGTCGCCGCAGTGCGTGCAGACCGTGCCGACGTGATTCATTTCCCATGGCCGCGTCTTGTAGCGATAAGCGCCCGAAGTGAGCGCGCCGACCGGGCAGATGTCGATGCACATGCCGCACTCTTCGCATTCGAGGTGATCGCTCTGATTCGGCGCGATGATCGAACTGACGCCGCGATTCTGCACGCCGAGCGCCCAAACATCCATGCCCTCGCCACAAACGCGCACGCAGCGATAACACAAAATGCAGCGCGGCCGGTCAAAGTAGACGACGGGCGACCATTGCTGCTCTTCGCGATGGTTCTTCGCCTCGGTGTATCTGGATTCGGGCGCGCCGTAGGAAAACGCCATGTCCTGCAATTCGCATTCGCCGCCCGCATCGCACACCGGGCAATCCAGCGGATGGTTGCCGAGCAAGAGTTCAACCATCGCCTTGCGCGACTGCCGAACCTCCTCGCTGTCGGTGATAACGACCATGCCCTCGGTGATCACCGTGGTGCAGGCGGTTTGCAACTTGGGCATCTTCTCGACTTTTACAACGCACATGCGGCAAGCGCCCTGAAGCGAGAGCCCGGGGTAATAGCAAAACGAAGGCACCTCGATGCCGGCGGACTTGCAGGCCTCGATCAGCAAAGTCCCTGCCGGAGCCGTGACCTTCTTGCCATCGACAATGAGAGTTACGTCAGCCATGATTTCGAATTTTCTCTACGCCAATACCGGCTCGGTTGCCCCCGCCCTCTCATACGGACAGGGCTTGCCGTCCAAGTGATCTTCAAATTCTTTTCTAAATTTTTTCACGAATGCCATGGTCGGCATGGCTGCGGCGTCTCCCAGCGGGCAGAACGTCCTGCCCAGCATGTTTTCTGCCAGGTAGTAAATGTTGTCGATGTCTTTTTTCACGCCGCCGCCATTGTGGAAGCGCGTCAGCGTCTTCTTCAGCCAGTCGGTACCTTCGCGGCACGGAATGCACCAGCCACAGCTCTCATGCTGGTAAAACTTGATAGTGCGCAGCGCGAATTTGACGATACAGGTTGTGTCGTCGAGCACAACCACGCCACCCGAGCCAAGCATCGATCCCGCCTTGGCGACGGAATCGAAATCCATGGCGATGTCAATTTCTTCGGGCAGCAGCACCGGCGTTGACGATCCTCCCGGCACAACCGCCTTCAGTTCGCGGCCATTCGGAATTCCGCCGCCCACGTCATAAATCATCTTCTTCAGGTTGTAGCCCATGGGCAGTTCGTAAACGCCGGGCTTATTCAAATGCCCGGCGAGGCAAAACAGCCGCGTACCGCCGTTTTTGGGTGTGCCGACCTTCGCGTAGGCCTCCGCGCCGCCAAGAATGATGGGAGGCACGCTGGCCAGCGTCTCGGCATTATTAATGACCGTCGGCCCGCCCCATAGCCCGACCACGGCCGGAAACGGCGGCCGAATACGCGGGATGCCGCGCTTGCCTTCGAGCGATTCCATCAGCGCCGATTCTTCTCCAACTTCATAGGCGCCCGCGCCGCCATGCCAGTAAATGTCCAGATCATATCCGCTGCCAAAAATATTCTTGCCGGCGAAGCCCTTCGCGTACGCGTCTTTGATCGCCTTCTGCATGATGACCGACAGGTAGCGATACTCGCCGCGAATGTAGATGTATCCGGTGTGAGCGCCCACGGCGATGGCGGCGATCATCACGCCTTCAATCACCGCATGCGGATCGTGCTCGAAAATCAGCCGATCCTTACAGGTCCCAGGTTCGCTCTCGTCGCCGTTGCACAAAACATATTTCGGCTTGGCCGACTGCTTGGGGACGAACGACCACTTCATGCCGGTCGAAAATCCCGCGCCGCCGCGCCCGCGCAGGCCAGAATTCTTGACCTCGTTAATAATGGCGTCCGGGCCCATGCCGAGCGCCTTCTGCACGGCCTCGTAGCCGTCGAGTTCGAGGTAGCGATCGATGTCGGTCGCGCCCATGCCAAAGCGCTTGGAGACGACCTTGACCTCATCGGGATGGGAAACCAAGTAAGCCATTTGAAATTTGAGAATTTGTAATTTGAAATCTGTAATTGAAACCCAAGCCAATCGCGCCCAGTTCCTCAATTTACAAATTACAAATCACCAATCACAAATTACTGCGTTCCCTTCTTCTTATACTCGTCGAGAATCTTGTCCATTTTCTCGATGGTCAGATTCTCGTGAAAATCGTAGTTCACCTGGGCGGCTGCGGCCCAACTGCACGCGCCGATGCACTCCACTTCTTCCAGCGAAAACAGACCGTCCTCAGTTGTGCCCTTGTGGCCGATGCCCAGTTTCTTCTTGCAGTGATCAAGGATTTCCTCGCCCCCGCGCAGCATGCAGGCGATGTTCGTGCATACTTGCACGTTGTACTTGCCGCGCGGTTTGGTGGTCAGCATGGAGTAGTAGCTGATCACGTTCCGCACTTCAAGTTCGGTCAAGCCCAGCCGCCCGGCCAGTTCCGCGATCACTTCATCGCTCAGATACCCAACCTCATCCTGGGCATACAGCAGCGTAGGCACCAGCGCCGACCGCTTCGTCGGATAGTGGGTGATCATCTCGCTAAAGCGAGTCTCGAATTCGTCCGAAAATCTCATAAATTTGCAATTGGCAATTTGCAATTTGTAATCTAAAACCCTAACGCTTCAGCGACGCCTTCCGAACTGTTTTCAATGTTGCCGTGAAAATTGCCGTCAACTCCTTTGACTCCTGCAACAGATCCTTCAGCAAAGCCGCTCGTACAACATCAGCCTCCGCCAGCATCTCGAGCCAGAACCCGGTTTCGTCAGCCTCCTCGGCAACTACTCCAATCGGCGCCGCAAACTCAGCCCGTGATCGCGCCCGGCAGGAAGCCCGATAATTTGCCGCTACAGAGGTCCCGCACCGCAAAAGCTGCTTCCCCATGACTTGAGCATCTGCAGTCCGCGGCAGCGAGCGATAAAGCTTGACTGTCCGTAGCGCAAATGCCTTGGTCCGAGCGCGCAAATCCTCGGGTGTCATGAGTTTTTCAATCACAAATTACAATTCACAATTTACAAATTCTCTACCGGTCCACGTCTCCCAGCACAATATCAATCGACCCGATGGCGGCAACCACGTCGGCAATCAGGCGGCCTTCGCACATTTTTGTGAGTGTTTGCAGGTTCGCGTACGACGGTCCCCGCATGTGCACCCGGTATGGCTTAGCCGTGCCGTCGCTAACGATGTAGTAGCCCATCTCGCCGCGCGGCGACTCCACCGCCTGGTACACCTCGCCCGCCGGAACCGAGAAGCCCTCCGTAATGATCTTGAAGTGATAGATGAGCGCTTCCATCTGCGTTTTCATCTTCTCGCGATCGGGCAGCACCACCTTCGGCGCATCGGCCTTGATCGGCCCCTCGGGCATGCCCGCCAACGCCTGCTGCACGATGCCAATCGATTCGCGCAATTCCTGCACGCGGCAAACGTATCGCGCAAACACATCGCAACCGTCGGACGTCGGCACATTGAACCTGAAATTCTCGTATCCCGTATAGGGCAGGTCGCGGCGCAGGTCGATATCGACGCCGCTCGCGCGCAGCGTCGGCCCGCAGGCGCCGAGCGCAATCGCATCTTCCGCGCTCAGGTGAGCGACGCCCTTGGTGCGCATCATGAAAATCGGATTGCCAGTCAACAGGCCTTCATACTCATCCACGTTGCCGGGAAAGCGGTCGGCGAACTTTTTGACCTTCTCGAAAAATCCGATGGGCGGCTCCAGCGCCACGCCGCCAATGCGGAAATACGACGTCATCATCCGCTGGCCGCTGATCATCTCGAAAAACCGCAGAATATCTTCGCGCTCGCGGAAGCAATATAAGAAGACGGTCATCGCCCCCAGGTCCATGGCGTGCGTGCCCAGCCACACCAGGTGCGAATTGATGCGCGTCAGCTCATTCATCAAAACCCGTATCCACTGCGCCTTTGGCGGAATCTCCAGCCCCAGCAACTTTTCCACCGCCAGGCAGTAGGTCAGGTTGTTCGTCATCGGGCAGAGGTAATCGATGCGATCGGTCAGCGGCACAACCTGCTGGTAAAACTTGGCCTCGCAAGTCTTCTCGATGCCCGTGTGCAGATACCCAATCTCCGGCCGCATGCTCACCACGGTTTCGCCGTCGATTTCGAGCACCAGGCGCAGCACGCCGTGCGTCGAGGGATGCTGCGGCCCCATGTTCAGAACAAGCGTTCCGTCCTGGCCGGGCTCGGCGAGACTGGCGGGAAGTTGCGGCATGACTAGCGGTAACCCTCCACGGGGTAGTCTTTGCGCAGCGGATGGCCTTCCCAGTCATCGGGCATCATGATGCGTTTGAGGTCGGGGTGTCCGGTAAAGCGGATGCCAAACAGATCGAACACCTCGCGTTCGTAAAAATTCGCCGAGGGCCAGACCGACGTGACCGACTCAATGGCGGTGCTCGACCCATGCAGACGAGCCTTCAGCCGCACCCGTTCTTTCTTGGAGATCGACAAAAGATGATAGACGACCTCGAAGCGCGGCTCCGACGGATACCAGTCGACGCAGGTGAGATCGGAAAGGTAATTAAATGGACAGTCGGGATTATGGCGCAAAATTGCGCACGCCTCGCGCAACGAGCCTTTATCGATCCACACCGTCAACTCGTCGCGGTCGAACTTCGCCGCCTGTACGGCCGCGGGGATCGCCTCCATCAGCCGCGCCAGCGCCGGATGCGGCTTCAGTTGTTCGATGTCGGTGATCGGGGGAGCGAGCGCCACTAGATGTCCCCCCGCCGCTCGGCGCTCAGACCCCAGTCCAGCACGCCTTTTTTCCACACATAGAAGAGGCCGACCAGCACGATCGCGATGTACACCATCATCTCCCAAAAGCCGAACATCTTCAGTTCGCGCAGTATCACCGCCCACGGATAAAGAAATACGGCTTCCACGTCGAACAGGATGAACAGCATCGCGACCATGTAGAACTTGACCGAAAAGCGCTCGCGGGCGTCTCCGATGGGCTGCACGCCGCATTCATAGGGAGACATTTTGGCGCGGTTCGGCTTATGCTGGCCGATGAAGTACGAGAGCAGCACGATCGCCGTCGCCAATCCCACTGCGATGATCAGGTGCAGGAGAAGCGGCAGGTAAGCGGCAAAGGGATTGTCGGGCATAGGAGGAGCTATATATAATTCGCGCCGGGCGCACCAGTAAACTGTCTAGACTAATTTTTGGACGGCTGAAGTGTCAAGCAAAGCGCGCGATTTCACCAGCAATTAATTCGTAACTTGCCAATGCCGCAAGGCTGAGAGAAGCTCAATCGATATGATCTTCGGTTTTAACACCGATATTCGCCACGAAGACACCGTCTACCACGTGCAAAGTGAGGCGCGGGAGGGAGAGCAGTTGCTGCAAACCCAGGTTTTCGTGCGCGGCCGCTGCATCGGCAAGCGAGCCATCTCGTATGCCTCCGCAGCCGCGGGCGCAACTCTGTCGGAAGAGAACGGCCTCACCGCCAGTCAGGCCAGTCCCGGCGGCGGGAGAGCGCCCGATCCGACTGGCGAGCCAGCCAGCGCGAATGCGGGGAACGCGGACTCAGCCATGGCGGAACCCGGCAGCGATCAGGACAAAGAGAAACTGCTGCGCAATCTGCATCGCGACGTGCTGGACGCCATTCGCGACGGCCGGCTCGATTCCATCCTCGACAAGCGCGAAACACCCGACACCCTCGCCAGCGTCAAGCAAATCGAGGTGCAGTGGACCAACGCGGATTCTGTCCACACTGGTGGCGCGCTGATCATGAACCTCCGCGTCACCGAAGGCGGGCTTCCCATACCGGGCGCCCGGCTCACACTCCGTCTGGCTCGTCCTGGCGCCACTCCTTATTACGCGCAGATTCTCAGCGATGCGGATGGCAACGCCGAAATGAGCGTTCAGGTCGACGAGAGCGCCCTCGCCGATTCCTCCGTGCTGGTGCAGGCAAATTTTGAAGGGCGCACCACGACGCGCAAATTCCAGTTGCGCCAGGCAAACTAAACTCGTTCGGTTCCTAATAAACGCACCATCCCGGCGCAATCACTCCTCTTAACGCACGGCAATCTCCCCGGTCACAAGCCCTCATGATCTGGATCACAGACCCGTGGGTCATGGCGAAGGCAGTATCAAAACGATTGTTAAAGGAAAAAGGCCATGGCTTCTACTGCCACCCCCGTCAAACCAGAACTATTACGGACACTTCCTTCCGATGGTGTGCGCCAGATTCAGTGGCGATTCGCCGACCGTTACGACCTGCAGATGCTGGTGCAATCGGCAAGAGCCGTGGCTCGCGGTCCGGTGGCGCGGCTGGTTGCCGCCGGCGGCCGCAATTCGCATGATTGGACGCCCGCCAAGGCCGAACTGCTGGAGGCGTTCGATAAATCCGGCATCACCGCCGTCTTCATGGAACCCGAGCACGGTGGATTTATCGCGGGGCCGAAGAACCTGGCGCTGGCTCTGGTGGCATTTGAACTGGCATGGGTGGACGGTGGGGCCGCAACCGGCAGTCTGGCCGGCTGTCTGGCGCTGGCGCCGATTCACGAACGGGGCACGGTTGAGCAGCAAACCAGGTATATGCAACTGGCCGCTCCGCCTCAGCCCGGAGAAGATCGCAAACCATGGCGCGGCGCATTCTGCCTGACCGAACCCATTCCTTACGTCGGCGTCGATACCGGCATGCTGAATGGAAAGCTTCGCATTGCCGAATGGAAAGAGGGAGCAGAGCCCATTCTCCAGGTCGAGAAGCGCGGCCGCTTCATCACCAACATCGGCTTTGCCAATTTCGTCACCGCCGCGGTCGATTCCGGCGATGAACGGATCAAGGGAAGCTGCATGGTGATCCTGGAAGAAGGAGATCCCGGGACATTCGACCGTGGCACGCCGACGCGCAAGCTGGTGCATCAGCTTTCCTCCACCGGCGACCCGATTTTCAACCTGCGCATTCCGGCGAGCCGCATCGTCGGCGGCTACGACGTGAAAGATGGCGTCATCGTGCCCCGCCACAGTCACAGCGAGGTGATTGAAGCTGTGTTTCGCCGAACCCGCGTGACGGTGGGCGTCATGACCGCGGCAAAATTGCTCTCGGCGGTCGAGCCCGTCATCCGTTACCAGCGTGGGCGCTTCCGTGGGGCGGAGACGGCAACTCCCGGATCCGTGCGTTATGAACTCGGACTGCAGGCTCGCGAGGACACGCTGCATCGTCTGGTGGATGTTTGGGCGACGGGCGAGGCTGGCGCCGCCCTTGGATTTACCGCGGCGCGTGTGTTTGACGAACTCGATCCACTGGAGCGCGAGGCGGACAAAATCCTGGGAGCGCGAGGCGTCACCAGCGCCAAGGCGCGCGCCAAGTTGCAGCGCGAAGCCGCGGAGAGGGCCGCTAATCTGCTCCGCCTGCCCGCGGGCCATCCCAACAAAGCGCAACTGGAATCCGATCCTCTTCTGCGTTTTGTTCTTCTCGACTCGCTGGCCGACGTCCTGTGTCCCGCCACCAAGTTGTGGAACACGGGCTGGGGCGCCCAGATGATGCGCGAGGCCGTTAGCCTCATGGGCGGCTACGGCATCACCGAAGACTGTCCCGGCTTCCTGGGCAACAAGTGGATGGATGCGCAACTGGAAGCAACCTACGAGGGACCCGAAGCGGTGCAGCGGCGCCAACTCTCCATCACCATGACCAACCCGCTCTTCCGCGCGCAATTCCAGACGTGGATCAAGGAAATGCGCGGGATTGCCTCCGACCGTCCCGGCACCGGCGCATGCGCACTCGCGACAGCCATGGGAATGTGGCTGTGGACACTCGAGCGCTTGCAGGTCAGCACCGACGCCGACGGCGGTCGCTTGTACCAGAGCGCACGCCAGGGCGTTACCTTCCCGCTGGCCGACGCGCTCTGCTGGCTGCTCGCGGCGCGCTGCCAGATTCTCGATACCATCGAACTCGAAAAGCGTGGAGCCGACGATCCTGCCGTTGCGGAAGGTCTGCCGGGTCTGGTGAATTTTATGAGCGACTTGTGCCACGTGCAGTCGGCACGGGCCAGTGGGGAAGTATCCCGCATCTGCGCCGAGCTGGTCTTCGGACACAACCGTCACCCCGCGTGGGACGAACCCGGCTATCGCGGCTGCTACCAGCAGGACGAGTTGGATTCTCTCGAAGGCATCATTCCAGGAATCGGTTCTTACGGCCTCGACGTGATCGGGAACGATGGATCGCATCCGAAGAAGGCTGGTCCCTGCGCGAAGTGCAATGGAGCCGAGCAATTTCTCTCGTTGCAAACCAAGCTCAGCACCTGCCTAACGGGTTGCCGGCTTTCGAAGGATCGGGCGGCCGAGGCGATTTCAAAGCTCATGATCCCGGAGGCGCTGGACTATCCCGCATGAGCGCCGCTCCCCCAGATTCGGACGCTGCCAATGACCAACCAACGATCGACCGGCAAGAGATGGCGGTTGACATCGCCTGTGTTGGCTTCGGCCCCGCCATGGGCGGATTTCTAACTACGCTCGCCCGCAGCCTGCTGAATCCGGACGGATCGGTGCGGTTGGAGAGCGCGTCGTCTCCCGGCATGCCTTTGCAGGTGATCTGCTACGAACGCGGCGACGGGCTGGGCTTCGGAGTCTCAGGCGCGGTCACGCGGGCACGCGGCATACGCAGCAGCTTCCCCGGCGTCGATCTCACCGAGATTCCCATGGCGGCTCAGGTAACGAAGGAAAAACTTGTTTACCTGCTGGACCCCTTGCGCGCCAGTCGGCGTTCCTTCGCGTTCAAGGCCGCTGACCGCGCACTTCGCTCACTTGGCTTGCTGTTCGGTGTGAAGCACGAAGCTTTCGAGTTGCCCTACACGCCACCGTTCATGCGCAAACACGATGGCCTCGTGTTGTCGCTCGGCCAATTCAATCAGTGGGTCAGCGATCAGGTCGCCGCGTCCGGCCTGGTGCAAATCTGGCCGGGTATGCCCGTCGCCGAGCCGCTGATCGTAGGTGACACCGTTACCGGAGTGCGCCTCGCCGATCAGGGGACCGATCTGCACGGGCGTCCCGAGCCAGGGTTCACTCCCGGCATGGATCTGCACGCCGCGCTCACCGTCATTGGCGACGGTCCAGTGGGAGCGGTCGGCCGAAAACTCGACGCGCACGCAAACATTGGCATGCCGCCCGGCCATGAGTCCCTTGAGTGGGCTCTCGGCATGAAGATGGTGGTTGAACTCCGCGACGACAGCGGGCTGGAAGCTGGCACGGTCTTGCACACCATCGGATTTCCGGAGCCCGAAATCTTTGGCTTCCTCTACGTTCATCCGGATCGGCTCGCCTCCGTGGGAATTTTCGTTCCGTCCTGGTTCGGCAGCCCGGTGCGCACGGCCTATCGCTACTTGCAGCACTTCATGCTTCATCCTTATTTATGGCGTTATCTTCAGGGCGCAACGCTGAAGTCATGGGGAGCGAAGTCGCTGCAGGAATCGGGCCGGCACGGCGAACCATTTCTCGCGGGTAACGGTTATGCCCGCATCGGAGAAGGCTCGGGAAGCACAAATGTTCTCGCGGGCTCTGGGGTGGACGAAGCCTGGACGACGGGCGTGCAACTGGCGGAGGCGGTCATTGAACTTGCCGAACAAAAGCGCGCGTTCACGCGCGAGGAGCTTGAACGGACCTATGTGCGCCGACGGCGAGGAAGCTGGGTCGACACAGAATCGAAGGTCGCAGCGAACGCGCGCAATGGGTTTCAGCAGGGCGTTGTGACAGGAATGATCGGCATGTTCTTTGCAGGCTTGACGGGTGGCCGTTTTGCCCCAGCATTGCGCCCGGTGCCCCGTTGCGTGCCTTCACTCGAGGAAGCTTACCGCTCAAGAATTTCCGCGTCCGAACTGAAGCAGATAAAAGAAGACTGTTCCACCAAAGGAACATCGCTCCATGACCGCGTCATGGACCGTTGTGGTTGGCCGCAGATTCCGCTGGATGGCAAGCTCCTGATCTCGCATCAGGATGCTCTGCTTATGGGCGGAGGCGTGCAGGCGCCTCCGGGTTTTGCCAACCACGTCATCTTTCGCCGCCCGGAGCTTTGCCGCGAGTGCGCAACCAAACTCTGCGTAGAAATGTGCTCAGGCCAGGCCATCACTCACGGTGAGGAGGGAGTTCCCGCCTTCGATCGTGAGAAGTGTGTTTACTGCGGCGCATGCCTTTGGAATTGCCGGGCCGAGGGCGACGGAGCATGCGGAAATGTTGAGTTCAACGCGGGTGCGGGAGGACTGCACTCCACGCTGAACTGATCGCGATTGAAATTTCATTTTGAATTGTCACACCGGCCCCCAGCGAAGCAAAGGGAGCGGAATCTGCTGTTGACAGGATGCGAATGACCAACGGATATCACATCGTAGTGTGCGGGAGCGTCGTGCCCGACCCGCTGCAAACTTTGGAACCAGTTTCTACGCCAACCGGTCCCGCGCTCAAGAACGAAATGATGCTTCCGGCGGTGCTGGATCCCTGGGCCGCTCACGCTCTGTATGAAGCTGCCAACCTGGCCTCCAAAGTCGCCGGCAGCAAAGTGTGGCTGGTAAGCGTTGGGCCAAAAGCAAAGCTCCAGCAGGTCATGATGACGATTGCGCAGCGGGTGAGCTTTGAACTTGTACCCGTGGATGCGAGCGCCAGCGGCTTCGCCGATTCGCATTCAACGGCCGCGCTGCTGGCCGAAGCCATCCAAAGTATCCCCGGCCTCGATCGCGCCCGCCTGCTCGTCTTTGGCGGCTGGGAATCGGCGTCGCGAGGCGCGGGCGCAACCATGCAGTTGGTGGGAGAGCGGCTCGGGATTCTCGACCAGTTTCAAGGTGTCGATCAGCTCAGAGTTCTCGATGACGCCCAGCCCGACGGCTCGTTCGAAGTTCTGGAGCGCATCGAGGGCGGCCGTCATCAGGTTTCGGTCTGCGCGGGCCCGCCGGCTTTGCTGGGCTGGGCGACCGGCAATCTGCCCGAGCCGCGCAACAACCCGCAGATCGGAATGGCGAACATGCGCACCGTGATGCCCGCATTGCAAAAAGCGAAATCCTTGCCGCTGCCCGCCGGTGGATTGCACTTCCTGAGTGCAAGCCCGCCGAAGCAACAGCGCCAGACGCGCGTGGTGAAAGATCTATCGCCTGCGCAGATTGCACAAGAGATCGCGGAGTGGATTGGCAAGTAACCCGTAAGACAGATGACCTATACGAGTTGTCATCCCGAGCGCAGCGAGGGATCTGTAGTTTGTCAGTAAGCGAACAACAGCGGAGAGCAAAACTCTGATGTCACAAAACATTTTGTTCCTGGCGCACGTTTCGGAAGCCGGTAACGCGCTTCCTAAGGCATCGTATGAAGTTCTAGGCGCTGCCGTGAAGTTGACGAAGCAACTCGGCGCAAATTTAACCATCGGCCTAATCGGCGAGGACGTGGCTGCCGCTGCGGAAACAATTGCCGCCGCCGGGACCGAACGAATTCTCGCGGTCTCCGGCCCCGACTTCGCGACTGCGCGCTACGCGAGTGATGCAGCGGCCGCAGAAGCCATCTGCCGGTCAGCAGCCGCCGATCTGATTCTCGCGCCCGCATCGTCGCGCTTCATGCGCGTCTTGCCGGGAGTAGCCCACCGTCTGAACGGATGTGCCGACACGCATGTCACTTCGCTCGAAGCCGATGCCGTTAATGGCGAATTGCGCGCCGCCCGCTGGTATTATCGCCAGCGGATCGAAACCGTCATTCGCCGCGACGCGCGCCCATGGATCGTGTTGCTCGAGCCCGGTTGCGAAGCGGCCTGGACGGGGATGCCCGGCCCGGTCAAGATCGAAAAACTCTCCCTGCCTAAGTTTGCCACCAGAACGACAGTCACCGGCATTCGCGCTCCCCAGAGTGATGCGCAAACCATCCGGCCCGATGCCGACCTGTTGTTTGTCGCAGGTGCGGGCTGGACCAAAAAGCAGTCGGACGGAAAGACTCATGTCCCGGAAGCCGAGAAGCTGATTCTCGATTTTCTGCGTGCCGCTGGCTCATCCCTGGGCGGCAGCAAATCGCTGGTCGATCAATCCGGTGAGAGTCAGGCAGTGCTGCGTTTCATGACCCATCTGAACCAGGTCGGACAGACCGGATCGACTCCCCGCCATCCCAAAGGCCTCTCCATGTGCTGTCATGGCGAGGAGCCGCACGTCGTAGGCTGGCGCTTCATCAACGAGCGCCGCGCCGTCAATCTCGATCCGAATTGTGGCTGGGCGCGAGGAAAAGCCGACGTGCTTTATGTAGCCGACGCGTTTGAAGTGCTGGCCAATTTGAATGCTCGACTGACCCCGGTAGCACAGAGCAGCCCCGAAGCAATGCCTCAGGAAGCCTGAGCCTGCCTCTGCTGAGTGGCACTGCGGCTAGCCTGTGACACGCCTACGCTACTTTACCCAGATGGGCGGCGCATCCGCCCGCCGCGGATCGCTCAACACGTGGGGCGTGATCAGAATCAGCAGCTCATCCTCTTCCGACTGATGCGAATGCTGCGAGGTCAGCAGCCCAAAGCCCGGAATTTGCGCGAAGGTGGGCAGTCCATCCAGGCTGCGCTGGTCTGACGTGGTCACCATGCCCGCGACAAATGCGGGCTCGCCGTCTTTCAAATAGATTCCGCCCGTGAACTCCCGGCTCGTAATGATCGGAACGCCATTCACGCTCGTCGTCCCGAGCGCCCGCAGTTGCAGGCTCAATTCCAGTGACACGTCGGAGTTCTGATGCACCATCGGCTTGGCCTTCAGTGTCAATCCAATGTCCTCGTAATTGACCGACGGAAAGGGCGCGACGTACGACTGGTTTCCCAGTACGCCGGCGATCGCTGAGCTGTTCGAGATCGGCGAGAAACTGGCATTCAGAACGGGGTAGCGCTCTCCCAGCTTGAAAGTCGCCTCCTTGCCTTGCGAGGCGCGCAAGGTCACATGGTCGAGCGACTGCACGGAACTCTCGTTCATAGAAAGCACCGCGGCCAGATGGTCGAGACTGAGCCCGCTGAGCGTGAGGCCCCCGCCAAAGGTTGCCAGCGGCTGGCTGAAAATCCCACTCTGCTGGCTCCCTAACTGCGACAGCAGCGCCGCAATCGAGGCGTTGCCCGCCTGGTTGATGCCGCCTGACGAAATCAGCTGGTTGATCAGGTTCTGCGCGTTTTGCCCGCCCAGCGAGGCCAGAGCCGCCACCGGAATGTTGTAGAGATTGAACTGATCGGGAACATGCAAGCCGATGTTTTTTGCGTAGGTGTGGTCGACCTCCATCACCTGAATGTCGAGCAGCACCTCGGGCAGCGGCTCGCTCACTCCTTCCACAAACTGCGTGGCCGCCCTCAGCATGTTCAGCGGTGCGCGCACCGTGATGGTGTCGTTGATCGGGCTGGGCATCACAAAACGAAATTCAAACGTGCCCCTCAGGGCATTCACGATGTCCTGCAAATCCTTGGAAGCATCGGCGGTGGGGATGCGAAATACGCGCATGCCCATGCGATCGAAAAGGCGATGGTTGTCGGACGTATCGGCGGCGGCAAACAGGACCGTATCTTCTACCGGTACCGCGAAGCTCTTTGTGACCGCGCAGGCCGCGTGCATCGCAGTCGCAAAATCAGCCTGCTCGATGTCGAAGCGAACCCGCCGCGTTTGAAAGCTCTCGTCGAAGGTGATGGACAATCCGTAGCTTAACGCGACCGCCGTTAGCAAGCCTTGGGAGTCGCCCCGGTAATGGAAATCGTGCACGCCGGGCGCGGGGCTGACCGCCAAACTGTCCTGGCTGGCGACGACCTGGGCCGGACCGGAAAAACTCTTTGGCGGAGGCCCGGCGGCGTCCAGCATGCGCTGCTGCGCGAACTCATTCTGCGGATCGAGACTGAGCGCGCTTCTGAATTCGGCGAGCGCCTCGGCCTGGCGTCCCTTCAGCATTTCGCCGTTGCCCCGGTCGATGTGCTGGCGCGCCAGGTGTTCGCGTGTCATCTCGCGCGCGGCCACGTACTCGGCATCTTGCGGAGCCAGGTTCGCCGCCTCCTCGAAGGCATAAAAAGCCTCGTCGATTTGCTCCGATTTCTGGAGCTTGAGCCCGCGGTCAAAAGCGCGGTGCGCGGCCTTCAGTTCTTTTTTCGAAGGCATGACAAATGGAGAAACTGCCGTGCCGCAATCCGTTTTGGCGGCGTCAGAGCACGCCGGTTGTGCCTGCGAAGCCGCCCCGTCGGGCGCTCCGTGTGATATTTCAGCGGAAGTTGGGGTCGAAGTGTTGTTGGTAGGGCCCGGGCCGGAGGGACCGTCACCGCTGGCCGCAGTCGAAGCTTTCTCGCTCGCAGGGATTGTCGGCGTGTCGCCGGCAATGCAAGGCTGGGTCAAACAGAAGAAGGCCAGGCACAAAATCGCCGCGCACAGCTCGGCCGTGCCCAGACGAATTCCTGCCCAATAGCCTCGCATGCTTACACTATAGAATGCCCGGCAGCCGCCGTCTTGCAAGCGAAATACTCGGAAGGGAACTACGGTCGTAACGCCGGGGAACGACTTTCCGAACGATCGCGAGTAAGCGAAGCACGAGTAACGATGTGCGAGTGGCGAGCTGGCCCTACTTCAGCATTAACCGCTCAATCCGTTTGGCGCGGCCCGTCTCATCGTCGCATTCCACGACCACCGCGCACAGCCGAACATCGCCCGACGCCGGCTCAAAGCGCGCCGGCATTCCGCTCAGAAAGCGGTCAATGACCAGTTCTTTCTTGACGCCGATCACGCCGTCATACGGCCCGGTCATTCCAACATCGGTGATGTAGGCTGTGCCTTTGGCAAGAATCGTTTCATCCGCCGTCGGGACGTGCGTGTGCGTGCCCACCAGCGCCGTCACTCGGCCATCCAGATACCAACCAAAGGCCACTTTTTCCGATGTCGCCTCGGCGTGAAAATCCACAAAAACAATTTTGGCCTTAATCTTCTCCAGCAGCCGATCGGCATAGGTAAAAGGGTCGTCGCTCGATCCCATGAAAACCCGCCCCTGAAGATTGATGACCGCATACGCGATGCCATTTTTCTGCCCTTCGTAGGTTCCCCAGCCGGGCAGATGAGACGGATAATTTGCGGGCCGCAACAAGCGTCGCGCCGGGCTGTGTGGATTGCCATCCGCCATCTGGAAATATTCGATGATCTCGCGCTTGTCCCAGACGTGATTGCCGGTCGTCATCACGTCAATGCCAAGTTCAAAAAGCTCTTCCGCCAGCGGAGGCGTAATCCCAAATCCCGCCGCCGCGTTTTCGCAATTGGCGATGACCAGGTCGGCCGAGTGCTGCTTGACGATCTCCCGCAGCCGCTCCCGAACGATGTTGCGCCCAGGCCGCCCAAAAATGTCGCCAATGAAAAGAATGTTCAAGACCGGTTCTCGGTTGTCAGTTCCCAGCACTCCGCAGGTGCTGACTTGTGCGGAATTGTCGCGCCGCTGAATCGAATTTTGATGGTATCACGCAGAACTGAGGAGTGAGGATTCGCCGCCAAAATCAAGGGGTTTAACCGCTGCAATCTAACCCGGCCTTTGCAATGGCTCTGAGAACTGACTACTGCCCCACGATCTCGGCCGTCTTGAGGAAGTCGTAGTTCCCCTCGGGATTCAGCGGCACATTCTGCACACGCCTGGAATGCACCAGCACATTGTCGAGAAACCACAGGTTGATGGAGGGAAGATCGGTGGCCAGGAGGGTCTGAATCTCATCGTAAATAGGTTTGCGCAGCGCGGGGTCGGTTTGGGCGCGGCCTCGATTGACCAGCGCATCAAGTTTTGAATTGACGTAGAAGCTCCGGTTGGCGCCGTGCGGCGGAAACTTCTCGGAGTGGAAAGCGTATTCGAAGATGTCGGGATCTTCGTTGCCGCCAATCCAGCGCAGAGAATACATCTGGTACGCGCCGCTGGTGATGTCGGCAAAAAAGGTGGCGAACTCAAAGGTGCGGATGTCGAGCGCAATGCCAACCGCGCGCAACTGTTGCTGCAACACCGCGGCGATCAGGCGCGGCGTTTCTTCGGTCGACGTCTTCATCGTGAGGTGAAAACGCACGCCCTCGGTTGCGGGGTAGCCCGCATCATCCAGAATCTTGTTCGCTTCCTCCGGCGAATACTCGTACTTCGGCACGTTCGGGTTGTACGCCCAGCTTTGGGGAGGCAGGATGCTGGCGGCAGGCTGGGCAAAATTGCGCCACAAGTATTCGATCATGACTCCGCGATCGACCGCATGGGCAATCGCCTGACGCACGCGCACGTCACCGAGGACGGGATCCCGTAAGTTGAATGCGAGGTAATTCAGCACCGTGCCCGGGCCGTGTTCCACGCGGAGGTTCGGTTCGTTCTCCAGGGTAAGCACCATATCGGAGGTCAGCGCATTGCTGACGATGTCGGCGCTGCCTTTGCGCAATTCCAGCGCGCGCGTGGTGGTATCGGGCACCACCGTGAAGCGAACCCGCGGGACATGCGCCTTCTCGCCCCAATAGCCCTCGTTGCGCTCGAGCACAACCTCTTTGTCCGTTTCCGCGCTGACGAACCGGAATGGCCCCGAGCCGATCGGCCGGTCCGTCATTTCGGTCAGGCTCCCATACGGCACAATGCCCATCGCTCCATCCGACAAGTTCCAGAGCAAGGTCGAAAATGGTTCCTTCAGCCGAAACACAACCGTGGAATCGTCCGGAGCTTCAACGCGATCGACATATCGATACGCGGCAGCCCGGGTGGTGCGAATCTTTCCCTGCAACAGAGAATCGAAAGTCCACTTCACGTCTCGCGCGGTAAGGGCGCGTCCGTCGTGAAAGCGCACACCACGGCGAATGTGGAAGACATAGGTGATGGGATCGGGAATCTCCCAGCTCTCCGCCAGTCCGGGCGTCACATTCAAATGCTCGTCCCGGTTGAGCAGGTCGTCGAAGATAAGCGAGTCGATGCGCTCCGACTGCGCGTCGATGCCGACCCGCGGATCGAGATTTGTCGGACTGCTCTCGATGATCATGACCAGCGTGTTGGGATCGGGAGCTTGCGAACAGGAAAGAAGAGCAAAGAGCAACGCGACGGCGAGCAATGCTGGCCCGAGCAGCGGTGACCCCTGCATCGCAGTCAGGCTCGTAGCTGACCGAACGTCAGCCGCGGAGCGGCGGCTGAAAATAGCCCGGCGCTTCAGCGCCGGGAAAACTCCGGGGCCGCGCGCAGTCCCGGAGGGACGACTGAAACTTGCACGGACGCCAGAACGGCCTTCGCAGCGCGCCGGAACAACCCTTGCCCTCTCACGCATACGAAATCTTCCCCAGAATCGCCGCGCGCCGTGCGCCGGTTGCGGACGGAAGATTCGATGGCCCGCGATGCCACGTCTCGTAGGCGAGGACGGCGAATGCCACCGCTTCCTTCGCCTCTGACGGAATTCCAAACTCATCGGAAAACCGAAGTTGAATGTTGAGCGGCGCAAGTTCGGCCCGCAGCATTTCCATGAGCGTGCGATTTTTTGTGCCCCCGCCCGAAACAATCAGCTCGCGATAACTTTTATGCTGAGGCAGGACGAACCGCCGAATCGCATCCGCAATCGACCACGCGGTCAGCGCCGTCGCGGTCGCGATGATGTCCTGCTTTCGCGCTCCACCGCAAAGCTGCAAAAAACTGGCGGCATACTCGCGCCCAAACTCCTCGCGGCCCGCCGTTCGCGGAGGACGCTGACGGAAAAATCGTGCCCGCATGAACTGCGCTATCACGCGTTCGATCACTTTTCCCGACGCCGCCACTTTGCCATCGCGATCGTAGCTCCGCCCATAAAGTTCCTGCATCAGCGCGTCCATCACCATGTTTCCCGGCCCGGTATCGAATGCCATCACCTGCCGCGAGTTTGCGCCCGCCGGAATCGCCGTCAGATTCGCGATGCCGCCAATGTTCTGCGCAATCCTCCCCACACCCTCGTCGCGAAAGAGAAGGAAATCGACAAATGGCACGAGTGGAGCGCCTTTGCCGCCCGCTGCCATGTCCGCGGGACGAAAATCGGAAACCACCGGCACGCCCAACCGCGCCGCGATGATCGCGGCCTCTCCCGTTTGCCAAGTCACCGCGACCTTGCGCCCGAGAAACGCCGCCGCCTCGCCCTGGTGATAAATTGTCTGCCCGTGGCACCCGACGAGGTCCAGCTTCGTCCGGTGTTTTCTCGCGGTCTTTGCCACGGCCTCCGCGTAAAGTTCGCCGAGCAAAAAGTTCAGCCGCGCCAGATCCGCAACGCGAGCGGTCTGCGCATTCATCGTTTCCAGAATCGTGTGTCGCACCCGCGCAGGGAAGGGAAATTCCTCATGCCCAATCAGCGTGTAGCGCTGTCGCCCTCGCCCGCGTGAAGGCTGGCGCTGAGAAAAAGTCTTTGGGGAATGCGGCTCCTCAATTCGCACCAGCGCCACATTAATCCCGTCCGCCGATGTGCCGCTCATCACGCCGGCCACAATCATGCGCCGCGCTCCTCGCGCGCCAGCGCAGCCAGCCGAACCTCTTCACTCAATTCCCAAAGCCGTCGCGCCAGCCGTTCCGTCTTTCGCTCGGTGGGCGCAGGAATTTCGTTGAGTGGTGTGCCGAGGTGTCTCCGCTTGAACTTCTCAACTCGTTTCGCGATCTCGGCAACCCGCCTTGCGAACCGCCGATCGTTTTCCGCCGCGCGCACCAGCGCCTCGTACCCGCGCATCACCAGTTCCTCATTGTGGCAAATCAGCACGAGATCCCCGCCCACGCGAATATGCTGCGGCGCTGTCTCCTCCACCGGTGCCGCCTTCAGCACCGCGCCCATCTCCAGGTCGTCGGAGACGATCAGCCCGTTGTAGCCGATTCGCTTGCGCAGAATGTCGGTGATCCATTTTTTCGAGATCGACGCCGGCGTCCGGTCCCGCGTCACCTCTGGATACGCCGCGTGCGCGACCATGACAAAAGGAAGCTGCCGCCGCAGCGCAGCATAAGGAAAAAGATCCTCGGCCCACAATTTCTTAAAACTCTTTTTGATTACGGGCAGTTCGTGATGGCTATCGAGCGCGCCCTCGCCGAGTCCGGGAAAATGTTTTCCGCATCCAAGCACGCCCGCGTCTCGTAGGCCGCGCAGAAATTCCCGTGCGTATGCGACAACTTCTTTCGGGTCCGCGGAAACGGCGCGCGAACTGAGCACGCTGCGCGAAGCCTCGAACGCCAGGTCGAGCACCGGCGCGAAATCCACGTTAAACCCGAGCGCCCGGCAGTTCTCGCCGATCACCCGCCCGTGTTTGCGAAAAAGCTGGCGGTCGCCAGTAGAAAAAACCTCCGCCGCAGACGGCGCGGGCCCGAGCAGTTCGCGAAACCGGTCCACGGTGCCGCCTTCAAGATCGACACACGCGAAAAGCGGCGCCGATACGCACTTCTGACAGTCCCGCAGCAAGCGATGCGTCTGCGCCGCGCTCTTGATGTTCCGCGCAAACAAAATCACCCCGCCCGGCTGAACCGTCTTCAGCAGCGAAGCCAGCCGTGGCGACATCTCCGCCCCGTCAAACCCGATGATAAGCAGTGGGCCGAGTTGCGCGGGAAAAGCTTTGCTGGCAGTGTGGGGCATTGTTGAACAATTTCCTCGGCGCACTCCGCGTCTCGGCGGTTAGATTTCCTTCTTCAGCTCCGCCAGCAAGTTTAGCGCCTCCAGCGGCGTCAGGCGGTTCAAATCGACCTCGCGTAGCTTCTCCAGCACTGGCTGCGACAGCGGAGTGAAAATCGTCAACTGCGCCGGACGCTCCGGCGCCGTCGAAGCCCCCGGCGTAATGCGCTCCGTCAGCCGATGCTCCGACGACTCATGCTCGGCCAGCACCTCGCGCGCCCGCACCACCACTTCATGCGGCAGGCCAGCCAGTTTTGCGACCTCAATCCCATAGCTGCGGTCGGCCGCGCCCGGCTCAACCTTGCGCAGGAACACCACATTCCCGCCCGCTTCCTTCACCGAGACGTGATAGTTCTTCACGCCGCTCAACTGCTCGGCGAGTTCCGTCAGTTCGAAATAGTGCGTCGCAAAAAGAGTTTTCGCATGCACGTGCACGTGCAGATATTCCACCGCCGCCCACGCAATCGCCAGGCCGTCATAGGTCGATGTACCGCGCCCAACCTCGTCCAGCAAAATCAGCGAGCGCTCCGTCGCCGTGTGCAGGATCGCCGCCGTCTCCGTCATTTCGACCATAAACGTCGATCGTCCGCGCGCCAGGTTGTCGCTCGCGCCAATCCTCGTAAACACGCGATCCACAATGCCCAGCCGCGCCGAGCGAGCCGGAACGAACGACCCCATCTGCGCCATGATCACGATCATTGCCGCCTGCCGCAGGTACGTGCTCTTGCCGCCCATGTTCGGCCCGGTTAGCACGATGATGTTATGCGTCGACGAATTCAGAAATAAATCGTTCGGCACAAACCGCTCCGTGCCTGCCGCGAGTTCCTGCTGCTCGATCACCGGATGCCGGCCCTCGACAATTTCGAGATCGCCGGAGTCATGACCGCCCGTCTGTGGGCGATCGCGTGAATCCGGTTTCGGTCTTGCCTCAAATTTCGGCCGACAATAATTTCGCAGCGCCGCAATGTGCGCCAGGCACGTCAGCACATCGACCTCAGCCAGCGCCAGCGCCGTTTGCCGAATGCGCTTCGCCTCCGCCGCAATCGCCGACCGCAGCTCCGCAAACAGCCGCCGCTCAATCTCGACAATCTTTTCCTGAGCGTCCAGAATCTTGGATTCGTATTCCTTCAGCTCCGGCGTCGTAAAGCGCTCCGCATTCACCAACGTTTGCTTGCGCTCGTAATCGGTCGGCGCGTGCGCCAGGTTCGCCTTCGAAATCTCGATGTAGTAGCCAAAAATCGAATTGAACTTCACTTTGAGCGAGCCAATGCCCGTGCGCTCGCGCTCGCGCTGCTCCACTTGCGCCAGGTATTGCTTCGAATTGTGGCTCAGGTCGCGCAGGTCATCGAGGTCCTTATCGACGCCGGCGGCAATCACGCCGCCATCGCTCAAGGTGAGCGGCGGCTCTCCGACAATCGTCCGCTCAATCTTCGCCCGCAAATCTCCCAACTCATCGTGTGCCGCATGCAGCGCCTCCAGACGCGCGGCCGCCGTCCCGCCAAGCGTCGCACGCAGTTTGGGAATTCTCGCCAGCGAAGCTCCGAGCGCGATCACGTCGCGCGGATTCGCCGTCTCCAGCGTCACCCGGCTCAGTAGTCGCTCCAGATCCAGAATGCCGTCCAGCGTGCGTCGCAACTCTTCGCGCCGCACAATGTCCTTCACCAGCGCCTCGACCGATTCAAGCCGCGCCTCAATCTCGGCGGCATCCACCGACGGCCGCAGCATCCATGCCCGCAACAACCGTTTGCCCATCGGCGTGACGGTCGCGTCCAGCGAGCGAAACAGCGTCACTCCTTCCGCCGTCCCGGCGAACAGCGGCTCAACCAACTCAAGGTTGCGCACCGTTACCGCATCCAGCACCAGGCAATTTTGTCGCTCGTAAAAGCCGATGCGGTCGATGTGATCGAGCGTGCCCCGTTGCGTCGAGCGAATGTAATAGAGGATCGCGCCCGCCGCCGAGGCCGCCGCCGGTTTCCCAGCCAGTCCAAATCCCTCCAGCGACAGCACGCCAAAATGATTTTCGAGCAGCGGAATTGCATGGTCGGGCGCGAAGATCCAGTCGTCTAACGGAGTCTCCGCCCAACCCGCGTCGTTCTTCGTAGCCGTTGGACCAGTCTTAGCCGGCGCGACCGGCCGCGGCGTGCGCCGCCCCGCCGCCAGCTCAAACAGCGGCGCCGACGATCCATACAGCACCTCTTTCGGACGCAGTTGCTCCAGCTCTTCTTGAATGCGGCGCGCGGCCTGCTCGCCCGCAAATTCCGTCGCCCGAAACTCGCCCGTCGAGAGATCGAGCGCAGCAAAACCCACGCGATCACCCGTCGTGGCCACCGCCGCCAGAAAATTGTTTTCTTCCGCATTTAGCGACGAATCGGCTGCCGTCCCCGGCGTGACGACACGCGTCACCTCGCGCCGCACCAGCTTCTTCGCCAAACGCGGATCCTCCACCTGTTCGCAGACGGCCACCTTAAACCCGCGCCGAATCAGCTTGGCAATGTATCCCTCGGCGGCATGGTACGGCACGCCGCACATGGGAATATCCACGCCTTTTTCCTTATTCCGCGACGTAAGCGTGATCTGCAACTCGCGCGCGGCCAGCACCGCGTCGTCAAAAAACAGTTCGTAAAAGTCGCCCAGCCGAAAAAACAGCAGAGCATTGGGATGCTCTTTCTTGATGGCGGTATATTGCCGCATCAAAGGCGTGGAAGGTTCTGACATAAGGAATTGGCGATTGGTAATTTGTAATTTGTAATTTGTAATTGGATAAACCGCAATTCTATTCTGGATTGTGTCCGCGGGTCGGCCAGTTCAGCCAAATTCCAAATCACCAATTGCAAATTACCAGTACTTTTGTTCTTCTTACTTCCATGGAACTTCGCAAAGATCCGATCACTCGCTCCTGGGTTATTGTGGGCGACGATGTGGTCGAGGCCGCCGCTCCCTCCGCTGCCTGCCCCTTTTGCGGCCCGGCTGCCGAGAACGCGCAGATCATCGCAACCTTGCCCGGTTTGAACGGCAATCCCTGGTCGGCGCGCTCAGTGGTTCATCCCCAGGCGCTTTATCACGTCGAAGGCGAGGCGTCGCGCCGCGGTGAGGGCCTCTACGACCGCATGCGCGCGGTCGGAGCGCATGAGATCCTCGTCGAAAACCCGCGCCACGACGGTCACATCTGGAACGCCAGCGATCTCGAAGTCGAGCAATTCCTCCGCCTATGCGCCATGCGCATTCAGGACTTGAAGCGCGACAGCCGCCTCAAGTACGTCAGCATCTTCAAGAATCACGGCGAAGGCGCCGGCCAGGAATTCAGCCATCCCTGCTCGGAACTGACCGCGACCACGTTTGTGCCGCGCCGCGTCCTCTACGAACTGCGCGCCGGACGCGACTACTACCAAAGCAAGGAGCGCTGCGTCTTCTGCGACATCATGGCGCAGGAAGAACGCCAGGACGTGCGCGTCGTCGAAATGCGCGGAGACTACATCGCGCTCGCTCCCTACGCCCCGCGCGTTCCCTACGAGATCTGGATCCTGCCGCGCACCCATGAAGCCGCCTTCGAGAGCACCGCCGCGTCCCGCGTCAGCAACCTGGCCGATCTCGCCAGTCTTCTGCGCCGCACCCTGCAACGCGTCCTCACGGTTGCGCAGGCCTTTCACCTCGTGCTTCACACCTCGCCCAACAGTCAGCATCCTTCCGAGGCGCTCGGTTATTGGAAGACACTCGACGATGACTACCACTGGCACATCGAGATTCTGCCCGTCCTCGAGGCCAAGGCGAAGTCCTACACCTTCAAGGAGACGTATTATTCGCCGTTGACCTCCGAGACCGCGGTGAAGCGGCTGCGCGATGTGAAGTTGTAAATGGAGGGTTGACGACTCAGTCTTACGACCAACGATCAACGACTGACGACCAACGACCGGCCTCGCCATGACTATCCGTCGCCTGAAAACCTATGCCGGATCGCAAGGGTACGTGTATCAGTATTACTTCGTCGGCCAGCGCCCGGCGGCCAGTCCGCTCGAAGCGACCGAGTACATTTTTGATGTCACGTCCGATCGCAAGCTTACCTACTCTGTAAGCATCCTCTTGCCGCGTTCGGCGGTCCTGCAATGGGTCGAGTCGCGCACTCGTCCCCTCGGCGATTCCGAGCAGTACGCCGCCGTCAAGTTGCGCCTGTTTCGCGCCTTCGATGAGGCCGAAGACATGCAGACCCACGGCCGCTCCCTCCAGATTGACATCGCCTTTCTCGAAGAAGCGCTCGTCGCGCTCGGCGTTGACTAGCTGCATTGTGATCCGCGTCACAACCGCCTGTGACCGCGCCCGTTTTCCCGTTTTCAATCCCAGCGGCAAACTATAATTGCCAGGGCGGGGTGGGGAGTTCGATCCGCCGGACAGGCAAGCATTCAACTTTATGAGTCTGATGTGGCTGCGTGTGGCGCTCGCTTTTTATGCCGTGGGTTTGCTCTATGCCCTGGTCGCGCTCACTCGCACGACTGAACTTCTCAGCAAACTCGCTCTCCACTCCGCCTATCTCGGCATGGTCTTTCATCTCGTCTCGCTCACCGAGGCGATCGTCCAGCGCGGCCAATTCGTCTCCGCCTCCGTGCACAACTCGGAATCCCTGCTCGCCTTTCTGATCATGGTCGTCTTCATGCTCGCGTACATGATCTATAAGACGACCACGCCCGGCATCGTAATTTTCCCTCTCGTTTTCCTTTTAACTTTTGTGGCCGCCACCGGCCAACAGCCTCTTGTATTTGCTTCCATTGCCGTCAGGCGCGGATGGCTCGCCGTCCACATCCTGATGATCTTCACCGGCTACGCCGCTCTCTTCTTGAGTTTTGGCGCCAGCATTCTCTACCTGCTTCAGGAGCGCGCTCTCAAACTAAAGACCTCCACCTGGATGTTCTCGCGCCTGCCCGCGCTCCAGGTCATCGATGACATCGGCTATCGCTCGCTGATGCTGGGTTTCCCGTTCATGACGCTCGGCCTCATCGCCGGATCGGTCGTCGCCGAATCCGCCTACGGTCACGTCGATTTTCTCGATCCCAAAATTCTGCTTTCCGTTTTGATGTGGGCCGTTTACCTGCTGATGGTCTACACGCGCCTTGAGGCCGGTTGGCGCGGACGTCGTGCCGCCGTGCTCGCCAGCCTTGCCTTTGTCACCGCGATCGTCGCCTGGATCGCGAACTACTTCAGCGGAATGCACAGGTTCATCTCCTCATGAGATTCCAACTCATCGGCGTGAACCACAAAACGGCCCCGGTCGAGGTCCGCGAGCGCTTCGCCATCCCCGAGTCTCGCCTGCCCGACGCCTGCAAGAAGCTCTCCGAGCATCCCGCCGTCGCCGAGGGCATGATCGTCTCCACCTGCAACCGCGTCGAATTTATCGCCAACATGAAAAATGGCGCCGGCGATCTGCGCGATTTCATGCGCGATTATTTCCAGGTCGATCCCAGCCAGTTCGAAACCCATCTCTACGAATTCCGCGAAGATGAAGCCGTTCGCCACATTTTCCGCGTCGCCGCCAGTCTTGACTCCATGGTCGTTGGCGAGCCGCAGATTCTTGGCCAGGTCAAGGAAGCCTACGCCACCGCCCGCGCGGTGGGCGCGGTGCGCGCCCAGCTTGACCAGTTGCTCACGCGCGCCTTCGCGGTCGCCAAACGCGTTCGCACCGAAACCGCGGTTGGTTCCTCGTCCGTTTCCATCGCCTCGGTCGCCGTCGAACTCGCCGAAAAAATCTTCGGCAACCTGCAAGGCAAATGCGTTTACCTCGTCGGCGCGGGGAAGATGAGCGAACTGGCCGCGCGCCATCTGCTCGCTCACGGCGCGTCGTCGATCTTCGTAGCCAATCGCACCTACGATCGCGCCATCCGCCTCGCGCAAAAATTCGACGGCCAGGCAGTTGAGTTCAGCCGCCTCTATGACACCTGCGACAGCGCTGATATCGTCATCACCTCCACCGGCGCGCCGCACTTTATCTTCCGCCCCGAGCACGCCGAAAAATTTCTCGCCAAGCGCCGCAATCGTCCCATGTTCTTCATCGATATCGCCGTCCCCCGCGACGTCGATCCGCAGATGAACAAGATCGACGGCATCTTCGTCTACGACATCGACGATCTTCAACAGGCCGTCAGTTCCCACGTCGCCGATCGCAGAAAAGAGGCCGAGAAGGCCGAGGCCATCGTCAATGGCGAGGTTCAGAAATTCCACCTCCGCCTCCAGACGCTCGACGTCGTGCCCACTATCGTCAGCCTTCAGGATCATCTCGAAACCATCCGCCAGGCCGAGATCGATCGCGTCCGCGGCCGTCTCGGTCCCTTGTCCACCGATCAGGAGATGGCCGTCGAAGCGCTCACGCGCGGCATCGTTAACAAAATCATGCACACCCCAATCAGCACTCTGAAAACCGCCGCCCGCGATCCCGAATCGACCACCGTCGTCGATCTCGTCCGGCGACTCTTCAATCTTCAGGACGACAAAAATAAAGATAGCGACAAGGCCCAAACGACCGCCGGGCGTCCTGCCGGCCGAGGAGATCAAAACTAATGGCTCTCCTCCGCATCGGCTCCCGCGGCTCCCAGCTTGCTCTTTGGCAGGCTCACCACATTTCCGATCTGCTCCGCGCCCAAGGCCACACCGTCGAGCTCGAGATTATCAAGACCACCGGCGACAAAATCACCGACGTGGCTCTTGCCAAAGTCGGCACCAAGGGCATGTTCACTAAAGAAATTGAAGAAGCCCTCGTCGAAAATCGCGTTGACCTGGCCGTGCACAGCCTCAAGGACCTGCCCACCGAGCTCGCCTCCGATTTCGAAATCGCCGCCATCACCACGCGTGAAAATCCGCGCGACGTTTTCTGCTCGGTCAAATTCGCTGGCATCGATGCGCTTCCGCAGCGCGCCAACGTGGGCACCAGCAGTTTGCGCCGCCAGGCGCAGCTCATGGCAATTCGCCCCGATCTTAAGATTCACCCGTTACGCGGCAATGTTGATACGCGCCTGCGCAAACTCGAAGCCGGAGACTACGACGCCATCATCCTCGCCGCCGCCGGACTCAATCGCCTCGGCAAGACGCAGCTCGTCAAGCAGGTGATCCCCGCTGAAGTTATGACGCCCGCCGCCGGCCAGGGCGCGCTGGGCATCGAAATTCGCCGCGGCGATGCCGCGACGCGCCAACTGCTCGCATTCCTCGACGACGCTGCCGCCCGCGCCACCACCACTTGCGAGCGCGCTCTGCTCAACAAACTCGGCGGTGGATGCCAGGTTCCAATCGGCGCCTTCGCGGAGATGCGGGGCCAAACCATCCATCTGAACGGCCTCGTCGCCCATCCCGACGGCAAGACGGTATTGCGCGAGCAGCGCGACGGCGCCGATCCCGTCCGCCTGGGCGAAGAAGTCGGCGACATACTCTTAAGCCGCGGCGGCGATGCTATCCTCGAAGAGGTATACGGCGAAGGTTTCGCCCTGCCGCAACAACCGTGAAAAGCTCTCAGCTGTCAGCTCTCAGCTTTCAGTAACCGAGGACGGAGATGCATCCTCGCCCCGTTCCTTTTCTAGCCCTGTCTTATATGATTTTGCTTTTAGCTGAGAGCTGAGAGCTAGAGATTTAACTGACAACTGAGAACTGACAACCGAGAACTTCTTTCATGCGCAAACCCACCGCAAGCCGCCCCCTGACCGGAACTCGCATTCTCGTCGGCCGCGCCCGTCATCAAGCCGGCAGCCTGTCCTCCGACCTACGCAGCCTGGGCGCCAGCGTCATCGAAATTCCCTTCATCGAGATTCGCAAGCCGCAATCCTTCGCGCCTCTCGACGAAGCTCTCAAGAATCTCAAAACTTACGACTGGCTCATCCTCACCAGCGCCAATGGCGTTGAAGCCATGTGGCAGCGCCTGCGCAAGCTCCGCATCCCGCGCACAAAACTCAAGCATCTGCAAATCGCCGCCATCGGCCCGGCCACCAAGAAAGCCATCGTCAAGCACGGCCTCAAGGTCAAGATGGTTCCCGAAGAGTACGTCGCCGAATCGGTGGTCAAGGGGCTGCGCGACAAAGTGAACGGCAAGCGCGTTCTGCTCGTCCGCGCCAAGGTCGCCCGCGACGTCATTCCCGATTCGCTGCGCGATGCGGGCGCGCACATCGATGTCATCGAAGCCTACGAAACCGTCGTGCCCGAAAAATCAAAAACGCGTTTGCGCGCACTCTTCAAAAACAAGCAGCGCCGTCCGCACGTCATAACGTTTACCAGTTCTTCCACTGTCCGCAATTTCGCCGACCTGCTCGGCTTGTCCAATTCCAATGCCGGCGCCGCGCCGCCGAACGCCGCGCCCACCCTGCCGTCCGCGCTCGAAAATGTCCAGCTCGCGTCGATTGGTCCTGTAACCTCGTCCACTCTGCGCGAACTGGGGCTGCCCGCTTCCATTGAAGCGCGTGAATTTACGATGGGTGGATTAATTCGCGCGATCGTGCTCGCCCGCTACGCCGAACCGTCGGTCTAGCTCCGGCCTAGCTGCCCGCCGCGTTCTTGTGTTCTGATTCCGCCAATCCCAACTGCGGATCGATCGCATCCAGGTAGCCCTGGAGCTTCTTCTTTCCCTCGGGCGCCAGTCCCGTAAACTCAATCCCGTTTCCTACGCCCGGGTCGCACGTCCGCACGATTCCCGTCACGTTGATGCGCTCGGTATCCAGGTGCATGTCCACTCGCAGCACGGTGCCAACTCGCATCGGCATCATGGTTTCGATATAACAGCCATTGCCGCTTACATCGGTGGCGTTGATGCGGATCGGCGTCTGCACGCGCTCGTCGCGAATCTCAACCGGCAGCGTGATTTTGTGCCGATGATAGCGCCGCCGATTCGAGGGCGAAACCATCGCCGGCTTCCCATCCGTAGGAATATGGCTCTCCCACGGACATTCCTGGTCCGCCAGTAACTTGATTCCCACCTGGTTTTTCTTGAGGCTGCCCGTGTTCACTGCCCAAACCACCGTGCACCGCGCTTTTCTCTCGTCGCACTGCACGCCGATCACGTCGCCCACCTTCAGTTCGCTCTCCACTTCACTCAGCAGTGCGCCCTCCGAGCTTATGTTCTGGGCGCGCACACGGAGCGAGAAGGGCCGGCCCTGGGCATTCAGTCCCCAAATGCGCACCGGCAGATCGACGGTCAGGCGTGGTTCGACTTGATGGTCAGACATTCTTTCTCCCCGCGCCCCATGCGGACACGGAACACCATGATGATACCGCCTTCCGTTACCCCCGCCACATTACCTGCGGAGTTTGTCCCCACACGTTGGGAGTATCACTTCAGTACTGCCGCCGTCTTCATCCCGTTCCTCAGCCCTCGATAGCTGAATAACCGGATTTCCTGCTCTTCCAGAAATTGCCTCAGCTCCGAAGAAACCAGCAGCTTGCGTTCTCGTTCGCGCGACTCCACCAAACGCGTGCGCGCCGCGCGCAGATCGGCATCCGCGTATCCCGGATGGCACACCAGTTCCCATGTTCCCTCGGGCAGGCCTTTCAGTGCCTGGCGCAGCAACATCGCGTCCATCTCGCCGGTCTCAATCACTCCGACGATCCCGTCCGGCGTGTGCATGCCCGCACGCGCCGCCTGCCGCCGAAAATTCCCGGCAAAAGCATTCAGCACGCGCACCTGGCCATAGCGCTTCAGCAAAACGCGCTTGCCCGCAAACTGCTGCGCCATGATCGCCTTCATCGGCACGAACGGGCTGCGGATGGCGCGCACGCCGCAAATTCTCGCCGCCCGCAGCAGTGCCTGCAAAATCTCCGGGAAAATATGCGTATGCTTGTGCGAGTCGAGATGACTGACCTCGATCCCCGCCGCCTGAATTTTTCTGATTTGCGCCGTGATCTCCGCGACCAGTTGCTCGCGATCGAACCCGCCGAGCGTCGCCCGCGCGGCAAACGAGGAAAGGCTCGAATAAAATCTCTCCGGCTCCTTCGACCGGATGTCGAGCAGCGTGTCCACCGCGCCCGGAGCCGAAACCGGCGCGCCGTCCACCAGCACCACATGGCAACCCACCGAAAGATTCGGCAACGCACGCGCCGCTTCCACCGCCTCGCCGAATGCCGGCTCGCCGGCGTTCGCCATCAGCGTCGCCGACGTCACCACTCCGTCTCGATGCGCCTCGACGATCGCCCGGTTCACTCCGCCAGTCAGGCCGAAATCGTCGGCGTTCACGATCAATTGCCGCATTCCGAGAGTTTAGCAGTCTCTCGCGACGGAGTCCTGTCAGCCGGTTATCCCAAAGTGCAACTCCCGCCGCGGGCAAGTGCACATGTCGTCGCCTCCCCCATCCCGCAGAACAAAAAAGGCTCCCAGTTGCAATCCTCGACCGGGAGCCGCGTTTCGCGCACTGGCGAAATCTATCTACTGTATTTTTTCAGTTTTCCCGTCGTAGTGCACCGCGCCATTTTTCTCGTTTTGCCGCATCACATCCTGATTGCCGTAGGTGTGACGGCCCGCTCCCGGTCCCTTCGCCGCGCTGGCCACATCCGCGGTGTATTCCGGGCCGCTGAAATATAACCACCCGGCCCGCGCCTCCTGACGAGGCTCGCGCTCGGCGCCCCTTTCTTCCATCGCTCCCCGTCCTGCCAACCGCCGCGCTTTCCGCGCCAGCGGCTCCGGCAACAGATTCACCTGAGGGCTAAACAGCGGCGCTCCGCCCTGGTACCACACCGGCACCGTGAAGCTCGCGCTCGTCGGCCCCTGAAGTTCCGACAACGTCGAGTTGGTTGCGCCCGCGATCAGGCCCGCCGTCGCATTGCTCGCCCCGACAGGATCCGGCGAAACGGTCTCAAACGAAATGCTGGGCGTGCTCACCAGCGGGACGTAGGGACCATACCCGTACCAGCCGCCGTCACGCGGGTGGGGAATGGGCTGCTGAGCAAAGGCTGCAAAGGAGAGAAAAACCACCAGGGTCAGAACAAAATAGGGTCGCATACTTCCTCCACAAAAACGACTGCTTACCGAGGGGCGTGCAGTTTGCCTGCCATCGTCAGATGCCCCGCCAGTCGCCCGCTTTCACCCTTCATTTATCTGCGATGTCGGCCAAACCACGGAGACGCGGCGCCCCGCTCTCACCCGCCAGTTGCTGTGGAGATGCAACGGAATGCGCAAATCACGCAACTCCCTTGCGCCGTGCTCACCCTACCCGAAGGCGAATGAAAATTGAACCCGCTCCCTTTTCTTAGCCGGGAAGAACTGATGCCATATTTATGGCGATGTGGGACAATAATTGCATGAAGCGCGAGAGTGTTCGCACAACTGTCGATATTCCAGCGACCCTCTACCGGAAATTGAAGGAGCAGGCTGCGGCGGGTGGTTGTTCCATCCGCGAGTTGGTTCTCTCCGGTGTCCGGACTGTCCTGCTCCAGGGGCAGCGGCCAAAGCGGAAAACAGTGAAATTCCCTCTGATTGTTTCCGATGGTCCCAAAGTAAATCTGACGAACGAACAGATATATGAACACGTTGAATTTCCTTGACGCGAATGTCTGGCTCGCGCTCATCTGGAGCCGACATGCGCACTCCGAACAAGCCCGCCGGTGGTTTGAAGATATCGTTGACGAGCAGTTCTTCCTTTGCCGCTTCACTCAAATCACCGTATTACGGTTGCTCGCGACGCAGCAGATTATGGGACCGGATACGGCAACGATGGCAGAAGCGTGGAACCTCTGGGATCGCGTCCGGGGGGATAGTCATATCGTTCTTCTTGCCGAACCCGAAGGGCTTGAGAGGGAATTCAGATCGCGTTCGCGGCTGTCAACCCGATCGCCGAAGGTCTGGGCCGACGCTTATCTTCTCGCATTCGCCGCTGCTGCCGGTCTTAAGCTGGTTACATTCGACCGATCCCTGGCAGCGAGCCACGACGACGTGCTCGTCCTCTAAGGCCCAACGACTTTGCCTCATAACAATAGTTTGGTTTGGGATCAGTTCCCGATGTACCGCGCATAAAGACTGCGCGCGATCGCCGTATCCGTAGTCCCTTTGATAATCGCCCGCCCATCCGGAAAGAGCGTAATCTCGTACGCCTCCCGCGCAAACTTCAAAACAAAACTATTGTGCCGCACCGTGCCCAGCGGCTCCAGCCTCGCGCTGATCTCCGCAAAATCCACCGGCCGTTCCCGCTCATGAATCTGCACCGAATTCCGCCCACACAGCGTGATGTGCGCCCGCCCTCGACCCTCCAGATGCACAAACTCGCGCTGCCCGCAGCAGCGGCATCCCGGGCGCGCCGCGTCTGCCCTCACCTCGGCATGCTCATTCGTCCACACATCCCATGACAACAAACTGCCGCGCATCTTCTCCCGCGCGCCCACCAGTAGCTTCAGCGCCTCCGTCGCCGCAATCGATGCCACCAGGTTCACCGCCGAATTCAGAATCCCTGCCGTCTCGCAGGTCTCAATCGCGCCCCTCGGCGAGTCCGGAAAAATGCACGCCAGGCAGGCCGTTTCGCCCGGCAGCACATTCATCGTCGCCGCATAGCTGCCCACCGCCGCCGCATAAATCCACGGCTTCGAATTCTTCACCGCATAATCGTTGATCAGATACCGCGTCTCAAAATTATCCGTTCCATCCAGAATGACCTCTGCCGAAGAGAGCAGGGAATCCACATTCTGCGGAATCAGGTCCGCCACCTGCGGCTCGACCACAATCTGCGAATTAAACCGCGCAATCTGGCGCGCCGCCGCAATCGCCTTCGGCACCGACTCGTTGGCGTCGCTTTCGTCAAACAGCGATTGCCGCTGTAAGTTGCTCGCTTCGACGTAATCGCGGTCAATAATTCGAATCGTCCCCACCCCCGACCGCGCCACGAGCGCCGCCAGAATCGATCCCGTTGCGCCGCATCCCACAATCGCAACGCTCGCCCCCGAGAGCTTTTTCTGCCCCTCCGCCCCGATCTCCTTAAACAATATCTGTCGCGAGTAGCGATCTTCCATCGGCCCCGTCGTCAAATGGTCCTTTCCCGTGCCCCGCCGCTTCCCGCCTTGGTTCCCCGGCGATTACCTTCAACCTGCTTTGTAAACAGTATTATAGGTTCCAGTCGAGCAACGTGTGCCGGTCAGCGGTTCATCGAACTGGAAAGGTCTCATCAACGATCGCGGAGCAGGTGGACAGAGTTTGCCACGATGGAAGGGCCATGTTTTGAGACGGCTTGCATGGGTATTCCCGCCCCTGCTCGCCTTCTCCCTGCTGGCGTCGTCCACCCTCGCCGCCGCTCAGGCCATTGCCGCGCCAGCCTCCCAGCGCCCCGACGAATCCACGCCGCAATTCGGATCCATCAATCCCTATCTCGGCCTCACCATCGATGAGATCGAAATCCCCGGTCTCTCCACCGAAGATGCCGCCTCGCTCCTCGCCTCCACGCCCCTCAAAATCGGCGAGCCCTTGACGCGCGGCACGCTCCGCGACGCCATCAAGGTCCTCTTCGCCACCGGCCGCTTCGCCGACATTCAGGCCGAGGTCAATCGCACCGCAACCGCCGGAATCCGGCTCCAGTTCCTGACCGTCGCCAATTATTTTGTCGGCATTGTTACCGTCGCCGGCGTTTCTACCAATCCCTCGCCCAATCAACTCGTCAGCGCGACTCGCCTGCAACTCGGCGAACTTTATACCGCCGAGCGCCTCGAGCAGGCCATGGCGGGCCTCCGCCGCATGCTCGAGGAAAACGGCTTCCATCAATCGAAAATAACCAGCGCCGAGCGGCGCGACGAAACCCAGCACCAGATCAGTCTCACATTCTCCATTGCCCCCGGCCCGCGCGCCTCAGTTGGCGAGGTCATCGTCGAGGGCGATGCCAGTTATTCGAAAAGCGAAATCAAGGATATCGCCAAGTTCCACTCCGGCGATCCCGTCATCGCCAGCCGCGTCACCCGCGCCTTGCAGCGCATCCGCGCCCGCTATCAAAAGCAGGATCGCCTGCTCGCCCAGGTTTCCCTCGCCGGCACTCACTACCGCCCCGAGCGCAATGCCGTCGATTACACCTTCCAGATCGATCGCGGTCCCGTGATCGAGATCTCCGCCGAGGGCTTCACTCTCAGCCAGCGCACACTCCGCCGTCTCGTGCCCATCTACGAAGAGGGCGCGGTGGACGAAGATTTGCTCAACGAAGGCTCCCGCAATATTCAAAACCACATGCAGACCCTGGGATATTTTGAGGCCCACGTCTCCGTCAGCCAGCACGCCACCGACGACGGCAAGACCCTGCACGTGGTCTACACCATCGATCCAAAAGAGCGCCATAAACTCGCCGCCATTCGCCTTGTTGGCAACCGCTATTTTCCCGAAGAGTTGATTCGCCAGCGCCTGAAGGATGAGACCGCCGGCCGTCTCTTCAGCCACGGCCGCTATAGCGAAGTTCTCCTTGCCGACGACGTCGCCAGCATCCAGAATCTCTATCGCTCCAGCGGTTTTCGCCAGGCTGAGGTCAACGCCAAGCTTCTCGACAATTATCAGAATGATCCGTCCCGGCTTGCCATCGACATCACCATTCACGAAGGCCCGCAGACTCGCGTCGCATGGGTTCGCATCGACGGCAACTACACCCTCCCCGAAGACCAGCTTCCCGAAATTTCAACCGCCGAGGGCCAGGGATTCGACGAGGGCACTCTCGCTGCCGATCGCGATCTGATTCTCGGAAAATATTTTGACAACGGCTTTCCCAACGCCTCCGTGGACGTCGCTTACACCAACGCTCCCTCCCAGGCCGACAACCTCCCTCGCGTCGGCGTCACCTTCAGCATCCACGAAGGCGAGCAGTTCTTCGTCAGTCAGGTTTTCTTGGATGGCCTCCATTACACCCGCGCCGGTGTCGCCCGCCGCGAACTCCGAGTCCACGCCGCAGACCCGCTCAGTCAGCGCGATATGCTCGAGTCCCAGCGCCGCCTCTACGATCTCGGCCTCTTCAGCGAAGTCGATACCGCCATCCAGAATCCCGAAGGCACCGAGTCCCGCAAGAATGTCGTCATCACCGCCCGCGAGGCCCAGCGCTACACCTTCGATTACGGTGGTGGCCTCGAATTTCAAACCGGACAGCCCGCATTCGGCGCCAGCCAGCCGCTCGGCCAAACCGGCGTCAGCCCGCGCGCTTTATTCGCCGTCAATCGCATCAACTTCGGTGGCCGCGACCAAACCCTTACCTTCAAAGGCAACATCGGCCGCCTTCAGCAAAGGGCCTTGCTCAACTACGACATTCCCAAGCTTCTCAACCGCGAGGATCTTCACCTCTCGTTCACCGCCTTCTACGACAACACGGTCGACGTCTCCACCTTTACCTCGCGCCGGCTGGAGGGCAGCTTGCGTAACCTCCAGATTCTCTACCGCGTCGGCGATCGCGACCTCACCACCATTTCTTATGGCTTCAGCTATCGCCGTATCGAGGCATCTAATATTCAGGTGACCAGCAATCTCATTCCCTTGCTCTCCAAGCCGACGCGCGTCGGCACGCCCAACTTTCTCTATATCCGCAACCGCCGCGATAACGATCTCGAGACAACGCGCGGCAGCTATACCACCGTCGAAGGAGGAGTCGCCGCCGGCTACTTCGGTTCGGAGGCCGACTTTAGCCGCCTCCTCATGAAGAACTCAACCTATTACTCCTTCGCGCGCAATTCCGTCACCGGTCGCCGCTATGTCTTCGCTCGCTCCACCACCGTCGGAATCGAAAACCGCTTCGGCAACACCGTCGTCCTCGATCCCGCCCAGACCGCTTCTGCCGACCAGACTCTCATTCCGCTGCCCGAACGTTTTTATAGCGGGGGCGGCAACTCTCATCGCGGTTTTGGCTTAAATCAGGCGGGGCCGCGCGATCCCTTTACCGGATATCCCGTCGGGGGCAGCGCCGTCTTCCTCAATAATCTCGAACTGCGCTTTCCCAACGTCGCCGTCCCCTATCTGCATGACAACATCGGCTTCGCAGTCTTTCACGATATGGGCAACGTCTTCGCCCGCCCCCAGGAAATGCTTTCCAGCCTCGGTCGATGGCACCAGCCCAATCCCAGCCTCTGCTTTACTGAACAGACTCATCTCCAATGCAACTACAACTATCTCTCCCACGCCATCGGCATGGGGGTACGCTATCAAACCCCCATCGGCCCACTAACCTTCGACTTCGGATACAATCTGAATCCGCCCGCTTTTCCCAGTTATACGAACATCACGACCAACAAGGTTAACGGTGCTACGACGGGCGTGTTTGGCGCTGAACGCGCCGGACATTTTAATTTTTCCTTTAATGTCGGACAATCTTTCTGATGAAACGTATTTGATGAAACGAACCTCAACAATCCGCAAAACGGAGTTTTTCCAACATAGCTCCGTCGCCGGTTGCCTCGCGCTCGCCATTTGTCTCGCCCTGGGCGCCCCATGCTCAGCCGGACCCATCGTCGACCGCGTCGTCGCCAACGTTAACGGCCACGTCGTCCTGCAAAGCGATTGGGAGGAAGAAATTGCTTTCGAGGCCATCGAGGATGCCCGCGATCCGGCTTCCTTTACCGACGTTGAACGCAAAGCCGCTCTCGACCGCATGATCGATCAGGAACTCCTGCGCGAGCAGGTCCGCCCCACCCAGTCCGCCCCACCCGATCAGGTCGCCGCCCGCCTTGCCGAAGTCCGCAAGCTCCAGCCGGGCGCCTCCACCGATCAGGGCTGGCGCGCCGTTCTCCAAAGCTACGGCCTGACGCAATCCGCCCTCGAAGCCCGCCTTGGCAATGAAATTCAGCTCATGAAGCTCGTCGAAGACCGCCTGCGTCCCTCCATCCAGATCGATCAGCAGGCCGTGGAAAATTATTATCACGACCAGTTATTGCCCACCCTCAAACGCCAGGGCTCCAAAGCCGAACCTCTCACCGAAGTCTACGGCCAGATTCGCACTCTCCTCGCCGAGCGCAAAATCAACGAACTTTTATCCGGCTGGCTCGCCCGTCTGCGCTCCGAAGGCCACATCATGACTCCCAACTCCCCCAGCGGAGAACAAAACCGTTGAGCGAGCCGCCGCCCCCGCCCGCGCGCCGTCGCATTCTCCGCAACCTTCTGCTCCTGTTTTTCGCCTTCACCCTGCTCAGCTTCGCCCTCCTCGGCTGGTGGGTGACCACCGACGCCTTTCAGCAGCGCGTGCGCCATCGCGTCATCGCCAAGTTGGAGCGGGCCACCGGCGGCCGCGTCGAACTCGGCGAACTCCACACTATCCCCTTCCGCCTTCGCATCGACGCGCGCAACTTGACCATCCACGGCAACGAGCCCGCCGATCAAGCCCCTTTCATCCAGGTCGAGCGCCTTCAGGCCGAACTCAAAATCATCGCGCTCTTTGAAACCTCCATCGGACTGCACTCCCTCACGCTCGAGCATCCCGCCGTTCACATCGTGAATTATCCCGATGGCACCACCAACGTTCCCGCGCCCATGCGCCAGTACTCCTCCGATCGCGGTCCCATCGAAAATTTGATTTCACTGTCCGTCGCCCATATTGAAGCCCACGACGGCAGTCTTTTGTGGGACGACCGCAAAGTTCCCTTCGACTTTGACGCCCGCGATCTCTCCCTCCTGCTCAATTATTCGCTGCTCCATCAGCGCTACGAAACACGCGCCACCGCCGGCAGCGTCTCTACAAAATGGCAGCAGTATCCCGAGTTCACCTGGAGCGCCGACGCCTCCCTCCTGCTCGGCCGCAGTCACGCCGACATCAAAAGCCTCACCCTCAAGTCCGGCCAGTCCGAGTTTCATTTCGCCGGTGCGTTGCAGGATTTTCACGATCCCCACCTCACGGGCGACTATCGCGGCGTCGCCGATCTCGGCGAACTCGCGCGCATCGCCCTTCAGCCCCAGTTGCGCCAGGGCACAGTGGAATTTTCCGGCAAAGGTTCCTGGAGTTTGAGTGACTTCTCTGCCCAGGGAAAACTCGACGCCAAAGGCGTCGACTGGGCAAACGGAAAACATTTCGCCCTCCGCAACGCGCACCTTCAGGCGGATTTCACCGTCGACCCCGCGCGCTTTTTCGTCTCCTCGCTGAAGGCAAATCTTCTCGGCGGCAGCGTCGCCGGCGATGTCAACGTCATCAACTGGCAGAACTCGCTGCCCACCTGGTCCGAGTTCAATTCCAATTCCAACATCAACTCCAAGCGAGCTTCCAAATCCAGCGCCGCCCGCCGCTCACCCGCACGCGCGACCGCGGGCAGCATGCAGCGCGGCGCAGCCCACCTCCAACTCTCGCGCTTCCCGTTGACGCCCATCCTCGATGCGATCAGCTCCTCGCGCTTTCCTCTCGATCGTCTCGACTTCGCCGCCGGCGCAACTGGCTCCGTCGAACTCCTCTGGATCGGCTCCATTTACGACGCCGAATCGCGCTGGAAACTCGACCTGTCCCCCGATTCATCCTCCCCGAATCTCACCAGCGTCAGCGGCCATGTCGACGGGGCCTTTCGCGCCTCTCGCGATGAGCTCGAATTATCCGCACTCCACCTGAAGACGGCCTCATCCGAAATCGAAGCTGCCGGAACAATCGCCCCCGGCTCCGCCCTCCACGCTTCCATCAACACTCACAATATTCGCGAATGGATGCCGCTGCTCCAGGCTATTTACGGTTCGTCCCAACTGCCCTTCGTCCTCCGTGGCTGGGCCAATCTCACGGGCGACACCAGCGGTTCGCTCTCCGCGCTTTCCTTCGCCGGCAATCTTGAAGCCTACGATTTCGAAACCGGCATTCCCGCAACCGCCCGCACTTCCGCCGAAGTCGTCCACTGGGATGTCCTCTCCACCGCCTTCCAATATTCGTCCAACAATTTTTCCGCCCGCAACGGCGCGCTCGTTCACGGTCACACCGTCACGCATTTCGATCTCACCGCCGCGCTCGCCGACGGCTCTCTCCTCGCGAACGGTCCCTTTACCGCTCATCTCGACATACTCAACGGCGACCTCGCCGAACTCGCCCGCTTCGTCAACCTCAAGGCGCCGGTCTCCGGCAGGCTGGGGCTCACCCTGAATCTTTCTGGCGTCACCGGCAGCCCTCGCGGCGACGGCCATTTCGAAATTCGCGACGCAACTCTGTCTGGCGTCCCCGTTCCCTCCGCCAGCGGTACCCTCAAGCTCGTCCCCGGCGAACTCAGCTTCACCAACTTGCAAGCCAGAATCCTCGACGCGTCCTTATCCGGCAGCGGCAGCCTCAGCACAACGGCCGATGACTTCCTCCTCAACCTCACCGGCCGCAACCTCAATCTCGCCCATGTTCCCCAGCTTCACTCCAGTCGCTTTCGCATGGATGGCTCCGCCAGTTTCACCGCGCGCATCGCCGGCACGCCGCAACAGCCTTCCCTTGACGCCCACGTCCAACTCAAAGACCTTGCCCTCGACAACCGCCGCTCCGGCGACTTCTATATCGACGCAACCACCCTCAACCGCCAGCTCAACGTCCATGCCCACTCCGCCTTCGAAAAATCCGCCCTCACCATTGACGGCAGCGTTGCCCTCGATCGCGATTTCCCCGCCGATCTCAAGCTCGATTTCCACGACCTCGACCTCGTTTCTCTCCTCAATATCTATCTCCCCGGCAAACTTACCGGTCGCGCCCCCGCCGGTGGCATCATGCAATTGCGCGGACCCCTCCGCCGTCCCCGCGAGCTAAAAGCGCAGGCTGACATCGCAGCCTTCAGCGCCGAGGTCGAGCGCATTCAGATCCAAAACACCGAGCCCATCCGCCTCGAAATCGCCGACGAATCCCTGCGCATTGAAAGCCTTCACCTCGCCGGCAGCGGCACCGACTTCACCGCCCACGGCCGCATCCACCTCTCCAGCGCGCAGGAAATGGATCTCGGCCTCGACGGCTCCGTCAACATGACGCTTCTCCAGTTGCTCAATCCCAAAATCCTCGCGCGCGGCAACCTTGGCGTGAATCTCACCGCCACCGGCAATCTTCACCAGCCCATCCTCCAGGGCCGCCTCGACGTCCAAAACACTTTCGTCAGTCACAGCGATTTCCCGAGCGGCCTCAGCAATCTCAACGGCATTCTCTCCTTCGACCGCAACCACATTCAGATTCAAAACCTCAGCGGCACCACCGGCGGCGGCGTCATCACGCTCACCGGTTCGGCCGATTATGAAAACGCGAACCTCCGTCTCGATCTCGGCGCCAGCGCCCGCGATGTTCGTTTGCGCTATCCCCCCGGCGTCAGCTCCACCGCCGACGCCGATCTTCGCCTCACCGGCAGCACCGCCTTCGCCGTCCTCAGCGGCGACATCGTCGTCACCAAACTGGCCGTCACTCCCGGCTTTGACTTCGGCGCCTACATCGAACAAAGTTCGCACACGGTCGTGTTCACGCAGGCTGACAGTCTTGCCAGCCGCCTCCGCCTCGACGTACACGTCTCCACCACCCCCGAACTTCAAATGCAAACCGCCATCGCCCGCCTTTCCGGCGATGCCGACCTCCGCCTCCGCGGCACCGCCGATCGCCCCGTCATTCTTGGCCGCGCCGAAGTCCTCGAAGGCGAGATTTCCTTCAACGGAAATAAATATTCCCTCGAGCGCGGTGACGTTACTTTTGCCAATCCCGCAAAAACTCAGCCCATCGTCGACCTTCAGGCCACCACCCGCGTCCGCGATTACGACATCACCGTTCGTTTTCGCGGCGACGCCAGCGTCCCCAATGGCCTCAAAATCTCCTGGCAATCCGAGCCCCAGCTTCCCGAAGCCGACGTCATCGCGCTTCTCGCTCTCGGCCGCACCCAGGAGGAATCCAACTACGCCCAGTCCGCCGGATCGCTGGGTTTTGGCGGCGATGCTTCCAACCTCTTAATCAATCAAGCCCTCAACAGCAGCGTCAGCAGCCGCGTGCAGCGCCTCTTCGGCGTCAGCCGCATCAAAATCGATCCCCAGGGCCTAGCCAGCCAAACCAGCGTCATTCACGGCACCCAGGGCCCGCAGGTCACAGTCGAACAGCAAGTTGTCCACAATCTCACCGTCACCTACAGCACCAATGTTTCGGTCTCCAACCAGCAGATTATCCAGGCCGAGTACAACCTCACCCGCAACATCTCGATCATCGCCTTGCGTGACCAGAACGGCGTAGTAAGTTTCGACCTGAAAATCCGCCGCCGCAAAAAATGATCTCCGTTGGATTTGTCATTCCGAGCCCGAGCGCAGCAAGTGGGCGAGGAATCCGCTCTCCGTTGCGACGTTATGCTGGGGATTTTTCCACGGTGCGCACGTGCGTCCTAATTCAATTTCCCCTCGCAGCCTCACCGACTCACATTGCGAAATTAATCTGCCTGTAATGACTCCGGCTTCCTTGTTCTTAAATTCACGTTTTTCTCCGTGACTCCGTGGTGAACAATCCAAATCGGGAGGCAATCTCCACAACTTCCGCCTTGACATAAATCTCCAAACCAGCAACCCTAGTTGTTTTTCACCCCTCATCCAACGGGGGAGGCGAAGGGAGCATTTTGCGAGTCCGGGTCTTCTACCACGACAAGTGTTTCGACGGCGCTTCCGCGGCCGCCCTGTTCAGCCGCTTTTACCGCGAACGCATTCGCGGCGATGTCGACTTCGTCTACTCCGGCCTGCTGCATCGCGCCGGCGCGCTCTTCGACGAATCCCAGTTTGATGGCGACGAGAACGCCATCGTCGACTTCAAATACTCCAGTTCGCCCCGCATCACCTGGTGGTTCGATCATCACGAGAGCGCCTTCCTCTCGCCCGACGATGCCGCTCACTTCGAGCAGGAGCAGAGCAACCGCAAGTTCTACGATCCTGCCTTCAAATCCTGCACCAGCTTCATCGCCATGATCGCCGAACAACACTTTGGCTTCGACCCGCATCCTGTCTCTGAACTCGTCCACTGGACCGATATCGTTGACGGCGCAATGTACGACGATGCCAAATCCGCAGTCGAAATGCAGGCTCCCGCCATGAAGCTCACCATGGCCATCGAGGCCTCGACCGATCGCGATTTCGTCAGGAAACTCATCCCCCTGCTCGCCTATCGCCCGCTCGCCGACCTTTTGCAGGAGCCTTTCGTCGCCGCCATCCTCCCGCCCCTCCTCGAACGTCATCGCCGTTCCATCGATATTCTTCGCGACCGCACCCAGGAGACCGACGGCACCATCTTCTTCAACATCACCGATCTCGAACTCGAGGGCTACAACAAGTTCATTCCCTATTACCTCCATCCCGATTCCGTCTACAGCGTCGGCGTCAGTAAAAGCGCTTTTCGCGTCAAGGTTTCCGTCGGCTCCAATCCCTGGTCCCGGCGCGAGCCCACCGTCAACCTTGCCAAAGTGTGCGAACGCTACGGCGGCGGCGGCCATGCCCGCGTCGGCGCCATTTCTTTCGAAGTCACCCAGGGCGATGCGGCCCACCGCGCCGCCCAGGAAATTGTCGAGGAGTTGCGCGCCGCCGTGCGCCTTCAGCCGTGAAGCCACACCCGGTCGCCATGCATCCCTTCAAAGTGCATCCCGTCGTCCGGGATCCCGAGCACATCCGTGGCCTGCGCACCGTCGCCACCGTCGAGTTCGCCAAAGGTGTGATCGTTGTTCTCGCCGGGCTCGGCTTGCTCTCCATGCGCCACAAAAGTGTCTGGGGAGTCGCCGAAAGCCTGCTCGAATTCCTCCACATCAGTCCCAACCATCATTTCGTCGGCGTGTTCATCGACCTCGTCTCCCGCATCAGCGACGTGCGCCTCTGGAAAATCGCTCTCATCGTCACCGTCTACGTGATTCTCCGTTTCGTCGAAGCCTACGGCCTCTGGTTTGCCTTGCCCTGGGCCGAGTGGATGGCCGCCATCACCGGCGGCATCTATATCCCCTTCGAAGTTGCCGACTTCCTTCATCGCGCCACCTGGTTCCGGCTGTTGGTCATCGTCATCAACTTGCTCATTGTGCTCTATATGCTTTACCTGCGCGTGGTAGCGCAAAAGCTCCGCCATGCCCCCCGCAAGCCCGCCACCCAGCATTAACCCGCGTGTATGCTTCACATAAACTGATTCCCCGCACCCGCCTCCCGACGTAACCACGAATCGCGCGCCAATCCCCCACCGCAAAAATTCCCCCAACATTCATTTGACTATGCACAACAGTTGACGCATACTTTCGCCCACCACTTCACCGGCCGGCCGGTTGGCTCGCACCCATCGGCTCAAATGGCCTGCGGACCGCGATTCCCCCATCGCCCTCCGCTCTGATCTTTCCAAGGAGGAATCCATGAGGCTCATCGCTAGTTCTCTCTCTCTGCTTCTGCTCTCCACCAGCCTGACTGCCCAATTGAAAAATTCTCAACTCAAGCCCACCGGCTTCCCATCCCAGATCACCCACGTGGTCGTCATCTTCCAGGAGAATCGCACTCCCGACAATCTCTTCCACTTCATCACCCCCGCCTGTCCCATCCCTATCGGAGCCAAGGGTCTTCAGGCATGCACCCCCAGCCCGGTCACCACGAGCTGCTATGACGTCTCGCCCTGCGGTCTCTCCAATAAATCTGGCACCGTCAAGGCCGTTACCTTGACCGGCGTCCCTCTCTTCGGAAGTTCCGATCCCAGCCATGCCCACACCGCCTTTGAGCAGATGTGCGACCCCGATCCCGCCAATGGCTACGCTTGCCGCAACGACGGCGCATGGCAGATCAAGCAGGGCGGCGGCGTCAGCGGCAACTCCTACGGCTACGTTCAGAACCCCGCCGTCACCAACTATGACGGCTCCTCCGGCCACCTCCTCGACCCCTATCTCACCTACGCCACCCAATATGGCTGGGCAAACTTCATGTATCAGACCAACCAGGGCCCCAGCTATCCCGCCCACCAATTCCTCTTCAGCGGCACCTCCGCCCGCTCCTTCACTGAGGACATGAACTCCACTTTCATCTCTGAAAATTACCAGCCCAAAGGCACCGCTGTCGGATGTCTCGCCCCCGCCAACGCCACCACCACGCTGCTCTCACCGCTGCTCTCGGGCGGCACTCTCTGCTCCGGTGGCAATGCCTTTGACAGCAATTCCGTCCAGGAGTGCCAGCTCACCAACACCGCCCTCGTCTTCCCCACCAACCCCGTCGGCAGCTTCTGCGACACCAAAAACAACATGGGTGCCGTCCTCGATGGCATCAACGTCAGTTGGAAGTATTACGCGCCCTCGGCCGGCTCCATCTGGACCGCTCCCAACTCTATCGCCGATATCTGCGTCCCCAAATTCAAAAGCAAGAAAAATTCCACGCTCGAATGCTCCGGCTCCGAATGGACCCAGAAAGTCGACCTCACCCTCAAAGGCGCCGACGTCCTCAACGACATCACCAACTGCAATCTCCCCAGCGTCAGTTGGGTCATTCCCGACGGCTCCTGGTCCGATCACGCCGGCCCCAACGACCAATACGGTCCCTCCTGGGTCACCGCCGTCATCAACGCCATCGGCACTAACCCCACCTGCACCTCCGGCTCCGATGTCGGCCAGACTTTCTGGAACAACACCGCCATCATCATCACCTGGGATGACTGGGGCGGCTGGTCTGACAATCAGCCCGCTCTCACTCAGCCCGGCCTGCCTTGCACCTCCTACAATTGTCAGGCCGATTATCAGATCGGTTTCCGTGTCCCCCTCGTCGTCGTCTCCGCCTACACCCCCGTCGGCTACATCGACAACGATAACTACGACTTCGGCTCCATCCTGCGCACCATCGAGGGAATCTACGGCGTCACCGAAGGCACCATGGGTGTGGCCGATGCCCGCTCCACCACCGATCTCTCCAACTTCTTCGGCGGCTCATTTCGTCCTTACATGACGGTTCCCGCCGTCGAACCTGCCAGCTTCTTCCTCGGCCAAGCCGTGCAAAAACGCGCCCCCGTACCCCCAGACAACGATGGCGACGACGACTAACCTTTGACCGCAAAAAATCAACGGGAGCCTCCCCGAGGCTCCCGCTCTTTTTCACCCCGCGCCTCATCCGCGCGCCCTGCCCAAACTCACCAAGGAGGATCTCTATGAAGCTCGCCGCCAGATCGCTACTTCTTTTAATGCTGTCCGTAACGCTCTTCGCCCAGTCCAAAAATTCGCAGGCCAAGCCCAACGGTTTCCCATCCCAGATCACACACGTGGTCGTCATCTTCCAGGAGAACCGCACTCCCGACAATCTCTTCCAATCCCTCCCTTCGCATTGCCAAATCCCACAGGGAGCCACCGGCCTCCAAGCCTGCTCTCCCACCGTCACCAGCAGTTGTTATGACATCTCTCCCTGCGGCCTCTCCAACCAGTCCGGCTCCGTCGTCGCCGTTCCGCTCGAAACCGTCCCCTTTACCAACAGCACCGATCCCAGCCACGCCCATCTCGCCTTCGAGCAGATGTGCGACCCCGATCCCGCCAACAATCTCAATTGCCGCAACGATGGCGCGTGGCAGATCAAGCAAACCGCCGGTGTCGCCAAACCCACCTCCTACGGCTACGTCAACAACATCAAAGTCACCAATTACGACGGTTCGCACGGTCTTCTCCTCGATCCCTACACCACTTACGCTACCCAATACGGCTGGGCTAACTTCATGTTTCAGACCAATCAGGGTCCGAGCTATCCCGCCCATCAGTTCATCTTCAGCGGCACTTCCGCCCGCTCCGCCGCCGACGACGAAGCCTCCACTTTCATCTCCGAGAACTTCGGCAACGTCAAAAACGTCGGCTGCCTCGCCGCCGCGAACCTGGCCACCTCCACCGTCTCCCCGCTCCTCCCCGGCGACACTCTCTGCACCGGCGGCACCGCCTATGACAACAACTCCGTTCAGGAGTGCCCAATCAAAAATGCCCTTACGAAGAAAAATCCTGTAGGCAGCTTCTGTTACACCAAGCCCAACATGGCCGCCTTACTCGACAGCAACAGCATTACCTGGAAGTATTACGCGCCCTCGGCCGGCTCCATCTGGACCGCTCCCAACTCGATCCAGAACATCTGCGTGCCTCAGTTCTCCAACCCTCCCAAGAACACGCAGCTCGAATGCACCGGCGGCGAGTGGAACGCCAACGTCGACCTCAACCTCATGGGCGCCGACGTACTCAATGACATTACTAACTGCAACCTCTCCAGCGTTAGTTGGATCATTCCCGATGGCCCTTGGTCCGACCATCCCAGTAAGACCAATAAGTACGGACCCTCCTGGGTTGCGGCTATCATCAACGCCATCGGCCAAAATCCCGTCTGCCCCGCCGGCACTGCAGACGCCGGCCAGACCTTCTGGAACAACACCGCCATCATCCTCACCTGGGATGACTGGGGTGGCTGGTCCGATAATCAGGTTCCCCCTCAGCAGTCCGCATTGCCTTGCACTTCCACGAATTGCCAGGGCGACTATCAGTTCGGCTTCCGCGTCCCGCTCGTCGTAGTCTCGGCCTACACGCCGCAAGGCTACATCGATAACGGCACCTACGATTTCGGCAGCGTCCTCCGCACCATCGAAGGCATCTACGGAATCGACCAGGGTGCCCTGGGTTTCGCCGACGCCCGCTCCACTACCGATCTAAGTAACTTCTTCACCGGCTCCTTCCGCTCCTACAATTTCGTCCCCGCGGTAGAGCCGGCCAGTTACTTCCTGGGTCAAGCCCAAAAACACCCCCCCGAGCCCCCCGACACCGACTAACATGCCTCGTTGCAATAGGCGTGGGAGGGTAGATTCAACCCCTCCCACGCTGTCATTCTGAGAGTGGTTGACTTTTCTAGGAGTCATTCTGAGAATGTGTGATTTTTCCAGGTGTCATTCTGAGAGTGTGTGATTGTTTCTCCGTGTCATCCTGAGCGCCTGTGACTTTTTTAGGTGTCATCCTGAGCGCAGCACGATCATCGCGAAGCGATGATCGCGCGCAGTCGAAGGACCCCTACCCTGTAAACGCCACCAACGAAAACGCAAGGCATTCTCTCCGTGTCCTCTCAACGCGGCGTATTTTCAAAGAACCCGGAAAACTCGTTCCCGAAGCAACCGGGTCGGCTCATTCATTCACCACGCACCCGCAATCCGCCGGCGGAACATGCGCGATCAGAAAATCAGCCACGCGCTTGTACGCATCAATCTGATTTTCCACCCGCGAAAATCCGTGCCCTTCGTTTTCGTAAACTTTGTACTCCACCACTCCACCGCGCTTCTTCACCGCATCCACCACCTGCTGCGCCTCCGTCTTCGGGCATCGCGGATCGTTTCCGCCCGCCAGCAGATACAATGGCGCTTTGATCCGGTCCACAAAGTTAATTGGCGAGCGCTCTTCATACCGCGCCTTGTTCGCCACCGGATCGCCCATCGTCGCCAGGTCTGACTCTCGCAGCACCGGATCTTCCTTTTGAATTTCCGTAAACCAGTTTGCAAACGGCACAATCGGAATTCCAGCAGCCCACATCTCCGGAGCCTTTGTAACTCCCATCATCGTCAAGTAACCGCCATAACTGGCGCCCATCAGAATCACTTTCTTCCCATCCACATATCCGCTCTGTTTGATCCATTCCGCGGCCGCCAGCACATCCTCCAAATCTCCTCCTCCCATGTCGAACAGGTTCGCCTGCTGGAATTCCTTCCCATATCCAGTCGAGCCGCGGTAGTTGGGCGCAATCACCAGATAGCCCTGATTCACCATGTACTGCACAAACCGGTGGAATCCATTCATCGTCTGCGAAGTTGGTCCGCCGTGAACGAACACAATCGCCGGACTCTCCGCATTGCGCAGTAAGTTATAAGGCACATACACAAACGCCGAGATCGTCCACTTACCATCCTTGCTCGGGAAGTGCGCAAGATAAGGTTCCACCATGTCGCTCGCGCGCACGCCTCCCACCAGCGAATGCGTCAACTGCTGCGACTTCCCGTCTGCAATCGTGTAAACCCACAGGTCGCCCGGAGCTGTCGCCCCCGAGTGACTGTACAGCATTCGCCCTCCATCGCGCGTAAACGGCGACTTGCGGCCCACTGGCCGGTTCAGGCCGTTCGGCAACGGCATCTCACGCGCGTTGCCCGCTGCAATGTCATACCAGTAAATGGCAGTATTCCCGTCCACGTTCGCGGTATAAGTCAGCGCCTTGCCGTCCGGAGTAAAGTTATGCCCCGTAATCGCCCACTTATCTTGCGTAATCCACTGTACCTTCTTAGTCGCCAGCTCCAGCAGCGCGGCGTTCTCGTATCCGTTCCCCGCATCCGACGTAATCAGCAGATACTTTCCATCCGGCGACACATCGTCTGCCATATACAACCGCTCGCCATCGTGCGGCGTCAGCAAGGTGCTTTCCGCGCTCGCCACATCGGCAACATATATGTTCGAGTCCGTTCCCTTCGCTTGCTCCTGGTTATAGAAGATGTACTTCCCATCCTCCGACCAGATCGGATCGACGTTCATCCTATCTTTCCGAGTGCCAGTCGTAATGTGTTTCACGTCGCGCAGCACCGTGTCATACACGTCGATCTCGAACACCGACGATGTTTTCGGCTTCACCGCATAAGCCAGATATCGCCCATCCGGAGACCACGTCGGACTTTCCTCCGCAGTCTCTCGCGTGTTCGTGATGTTCACCACCTGCCCAGTCTTCGGCGACACCAGGAAAATATCCCACTGCTCGTCGCCGTCGTAATCCGACATGTAAGCAATCCACTTTCCATCCGGAGACCAAGCAGGACTCATCTGCCTCTGCTCGCTTACCGTCAACTGTGTCGGCCATCCGCCTTCCGCCGCTACAAGCCAGATGTTGTTGCGCCCGCTCAGATTGCTGATGAACGCGACCGTCTTTCCATCCGGAGACCACGTTGCACCCCCAATCTGCCGCGTCATATACAGCTTCTCGATGCTGAGGCTCTTCTCCACCCGCGCGTCGGGCTTGGAAGTTATCTGCTTGGGATCGGTGACAGCTGGCGGAGCAGGCAAGCTCTCGCATAACGCAACGGCACTCATTACAACGACCATGGCAACGACCTTAACAAACATAGAAGCAATGCGCATGAAGTCCTCAGATGCATGGAATGGAGTTTCACAGAGTCTAACAAACGCGTGTCATTCGATCGTCACCGTGAAATCCCGCCCTTCCCACTGGCCGCTGTCTTTCCAGTAGAAGGTGAACGCGATTTGCCGCCCGCTCGCCAGCTTCTCGGTCGCAAGGTCCAGATGCTGAAGGTTCCACCCGCTCTCCTCGGAATCGCCGTCCGCGCTCGTCTGCCAGTTATCGAAGCTCCAATGCACCATCGCCGGATGCGCCATCAGGATGCGCAGCTTCTTCCCGCACGGCATCGTGCGCGGCTTGTTGTTGAACCGCCAGTTGAAATACTCCGCCGACTTCCGCTGCACCAAATACCGCTCCACCGTTTGCGGAGGCTGATCGAATACCTTCCCATCGATCAGCGACCGCCGCAGCTTGATATATTCCGAATGCGCCCACACCAGCGGACAAGCCGACCCCGACCCTTTCCCCGCAAACAGCTCCCGCTCCGCAATGTCCTGCTTATCCCAAACCTGCTCCGGAATCAGCCGCGAATCGCTCGTCGCATTCTCCATTACGCCCAGCAGCGCCTCAGCTGCGTCGGCGCGCCCCGCACCCAATTCGTAGTGCGCCCGCTCGCCCGTCAAAAGCGGCCACGGACGCCCAACTCCCGTCCCATCGAACGGCGATCCATCTTCGTGTTCGCCATATCCATCTCCGTTGTAGCGATACCACGCGGGCCCTTGCGGCAGTTTCACCCGCAACAACGCATCCACCACCTTGATCGTGTTCAGAATGCGCGGATCGTCCGGACTCCGAACTCCGAAGCGCACCAGTGCCAGCGCATCCGGACTCACGATCTCCACTGCCGCGGCCTGCGAACTGCCCGCCGCGCGGTTCTTGATCGGAACATATCCCTGCAACGGCGACGCGGCTCCATCTCCGCTCGGCGGCGGCGTGATGCGCACGTAATAGCCTTCCACTCCAACTTGCCGCGCCAGATCCGTATCCGCCGCATACGTCCTGCGTTCGATGTTGAAGTTCCACGTGTCCGCCATCGCCCGCAGAAACTCCGCCGGCTTCGCGTGTCCCAGCCTCTCCGCCATATCCGCCGCTATCAGTAATGCCGCAATCTCCGCGGCCATGGTGAATGGCGAATAGCCTCCATCTTCCTCCCACCGATCCTGCTGCGTGACCGGTCCATTCATCACGATGAACGATGCCGCTTTCCGCACCATCGGCCACCATCGCTCGCAACTCTCATAGCATCGCGGAGACTCCCGCCGGAACAGATCCACCAGCAGAATCGGAAACGCCGTTTCGTCCATCTGAAGGCCGTTCCAGTAAGGGCGACCATCCAGCCACATGTTCTGCGACCAATGGCCATCGGCCTCCTGCGTAACCTCCAGGTAGTGCAGAACCCGCAGGGCATCGTCGTGCGCTCCCGCCGCCAGCAAGCCGCCCGCGTTCTCCACCAGATCGCGCGGCCATATCAGGTGATAACCGCCCAGGTCCTCGTCGCCCTTGTTGAATCCCCAGGGCACCGACAGGCTGGCAATAATTCCGCCCAGGAAGTCCTTCGACTCGTGCGTGCGCAGTACGGCCACGCTGGCCCGATAGAGATCTTTTTGCCGCGGGTGCGCGTCCAGTTTCTTCAGGGTCATCTGCCAGGCGTGCCACTGCGAGATGTAATCCTCCCGAGTTTGCTCGTAAGGCGTCAGCAGCGACGACCGCGCCTGCTGGCCCGCTTCCGCCCAAATGCCGCCAAAGCCGAGCGCCAGGATGAACTCGCCATTGCACGCCGGGAGGTCGATCTCGCCCGTGAGCGCAAGATTCCCATTCTCCGCCCGATCGTACTGCCACGTCATCTGAAAGTGCCGGGAAAGATCCTGCCAACCGTCCGACGAGCCCACAAATCCCACCGACCGGTTGAGCCATCCCGCCGAAGACGCCAGCGCGAGCGCCGCCGAATCGCGCTCCGCAAACAGCATTCCCGTGCCTTTATAGTCGCCCACCCAGCCTGTGTTACCGTATCCCGAGTTGGCAAGATGAGGGGAGAGAAGCGCGTACAGGCGGTAATCGCGCAAACTTCCCTGGAGCGGGATAAACCGAATCCTTTGCAGCACCACGTTCCGCCAGGGATCGGTCAACACTTCTTTTTCGATCCGGTACCGCCCGTCGACGGACATGTTCTTCAGTTGATAGGCGGGTACTCCCGGTTCGTAGGGCAGGTTTTCAAATGTACAATGGCGTTTTTCCTCGGAGAACCACGCATGGCCGTCGGTGACGATCAGCCCAATATCGCGCGTGCAGGCCTGGTCTACGCGCGGAAAGTACACTTCGTTCAGAATGCCATGACTGACTGTGAACCAGACGCGGCTCTGAAGATTCAGCGCTGTGCCCGCGCCGGTCTTGGCGCTCGACGTCCAGCGCGGTTCAATCCCCGGCCAACCCGGAGCGTATCGAATTTCATTCACCAGTGGTCCCCCTTGCCGGTTCGCAGTGTGCCAGAAGATAGATTTCCCTGCTGGCGATAAGTGACAACTTTTATTCGATGCATCTAACGGCATACATGTCGACCCGCCGCAAAAGCCCAACACCATCGGCGTCAATCATGCGCGGCCTACCCGTGGCATGGGTTGTCGTTTTCGCGTCGTTAATCATCGCGTCGTTGATCCCGTACTCGTCCCGGGCCGATGTTCCCGCCCCCGCCCTCAACGACGGCTATCGCCGCCTCTACGACCTCGATTTCGGCGGCGCCCAAAAGGATTTCCAGGCCTGGGAAAAGCTCAATCCCGAGAATCCCATGGGCCCGGTCAGCGAGGCCGCCGGCATTCTCTTTTCCGAGTTCAATCGGCTCGGCGTCCTCGAGGCGCAATTCTACGAGAACGATTCGATCTTCGCCGCCCGCAAAAAATACGACGCCGATCCCGCGCAACAAAAGCGTTTCGAGGACGAGCTAAGCCGCGCCGAAACTCTCGCCCGCGCGCGCCTCAGCCGCGATCCCCACGACCGTGACGCTCTCCTCGCCATGACCATGGCCTCCGGCTTGCGCTCCGATTTTTGCGCCCTCATCGAAAAACGAAATCTCGCTGCCCTCCACTACACCAAGGAAGCCACCAACTGGTCGAACCAGTTGCTTGCCGTCGATCCCACTTGCTACGACGCGCACCTGGCCAGCGGCGTCAGCCGCTACATCGTCGGTTCGATGGCCGCTCCGGTCCGCTGGATTCTCCGCGTCGGCGGCGTCCAAGGCGACAAGGCCGGAGGCATCGCCGAATTGCAGACCACGGCCGAGCGCGGTTATCTGCTCGCGCCCTTCGCCCGCATCCTGCTTTCCATCGCCTATGTCCGAGACAAAGATACGCAGCGTGCCCGCCAGACGCTAATCTCCCTCCAGCGCGAATTTCCCGACAATTCTCTTTTCGGCAAAGAACTGGCCCGCCTCGATCACGACACCATTCGCTAAGTGGTTGGAAACTGAAGGCGGTTTATCAGAAATTCATCGTTCTGTAACAGTTCTTTAACAATTCGCCGCTAGAACCAATCTGTATCCCCTCAATCGCAAAAATACTTCCAGGAGGAATTATCCAGTGATCCGACGCCTCGTCTTGCTCGTCGCCGGTCTCGCGCTCTCTTTGCCGATTCTCGCCCAGACCACGTTAAACGGAGCGGGCGCTACCTTCCCGTATCCCATGTATTCCAAGTGGTTCAACGAATACAACAAGCTGCATTCGGATGTGCAGATCAACTACCAGTCGATCGGCAGCGGCGGCGGCATCCGCCAGGTCCTGAACGGCACGGTTGACTTCGGCGCCAGCGACGGCCCCATGACCGACGATCAGCTCAAAGAATCCAAGGTGAAGATCCTCCACATCCCCACCGTATTGGGAGCGGTCGTTCCCGCCTACAATGTCCCCGGCGTCAGCGCGGAAATCAAATTCACTCCTGAGGCGCTGGCCGGAATCTTTTTGGGCAAGATCCAGAACTGGAACGATCCCGAGTTTGCCAAGGCCAATCCGGGCGTGAAATTCCCCAATCAGAGCATCATCGTTGTCCACCGCTCCGACGGCAGCGGAACCACCTACATTTGGACAGATTATCTCTCCAAGGTCAGCAAGGACTGGGAATCGACCGTGGGCAAGAATACGTCGGTCAAATGGCCGGTCGGTCTGGGCGGCAAAGGCAACGAGGGCGTCGCCGGTCAGATTCGCCAGCTCGAAGGCTCCATCGGCTACATCGAGCTGATTTACGCCTTGCAAAATAAAATTTCCTACGGCTCGGTGAAGAATGCCTCGGGAAATTTTGTGAAAGCCTCCCTCGACGGCGTCACCGACGCGGCCGCGTCGGTGAAGAATATGCCTGCCGACTTTCGCGTCTCCATCACCAACCCTCCGGGCAAGGAAGCCTACCCCATCTCCAGCTTTACCTGGCTGCTCATTCCGGTTCCGGCGAAGGACCCCAAACGGGGGAAGATTATGGCCGACTTCCTCAGTTGGATGGTGACCGACGGACAGAAGATGACCTCTTCTCTGAGTTATGCGCCCCTGCCAAGTAATGTGGCAGCGAAGGTCAAAGACGCGATCAAGCAGGTCCATTAGAACCGGTTCGGTACTAGAACTGGTTTCATAAAATGGCTTTGGGTAGGGCACCGCTTCAGCCGTGCCGTTTAGCGCCAACAAAAATACGGGCTTTAGCCCCTGATGGCCCCGCAACCTGCTTCGGAAACCATTTATGAAACCGGTTCTAGCAAGGTCAAGACGGCTTGCCGCACTTCTCAGGGAGCGCGGCACCGGGTTGTTTTAGGAAGTCGCTTCTCAAGATGGAAAAAAACTTGCACACTCTCCCCCTTCGAGGGCTTTTCGCCCACTCTCGTAAACACTAGAAAAGTCATAGGCTTACATCACTAGGCGTGGGACGCGGTTCGAGGAACGAAAAATGCTGAGTTTGTCGATGATGTCTAGTATTATAATCGTGATTGTAGAATGACACGCTCGCTCTCGGAAACAACAAAGAGATCCCCTCAAAAGCCGTTAGAGCTGCAAAAGCCAGGCGCCAGTTTCGGGAGAGACGGGAGAAAGAAGTTCACGTCGCGTCAGCTAGCGCGATGCATGCAATAGTCCCCCTGAGTCACGTAGGTTGAGTCACATCGATAAAAAGAACACCAGGTCAAAGGAGAGGATTCCGTTTCCATGAATATGAAATCAATCAAAATTGCCTTCGTTTCCGTCCTTGCGCTCGCCGTCTTCGCGGCGGGTGCGTGGGCACAAACCGAGACGGCTTCGAGTCCGGCTCAAGACAAAACTCATGCGGTGGCCCCCGCCGCAACACAGTCTTCTAGCGCCGCCGATATTCAGGCGCTCAAAGACGGTCTGGCCGCCGCCCAGCAGCAGATTCAGGCCCTTCAGCAGGAACTGCAACGCCGCGATCAGGCCGTTCAGCAGGCCCAAACCACCGCCGCCGATGCCTCAGCCAAGGCCGATGCCGCCCAGCGCGCTGCCGCTCAACAACAGCAAACCGTCGGCGAACTGCAAAGCGACGTTGCCGGCCTGAAATCGGTCAGCGCTACATCCTCCAGCGCCCCCGTGTTAGAAAACGCGGTCATGACGCTCGAGGAACCGCCTCCGGCTTCAGCCCAGCCTGCCACCGGCGAAGTCTTCAACAAGCAATTGGAGAGTCCCATCACCATCCGTTTCCGCGGTATCAATATCACTCCCGGCGGATACGCCGCCGCCGAATTCGTGCATCGCTCGCGGGCCTTGACCGCCGACCTGCCCACGCCGTTCAGTTCGCTCACCATGCCGGGCGCTTCCCAGAGCCAGGTCTCCGAGTTCTTCGGATCGGGTCGCCAGTCCAAAACCACCGTCTTTGTTGACGGCCGCCTCGGCAACGTCGATCTTTCCAGCTACATCTCCGCCGACTTTCTTTCCGCCGGCGTCACCTCCACTTCCACCCAAACCGACAGCTACACCTTGCGCATTCGGCAGGCGTGGGCGCAGGCCAAATTCTCCAACGGCTTCAGCTTCCTCGGCGGCCAGACCTGGAGCCTTGTAACCGAGGACGCGAAGGGAATTGCCCCGGATGACGATATGGGCAAGACCAACGACGTCCGTCCGAAGACCATCGATCCGTCATATAACGTCGGCTTCGATTTCGCCCGCCAGTGGGGCATCCGCGCCACCCAGACCCTGGGCAATAAAGTCGCGGTCGCCTTCTCGCTGGAAAATCCCCAGGCCACCGTCACCAGCCACGGTAACGCCCTGAATTTCCTGTTAGGGCAACCCGGCGCCAGCAACAGCTATAACTCCACTGCCAATTACGGCTTCAACCCCGCGCCCGATATCGTCGCGAAGATTGCCTTCGATCCCGGTTTTGGCCACTATGAGATTTATGGCCTAGCCTCCCGGTTCACCGATCGCGTATTCCCGTGCGTCGAGTTCGCAGCCAGCAACGCGCTGTGCTCGGCCTCGACCGCGACCTCCGCGACTGGCGCCTACAACACCTCCAAAGAAGGCGGCGGCGTGGGCGCAAGCGCGCGTTGGGGATTTTTTGATAAGCATCTCAGCTTTGGCCTGAAGGGCTTTGGCGGCAGCGGAGTTGGTCGCTACGCTCCCGGCGGACTTTCCGATGCTTCCATCAATGCCGACGGCACGCTTCACCTCATCAAGAACCTTCACGGCTTGGCCAGCCTCGAAGTGACTCACAATAAGCTCACCATCTATGGGTACGGCGGCGCGGAATATGCCGGCCGTTCCTACGACTTCGATCCGTTAGCCAAGAGCGGCAAGGGCGCCAATGTTGGCTATGGCGCTCCCACCTTCAACAATAGCGGCTGCTATACCGAGGTCTCGCCGAGTTCGACGGGTACTGCCGGTTTCAATCCCAGTTCGCTCTCCAGTTGCACCGGCGACACTCGTGCCCTCATCGAGGGAACGCTCGGCTTCTGGTATCGCTTCTACAAGGGGCCCCGGGGCACCTTCCAGTTCGGAACGCAGTACTCCTACGTGACTCGTCAGACCTGGGCCGGGATCGGTTCCGCCTCCGGTGTCAAGCCGGTCACCTATGCCACGCCGGAAGGGCTGGACAACATGATTTTCACCTCCTTCCGCTATTACCTGCCATAGTCTGGGCAGTCTCTCGACAGTGGCCTTGCGCAAGTCTGAGCGCAAGGCCACCTGCAAATTCGCACTACCACTCGCGGCGCCGGCTCCCAACCGGCGCCTTTTTCGTCTTGATATACTGCTGAAAGCTTTTGAGGGTGGGAATTCCAGCTGGGGCCCAAACGCCCAATTCAGTCGGCGTCCATCAGCCGCGCCAGCCAACCTGCCGAAAGGGAACTGAAGACCCATCATCCGATCCTATGGCTCGTGAGACGCACAATCCCCGCGCCCTGTTTTTTGATCGCGAAGAATCCTGGCTCAAATTCAACTGGCGCGTGCTCGAAGAGGCCGAAGACGCCTCCAATCCTCTCCTTGAGCGCGTCAAGTTCCTCGCCATCACCGCCAGCAATCTCGACGAATTCTTCGAAATCCGCGTCGGCGGCCTCTTGCAGCAACTCGAAGACGGTCAGAACTCCATGACCTCCGCCGGCCTCACCATGGCCGAAGAGCGCGACCTCATCAACCGCGCCACCCGCAAATTTACCCACGAGCAGTACGCCTGCTGGAATGAACTCCTTCGTCCCGAACTCGCGGAGCAGGGAATTCGCGTCCTCGGCATCGATGAACTCGACGCCGAGAGCCAGCAGTTTGTCGACGACTATTGCGAGCGTGAACTCGATCCGCTGCTTACCCCCGTCACCGTCGATCCCGCGCACCCGTTCCCGCGCGTCATCAACAAAGCCCTCTGCGTCGCGCTCCTCTTGCGCCGCCGCCGCCGCTCCTCGCTCACCTATACCGGCGTCGTCACCGTCCCGCGCGCGCTGCCCCGTCTCGTCCGTTTGCCGTCGCAAGGCACCATCGATTTCATTTTCCTCGCCGATCTCGTCGTCTACCACGCCGCCCGCATGTACAAAGGCTACGACATCGTTTCTTCCGCCGCCTTTCGCGTCACCCGCAACAGCAACCTCTACCTCCAGGAAGAGGAGTCGCGCAATCTGCTCGAATCCGTTCGCGCCGAGTTGCACAACCGCCGCAAGGGCGATGCCGTCCGCATGGAGATCGAATCCGCCGCCGATCCCGAAATCATCGAGCGCCTCCGCACCGTTTTCGAACTCGATCCCTGGCAGGTTTTCCCCGTCGAAGGTCCCGTCAATCTTTCCCGCCTCTTCAATGTCTACGAGGGCGTGGCCCGCCCCGAATTAAAGTTTCAGCCCTTCCTGCCGCGCGAGTTGCGCCTCACCGCCAAGTCTCGCGATCTATTCGAAGAGCTCCGCCGTCACGATGTCCTTCTCCACCATCCCTTCGATTCCTACGATGCGGTGATCTCCTTTATTCAATCCGCCGCCGAAGACGACAATGTTCTCTCTATCAAGCAGACCCTCTACCGCACCAGCGAGCACTCGCTCATCGTGCCTGCCCTCATCTCCGCCGCTCCGCGAAAAGAAGTCACCGCCGTCGTCGAGCTCAAAGCTCGCTTCGACGAAGCCTCTAACATCCGCTGGGCGCGCGATCTCGAAGACGCCGGCGTCCAGGTCTTTCACGGCCTCGTCGGCCTCAAAACCCACTGCAAACTCTCCCTGCTCGTCCGCCGCGATCCCGACGGCGTCGCGCGCCGCTACGCCCATCTCGGCACCGGCAACTACAACGCCACCACCGCTCGCTTCTACACCGACCTCAGCCTCCTGACCGCCGATCCAGAAATTACCGGCGCCGTACAGGATGTTTTCAGCTTCCTGACCGCTTACGCCGAGCACTCCAGCTACGGCCCGCTGATGGTCGCCCCGCTCGATCTCGCCGGGCGCTGCATGTCGCTCATCGATCGCGAGGCCGAACACGCCCGCCAGGGCCGTGCCGCGCGCATTGTCGCCAAGATGAATTCGCTCCTCGATAAAGACATGATTCAGTCTCTCTATCGCGCTTCGCAGGCCGGAGTCGAAATCGATCTCCTCGTGCGCGGCATCTGCTCGCTGCGCCCCGGCATTCGCGGCGTCAGCCGCCGCATTCGTGTGCGCAGCATTGTCGGCCGCTTCCTCGAACACAGCCGCATCTTCTGTTTTGAAAATGGTGGCGAGCCGGAAGTTTTCCTCGGCAGCGCCGATTGGATGCCGCGCAATCTCCATGAGCGCGTCGAGGTCCTGTTCCCCCTCAAAGACCGCCTTCTACGGGAGCGCGTCATCCACGAGATTCTCGCCGCCTATCTCGCCGACAACGTCAAAGCGCGCTTTCTGCAAAAGGATGGCCGCTACCTCCGCTCCTGGCAATCGCCCGCCGGACGCGGCAAACGCCCCCCCCGCGGCCGCGCCGCCTTCAGCGCGCAGGACTTCCTGATTTCTCTTGCCGAAGGCCGCGAGTCCCCCGACAATATACCCGCCGCCGTTCCCCGCGGCGCCTCGACCATTTCGAATGCAAAGGTTTTGCTCGGAAGGGAATAAAATCTCACCATGTTCGTTTATTTCCTGCGCCACGCCAGCGCTGGCCAACGCAAGCTGGTCAGCGCCAAGAAAGACGAAAAGCGCCCGCTCGATCAAGATGGCATCGAGCAATGCGGCTACATTGGCCGCGCCCTTGCCGCCCTCGGTGTGCAGGTCGATGTCATCGTTTCCAGCCCGCTCAAGCGCGCCACCCAAACCGCCGCTCTCGTCGGCAATGAAATGGGTCACGAAGGCAGGCTGGTCACCGATAACGCTCTCCGCCCCGAGTCCGGCTTCGCCGAATTTCAAAAACTGCTTGAGAAATTCGCCCGCCAGGAAGCCATTCTGCTGGTCGGCCACAATCCCAATCTGCGTGAATTCCTGGGTCGCGCCATCGGCGACAACGGCAGCGAGGCCATCGTCGAACTAAAAAAAGGCGCCATCGCCAAGGTCGAAATGCGCCGCAATGTCGGCTCGCTCAGTTGGTGCGTCACGCCCCGCATCTTGCGCACGCTTCACACCGCCGCCACCGAAAGCTCGCGCCCAAAAACCTCGCGGAAATAAGCGCGGTCTTTCTCAATCGCCCACGCCTCCAGATCCACGCTGGCGTTGTGCCCGGCAATCAGTTTCATCGCCACTCGCCCGTTCCGCGCCGACACGCCAAACCGCGCCACCGACTGGCTCCTCCCAATATTCAACGCGCGCGCAATCCGCAGCAGCATCGATGCCTTTTTCACCGACTCCTGCTCTTCCGGGCTCAACGCGCTCATCGGCCCATCGCCCGGCGTCGGCCGCGACTTCCCCAGGTAGCGCGCGATCGATCCAATAATTCGCCGCTCCTGCGGCGTGTACCCTAGTAGCTCGGAATTCGCGATGATGTAATACGTATGCCGGTGATGTCCGTTGCGGTTCACATAATCGCCCACTTCATACAGCATCGCCGCCGCCGACAGCAACTCCCGGTATTCCGGCGTCAACTGGTGTACCGACTTGAGCGAGGAAAACAGCAGCAGCGCCGCCTCGCGCACATGCAACGCATGATGCAGATCGACCCCGTAATGCTCCACCGCCCGCTTAATCGACTCCCACCGTTCCGATTCAATCGCCCGCCCCGACCGCGTGCTGCGATCGTGCTCGGCGGCCATTTGCGCCAGAATGCCGTCGCGCAATCCCAGCGGCGAATAGCGAAATGCCGTCAGATGGCAGCGCTCCAGCAAATCCGCATACACAATCGCGCCCGCGCAAATAATCTCCGCGCGCCGCGGTCCAATCCCCGGCACCTTCTGTCTCTGCTCCAGTGTCATGCGCGTGATGAGCTTGACGATCAGCCGCATCGTCTCCCGCGTCACCGGAGTCGCTGTCCCTCGCCTTCGCGGGCGCGCCAAATATCCCGCCATGCCCGAGAGCGCCGCCGCCGTCCCCGACGTGGCAATCACCCTCCCCACTCGCGCTCCCCGAATTCGGTTCTGGATCCGTCCCACCTCTCGCGTCACGAATCCTTGCAGTTGTTTCAATTCGTCCTTGCGCGGAGGATCGTGCTTCAGGAATGTCCCCGTCAGCCGCACCGCTCCGAGCGGCATGCTGACCGTGTCGCGAATCTGCCCATCTCGCGAAAGCGTCAGCTCGCAACTGCCTCCCCCCAAATCCACCAGCAGCACGCTCGACGCGCCCAGCCGCGCATTTGAGACGATCCCCAGGTGAATCAGGCGCGCCTCTTCAATGCCGGAAATAATTTCGATTGTCCATCCCGTCGTCGCCCGCACCCACTCCAGAAACGCATGCGCATTGCGCGCGTCGCGCAACGCGGCCGTCGCCACCACCCGCACCGAATCTGTTCCGCACTCCTGAATCGCCCGGTTGAAGCGCCGCAACACCCGCACCGTCTCTGACATTGATTCCGGCAAAAGAAGCCCGCCGTCAAACACGCCTTCGCCCAGCCGTGTTACTTCCCGGTCTTCATGGATCTCCTTCAACCGCCCGTGCTGCAAACGGGCGATCTTCAGCCGGACCGAGTTCGATCCAATATCGATGGCGGCAAAGGTCGGCATAAAGGATTTAAGATACGATCAGTCATCTCACAATCGCGCGGCGCGATGCAAGGGCAGGGAAGCCCCTCATTCCAGCGCGGCTGACTTTTTAACGCTTTTGTAACAAGCCTCTGATAGCCTCAGGCGGAATGTCGAATCATGCCGTGCCCCGGCCGCGTTTTGAGGCTCCCGATCCGGAGCACGGAACTAAGGCTGCCCTGAAAATCGAAGACACTACTGCGCCGCTGTTGGACGGGAAAGTCAGCGAAGTCCCCGACGCTCTCTTTGCCGGAGCCATGCGCTTTTGCGGCTTTGCCGTCGTCGGCCTTCTCGCCCTCATCGTCTACCAGCTCGTCATCGGCTCAAACCTCTCCTGGCACGCCTTTGGCTGGAAGTTCTTCGGCACGTCGGACTGGAATCCCGTCGAAGATCAGTACGGCGCATTGCCGTTCATCTACGGCACTCTCGTCTCGTCGCTCCTCTCCCTGGTGATCGCAGTTCCGCTATCGGTGGGCGTCGCGGTTTTTATCACGGAAATGTCCCCAGTCAGTCTGCGCGGCATTCTCTCCTTCACCACCGAGTTGCTGGCCGCCATTCCCAGCGTTGTCTACGGACTCTGGGCCATCTTCGTTCTCGTGCCAATTCTGCGTCTGTATGTCCAGCCCTTCCTCGGCAAAACCCTCGGCTGGACCGGCCTCTTCACCGGCCCGCCCTACGGCATCGGCATGTTAGCCGCCGGCATCATTCTCGCCATCATGATCATCCCGATCATCTCCTCCATCACCCGCGAAGTGCTGACCGTCGTCCCCCAGCATCAGCGCGAAGGCGTGCTCGCCCTCGGCGCCACGCGTTGGGAAATGATTCGCATGGGCGTCCTCCGCAATGCGCGCGCCGGCATCGTCGGCGCTGTCATCCTTGGCCTCGGCCGCGCCCTCGGCGAAACCATGGCCGTCACCATGGTCATCGGCAACCGCCCCGAGATCGCCAAATCCCTGTTCGCGCCCGGTTACACCATGGCCAGCGTCCTCGCCAACGAATTCACCGAGGCCACCGGCGATTTATATCTTTCCGCTCTCATTGAAATCGGACTGGCCCTGTTCCTGGTCACCATTGTTGTAAACGCTCTCGCGCGTCTCATGGTGTGGAGCGTAACTCGAGGACAACCGTCGAAAACCGTTGCCTGATAACAATTCCAACTCGGCTATGAATTCGGAGATGATCCTTCCGCAGATCAGTTGGCGTCGGCGCGCCACGGATCGCCTCATGACCGGCCTCTCCATTCTCACGGTCCTTCTCGTGCTCTTGCCGCTCTTTGCCATCTTCGCTTACCTGGTAATCAAGGGCATCGGCTCCATCAACATCGCGTTCCTCACGCAAACCCCCAAGCCCGTCGGCGAGCCCGGCGGCGGCATGGCCAACGCCATCGTCGGTTCCGGCGTCATCCTCGGCATTGCCAGTCTGCTCGGTGTCCCCCTCGGCGTCGGCGCTGGCATCTTTCTCTCCGAGTATGGTCGCAATCGCTACGGCGACGCCGTGCGCTTCGTCTCCGATGTCCTGAATGGCGTCCCCTCCATCGTCATCGGCATCGTCGCCTACGGTCTCGTTGTGCTCCGGCAAAAGCATTTCTCCGCGCTCGCCGGTGGCGTTGCGCTCGCCATTATGATGGTCCCCACCATCGCCCGCACCACCGAGCAGATGCTGCTTCTCGTTCCTCAGTCCATTCGCGAGGCCGCCTACGGCCTCGGTGTCTCGCGTTGGCGCACCACGCTCTCCATCACCTTGCGCACCGCGACCTCCGGCGTCATCACCGGCATCATGCTCGCCTTTGCCCGCGTGGCCGGCGAGACCGCGCCCCTATTATTCACCGCCTTCGGAAATCAATTCTGGAATTTAAAAGTCAATCAGCCCACCGCCGCCCTCTCGCTGCAAATTTTCACCTATGCCATCTCTCCCTTCGACGAATGGCATCGGCAAGCCTGGGCCGGCGCGTTAGTATTGATTGTCCTCATCGTCAGTGCGGTTGCAGCCGTGCGCATCGCGGTCCGCCACGGAACTTTGGCAGGAGCTTAACCAGTCATGGGAGTCGGAATCACAGTCGAGCGCCTCAACGCCTTCTACGGCAAAACGCAGGCTTTGTTCGACATCAATATCAAGGTCGAGGCCAATCACGCCACCGCGCTGATCGGCCCCTCGGGCTGCGGCAAATCCACTTTCATCCGCTGCCTCAACCGCATGCACGAAACCATCCCTGACACCAGCGTCAACGGGATCGTTCGCATCGGCGATTTCAGCGTCTACAACGGAACCTCCGCCACCCAGCTTCGCCGCCGCGTCGGCATGGTCTTTCAAAAGCCCAACCCGTTTCCCACCATGTCTATCTATGACAATGTGGCCGCCGGCCTCAAGCTCAATGGTTTTACCAATCGCAAAAAGCTCGATGAGATCGTCGAAAAATCCCTGAACAACTCGGCTCTCTGGGATGAGGTCAAGGATTCGCTCCACAAAAAATCCGGTGCCAGTCTTTCCGGCGGCCAGCAGCAACGCCTCTGCATCGCCCGCGCTCTCGCCGTGCAACCCCAGGTCCTGCTCATGGACGAGCCTTGCTCCGCCCTCGATCCCATCTCCACCGGCAAGATCGAGGAATTAATTTTTCAGTTGAAAGAGCAGTACACAATCGTGATTGTGACGCATAATATGCAACAGGCGGCCCGCGTCGCCGAGTTCACCGGATTCTTTCTTCTCGGCAAGATGATCGAATTCGATAAAACCGAAAAAGTCTTCACCAATCCTTCCGACAAGCGGACCGAGGATTACGTCACCGGCAGATTCGGATAAAGAGGTTCTGATCAATGCGCACGCGCTTTCAACAACAGATGGAGGAACTTCGCGAGAAACTGCTGCGCATGGGCGGTCTCGCCGAACTGGCGGTCGATCGCGCCTGCCAGGCCTACACCAACCGCGACCTGCACTCCTGCCAGCTCGTCCTCGAAAACGAAAGTCTCATCAACGCGGCCGAGCGCGAGATCGATGAACTCGCCTTCGACATCCTCGCCACCCAGCAGCCCGCGGCCGTCGATCTCCGCTTCATCCTCGCCGTCACCAAAATCAACGCCGATCTCGAGCGCGTCGGCGACCAGGCCGTCAACATCGCCGAGCGCGTCATGGACATGATCGAGCTCCCCGCCGTCGAACTGCCCGTCGATATCGCCCGCATGGCCACCGCCGTCAGCGCCATGGTTCGCCGCTCCCTCGAGTCCTTCGTCGAAGGCAAAGCCGAACTCGCTCAGGCCGTCCTCGAGATGGATCACGTAGTCGACCGCATGCGCGACGAAGCTTTCATCGTCCTCGTCCGCACCATGAACGAGCAGCCGCAAAGCACGCAGCAAGCCCTCGATGCGCTGCTCGTCGCCCGCAACCTCGAGCGCGTCGCCGACCACGCCACCAATATTTCCGAAGACGTAATCTTCTGGGTCCTCGGCGCCGACGTCCGCCATCACGCCCAAACCGCCGTAATCGCCCGCCCCGAATCCACCGGCACCTAGTCAACAGAAGCGTAGCCCAGAACGGACGGCTCAACTCCGTGTCATCCTGAGCGAAGTGACGGATGCGCAAAGCGCAGCCGTCACGCAGTCGAAGGACCCCTACCTCACCCGTGAACTCGCCGTTGTCGAGATCTTATTGCGCCCCGCCGACTGCGATACACTGTTCGCCAAAGGCGTGGGGTCTTTCCGCTCGCCAAACATTGCGCTGCGAAAATCCCACGCCCGAACGCCCGAACGCCCGAACAACGAACGACGAATAGCGAACGACCAACGACCAACGACCAACCATGACCCACACCAAACCCCGCGTCTTCGCCACCTGCGACATCGGCGACGCCCTCAACATTCTTCGCGGCAAAGGTTACGATCTCGAGGTCTATCCCAGCCCCGAAGCTCCGCCCAAGAGCCTCATCGTCGAAAAAGTGAAATCCGGTATCGACGGTCTCATCACCACCCTCCGCGATCCCATCGACGCCGAAGTCTTCGCCGCCAGTCCCGGCGCGCTCAAGGTCGTCGCCCAATATGCCGTCGGTTTCGATAACATCAATCGCGCCGACGCCAATCGTTTCAAAATCCCCTTCACCAATACCGCCGATGTCCTCACCGAAGCCACCGCCGAATTTGCTTTCTTCCTGCTCGGCGCCCTCGCCCGCAAACTCTGGTCCGCCGAGCGCCTCACGCGCGAAAATCGCTGGGGCTACTGGCATCCCTATCTGCCCTTCCTCGGAGACGAAGTCACCGGCAAAACCGTCGCCGTCATCGGCACCGGCCGCATCGGTCTCGCCATGATCAAAAAATGTACCGGCTTCGACATGAACATCCTGTGCTTCGATCCCGCCTACGAAAACCGCGACTACATTCACGCCATTCAGGAGATGAAAGACCTCCGTTTCCAGCGCGGCATCAGCCGCGAGCGCACCACCATCCGCTACACCAGCCTGCATGAGGCCCTTAGCTCCGCCGACTTTATCAGCCTGCACGTGCCGCTGCTGCGCGAAGGCGAAAGCTCCACCCCCACTTATCATCTAATCAACGAAACCACGCTGCGCATGATGAAGCCCAACGCCATGATCGTCAACACCGCCCGCGGCCCCATCGTCGATGAAAATGCGCTAGCCAAAGCCCTCCGCGAAAACTGGATCGCCGGCGCCGCCCTGGATGTCTATGAAACCGAGCCGCTCCCCGCCAACTCCCCCCTCCGCGATCCCACCATCGCCGATCGCTGCCGCCTGCTGCCGCACTTTGCCAGCGCCGCCCGCATCACCCGCTTATCGTCGGATCCCGAAAAAGGCATGGCCGGCCGCTGCATCCAGGGCCTGCTAGATGTGCTGGAAGGCAACTACAGCGGCGACATCACCAAAATGCCCTACGTAGTAAACAAAGAAGCCTTCGCCAAGTCGTGATCGTGAGGCTTTTTTGATCGTGGGTCTGTTGAATGCGGCCGACTATTCTCTGCCTTGCAGAATGACCGCGATGACTCGCGGGCTTCGCCGCCCGTGGAGCACTGCAACTACCAGAAGAGGCTTCGCATCGGGTGCATACGCGATGAGGTAACTGCGCACCGTTTGAAAGAGAAGCGGTCGTGACGTCAGTTCTGTCCGGTGGTGGCCTTGATGCGGAAAGGGGACAAGCTTGCGAATCGCCTCCATAATGTCCCCGCGAACGCGTCCCGCGGCTTGAAGACTCTCGTCAGCGATGAACTCCCAGATGCTGGTTATATCCGATGCGGCGCCAGGATGGAGCTCAAAGCCCTGGTTATAGGTCATTCTATTTTTCGCTTGCCGAGTAGTTCGTTCTCCCGCCGCCGCAAGCTCTCAAAGAAAACCTCACCGTCAATCGGCTTAACCCGGCCGCTCGTAATCTCATCGTAGCGTCCGTCCAGCATCTCGCGTACCTCGCCCACCTCGGCCAGATATGCGGCCAGAGCATCTTCTACAAGATCGTTTGCAGCCCGCCCGCTCTTCGAGGCCAACTCGGAAAGTCGCGATTCCGTTTCCGGTTTAAAGTGTAATTCCATCCAATCGAGTGTAGAGAGGCGCGTTAGGCACTGTCAAAGCGTTTGCGCCGATTGGAATACGGGTTCAACCCGCATTATTTTCCCGACTTCGCCAAAGCCCGGTACTTCCGTTCCAGCCGATTCAATACCTCTTTGACCGGAACGCCGGGGCCTTTGTCTTCCATCGCCTCCCGCCAAACCTGTCGCAGCTCGTCCATCCCCGGTGGACGAATCCCAAGCTGCGCAGCGCTCAATTTCTCGACATTCGGCATGCATCAAGCCCTCCACGCAGGGCCCCGGATGCCCTCCCTCTCCTGTCTGAAATTCGACTAATAGGCAGCAGGGCCCGCTTCTTGACTGGTCCGAATTGCGGCCTAACCCTTTATTATTCAAAGACCTGGAAGGAGTCACCCAAAAATTGCCACCAGCCTCCCTCCAAACCATTGATTCTTAAATACTTTACAAGTAACTCCTTATTCCTCAAAGACCTGGCCAAAATGCCCCGCTAAGTCTTTGATTCTCAAAGATCCCTCCAGGGGGGATTCCTATACTAACTGGTAAACATCCACCCCTAAGTGGCGTAAACTGTCCTCTTTAATAAATACTTATGTTCTCCTCCCGCACCAACTGGCATCTCGCCCCAAACGCCCTCACCCGCGTCCTCAAAGACGTCCGCTCATCCGGCCACGAGATCCTCGACCTCACCATCTCCAATCCCACCGAAGCCGGAATCTCTCCCGACCCCGAACTCGTCCTCTCAGCCCTCGTCAACCCCGACTCCACGCGCTACGATCCTCAGCCTCGCGGTCTCCTCAGCGCTCGCCAAGCCGTCTGCCGCTACTATCACGACGCCCACCGCGTCTTCAACCTCGACCCCAATCGCCTCATCCTCACCACCAGCACCAGCGAAGCCTACTCCTACGTCTTCCGCCTCCTCTCGAATCCCGGAGACGAAATCCTGGTTCCCAAGCCCAGCTATCCCCTCTTCGAATTTCTCGCCGATCTCGCCGACGTCAAACTCGTTCCCTATCCCCTCATCTACGATCACGGCTGGCTCATCGACTTCGACTCTCTTTACAAATCCGCGTCTCCGCGCGCCCGCGCCGTCATCGTTGTCCATCCCAATAATCCCACCGGCAACTTCGCCTCCGCCCCTGAAACCGCGGCCCTCAACGCCTTTTGCCGCGACTACAACACCGCCCTCATCGTCGACGAGGTCTTCCTCGACTACGCCCACGACGGCGAGCCGCGCCCCAGCTTCGCCGCCAACACCGACGCTCTCACCTTCACCCTCAGCGGCATCTCCAAAATCTCCGCCCTCCCGCAGATGAAATTCGCCTGGGTCGCAACCAGCGGTCCCGGCGAAATCGTCCACGAAGCCTGCGCCCGCCTCGAAGTCATCGCCGACACCTTCCTCTCCATGAACGCCCCCATTCAGCTCGCCGCGCCCGCGTTCCTCGATCTGCGCCGCCAAATCCAGCCCATCCTGCTCGACCGCCTCCGCGCCAACCTCGCCGAGCTCGATGCGCAGCTCAAGCCCCATCCCGCCTGTGCCCGCTTGCAGGTCGAAGGCGGATGGTACGTCATCCTCCGCGTGCCCGCCCTCGAAAGCGACGAAGACCTCGCCATTCGCCTCCTTCGCCACGCCCATGTCAGTGTTCATCCCGGTCACTTCTACGATTTCCCCACCGAAGGCCATCTAGTCCTAAGCCTGATCACCGAGCCAGAAATCTTCCGCCAAGGCATCGCCCGCCTCCTCGACTTCATGCGCACGCAGACGTAAAGTGTTTTCTCTGCGTTCTCCGCTGGTTTTCTCCCCGAACTCGGCGGTTAAATGCTTTTTGTCCGACGTGATATTCTTCCCCTTCACTGCACGGAGCCTCCATGTCCATCACCCGCCGAGGATTCATCGAGTCCGCCGTCGTCGCCTCGCTCGCCACCTCCCTCAACGCCGCCGACTCCAACGCGCAAGACACACCCAAGTCCGACTCACGGCCCGCCAAGCGTCCCATCCTCATCTCCGCCCACAACGGCTTCAACTATCTCGACGATGCCTTCGCCTACCTCAAGTCCGGCGGCGACACGCTCGACTCTGCCATCCGCGTCGTCAAAGGTCCCGAGAATGATCCCAACGACACCAGCGTCGGCCTCGGTGGCCTGCCCAACGAGGAAGGTGTCGTCGAACTCGATGCCTGCTGCATGCACGGTCCCACGCGCCGCGCCGGTTCGGTCGGCGCCGTTCGCAACATCAAGAATGTTTCCATGGTCGCCCAAGCCGTCATGCAGCACACCGGCCACGTCATGCTCGTCGGCGAGGGCGCAGAGCGTTTCGCCGTCGCCGTCGGCTTCCCCCGCGAGAATCTCCTCACCGACCGCTCCCGCAAAATCTGGCTGCTCTGGAAGGAAAATCACTCCAACGAAGATTGGTGGGGCCCCGGCATCGCCGATCCCAACTGGAAGCCGCCCCGCACCTCGCCCGAAGCCAAGCCCCAAGCCGACCTCTGGCAAGACCGCATTCTGCAACTCCATGCCCGCGCCGCCGCGCTCGGCATCGAGCCCGAATTCCGCATGGCCGCCGTCCGCCGCGTTCTTTTCCCGCCCACCGGAACCATCCACTGTTCCGCGCTCAACGACAAAGGTGAAATCTCCGGCGTCACCACCACCAGCGGCCTCGCCTTCAAACTACCCGGCCGCTGCGGCGACTCGCCCATCATCGGCGCCGGTTGCTACACCGACCAGGACATAGGCTCCGCCGGCGCCACCGGCAGCGGCGAAGAAAATATCAAAGTCGCCGGCGCCCACACCATCGTCGAAAACATGCGCCGCGGGATGTCTCCCCATGAAGCCGGCATCGACGCCCTCAAGCGCATCGTCCGCAATTACAACGGCGACATGACCCGCCTCAAGTTCGTCGACATGACCTATTACATCCTCCGCAAAGACGGAGCCTACGCCGGCGTCTCCCTCTGGCAGGGCTACACCAAGGACACTCCCCACAAAATCGCAGTGCACGATGGCACCCGCCGTGCCGAAGTCACCACCCCGCTATTCCAGGGCTACAGCGAAGAATTCCCCCGAGTTCCCGACGTCCCCCCAGACCTCGCCAAGGACTCCGTGTACCTAAAGTAAGAGGCCACATTGACGCGCCGGGGAGCGAGGAGGACAATTGCCGGGTCTTGAGGCCGCCAAGGAAATTCCGGCTTAACACAGTCGGCGAAGAGCCGCTCAAGAAGGTTGAAGTCTCAAACTGGGGGAGCGTCATGAAGTGTACCTTCACACTGATTCCGCTGTTGTCGTTGTTCGCCTTCGTTGGACAAGCGGGCGCGCAGGTTCAGAATGCGCCGACCTCGTCCCGGGTTAGCGCGGAGACACATCGCCACCGCCACGGCCCGATCAGGAATTTCCAACTGCGTCCGAACGGCACGGGAACGAGTGGGAACTGGAGCGGCTACGAAGTCACTGGCGCGACCGGCTCCGTCACGGATGTTAGGGGTTCTTGGATAGTCCCGGCTGTCAGGTGCGCACCGTCGGATAACACGTACTCTAACTTTTGGGTGGGTATTGATGATGGAAACGGTAACAACGGTGCCCTCGAGCAGATTGGAACCGAGTCCGATTGTCGGATTGGCAAAAGCGGTAAGCCAGAACCCGTCTATTACGCCTGGTACGAGTTCCTGCCTCACGACAAGGTAGAAAAAAAAATACCGAAGTTCGGGGTCGCACCTGGGGATCATATTTCAGCGGAGGTATCCTTTGATTTGGCTACCGAGACGTTCACTGTAACTATCACGGACGCCGCGGGGCAGACATGGAGTAGCCTGCCCACCATAGTGAACGGTGCCCAACGGTCAACTGCCGAATGGATTGCCGAAGACCCGGTGAGTAAATCCGGCCAAGTTGTTCCCTTCGCTAATTTCGGAGAGGTCAATTTCGCTCAAGATTACGCGACCGTAGCGGGCGCTACCGGGCCGATTGGGTCGTTTGCGAGCAACGTTGCAATCACGATGATAAGTAGCGGCACGAACGGCACGCAAGCTGGCACCGCTGAGGCGATTCCCTCTGCGCTTTCAATGGCGGATGAGTCGAGCTTCTCGGTTGACTATGCCGACTTGACGACCCTCTACAGCTTTTGCTCTGCTCCAAACTGCACAGACGGGTGGTACGCCGACGCTGGCCTGATCCAGGACGATGCAGGTAATCTGTACAGCACCACCTATTTGGGGGGATACTCGGGTTGCGCTAATGGTTATGGTTGCGGCACCGTGTTCACGTTGGACACCAAAGGCCACGAGACTGTGCTCTACAGCTTCTGCCCTGGGGGCTACCCTTGCGGAGATGGGAACAACCCCGTGGCTGGTCTGATCCAGGACGATGCGGGCAACATGTACGGCACAACAGACTTTGGGGGCCTTCAGGGTGAAGCCGTCCAGAGTGGCACAGTGTTTAAGTTGGACGGCACGGGCCATGAGACGGTGCTTTATAGCTTCTGTTCGGTTGGCCAGTGCACAGACGGGGCGAACCCACAGGCTGGTTTGATCCAGGACGCTGCGGGCAATCTGTATGGTACAACGGCATTCGGGGGCGTTGGCTGTTGCGGGACGGTGTTCAAGCTGGACAACACGGGTCACGAGACAGTGCTCCACAGCTTCTGCTCTGGGGGCAATCCTTGCTTAGATGGGAACAGCCCCGAGGCTGGTCTGATCCAGGACGGTGCGGGCAATCTGTACGGCACTACCTTCTACGGCGGAAACTCTGGTGATGGTTGCGGTAATTGCGGCGGTGGCACAGTGTTCAAGGTGGACGGCACGGGTCACGAGACGGCGCTCTACAGCTTCTGTTCCGCTCCGAACTGCACGGACGGGACTTACCCGTCCGCTGGTCTAATCCAAGACGCCGCAGGCAACTTATACGGCACAACAATTAACGGTGGCAATCCTAATTCTGATTGCCCCTTTGGTGCATATGGATGCGGAACAGTGTTCAAGTTGGACGACACAGGCCGCGAAACCGTGCTTTACAGCTTCTGCTCTGCTCCGAACTGCACAGACGGGGCCAAGCCCGAGGCTGGTTTGATCCAGGACGCTGCGGGTAACCTGTACGGTACTACATATCAAGGGGGTGCTAACGGTGAAGGTACGGTGTTCAGGGTGAACAGCACGGGTGGGGAGGCGGTGCTCTACAGTTTCTGTTCTGCTCCGAACTGCACAGACGGAGCGTACCCCTATGCTGGCCTGATCCAAGACTCCGCGGGCAACCTGTACGGCACAACAAGTTTCGGCGGCGCTAACGTTGGCTGTGACTATGGAGCCGGTTGTGGCACGGTGTTCAAGCTTGCCGGGGTTGTAGGTGTGGGGGTGACAAAGACCAAGACCACGACCACGCTCGTGTCTGCACCGAACCCTTCTACTTATGGACAGGCGGTGACCTTTACCGTGGTGGTCACTTCCAGCGTTGGTTCGCCGCCTGACGGAGAAACCATCTCGTTTATGAAAGGTAAAACGGTTCTCGGAGCCGGGACGCTGAGCGGTGGCTTCGCAACCTTTACAACATCGACTCTCAAGGTGGGTACAACATCGGTAAAAGCGGTCTATGCCGGTGACTCGAACTTCCTCGGTAGCACCTCGAAAGCGGTGAAACAGGTGGTAGAGAAGTGACCGCCCCAGCTTCCTCATAAAGGGCGTGCGCACTCGCCTTCGTGTGGGAGAGCGCGGACTTTTCGGGGTGAGATCTGCGTTCCGCAAAGCTTAGAAACAGTTATCCCAACTGTTGACGCGATCAGCCGATCAATCCGACTGGGGATGGTCAGCTCCTGGCATAACCTTTTCACGCCCGTCCGTGCTCTCGACTCATTAGCAGTATTCCCCCACTTCCCCCCGGGTGTACAATTACTCCATTAGGACCGCAGCTTCACGGGAATCTCCTCCCGCGTTCGAGGCTCGATAATGAACGTTCACGTTAGTTACAAGGTCCAGAAAACTCCCGACATCGAAAAAGAAATCACCCACCAGTCTGAAAAAATCCGGAAGCGTCTTCAGGTCTTCCGGCCAGAACTGGTTCACCTCAAAGTCCTTCTTGAGCAGAATTCGCCGCGCGAAGGCATCGAGGTCTCGCTTAATCTGCGCCTTCCCTCCGGTCAGCTCGCGGCGCAAAAAAAGGCCTCCAGCCCAACCTCCGCCATCAAGGCCGCCTTCGACGACCTCCTCCAGCAGATCACCCGCCACAAGGAAGTCCTGCGCTCCGGCCATCGCTGGCGTCGCTGGCGTGGCCAGTCCCAGGGCGCTCCCGAGCCCGGCGTCCCCTTCGAGCAAACCCTCGCCTCCGTGCAGGCGCCCACCATCTCCGCCGATGACATCGGCACCTATGTTGACGCCAATCTCGCCCGCCTCGAGCGCTTCGTCGATCGCGAACTTTATTTCCGCCAGTCCGAAGAAGAACAACCCGACGATCGTCTCTCCCCACCCGAGGTCGTCAACGAAGTCATCGCCCGCGCTCTTGGCGATCAGGATCGTCCGGAAAAGCTTGCCCTCGAGCCTTGGCTTTACCGCCTCGCCCTCGAATCGATCAATGAAATGACCGCGCGTCTCCATGAGCTCGAATCCCCCGTGCACCTCGAAGACAGCGGTCGCCGCCAAAACGTCGAAGCCTCCGACGAATCCACCCTCCAGTTCCACCAGGCCGATGAGACCTGGACGCGCGAAAGTGTCATCCCCGATCGCCGCGTTCAGAGTCCTGAACAAACTGCATATTCCGATGAGATGGTTCGCCTCATCGAGGCCGCTCTCGGCGGCGTCGACCGCACCGACCGCGAGGCCTTTCTTCTCTATGGCATCGAGGGCTTCTCGCTCAACGAGATTGCTTCCATCACCGGCCGCCATCCCGAAGCCGTTCGGGAGTCGGTAGAGCGCGCGCGTGACTGTGTGCGCAAAGCGCCTTCCGTCGCCCGGGAGTTTCAGCACGATCTCCACCTCAAGACTCGCGTTTCCGCATCCAAATAATAAGGAGAATCCGAGATGATGACACGGGAAGAAATCCGTGAATTAGCCGCATTTCAGGCCGATGAAACCAAAGGCGCATGCGCCCTCAGCTTTTACTTTCAGCCCGAGCCTCCCCAGGATCGGTCGCACCGCAGCGAGGCGATCATTGCCAAAGAAGTCGTAAAGCAGGCGCTCAAAAGCGCCGCCGCACAAGGCAAGAACGGATCGCTGCACGCCGACCTCGATCGTGTGCTCGATGTCGCCTCCAACCTGCGCGGGCAGTCGCGGGGCAGGGCAGTGTTCGCCTGCTCGGCGCAAAATTTCTGGAAAGAATACGAGCTTCCTCCCGACCTCGGCTCCACCCGCATCTATCTCCAATCTCGTTTTCAACTCCAACCGTTGGCCGCCTTGCTCGGCGCTCAACCCACGCTCGCCGTCGCCGTCGTCGATCGTCAGCGCGCCCGCTTCTTCGACCTCCGCCTCGATGAGCTGCGCGAAGAATCCTCCCTCGTTCATCTCCTCTCCCGCAGCGGCGCCAATTACGGATTCAACGGCTACGACGCCGGGCACGCCGAGCGCCGCGTCGCCGAAGAAGCCTTGCACCACTACAAAGCAGTCGCCGAGCGCCTCCGCGTCGACTTCGAGCGCGGCGCCTGGGAGCGCCTCATCATCGGCTGCCACGACGTCAATTGGGCTGACTTCGAGCCTCACCTCCACCCCTACGTCAAACAGCGCCTCATCGGTCGCTTCTCCGCCGACGTCGCCAGCGTTTCCAACGAAGAGATTCGCGATCGCGCCAACTCCGTCCTCAAAAAATGGCTTGGCGATCGCGGCACAACAAAGGTCAGCGAAGCTATCGGCTTCGCCAAGGCCAATGGTCGCGGCGTTACCGGACTAAAACGGGTGCTGCAAGCCCTCGAAGCCGGTGAGGTCCAAAGCATCTTCCTCGCCGAAAATTATTCCGCCCACGCCGTCGAGTGTCCCCACTGCGGCCTCATCAACGCCCACCTCGTCCCCACCTGCGTCGCGTGCGGCCACGCCACGCACGAACTCGAAAACGTTTGCGACGCGATTATCCCCATCGCCATCCGCCGCGACATCGAGCTCTTCTGTCTCAAAGACCATTCCGAGTTAGATCGTGCCGGCAACATCGCAGCATTACTCCGCTTCCGTTCCGACCAAAGCCGCACCGGAAAGGTCGCGGTCGCCTCGTAGAAAACGAATCGGAGCTAAGGCAAGGAGGTAATGCAAGAAGGTAAGCGAGAGAAATAATCGAGCGTCGAGATGAGGGGACTGTCGCTCTCCCCCTCGGCGCACCTTTCTTCGTCGCATCTTTCTCACTACGCCGCCCGCGCTGCCTTATAATGTCGTGTGGCGGCTGTTTCATTTGTTCGCTGCCGCTCATAGCGGGAGAGCCCGCTCGGCATGCCTTCCCAGGCCATTCTCAGGTCCCTGCTAGGAATGCCTGCTCTGCTTCAGAAGTAAATCGAAGCGCGTTTTCCGACGGGCGGACAACTCCGAACTGGAGGCAGTATCAGTGGCGCGCGCTGCGTTCAATCCTCAACTCTTCCTATCTCAGCCCGGAACCGGAAAGAAGATTTCGCGCTGCGAGAGTAAGCGCGTAATTTATTCCCAGGGAGATCCCGGCTCCGCTCTTTTCTATCTCGCGTCTGGCCGCGTCAAACTGGTTGTCACCTCGCCTCGGGGCAAGGAAGCCGTCGTCGCCATACTCGGCCCCGGCGACTTTTTTGGTCATGAAAGCCTGACCGGCCACAAGGGCCGCCTTGCCACCGCCGTCGCTATGAACGACTGCACCATCACCCGCATCGACCGCTCCCTCGTCACCCGCCTCCTTCGCCAGGAACATGACTTCTCCGAGATGTTCATGGCCTATCTGCTCGCTCACATCGTCCGCGTGCAGGAAGACCTCATCGACCAGTTGTTCAATTCCTCCGAGAAGCGTCTTGCCCGCACGCTCTTATTGCTCGCCCGCTTCGGCACTAAGGGGAGACGGGCATCGTTTGTAGCGCCGCAAATCACTCACGAGATCCTCGCGGAAATGGTCGGCACAACCCGCGCCCGCATCAGTTTCTTCATGAACAAATTCCGCTACCTCGGTTTCCTCGAGTACAACGGCGGATTGCGCATCAACGAGACCCTTCTCGATGTGGTACTCCACGAATAGTCTTTATTTTTGCGATTGTGCAGTATTGCACCAACGAACCTTTCCGCCTCATGCCAGAATAAGGATTGATAGAGGTCTGTCACGGGCTGTCCGTTAGCCCGGCGGCCGCCGAAAGGTGTTGTCGCCATGCCGAGACACCAGAGTACGACCCATACCATCCTGCATTTTTGCTGCGATGACCGAGATCTCACGCTGCGCGCCGAACTCCTGGCCGCCTCCGGATACCGCGTCCTCAGCTCAAGCAACGGATTCGAAACCATCGAATTGTGTACCCGCGAGCCCGTCGATGCCGTCGTTCTCGATCTCGATCACAATCGCGCCGAGGTCGAAGTCATTGCCCGCGAGATCAAACAACTTCATCCCCGCCTCCCCACAATTGTACTTACAGAAGCGTCAGCACACATCGACGGCATCCATGAATTAGCTGACGCAATCGTGCCCAGAGAAAACCCGCCCGCTCTCGTCCAATCGCTCGCCCGGCTCTTGTCACCTTCCGGGAACCCAGACGCCATCGGATCGGCGCTCATAAACTAGCGGCTTCGGTCGCGCCGCCCAGGGTGTTTGAGCGAAAATAGCCTGCATGATCCACAAAATACTCCCCGTCGGCCCGCTCCAGTGCAACTGCTCCATCATCGGTGATGAAACCACCCGCGAAGCCATGGTCATCGATCCCGGCGATGACATCGATGACATCGTCGCCATTCTCGACGAGCACCATCTCAAAGTGCAGCAGATCGTCATCACCCATGCCCACATCGACCACGTCGGTGGAGCGATGAAGCTGCGCGCACTCACCGGCGCGCCCATTCTCCTCAATCAAAATGATTATGCATTGCTGAAGATGCTCGATGTGCAGGCCGGTTGGCTCGGCATGAAGCCGCCGGGCAAAGTGGAGGTCGAAGGCGGCCTCGCCGACGATCAAAAGCTCCGCACCGGTGCGGTCGAGGCGAGCGTCCTCCACACTCCCGGGCACACCGAGGGCAGCGTCTGCCTCTATTTTCCCGCGGAGAAATTGCTTCTTGCCGGCGACACCCTTTTCGCCCGCAGCATCGGACGCACCGATCTCCCCGGCGGCTCCTTCGACAAGATCATGCGCTCCCTCCACGACCGTGTCCTCACTCTGCCAGAAGACACCAGAGTGATTCCCGGCCACGGCGAGCTCACTACGATTGGCGAAGAGAAAGAAGAGAATCCCTTCCTGAGATAGTTCTCAGTTGTCAGTTGAACCGGAATTGCCCGCAAGTTCGAACGAATGCGGAAGGCGCTGGGCACGAGATCCCGTACCCAAAAGAAGATTTTACTGATAGCTGACGGCTGAGAACCTACTTCTGATTCTGCGGAACCGTCGGCGTCGTCGCCGGAGCCACTGGCGCCGATTTCGTCGTCTGCGTTTTCACCCCTGAAAATACCGACGTCGGCCCCGCTCTCCGCGACGCATAAATCGACAGCGTGATCGACGTAACCATGAACATGATGGCCGACCACGTAGTCGCTCTCGAAAGCGCCGACGCCGCGCCCCGCGGGCCAAATGCCGTCTGGCTCCCTTGTCCTCCGAATGCCGCCGCCAAATCCCCGCTCTTTCCGCTTTGCAGCAACACCACGGCAATCAGAAAAAAGCACACAATAATGTGAACGATGGTGAACAGAATCGTCATCATGACAATAAAACTCCGCCAGAGCCTTGGCCCTTATTTTATTCCCGCCTCAATTGAGTCTTTGAAAATCTCTGCTTGAGCTTTGAAAATCCTTGCCGCTGCGGGTCGTTGACTGCTCCTTAGTGTTGCATCTTGCCCGTCGCGAGGTCAAGACGTGGCGTGATGCGGCAATCGTCCCAACCGTAGCAACCGGCGTCCCGCCCGCGGTTGCGCCCGCGTCCCGACCGCGATCTTCGATCGCGATTCCATGCCAAACCTCCCGGCAAATCCGCGTCCCTACTCATGCACCTCTACTCATTCCCATCTCAAGATTTCGCCCCTTCAGCATCACTTCCCATAATCGTCCTCGACTCCAATTCGGATCGTCTATGAAACCGCTTTCCGCCTAAAGAGAACTGTCTTTATCTATTGTTGCAAATGATTGCGACTTAAGTTCCTCTTTAGGTGTCTGCGCTAAATACAACATAACTTTAACTTGACTTCTTTCGCGGCTGCCTTTAACTTGCGATGTTGAAGTGGGTTTTTTCATCATCTCCCCAAAAAACTATAAGTTCGAGGAGCAAGATATGAATTTTTCTGTCTCCCGGTATGCGGTCGCCATTCTGCTTGCGACGCTATGCCTGATTTGCCTGACGCCGGCCGTAGCGGCCCAAACCCTTACGCTCTCATGCGCCAGTGGCATCGGTGAAGTCAATGTCCCCTATAGCTCCGCTCTGGCTGTCAGCGGTGGAGTCGCACCTTATACCTTCTCAATCAATGCGGGCGCCCTCCCGCCGGGTTTAACGCTCGATCCTTCTTCGGGCGATATCACCGGCACGCCCAGCAAGGCGGGCAACTTCAATTACACCGCCAAAGTGGTTGACTCCCAGGGCAATACCGCCACCACAAAATGCAAAATCTCGATCGCCGGCCACGTCGAAATCGATTGCCCCAATGGCGGCCAGAACATCGGTGCCGTTGGCGAATTCCTTAGTGAAACCTATCCCGTCCTCAAAGGCGTCGCTCCCTTCACCTTTTCTCTCGTCTCCGGATCACTGCCCCCAGGACTCAGCCTCAATCCCAATACCGGCGTCATCAGTGGTATTCCCACCCAGGCTGGTACGTACATTTTTGTTGTACAGGTCACCGACTCGCTCGGCGCGACTTTCAGCCTCAAATGTCAGATCAAAATCGGCCCGCCCCTTACTCTCGCTTGTGCCACCAGCACCGGCCAGGTCGGCACGCCTTACAACTCCGCGTTAGTTGCCACCGGCGGAATTCCTCCCTACACCTTCGCGATCATTGCTGGCTCTCTGCCTCCCGGACTCTCGCTCAACTCCTCGACGGGCGCGATCACCGGTACTCCCACTTCGCCAGGAACCTTTAACTTCACGGCTCAGGTCACCGATTCCAACGGCGCCGGAGCCACCTCGGTCACCGCAAATTGCAGCATCGTAATTGCTCCCTTGCCCATCTCGCTCGCTTGCGCCGGTGGAACCGCGCAGGTAGGCGTGCCGTACAGCTCCGCTCTGGTAGCAACGGGCGGAGTGCCACCGTACACGTTCTCGATCATCAGCGGCTCGCTGCCTCCGGGTTTGTCACTGAACACCTCGACGGGCGCGATCACCGGAACGCCGACGCAGGCCGGAACGTTTAACTTCACGGCTCAGGTCGTGGACTCCACGGGCTCGAAGGCAGGCACGGCGACGGCGAATTGCAGCATCGTCGTAGCGCCGCCGGCAATCACACTGGCTTGCGCTGGTGGTACAGCTCAGGTTGGTGTTCCTTACAGCTCCGCGCTGGTAGCCACGGGCGGAGTGCCACCGTACACGTTCTCGATCATCAGCGGCTCGCTGCCTCCGGGTTTGTCACTAAACACCTCGACGGGCGCGATCACGGGAACGCCGACCCAGGCCGGGACATTTAACTTCACGGCTCAGGTTGTCGACTCGACGGGCTCGAAGGCAGGCACGGCGACGGCGAATTGCAGCATCGTAGTCTCGCCGCCGGCAATCACACTGGCTTGCGCAGGTGGTACAGCTCAGGTTGGTGTTCCTTACAACTCTGCTCTTGTAGCGAGCGGCGGAGTGCCACCGTACACGTTCTCGATCATCAGCGGCTCGCTGCCTCCGGGTTTGTCACTGAACACCTCGACGGGCGCGATCACGGGAACGCCGACGCAGGCCGGAACGTTTAACTTCACGGCTCAGGTTGTGGACTCCACGGGCTCGAAGGCCGGCACGGCGACGGCGAATTGCAGCATCGTCGTAGCGCCGCCCGCAATCACACTGGCTTGCGCTGGTGGTACAGCTCAGGTTGGTGTTCCTTACAACTCTGCTCTTGTAGCGAGCGGCGGAGTGCCACCGTACACGTTCTCGATCATCAGCGGCTCGCTGCCTCCGGGTTTGTCACTGAACACCTCGACGGGCGCGATCACGGGAACGCCGACCCAGGCCGGAACATTCAACTTCACGGCTCAGGTTGTGGACTCGACGGGCTCGAAGGCCGGCACCGCGACGGCGAATTGCTCGATCGTCGTAGCGCCGCCCGCCATCACCCTGGCTTGCGCAGGTGGAACGGCTCAGGTTGGTGTTCCTTACAGCTCCGCGCTGGTAGCCACGGGCGGGGTGCCACCGTACACGTTCTCGATCATCAGCGGCTCGCTGCCTCCGGGTTTGTCACTGAACACCTCGACAGGCGCGATCACGGGAACGCCGACCCAGGCCGGAACGTTTAACTTCACGGCTCAGGTTGTCGACTCCACGGGCTCGAAGGCAGGCACGGCGACGGCGAATTGCAGCATCGTCGTAGCGCCGCCGGCAATCACTCTGGCTTGCGCAGGTGGAACGGCTCAGGTTGGTGTTCCTTACAACTCTGCTCTTGTAGCGAGCGGCGGAGTGCCACCGTACACGTTCTCGATCATCAGCGGCTCGCTGCCTCCGGGGTTGTCGCTCAACACCTCGACGGGCGCGATCACCGGAACGCCGACCCAGGCCGGAACGTTTAACTTCACGGCTCAGGTCGTCGATTCCACGGGCTCGAAGGCAGGCACAGCGACGGCGAATTGCAGCATCGTAGTCTCGCCGCCGGCAATCAGCCTCGTCTGCCCGACCGGAACAGGTACGGTAGGTACCGCCTACAGCTCAGCTCTCATCGCTAGTGGCGGCGTGCCTCCCTACACCTACTCCATCATCAGCGGTTCGCTGCCTCCGGGGCTCTCACTCAACTCCTCGACAGGCGCGATCACTGGAACGCCGACCACCGCCGGAACCTTTAATTTCACGGCTCAGGTCGTCGATTCCACGGGCTCGAAGGCAGGCACAGCGACGGCGAATTGCTCCATAGTCATTAGTCCGTCGCCCCTCACCATTACTTGCGCCTCGTCCAGCGCGCAGGTCGGTTCGCCCTACTCTTCGACCGTCACAGCCAGCGGTGGCGTGCCGCCATACACCTTCGCGGTGGTCAACGGCTCCCTGCCTCCTGGCCTCACGCTCAACAGCTCGACTGGCGCCATCACCGGCACCCCGAGCTCTGAGGGTACCTTCAGCTTCACTATTCAGGTGACCGACTCACAGGGTCATACCGCCACTGCCAACTGTGCCATCGTCGTCAAGACGTGCGGCACATCCCTCTCGCCGATCACCTTCTCGATCAGCGAAGGCTCGGGCAACATCGGTCAGATCCTCTGGTTCAACAGCAACCTCAAACAGCTCGGCGGTCAAATCCCGTCCTCGAACTTCCAGCTCTTCATCACGGGCGGCAAGATCGTCTTCGGTTCGACCACGTTGACTGTTCCAGATGCGGTCATTACCTTCTCGTCTTCGGCCACCTGCGCGACGACGTCCTTTAACACCAGCCTCAACCGCTGGGAGACGACGATCCCGCTTGGTGCCGTTTCCTACACCAACCAGATCTTCGCTGCCGGCATCGCCTACCAGTTGCCCAACGGCTTCCAGGGCGCCAGCAGCGCCACTTGGACGGCGGACATAACCTCCACCGCTCCTGGCCTCCAGGTAGCTTGGGAAGCTGCCGTTTCCAACTGGCTGCCCTCCAACCAGGGCGTCAACTTCCCGGCCCTCAGTTGGTCGCCCTTCGTGCCCGACTACAACGGTATGAAGGTCAACGCTGCTCAAGGTTGCAACCTCTGCACGGGCAATTCGCAGGATCAGGCCGGCGCGCCGGAGTTCTCCGGTCGCCAGTACCTCCTGGTTACCGGCGGATGCGGCAAGGGTGGCAACAACTGGACTGGTGACTTCACTTGCGGTGGCAGCGTGAATGTCTGCTCCACGGGTGGTGGCGGTGGCAACCCGGCCGGCTGTATCGCCGGACCGGTCAACGCCGCGATCGCTGCTGGTTCCAACTTCGCTGGCATCGGACTCAACGGTGTCGATTTTGAAATCCAGGGTCCGATCACCATCAATGGCAATCTGGCGAGTGGCAAGAACAGTACGTTCCATCTTTCCAACAACGCCAGTGTCAACTCCATCCTCTACCCCGACCCGACAACCAATGTCATCATCGACCAGGGTAGCTCGTTGCAGGATGGATATCAGATTGAACCGTTCTCCGCTGCTCAGTCCGCGGCCCTCACTCTCGCGAGTTGGGCTACCGGCCTCACAGCCACGCAGAACATCTCCAGCATTCAGTCCAGCACCACCATCCAAGGCAATGGCGGACAGAACGTCATCGACGTCGGCTACATCTACCTCCCGAGTGGCGGCACCATCACCATTAAGGGTGGCGCGTCCGATACGTTCATCTTCAACGTTCCCAATGGCATGTTGCTCGATGGCGGCGCTACCGTCGCCCTGTCGGGTGTCACTCCGGCTCAGGTGCTGTTTAACTTCAACGGCGGCACCGGTCTCGGCCTCGGCAACTCAACCACTGCGGGCATCTTCCTGTCCCCCAGCCAGGAGATCTACATCAGCCAGGGCAACCACAACAGCGAGTTCATCGCTGGCTACAAGCTGATCCTCGATTGCAACAACACCACGATCAATGCCCCCGTCTGCGCACAGAATGGCAACTCGGGCACTCCGATCGTGCCTTACCTCGAGGTCAACAACCAGGGCTGGCAGCAAACCGCTACCACCACTTTGACCAGCGCTTGCTCCGTCAACCTTGGTCCTCAACCCCTCAGCGGCGGCTCCTGGAGCTGGACCGGTCCCAATGGTTTCACGTCCACTAGCCGTGAGATCGACAACATCAAACTCAGTGCGGGCACCAACGTCTATGTAGCGACCTACACCAATTCCAACGGTGTAAAGTCCACCCAGACGTTCACCATCAATGTCGGCACCGCCATCACTCCTTATATCCAGGTCAATGGCGGAAGCTGGCAGCAGACCAGTTCCGTCAACGTGAACTATGGTTCCTCCGTGAACCTTGGTCCGCAACCCACTAGCGGTGGTTCCTGGAGCTGGGCGAGTCCCAATGGGTTCACGTCCACCTCGCGGCAGGTCAACAACGTTCCGATCAGCCACGGCACCAACCTCTACATTGCGTCCTACACCGATTCCAACGGGATAGTGACCAACATGGTGTTCGTCATCAACTCCAACTAATCGGTGTTGATGTCCTGTAAGCTAACTCGTGTCGCGATGGCCGTAACTTACGGCCTCGCGACACGATCTTTTTTCACCGCCTCTTCCTTGTCCTTCAACCGCTCTCTAACTCGCAGGCTCTTCTTCCGCTTGCCTCAACCGTCTTACCGAATACAATAAAATCTATGTTTAAGCTCTTCCTATCGCTTCTCATCTCTTTTGTATCTCTCTCGGCCTCCGCCCAGATGCTCGTCGTCGATCGCGCTCCCACCGGTTCCACTCAGCCCCTCGGCCTCTCCACCAAGACCGACAACTTCCTCGCCGACGACTTCCAGGTTGGCGCCGCCAAAGAAGACTGGGTCATCGACCACATCCGCCTCTGGATCCTTCCCGACAGCTCCACCTCCGCCACCGCCCTCGGCGACATCTTCAAGCAGATCGCCCTCTACGGCGGCATTGCCCCCGATCTTCCTCCTCCCGGCCCACCCCCCGTCGAATGCGATTGCCACAACCTCCCGCCGCTCAAAACCGCCGCGCTCCAGCCCGGCAGCGACGCTACCGGCACTCCCGAAGTCGTGATCACCAAGCAACCCGACGGCGTCTGGCAACTCGACTTCACCGAACTCAAATGGTCTCTCCCGGGCGGCACGCCCATTCAGTTCGCCGTCGTCGCCGCGCCCCGCGCCGGCATCAATCCCTCGTCCGGCCATCTCTGGTATTACTCCGCCCAGCCCGCAGCCCCCGGCGACCATCTCCGCATCTTCTCCAGCGTCGGCAAAGTGCAAGGTCCCTATCCTGAAGGCGGCAACGCCCGCGTCAACGTGCAGGTCTGGGCGCATCTCCTGGCTCGCATCTCCATTCGTCCCGCCGGACAAAAATTAAAGGTTGTCCTCTGGAGTGAGCCCCTCTTCGAAACCGCCCAGGTCGATACGACCACTCTCCGTTTCGGTCCCAGCAACGCCTCGCCTGACTCCGCCCCCGGCGCCGCGCCTGACTCCCCGCGCACCGAGGACGTAGCCGAAAAAGGGAAGTCGGGAGTGGCCGCATTCTTCCGCCCGTCCGAGAGCGGCCTCGGCCCTAGAAGCGTAAACGCCTGCCTGACAGGAAAACGCACAGACGGCGCCCCCTTCGAAGCCTGCGACTTACTGCCAAAGCCAAAGGCCGACCCAGCAGGGAAGTAACGAATAAATGAAATTCAAACCAGGCTGGAAAAACAGGTGGGAAAAGAGAAACTCAAAGCAGGCAGGTCTTACTTCTGCAATCTGACTTCTAACTTCTGCAATAAGTACTTACTTCTGAAATCTGACTTCTAACTTCTGACCTCAAAAATTGGTGCGGAAGGGGGGATTTGAACCCCCACGCCTTTCGGCGCCACCCCCTCAAGATGGTGTGTCTGCCAGTTCCACCACTTCCGCAAGGGCAAAATCGTATATCGCCACTGACGCGAGAGGCCCGCGTCGCACCCGTATTTTAACACGCCCCATCACCGCGGAATGCGCGTTGTGCTCCGTGCCTTCGCGACTCTGCTTTGCTCTTCTGCAACTCCCTCGCGCCCTCCATGCTCCCCGTGGTTCCAGCATTTGACGTTCGCCTCGAACCCATTCGCACCCCCGCTCATTCACCTTGACTTAGCCAAGCCCCACATCGAATACTTAAGGTACAAGTAGCGCCTGCGCAAAGGGTTGGCATGAGGTTACTTTATAGTAATAAATGCGTACAAGACGTCCACAGTCGGAGCGCACGAAAAATGTCCCAATTCGGAAAATTCTGGGCTAAATGATTGACAGAGAAATACTTTACTCGTAAGTCCCTATTCCCCAAAGACCTGGGGGGAATCACCCCCCTAAAGTCTTGATTCCAAAAGACCGGGTTTGGGAGGGGGGGGTATGGGTAATCTATAGTGTAATACCCTATGGGTAAACAGATAAGTGCCTTCCGAATCGAAAAGAAGCATCGGCGCATCCGACAATTCCAGATCCATCGCAGTCTGCCATCGAGCATCACGAAACGTCGCGCCATGAACGATCACGAACCAAGGCCCAAGCTCTAGAAATCGACCAAAAGAATGACCGCCAACAACATCCCAACGAATCACAAGCCGACCATCGGCGTCCTCGCCCTGCAAGGCGATTTCGACGCCCATCGCCGCCGCCTCGAACAGCTCGGCGCAGACGTCATCTTAGTCAAAAAGCCCGAGCAACTCGACCTCATCTCCGCGCTCGTCATTCCCGGAGGCGAATCCAGCACTCTCCTCAACCTTCTCGGCCAGTCCGGTTTCGAAAAGCTTAAACAGTTCGTCCGCACCAAGCCCTCCTTCGGAACCTGCGCTGGCGCAATCCTCCTCGCCACCGACGTCGAAAATCCGCCCCAGGCGAGCCTTGGCGCGCTCGACATTACCATCCGCCGCAATGCCTACGGCCGTCAGCTCAACAGCTCCATCCGTGAAGGCCAATTCCTAAGTCATCCAACGGAGATGGTTTTCATTCGCGCCCCCAAAATCGAGCGCACCGGCCCAGGCGTTCAGGTCATCGCCACTGAGGGCAACGATCCCGTTCTCGTCCAGCACGGCAAAACGCTCGCCGCCACGTTCCATCCGGAACTGAGCGAAGACCCCAGCATCCACAAATATTTTCTGAGCCTGGTCGAAGACTGATCGTCGAAAGAAGGACCGCCGAAGGACTGGTTGTCGAAAAGAACGATCGGATGCGCGCGGGAAAAGCTGGCCGCAGGAAAAGCGGCGCCGTGAAACGAGCGTGTGGACGGGACGAAGAGGGAAGCAATACTCGAACTAATCTACTTGCTGACGCGCCGCCGGATCACAGTCGCCAATCCGACCAACCCGCTCCCGAGCGCCACCAGCACGCCCGGTTCTGGAACCGCAGATGCCCGAATAACCCCTGGTTGCGCAAAGCAGCTTGCAGCGACGAACACCAAAACAAGTGACCCCAAGATAGAACGCACGGATGAGCCCCCCAAGCAACATCCTCTCCGCAACCGCCGTACCGTCATCTGTGAATTCAACCACCGTTCACAACCCCCATCCAGCGCGGGTTTTACGGGGTCTTCGTTCACCTCGAAACCTTCGTCCCGTCGATGGTCCGCACCTCCCTGCGCAATCTTTTGCACCATCTGGGAATCTGCGGCGACGCAAACAATCCAGTATCCTGTGATCTTCGGTCACTCGAAACGCGCGGCCTCGAGCCCGTGTGCGCTCGTTTTCAGATGGCCCGATGGCAACATCACCCGATCCCCTCAATCCCCTCGATCTTCGCCGCCAGAATAAAGTCCGATTCCGTCAGCCCATTCACCTTATGTGTCCAGATCGTGATTTCCACTTTGCCCCACGCCAGCAGAATATCCGGATGATGCCCTTGCTCTTCGGCCAGCGCCCCCACGCGATTCACAAAAGCCAGCGCGGTCTTGAAGTCCGGAAACTTGTAGCTGCGCACCAGATGATGCTCTTCCACCACGTTCCAATGTGCGAACTCCGGCAACTGGCGATGTATCGCTGCCAGTTCCTCGCCTTTCAGGGGCAGAACTCCGCCCTTGCATGGAACGCACGTCTTGTCGGCTAAACTCGCCATGGTTTCTCCCTTCAAATTTGCGAAACTTGTGCTCCCGATGAAGCATCAGAGTGACTTTGTTTCAGGGCCGGACCGCTTTACGCTGGAAACAACCAACGCACCCACAATGCCCGCCCCCACAAATGGCCAGCAAGAAGCTTCGACCGTAAAGCCAGGCGTCAATCCCTGGATCGTCGCTGTCTCTGTGATGCTCGCCACCTTCATGGAGGTGCTGGATACTTCCATTGCGGCCGTTGCCCTGCCTTACATCGCCGGCAGCGTCTCCGCCACCAATGACGAAGCCACCTGGGTTCTGACCAGCTACCTCGTCGCCAACGCCATCGTTCTCCCCGCCAGCGGTTGGCTCTCGCTCCGCTTCGGCCGCAAACGATTCCTCGTCGGCTGCATCATCCTCTTCACCATCTCTTCCTTCGCCTGCGGAGCCTCCACCAGCCTTGTCATGATTCTCATCGCGCGCACCATTCAGGGCGCGGGCGGAGGCGCGCTTCAACCGCTCTCCCAGTCCATTCTTCTTGAGACCTTCCCGCCCCAAAAGCGCGGCGTGGCCATGGCCGTCTTCGCTCTCGGCGTTGTCGTCGCTCCCGTCCTCGGGCCCACCCTCGGAGGCTGGCTCACCGACGCCTATTCCTGGCGCTGGGCCTTCTACATCAACATCCCGGTCGGCGCTTTCGCCACCTTCATGATCCTGCGCTACGTCGAGGATCCTCCGTATATAAAGGACGCGCACCCCGGCAAGCTCGACCTGCTCGGTCTCGGCTTTCTCGCTGTTTGGCTCGGCTGCCTCCAGATCATCCTCGACAAAGGTCAGGAAGACGATTGGTTCGCGGTCACCTGGATCCGCTATGCCGCCACGGCTCTCGCCATCTCCTTCGTCGGCTTCATTGTCCGCGAGCTCGTGCATAAAAAGCCGCTCGTCGACCTGCGCGTCTTTCGCCACCGCAACTTCACTCTCGGCTGCATTCTCATTGGACTTTTCGGCGCCGCCATCTACGGCACCATCACGCTCCTTCCGCTCTTCTATCAGGAGGTCCTCGGCTACAGCGCCCTCGCCGCCGGCCTGGCCGTCAGCCCGCGCGGCATCGGTGCCATCTGTGCCATGCCCATCATCGGCTATCTCACCGCCAAGATCGACAATCGCTGGCTCATCGTCTTCGGCTTCACCCTGTTCGGCCTCAGCAGCCTGCGGTTCGGCAACGTCGATCTTTCCATCTCGCAGTGGACTCTCTTGTGGGCGATCGTCATCAGCGGCTTCGGTTCCGGCTGCATCTTTGTTCCTCTTTCCACCACCACCATGAACGGCATTCCCAACCAGGAGATCGGCAACGCCGCCGGCCTCTATAACCTGCTGCGCAATATCGGCGGAAGCATCGGCATCGCGGTCGTGAACACCATCGTTATCCGCCACGAGCAGCTCCATCGCACCGAACTTTCGCACAATCTCAGCGCTGGCCGCAGCGGAGTGCAAGCCGCCCTCCAATCGACCCAGCAGTTTCTGATGACGCAAGGTGCGTCCGCCACCACCGCCTTGGCACAGGCGCAGGCCCTCGTCAACCAAGCCCTCAACGGGCAAGCCCGCTTATGGTCCTATGTCGACGATTTTCGCTACATGGCGCTAGTCTGCTTCTGCTGCATCCCAATCGTCCTCGCGCTGAAGAAAGCGGTAGGCCGCGGCGCCATCGGCGCCGGCCACTAGAAGCATTGCCCAAGGTCTAAGAATAATTGTGGAGGGACGTGAGATGGTTAAGGTCCAAGCTAAACGCAAGAACACATTGTCATTCCGAGCGACCAACTGGAAGGCTTGTGCCAGCAGGGAAAGAAAGGGAGCGAGGAATCTCATGCTCCCGAACTGCCGCAATCGAAGTTAGCAGGCCGTCTGCGCCAAAATGCGTGAGCTAAAAAATGTGCTAGACGGTCAAGATGTGCCAGACGCTCTCGAAAGAAAGTCCTAAAACGGAATATCCTCATCCGTAATCGCCGGGCCGCCCGCCGGCGCGTGCTCTTCGGGCGCACTCTGATCGAAGTTGTTTCCCGCCGATGCCCCTGACGCCCGCGATCCACCCGCGTGCTCACCGCCCTCGCCGCGTCCCCCGAGCAGCACTAGGTCGTTGGCCACAACCTCGGTCATATATTTCTTCTGGCCAGTCTGCTTGTCGTCCCACGACCGCGTTTGCAGCCGTCCCTCGATATAAACCTTGCCGCCCTTCTTCAGATATTCGCCTGCAATCTCGGCCAGTCGCTGCCAAAGCACCACGTTGTGCCACTCCGTCCGGTCCTGCCAGTTGCCGTCCTTGCCCTTAAATCGCTCGTTGGTCGCGAGCGTTATCTTCGCCACTGGCGTCCCCTGCGGCGTGTACTTTACTTCCGGATCTTTCCCAAGATTTCCAATGAGGATGACTTTGTTTATGCTCTTGCCGGCCATGATTGCGGCCTCCTTCGAAAAGACTGTTCGTTCAAGACGCTCACTATATCAGAATCCAGGGCAAGCCAGCCTGTGCCCCGCGCACACAAAAATTGTGATGAATCCGCCAAAGATTTCTCCGTGCCTCCGTATCCCTGTGGTGAACAGGTCGTGAACCGCTGATCGACTCGACCACGCTACACAAAAATCCGAAACAGCATCCAATACACAACCACGCCCGTCACCGACACATATAGCCACAGGGGATACGTCCATCGCGCAATCGCCTGATGCCGCTCAAACTGCCCGCGCAGCCCGCGCGACAAAGTAATCAGCACCAGCGGCACAATCACCACCGCCAGCACCGTGTGCGAAATCAGAATCGTGAAGTACACCGGCCGCGACCATCCCGTCCCGCGGAAATACACCACGCCGCCGTGCCCCGGCCAATGGTAATAAAGGTAAGAAGTCAGAAACAGGCAAGACGTGGCAAACGCCGTGATCATCACCGCCCGGTGCGCCGCCATCCTGCCGCGCGCAATCAGCGCCCGTCCAGTCACCAGCAGCACCGCGCTGCACCCATTCAAAGTCGCATTGATCTTCGGGAAAATTGAGTAGTCAGTCATGAGTGTTGTTTCGTTTCGTGCGAAGAAACAAGCATTCTAGCAGCATCGAGCTCAGAGGTGAGACTTCACATTGCGGATAGAAAAATGAATTTCAAAGTCTCAAAGTTCGAGTCTCCGCATGGGCCGAAATGACTTTTATGAAACCTTGAAACTCTGAAACTCTGAAACCTTGAAACCTTGAAACCCTGAAACCTCGAACCCGTGCCGTTTTTCACCTCTGCAATCTTCCCTCCAACCTCTGCCCTCGCACCCCGCCCCGCTTCCATATAAAATGTTCTCACGATGTCCGATGTGGGCAGCCCCCAGGCACCAGTGCAAACTCCGCCGCCGCAGAGCACCTCGCGTCCTCTGCCGGTAATCGCCGTCTGGGCGCGCGATCTCCTCGTCTCGCTCGCCATCTCCGCCTTCATCATCATCTTTCTGTATCAGCCGGTGAAAGTCGAAGGCACCAGCATGATGCCCGGACTAGAAGACCAGGAGCGCATCTTCGTCAACAAGTTCGTCTATCGCTGGGAGCCTATCCAGCGCGGCGACATCGTCGTCTTCCGCTACCCCCGCGACACCAGCAAAAGCTACATCAAGCGCGTCATCGGCACAGCCGGCGACCGCATCCGCATCGAAAACGGCCAGGTCTTCGTCAACGAAGAAGCCCTCGACGAAGACTACGTCCCCAGCGAATACGCCGACGCCCGCTCGTATCCCGAGGTGACGGTCCCGGCTAATAGCTACTTCGTTCTGGGCGATCATCGCACCATGTCGAACGACAGCCGCGACTTCGGCCCAGTCAACGAGCGCTACATCTACGGCAAAGCCGTCTTCGGTTACTGGCCCATGGAAAAGCTGGGAAGATTGCGATAGAGCGACGACCTTGTACTCCATTTTTCGCTGGGCGGTTGACGACTACTGGTATCCCGTAGTATCATGAAACTGAAATTTGAATGGCACAATGCCAAGGCCGAAGCTAATTTCTCCGCCCATGGCGTGAGCTTCGATTTGGCGACGACGGCGTTCCGCGACCCGTTTGCCATCGAGCGTCTTGACGATCGCGAGGACTACGGCGAGGAGCGTTTCGTGATGATCGGCATGGCCAAGGGAAACACCTTGTTGTTTGTGGCCTATGCCGAACGCGAAGACCGCATCCGCATAATCTCGGCACGAAGGGCGACGCAAATTGAGCAAGAAGACTATTTCCGGCAAAACGCTTAAATCCATGACGCCCCAAGCGGTCGAGGCGGCGGCCCGCACCGACCCCGACGCGCAACCGTTGACGCCAGCCGATCTCAAGCGCATGCAGCGGACGCCCCAGGCGAAAATAATTCGCCGTGCCTTAGCGTTGACGCAAGAAGAGTTTTCTGTCCGCTACCACATCCCTCTGGGCACGCTTCGGGACTGGGAACAAGGCCGCGCAGAACCCGATCAACCAACGCAAGCGTATTTGAAAGTCATCGCTCGCGAACCCGAGCGCGTCGAGCGGGTCCTGAATTCAAGGCCGCACTAACCCCGCCGATTCGAGGTTAGGTCCCGCCGGTTTCATAAGCGTAAATTTTGACACAATTGCGAGGCCCCGGATTCGGTCAATGAGTTCGAAAAGTATTCCATTCACAGGTGTCCAGCTCCATCGCACAGTAGGCTTCAAAGAGGTAGAGTTCGAGAGGGTTGTCGATACCGATGAACGCAACACTACAACCTCGAAGCCGCTTCTTGGCTTGGTCGAAGGCCGTGCGGAAGGCGGGGTCTTGCATGGCATCTGCCCGTTTCATTTTGTGGCCTGTTTTATTGGTCGCCATTCGGTAAGCAAGACTTGCATCGAAGTGGGTGCTCCCTCTCACGTGCTGCCGAAGCCGTTGAACCACAGTTCGGGAAATGCCCACGTAGAATGGCTTTCCTTCTTGGAGCAGCACGTAGCACCCTGAAAAATCGCCGCTCCGCCGCAATCTTGACAGGATAGATGTGACGCCGGATCCGGGTTTACAAAATGAAGACATCGGTTCCGGCGCAGCCAAAGCTTCCCGGAGTCGCGCCATATCACCTGGCAAGATGACTGCGGCCATTTCTGCGAAGGTACTGGTACACGCGTCAATTGGCATTTACTCAGGATTATAGAAGACCCGTCCGGTTCTCATAACCGGTTGTTTTCTTCCAGTAATCCACAGCCCACTCTGCTAACATCCCTAAAATCCACTCCCGGGAGTCAAAATGCAAGCTACGCTTGCCCTCGAAGACGGCAGAGTCTTCCGAGGCAAAGGCTACGGCGCCAAAGGCGAGTGCTCCGGCGAAGTCGTTTTCAATACTTCCATTACCGGCTACCAGGAAATTTTCACTGACCCTTCCTATGCCGGCCAGATCGTAGTTCTAACCAATCCTGAAATCGGCAACTACGGCACCAATTCCGAAGACAACGAATCCACGCGCCCCTACATCGAGGGCCTCATCGTCCGCGAGTTCTCCAAAGTCAGCTCCAACTGGCGCTCGCAGCAAGTTGCCTACGAGTTCATGGAGCAGTTCAAAATCCCCGTGCTCGCCGACATCGACACTCGCGCTCTCGTTCGCCACCTGCGCGACAACGGCGTGATGCGAGGCGTGATCTCGACGCTCGAATCCGACGCCGAAAAATTAGTCATGAAAGCCCGAGCCATCCCCAAGATGGACGGCCAGGATCTCGCCAAAGTCGTCAGCACCAACCACACCTACGTCTGGGAAACCGGCGAGCGCTCGCACCTCCCCGATGAAATCGTGGGAGTAAAAGACGAGCCGCCGCGCTTCCATGTAGTCGCCTACGACTTCGGCATCAAGCAAAACATCCTGCGCAAACTGCGCGGCGAAGGCTGCAAAGTAACGGTAGTCCCCGCGCAAACCACTGCCGAAGACGTGCTCGCCCTTAAGCCGGACGGAGTCTTTCTCTCGAACGGCCCCGGCGACCCCGAGCCCTGCACCTACGCAGTCGACAACATTCGCCGCCTCATGGGACGCCAACCAATCTTCGGAATCTGCTTGGGCCATCAGCTAACCGGCATAGCCCTCGGCGGCAAAACCTTCAAACTAAAATTCGGACACCACGGCGGCAACCATCCGGTAAAGCAGTTGCAAACGGGCAAAGTAGAAATCACGGCTCACAACCACAACTTCGCCGTCGACCCCGACTCGCTCCCGCAAAGCGAAGTAGAACTCACGCACATGGACCTGAACGACCAGACGCTGGAAGGCATGCGCCACAGAAACCTGCCGCTGTTCAGCGTCCAGTACCACCCCGAAGCCGCGCCCGGCCCGCACGATTCGCACTATTTGTTCAAAGATTTCGTGAAGATGATGGAGGAGTTCAAACGGGTAAGTTAGTCGGTAGATTTAGTTGTTCCGATTCGATCGAATTTCGCTAGAAAATGGCCACCGCTACGCTTCAAAAAAGTCTCGGCGCATTCTACACAGACAAGACGGTCGCAGGTCGGCTTGTGGACTGGGCCATTTGTGACGGCTCATCCGCCGTGCTTGATCCGAGTTGCGGAGACGGTGCGTTTCTTGCAGCTGCTTACTCGCGATTGGTTGGACTCGGGTCTCGCTCCCCGCAGATATATGGGGTGGATGTTTCGACAGAAGCACTTCAGATTGCTCACGAGCGAGTTGAGACCGCACATCTCATCCAAAAAAACTTTTTCAGTCTAGCGCCCGATTCACTGCCGAGCTTTGATTGCGTCATCGGGAACCCTCCTTTCATTCGGTATCAAACATTCAACGGCGACAAAGACACGATTGGCCACCAGCGAGCCAAGGAGGCTGGAGTCGATCTGCCCCGTTTGGCTTCTTCGTGGGCTCCGTTTGTTGTGCATGCCTCGCGCTTTCTGCGCCGCGGGGGACGCCTCGCGATGGTCATGCCGTCCGAGTTGGGACATGCGATGTATGCGCGTGCTGTCTTACGGTTTCTGGTTGAGAACTTCAAACACCTTGCGGTCGAGATGTTCAGAAACAAACTCTTTGAAGATCTGAGTCAAAGCACGGTTCTGCTATTTTGCGAGGGGTACGGCGAGCCCAACCGCGCATTCATTGTTTCGTCTTCGGAGGACCTGTTCGCAAGCGATCGTCAAGTCGACAAGGTCGACGTTGCCACAGTAAAGGCAGGGCGATTCCGCTTTACGCCTTATTTGATCCCGAAAGAGGCGCGTTCGCTGTACGAAGGACTGGCTGCGGACAGCCGAGTTAGGAGACTCGGGGATATTGCGGACGTTGGCATTGGGTACGTTACGGGAGCTAACGATTTTTTTCATCTGTCGGCCGAAGAGTGCAGTCGATGGGAAATCCCAAAACGCTTCTTGCGCCCATGCTTGCCCAACCTCCGCGGGCTCGAAGGGATTGAGTACCATCTGAAGCAATGGAGAGAACGACGGGCTCGGGGAGATAAGGCATATCTTCTCGCCCTCCCACAAGTCCCCGATTCTGCTTTCCCCCCGTCTCTCCGGCGGTATTTGCGGAGTGGCGAAACGGACGGCCTCCACCTGCGTTACAAATGCCGCATCCGCCAGTTTTGGTACTCGGTGCCACATGTGAGAATTGCGGACGCGTTTCTCGCGTATATGTCAGGTGAGCAGCCGCTTCTAATAGCGAATGCCGCCAATCTCGTTGCGCCCAATACCGTCCATGTTCTGCGCTTCGCTCGTGGCAACGATCCTAAGCGCTACTCCGCATCGTGGAGGAGTTCGCTGACCAGATTGAGTTGCGAGCTCGAGGGCCATGCTCTTGGTGGCGGCCTCTTCAAGATGGAGCCATCCGAAGCGGAAAACGTCCTTGTTGTCCGCCCCCGTGCGGCGTCGTTCAAATCCCTGAGGGCAGAACTCTCCGGGGGGACGACAAAAACCGCCGAGTGTTTCTCCGAAATCACGGACCGCCTCGTCTTAAGAAAGCAGCTTGGGCTCAGTCAATCCGATTGCGTTATGCTGCGCGAGGCAGCGGGAAAAATTGAATCATGGCGAAAGCACAAGTAAATCCGTTTCCGATCAACACGCTCGAGCTGGCGTTGGCTGCGCTTGGTGGCAGTTCGAAGACACAATCTGGATTGCACATCCGGCCGTTCCATGGCCATTGCTCGACGAGATTGGTCCTCGAAGGTGGTTTCCCTCCAGAGTGGATGCATCCCCGTCCTCCGATGGAGAGTAAGCCAGGCGCCAAGAACAGGTACTCCCTAAGCTATTCCAAGGCCGCCGAGAACCCTTCCGAGCAAAGCGTCCTAGGCGGCATGAAGTATAAAAATGTTGATGTGACCGTTGTAATTCCTGGTATCGGTCCGGCCCTTGGAATATCCGCGAAGAGCACAGGAAGTGCTTTTCGAAATCTTACGAATCGCATGGAGGAAGCGCCCGGTGACTGCGTAAATATCCACATGATGTATCCGGGCTTTGTTTTCGGGTTCCTTCACCTCATTAAATTTGCCAAAACGACAGAGGTCGAAAGTCCGAACGATGCGTCATTCGATGCCCAAAATAAGCCGCTTGAAAGCATTGTTCGCTATCACAACGCTCTGAGTGCCCTAACAGGCAGAGCCGCCATCACCGATCCTCAAATGCGATACGAATCAGTTGGAATGCTTGTCTATCGTTGCGTGGCCGGTGGAGCAGTCGTGTGGTCTGAGTATCCTGCTTTGGACAGCCCGATTCACTACTCCAAGTTTTTCCAGAAACTCTATGACACCTACGATCTCAGGTATGCCTACCCGGATTCTAATGGCCGTAATCATCGAAAACAGTGGAATGTGCCCGCAGGCACCTTCGCGGAAAAAATTGACTCGATAACCGGATGTTCATGGGAGCCGCGATTAAATACCGGCGATGAAGAACAAGTTCCATGAGGCTGAAATCTCTTTAAATTGGAATTGTGAATTAAAACTAATGCCCAAACGAACTGACATCTCGAAAATTCTCATCCTGGGCTCCGGCCCCATCGTCATCGGCCAATCCGCCGAGTTCGACTACTCCGGCACACAAGCCTGCAAGGCGCTCAAGTCCGAGGGCTTTGAAGTCGTGCTCGCCAACTCGAACCCGGCCACCATCATGACCGATCCCGAGTCTGCCGACCGCACTTACATCGAGCCGCTCACCCGCGAATATCTCGAAGAGATCATCCGCCTCGAGCGAGAAATGGCGCCCAGCGCCGGTTTCGCCGTGCTGCCAACCGTCGGTGGCCAAACCGCGCTCAACCTCGCCATCGAACTAGCCGACAGCGGCGTGCTCGAAAAATACAATGTGCAGCTCATCGGCGCGCAGATCAACGCCATCAAGAAGGCCGAAGACCGTCTTTTTTTCAAAGACGCCATGCAGCGCATTGGCCTCGACGTGCCCAAATCCGCGCTCGTCTCCAATCTTAAAGACGGCCTCGAGTTCGCCGGCAAAATCGGCTTCCCCGTCATCATTCGCCCGAGCTTCACACTCGGTGGTACAGGCGGCGGCATCGCCTACAACCGCGAAGAGCTCATGGAAGTCCTCGCCCGCGGCCTCGATCTCTCGCCCGTCCACGAGTGCCTCATCGAAGAATCCGTCCTCGGTTGGAAGGAATACGAACTCGAGGTGATGCGCGACACCAAAGACAACGTCATCATCATCTGCTCCATCGAAAATTTTGACCCCATGGGCGTGCATACCGGCGACTCCATCACCGTCGCCCCTGCGCAAACCCTCACCGACCGCGAATATCAGATGATGCGCGACGCGTCAATCGCGGTCATCCGCGAAATCGGTGTCGAAACCGGCGGCTCCAACATCCAGTTCGGCGTGAATCCTTCGACGGGCCGCATGGTCGTAATCGAGATGAACCCGCGCGTCTCGCGTTCCTCCGCGCTAGCCTCAAAAGCCACCGGCTTCCCCATCGCAAAAATCGCCGCCAAACTAGCCATCGGCTACACGCTCGACGAAATTCCCAACGACATCACCCGCAAAACGCCCGCCTGCTTCGAGCCGACGCTCGACTACGTAGTCGTAAAAATTCCGAAGTGGCAATTCGAAAAATTTCCCGGTGCCGACGAATCCCTAGGCCCCCAGATGAAATCCGTAGGCGAGGTCATGGCCATCGGTCGTACCTTCAAAGAGGCGTTACAGAAGGGAATTCGCGCGCTGGACACCGGCAAGAAAGTGGGCTCCGAAAAAATCGAGCCGAAGATCCTAACGCAGCGCCTGGTCACACCGCATCCCGAGCGTCTCTCCTACGTTCGCTATGCGCTGCGCCAGGGCCACACCATCAAGCAGATCGCAAAGATGACGTCGATCGACCCCTGGTTCCTCTACCAGCTAAAAGAAATTAACGACATGCAGCTCGAGCTTGAAAAGCACCCGATGGAGAGCGTCCCGCCCGAAATTGTGCACGAGGCCAAGCGCATGGGCTTCTCCGACGGCCGCTTAGCTCTGACCTGGCGCCTGGACGGCAAAGGCGGACAGGAAAAAGTTCGCCACTTCCGCAAGAAGCACAAGATCAAGCCGGTCTACAAACGCGTCGATACCTGCGCCGCCGAATTCGAAAGCTACACACCTTATCTCTACTCCACCTACGAAGAAGAAGACGAAGCCGCGCCCACAGCAAAAAAGAAAGTCGTCATCTTAGGTTCCGGTCCCAACCGCATCGGCCAGGGAATCGAGTTCGACTACTGCTGCTGCCACGCCTCCTATGCCCTCCGCGAAGATGGCTTCGAGACCATCATGATCAACTGCAATCCCGAGACGGTCTCCACCGACTACGACACCAGCGACCGCCTCTACTTCGAGCCGCTCACCCTCGAAGACGTCTTCGCCATCTGCGAGCACGAAGCCAGCGCCGGCGCGCCCGTCGGCGTCATCGTCCAATTCGGAGGCCAGACTCCGCTCAATCTTTCTCTCCCTCTCAAAGCCGCCGGCGTCAACATCATCGGCACCTCGCCCGAATCCATCGACCTCGCCGAGGATCGCAAGCGCTTCGGCGCGTTGCTCGAAGAACTCGACATCCCCCAAGCCCCCGGAGCCATGGTCACCTCGCCAGAAGCCGCGGTCGAGGCCGCCAAGCAAATCGGCTTCCCGGTTCTGGTCCGCCCCAGCTACGTTCTCGGCGGCCGCGCCATGGTCATCGCCTACGACGAAGACACCATCACGCAATACATGAAGCAGGCGGTCGAGTATTCGCAGGACCGCCCGGTCCTCATCGATAAATTTCTTGAAGACGCCATCGAGGTCGACGTCGACGCCCTCTCCGACGGCGAAGACGTTGTAATCGGCGGCATCATGCAGCACATCGAAGAAGCCGGCATCCACAGCGGCGACTCCTCCTGCGTCCTGCCAGCAGTAGACATTCCCGAAGCGCAACTCAACGTAATGCGCGATTACACTTTCAAGCTGGCCCGCGCGTTAAGAGTGATCGGTCTGATGAACGTGCAGTTCGCCATCCCCCGCGGAAATGGAAAAAGCGGCAACGGCCATCAGGAAGCCAAAGTCTACGTCCTCGAAGTCAACCCCCGCGCCTCGCGCACGGTCCCCTATGTCAGCAAAGCCACCGGCGTCCCCATGGCCAAAATCGCCGCCCGCCTGATGACCGGCCGCAAGCTCCGCGAATTTCTCCCCGAGTACATCGAGCAGGCAAAAGATCTCGACACCGGCCGCAACTACTTCGTCAAATCCCCCGTCTTCCCCTGGTCGAAATTCCCCGGCGTCGACACCGTCCTCGGTCCCGAGATGCGCTCCACCGGCGAGGTTATGGGAGTAGCTGACAACTTCGGCGAAGCCTTCGCCAAGGCCCAACTCGCCGCCGGACAAAAGCTCCCCACCCAAGGCACAGTCTTCATCAGCGTCACCGACCACGACAAGCCCGGAGTAGTCGAAGTCGCCCGCCGCTTCGTCGACATGGGCTTCAGACTCGTCGCGACGCACGGCACCGCCGACAAACTCGAAGAAGCCGGCCTCGCCGTCGATCGTGTCTACAAAGTAAAAGAAGGCCGCCCCAACGCCGTCGACCTAATCAAAGCCGACCGCATCCAGCTCATCATTAATACACCCCACGGCCCCGACCCCTACTTCGACGAAAAAGCTATCCGGAGAGCCGCAGTAAGCTCGCGCATCCCCACGATCACAACGCTAAGCGCCGCCCGCGCCGCCGCCGAAGGTATCGCCGCATTACAGCGTGGCGAGGTAAGAGTGCAAGCGCTGCAGGCGCTGCACGCGGAACGTAGGGTAAGCCAACCGTGAACGCAAAAAGGATGCTGGTTTGGTCAGGCGTCAGTCTGAGCATCCCACTCTTGCTTGCGGCAGGGCTGATAGCGTGGGGTTGGCTAGATATGAACGTCATCGATACGCGAATCCCCGATCGATATTTAATCCCGAAGGGATACGTCGGACAGGTCAAGATTCAGTTCTCGATAGCCGGGTATCCGAAGCTGAAGATCGAAAACCGACGAAGGATATTTCCGTGACATCCCCGCCCGCCAACCGTCATAATTTCCCATCCCCATCCCCATGCCCAACCTCAACTCCCGCCTCGCCGCCCTAGCCATCCTCGCACTCCCCCTCCTCATCGCCGCCCTCATCTTCGGCCCCACCGCCTTCGACCTCGTCTTCCACCGCCGCCCGCCCGAGCGCTACCTAATCCCCGCGGGCTTCACCGGATGGACCCGCATCGAATTCCGCAAAAAAGACGCGCCCCCGCTTCCCACTGAAGACGGTCACCGCCTCCTGAAACTCGACGCCCAGGGCTATCTCTCCACCAGCTCCGACCCGCAAACCGGCTACGGCAACGACGACTTCTACTACTACGCGCCGAGCGATCCCGCCGCCCACCGCACTCCCATCTCCAACGCCGGAGTCTGCAAAGGCGGCATGATCTGGGAGCTCCAAACCCTGGTCGACGAGCCCACCTCCACTCCCTTTGCCCGTTTCTACGTAGGCTCCGAAGCCCAGTACCGCCACCAATTCGATCCCACCGAAAGAAACCTCCCCGCCTGCGAGTAATCGGCTGAGGCTCCCCACCTGTGTTACAATTCTGCCATATGGGTAACACACTCACCATCCGCCTGCCTGAGGAATTGCTGGCGCGGCTGCGCGAGAAGAGCCGGCGTACTGGACTTCCCATGGGCCGAGTGGTTCAGGAATCGCTCGAAGCCACCCTCGAGCCTGATCGGAAACAGATCTGGCGAAAGTATGTCGGAATTCTGAAGGATGGCCCCCCGGACCTTTCCTCCCGCAAGGGATACTCGCGCAAATGAATGCCATAGCGGACACCGGTTTTCTCGTCGCTCTGCTCGAAACTCATGACAATCATCATTCCTGGGCGACGGAAATTTCCGAGGACATCGATTGGCCCGCCCTGACCTGCGAATCAGTTTTGTCGGAAACGGCCTTTCATATTCGTTCCAGCGAGTTACCACTACAGATGTTGCGGGACGGCATCCTTCGCCTGGCATTCGATTTGACTCGCCATTTCGACCACCTTCAAGACCTGGCCTCCCGCTACACGGACCGCCATCCCGACCTAGCCGACCTCTGCCTCATCCGCATGAGCGAACTCTATCCGCGCCACACAGTTCTTACCACCGACGAAGCCGATTTCCGCGTCTATCGCCGCAACAAACGCGAGGTCATTCCCATAGTCTGCCCGCCGCACAAGTAAGAGGCAATAAGCAAATCGAAAAACACAGCTCGATTTTGGCCACGCACGGCCTTCCCCCTGTGACCGCAATCACCGCTCCCGACGCCCCTTCAGCGAATAATCAATTGAGAAGGCGGAGGCCATTTATGATCGAAGTCCAAGTCGAGCATCTCGGAGCCGTTCAATTCGAAATCAAAGCCCGCCAGCACGCCATCGCCTGCGACCAGCCCCCCGAAAACGGCGGCTTCGACGAAGGCATGACCCCGCCCGAACTCCTCCTCGCTTCCCTCGGCTCCTGCGCCGCCTTTTACGCCGCCGCCTACCTGCGCAAGCACCACCTTGCCACCCAGGGCACCAAAGTCCGCGTCACCGCCGACAAACGCACCGCCCCGGCCCGCCTCGACGATTTCCACATCGCTATCGAAGTCCCCACCGGCCTCGATCCCAAGCACATCGAAGGCATCGACCGCGCCGTCCACCAATGCCTGATCCACAACACGCTCCTCCATCCCCCCACCATCGCCATCGAAATCCACGCCCCAACGTTAGCCGAGGAAGCTGTTAATCTTGAGAGGTAAGCTTAGAGCCAAGAGCTTGTAGCTAGGAGCCGCCGTTATGCTTCTCTCCGGTATCTTTCCGCCCATCACCACTCCCTTCTACCCCGACGGCGCCGTCTACTACAAAAAGCTCGAATCCAACATCGAGCGCTACTCGCGTACGCCCGTCGCCGGCATCGTCGTGCAGGGTTCCACCGGCGAAGCCATTCTTCTCTCCGACGCCGAGCGCCGCGACGTCCTCAAATCCGCCATCGCCGCCGCCGCGCCCCACAAGGTCATGATCGCCGGCACCGGCATCGAGTCCGCCCTCGAAACCCTCCGCCTCACCGAATACGCCGCTGCGCTCGGCTACGACGCCGCCATGGTCCGCACTCCGCACTACTACAAAAACCAAATGCATCCCGCCAATCTTCTCGCCTTCTATCGCACCGTCGCCGACCAGTCCGCGCTCCCCATCGTCATCTACAATTTTCCCCAGGCCACCGGATACGATATCCCCGCCGAGGTCGTTATCGAACTCGCCAATCACCCAAACATCGCGGCCATCAAGGAATCCAGCGGCAACCTCGATAAAGTGAGAAAGATGGTCGAAGGCACGCGCCACATCAAACGAACCGCAACCGTAACCGAGGCCTTCGCCGCCGTAACCCCGCGAATGATCCAAGCCGCCGAAGCGGAAGCCCGCCAAAAGCAGGAAAAAGAGAGCAGGGAATTAGTCAGCGTTGAGGCTCTGGCAGGCTCGGCATCCGCCCCAAACACGGAGGGGCGACGGGCTTCCTCGCCCGTCCAGGGAGACGCCACATCCAAGCCCTCCTCCTCTGCCGTCTCTGTCATCGGCACCCTCAAAACCCGCCAGAAAGAAGTAGGCTTCCAGGTTATGGTAGGCGCCGCTCACCAGCTCGAGCCCTCCCTCGCGCTCGGGGCCGTCGGCGCCATCCTCGCCTTCGCCTGCCCCGCCCCCACCGCCTGCTACGAAATCTTCGCCGCAATAAAAGAAGACGACCTCCCGCTCGCCCGCGAAAAACAGGATCGCGTCAAACAAGCCGTCCAGCGCGTGGTCTCCGAGCTCGGCGTCCCCGGCGTCAAGTACGCCATGGACCTCAATGGCTACTACGGAGGCACTGCCCGCCTTCCATTTCTCCCGCTAACCGGCGACCAAAAAAAGTCAGTCGAAGAGGCAATGTCTAACCTCCGCAACTGACTCTGCTATCCGCCGGCATCCCGTCCTCGCCCCGCTTTGCGTTACGCCCCGAGTTTTTCTCTGTGTCTCTGAGTCTCTGCGGTGAACGCCCTTTGCCTGCGCCACTCCCGACCAGTGTTTTCCGATGTGATGCACAACGCATCACAACTCCTTGTGACCTACATCACTCTGCGCTATCATTGGAACGAACGTTCGAACCATGCCTCCTTCCCCAACTTCACGCGCGCACCGAAACCACCCCGCACCATCCCCCGACTCACCATTCGAACGCCGCCTCAGCGAAATCCTCTCCCACGCCACCGATGTCTTCTGCGAAAAAGGATACGAAGGCGCTTCCATGCGCGACCTGTCTCGCGCGAGCGGCATATCGCTAGCCGGCCTCTATCACTATCTCGGCTCCAAAGAACGCCTGCTCTACCTCATCCAGAAGCATACTTTCTCCACCATCCTCGCCCAACTCAAGTCGCGTCTCAATGGCCTCACCGATCCTCAAGAGCGCATTCGCGTCTTCATCCAGAATCATCTTGAATATTTCGTAGCCAACCAAAGCGGCCTCAAGGTTCTCGCCCACGAGGATGAGGCCCTGAAGAATGGTTTTAACTCCGAAATTGCCGCTATCAAGCGCGAGTACTACCGCATCTGCCTCGGCCTCATGGACGACCTCAAACGCGAACACAAGCTCGACTTCAATTCCCGCACCGCTGTCATGAGCCTGTTCGGCATGATCAACTGGATCTACACTTGGTACAACCCGCGCCATGATGGCACCGCCAAAGACCTCGCGCAGCAGATGAGCGAGATAATTTTGTCCGGCGTAGGTTGCGGCGCAGCTGGCCGCAATGTTGAATGTTCGAATAATGCAGTCGCGAAGCGCCGCAAGAAGGCAGCCCACGGCGCAAGCCGTGGGTTAGCATCTGTCCCACGCGTCAGGCCCCGAAGGGGCGAAAGAAAATTCTCTAATTCTGGAGGCGTCGCGCACCTTAATGCACACGCCGCCCGCAAATAAATTCAAGGAGCTACTATGGCAACCACCATGCAACCGGCCACCGCCGAGACCACCAAACAGCTCGTCAACTACCGCGTCGATCGAGGTGTAGCCGTCATCGAGATGAACGATCCGCCCGCCAACACCTACACCTACGAAATGAACCGCCAGTTCGACGACGCCATTCTCAAAGCCCGCATGGCCAACGATGTCTATGTCATCGTCCTCACCGGTGCCGGCGACAAATTCTTCTCTGCCGGCGCCAACATCAAAATGCTCGCCAGCGTCGATCCCACCTTCAAGTATTACTTCTGCCTTCACGCCAACGAAATGTTGCTGCGCCTCGAGCACACGCCGAAGCTCGTGATTGCCGCCATCAACGGCCACTGCGTAGGCGGAGGACTCGAGATCGCCATGGCCGCCGACATCCGCATCGCGAGAAAAGATGCCGGCAAAATAGGCCTGCCCGAAGTAAATCTAGGCGTGCTTCCCGGCACCGGCGGCACGCAACGCCTCTCGCGCATGGTAGGAAAAAGCAAAGCCATCGAACTGATGGTCACGGGCAACACCTTCTCCTTCGAAGAAGCGAAAGACTTCGGCATTGTCAACGACATCTTCGAGCGCGAGGGCTTCATGGAAAACATCATGGAGTACGCGCGCCAGTTCACTCCGCCGAACAAAGCCGCCAAAGCCGTGGGGCGCATCAAGCGCGCCGTCCAAACGGGCTGGGAGATTCCCATGGAGTCGGCCTTGGCCGTCGAACGCGAAAATCAGCAGATTCTTTTCCAGAGCGAAGACGCCAAGGAAGGCCTGGCCGCCTATGTGGAAAAGCGTCCAGCCGAATTCAAAGCGAGGTAGTGTTCACGGACACTATTGTCCGCGCGGTTGTGAATGCGAACCGTGCGAGAAATAAATCCACCACGGAGACACATAGTCACAGAGAAAAGAAAAAGAAATTGTTCTCCTCCGTGTCTCTGTGACTCCGTGGTGGAACAAAAATTCTCGGCTTACTCTGCGCCTCCGCGGTGAAAGGATTTTAAAATTTATGCCAGGCAAAGTAGCAAAAATCGGAACCTTCAGCGAATGGGAAGGGCTCTTCAACGAGTGGCGCAAGGAAGTCGGCGTCAATAAAGATGACGTCGAGGCCTTCCACTTCGACACGCTCTACGGCGCCATCGAGACCGAAGACATCCAGTTCGGCTCCTACAAGGGACGCCGCAAATGGGAGAACCTCCGCCAGGTGCCCACCCAGCAGATGCGCGACGCGCTCATGAACATGATCGTCTACCAGGGCGACACCGAGTTCGCGAGCGTCGAGCAGCAGCGTAATCTCTTCGAAACCGCGCCCACCGACTGGGATCGCCGCGCTCTCACACGTGTCATGATCGAGGAAATGCGCCACGGCTGGCAAATGTGCGCATTGTTGATAGATTTCTTCGGGTATTCCGGAAAAGTTGAAGCGCAGAAAATGCTCGAGCGCCGCGCCTTCGAAAACAAGCGCCTGCTCGGCACTTTCAACGTCGACGTCGACAACTGGCTCGACTTCTTCACTTACACCGACTTTGTCGACCGCGACGGAAAATTCCAATTGCAGATGCTGAAGTATTCTTCCTTCGCGCCGCTCGGTCGCTCTACTTCCTACATGCTGCGCGAAGAGGCCTTCCACATGGGCACCGGCAACGACGGCCTTCGCCGCGTCGTTGAAGCGGGAGTGATCCCGCAATGGCTCATGCAGAAGTATCTCAACAAATGGATATCGAGTTCCTACGACCTCTTTGGCACCGACCATTCCTCGTCTGCCCACTGGGCCTATGTCTGGGGAATCAAGGGGCGCTACGACGAACCACAAAATGAAAAGACGGCCGACCTCGATGACCTCAACGATTACAACCGCCATCTCTACCGGCAAGAGGTCAGCGGCCTGGTTGAGCGCCTCAATACCTTTCTGAGGCCGGGAGAAAAAAAGTTTTACACGCCCGACATCAAGTTCAACCGCAGCATCGGACGCTGGGCAGGGAAGCAGTTCCACTCGGAGACGGGCGAGTCGCTCGACGAGCGCGCCTACCACGAGCACCTCGCCGACTGCCTGCCGAGCGCGGAAGACAAGGCCAGGCTGCTCGACATCATCCGCAACGAGAAGAAGTGGATCAAGGAGAAGGAGGGCGCGCGCGACCCCTTCCTGACCATCGGCGAGCCGCGCCGCTCGGCCATCAACCTGTAGAGGTAGGCGGAGGGCGGGTCCCGGAGGAGTGGGAAAATCCGGCGGGGGCAGCGCGGAGGAACAATGTTCCACGTGGAACATATGTCACATTCGACAAATGTTTCACGTGGAACATTTTATGCATATCGATATATATGTACAAGTCTCCTAAGCGCCTGTAGCTTTAATGGGTTACGGACAACTTTACGGTTTGCGCCGCTGGCAGGAAAGCACTCGGAATCGGGCCGCTGAGGTGAGACACGAGAATATGATCGCTGACGTGAAGCGCATTGAGGTAAATATTCGGGGAGCGGTGGGGCGGATTCGGCTTGCGAATCCTCCTTTGAACGTTCTGGACATTCCCTTGATGCGGGAGTTGTCCACTCGACTGGCGGAGCTTGAGGCGCGGGCGGACATCTCGGTTATTGTTTTCGAAGGCGATGCGCGAGCATTTTCTGCCGGGGTGGATATCAAAGCGCATGTGCCGGAGCTGGTGCATGAGATGCTCGGGGCATTTCATGCGGTGATTCGGGCCATCGTTGCATCGCGCAAGGTCACGATAGCAGCGGTACGGGGAACTTGCCTGGGTGGGGGCGCGGAACTGGCTGCGGTATGCGATCTCGTTTATACGGCGCGCGATGCGACCTGGGGATTTCCTGAGATCAAGCTGGGATGTTATCCGCCAGTGGCAGCGGTTGCGCTTCCGGCTCTGGTGGGACAGAAGCGGGCGAGCGAATTGATTTTGACGGGGCGATCGATTTCGGGCGAGGAGGCGGTGGCGATCGGGCTGGCCAATCGTTCGGCTCGCGCGGAAGAACTCGATCAGGTTGTGGCCGACACGCTGGAGGAGTTGGCTGGACTGAGTGCGGCCGCCCTTGCGCACGCGAAGAAAGCAAGTTATGCGTGGGACGCGATTCATTTCGATAAGGGGTTGGCGCGGGCGGAGAAGATTTATCTGGAGGAATTAATCTCGACGGCGGACGCGCGCGAAGGTATCATGGCTTTCCTCGAAAAGCGGACGCCGAAGTGGAGCGGGAAGTAGTGGCGAACCGCGAGTTGCGAATTATGAGCGTCTGGCTCGGTATGCGAGGGGCAGGGGCGAGAAGTCCTTGTAACCGCCGTCGAGGACGCAGGCTGCTACGATTCGTGTGAAATCTGATATGGCAATGATTGAGGAGAAACCGGCGGAGCAGAGGGAGACGAAAGACTCCTATGGCTCGGGGCATTTGATGTGCCGCACGTCGCTTTGGGGAGTGGCGGGATTTCTGGGGTGCGCGTATTTTACATGGGTGTCGTTCGGACACGTGATGCGGCAAGAGTTTGTGTGGCCGCACGATGCCTGGACGGCGGCCACGTACGTGGTGTGGATCGTCTTGCTGGGCGCATTGTTCGGCGATACGCACTGCTGGCGGGAGCGGTTGTTCTTCGGCGTGCTGGTGGCGAATTTTCTGGTGGGATTTGGAGTGACGGTGTGGGGGTCAATTCCGGTGTCCGATGTGCGCACCGCGCGGATCGGGACGGGAGCGCTGTGGGCGCTCGGAGCAATGCTGAGTCTGACGACGGTGGGGCGGTCAGAAAAGTAGACGATCGAGAAGCGATAACCCAGATTGCAGAGCCAGCCACGGGCCAATCACTCGCGGTTCTGGCAAGCTCTTTTCCCCAAAACGCTCTCTCGCACTCCGGCAGCGGACCATAGTCAACGAACCCTGTGAGCTAAGATGGGTTTACCGCTTTGAGAGTCGACACGGGTGTGGATAAGGAGACAAGAGATGCCACGAAAGATCATATGTCTCGTTTGCCATCTACTGTTAGTCCCCTGCATATTTTTGAAAGTTGCACCGGCACAGCAACCTCCAGCCTGCGTTAAGCAAGAATTGGCGAGTTGGTGCTCGTCGGTATCATCCTCCTGGACGCCCAGTTGCGCCAATTGCCCCAAGTCATACGTCGTGAAGAGTTATCAGGGACAAAATCGTTGTCTTGACTACACGCCGGAGGTGGAGGGGTCGCCGATCATTATCAACGATTGCGCGAAAGCTCATCCGGTCGTGGTCGAAGAGCTCGCCGACGGAAAGCATACGGTCGTATTGCACGCGGGCACAAAAATAATCGGCGTCGAAGAGGGGCCGGTGGTCGCAGCGGCCACGGCTGTGTCGCGGGAGGCGGCGGCGGCGTCAGAAAAACCGCTCCAGCTTCTGGGCTTGAGCACTCGTCCAGGCGCGGTTAGCATCGGCAGTTACTTCACATTGGACGGCGACAGCATCATTTTTTCCGGCAATCGAAATCTGGTGGTAAAGGTGCAAAATGCGCGAGGGGCGGCGGGATCTCCGGTGGTGTTGGGCGGACGGCAACTGTCGGACAACGAGTTTTGGGATTTCACACCGACTGCCGGGTCCGCGCTTGATCCGACAAGCGGGTTTGTGCGAATTGGCTATGCAGGCGATCCAAATTGTGCGAATCCGGCAATGTGCGTATGCCGGTTTTTCAATGTGCTTGCGGCGGCGGGTGAAGGGACGGTGATGAAGCTGGGCTCGTCGCTTGACCTGACGGATTGCCCGCAAGTGCGGGTGGGGCAGGGGGTAACGATCCGCGGAGACCGGCGCGGCGCATTCGATGGGCCGGAACTGCGTTCTTGCTATGTGGTGAACGGAACCGCGAAGTGCGACACAGTGCAAACGAAGGCCGAAGAGATCGAGCCGATGATTTTACTGCCGGAGGGGAACAATGATATCCGGATTACCGGTCTAAACCTGACCGGTCCCAGCCGGGCGACCGACGATCCGCAAACGAAGGCGATTGGGGTGCTGACTTTCGATGCGAACTTGCGGAACATCATCGATAACAATGGCATCTCCGGTTGGCCGTACATCGGTGTGATGACGAAAGCCCACGATGACCTGGACATCAAAGGCAACTCGAAATGCGATCCCAATTCGGTTCATGATCCGCAGGTGCGCCAGACCAGCGCGTTGGTGGCGCGGAATTTTATCGAATATAACCGGCAGCAGAATGCGGGCTACGGAACGGAAAGCGACTGGGGAGCGTACCCATTTATCCTTGGGAATACTTTTGTGTCGAATCGGCATGCAATTGCGGGAGGGAAAGGATCGGCGCATACCGCATACCGGGCGTGGAACAATCTCGTGTTGTCGGCGGCGCCGCTCCAGCACGATATTCTGGGCGATAAACATTGGACACACGATTTCGATATGCATGGAATGGGTAACGACGGGTTTGGGGGGATTGGTGGCGATTACGTCGATATCTATGAGAACACATTTTTGGGCACGAACCGGCACAATTTCGAGCTTCGCGGCGACGTGTGTAACTACATTGAATTCCATAACAACATCTCGCTGGAGAGCCAGAGCGATGCGGTCTCGTGGAATACCTGCGAAATTCCGGTGGTCGATTGCCTTTGGGCCACTGCGGATGCGGGCAACAAATGGAGGATTTCTTCCGATCCCAACCAGTTCAGTCATTCCAATCCGACGTCCGGGAAAGGGGCACTTGGGGTGGGAGATTTTGACGGCGACAAGACCGACGATCTGTTCCTGGCCACGGGAGCGGGCTGGTATTATTCGCCGTCGGGAAAAGCGCCTTGGCGATTTCTGAGCGCAAAGACGGAAACTATGGGACAACTGCTGCTCGGCGACTTTGACGGCGATGGGCGCACGGACGTAGTGACGATACAGAACGGAGCGTTTGTGGTTTCGTGGGGAGGGATTTCCAACTGGGAGGTTTTGAACGCAAATCCCACGGGAGGCCGATTAACTTTGCTTCCGAGCGCGGTGGGAGCGATGGCAGTGGGTGACTTCGATGGCGACAAGGTTCCAGACATTTTCTGGGCCGACGGGCACACCTGGTGGGTCTCGTATGGAGGAACGACGGTGTTCAAAGAGGTGCAGACTTCGAGTTTCCACATGGCGGACCTCCGGCTGGGAGATTTCAACCATGACGGAAGGACGGATGTATTCGGTGTAGGTAGCGAGAACTGGCAAGTCAGTTACGCGCCGTCGTCGGGGCGAGGACTGTTTTCCGAATGGCAGCCGCTGAGAAAGAAACTCACGGACTCGATCACGAACCTGGTGGTGGCCGATTTCAATGGGGACGGTTATGCGGATGTGGCCACGGACTGCCCGCTCCCGACGTGCTGGATGATTTCGTTCCGCGGTTTTGAAAACTGGCAACAATTCCCGCAACCGGTCACATTGAAAGACGATCTGGCTGCAGTCGGGCACTTCCGGGGCGCGGCGGCGACGGATGTGCTGACTTGGAACAACTCGACTGTACTGGTCAAGGGCAAGTGCGATCCGACGCATGGACAGGATACGCAGATGTGTATCTCGGGGGCGGGTTTTGAGCCGGCGACTCATTACAGTACGCAAGACATGAGGTGAAGTGGACTCGGCGGGAGACCCTCGGCTCAAGGCTGGGGCGTCGACTGGGGTCTGTGACGGATTTTATGGCGGGGTTGAAGAAGTAGTTGGGGAGAGACGATGGAGTTTGAGATTTCAGCGGGACAGGTGAAGGCGCTGCGGAAGAACGGCGAGGTGTTTATGCTGCTGGATGTGCGAGAGCCTTGGGAGTTCGAGACGGCGCGGATTGAGGGCGCGAAGAATATCCCGATGGGCGATGTGCCGGGGCGAGTGCAGGAACTGGATCCGGATGAGCATATTGTGGTGGTGTGCCATCATGGCGTGCGGTCGCTGACCGTGACGAACTGGTTGCGGCAACAGGGATTCGAGAAAGTGCAGTCGATGCGCGGCGGGGTGGATGGGTGGGCGCGGACGGTTGATCCGAAGGTGCCGTTGTACTGAAGCCGCGAGCTTCGAGCCTTGAGCTTCGAGCAAACCCTTGCTGCTAACATCGGGGGCTCGATGAATGGATTGAGATGGGTCGGCAAAGAAGCAGTGCGGCAGTTTCGGGTGGGATTGCTCAAAGCTCGCGACTCGTGGCTCGCAGCTATTCACTTACAATTGACCGCAGAGCGACCCCTTGATCACCGACTGCCACGTTCATATCGAACCTTACGAGTTGTTTGCGCCGGCGGCGCTGGCGCTCATGAAGAAGAAGCGCGCGAACTTTGAGGAGATCGAGTCCTACAGCCGTTCGCCGAAAAAGTTTTTGCAATATCTCGATCGCTGCGGGGTTGACCGGGCGGCGCTGATCAATTATGTTGCGCCGGAGGTGATCGGGTTCGGGCCGGAGGTGAACGAGTTTGTCGCGGATTACGTAAAGGAGGATCCGCGGCGGCTCATTGCCTGCGGGTCGGTGCATCCGCGGCACACGAAAAATATTCTGGCGGATATGGAGCATTTGTTGAGGCTGGGGATTCGGATGATCAAGATTCATCCGCCCCACCAGTTGCTGTATCCGAACGATTATTTGCGCGGAGTGAAAGAGCTGGAAATTATTTACCGGGCCGCCGAAGCCAACGGGATTCCGGTCATGATTCACACGGGCACGTCTGTGTTTCCGGGAGCGCGGAACAAATACGGCGATCCGATTTACGTTGACGATGTGGCCGTCGATTTTCCAAAACTCAAGATTCTGCTGGCGCATGGCGGTCGGCCTCTGTGGATGGAGACGGCGTTTTTTCTCGTTCGGCGCCACGCCAATGTGTATCTGGATGTGAGCGGCATTCCGCCGAAGCGGCTGCTGGAATATTTTCCGCGGCTGGCGGAGATTGCGTTCAAGACGCTGTTCGGGACGGATTGGCCGGGGCCCGGCGTTCCTGATATTGGGCAGAACGTTGCGGAGTTCAAGGCGCTGCCAATGAGTGAAGAGATGCGGGAGCGGATTTTTTGGGGGACGGCGGCGGAGATCTGGCCGGTGTGAGCGCGGCAGTCGATTGCGGAGGTCAGAGGCCAGATTGCAGAAGGCAAAACCACAAACCTTCCGGCCCATGTTCAATGGCTGAACGCGTTGAAAGGCCGTAGAAACACCGGCGATTTGTAGGTTTCGAAGGCGGGCGCGGTGTAAACGTCTTGATTGTCGAGGTAGAGGTAGTTGTAGCTGGGGCCAAGATTCACCGCCTGATTGTTGAGAAAGCCGGGAGACAGATGTGTCCACTGCCCGCTGGACATGCGGTTGAGGAGCGCTTCGACTGCGGTAATGGTTTCGGCGGGAGTAAAGGTGCAATGGCCGGCGCGATGGACGAACACGTCGCGCACCAGGGCTTTGTTTCCGCCTTTGGCCGCAGTGGCAAGATAGGCCTGTTCGTCCTCGACCGGGACGAGGCCGTCTCCGGTGGTGTGCAAGGCGAGCACGGGCGCGGGAATCTGTCCGTTGAAGATGATGTTCTGGATGAGGTAGTTCTCGGCGCCCGAATCGGCGGAGACGCGCGCGGCGAGGTTAAGATTGCCGATGTCGAGATTGAGGCTGAGGCCGGCGGCGGCGTACAGGGCCTGGACCTCTGCGTTATCGACGGAGTGTTGCAGTTGCGTGTTGTAGTAAACGCCCGTATTCCAGGAGGGATTTCCGCCGGCGCGCCCTTCAAGCTCGGCGCGATAGTAAAACGCAAATGGGAAAACGTCGTAAGCGAGCCAATAAAACTGGTTGAGCTCGCGAGCAGCGTAGTCGGTTTGCGCGGGCTCGGGAGAGCCGGGATCCCACCAGCCGGGAACATCGGCCATAGCAGCGGTGAGCGCAATGCGGGCTTGGCCCTGCGGAGTGCCCTGAGCGTAGCCGAGCCAAGCTTCCGCGTTGTTGTAGTCGGTCGTCGGATCGCTGATATTGGCGACCTGCAAGCTGTTGCCGGCCACCAGCGTGTTGAAGGTGAAGGCGGCATCGAGCAACTCGTTGAAGAAGCCCACACCGCCGGCGACCACTCCACACATGGGCATGCCGCCCGCAAAACGATCGGGATATTGCTGCAGCAAGCCCGCGGTAATAATGCCGCCCATCGAGTGTCCCCACGCGATGGTCTGGTTGGGCGTGCCAAAGAGCGATTCGAAAACGTCGAGGGTCGCGATCTGATCGGGAAGTGCTTCATGCACGGCCCATCCGGTGGTGGAGTAGGAAGAACCGGCGAGGGCGTAATTGTGTTGGAGCAAAAAAGTAGCGGTGGATCCGTCGCCGGCGTCGTAGGCCGGGTTTCCCGGGCCGGGGTTATAGCCGTGACTATAGAGCAAGAGCGTGCCATTCCAATACGAGGGCGTGTCAATGACGTAGGTGGCGCCATCGGGGAGAGTGCCGGTGATGTGCTGCTGCGCGGCGCTCGCGAGGCAGAACAGGATCATGAGCATAGGGATAAGTGCGGAAGAGCGAGTTGTATTGCGAGGCGATGAGGGCGGTTTGTTGACAAGCATGGTGAGCCTTTCTTTCGCGAGACACCGCTTCCGGAGGGGGTTGGGCGCGTACAAGACTATACCATTCCACGCGCGCCGCCAGAACCCGCGATCTCGATTTGAATTTTGGTCGCGGATCGACGGAAGACTCGTCTCGATGCTGAGACGGAGACGCGGCAGGCCGTGTCTCTAAGCCGGTCGGCTCTTGCGCTTCCAGTAAAGATATCCCGGAACTCCGAGCAGAATAATTCCCATGCCGGCGAGGGCCTGGGTAGGGCGAGTAATTATTGTATTCAGGGTCCAGGCGCCGCCGACTAAAACATAAATCGCGGGCAGCCACGGGTAGCCGGTGCAGCGATAGGGGCGGGGCGTGTCGGGTTGTTTCCAGCGCAGGGTGAAAAGGCCAACAACGGTCAGCGTGTAAGAGAGCACCATGCCGAAGATGACATAGGTGTAAAGCTGATCGTAGCGGCCGCTGACGGCAAGCACAGCGCCCCACAGGCCCTGGCCAATCAGACTGAATGCGGGCGTACGCCACTTGGGATGGATGATCGCCATGCGGCGAAAGAAAACGCCGTCCTGCGCCATGGCGAGATAGACGCGCGCCCCGGAAAGCGTACAGGTGGCGGCGGCGCTGAAGCATGAAATGGCGATCATCGCGGAGAGCCAGAACGCGGCGCGCGGGGAAAAGAGCGCGGTCGCCGCCGCGTGCGCGATGGTGTCATACTTCGCCACCTCGCTGAGCGGCAGCGCATACACGTAGGTCATGTTCATCGCGATGTAGATTGCTCCCACTGCCAACACGCCCAGCACCATCGCCAGTGGCACATTGCGGCGGGGTTCTTTGACTTCGCCCGCGACCCAGGTGATGTAGACCCAGCCGTCATAGGCCCAGAAGACAGCGATGAGTCCGACACCCAGGGCGGAGATGAGTTGGCCGGGGCTCATGCCCATGGTGAGGCCGCCCGGCGGATGCGCGGTGAAGTTTGACCAGTGGCCTTTTCCAATGGCAAAGCCCAAGACGATGAATGCGGCCATGGCGGCGAACTTAGTCCAGGTGGAAACGTTTTGCAGGAGCGCGCCCCAGCGCAGGCCGACGACATTCACGTAGGTGAGGAGGAAGATGAGGATCAGGCCGACGAGATGCGCGCGCGTGAAGACGATGCCGAGGGCGGAGAAAATTATGTGATCCTGCGAGATGGCAGGGATGATGTTGCCCATGTAGGCGGCAGAGGCGACGGAGAGCGCCGCGATGGTGCCGCCATTGGCGACGCTAAAGAGCATCCAGCCGTAGAGGAAGGCGATGAGGTCGCCGTAGGCTTCGCGCAGGTAAATATATTGGCCGCCCGAGTCGGGAAACATGGAGCCGAGTTCGGCGAAGGCGACGCAGGCGCAAAGCGAGATCGCGCCGCCCAGGACCCAGACCAGAAAAAACAATTTCGGATTGGGCAGCGGGCCGGCAATATCTTTCGCGGTTAAAAAGATCGAGGAGCCAATGATGCCGCTGACAAGAAGGAGAACGGAGTCGAGCAGTCCGAGACCGCGGAGGAGAGTGGGCTGCTCGGTTTGCGGATTTTCGGGAGTGGTGGAGACGGGATTCATGAGTTCATCTTGATGCGGGCCGGAGGTCATCCCATCGCCAGTTCGTCGGAGGATTCGAGGGGCGTGCCGCAGCGGCGACAGATGACGGCGGAACAATCGCCGCAGGTGAGAGGGTCGGTCACTTGTGCGGCGCAGACGGGGCAGTAGAACGCGACCGCCGGTTGCGCGGCGTCAGACGCCGGTTTTGGAGGCGTTTCCATAAGCCTCGAAATGTAACACAAACGTCGGGCGGGGAGGCGGCCATTGTGATGACGAACGCCGACCGCGACAGCCGGCTAGTCATGGGGCTTGTGCAGGGTTAAGTCCTCGGGCGAAGGGGGAAGCGAAAAGGGAAACTGCCAGACTTTGTCCTTCATCCAGACGGCGAGGATAAAGTCCTCGCGATCTTTCCAGGGGCCGATCCACTTGTTTTTAGTTGGGAATAAAACCCAGCCGTGGGCTTCGGGATTGCCGGGGTTGAGAGTGGCGGGCTCGAGGTACTGCGTGGTGATGAACTCCATGAACTCGGCGCCTTCTTTTTCGTAGATGCGGAGGCGGTCTGTTTTCTGTTCTTTTTGTTCGGGATGTTTTTTGATTTCGCGTTCGGTGTCGAAGACCTCGGTGTCGAGATCGTTCTGGAGGCGGTTCTGAAGCTCGGCGGGATCGAGAAAACCTTCGACGAGGTTGTGGTGGCGCACGAAGTCCATGCGCAGGTCGGCGGGGAAATCGAAATTGCCGGGGCCTTTGTAGTTCACGCTGAGGTAGACGGCGAAGACGCGATAAAACGTGTGGTGCTTGCTTTTCGATAATTCGAGGGAATCGACGATGAGGGAGAGGTCGAGATCCTTGTCGCTCATGGTCCAACGCTCGCGGCCATCGTCGCCGCGCACAAAGGTGCAGCCGGGAGCGCCAGCGGTCCAACGGACGGTGGGCGGCCCTAGCTTCTTCTTGGCGTGGACGCCCGCAGGAAAAAAGAAGATCGCGGACACGATTAGGGCCAGGCATGCCGGGAGGGATCGAAGATGTCTCATCATTGCTGAGATGTTGGATGCTGAGATCATTAATGCTGAGATCATTAATGCTGAGATCATTGATCCTGAGATCATGGCTGCTGAGGTTGTTGATGTCGAGTTTATCGAATTTGGAGCGGCGGGTCATTAGTTCTCGGTTGCGGCGCGGGGCGCGCACTTCGGGGACTGCGGATCGTTGACGGACGCGGAGCGAGGGGCAATGGGGCGGAAGAAATGTGTTAGATTGGAAAACGGTGGGGCGCGTAGCTCAGGTGGTAGAGCAACGCCCTTTTAATTCGCCTCTCGACACTCGGACAGCGAAATCTCAATAGGATAGCAAGCCCTGACTCTCTGTGAGTCGGGGCTTTTTCGTCTCAGTCGGGAAAAGTTGTGCAACGGGTTGTGCAACGTGGGCAGCCGTCTAATTCCTGCTATCATCCTTGCCCGAGGGGGACTCCAATGCAGAATCTAAATCAGGCTGTTGCGGAATTGCTGTCGGAGCAGAGAAGCCTCGAACAGCAACTAAAGAAAGTCAAAAGAGCGGTCGGTGTTTTGCGGGGTCTATCTGGGGGTAGCCAACGAAATAAGGACTCCCGACACATGCCAAGAGAAAAACGCATAGCCCGTATGGTTTGTCTGCTTTGCCTTTGCACGCTTTTTGCCGAAGGAGCACAGGCGCAGCCGCGTAACCAAGTATTCACTACCTTCGACGCTCCCGGCGCGGGCACAAGCCCCGGTCAGGGCACTCAACCCCTTGCCCTCAACACAGCGGGGATTATCGCTGGCCCCTACCTTGACGGAACCGGCGTTTACCACGGCTTCGCTCGCGCTGCCAATGGCACAATGACCACGTTTGACGTTCCCGGCGCGGGCACAAGCCCGGGTCAGGGCACCGGTGCAAATGGCGTCAACGCAGGCGTGATTACAGGTCCGTACCTTGACAGCAACAACGTCTATCACGGGTACGTGCGCAGTAAAAAAGGCCACATCACGAGCTTCGATCCTCCCGGTGCGGGCACAGGCGAATATCAAGGAACTGGCTGTAATGGCATCAATGCGGCGGGAGTCATCACCGGAGACTACGGCGACCAAAACTATTTGTGGCATGGCTTCGTGCGCCTTGCCGATGGCACGATAACCACTTTTGACGCACCGGGCGCAAGTCAGGGTACTCTCAGCACGGCAATCAACAAAGCAGGCGACGTGACGGGATACTACCTAGACGCGGACTCTATCTATCACGGGTACGTTCGTGCTGCCAATGGCACGATAACCACATTCGACGCCCCCGGTGCAGGCACCGGCACCAATCAGGGGACTTTCTCTTGGGGCATCAACGCGAAAGGGAATGCTACGGGATACTACGTTGACGCCAGCAATGTGTACCACGGCTTTGTGCGGACTGCCAGCGGCGCGATGACCACCTTCGACGCCCCCGGCGTGGGTACAGGCCCCGGTCAGGGAACTCTGGGCTTTGTCATCAATGCCTCTGGAGTGATCGCGGGACCTTACATTGACGCAAGCAATGTGTACCACGGATTCGTGCGCACTAAGAAGGGCGAGATGAGCACCTTTGACGCACCGGGCGCTGGCACAGGCTCCGGTCAGGGAACAGTTGGATTGAGAGGCATCAACACGGCGGGGGACATCACCGGATACTACCTTGACGCGAGGAATGTCTATCACGGTTTCGTTCGGACGCCGTGAAACCGGCAGTTGCATCCCTATATACCGCTGAGAACGTCCGCCACAATTGCCGGAATTCTCTCCGCTTCGGTGTTCGTCGCGTCGGGAAGCCGGGGCGCGGGGGTCAACCGCACGGCGGGGAATGAAAGCCCCGTGCAAGCGTAGCTTTTGAAAACGCTCTCAAGCCTTGCTCTGTTGGCGCGTTGCTGTTCCTCCGTGAGTTCAGCGTAGCGGATCGCGCAAACGGACCAATCTTTGCTACCATGAAACGGACGCCTCTCAGTTTGAACAACGTGCTTAACCGTCAAATCCTGCCCGTGCTGAACGTTTGTGTGCAGTGCGGAAAGGGAAGCGATGAGCACGCGAAAGAGACGCACGAATATGAACGCAACCCGAATCGCCCGCAGTGGCACGGATGGCACGCCTTCAGGCGAGGGCTGGCGACGAACCTGCACGATCTCGGAATTGCGGACAAAACTATTCAGGCGATCTTGAGGCACGCAAACGTGGCAGTGACGCAGAACAGCTACATCAAGACGTTGGACTCGCAGAGCATCGCGGCTATGCGCCAGCTTGAGGCGCTTGTCGATGTAAAGATGCTGGCGGGGACCACTGGTCTTGAAGCCAATTTTGCGAATTGTGCAACGGTTGCACAACCGGCTGAGGGTGTAATGTTAGGCAACTGACTGAAAAGTCAGAGGTGAGGGCGCGTAGCTCAGGTGGTAGAGCAACGCCCTTTTAAGGCGTGGGTCGCAGGTTCGAATCCTGCCGCGCTCACCAAAAAAGGCATCGACGGGCCCTCCGCGGGAGGGCCTGAATTTTTTTGGTGTCAGATTCTTAACCATGATGATCGAAATCCGTTGCGCCGCGGTGCTGTTTGATCTCGATGGAGTACTGATCGATTCGACTCCGGCGGTGGCACGGGTGTGGAGCGGCTGGGCCGTGGAACACGGCTTCGATGCGGAGAAAGTGGTGAAGCTGGCGCACGGACGACCGAGCCGGACGACGATTCGCGAGTTGCTGCCGAACGCGGATGTGGAGGCAGAGGATCGGGAAGTGGAGCGCAGAGAGATCGAAGATATTGAGGGCATTGTTCCTTTGCTGGGAGCGCGCCAGTTGCTGGAGAGCCTGCCTGCGGGTCGTTGGACGATTGCAACATCCGGCACGCGGCGACTGGCGGAGGTTCGGCTGCGGGCCGCGGCGCTGGCGAGGCCGAAGGCGATGATTACATCGACCGACGTGAAGATGGGCAAGCCCGATCCCGAGGCTTATTTGAAGGCGGCGGCGTTGCTGGGTTACGCCGCAGCCGATTGCGTGGTGGTGGAAGACGCGCCGGCCGGAGTGCGCGCGGGCAGAGCGGCGGGCGCGCGCGTGATTGCCTTTCCTACGACGATGGAGCGTAGCGAACTGGCGGGTGCAGGCGCGAACTGGATTGTGCGGAATTGCGCGGATATTTCCGCCCGCGCGATGGGCGCGGAGATTGTGCTTGGGCTGAGAGTTGATCCCCGAGAGCCATTTACACGTTACGAGTTGGTCGAATAGAATCGTCGCTTTGCGGCAGGACAGACTTGCGGTTGAGCGGAAAATGTAAGCGGAAGCATGGCACGTGAAAATCGCCATATAGGCAGGATCTTGTGATTATTGGTATTCCCAAGGAAAGTTATCCGGGCGAGCGGCGGGTTGCGCTGGTGCCGGCGGTTCTGCCCACGCTCATCAAGGCGGGGTTTGAGGTGCATATTCAAGCGGGAGCGGGGATGGACGCGGGCTATCCCGATTCTCTTTACGTAGACAAGGGCGCCAGGATTGCGGCGGACCGCGCGGCCGTGTTTGGTGCGGCCGACATTGTGGCGCAAGTGCTTTGCTATGGCGCGAATGACGTGACCGGACATCTGGACGTGCCGCTCTATCGCAAGAATCAGATACTGGTGGGGTTTCTGCGGCCCTTTGGTTCGCTGGAAATCCTGCAGCAGATTGCGCAGGCGGGCGTGACTTCGTTTTCTGTCGAATTAATGCCGCGAACCACGCGGGCTCAAAGCATGGATGCGCTGTCATCGATGGCGACGGTCGCGGGTTATAAAGCGGTGCTCATGGCCGCCGATTGCCATCCGCGCATTTTTCCGATGCTGACCACGGCGGCGGGAACGGTAACGCCGGCGCGCGTATTTGTGATTGGGTGCGGCGTGGCCGGATTGCAGGCGATTGCGACCGCGCGGCGGCTGGGTGCGGTCATTTCCGCGTACGATCTGCGGCCGGCGGCCAAAGAGCAGGTGCAGAGCCTGGGCGGGCGGTTCGTGGAACTTCCCATTGAGGCGAAAGACGCGCAGGACGCACGCGGCTACGCGCGCGCACAAGATGAGGACTTTTACCGCCGCCAGCGCGAGTTATTGGGGAAGGTGGTGCAGGAGAGCGACGTCGTCATTGCGACGGCCGTCATTCCGGGCAAGAAGGCGCCGATCCTGGTCACGGAGGAAATGGTGAAGGGCATGGCGCTGGGGTCCGTGGTTCTGGATTTGGCGGCGGAGCGCGGCGGCAACTGCGAGATCAGCGAGATGGGCAAGACCGTGGTCAAGCATGGCGTGACGATCATCGGCGCGATCAACCTGGCGGCGGGCGTACCATACCACGCGAGCATGATGTTTGCGCGCAACATCACCGCGTTTCTGACCTACGTGGTCAAGGAACAGAAATTAAATGTCAACCTCGCGGACGAGATTGTGAGCGAAACATTGCTGACCAATGCCGGTGAGATTGTGCAGCCGCGGGTGCGCGAGTTTTTTAAATTGCCCGCGCTGGCGAAACAGGAATAACGCGAAACCCCGCGCCCAAAAGGAGTTTGGACACGGCACTCGGCCGCGCACACCCGGCCGGCGTTTCGAGTGGAGACACAAACGGAGGAACGATGAACAGCAGTTCAACCCTTATTAACGCGCTTTTTATTTTTGTGCTCGCCGGTTTCATCGGCTTTGAAGTGATCCGGCGCGTGTCACCTCTGTTGCACACGCCGCTGATGTCGCTGACCAACGCGCTCGATGCGATTGCGGTCGTGGGAGCGATTGTCCTGGTGGGCGAGCACAAGTCGCAGCTCTCCTTCATTTTCGGATTCATCGCGATCGTCGCCGCCACCAGCAATATCGTCGGCGGCTTCATCATTACGGACCGCATGTTGAAGATGTTCAAATCCAGCCGTCCCGCGGCCAAACCATGACCCCAGAACTTGCCGGAAGCCAGGTCGTAATCGAGATTCTGTATCTCATCGCCAGCGTGCTGTTCATCCTGTCGCTGAAGTGGATGAGTTCGCCGACCAGCGCGCGCCACGGCATTTGGGCGGGCGAGGCGGGCATGGTGCTGGCCATCGTCGGCACGCTCATGCGCAATGGCCTGCACGACTATCACATGATCGCCATCGCGCTCGTGCTGGGCGCAATCATCGGCGTGCCGCTCGGCAATGTCGCCATGACTGCGGTGCCGCAGCGAACCGCGCTCAGCCACGCCTTCGGCGCGCTCTGCGTAACCCTGGTGGGCTCGGCGGAATTTTATTTGCGCACCCCGGACATCTCGCGCTTCATGATGTCGGTGCTCTCCATCGAGGTGATTCTCGGCGGCCTGACCATAACGGGCAGCCTGATGGCGGCGGGCAAGTTGCAAGAGATCTTGCCGCAGCGCCCGCTGACTTACAAAGGGCAGAACTTCGTTAACTTTGTGCTCTTCGCCATCGCGGTGGCGATCGCCGTGACGCTGGTACTGCATCCGGAGCAGAAGGCGCTATTCCCGTTCATGATTCTGCTGGCGCTGATTTTCGGAGTGTTGCTGATCATCCCGATTGGCGGCGCGGATATGCCGACGGTGATCTCGTTGCTGAATGCGTATGCGGGACTTTCGGCGGCGGCGATGGGCTTTGTGCTGGACAGCAAGCTGCTGATTATCGCGGGCGCGCTCGATGGATCGTCCGGTCTGATTCTTTCGATCATCATGTCGAAGGCCATGAACCGGTCATTTACGAATGTATTGTTCGGAGCCTTCGGGCAGGTGCAAGCAGCGGCTGCGGCGGGTGAGGCCAAGCCGGTGCGCAGCGCCACGCCGGAAGAGGCGGCGGCAATTCTCTCGGCGGCGAATCGCGTGATTATTGTGCCGGGGTATGGCATGGCCGTCGCCCAGGCCCAGCATAAGGTGCGCGAGCTTTACGATGCCCTGACCAAGCGCGGAGTGGATGTGCGCTTTGCCATTCATCCGGTCGCCGGACGTATGCCGGGCCACATGAACGTGCTGCTCGCGGAAGCGGATATTCCGTACGACCGGCTCATCGAGATGGACGAGATCAACGGCGACTTTCCGCAGACGGATGTGGCGCTGGTGATCGGAGCGAACGATGTTACGAACCCGGCGGCGCGCACCGATACCACAAGCCCAATCTATGGCATGCCGATTCTCGACGTGGATAAGGCCCACACCGTAATGGTGATTAAGCGCAGCATGAATCCCGGATTCGCCGGAATCGATAATCCACTTTACTACCTGGATAACACCCTGATGCTATTCGGAGACGCAAAGGCGTTTGTGGGGAGCATTGTGCGCGAGCTCGGCGGCGGACATTAGACGGACGATCGCGTCGTGCCCGCGGTAAAGTCCGCGAAGGTTACTTCCCATCCGGCAACCGATCTTCAGTCCCTGGAACTAGAGGGAGAGCCCTGAGCGCGCGGGTGAAGAGCTTGAGTTGGGTTTGGGACTCGAGCTGCGGACTCAGTCTCGCGAGAGAAGGGTTTCGCGAGACTGGGGCCCGGTTTACTCTCAAGCAGCCGATTTTTTGGATTGCCTGAGCTTTGCCCAACGCGCTTTTTGGGCGAGTGAAATTCTCCGCCGTCCTGCTGCGGAAAGGACGCGCTTCGCTCGTGGAGAGCCGCCGCCACTCGTGGTTGCGCCGGAACCGCGGGTTAGCTTTTCCAAAGCTGCGATGGCTTCCCCGAGTTTCTGGACATGGTTTTGTGCATCCCGGCGTTCCTCGCGGAGCCGAGCTAGTGCCTTAGCGATATTGCTCATTCAAAAGTACCCCCTCAGGTAACTTCGTCGGCCATTGTATTACCCCGTGCGGTATCCTGCCAGTTTTATTGCAGGTTAGACATTGGATTACTTTGGGAAAGTTCCAGAATGGTGACTGCGGGATAACGGATTCTCGATTTGACAAATTTGTCAAAGCTTACCCCATAGGCGGTAGTAGTCCGGAGGAACCGAACAGGAAAAATGCTCCTACTGCCAAGCTATAGATTGCGGTTAAGGCCGTGACGAGCATCTTAAAGCGTGGGAGCCGGGAACTGGCCCCGAAGAGGCCAACGGCGACCGAGGTCATGATCGTGTTCATGACCAGCAGGCCGGCAATAAACATGGCCAATCCCAGGAAGCCCTTGCTGATTCCACCCAAATTTGCCGCCAGCAGAAAGATCATGAGTTGGCTGGGGGTCTCGGCGCCCAGGCCATGGACGATGCCGATAATTGCCACCGATTTAGGGCTGTAATTCCAGGTCTTATTCTCGGGCCGGGGGACGTCGTGGTCGTGCCAGAAACTTTTCATCTTCCAATGGGACCAGCGCAGCGCCTTTGACATGATGTGAAAGCGGCTCTGGGGGGCGGTTTTGCCTTGGAAGAGCGATCCCAGCACATAGATCCCCAGAACCAGCAAAGTTACTCCGACCAGACGTTCGGCAATGCGATCCATGCCGTGCGGCAATGAAAGCTGGAACAGGATCACCGTGCTTCCCAGCGCCGCCACGGTCGCCGCATGCCCAAGCGCATAGATGAAGCCGAGCTTCATGCCTTGCCAGCGGTCAAGTTGCACGCTGGTGATGTCGGTGATGGCCGCGATGTGATCGTAGTCGAAGCCGTGGTGAAATCCGAGAATCGCAGCCGACAGCAGAGCGAGTTGAAGGCTGTTCGGCATCAAGGTCATGAATTCCCGCGGCCCTCGCGGAGTTCACTCATTGTTCCATAAGCGGCGGGGAATCGGAAGGCGTGCCGCAGATTTGATCGCGTGGGCGGTCGGGGAAATGGAAGTGATGTCATGTCTAAATTGAGTAAACATTGCAATGATGTTGCAGCCTCTAGAATAACCACATTCAAGCGCAAATGGAGGCAGGTGGTATGCATAGGCATTCTCGTGGAGTGCTGGCCGCGTGGTGTGCGGGGCTTGTGCTATTGGCGCCCTCTGTATGGGGGCAGGACGCCGCCGCTCGGCGGCACGTGGGACTTCCCGAGGACTGGTCGGAACATAGTGTTGTATTCAGCATGGCCGGGCTGGCGCAGCATCCAGACCTGGCCGGGCGCGAGCCGCGCATCCGGCATCGACTGGCGCAGCTTTTTCAAGGCGGCGGATCGAGACTTCTTGAGCCGCTGACCGGCCAGACAAATTTGCCCAGCAGGAAAACCCGTACCGATTGGAACGAAGATTTAGTCCGGGGCCATGTTGCGGCAGGTATGTATCCGGCCAAGTACACCTTCGATCCGGGTGCGCCGCCGAGTTGCAGCAATGACTATGCTGTGTTCGGCTTACAGATTGCAGGAACGACCGGCGGCCAGGCGAATTTCATCGGGTTTAATAATCTTTATGCGGGTATCGGCGGGCTTTGTGGCTCGTCTCCTTCGGTCATGTTTGCCTACAACGTCACCACGGTGACCAATGGCAAGGTTGTTCTTTCTCCCATCATTTCCGAGGATGGGACAAAGATTGCGTTTGTGGAATCGGCCCCCGGCACGTGCATTTTTCATGTGCTCACGCCTGGCGCGGGCGAAGGAACCATCACGAATTCGGCTGCGCCCACCATGACCTCGCTCACCATTTCCTCTACTTCCACCAGTACAACCTCGTCGCCCTGGATCGACTACTTCAACGATATTGCCTACGTGGGAGTGGACGGCGGCCTGCTTTATAAAGTCACCGGCGTGTTTAATGGCACGCCCACTCTTGCCGGTTCGCCTTGGCCCATCACCTTGAGCGCGGGCCATCAACTCACTCCTCCGGTGCTCGATAGCGCGCAGCAGTTGCTGATGGTGGGGAGTGCAGACGGCGACCTCTATCAGATCGACGCGGAGTCGGGAGCGGTTGCGGCGGCGGTCGTCGGCGCGCTGGGATCGACGAGCCACGGTATCTCAGCGCCGCCGATCGTCGACATTACCGATGGCACAACTTTTGTCGTCGACGCCGACGATGGTACCTCGGCGGTGCTGGTCGAACTCGAAACGAGCACGTTGTCGCAGTTGGCCAAAGGCCAGATCGGCGAGGGAGGCTCCGGTGGAACCGCGTCCTCCATTTCGCAGCCCGCCTTCAATAACGACTACTATAACGATCCTTCGACCGGGCAGATCTTACTTTGCGGCACTGGCGCGTCAGACTTGACGCCCTGGGAATATGCCTTCAGCTTTACCGGAACCACTATGAACACGCCGGCGGTTTTTTCGCAGCAGATTGTGAACTCGACCAACGCCACCTGCACGGACTGGGTGGAGTTCTACAATCCGAACGTCAATGGCGGGACCGACTTCTTCTTTTTTGGGTTGACCGCGGATTGTACCGGCACCGGCACTTCAGGCTGCGTGGTGGCGTCGACGGTCGAAGGTGCGCCGTTCACGACCACCAATGTAAATGGCGGCCCGAGCGGGATCATCGTAGACAATTACAGCACCGCGGTGCAGGCGGCGAGCATTTATCTCTCGGCGGAGGGTTCGAGCACGGCGTACAAATTCACTCAGAATGGGTTGCAGTAAAGAAGCTTCTGCGAGCGAAAAGGCCCTGCCGCAGGCTGAAGGGTGAGCCTGAGCAGGGCCTTTATTGCGGCCTGCATCGATGATGGATGCGGTTTTTCCAATCTGCGCGAATCGCGCAACGCCAACCGCCTACTCGTTCGAAATCTCCCAACCCTTCGTGCCCTTCACCAGCAGCACCGTAACCTTCGTCGGCGCGGCGTGATAAAAATTCGCGCCGTACTTGTCGATCAGCGTTGACCGATCCCACGTATTAAACGCCTTCACCGCCGGTCCCGCGGCGTCGAACAAATCCCCAGCCTTGGTGGTCTGCCATTTCCACGAATACTCGACCGTCGCCCGCGACGGGCTCAGCATCGTGATCTTGCCGAGTTCCGCAAACTTCCTCTCCGCCAGCGGCACCGCGTACTCATCGTTGTCATCTTTGTTTTTCGACTTCTTCACGCCCGCAATATCGGCCAGCCACGCTTCTCCCTTGGGCGTCAAAGCCACCGGGGTCTTAGACTTCGCGTCCTTGCCGATCTTCAAATAGCCTTCTTTTTCCAGCAGGCGATAGTTGGGATCGTGCGGCCTCTGATCGACTTCCGTCTTGAGCATGCCAGTGGCGAAGTGCAGGATTGCCGGCGTTTGTGCTTCCATGCTCGCCAGCACCACTGGGGTCGCCTCCGCGCTCGTCAGCACTCTGCGGCTCTCAATCACAAAGTACAGCGAGATACCGGCGATCGCCACAATCAGGGTCACGATCAAAAGGAGCGGAATGATTGAGGAACTTTTCTTTTCTAACTCAAGCTCTTGCTCGAACATGACATCCTCCAGAGATTGCTTTTGCGCCCACCACCAACGGCCAACTTTCAGGTCAATTTTGCGCCCAGTTATTGCCAACGCCCTGTGACGTGGCTCACACAGCGCTGGTGAAAGATCACGCAGCCCTTCCCGGACTGACTCAAGGGGGCTGCAACAGGTTTGCAATCCATTGCAGCGCGACTTCAAGTCCGGGGCGATGAAAAGCTTCTAAGTCTATTAAAAACAACGGCCTTATCAACCGTAAAGCTGGAAGCCAAATTGCCCCATCTATAGGTTCTAAGCGCCAGGAATGTTCTTGCAGTTCAGGAAGAGATGAGCTTGCAGTCCCCCGGCACCCAAAACGTTAACGCACGGACGACACGCGCCGCAAAATCGCGGACGCTTTCGCGCGTCATGTTTCGTGTCGTGCGCAATTCGGCGCTGGGTTCCGTGGCGTATTGCGTAGCGGTTTGCGTGATGGCGTGGTGCGTCATGGCATGGTGTATGCCCATCGTTCCATTCCTCTCCAACCCGCAGCACTCCCGCCTCGCTCACGCCGAGCAATCCCTCCGCCGCATCCCCGCCCACATCTCCGAATTCAATCCGCTCTCCGCGCCCCTGGCCCTGCCGCGCTGCGGCAGCGTTCGTCCCCCCGAGGCGCTGCTCACGCCCGACCCGCTGCTCGCCGGCGCCGACGCCGACATCGCCGTGCGCGTCGATTTCATCGTCGGCTCCGATGGCCGCGTCCACAGCGCTTTCGTCCTCAACGGCGCCGGTTCCGGCAGCAGCGAAGACGAGGCCGTCCTCCGCGCCGTTCGCCAATGGCGCTATCGTCCCGCCCTCTGCAATGGCGTTCCCACCGATTCCGAGGCCCGCGTACGTTTCAGCCTGCACTAAGGCCCGAATTCTCCTACAATGTTGCCGATGGGTGCCCTGCCGGCCGGTGCGTCGACTTGCGCGCTCGACCGTATTTCCAATTTAAGATTGGTTCGCACTGCGCGCGACGTAGTCCATGAGTCTCGCTTGGCGCATCGATGCAATCGCATTTTATGGAAAAGCAATTGACAGAAGGCAATTATGAAAAGGCAATTATGACAAGACAATGGTCGATGCCAATCTGCGCGCTGTGCCTGGCGCTAGCCGCCGCAGTCGCCGCCGCTCCTCAAGCGCGCGCGCAGAATGACGAAGGCCCGACCTCGGCCGTGCGCGTCATCGTCCTGCGCGACGCCGACGGCAAGCCCGTGCGAAATGCGCAAGTCGTTCTGCACCCCGTCAACCGCAAGGGCAAGCCCACCGGAGAGATCGATCTGAAGACCGACGCCGACGGCCACGCGAATGTCGACGGAATCCCGTATGGCACGGTCGAAGTGCAGGTACTAGCCAAAGGCTTCCAAACTTTTGGCCAGGACTACGAACTGAAGCAGCCCGAGACGGAGGTCACGGTGAAGCTGAAACATCCCGGCGGCCAGTACTCGATTTACGAAAATCACGACGGCAAGAATCCGCCGGAGCAAAAACCGCAGTAGTGGTGCGTTTCCTTTTAGAACTGCGCCACGACTAGAAGCTGACTCATAAACGGTGTTGGGAAGGGCACGACTTCAGTCGTGCCGCCGGATGCCAACAAGGACGCGGACTTTAGCCCCTGAGGGAATGGCTGTATACTTCCTTGCGTCATTATGAGATGGCTTCTGATACCGCAGTAAGGTTGCGAGTAAAAAGGTCTGCCATGGCATTACAGGAGTTGACGGTCGAGCGTTTCGAAGGCGTAGCCGAGGACCAGCGCATCCTCCTCCTTCGCGGCCCCATCACCATTGAGACGACGCCGCACTTCGAGCGCGCCATCCGCAACGAGTGCGCCATCACCATGATCCTCGACCTCTCCGACGTCCCCTACATCGATTCGGTCGGCCTCGGCTCGCTCGTGGCAGCCTACGTCTCCCACCAAAAAGACGGCCGCTGCCTGGTCTTAACCGGCGTAAAGCCCCGCGTAGAGAAAATTCTAGAAATCACCAAAGTCAAAGACCTATTCGTAATCTTCGCCACCACCTGGGAAGCAGTAGAAGCCCTAGCCAACACCGGCGAGGCGTAAAAAAGTCTCACGCTGCGAGCCACTTTCATTACCCGATCTGCGGTCTGGACTAATACACATAAGTGCGCTATTCTTACACATCGGGAGCGAGGATATGCGCACCAATATCGATATCGATGACAACTTGATGCGGCAGGCGATGCGACTCGAAGGGGCTGACACCAAGAAAGCCACCGTGGAGGCTGGACTTCGTTTGCTGATCGCGACGCGATCCCAGGCGGGCATTCGAAAACTTCGAGGCAAAGTCAGATGGGAAAGGAATCTTGAGGAGTCTCGGCGCGGTCGCAATACCGGGTGAGCCGGATGGTGATTGTCGACACGACGATTTGGGTTGACTACTTCGGCGGGGTGGACAATCCTGAAACTGCCTGGCTTGATCGTGAATCGCCACGTCAACGGCTGGGACTTACCGACTTAATTCTCTGCGAAGTGCTGCAAGGAATTCGTGACTCGCGGGAGTTCCGGCATGTACAGGATGAACTTCTGACGTTCGACGTAATCCCGGCTAGCGGAGTAGGGATCGCGATTGCAGCCGCGCAAAACTACCGCATGTTACGCCAGCGAGGTTATACCGTCCGCAAAACCATCGACTGCTGGATCGCGACATTCTGCCTGCTCACCGGAAATCAACTTCTGCATCGCGATCACGATTTCGATCCGTTCGAGAAGGTGTTGGGGTTGCAGGTGGTGAAGGCGTGAGGGTAAATAACGATGGCCCCGCGAAACGCGGAGCCACCGGAAAATCCGTAGTGCAAGGCACTCTGTCACTCTCATCATCGGCGAGCCATGGGTTGAAGTCAAGTTACTTTGAGGAGATATCTCTGCTTTCTCTCCTCAACTGAAACTTCTCCGCCACAAACCTGGAGAATGGACCCGGCGGGATTCGAACCCGCATCTGCGACTATGACAGAGTGCCGTGTTCCCCTTACACTACGGGCCCTGAATGGAGTCTCAGCGGCGACGGAGTCGAAGGCAAGGCTGGCGATCACAATGGTTTTGGTCGGTTTGGAGTTGAATCCCACTCACGCTTGATCGAGCCACCAGGCCCGTGAAATGCGAGATGGTCGGGCGGGTGAACCACTCTAACGTGAGAAGCGGGAGCCACCCAAAAACCGCCCTAAAACGGAAACTTATTGATGATCACATAATATAGTGACGTTTTCCCGATTCTATGTTATCGTTCGGGAATGGGAAACCCAGCAGGAGTACGACGAGACTTTACTGCACTGGAGCAGAGGCGTTTGCGAGCGGCCAGG